>JAESGN010000109.1_pt1 | contig 225720 bp, 224 predicted proteins | sample 9269731 | NCBI WGS metagenome assembly JAESGN01 (sample SAMN15720683, study PRJNA650826) | algae metagenome | isolation source: Mojavia pulchra JT2-VF2 and co-occurring heterotrophs from desert soil | place: USA: Cadiz Valley, Joshua Tree National Park, CA | collected 1998-06-08 | reverse complement strand
TCGCAGCCTCGCAGCCTCGCAGCCTCGCAGCCTCGCAGCCTCGCAGCCTCGCAGCCTCGCAGCCTCGCAGCCTCGCAGCCTCGCAGCCTCGCAGCCTCGATGATTTTTGATCTCCCCGACGTCAACGTTTTCCGGCAAAAAATCATCGGCTTGTTCACAAAACAAAGACAATCCGTTCGAGATTCACTGAACGATGGTTCAGTATGTTTTTTAATACCGGTTCCCGATAAGCAACTTATCCAATTGAAAACAAAATGCTTTTTAGAGCCTCTGTGTCACAGAAACCAAACTTCAAGAGCCATTTTTGCATGGCTGCTAAACATTCTCGTGATTGGAACCTTTTCCAGGCCAAACCCATTTCTGTGCTGTCCGAACGACGAGATTGCCTCCCAAGACACCACGCCGCCTGACGGACGGAAAAAGAGATTTTGGAGTACGAAAATGAAAACCCTCGCTCTTACTGCTGCTGCCCTGCTCGTTGCCGCCGGTTCGGCTTTTGCCAACGGTAGCGACCACTACGGCTCGAACTTCACCTATTCGAATGTCGACGGTTCCTACACCGCTTCGGTCAAGGCTGACGCTGCCAAGCACGACTTCGGCACGATCGCGAAGCCGGTTACCGACGGCGCCCCGCGCCTCGGCGGCAACAGCTAATTACAGCCAACACATCAACCCATTCTCATTTGGAGATACGAAAATGAAAACGCTCGCTCTTACTGCTGCTGCCCTGCTCGTCGCCGCTGGTTCGGCTTTTGCCAACGGTAGCGACCACTACGGCTCGAACTTCACCTATTCGAACGTCGACGGTTCCTACACCGCTTCGGTCAAGGCTGACGCTGCCAAGCACGACTTCGGCACGATCGCGAAGCCGATCACCGACGGTGCCCCGCGCCTCGGCGGCAACAGCTAATCACAAACCGACACATCAACTGATCATCCTAATTGGAGATACGAAAATGAAGACCATTGCTCTCACCGCCGCCGCCCTCCTGGTTGCTGCCGGCTCCGCTTTCGCCAACGGTAGCGATCACTACGGCTCGAACAACACCTATTCGAACGTCGACAGCTCCTACACGGCTTCGATCCAGAACGGTTCGGCTTCCTCGCAGGAAACCGTGAAGACGATCACCGAAGGTGCCCCGCGCCTCGGCGGCAACAGCTAATATGGCCACCGGCGTCAGCCGGTATCCAACCTCAAAAAGCGGTGGGCTTGCCCGCCGCTTTTTCTGTTTATGCATCGACCTCGAATAGTCTCATTATGAACATCTCTTATCCATCTCCAATTTTCAAAATATAATACGCTTCTTTTAAGAAATGCTAAAATTTTTCAGCGCCATATTATCGAATGATAAATTCATCTCCTCTTACTCCATTGAAAACAAGCTTGTTTTCAATGATGGTTGAGACCATAAAAACTTCAAGTGGCAATCATCAATTTCAATAAACATTCTTGTGATTGGAACCTTTGGCCACCCATTTTCATTTATGTCTTGTCCGAACGACGCGATGACCTCCCAAGAAACACGCCGCTGACGGACGGAAAAAACCGAACGTTGGAGTTTGAAAATGAAGACCCTTGCTCTTACCGCTGCCGCTCTTCTGGTTGCCTCTGGTGCCGCTTTCGCTGGTAGCGACAATTTTGATGCCTATGCCGGCTCGAACCCCCATGCGACGACTGTCGACACGGGACACACTGCCTCGATCGCCACACACAGTGTCGCTGCGGAATGGCTGGGTGGTGGCAAGCTGAACTCTGCTGACAAGACCGACCAGGCAGCTGACAAGACCGACCAGGCAGCCATCGACTACAGGGTTGACCATTTCGGCAACCGTTAACAGCTGGCCTTATCCGAAATGCAAAAAGCGGCGGGCTTGCCCGCCGCTTTATTTTTGCGGCAACCGGGTCATAAGCACATAAGATATACCAGTTGCAATTCACAATCAGTTATCCTATAACCAGTTGCAAATTGCAATTGGTTATAGGAGCTCGTGATGTCCAAACTGGTGGTTCGCGCATTCTCGATTTCGCAAGATGGCTATGGTGCCGGACCGAACCAGAGCCTCGAAAACCCGCTCGGTGAGAATGGCGAAAAGTTGCATGAATGGTTTTTCGAAACCGACACCTTCCAGAAGATGGTTGGCCAGGGAGAGGGACTAAAAGACGTCGACAACGAATTCGCCGCGCGCAGCTTCGACAATCTTGGCGCCTGGATTCTCGGTCGAAACATGTTCGGGCCAGTGCGCGGTCCATGGCCGGACGAGAGCTGGAAGGGCTGGTGGGGCAACAACCCACCCTATCACGTACCGGTTTTTGTGCTGACCCATCACGCCCGTTCGCCGATCACAATGGAAGGCGGCACGACCTTCCATTTCGTCACCGGCGGGATCGCAGACGCACTGGCGCAGGCCAGGCAGGCAGCAGCGGGCAAGGATGTCCGTATCGGCGGCGGCGTCGAAACGCTGAAGCAATATCTCAGGGCGCGGCTTGTCGATGACCTGCATCTCGCCGTCTCGCCCTTCCTGATGGGCTCCGGCGAAAACCTGTTCTCGGACATCGATCTTGCGACACTTGGCTATCGCATCATCGATCAGGTACCGACGAAAAAAGCGACGCACCTGACCGTCGTGAGAGAGGGCAACTGACAGCAGCCGCTCTTGCCAGATATTTAAAGCAGCAAGAGGGCCGCGCGGCCCTCTTGCGTCTGGTCTGCTGACGAAGCTCAGGCTGCCTTGGCCGCCGCCTCATAGTGCGCGAACGAGCGCCCGTCGGCATCGAAGATATGCAGGTCTTCGCCACTGGCCGTGAGCCTGAGGCTGCTGCCGCGCTGTACTTCGACGTTGCCCGGCAGCTTGGCGGTGAGCGGCTGGTCGCCACGGCCGATATCGACATAGACCAGTTGCACTTCACCAAGCTGTTCGATGTAGTCGACCTTGCCTTCAAAAAGGTAATCCGAACCTGTGGCGATGGAGAGATCCTCCGGCCGCACGCCGAACGAGATTGCCGCCCCCTGCGCACCGGCCGGCGTTGCGATCGGCGCCGATGCCTTGCGGCCGCCGACATGGCTGATCGTGGTGGTCGCACCTGATTTTTCAACCGTCGCCGGCAGGATGTTCATGGCCGGCGAGCCGATGAACTGAGCGACGAACAGGTTGCCCGGCCGCTTGTACAGTTCCATCGGTGTACCGACCTGCTCGATATGGCCATCCTTCAGCACCACGATGCGGTCGGCCAGCGTCATGGCTTCGACCTGGTCGTGGGTAACGTAGATCATGGTGGTGTTGGGCATCGATTCCTTCAGCTTGGCGATCTCGATGCGGGTGGCGACGCGGAGGGCCGCGTCGAGGTTCGACAATGGCTCATCGAACAGGAACACCTTGGGATTGCGGACAATGGCCCGGCCAATTGCGACACGCTGGCGTTGACCACCCGACATCGCCTTGGGCAGACGGTCGAGATATTTGGTCAGTTGCAGGATCTCGGCGGCCTGCTTGACGCGGCGGTCGATCTCTTCCTTCTTCTCGCCGGCGATCTTCATGCCGAAAGCCATGTTGTCGTAGACCGTCATGTGCGGATAGAGCGCGTAGGACTGGAAGACCATGGCGATGCCACGCTTCGACGGCGGCACGTCGTTGACCCGCTCGCCGGCGATGTTCAAATCGCCCGAGGTGATTTCCTCAAGACCGGCGATGGAGCGCAGCAAGGTGGACTTGCCACAGCCGGACGGACCGACGAACACGATGAACTCACCCGATTTGATGTCGAGGTCGATGCCGTGAAGAATGTGGATGTTGCCGTAGGACTTCTTCACCTGCCTGAGGGTCAGATCGGCCATTGTTTCCTCCCTTTATTGTTTTCGGCTCAGGCGAGACGCCCGAACCAGGCTCCATAACCGCCAAGGCGAAGCTTGCCGGTCCCCGATTGCGAAGAAAAACCATGCCCCGGCAACGGTTGCAAGGAACGTCCGCCACCGAGATCCACTTCGGTGATGCTGTTGCCGAGATTGAAGGCGCAGACGACGCGTTCGTTGCCTTCCTGGCGTGAGAAGACGACGACGTCTCCCTGCCCTTGCACAAACTCGATGTCGCCTTTCGCCAGCGCGGGATGGGCGCGGCGGAAGGCGAGGAAGCGGCGGTAGTGCTGAAGCAGCGAAGTGCCGTCGCTTTCCTGGACATTCACTGCCTTGGACAGATGTTCGCCCGGCACCGGCAGCCACGGCTTGGCGCTGGAGAAACCGCCATTGGGTGATGCGGCTTCCCACACCATCGGCGTGCGGCAGCCGTCGCGGCCCTTGAATTCCGGCCAGAACCGGATGCCGTATGGATCCTGCAGGTCTTCGAAGGCCAGGTTGGCCTCGCCGAGGCCGAGCTCTTCGCCCTGATAGATGCAGGCGGAGCCGCGCAGGGACAGCAGCAGGGCCGACACGACCTTGAGATAGGCAACAGGGTCAGCTTCGCTGGCGGCCCAGCGCGAGGCGTGGCGCACCACATCGTGGTTGGAGAAAGCCCAGCAGGACCAGCCGTCGCTGGCGACACGGTCAAAAGCCTCGAGCACGGCACGCACCTTGGCGGCACTGATCTTTTCAGGCGCCAGGAAATCGAAGGAATAGCACATGTGCACGCGCTTGCCGCCCGCGGTGTAGGCAGCAACCACCTCCAGCCCGCGCTGAGAATCGCCGACTTCGCCGACGGCCGCTGCCGCCGGATATTCATCCAGGAGAGCACGGAAGCGCTCGAGGAAAGCCAGGTTTTCCGGCCGGCTCTTGTCGTAGACGTGGTCCTGGTAGTTGTAGGGGTTCACCGACGGCGCGGTCTGATCATTGCGCTCTTCCGGCGGAAGCGCCGGATTGTTCTCCAGGCCTTCGCTGTGGAAGTAGAAATTGATCGTGTCGAGACGGAAACCATCGACACCACGCTCCAGCCAGAAACGGGTGATGTCGAGCAGCGCGTCCTGGACCTCCCGGTTGTGGAAGTTCAGGTCCGGTTGCTCGGAAAGGAAGTTGTGCATGTAATATTGCTGGCGACGGGTATCCCACTGCCAGGCTGAACCACCGAAGATCGACAGCCAGTTGTTGGGTGGCGTGCCATCCGGCCTGGCGTCGGCCCAGACATACCAGTCCGCCTTCGGATTGTTGCGACTGGACCGGCTTTCCACGAACCAGGGGTGGATGTCGGCGGTGTGCGACAGCACTTCGTCGATCATCACCTTGAGGCCGAGACGATGCGCCTCGGCCACCAGCGCATCGAAATCCGCAAGCGAGCCGAACATCGGATCGACGTCGCAATAATCGCTGACGTCGTAACCGAAATCCTTCATCGGCGATTTGAAGAAGGGCGATATCCATATTGCATCCACCCCCAGTGAAGCAATGTAGCCAAGTCGGGCTGTGATGCCCTTGAGGTCGCCGATGCCGTCGCCGTTCGTGTCCTGGTAGGAGCGCGGATAGATCTGATAGATCACCGCCCCGCGCCACCAGTCGCGATCGACCGACGGCATGGCTGCCTCGACCTTGCGCTGCACCGCTTGCTTCACCATCAACCCCCTTTGACTGAACCTGCCAGCAGGCCACGCACGAAGTAGCGCTGCAATGAGAAGAACACGATCAGCGGCAGAATGATCGTGATGAAGGCGGAGGTCGTCAGGATGTCCCAATCACCACCACGCGATCCCAACAGCGCGTTGAGCTTGCCCGTCAGCACCAGTTCGTTGGAGCCGGTCCCCAGGAAAACCATCGCCACCAGAAGATCGTTCCATACCCACAGGAACTGGAAGATGGCGAAGGAAGCCAGCACCGGGAAGGACAACGGCAGAACGATCTTCATGAAGATCTCGAAATCGCTGGCACCGTCGATACGGGCGGATTCCATGATTTCGCGCGGCAGACCGGCGATGTAGCTCCTGAGCAGATAGATGGCGAAAGGCAGGCCGAAGCCCGTATGCGCCAGCCAGATGCCGAGATAGGTCTTGGAGGGGACGCCAAAGAGATTGCCGACGCCGTTGTACATTTCGAGCAGTGGAATGAGCGCCATCTGCAGTGGTACGACCAGCAGGCCGATGATGACCGCGATCAGCAGCGCGCGCCCCGGAAACCGCATCCAGGCCAGCGCATAGGCGGCGAAGGCGGCAATCATGATCGGGATGATCGTTGCGGGAATGGTCACCGTCAGCGAATTCAGGAAAGAACGGCCAACCCCCTCGGAGGTCAGCACGTTGCCGTAGTTCTCGGTCGTGAACCTTGGCGGGACGGTCGACGAGAAATAAACGCGCTGGCCGCGCGATCCTTCGAACTTCTTGATGGAGGACTGCACATAGCTGCCGTCGGCATTGATCTGCAGCGTTTCGCCCTCGCCAAGGTCGGCCGTTGTTCCAACCTGGAACTTGGTCGGCTCCTGGGCACGAGCACCGAAGGCCGAAACCTGGCTGGTGCTCGGATTTTCAAAGACATTGCCTTCGATGACGAACTTGCCATCCTTCTCGATCTGTTTGCCGGGTTCGGCCAGGCGCACCTGCTGGACCTGTGTCGAATTAAAGAAGGAAGCCCACCAGCCAGAGCCGACGATCTGGTCCTTGTCGCGCAGGGAGGTGACGAGAATACCCAGCGTCGGGATCGTCCAGACCACTACAAAGAGCAGTGCTGCGATATGAACTCCCCATGTGCCGAGGGAGGACCTGCCTGCCGATTTGCCGCTTGCCTGCGCCATCTCACAAGCCCTCCCGGTTTGCCTGGCGGATGTTCCAGATCATGATGGGCAGAACGGCGATCATGATGATGACCGCAATGGTCGCGCCCTTGCCGAAATCACCACCGCCCCGGAACATCCAGTCGAACATCAGATTGGCGAGCACCTGACTGTTCCATTGCCCGTTGGTCATGGTCAGCACGATGTCGAAGACCTTGAGCACCAGAATGGTGATGGTCGTCCACACCACGATGATCGTGCCCCATATCTGCGGGATCATGATCTTCCAGAATATCTGGAAGGGGTTGGCGCCATCGATGACGGCCGCCTCGATAGTCTCCTCGGGAATGCCGCGCAAAGCCGAGGACAGGATGACCATGGCGAAACCGGTCTGGATCCAGATCAGGATGACCATCAGGAAGAAGTTGTTCCAGAACGGCATGGAGATCCATACCTGCGGGTCACCGCCGAGCCACTGCACGACGGCATTGAGCGCGCCGATCTGCACCTGCCCCTCGCCGCGGTATTCGTAGATGAACTTCCAGATCACGCTGGCGCCGACAAAAGAGATGGCGAGCGGCAGGAAGATCAGCGATTTGGCGATGGTCCCCCACCAGATCTTGTCGGTGAGCACGGCAATGACAAGGCCGAGGAAGGTACAGGCGGCTGGCACGACCAGCAACCATAGCAGGTTGTTGAAGATCGAGTTGCGAAACTGCCCGTCCCCCAAAGCCCATTGATAGTTCGCGAGCCCGACGAAACCGTGGCCCGATTTGTCCTGGAACGAAGTGATGACGGTGCTGATGACCGGATAGATGAGGTAGACAACCAGAAGGATCAGCGCCGGCCCGATGAACAGCCAGGGCCGGATCAATCCCTGCCGGCGCAGATTGTCGATCGCCGCCTGGCCGCTGACGCCGCGTGAAGGAAAGATGAGATCGACAAATTTGTTGGCACCCCAGAAATAGGCGACACAGCCGCCGACGCCGATCAGAATGACGAGAATGGCCGAAAAGATCTGAGCCGCCATGGGTTCCTCCCCTTGCTGCGGATCTGTGACTGCACAAGACCGGGCAGCGCAGGCACGCCACCGGACCGTTGCGGTTTCCCCTTCCCTGACCTCGCATCCTTAGGCCGATCCGGGGCCCATGTGCCCGGACCGGCTGCCTTGGGAGGCCATACGCCTGGATTTGCTTACTTGATGCCGTCCCAGCTCTTCTGGATATCGGCAGCAACCGCATCGGGCGCCTTGCCACCGACCATGTCGATCATGCCGGTCCAGAACGCGCCGGCGCCGATCTTGCCGGGCATCAGGTCCGATCCGTCGAAACCGAAGGTCGAAGCGTTCAGCAACACCTCGCCTTCACGCCGCAGGATATCGTTGGCGTAGGCCTCGGGCTTCGTCGTCTTGAGGGCGGAAAGGAAACCGGACTGGGCCATCCAGATCTCGTGCGACAGCGGCATCTTCAGGAAGTCGATGAAGGCGCGGGCTGCCTTGGAGTCCTTCGTGACCATCGCGAAAGTGCCTGCGCCCAGCACGGGCTTGCCAAGATCCGCATGCGACGCCATCGGCGGCAGGTAGAAGAAGTCGGCATCCTCGCCAAGTTTCTTGCCTTCCGGGAAGAAGGACGGGATGAAGGACGCCATGCGGTGCATGTAGCATTTCGGCGGTACGCTGAAGAGACCCTTGGGTGAATCGCGGAAGTCTGTCGCCGCGACCGCTGCGGTGCCACCGTCGACCATCTTCGGGTTCTGCACGATGTCGTTGAAGACCTTCAGGGCGTTGACGACCTGGGGATCCGTGAACGGAACCTCGTTCTTCGTCCATTTGACGTAGACGTCGGGCTTGACCGTGCGCAGCATGATGTCTTCGACCCAGTCGGTCGCCGGCCAGCCGGTGGCACCGCCCGAGCCAAGGCCGATGCACCATGGCACACCGCCGTCGGCAATGATCTTTTCGGAAAGGGCCATCATGTCTTCCCAGGTCTCGGGGACCTTGTAGCCGCTCTCCTCGAAATTCTCCGGCACATACCAGACCATCGATTTCAGGTCTTGCTTCCAGGGGTAGGCAAAGAACTTCGCGTTGCCGTCCTTGTCCTTGTAGGTGCCGAGATCGACCCAGCTTTGGCCGGCGCCGTAATTGTCCTTCACATAGGCGGCAGTGGCATCGTCGAGCGGCGTCAGCATGCCCTTCGACGCGAGATCCTGGATCAGGCCCGGCTGCGGAAGAATGGCGATGTTCGGCGGGCTGCCTGCCTGCGTGTCGATGACGATCTGCTGCTCATAGTTTTCCGAGGAGGAATAATTGATGGTCGCCCCGGTTGCCTCGCGGAAATAGTCGAGGACGGACTGGAACTGCGTCTCGTCCGGACCGCGCCACGGGCCGAAGACGGTCAGCGTCTCGCCCTTGAGATCGACTTTCTTCAGGTCCTCGTAATTGGCCCAGTTGAATTTGGAATCCTCGCCTGGCTTGAACTTCAGCTCGGCGGCCTGTGCGGTCACAGCCAGGGCCAGCGCAGCAACCGCCGTGCCCAGCAACAAAAGCTTCTTCATCTGCAATCCTCCCTCTGGATCGGATACCGACGGAACCTCCATTCCGCCGCCGACGTCGCCTGACTGTGCCCGAGCCCGGAAATGTCTGCAACCTTCCGAAACCAGCATTCAAAGCGCTTTGGCTTGGCGCATCTCGCCACCGAAACCCAAAAGAGTCAAGGGCGACCGTAATTAATCGATTTAAATGAGTGAAACATGCCGTGAAAATCGCAGTGCAGCATGATTTTTCGGCATTGCAGCAGCAAATTCGCTTCAAAGCCGCATCACTTGGACCTAATGTAGTTCTCTTTGCAAACTTGGCTGACAAGGCCGAGAAGGCTCTCCAAGCGCTTTGGGAGGCGCAATTGAACCTCAAGCAGCTGTCGCAGATGCTGGAGCTCTCGCAGACTACGGTGAGCCGTGCCCTGAACGGCTATCCCGAAGTCAATGAGGAAACACGCCGGCGGGTCGTCGACGCTGCCAAGCGCCATGGCTATCGTCCCAACCCCTCCGCGCGCCGACTGGCCACCGGCAAGACCGGCATGATCGGCTACGTGCTACCGACGGGCGCGGCCGTCGACATCGACCCGCATTTCGTCGAGTTCCTGTCCGGACTCGGCGACTATGCCCGCGCGCATGAACTCGATCTCGTGCTGTCGCCCGCCGATGCCGAGGAGCAGGAAACCACCTATCGGCGCATCGTTGCCAACAAGCAGGTGGATGCCGTCTATGTCTCCTCGCCGCGTCCGCAGGACAGCCGCGTCGCCTTGCTCGACACGCTAGGCCTGCCCTTCCTGGTGCATGGACGCAGCGACGGCTTCGATTTCGACTATCCCTATCTCGACATCGACAATGAGGGCGCGTTCCATGAGGCGACCCGCCTTATGATCCAGCTCGGCCATCGGCGCATCGCGCTGATCAATGGCGACGACAGGGAAACCTTTGCCATCCATCGCGAGCGCGGCGTACGACGCGCCTTGGCCGGCAACGGGCTTGCCTTGCCGGACGATCAGGTCTCCTCGACCGTCATGACCGAGGAGAGCGGCTATCGCGCGGCAAGGCGCGTGCTGGAAGGCAGCGACGCGCCAACGGCGATCCTCTGCTCCAGCCTCATCATGGCGCTCGGTGTCGTTCGCGCGGTTCGCGAACTCGGCCTGACCATACCGGGCGACCTGTCGCTGGTTGCACATGACGACGTCTTCTCCTGGCTGAAGCCCGAGAACTTCTCGGTGCCGCTGTCGACCACCCGCTCCTCGATCCGCGCTGCCGGCGCCAGGGTAGCGGAGCGGCTGATCGCGCGACTGTCCGGCCTGGAAGATGGTGCGCGCGGCGAGGTATGGCCCGTCGACCTCGTTGTCAGGGGGTCGATCGCGGGCGCCCCTGCCCGAGCATGACCCTGGTCTAGCGGCGAGGAGCCGGCCAGATATCCGCCGGCAACGACGCGGCACGCACGCTGGCGGCAAGCGCCTGTGCGCCGTTTGCCAGCTGTTGTGATGCTGCCGCCTGTTTGCGGCTGATGACGAGGCCGTCGGCGATGGCATTCCGCCGCGAAAGCAGCCTGCTGAACCAGGGTGTGCGAGCGCCTCGAGCCGATGAAAACCGTGCGGGCTTGCCGGAGTGCGCGATATGGTCGGAGACCACATCTGCCCAGCCCTCTACGAGCCTCGCCCCCGGCTCCAGAAGCAGCAACCAGTCACCCTTGGCCGCGGCGACGCCCGCGCCAACGCCGCCGGCAGTCAGGTGGCGGCAGCCCGCGTGCTCGGCCACCTTGGCCGTCTGATCGGTCGAGCCCAGATCGCAGACGATCACTTCACGCACCATGCCTTCGACGACGCCGCCGACCAACGACGCCAGGGTGCGCGCCAAGCCCTCTTCGTTGTTTCGCGTTTCGATCAGGACGCTGAGCATTCCTGCCGAATAGCGGAAAGCGGCGACCGGCGCCAGCCATCTTCATCAATTCAAGTTCTTGCTTTGTTCTAAAAACAAGGATAGGAATAATTTCATGAGGACAGCGATTCGACGCCCTGCAGAAAGCCCCTGGGAAAGAGCCAAGATGGAACAGGTTGTGCGTGCCGACATTGCCGCTTTCGGTGCAGGAAGGGCCGAGATGGCGAATGCCATCCTGGACCAGAGCGGAATGCGGGTGCGCCCCGAGCGCAATCGTGGCCGCTCGGCCGGCATCAACCCCTCGGGCCGCTTCGAACCCGTCAGCCGCCATGTCTTCGACGATGGCTGGGAGTCGCTGGAAGAGCTGCCGCCGTTCAAGACCGAGGTGCAGGTGGAGAAGCCGCGCACCATCATCACGCGAAATGAATCGCCCGACATCTCCTTCGACCGCTCGATCAATCCCTATCGCGGCTGCGAGCATGGCTGCGTCTATTGCTTTGCGCGGCCGACGCATGCCTTCATGGGTCTGTCGGCCGGGCTCGACTTCGAAGCCAAGCTGTTCGCCAAGCCCGATGCAGCGCGCCTGCTCGACAAGGAACTGTCGAAGGAAGGCTACCAGCCGCGCACCATCGCCATCGGCACCAACACCGACCCGTACCAGCCGATCGAACGGCAGTACCGGATCATGCGCGAGGTCCTCGAGGTGCTGGAGGCACGCGGCCATCCTGTCGGCATCGTCACCAAGTCGGCACTGGTGACGCGTGACATCGACATCCTGTCGCGCATGGCCGAGCGCGGACTGGCCAAAGTCGCGCTGTCGGTGACGACCATGGACCGCATGATCGCCCGCACCATGGAGCCACGGGCATCGACACCGACCAAACGGCTGGAAGCGATCCGGCAACTATCGGATGCGGGCATTCCGGCCTCCGTGATGGTGGCGCCGATCGTTCCCGGCCTCACTGATCCCGAGATCGAGCGCATCCTCGATTCGGCCTATGCGGCCGGTGCACGAGAGGCCGGATACGTCGTGCTGCGGCTTCCTCTGGAAGTCAGCCCGATCTTCAAGGACTGGCTGCTGCGTCACTATCCCGACCGCTACCGGCACGTGATGTCGCTGATCCGTTCAATGCGGGACGGCAAGGACTACGATTCGGAATGGGGCAAGCGCATGAAAGGCGCTGGCCCCTACGCCTGGCAGATCGGCCGGCGCTTCGAGATCGCAGCCAAGCGGCTCGGCTTCAATCTCGAACGGCGGCAATTGCGGACGGACCAGTTCGTTCCGGCTGCACGGCCGTTCGAGCAGCTGACGCTGTTGTGAACTGGAGCGTTTCCGTTTTCACGGAAACGCGGAAACGCTCCAACTCTTGTTTTACGCAATTCCGGACGGAAAACCGCTACGCACTTTCCTGGAATTGCTCATTCCGGCAGGCTCGGCCTGCCAGCTCGGCCCGGACTATGGGGCGCCTGAGCATAGGATCCCGTCCGGCCCTGTCCCCCGGCCGTCAGACGGTGCCCTCTCCCAGCTACCCCGGCTGGCCTGAGGGCTTGCGGAGAATCGGGACGGGTGCGAGTCTTCGCCGTATTATGGCTCGCATGCGTCCTGATTCTCCGCTCTTGTTCGAAATCGTCGAAAAGCCGGACTTTTCGATCGAGAAGAAGGCTATTGCGCAGGGTCTGTGGCCGGTTGCCGGCATGGACGAGGCCGGGCGTGGGCCACTTGCAGGCCCAGTCGTCGCAGCAGCGGTGGTGCTCAACCCCGACGACATTCCCGACGGACTGGATGATTCCAAACGGCTGACACTGCTGCAGCGCGAGGCGCTGTTCGAGGTGATCCTGGCCAAGGCGCAAGCAATCGGCATGGCTTCGATCTGCGCCGAGGGCATCGACGGCTCCAATATCCTGCGCGCGAGCCTGGAAGCGATGCGAAGGGCGCTGGACGGGCTTTCGATGCGACCGAAACTGGCATTGGCAGACGGCCGCGACATTCCGCCAGGCCTGCCTTGCGAAGGCCGTGCCCTGGTGAAAGGCGATCAGCGCTCGCAGTCGATCGCGGCCGCCTCAATCGTCGCCAAGGTGATGCGCGACCGCATGATGACCGGCTGCGGCCGCCGCCATGAGCATTATGGCTTCGAGGTGCATATGGGGTATGCAACGGCACGCCATCGGTCCGCCATTGCGGCCCATGGCCCCCTGCACCGCCTGCACCGGGTTTCCTTCGCACCGTTTCGTCTCGAAGCGGCGACGGTCGAGGACTGACCAGCCTCCACACAAGGAGGCGCGGCAAGCGATCCAGACCCATCTGAAAGAAAAAAGCCGCCGGGTTTCCCCAGCGGCTTTCACAGATCAATCGAACTCGACAGCTCAGTTGAGCTTGGACTTCACGTCCTGAAGCGAGGTCTTGAAGAGGTCGGCAGCAGCCTTGGCGTCGACCTTGCCTGCGAGAACGGTGCGAGCAGCCTCAACCGCCAGGTCGACGGCGCTGGCGCGAACCTCGGCAATCGCCTCACGCTCGGCCTGACCGATCTTCTGTTCGGCAACCGCGGTACGGCGCGACACATAGTCCTCGGTCTTCTTGTGCGCTTCCTCGGCAAAAGCCTTGGCTTCGCGCTTGGCTGCCTCGACGATGTCGGCGGCTTCCTTTTCGGCTTCCTTGCGCTTCTTCTGATACTCAGCCAGCAGCGCCTGCGCTTCTTCGCGTAGCTTGCGGGCTTCGTCCAGTTCGGAGCGGATCTTGTCGGCACGGGTGTCGAGCGACTTCGCCAGCGTACCCGGGACCTTGAGATAGATCATGGCTCCGAGCAGGATGAACAACGAAATCGTTGCCCAGACTGTCGCGAGAGATGTGGCGTCCATGACGGGTCTCCTCAGCGAGCGGCTTTGACAGCGGCAGCCACTTCGGCCTTGTCGGACTTGCCGACCAGACTGTCGAGAATGGCGGAGGCGGTCGTCTCGGCAATCGAGCCGACATCCTTCATGGCGCTTGTCTTGATCGCGGTGATGCGTTCTTCGGCTTCAGCCAGCTTCTTCTCGAGGCCGGCTTCGACACTCTTGCGAGCCGTCTCAGCTTCCGCCTTGGCTTCGTCGCGGGACTTCTGGCCGATCGTGTTGGCGTTGGCCTTGGCCTCTGCCAGCTCCTGCTCGTAAGCGGCAACCGCGGCATCCGCCTCGCCCTTCAGCTTGGCAGCCTGGTCGAGATCCTGAGCGATGCGGTTGGAGCGCACTTCAAGGATGCCGCCGAGACGCGGCATCACGACCTTCTTCAGGAAGATGTAGAACAGGCCAAAGGTGATCACCAGCCAGAACAGCTGCGAAGAGAAGGTGGCTGGATTGAAAGGCGGGAAGGTATTTCCGCCATGGCCGCCTTCGGCTGGCACTTCGGTGCCGGCATGCGTCTCGCCTTGCGCGGCATGATCGCCGGCAGCGGCAGGCGCGGCCTCTTCAGCATACGCTGGTGTCACGAACATCTCGTGGTTCCTGTCATTCTGGCCTGGAATCAGGCCGGCAACGGAGCATCCGGCCGGCTGACCCGAAAATCAGGCCGGCAGCAGAAAAGCCGCCGGCCGGCATCAGGTCTGTATCAGCCGAACAGCGCCAGCAGGGCGATGAGCAGCGAGAAGATGCCCAGAGCTTCCGTCACGGCGAAGCCGAAAATCAGGCGGCCGAACTGGCCGTCAGCAGCCGACGGGTTGCGCAGAGCGCCAGCCAGGTAGCTGCCGAAGATGTTGCCGAGGCCGATGCCTGCGCCGCCCATGCCCAGGCAAGCGATACCAGCACCGATGTACTTTGCGGCTTCAGCGTCCATTTCAATTAACTCCTTGATGAATCTGGATTGCTTGGATTGGCCGGCGGGTTACGCCGGGTATTCGCTAGTGTCCGCCCGGATGGACGGCGTCGTTGAGATACATGCAGGTCAGCACCGCGAAGACGTAGGCCTGCAGGAAAGCCACCAGGATTTCCAGCGCGGTGATGGCGACCGTCATGATCAGCGGCAGCACCGCGCCGGCAATGCCGACGGCACCCATCGATGTCAGCGTCACCACGAAACCGGCGAAGACCTTGAGCGTGATGTGTCCGGCCAGCATGTTGGCGAAAAGACGAACAGAGAGGCTGATCGGGCGCGAGAGGAATGAGATGACCTCGATCGCAACCACGAGCGGCAGCAGAATCCCCGGCACACCACTCGGCACGAACAGCTTCAGGAAGCCAAAACCGTGCTTGTAGAAACCGTAGAGGATCACGGTGCAGATCACCAGCGCAGCAAGGGCAAAGGTGACGATGATGTGGGTGGTGACGGTGAAGAAATAGGGGAACAGGCCGAGCAGGTTCGCGGTCAGCACGAACATGAACAGCGAGAACACCAGCGGAAAGAACTTCATGCCGTGCGAGCCTGCAGCGTCGCGCAGCATCGAAGCGACGAATTCATAGGACATTTCCGACACCGACTGCAGGCGGGTCGGGATCAGCGCACGGCCAGAGGTGGTCAGGAGAAGGAAGCCCGACGCCAGCACCACGGTGACGACCATGAACAGCGCGGAATTGGTGAAGGAAACATCATAGCCGCCGATATTGAGCGGAACGATGTTGTTGATGTGGAACTGATGGATCGGATCGACCTTGTCAGCTGCTGCCACTTTCTAACCCTCTCGAAAGCCACTTCAGGCTTTTTGCGTTCATGCCGGCTTCGGTATGAGGCCGCATTTCATTTCTTCGGTTCGTCCGGGCTTCTTCCGCCCTGTCCGAACTCGGCGACAGACCCTGCGGAACGCAGCACATTCAATATGCCGGCTCCGAAGCCGAGCAGCAAGCCAACGATCAACCCCCAAGGCGATGAACCCGCCAGACGATCGACCATCCAGCCAAGCCCGGTGCCGACGGCAATGCCGGCAATGAACTCGCTTGATAGCTTGAAAGCCTGACCATACCCGCTGGTACGGCCGGCATTCGCCGCTTCTTCCCCCTGGCTCCTCTCCGAACGCCTCGTCGCAATACCTGCTTCAAGGGCGCGCCGGCGGCGCTCAAGATCGTCGTCGTGAAAGCCCGGCTTGCCGTCGCCGCCTGTCCGTCCGGTTCCGTCTGGCTTGTTGGCCATCGTAACCTCCCTACCCGGCCAAAACGTCGCCGTTCGCCCGCTTTCAAGTCGCGGGCAACATAGTTAGAGGCCTTCCCCCCGTCAAGCCGAGGAGGAAGCTTTGTCGGCAAGTATTTTATGAAATGAAATCATATACTTAAATAAGTGCGACATCGTGCCCGACATGAACTGGACAGGCCGGGGAGAGAATCTGCCCTCTTGGCCGGTCCGAATGCGGCGCCGTCGGGGTCAGCTCCAGCCGCCGCCATAGGTGCGGTAGAAGATGTGCAGGCCGATCCTGGTCATCTTCTTCATTGCCCGTGCCCAGCCGGGGCTTACATAGGCGGCATAATAGTGCGTCGAGGAGCCGACTTCGGGCAGGAAGATCTTGCCGGCGGTGACAGCCATGCCGATTTCCTGCGCAACCCTGTAGTTCTGCGGCTCCGTAATGCGCTTGCGACGGCCGTCGCAGGCAAAGGAGAACTGGCAACGGTTCAGCCAGTCGTCATTCTGGTAGACGACGCCGCAGATCGACTTCGGGTAGGCCGGATTGCGGACGCGGTTGAGGATGACCTGGGCAACGGCGGCCTGGCCACGCAGCGATTCGCTGCGAGCCTCGAAATAGATGCCGTTGGCGAGGCATTTCTGCTCGGGCTGGGAGAATACCGAAGCCGGCAATGGGGTCTGCATCCAGGCGTGGTCGCCCTTGCCCAGCGGCGGAATAAAACGTCCGCCAGCCGGCTTCTCATCCTGCAACAGCGCCTCGAAGGGCGATGCCTTGGCGTAATCCGGCTCGGCAGGCGCGTAAGCGGTGGCAAGGACATCGGCGGTGTTGTTGTTGACGAGACTGGCCAGCATCGTCGGCACGCCGTCGTCCTTTTTCTTCTCTTCACGCAGGTGGAAGGCAGAGGCGATCTGCACTTCCTTGCCCTTGATGTCGGGCTTGGCGAAGGCAAGTTTCAGCCCACTGTCCAGGCTCGGCCGCAGCAGCGACGACGTGCGCTGGAAAATCGAACCGGCGGAGAAGTTCTTCGGCGGCGCAACCGGTGCGATCTTGACGATGCGGCCCTTCTTGTCGGCGCGCAGCACACGCGCTTCGTCGGAAACCTCCCCCGTCTTGGCGACCTTGCCGCTGAAGGCGACGGTGCCGACGCCGGGCAACCGGACACCCGAGCCGGCAAGCGATCCGGTGACGGCATCCTTGTCGACGAAAGGCAGTTCGGCCGCATGGATGGAGCCGGCGGCAGCCTTTTGCACGTAGGCGTTCCAACGGGCATTGGAGGATTCAAGGCCGGAGATCAGACTGGTCATGTCCTGATAGGCGACGGCGGTGGGAAAACCGATCCAGATACCAAGGCCGACGGCGAGTGGGGGCAGGAAGGAGCGTTTGCGGTCACCGGCGGCGGCAAGAAGCCGCTTTGCGATTCGTCGATGCACGGAACTCTCCAGGACGCTGATCAAAAGCCACTGGAAAACAAAATGAAGCATTAACCTTGATGGTCGGTTAACGATCGGCCATCCGTCTGTCCGAAAGCGGGACCGCCCGCCCCGCCTGTATCTCAGGCCCGAGGCTCGGGCTTGAGCAGGATCGGCCAGGCAACAAGCGCGCAGGCCGTCGCGGCCATCCAGATGCCGGTCGAGGACGTTGCCGCGAGCAGATGCGGGATAGACAGCGGCACCAGGAAGAAGCCGACGAAGACCAGTGTGTTGGCAAGACCGAGCGCGCTGCCGGCCCGGCTGGCGCCGGCCAGCGTGGCGATCTCGGCATAGGCGACGCCATGCCAGGACGAAACGCTGATGCCGGCAAAGGCCAGCGTGACTACGAGCGCGATGGCAAATGCGGTGCTGCCGGGAGCAGCGAGCGCGACGAGCAGCGTGAGACTGGCAAAGGCGATGCCGCTGACCAGCGCGCAGAAGCGCAGATAGGCGCGGCGGTTGCGGTGGCGGTCGGTCCAGCGCCCGCTCCAGACGCGCATCACCATCGCGCCGATCTGCACGGTGGCCAGGGCAGCGCTGGTGAGCAGCGTGCCGATGCCGGCAAAGTCGTGCAGGAAAACCGTTGTGAAGGTCAGCACCGCCACCTGCGGAAAGCAGAGAATGCCGACGGCCACAGCGAGGCGCCAGATGGCGATGCTGCGCAGTGGGGCGGGCGCGGTGACGGGGAAAACCGGCTGCGCCGCCCGATGCGACAACGGCTCATGCAGCCACAGCCAGGTGAAGAAGGTGCAGGCGGCCGCCGTCACGGCCAGCAGCGCATAGACCGCTGCGAAGCCCAGGCCTTCGGCGAGTGACGGCAGCAGCAAGGCGCCGAGACCGCCGCCAAGCGGGATGGCGGTCTGGCGGATGCTCATGGCGAAGCCGCGTTCGCCCTCGCCGAACCATGCCATGATGGCGCGGCCGCTGGAGCCGTTGACACTGCCGCCGAGCAGACCGACCACAAGCAGGTTGGCTGCAAGGAAAAGAACGCTGGGCGTATAGCCATGCGACGGCACCAGCAGGGCGAGCATCAGCCCGAGCCAGACTACCAGCGAGCCGAGACCGGCGAGCAGCACGCGCCGGTCCCCCCAGCGATCGGTGAGCAGGCCCCAGGGCAGTTCGCTGATGGCGACGCCGAGGCCGAGACAGCCCAGCACAAGGCCGAGGTCGGGGTTGGAGAGATGATAGTCGGCCCGCATCGCGACCGCCGTGCTGGGCAGTCCGGCAAAGATCATTGAAAAGCAGGCATTGGCGGCAACGCCGACACCCAGCACCTTCCAGCGATGGCCGGCAGCAAACCGTGGCGGCGTAGCGGCAGTGAATTCATCGGCAACGGCGCAGGATCCTGCTGGCGATGGGAAGCGGTGAACCGACATTTCTGGTGACATTCGTGATGTCCTTGTTTCGTGATGCCGCCAGCGGACGGCCTTGACGAAACCTGACTACACCCATAGCTTCATCCGAAAAATCAGGAAGTTTTTGACTTATAATCCTGAAAATCAGGACAAACGGGCAAGCGAGACAAGGGACATGAGCCGCACCACCTTCGATCTTGACGCGCTGCGCAGTTTCGTTACCGGCATGGAACTCGGCAGCTTCGCCAAGGCCTCGGAACGCCTCGGCCGATCGACCTCGGCGGTGAGTGCCCAGCTGAAGAAACTTGAAGAACAGGCGGACACCGCACTCTTCCGCAAGGCGGGACGCGGGCTGACGCTGACGGAAGCCGGCGAGGCCATGCTCGGCTACGCCCGCCGGTTGATCGACCTCAACGACGAGGCGGCATCCGCCGTGCGCGACGTCGAACTGGAAGGCTGGGTACGGCTCGGGCTGCAGGAGGATTTCGGCGAGATGGTGTTGCCGCAGGTGCTCGGCCGCTTCGCGCGCGCCCATCCCAAGGTGAAGATCGAAGCCAGGATCACCCGCAGCCAGGAACTGGCCGAGCGCGTGGTGGCCGGCAACCTCGACCTGGCATTGGCATGGGACAATGGCGCGGCGCCGCCCAACAGCGAGCCGGTCGCCGATGTACAATTGCGCTGGATCGGACCGGCCGATGTCGACATCGCGGACTGGCAGGGCTCGCCGCTGCCGCTGGTGTCTTTGGAAGCGCCCTGCCTGCTGCGCACGATCGCCACCGAAAGGCTCGACCGCTCCGACCGGGCATGGCGGCTGGCCTTCTCCAGCCCGAGCCTTGCCGGAATCTGGGCGGCGGTTGCCGCCGGCCTCGGCCTGACCATACGCACCAATATCGGCCTGCCGCCGACGGTGAAAGCTCTAACAGCCGACGCTTCGGGATTGCCCGCGCTGCCAAAAATCGGATTGCGGTTGCACAGGAAAGATGCGGAAGCCGATCCGGTCACTCAAAGGCTGGCCGACATCATGCTGCAGGCGGCGCGTGCGGCGCTGACTGAGAATCAAAGCCAGGTACGCCTTCGCAGCGTCGCCTAGAGTGCTTCCGCCGGCTTCAGCTCTTCTTCCTGGCGCGGCCGGCGAAAGGGTTGTCCGACGTGCGCAACGCCATGCGGATCGGCACGCCCGGCATGTCGAAGGACTCGCGCAGGCTGTTGACGAGGTAACGCACATAGGATTCCGGCAGAGCGTCCGGCCGCGAGCACGAGACGACAAAGCCCGGTGGGCGCGTCTTGGCCTGCGTCACATATTTGATCTTGAGCCGGCGCCCGGCGACGGCGGGCGGCGGATGATGCGCCAGGATGCCTTCCAGCCAGCGGTTCAGCTTGCCGGTGGAGACACGGCTGTTCCAGACCTTATGAGTGCGCACGACCGCATCCATCAGCTTGTCGAGGCCACGTCCGGTCTCGGCCGACACGGTGACCGCCTGGATGCCGCGCGCCTGCGGCAGCAACCGCTCGGTCTTTTCGCGCAGTTCCGCCAGCACTTCCTGCGGATGATCGATGAGATCCCACTTGTTGAAAGCAATGACGGGTGCCCTGCCCTCGCGGATGATCAGGTCAGCGATCTGCAGGTCCTGTTTCTCGAATGGGATCGTGGCATCGAGCACGATGATGACGACTTCCGCGAAACGCATGGCGCGCAGGCCATCGTGGACCGAGAGCTTCTCCAGCTTTTCCTGGACCTTGGCCTTGCGTCGCATGCCGGCCGTATCGAACAGCTTGATCTGGCGGCCGCGCCAGTCCCAGTCGACCGAGATGGAATCGCGGGTGATGCCTGCCTCAGGGCCGGTCAGCAGGCGCTCCTCACCGATCAGCGCGTTGATCAGGGTCGACTTGCCGGCATTAGGGCGGCCGACCACGGCAATGCGCAGCGGCTTTTCCTCGTCATAGGCCGGTACATCGTCGGCATCGGGATCGGCGATGTCCTCGCCGATCAGCACTTCCGAGATGGCGATCTCGTCGCTGGCTTCTTCGTCTTCACCGAACACCCGTTCCGCGCCGAGTGCTTCGATCACCGCATCGCGCAGATCCGGCATGCCCTGGCCGTGCTCGGCCGAAACCGGAACGGGTTCGCCAAGGCCGAGTTCCCAGGCTTCCAGCATGCCGCCCTGGGCGCCGCGAGCTTCCGACTTGTTGGCGACCAGCACCACCGGCTTGCCGGAGCGGCGCACGACTTCGGCGAAGGTGCGATCGTCCGGCATCAGACCGGCCTTTGCATCCATCAGGAAGAAGATCAGGTCGGCTTCGCGGATGGCGATCTCGGTCTGCTGGCGCATGCGGCCAGGCAGCGTCGATGCCGGCGCATCCTCGAAACCCGCCGTGTCGACCACATCGAAGGTAATGTCGTAGAGCTTGGCCGGATGAACGCGACGGTCGCGGGTAACGCCGGGCGTGTCGTCGACAAGGGCCAGCTTGCGACCGGCAAGGCGGTTGAAAAGCGTGGACTTGCCGACGTTAGGCCGGCCGATGATGGCGACTTTGAAGCTCATTGCCCATCACGATGCGTTGCCGGAGCCGCGGATCAGATCGGCCATCATCGAGGCGCGCTGACGGGCATTGCCCGGCGCGCCTTCGTCGGCGGCGATCTGTTCGAAAAGCTTGAGCGCGTCCTTCGACTTGCCTTCCCTCCAGGCAGACAGGCCGAGCGCCTCGCGCGCGGTGTGGCGCAACGGGCTGGTGTCGGCGGTCAGCGCCTCGACGCGGCTGGAGACGTCGGCGAAGCTGCCGTGGTCGACCAGAAGCAGGCCGGCACGCAGCCGTGCGATGTCGCGAATAGAACCCGGGATCGCGCCGTCGGCGGCGACGTCATCGAAATCCTTCACCGCACCGGCGAAGTCGCCCTTGTCAGCCTTGACGGTGGCGGCGCGCATGCGGGCGAGCAGCGGATAGGCACCGTAGCCGTCCTTTTCCAGCGAGGAGAGCGCGGTCAGCGCCTCGTCCTGCTTGCCGGCATTGGCCAGCGTCAGCGCCTGCGAGAACGCGTCGCCGGAACGGTTGGCGCGGCTGGTGTCCCAGTAACGGTAGCCGACGAAAGCAGCAGTGCCCAGCACGATCAGCACGGCAGCGCCAATCAGGATCGGGCCGTAGCTGTCCCATAACGCCTTGGCGCGATCACTGCGGATCTCTTCGTTGACTTCGCGGATAAAACTGTCGTCGGACATCAATCAAACCGTTGCCGCCCGGCCAAAATGCCGAGCCTAAAGATGAGCCCCGCCTTGTAGCGGAATTTTGTCGGCATGGAAGGGGGGAGCCGGAAAATCGGCACTATCGGCCCTGTCCTCAACATTTTTAGGGACCGTACCGACGCCACATTTCGTGATTAGGCGATCGAGCCTCACCATTGCCTCGACAGCGGCAATCGCTTATCCATCTGGACGAATTGCAGTTTTTGTACCGATGATGCCCTGTTTGTTCCGCGTGCTCGCGTGTTCCAGCCTGATCGCCGCCACCTCGACGGCGACGCTTGCCGATCCGCCACGATCGCGGATACCGGCCAAGCCCAAGCAGGTCGTCATCATCTCCTTCGACAATGCGCGCGACATTGCGCAATGGAAACGCAGTCGTGCGCTGGCGCAGCGCACCGGCGCGCATTTCAGCTATTTCCTGTCCTGTGTCTTCCTGCTGTCGAAGGAGACCCGCAAGGACTACGTCACGCCGCCGAAAGGAACCGGCAAATCGAACATCGGTTTTGCCGCCTCCAGAGAGGAAGTGGCGGAGCGGCTGGAGCAGATCAATCTGGCGGTCGCTGAAGGGCATGACCTCGGCAGCCATGCCTGCGGCCACTTCGACGGCAAGGACTGGAGCAAAAGCGACTGGCTGGCCGAACTCGGCGCCGCAAGACGCATCCTGGAAAACGCCTACACGATCAACGGCATCAGCGCCGAACCCGCCGGCTGGCGCGAGCTCGCCAGGTCGGTGACCGGTTTCCGGGCGCCTTATCTTTCAACCGGCAAAGGCCTCTACCAGGCGCTGCCTGAAGCCGGTTTCAGCTATGACGCCAGCGGCGTCTCGCAGGGACCTGCCTTGCCGACGAAATCCGGCGGCATGACACGTTTTTCGCTGCCGCTGATCCCGGAAGGCCCCAAGCGTCGCCCTGTGATCGCGATGGACTACAATCTGTTCGTGCGCCATTCCGGCGGCTTTGAACGGCCGAGCCAGGCCAAGGAATTCGAGGAACGAACCTACGAAGCCTTCCGCACGGCCTTCGACAAGCAGTATGGCGGCCAGCGCATCCCGCTCGAGTTGGGCTTCCATTTCACGCTGATGAACGACGGCACCTACTGGAACGCGCTGGAGCGTTTCGCGGCAGACGTCTGCGTGAAAGCCGATGTCGAATGCATCAGCTATCGCGACTATCTGGCCAGGGGCAAACCGGCGAAGCCGGCGACCATGGGCGGCTGACGCCGTTGAGCGTCACGAAGCGCCCTGGTCTTGGGCGTGTTTCTCCATGTAACGCCGGTCCAATTCGGGCAAAGGCTCACCATGAAGCGTGGCCTCGAAGGCCTGAAGACGCTTATAGATCGAAATCAGTTCCACGATCGTTGGCCACGCGGTTACCAGATACTGGAACGAACTCGAGACTTGGCCAAACGCTGTGCTGATCTGCTGCCAGATTCCCATCGTAATGCGGCCGGCAGCAATGGTGGGGATGAGAATAACCGCCGAGAAGATCGCATCGGCCTGGCCAAAGCCCGCGCGGAAGACGTTGAAATACGCGTAGTGGAAATAATAGCGGAAATAGGTCCGACGCACATTCTGGAACAACTCGCCCAAAGTGGGCGGCGTCGCCCGGTTGGGATCGTCTTCGCCATAGACGAGTTCCTTGCGATAGGCTGCCTCGACCCTCTGGTTTCTGAATTCCATTCCAGGCAGTTTGATGCCGGCGACAGCCAGAAGCACCGTCCCAAAGATGGACCATGCCAGGGCAGCGACGACCAGGGAATATGGGATCGACCCGACCAGCGGCAGGGCCGTTATGTGCTGTGAAAGTCCTGCGAGTACCGGCAGGAAGGCAATAAGCGTCAAGATCGAGTCGGCGAAGGCAACGCCCAGCGCTTCCATGGTGGTGGAGAAACGCATCGTGTCTTCCTGAACACGCTGGGAGGCACCCTCGATGTGACGGAGCTTCGGCCAGTTAGTAACATAGAAGTCGTTCATCGCGGTCCGCCAGCGGAAGATGTAATGGCTGACGATAAAGCGCATCACCACGTAGACGGAAACGAACATCATTCCGATAAGCGCGTATATCCAGAAAAGGCTGTAAAGCTCAGCGGCGGTCACCGAATTGGGGGTGGTAATAGCCTTCTGGAAGAGATCGAAGAACGGCCCGCGCCAGTTGTTAATGGCAACGTAGATTTCAACGTTGATGTATGTGAAAAACAATATGAGGGCAGATACTAGGATCGACCAGTTTTGCCACGGATGCGGCGCGTAAAACCTCCAGAAAAGATAGAATATGCTGAGCAGAAAAACAAAATATACATAGAACCAGAGAAACGGGGCGGACCAGAAAACCGGGATACCGAGAATTGGAGGCGAGCCGGCTGCTGCGGGAGGCAAGCCGATAATCGCTCCGAAATCCCGTCCTCCAGCAAACCATAGCAAAACACCGAACAAGGTCCACGCCGCAGCTGAAAGGAAAAAAAGCTTCGGCTTCGGGAAGAAGGATACGAACACGTTGGCCTGCCCCAGATGACGCGCGAGCGCGATTGCGATTCGCAGCCATCAAGTCACAGTTTTTACGGCAAAGGAATGGTGGCCCGGCCCGGCGCCGAATTACATTTTCGTCACGTTGGCGAGCGGGCTTCTTCTTGGACTTGTTGTTTAACGTCACGGCCAGCCGACCAGACGATCGCGGCTGAGATGACCAGGACAATGGCCGCGGCGATCGACGGCACGAAGAAACTGCCGCCGGAACGTTCCGCCAGCACGCCTGCGACCAGCGGGCCGATCAGCTGGCCGATGCCGAAGCTTGCAGTCATCAGCGCAAAGGCGCGGCGCGGCGCCTGCGGCGACAGCATCCTGCCCGCCTGCAGGCCGAGCGCCGTGATGGCAATAAAGGTGCAGCCGAGAAAGAAACCGCCGAGCAGCGGCCCAATTGGCAAGCTCATCGCCACGCTGGCCGTCACCCCCACTGCCTCGACCAGGGAGGCCAGGGCATAGGCGACATAAAGCCCGGTCTTGCCGGCAATCTTCTGCCACAGCCAGATCGAAGGCATGCCGGCAAGACCGGTCACCATCCAGACCATTGCCTCGAAGGTCCGGCTGCCGCCGCCCTGGCGCACGATGGCAACCAGGAAAGTGGCCGTAACGATGTAGCCGAAGCCGAACATGCCATAGGCGATGGTGACTTTCACCAGCGGCGCGCTCCAGCGCAGAGCTGGCTCCCGCCCCGAGCTACCGGCCAGCGCCGGACCACGGTCGATCATAAAAAGCGTGATGACGAACCCTACCAGGGAGAGCGCCGCAGCCACCATCCAGCCCGCCACCCAGGTGGCGTGGCTGCTCACCAGCAGGGCCATCATCAAGGAAGAAGCGGCAATGCCGAGGCCGACGCCGCTGAAATGCAGCGCCTGCAGCCCATTGCGACCGGCGACGGCGAGGTGGCTGAAGACGATCGCTGCCAGGAAGACGATGACGAAGGCACTGGCAACGCCTGCCAGGAAGCGGATGACGAGGAAAGCCAGGGTGGAGTCTGTCAATCCCATCGCGCCGGCCAGCACGCCGCTGGCGGCCAGCGCAGCCAGCATGACGACACGCTCGCGGCCATGCGCCCAGCCGCCGGCGGCGGCGAAGGCGCCAAGCAGGTAGCCGAGATAGTTGGAGGACGCGATCAAGCCGGCGTCGCCGGCGGACAAATGGAGTTCTTCCATCATGCCGGGCAGGATCGGTGTGTAGACAAAGCGGCCGATGCCCATGGCGACTGCCATGGCGACCATGCCGGCAAGGGCAAAACGCAGCGGAGAGGCCGGTGTCTCGTTCATTGCAGCGCACAATAAAACTGTGCGCCTGCGAGGCAATGCGTTTTGTTTGGGCCAGTTCTAGCAACGGTCATCCAAGATTGCCGCTGGAGCGCGCGACCGCGCGCCGCCCGTGGCGCGCAAGCGGCCCGAATGGGCCGTTCCGGCAATTGAGGCGTCCTGGATGTCCAACATCCGGGACCACAGGGATTACTGTCAGGTGCCGCAGCAGCGCGGCGTCTCGAAGGCGGTCCGTCGCGCGGTAAGCCTGAACGGCATGTCGCCCAGTTCGCGCTCCGACATGGTGTCGAAGACGGGATGCGAAAGCGGATCACGCACCCAGCGGGCAATATCTCCATCGGGCGAATGGGTTGGCAACGGTTCCCTGAACGGGTTCAGCAAGGAGAAAAGCGTCATGGCGGCATTCCTCTTTCTGGAGAGGATTTTGTCATCAAATCGCAGGGTTTCAATTGAGATTTGCGCGGCACGAGTTTAGAAAAACTTCATGGCGCCCTTAAATCGAATCCATCTCAATGGCCTGCGCGCCGTGGAGACCGTTGCGCGACTGGGCTCGCTATCGGCAGCAGCGGGAGAACTCGGCGTTTCGCCAAGCGCGGTCAGTCAGCAGATCAACCGCACTGAACGGCAACTCGGGCTCGCGCTGTTCGAGCGCACGCCGTCCGGTCTTGTGCTGACCGATTTCGGCACTCAGTTCGCGACACGCCTGGGCAAAGGCTTTCGCGAACTGACGCAAGCCGTGGCGCTCGCCGACGATGCCTCGCGCTGCACGTTGGTGGTATCCGTGGCACCGGCCTTCGCCTCGAAATGGCTGATGCCGCGACTGTCGCGGCATTTCACGCGCTATCCGAATGTGCTGCTGCGCATCGACGCTTCGGTGCGGCTGGTCGATCCAGGTAACTCCGAGATCGATATCGGCATCAGGCTCGGCAATGGCAAATGGCCAGGCCTGAATGCGGAACTTTTGTTGGCACAGGAGATATTCCCGGTCTGCGCGCCATCGATCGCAGCGAAACTGAAGACGCCAGCCGACCTTGCCAATGCTTACGCCATCACCGACGAACGCACGATGATCGCCTGGGAGAACTGGTTTCGGTCGGCCGGCGCCGAGCCGGTGACCTTGCTCAAGGGCGCCTCCTTCACCGACCCGATGCTGTGTCTGGAATCGACCATTGCCGGTCACGGCGTCATGCTGGGCTGGCAGCTGCTGTGCGCCGACGCGCTCGCCGACGGCCGCCTGGTAGCCCCTTTCGGGGTACGAGCGCCGAGCGGGCTCGGCTACTGGATGGTGACTGCTCCCGAAGAACCGGAGAGCCGCAAGGTGCGCGATTTCAAGGCATGGCTGCGGGAGGAGATCGAAGTGACCATGTCGACATTCGCCACCCCAAGTCAGCGCGCGATCGTCTGAGGACCAACGCCACGTTCTTTCGATTGCGCATCGCGCTTTCCGAAAATAGACGGTCGATTTTCGGGCCGATGCGGTGTGGAAAGCAGCGCTGCAGCGGTCTATGTAAAGAGATATCTCCAACACAGCCGAGGCCTGACCATGACATCCCACGCCCGCGATTTTTCCGCTGCCATCGATCCGGTGAAGCTCGAACGCCTGGCCGAAGTCGTGGTCAAGGTGGGCTTGCAGCTGCAGCCCGGCCAGGACCTGGTGCTGACGTCGTCGATCGCGGCGTTGCCTCTGACCCGCAGAATAGTCGAGCATGCTTACAAGGCCGGCGCCGGGCTGGTGACGCCGATCTTCAACGATGACGAGATCACGCTCGCCCGCTTCCGCTATGGCGCCGATGCCGGTTTCGACCGTGCTGCCGGCTGGCTTTATGAAGGCATGGCCAAGGCTTTCTCCAACAACGCCGCGCGGCTGGCCGTGCGCGGCGACGACCCGTCGCTGCTGTCGGCCCAGGATCCATCCAAGGTCTCGCGCGCCAACAAGGCGAATTCGATCGCTTACCAGCCGGCACTGGAAAAGATCACCGGCTTCGACATCAACTGGAACATCGTCGCTTATCCGGAGCTGGCCTGGGCGAAGCAGGTGTTTCCGGGCGAAACCGACGACGTCGCGGTGGCCAAGCTGGCGGACGCGATCTTCGCGGCCAGCCGCGTCGACAATGACGATCCGATCGGCGCCTGGAAGACGCACAATGCCGCACTGGCCGAACGTACGAAGTGGCTGAACGGGCACAATTTCCACGCCCTGCATTTCAGGGGGCCGGGCACCGACCTGACCGTCGGCCTCGCCGACGGGCACGAATGGATGGGCGGCGCGTCGACCGCGAAGAACGGCATCACCTGCAACCCGAACATTCCGACCGAGGAAGTCTTCACCACGCCGCACGCGCACCGCGTGACCGGCCATGTTTCCTCGACCAAGCCGCTGTCCTACCAGGGCACGCTGATCGACGAGATCTCGGTGCGTTTCGAAGAAGGCCGCATCGTGGAAGCGAAGGCCGCCAGGGGCGAGGACGTGCTGCAGAAGGTTCTGGATACCGACGAGGGCGCGCGCCGGCTGGGTGAAGTGGCGCTGGTGCCGCATTCCTCGCCGATCTCGGCGAGCGGCATCCTGTTCTACAACACGCTCTACGACGAGAATGCCTCGTGCCACATCGCGCTTGGCCAGTGCTATTCGAAGTGCTTCGTCGGCGGCGACAAGCTTTCGCAGGACGAGATCGCCGCGCGCGGCGGCAACAAGAGCTTCATCCACATCGACTGGATGATCGGCTCCAACAAGGTCGACATCGACGGCGTCAACAAGGATGGCAGCACCGTGCCGGTGATGCGCCAGGGCGAGTGGGCCTGACAGAGACTTGTTGACAGAAGTCGGGCGGGATCCCGCCCGACTGGACGCACGCCCGGCGCACCATGCAGGTGAACCCATGGCTTTCAATATTGTCGTCAAGCGGATCTACGAGCCGGCTGCGGCTTCAGACGGCCAGCGTGTCCTGGTCGATCGCGTCTGGCCACGCGGCATGACCAAAGAAAAAGCCGCCTTGACCCTATGGCTGAAGGACATCGCGCCGAGCGATGTCCTGCGAAAATGGTTCGACCATCAACCCGAGCGCTGGGAGGAATTCCAGAGGCGCTACGAAAGCGAACTCGCCGGCAGGCAGGAGCCGCTGCGCGAACTGGCCAGTCTGCTGGAGCACGGCCGCGTCACCCTGCTCTACGGCGCGCATGAGGAGCGCTACAACAATGCGGTAGCGCTGGCGGATTATCTGCAGAAGCAGGCCTAGCCGAGTTCGCGCTCGTAGACATCCGGCTTGAAACCGACCAACAGGCGGTCGCCCAGATCGAGCACCGGACGCTTGATCATCGTCGGGCTGGCCAGCATCAGCGCCTTGGCTTTTTTGGCGTCGAGGCCCTGCTTCTTGTCGTCCGGCAACTCCCTGAAGGTAGTGCTCGCCTTGTTGAGCAGCACTTCCCAGCCGAGCCTGTCGATCCAGCCCTGCAGGCGATCGGCCTGCAGACCTTCGGCGCGATAGTCATGGAACGCGTAGCCCACCTTGTGACCCTCCAGCCAGACGCGCGCCTTCTTGATCGTGTCGCAGTTCGGGATGCCGTACATGGTAATGGTCAAGGCTGAGTTCCTCGGTTTGTCCGGTACCGGGTAGCCGATTCGCAGCGTTTGCGCCGCCCCTCCTGCCGCCACGCCGAAGCTGCTTCTCTCGCCCCGCTTGCGGGGAGCCCGGCAGGACAGAGAGGGGCAGAGCCAACTTTTAGTTTGCATCGCTCCTCATCCGCCCTTCGGGCACCTTCTCCTCGTAACAAGGAAAAGGGATTAGGAGGCACTACTCGCCGTAAGGCACCCAGATGTTCTTCACCTGGACGGCGCGCGACAGCAATTCCCTGCCCTCGCCCTGGCGTCCGTCATACCAGTCACGCTGGACCGTTTCAGCCCACACCTGCTTGAGGTTGCCGGTAGAGGCCTTTTCGATCTTCGCTGCCACATCGCGGCCGCCGAAATACCAGATACCGTCGACTTCCTCGTGTCTGGCCAGCTCAAGCGCCAGCGCATCGCGATCGCCGGTGACGATGTTGACGACGCCGTCCGGCACGTCGGATGTCTCCAGCACCTGGTAGAAATCGGTGGCGGCAAGCGCCTGGCGCGAGGATGGCAGCACCACGACCCGGTTGCCCATGGCGATCGCCGGCGCGAAGGTCGAGACGAACCCAAGCAAGCCATGCTCTTCCGGGCAAGCGATGCCCAGGACACCGAGCGGCTCGTTCATGGCCAGCGCAACACCACGCAACGGTGGCTTGTGCACCGCGCCTTCGAACTTGTCCGCCCAGGCGCCATAGGAGAACAGCCGCGAAACGGAGGCGGCGACTTCCCTGGCAATATCCTGCTTGCGTTTGCCGGTCATCGCGGCAAGGCGATCGGCGAACTCGCCCGAGCGCGCGTCGAGGTTTTCGGCGATGTAGTAGAGGATCTGCGCACGGCTGTGCTCGGCGGCCGTCGCCCAGCCGGTCGCCTTGCGCGCGGCCTCCACGGCGTTGCGGATATCCTTGCGGTTGCCGTCGCCGACCTCGCCGACCAATGCACCCGACGGCGAAACGATCGGGCGGGAATAACCGCCATCCGGCCTTGCCTGCTTGCCGCCGACGTAAAGTTTCGCGGTACGGTCGATGAAGCCGGTGGAGATGACGTCGCCACTGGGCTCGACGGCAGGCATCGCGGGGATCGGCTTGGCCTTGGCCAGCCATTTCGGCTTGCAATAGGCGGCCAGGCCTTCACGGCCGCCCTCGCGGCCATAGCCGGATTCCTTGTAGCCGCCGAAGCCGACGCCGGCGTCGAACATGTTGGTGCCGTTGACCCAGACGACGCCGCATTTCAGCTTGGGCGCGATGTCCAGCGCCAGCGAGAGCGTTTCCGACCAGATCGAGGCGGCAAGCCCATATTCGGTGTTGTTGGCGAGTTCGACTGCTTCGGCAGGCGTGCGGAATGTGGTGGCGACCAGCACCGGTCCGAAGATCTCGACGCGCGAGACGGTGGCGGCAGGATGCACGCCGGTGAGCAGCGTCGGCGGATAGAAACAGCCTTTCGCCGGCACGCCCGATTTGGGCTGGTGAAGAACCGCACCTTCCTTGACGCCGACATCGACCAGTTCGCGAATGCGCGCCAACTGCACCGGATGCACGATCGCGCCAATGTCGATCGCCTTGTCGAGGGGATCGCCGACGCGCAGCGTCTCCATGCGGGCAATCAGCTTGGCCGTGAAACGCTCCTGCACGCTTTCCTGCACCAGCAGGCGGGAACCGGCACAGCAGACCTGGCCCTGGTTGAACCAGATGGCGTCGACGACACCTTCCACCGCGGCATCGAGATCAGCGTCATCGAACACGATAAAGGGCGACTTGCCGCCGAGCTCCAAAGTCAGGCTCTTGCCCGAACCGGCGGTCGCCTCGCGGATGCGGCGGCCGACCTCGGTCGAGCCGGTGAAGGCGATCTTGGCGACGCCCGGGTGATTGACGATGGCCTCGCCGGTCGCGCCGTCGCCGGTGATGATGTTGACCACGCCCTCGGGCAGACCGGCCTTCTGGCAGATTTCGGCGAACAGCAGCGCGGTGAGCGAGGTGTATTCGGCCGGTTTCAGCACCACCGTGTTGCCGAGTGCAATCGCCGGAGCGATCTTCCACGCCAGCATCAACAGCGGAAAATTCCAGGGAATGATCTGGCCGCAGACACCAATGGGTTCCTTGTCGGCCAATTCGCCATCCATCAGCTGCGCCCAGCCGGCATGGTGATAAAAATGGCGGGCAACCAGCGGGATATCGATGTCGCGGGTCTCGCGGATCGGCTTGCCGTTGTCGAGTGTCTCCACCACCGCGAACAGGCGGCTGTGGCGCTGGATGAGCCGGGCGATTGCATAGAGGTACCGGGCACGAACATGGCCGGGAAGTGCGGCCCAGCCCGGCTGCGCCTTGGCGGCGGCCTTGACTGCGGCGTCTACATCAGCGGCATTCGCCTGCGCCAACCGGGTCAGAACCTCGCCGCTGGACGGGGATGTCGTTTCGAAGCTTTCACCCGACTTGGCCTTCTTCCAGGCGCCGCCGATGAACAGCCTGGTTTCACCGCCCAGCCCCTTGATCCAGGCGCGGGCTTCCTTGTCGCTCTCCGGCGCCGGGCCGTATTCCATCGTGTCCAGGATTTCTGCGATCGACATGGAGACCTCCATTACGCCATAGCGTGGTGGCTAAAGGCCGCGTAACGACCGGTGACGTAGTGCTCGAGCTGGCGCTCGATGTCGGCAAGCAATGATGAAGCACCGAAACGGAACAGGTTTGGCTGCAACCAGTCGTTGCCGAGTTCTTCCTTCATCAGCGCCAGGTAAGCCATCGCATCCTTTGCGGTAGAGATACCGCCGGCCGGCTTGTAGCCGACGACATGCCCCGTCATCTCGCGGTATTCGCGAATGGCGCGTATCATCACCAGCGTAACCGGCAGCGTCGCGTTGATCGCTTCCTTGCCGGTCGAGGTCTTGATGAAATCGGACCCTGCCATCATTGATATCCAGGAGGCACGGGCGACATTGCGCAAGGTCTGCAGGTCGCCGGTGGCCAGGATGGTCTTCATGTGCGCTGGCCCACAGGCTTCCTTGCAGGCCTTCACCTCGTCATAGAGGGCCTGCCAGTTGCCGGTCAGCACATGTTCGCGGGTGATGACGATGTCGATCTCCTCGGCGCCATCGGCCACAGAAGCCTCGATCTCCTTCAGCCTTGTGTCGAGCGGCGAAAGGCCGGCCGGGAAGCCTGTGGAGACGGCCGCAACCGGAATGCCCGAACCCCGCAGCGCATCGACCGCGGTGGCGACGAAGCGATGATAGACGCAGACCGCTCCGGTGGTGATGGTACGGTCGCCGAGCCCAAGCGCGTCCTGCAGGTCGGCGCGCAGCGGCTGGCGTGCCTTGGCACAGAGACGGCGCACGCGACCGGCAGTGTCGTCGCCGTTCAGCGTGGTGAGGTCGATGCATTGCAGCGCGCGCACCAGCCAGGCCGCCTGCCATTCCTTCTTTACCGTGCGGCGGCCACCGAGCGAGGACGTGCGGCGTTCCGCTGCGCTCAGATTGACGCGGACGGCTTCGATCGGGTCCAGCGAAAAAGGGATCGGCGGATTGTACGGGTGCAGCTGGTTGGCGAAGACGGCGGCGCCGGCCTGCTGGCCACCCCTGTGCTTGTCGACGACATTCATCTCACACCTCCCATACGCCCGGACGGTGACAGCTAAAGGACGACCGCGCCGAAACGTCCATATTGCGCGAATCGTGAAGCCCGCCAAGGCTCAATCGGCCTTGACGGGCTGTCGCTGCTTCAGAGTTGAATGCGGGCTTTCGAAGGCGGGCGCTTATTTCCGCTCTGGAAACAAGGCAGCCAGTCCATCGCGCGAAGCCTTGGCGACACCGCGTTCGGTGATCAGGCCAGTGACGAGGCGCGCCGGCGTCACGTCAAAGGCCGGGTTGCCGGCAGGCGACGTTTCCGGCGATACGCGCACGCGGGCAATTTCCCCGGTTTCTGTCTTGCCCTGGACGTAGGAAACCTCTTCGCCGGAACGCTCCTCGATCGGGATCTCGGTCAGCCCGTCGGAGACGGTCCAGTCGATCGTCGGCGACGGCAGCGCGACATAGAAGGGAACATCGTTGTCCTTGGCGGCCAGCGCCTTGAGGTAGGTGCCGATCTTGTTGCAGACATCGCCATTGGCGGTGGTGCGATCGGTACCGACGATGACCATGTCGACCTCGCCATGCTGCATCAGGTGACCGCCGGCATTGTCGACGATCAGCGTGTGCGGCACGCCATGGCCGGCCATTTCCCAAGCGGTGAGCTGGGCGCCCTGGTTGCGCGGACGCGTCTCGTCGACATAGACGTGGACCGGGATACCGGCCTCGACCGCCAGATAGATCGGGGCGGTGGCGGTTCCGTAGTCGACCGTCGCCAGCCAGCCGGCGTTGCAATGGGTGAGGATGTTGACACGCTCGCCCGGCTTTTTCCTCGCAGCGATCTCCCTGATGATGGCAAGGCCGTTGCCGCCGATCGAGCGATTGAGCTCGACATCCTCGTCGGCAATCTCGGCTGCGCGCTTGTAGGCGGCAGCAACACGCTCGGAAACAGGCAACGGCTTCAACAGCTTGCGCATTTCATCCAGCGCCCAGCGCAGGTTGATCGCGGTCGGGCGCGTCTCGTGGAGCTGCTCCCAGGCGGCATCGAGGGCAATGTCGGATGCATCGGCTCGCATCTGGATCGCCATGCCATAGGCCGCGGTGACGCCGATCAGCGGCGCACCGCGCACCCACATGTCCCGGATGGCGACAGCGACATCATTCACCGTCGACAAGGTGACGACGCGAAACTCGTGCGGCAGCCAGCGCTGGTCGATGATGTCGACGGAATGGCCGTCCTCGTTCAGCCAGATGGTACGAAAATGCTTGCCGCCGACGTTCACGCGTATGCTCCTTTTTCGATCAGCGCGGCGAACGCGTTGACCTCTTCGATGCTGTGGATGGCGCGGCGGTTGACCGCGACATGGCGACCGAAACGCAGCGCCTTGGCCTCGCAGACGGCACGCTGGGCTTCGTCGCCGATAGTTTCGAAATCCGCATTGTGAGCGAGGCCGAGGATACGCCGGTGACATTCGACGCCGGCGAAACCCAGAAGATCCTGCCAGATGTCATGCAACACGCGGTCGAGTGCCTGCTCGGCACCGAGCGTGTCGCCACGATCCTCGAACAGGCTGCGGGCATAGAGCATGCCGGTGCGTTCACTGCGCCAGAGGCGTGAGAACTCGGTGCGGAAGACGGCCCAGATCGAAGTGACCGTCTCGAGCAGATAGGCGCGCATGGTTTCGCGCGAGCCGTCCTGCTCATGGCCGCTCTGCGAGAAATAGGACATCCAGAAATTGGCCAGCAGCATGCCGACGTCGAACGCCATCGGCCCGTAGAAGGCGAATTCCGGATCGATGACGCGGGTGTTCGTGTCCGTCACCATGACGGATCCGGTATGCAGGTCGCCATGCAACAGCGTTTCGGCATTGGCCGCGAAAAGATGCTTGAGGCGCTGCGCCTCCACCTTGAGGTCGCGGTCGGCACGCAATTCGGCAACCAGCGGCTCGAGCGCCGGCGTGTAGTGGTTCAGCTTGGCTTCGAAATAAGGATCGGTGAAAACCAGGTTCTCGGTGATGTCGCACAGCTCGACGTTGTCGGCGAACAGCGCAAGATCGGCCTTGCGGTCGCGCGCCGCCATATGCAGGTCGGAGCCGCGGAACAGCGTGCGCGCCGCGAACAGGCCCAGGTCGACGCCGATACGCGGCAATTCGCGGCCGGCGATCAGTTCCTTGCGCAGGATAATGTGCGGCGTGAGATACTCCATGACGATCAGCGCCTGCGCCTCGTCGAAATGCAGCACCGCCGGCACCGTGCCCACGCCGGCGCGCGCCTCCTGCCTGACCAGCGCGTGATATTCGAAGAAGGAGCGCTTCAACGGCAGCGGCCAGCTTTCGCCCACCAGCCGGACATAGGGAAGCGCCTGCTTGACGACCACCGAACCGGCCGGCCCTTCGACAATGAAGACGAGGTTCAAATTGCCGTCGCCAACCTCGCGTACACGCCAGGCAGAAACATCGTCGCCGAGCTGGTCGGTGAGCGCGGCGAGAGCGCCGAGCCTAGCGGGCAAGGTTTCGACCGTCAGCGCCTCGAACGAAGCATTTTTTGCCATGTCGGCCTCCCGATCCGCGTCCCCGTTTCTGTTAGCGAACGGTCATGACAGGTAAAAGGCTAGGAACCATTCTGTCATTTGTCAATCGTGTTGACAAATGACGAGATTGTTCCTAGCGTCAGGGTCAAGGAGGAGAATATGGCCGCAGAAGCCGTGTTCCGCATCGCGGATCTGAAGAAATCCTTCGGCCCGATCCAAGTTCTTGGCGGCGTCAGCCTCGACCTGCATCCAGGCGAGGTGACGGTGCTGATGGGCGCCAACGGAGCGGGCAAGTCGACGCTGGTGAAAGTCATCAGCGGCGTCTATTCGCGTGATGGCGGCGCCATGACATTGGGCGCCGCCGACTTCGCGCCCAAAACCCCGGCAGAAGCCATCCGCGCCGGCGTCGTCACGGTGCACCAGAACATCAATGACGGCGTCGTCGCAGCTCTCGACGTCGGCACCAACCTGACGCTCGATCGTCTCAGCGGCAAAGGCCAGCCCCTCATCCTCAACCCGCGTCGCATACAGCGCGAAGCCCGCGCCGTTGCCGAACGGATGGGGCTCGACATCGACCTTGGCGCTTCGATCGGCGATCTCACGCTGGCCGACCGCCAGATGGTGGCGATCGCACGTGCCATGGCGCACGAGCCGAAGGTGCTGATCCTCGACGAGCCGACCTCGTCGCTCTCCAGCGCCGAGGCCAACCGGCTCTTCGCGCTCGTGGATCGGCTGAAGTCACATGGCGTTGCCATACTCTACATCTCACACCGCATGTCGGACATCCGCCGCCTGGCAGATCGCATCGTCTCGCTGCGCGATGGCCAGATCGTCGGCTCGTTCGACAGCAAGCCGCTCGACTACGAAGGCGCGGTCAATGCGATGCTCGGCCGCAAGGTCCACCAGAGTGCCTTCGCCGCGAAGTCGGGGGGCAAGACGATCTTCACCGCCGACAATCTGATTATCGCCGATGGCGCCAGGCCGATCTCGCTTTCCCTAGGTGACGGCGAGATCGTCGCGATCACCGGTCTGGTCGGCGTCGGCAAGACGGCGCTCGCCGAAACGCTGTTCGGACTGCGTCAGCCGCTTGGCGGTTCAATGACGCTGAACGGCAGCAGCTACGCCCCTCGTACGCCGGCCGAAGCGATTGCCGGTGGCGCCTTCCTTGTCGCCAAGGATCGCAGCGAAAGCGGGATCGTCGGCGCTTTCAACATATACGAGAATATGAGCCTGCCGTTCCTGAAGCGGATTTCAGCTTTCGGCGTGCTGCGCCGCCGTGCCGAGCGTGCCATTGCCCGCCGTCAGATCAGCGAACTGGGCATTGTCTGCCGGTCCGAGAAGGACGAGATGTCGACGCTGTCGGGTGGCAACCAGCAGAAGGTAATGGTGGCGCGCTGGATGGCGCAGCCCTCCGCGCTGTTCATGCTCGACGAACCATTCCAGGGCGTGGACATCGCCGCAAGACGCGACATCGCCGCAAAGCTGAGGGCGAATGCCGCCGGTCGCGCGACACTGGTCTTTGTCACCGAGATCGACGAAGCGGTCGAGACCGCCGACCGCATCCTGGTCATGTCCGAGCACACGATTGTCGGCGAACACAGGAACGAGCGCATCGACATGGATCGCCTGCTGGCGGAAGTCGCCGGCCAGACGGCACGGGGCGCGGCCTGAAAATGACAATGATAAAGGGGGCGCGAATGGCGCAGCTATCCGGAGGCTTTTCCAGAGCGTTTCCGGTTTTCGCGGAAACGCGGAAACGCTCTGTTTCTTTGTGTTTACGCAATTCCGCACGCAAAACCGCTGCGCACTTTTGCTGGAATTGCTTGAGCAGCGAGGTCTGCGCCTAAATGCGTGATATTGCCGTGCGTTACGGCTTCCTGGTGCTGTTCGCGGCACTGGTTGCCTATTTTGCCTCCACCGCCGACGGCTTCGTGTCGCCGCAGAGCGCGGTGTTCATCTTCCAGTCGGTGGCAATCACCGGCATCCTGGCGCTGGGCGTGACCGCGACCCTGGTGGTCGGCGGCTTCGACCTCTCCATCGGCTCGGTAGCGACCAGCGCCATGATGGCGGCCGCTTATGTCATGGTGGTGCTGAACCAGAATGCGCTGGTGGCGGTGCTCGTCTGCCTGGCTATCGGCGTGCTGATCGGCCTGATCAACGGCTTCCTCATCGTCTACATGCGCGTGCCGGATCTGCTGGCGACGCTCGGCATGATGTTCCTGCTGCTCGGCCTGCAGCGCATCCCGACAGAAGGCCGCTCGATCGCTGCCGGCATGACCATGCCCGATGGCTCGGTCGCACCCGGCAAGTTCAGCGACGCCTTCCTGGCGCTCGGCCGCTACCGCTTCGATTTCTTTGCGCCGAACCTGCTGCCGGTGTCCGTCGTGGTGCTGGTGGTGCTGGCTGTGGCGATCTGGTTCTTCCTCGAATACACGCGTTTCGGCCGCATGATGTATGCCGTCGGCTCCAATGAGCGTGCGGCCGAACTCGCCGGCGCGCCTGTCAAGGCATACAAGATCTGGGCCTATGTCATTTCCGGCATATTCGCCTCAATCGGCGGGATTTTGCTCGCTGCCCGGCTTGGACGCGGCGACATCGCCTCGGGTAACAATCTGCTGCTCGACGCGGTGGCGGCGGCACTGATCGGTTTCGCCGTGCTGGGTGCCTCAAAGCCCAACGCCTTCGGCACGGCCATCGGCGCCTTGTTCGTCGGCGTGCTCCTGCAGGGACTGACCATGATGAATGCGCCCTACTACACCCAGGATTTCGTCAAGGGTGGCGTGCTCGTGGTCGCGCTCGTCTTCACATTCGCCCTGTCGACCAGGGTCAAAAGGTAATTGCGGCAATCAACGACTAAAAAACCAAGCGGAGGACTTAGATGAAATTCGATCGCAGAACATTCGCCAAGCTGGCCGTCGGCCTGCTCGGCGCAACGGCGCTGGGCTTTTCGCCAGCGCTGGCACAGGACAAGCCAGCACCGTTCGACAAACCCGGCCAGGTCAAGATCGCGCTGGTGCGCTATCTGTCCACCGGTGACTTCTTCCAGGCCTATCTGGCCGGCGTGGAATCACAAGCCAAGGCGCTCGGCGTCGATCTCCGTGTGCTGGATTCCAAGCAGGACGCAGCCCTGCAGGCGGATATGGTCGACCAGGCGATCGCGCTCGGCGTCAACGGCATCATCATCCAGCACGGCCTGACGGAATCGATGAAGGACGCGGCCCAGCGCGCGGTCGACGCCGGCATCAAGGTGGTGGCCTTCGACGTGAACGTCGAGAACCCGAAGATCCCGCAGATCGAGCAGTCCGATCGCGACCTGGCCCGCCTCGCGCTGGAGCAAGCCATCAAGGACAATGGCGAAAGCTGGAAGGCCGGCTACGTCTATGTCGCCGGCATCGCGCCGCTCGACCGCCGCAACGAGACCTGGGTGGAGTTCAAGAAGAAGTATTCGGGCATCAAGGAGGCCGCGCAGTTCGGCACTCTCGACAACCCGATTGCCAACTCGGTTGCCAACCAGGCCCGTTCGGTGCTGTCGGCGAACCCCGACATCAAAGTGATGTTCGCACCTTATGACGAATTCGCCAAGGGCGTGAAGATCGCCGTGGACGAAGCCGGCCTCTCCAAGGACGTCAAGATCTATTCGGCCGACATCTCGACCTCCGACATCGCAGCGATGCGCGAGCCCGACAGCGCCTGGGCAGCAACCGCCGCCACCAACCCGGCCGTCGTCGGCCAGGTTTCGGTGCGCGCGCTGGCGCAGCTTTTGGCCGGTGAAGACCCGGGCAAGAGCGTGATCGTGCCGCCGACGCTGATCACCCAGAAGGAGCTGGTGGAGAAGGACATCAAGAACATGGAAGAGCTGTCGGCCAAGCTGCCGCAGTTCGCCCATGCCGATGTCGCCATGCCGAAGTGGATGCCGAACCCGAACGCCAAATAAGCAGCAACGACAAACGACCGACTGAGAGCAGCCCGCTTCGGCGGGCTGCTTTTTTGTTGCCTGACGGCGTGCCTGCGCTGTCAGCCTGGGTTTTCTGAAACGGGATATGCCTGCCCTCGGCTTCAAGAAAATGGGCGCCCCTTGGAGCGCCCATCATTCCCTCAGAAGTCGCGTCCTTGAACTCTCCACAAAGGCAGAGAGCCGGCTGCTTACATTATCTCAACGCCGCCGCGATGTTGCCGCCGTCGACGGTCGTCACATCGGCGGTGGTGCGCTCGGCCAAAGCCTGATGCAGGAAAGCCTGGGCAACGTCGTCGGCCGTGACTTCCTGGCCGAGCAGGTTGCCCGACATGTAGTCCTTCTCCGAGAGGCCACGCGCAGTGGAGCGGCTGGCGATCATGGCATCGGTCAACAGGCCGGAGCGGATACGGTCGGCGTTGACGGCGTTGGAGCGGATGCCGATCGGGCCATATTCCAGCGCATATTGGCGCGACAGGAACAGCGTCGCCGCCTTGGGCAGGCCGTAGGCGCCGAACTTGGCACCCGGGTTAACGGCCTGCTTGGAGGCGTTGAACAGGAGCACGCCGCCCGTGTCCTGCTCGCGCATGATGCGAACCGCGTTCTGCGCCACGCTCTGGTGAGAGAAGAAGTTGAGTTCAAAGCTCTTGCGCAGCAGCGCGTCGTCGATGTCGGCGATCATGCCTTCCCAGGCCGCACCCGCATTGGAAACGACGATATCGATGCCACCGAACACCTTCACGGCCTGATCGAAAGCAGCACGGACTTCGGCTGGATTGGTGATGTCAGCGCCAACGCCGATCGAGTTGTTGCCCGCAGCCTTGGCCGCTTCCGCAGCCTTGGCGGCATCAAGGTCGACCACCACGACATGCGCGCCTTCACGGGCGAAAGCCTTGGCTGTAGCGGCACCGATGGCGCCTGCGCCGCCAGTGACAAGCACGATCTGGCCGGTCAAAGGTTTCGGCTTGTTGGAAGCGAGCTTGGCTTGTTCGAGCGACCAGTATTCGAGCGGGAACAGATCGGACTTGGCGAGCGGACGGAAGGTGCCGACGCTGGCCGCGCCCTTGACCGCCTCGATCCACATTTCGCCAACGTCGGAAGCGATCCTGGCGTCCTTCAATGTGCGGCCATGGCCGAACATACCGAGCCCCGGCACAAGCGACAGGCGCGGCATCGGGTCGAGCATGGTGCGCTTGATATCATCCAGCGCATCGTTCTCTTCGAAATAGCGGGTGTATTCGGCCATGTACGCTGCGACGCGCTTGCCGATCTCTGCCTTGTAACCGGCAAGGTCGGACGCGTCCGGCGCAGGCAGTACCATCGGCCCGGTCTTGATGCGGATCGACAGGTCCGGCGTCGAGACGCCGGCGGCGGCGTAATCGGCAATGGCCGCCGAGTTGACGAATTCCAGGATGGCATCCGACGTGCGGAAATCGCTGACCATACGATCGAAGCGGCCCTCACCCTTTGCAACCGCAACGGCGCCGCGCAGCATCGAGGCAACCTCTTCCGGCTTCGCCAGCCTGGCCGGCAACGCTGCGGGCTTGAGCGGGTTGCTGCCATTTTTCGCGACATAATCCTCAGCCATCGTCACATAGTGGATCATGCGGTCATAGGCCTGCCGGGCGTCGTCACCGAAGGTGAAGATGCCGTGCTTGTCGAGGATCAGGCCTTCAACGCTCGGGTCGGCGTCATAGACATCGGCCGCGACCTTGGCGAGGTCGAAACCGGGCTTGATGTAGGGCACGAAACCCATCTTGTCGCCGAACACCTTCTTCGACAGCGCCTCGCTGTCGCCGCCCTGGTCGACGATGGCAAGGATCGCGGTCGAGTGGGTGTGGTCGACAAATTTGTGCGGCAGGAAGGCATGCAGCAGCGTCTCCACCGATGGGTTCGGCGAGGACGGATCGATCAGGTTGGCGCGCTGCAGCGCGACCATGTCTTCATCCGAGAGGCTGTCCAGCTTGCGTGCCTTGAGCAGCGCGCCGAGCTTCACCGCCGGCAAGCCCTGCGGCTCGATGACGGCCATATCCCAGCCGCTGCCCTTGACGCAGAGCACATCCCACTCATCGCCGACGAAATCGGTGACCTTGGTCTTCACCGACGTGTTGCCGCCGCCGTGCAGGACAAGCCTCGGCTCGCCGCCCAGCAGGCGCGTCGTGTAGACCCGCAGCGCCAGATCACGGCCCACGCCCTTTGCCGCATAGGCCTTCACCACGTTTTCGGCTTCGGCGTCGTTCCAGAGATTTTTCATCGGGTCGTCCATATTTTCAATTGGGATAGAGGATATCGGATTGCGTACATCAGCTGTCCGGCAAGCCTTTCGGCCTGCCGGGTCTGCTTTCAGGTTTGTTATAGGTCAGGCCGATCTTGCTTTTGCGACAGGCGCGGAGCCCGCACATCGAGCAGGCGCCGCGCCATGCCGGCGGTGAGCACGAGGTGTGAACAGAGACCACCGGCAAGGGCCGCCTGCAGCGGCTCCAGCTTGTTGTCTTCCTGCACCACCATCATGCGCTTGGGGATGGCACGCATAGAAGCCAGATCGGCGGAAATGACACGGCGGTTGTAATCACAATCGAGCAGATTGCCGGTGGCGTCGATGAGCTGGCCAGCGATGACACCTGTTGCTCCCCGATCGCGCAGAGCGAACATCTCGGCAGGAGTCAACGCACCGCATTTGACGATGTGGCTTTCTGCATCGATGGTGCCGACCGAAAACAGCGCCAGGTCGCAGCGCGCAACCAGAGAAAGCTGTTCCTTGATGACCGGCTCATCGCGCAGCTCGCGCGCCAGCCGTTCGGAACTCAGGGACAGCGGCGCGTAGAAATTGAGGCCCCTGGCGTTGAGACGCCGGGCGATCTCCATGGTGCACTGGTCCGGGCGCTGTGAATACGGCGCGCCAAGATTCCCGCACAACTGCACGACGGTGACATCCTGCAGGTCGGCAAATGACATCACATCGGCAACCGCATAGACGGTGCGGCCCCAGGCGACGCCGATGCGGTCGCCGCGATTGACGAGATCGAGGAAGACCCCAGCGGCAAGAGCCGGCACTTCCACGCCGGCATCGAGAGCCTGGCGGTCCTGCGGCGCGATCCAGACGGTGGTGAGCCCGAATGCATCCTCCACCTCACGCGCCAGCGTGTCCTCGGTGAACAGCTGGGTGGATGTGGAGATGTTGACGATGCCAGTCTCGCGCGCCTTGCGCAGATAGGTGGCGACGGAAGCACGCGAGATATCGAGCTTCTTCGCCACCTCGTCCTGGCGAAGCCCATGCGTGTAATAAAGCCACGCTGCCTTGTGAATGATCTGGTCTGCCGCCCGGATCGCCATGGGTCGAAAATCTCGTTTTCGACATTATTCACGACGACTGACAAAAGTCAAACAGACGCGCTGCCCTAGGAAATGCATCGCCCCGGGCCGACGATCGGTCCTGGATTTCGTGCAGGTCGCTATCGCAAAACCGGTGCACAGTTTTGCGCCACATGCTTCAGATTGTCGAGCCGACAAAGTTGCAACCGAAAGCTGTTCAGCAAGGGTTCATACCTTGCTTCTTAAGAGCACCACAGGGAGACAGTCCGGCCGGTCCAATCGTCCAACAGGATCGGCCAACCATAGAAGGGATTGCCACGATGAACCTCAACCGCCGCCACATGATCGGGCTAATGGCCGTCGCCTTTGCCTTGCCTGCGGTGCAGGCCGAAGCGCGGAGCATGACGCTGACCGGAACGGTGACCTATCGCGAACGGATGATGCTGCCGCCGAATTCGACCGTTGAGGTTTCGCTCGTCGACATCTCGCTGGCCGATGCACCCTCCAGGACCATCGCCCGCCACGTCATACGCCGTGCCCGTGCGAGCCCAATCCGCTACAGGCTGGCATTCGATTCCAGCCAGATCCGCAAAGGCCGCACCTATGCGCTTCAGGCCCGCATCACCCAGGGCAAGCAGTTGCTGTTCATCAATACGACGCGCCATACGGTCTTCGACGGTGGTCCGAACAACACCGAGATCCGTGTCGAGCGCGTTGCCGGTGAGCCGAGCGCCGAACTCGGCCTCGCCGGCGAATGGCTCGCCGAAGACATCAACGGCCGTGGCGTGATTGACAACCTGCAGACCACGCTGAAGATCGACGGCAACGGCGCCGTATCCGGCAAGGGCGGCTGCAACGGCTATGGCGGGAGTGCCAAGATCGACGGCAACCGCATCCGCTTCGGTTCCCTGATGAGCACGCAGATGGCCTGCGCGCCGGCGATCATGGACCAGGAAAGCAAGTTCCATGCAGCGCTTGGCGAAGCACGGAGCTGGCGCATCGACCAGCGCCGCCGCAAGCTCACCTTGCTGGACAGGCGCGGCGGTGCCGTGGCGGTGCTCGCGCGTATCGGCTGATTGCCATCAACAAAAGGCCGGTCAGGTTCCCCCTGACCGGCCTTTTTCTTAATTTGCGGAATTCTACTCTATGCCCGCGGATCAGCCTTGGAGCGCTGCTCCAGCCAGCTGACCAGCCGCACCAGCGGCCACAGGAACAGCAGATAGATCAGCGCCGCGCCAACCAGCGGCGTCGGATTGGCCATCAGAGCCTGCGCGTCCGTCGCCTGCTTGAGCAGGTCCGGCATAGCCACCACCGAAGCCAGCGCGGTGTCCTTGAAGATGGAGACCGCATTGCTGGTAAGTGGCGGCACGACGATGCGCAGTGCCTGCGGCAGGATCACCTTGCGCATGGCAGTCCAGAACGGCAGGCCAAGTGCCGCCGCGGCCTCGAACTGACCCTTGGGAATGTTCTCGATGCCGGCGCGGCAGACTTCCGCCGTGAAGGCGCCCAGCACCATGGAGAGGGCAAGCGTGGCCGAGGTGAAGGCCGACAGGCGGATGCCGACAAAGGGCAGTGCGTAGTAGATCATGATCAGCACGACCAGGATCGGCGTCGCACGAAAGATATCGATGAAGCCGACCGCCAGCAGCCGCAGCGGTTTCGGCGCATAGAGCCGCATCAGGCACACACCCAAGCCGAGCAGTCCACCGAAGAAGATAGCGGCGCAACCGAGCAGCAGCGTGTTGCCCAGCCCCCTGACCAGCATCGGGAAGGCGCGGACGAGAACGTCCCAGTTGAAGAAGGTCTCTAGCAATCCCATCGTGACGATCCGTCCGCGTCGTTACGGCTGCATGCCGGGAGCTTCGGGCATCCGGCAATCCTGCGACAATCAGGCTTAGTCCCGATCATAGTTGTAGCCCAGTGGCCTGTTCATGCCAGCCGCCGGACAACACGATGCCGGCGGCGCCCAACGTGTCGCCACCGGCATCGGCCGAGCCCCCGCCCGGCTTACTGAGCCTGCGGAATGGGCAGGATCTTGTTGGTCGAGGAATCGGCGGCAGCGTCCGCACCCAGCCACTTCTTGTGAAGTGCGGCCATGGTGCCGTCCTTCTTGATGGCATCGATGGCGCCATTGACCTTTTCGAGCAGCGGCGAACCCTTCTTCATCATGATGCCGAACTTGTCGCCGGTCGGAATCGCCGTCACCACCGCCATGTCGGGCATCTTGGTGAAAGCGAACTGGAAGCCGGCTATGTCGCCGATGGCGCCGTCGAGGCGGCCCGACTGCACGTCGAGGATAAGGTTCTGCTGCGTGTCGTAGCCGCGATATTCCTTGATGCCGTATTTCTCGGTATTGGCCTTGATCCAGGCTTCGCCGACCGAAGCTGAGATGGCACCGACCGTCTTGCCCTTCATGTCTTCCAGCGTCTTCAGTGGGGTGTCCTTCTTCGCCACCAGCGCGATGTCGCTGTCGTAGTAGCCTTGCGTGAAGGCCTGGTTCTGCAGGCGATCATTGTTGATGGTGATCGAGGAGATGGCGAGATCGATGCGACCGGAAACGGTGGCCGAAAACAGCGCCTGGAAACCAAGGTCCTGGATTTCGACCTCCGAGCCGATGCGCTTGCCGATCTCCTTGACGAGATCGACCTCGAAGCCTTCGAACTGGCCGGTCTCGAGCTTGTTTTCCCATGGCGGATTGGCCGGATAGGCCCCCACGAGCAAGGTTTCGGCATGCGCCAGCGACGCGGCACCGAGGCCCATCGTCAGTGCTGCGAAGGCACCGATCAGATTGCGGCGGTTAAGAAGCATTTTTGGTTCCCCTTTTATTGACCCGTCGGTTCGTGGCGACGGGATGGGTCTGTCCGGACGCGACCCTTCGTCATGAAAGTGCCGACACCATGCGGGCGGCGGCTTGCCGGATCTGATCCGGGTCGCGCAACACGCACATTCTGAGGAAGGAGCGCGACGCGCTGCCGAACAGGTAGCCTGGCGACAGGCCGACGCGCGCCTTCTCGATGACGCGGGCGCAGGCCTCGCGCGAATCCTCCTGCCCCTCGAAAGCGAAGAAGGCATACATGCCTCCCTTCGGTTTGGAGGGCAGGATGATGCCGTCGAGCCTGGCCAGTGCTTCATAGGCGATGTCGAGGCCGAGCCTCGCCCGCTCGCGGATTTCCGCCACCAGCGGCTCACCCTGACGCAGCGCCGCTTCGGCACCGGCCTGCACGAAGGCAGCGGTACCGCTGTTGGCATATTGCGTCATGGCGGCGATCTGGTCGGCGACACCGGTCGGGTGCGACAGCCAGCCGATACGCCAGCCGGTCATCGCCCAGGCCTTGGAGAACGAGTTGACCACCAGGACACGGTCGTCGTCCTCGGCGATCTGCAGCATGGAGGGTGCGACCTCGCCGTCGAAATAAAGCCGGCCATAGACCTCGTCGGAGACGATCCAGATGCCGGTGCGCCGCGAGAAATCGAGCAGCGCCTGCAACTCTTCCCGCGTCGCCGTCCAGCCCAGCGGGTTGCTTGGTGTCGACAGGAAGATGGCGCGTGTGCGGGCATCGCAGCGCGCGAACACGGCGTCGAGATCGAGCCGCCATTCGCCGTCGAATGCCAGCGCCACCGGTCGTGGTTCGCCGCCGACCAGATGGATGGCGTTGTGGATGTTGGGCCATTGCGGCTCGATGTAGACGGCGTTGGTGCCGACATCGACCAGCAGTTCCATCGCCAGCATCACGGCATGCATGCCGCCAGGCGTCACCGTCGAACGTTCGACCGCGATTGGCCGTCCATGCAAACTGCTCTGATACTCGGAAAGCGCGGTCGTCAACGAGCCGAGTCCACGCATATTGGGAATGTAGAAGGTCTGGCCGGCATCCAGCGACGCCTTGGCGGCATCGATGATGAAGCTGGGCGTGACCATGTCGCCCTCGCCGTACCAGAGAGGAATGACATCACCGAGGCTCTGCGCCTTGGCGGCCAGTTGCGCGATGTTCTCGGTACGCAGGTCCTGGATCTGCGGGCGAATACCCTCGAGCGGCGGAAAGGGCCGGACATTCGCCGGATAGGCGGATGCGCCGCTTCTGCTCAAGGTCATACTGCAGTTCCTCCCAAAGACATGCCGGCCAAGGACGCACCGAAACGCGGCTTCCGCGCCGTGCAGGCTTGGCCTTATCCACGCACCCAATAACGCATGAAACAGTATACTGTTCAAGCCTAAAATTTTTATCCACCCGACTTGCGCTTGCCACAAAATACGCGCTAGCTTCCATGAAATTCGACGTTTTGAGCCACTCTCGTCGCACGCAGGTCAGATACCCAGACCTCGCACAACGAGAAACCAGCCAGAAACAGTATACTGATTGTGGGGATGTCTGATGTCTGACGAGAGGCCATTCAAAGGCTCCGGTGGCAGCCTGCGCGCCCAGGTCTACGACGACATTCGTGACCGCATCCATCGCGGCGCGCTCGGATCCAACGACCGACTGGTCGATGTGGAGATCGCGGGCAATCTCGGCGTGTCACGCATGCCGGTGCGCGAGGCCCTGCTACAACTCACGCATGAAGGCTATCTTGTCGGCACCACGCGCGGCTTCATGCTGCCGACGCTGACACCGACCGATGTTGCCAACATCTTCGAAGTACGGCGCTGCCTCGAACCGCGGGCTGCTGCCCACGCTGCCCGCACGCTCGACGCAGCCGGAATGGAGCGTCTGGCAGCCGCGCTGAAGGATGCCGAGCACGCCGTCGCAACCGCGGATGCCGAGCTTCTGTTCCAGGCCAATGTCCGCTTCCGCCGCTCATGGCTGGAAGCCGTCGACAACGACCGGCTGGCTTCGGCCATCGCCCGTTTCGCCGACCATGTGCAGGTCGTGCGCCTCGGCACGCTGACGCATCAGCCGACGCAGGCGATCGTGCTTGCCGGCATGCGCAGGCTCTACGACGCCTTCGCAAGCCGTGACTCGATGGCTGCCTTCGACCACATGACCACCTTCATCCAGCACGCCGAGGAGCGCTTCGTTGCGCTCACCAGGGCGCTGGAGACCGCCGGCGAAGAAGGCAGGCGCTCCCAAGGACAATCGTTATGATCAAGCCGCATCCGCTCAAAGGTCCGAACAAGTTCAAGCTCGGCGTTTTCTCCATGAACGCAGATGGCGGCCTGGCGATGACGACGGCACCCGAACGCTGGCGTGCCCGTTGGGACGACAACCTCAACGCAGCCCGTATCGCCGACAGCGCGGGGCTCGAGTTCCTGCTGCCGATCGCGCGCTGGCGAGGTTTCGGTGGCGTGACCCATGCCCGCGAATGGTCGTTCGAGACCTTTACCTGGGCGGCCGGCCTCGCGACGGCGACGGAAAACATCGCCCTGTTCATGACCGTGCATGTGCCACTAGTCCACCCGCTGCAGGCCGCCAAGGCACTCGCCACCGTCGACCATATCTCCGGCGGCCGCGCCGGGCTCAACATCGTCTGCGGCTGGAATCCCGACGAGTTCGCCATGTTCGGCCAGACCGTCGGCGAGCGCACATACGACCAAGCAGAAGAGTGGATCACCATCATCGAACGCGCCTACAAGTCCCGCGAGCCGTTCGACTTCGCCGGTGAATTCTATGACCTCAAGGGCGTGGTGAGCCGGCCGGCCAGCCTGCAGGCGCCACGCCCGGTGACGATGAATGCCGCCTTCGGTGCTCCCGGGCGCAACTATGCGGCACGCCATTGCGACTATCTGTTCTCGACCTTCTCGGAGATCTCGGAAGGCCGCGCCCATGTCGTCGACATCGCCAACCGTGCCGCCGAAGTCGGCCGCGATGTCGGCGTCTATACGGTTTGCCACGTGGTATGCCGCGAAACGCAGCAGGAGGCGGAGAACTATTATCGCCGTTATGCGCTCGAACTCGCCGACAAGGGTGCCGTCGACGAGCATATGAGGAAGAAGAAGGAATTCGCCCATTCGCATGACGACAAGGCATTCACCGAATACCGGCAGCGTTTTGCCGGTGGTGCGGGCACCTACCCGCTGGTCGGCACGCCGGAGAAGATCGTCGACGACCTGATCCGCATCATGGAGCAGGGTTATGCGGGTGCTGCCCTCTCGTTCGTCAACTACACCTACGACCTGCCCTTCTTCTGCGACCGCGTGCTGCCGCTGATGCGGCAGGCCGGGCTGAGGATGAACTGATGGACGTTGCAACCGGCGTGCTGCCCGCGCACGGCACGGTCGACCCGCGCGGCTTCAAGCAGGGCATGCGCGCGATGGCCGGTGCCGTCGCGATCCTGGCTGCCGAAGATACCGAGCACGGCTGCTTCGGACTGACCGCCACCGCCGTCTGCTCGTTCAGCGCCGAGCCGCCCTCGCTGCTGGCCTGCGTCCACAAGAACAGCACCTTCGCGTCCCTGACCCGGCAGGACATGGCCTTTTCCGTCAATCTGCCGGCGGCGGACCAGGAGAATGTGGCGCGCGTCTTCGGCGGCATGACGACGGCCAAGGGCGTGGCGCGTTTCTCGGCAGGCTCATGGGTGCGCGGAGAGGCCGGCGCCCCCCTGCTGGTCGGCGCCCGCGCGGTGTTCGAGTGCCGGGTTGGCGAGATCATCGCACGTGCCTCGCATCTGATCCTGATCGGGCTGGTGACCAAGGTGACGCTCGACCGTGTCGAGCGCGAGCCGATCTTCTACGCCCACGGGCGCTTTCTCACCGCTAACGCATCGGCCGATGCGTAGGTTCTACAGCGTCAGAGCGCCCTTTGCGCTCTGACGTTCAATAACGGAGACCAGCCGATGTCCCCTGTCCTGTCTGGCCGATTGAAGACCCGGCTCGCTGCCAACGAACAGCTCGGCCTCGTCTGGCTGACGCTTGGCCATGCCTCGATCACCGAAATGGCGGCGCATTCCGGCGCCGATGCACTTGTCATCGACCTGCAGCACGGACTGTGGGATCGCCGTTCGCTGGAGACGACGGTTGGCATTGCCGCCGGCACCGCCCCGGTGATCGCGCGTGTCGCGGACAGTTCGACAACGGCGATCGGCAATGCGCTGGATGCCGGCTGCGACGGCGTGCTGGTGCCGCTGATCGAAAGCCGCGAACAGGCCGAACAGGCGATATCCGCCGCCCGCTTTCCGCCGCACGGTCATCGCTCCGGCGGCGGCGTGCGGCCGTTGGCCATGGGTTTCGGCACCTATCTCGAACGGGCCGGTCATGTCGCCGTCGGCCTGATGATCGAAACCGCAGCCGGTGTCGAGCAGGCAGAGACGATCGTTGCCACTCCCGGGCTGGACTTCGTGCTGATCGGCACCGGCGATCTCGGTATCTCCTACGCAGCGCAAGGTCAGGGCAGCGATACCACGGAAGCTGGCTGCCTGCGTGTGAAGGAGGCCTGCGCCCGGGCCGGTATTCCGTGCGGCATCTTCACCGGCAATGTAGATAAAGCCCTTGAGCGGCGCGCCGAGGGGTATCACCTCGTGGTGCTCGCCTCCGATGTCGACGTGGTGCGTGACGCCTTCAACGGCGTGGTGCGCGATTTCGCCGGGGCCGCATGATGAAACCACCGTTTCGCGAGCGGCTCGATTTCGACGGCGCCAATGGCCAGGTGCTCGACGAAAGCCGCCGCTACATGCTGATGCGGCCCGAGGCGCTGATGGGGATGTTCCATCGGCTCGATGATGAAGCACGTCAGAAGGCGCTCGAAGCATTGGCGGCTTCGGTGATCGAAATGGGCGGCGACAGTGCGCGTGCCTACAAGGCACATGGCGGTGGCGATGTCGACGCCCTGCTGTCGACCGTCGCCAACACTGCGCCTGACCTCGGCTGGGGTGCCTGGTCCTTCGCACGGGACAGCGGCGGCATTGAACTTACGGTCCGCAACAGCCCTTTCGCGGCCGGATATGGCTCCGCCTCGCAACCTGTCTGCCATGCCATTGCCGGCATGGTCACGGCGGTCGGCCGCATGGTGCTGGACAGCGATGATGTCGCCGCGCACGAAACCGAATGCGCTGCCTGTGGGGACCCGGCCTGTCGCTTCGAGGCGCGGCGGGTCTGAAACTTTTTGCCAGAGGTCCTGGATGCTGAAACATCCAGGACGCCTCAATCGCCGGCGCGGCCCATCCGGGCCGTTTGGCTTACGCGCCAACGGGCGCGGCGCGCAGTCGCGCGCTCCAACGGTCATTCAAGATGACCGTTGGTCTTGGCCTTCCAGCAATGTCCGGGTCAGCGGATGCGCGGCATCGGCCAAGCCATCGATGACGCTGAAATGATGACGATCCGGCTCAGCGTAGAAGCCGGTCGAGGCTCCAAGCCCGGTCCAGATGTTGGCGAGCAGTTCGGACTGGCGGATGAATTCCGCGCGTTCGCCACCGCCTACCCAGCAGACCAGCCGCGCCCTATCCATCGGCGCCAGCAAAGCGGGGCTCTCGACGGCGGCTTCCGCGGCATCGATCTTCAGCGTCTTGTTCATTCCCGTCTGCATGATCGGCCGCAGATCGTGCACACCCGACAGCGAGACCGTGTTGACGACACGGCGACGCACGGCCTCCGGCAATGGCGATGTCGCCGAGATCATGCGCGTCACCAGATGACCGCCAGCCGAATGACCGGTCAGGCGAATGTCCCCGGCGACCAGTTCCGCAGCCTTCGTTATGGCTGCACCGATTTCGGCGGAGATCTGGCCGATGCGCGCCTCGGGCGCCAGCGTGTAGGACGGCATCGCTACCGCATGGCCGCTTTCGACGGCACCGCGCGCCAGATGCGACCAGAAGCTCTTGTCGAGCGCCATCCAGTATCCGCCATGCACAAAGACGACCAGGCCCTTTGGCGTACCGGTTGGCAGGAACAGGTCGAGCCGGTTGCGTGTTCCTGGACCATAGGCGATGTCGAGCTGCGCACGGCCTGACGCCGCCAGCTCGTCGCGATAGGCTGCAGCCGGTGCCACCCAGGCTTCGGGCCAGCGGTCACCGCCAGCGATGTTGGCGCCATTGGTATAGGCATTGTCCCAGTCGACAATCTTGTGAACGACCATCTTCGCTGTCCCTCCCCTGCCCGTTCCGGCCGGCATCCCTGGCCGCTACAATAGGCAAGCGTCGGGCCAGCGCAACGATAAACTTTATGCTTGAAATAACTTTGGCGCTATGCGAGCGTTTCCATTAGCGGAACGGACAAGCACGCAACAAGGCGACTCCACATCACCGCATCACAAGGCCGCATCAAGATGGCCGACGCAGACCCTACGGAAGCTGGGAGATCGAACGAGATGCTTGGGCCGACGGCGCATACCGACACGTTTGCACGAGACAATCTCCCGCCTCCGGACCTTTGGCCGGACTTCCTGCTCGACGGCTTCGACTACCCCGAGCACATCAATGCCGGCGTCGAGTTGACCGACCGCTTGGTCGAAAAGGGCTTCGGCGACCACACTGCGCTGATCGGCAACGGTCGCCGCCGCACCTACAAGGAACTGGCTGACTGGACCAGCCGGCTCGCGCATGCACTCGTCGAGAACTATGGCGTCAAGCCAGGCAATCGCGTGCTGATCCGTTCGGCCAACAATCCTGCCATGGTGGCTTGCTGGCTTGCCGCCACCAAGGCCGGCGCGGTGGTGGTCAACACCATGCCGATGCTGCGCGCCGGTGAACTCGCCCAGATCGTCGACAAGGCCGAGATCACGCTGGCGCTCTGCGACACCAGGCTGATGGAAGAAATGGTCGCCTGCGCCAAGCAGAGCCGGTTCCTGAAGCAGGTGGTCGGTTTCGACGGCACGGCCAATCACGATGCCGAGCTCGACCGCATCGCGCTCGACAAATCCGTGCGCTTCGACGCGGTCAAAACCGGCCGCGACGACGTCGCCCTGCTCGGCTTCACCTCCGGCACCACCGGCATGCCGAAGGCGACGATGCATTTCCACCGTGATCTTCTGATCATCGCCGATGGCTATGCCCGCGAAGTGCTGAGCGTGACGCCGGATGATGTCTTCATCGGCTCGCCGCCGCTGGCCTTCACTTTCGGCCTTGGCGGGCTGGCGATCTTCCCGCTGCGCTTCGGCGCAGCCGCGACCCTGCTGGAGAATGCCTCGCCGCCCAACATGGTCGAAATCATCCAGACCTATCGCGCCACCGTGTGCTTCACGGCACCGACCGCCTATCGCGCCATGCTGGCCGCCATGGACAAGGGTGCCGATCTGTCCTCGCTGCGCGCCGCCGTCTCGGCCGGCGAAACGCTGCCCGCACCGGTCTACGAAGAATGGATGGAGAAGACCGGCAAGCCGATGCTCGACGGCATCGGCGCCACCGAGATGCTGCACATCTTCATTTCCAATCGCTTCGGTGATTCCAGGCCGGCCTGCACCGGCAAGCCCGTCGGTGGCTATGAGGCGAAGGTCGTCGACGATGACATGAACGAGCTGCCGCGCGGCGAAGTCGGCCGGCTGGCGGTGCGCGGCCCGACTGGCTGCCGCTATCTCGCCGACGACCGCCAGACCAAGTATGTGCGCAAAGGCTGGAACCTGACCGGCGACTCCTTCTTCCAGGATGAAGACGGGTACCTGCACTTCGCCGCACGCTCCGACGACATGATCATTTCGGCCGGCTACAACATCGCCGGACCCGAGGTCGAGGCAGCGTTGCTGTCGCACGCCGATGTCAAGGAATGCGCCGTCATCGGTGCATCCGACCAGGAGCGTGGCCAGATCGTCCAGGCGCATGTCGTGTTGGTTGAAGGCGTGGCTGCCGATGACCTAACCCGCAAGCGCCTGCAGGACCATGTCAAGGCAACGATCGCGCCCTACAAGTATCCGCGCTCGATCCTGTTCATCGACGCACTGCCGAAAACCCAGACCGGGAAGATCCAACGTTTCCGCTTGAAAGATACGCACTGACCATGACCGACTTCGCAAGGACACGCAGCCTCTTCCACATGCCGGATGGCGTGTTCTATCTCGACGGCAATTCGCTGGGACCGCTGCCGAAAAGTGCGACCCAGCGCGTGCAGGAAATGATGACCGCCCAATGGGGCGAACAGCTGATCCGCGGCTGGAACGCCTCCGGCTGGATGATGCAGCCGCGCAAGCTCGGCGACCGCATCGGCAAGCTGATCGGCGCGCCGGAAGGCACCGTCGTCGTCGGCGACACGCTGTCGATCAAGGTCTATCAGGCGCTTGCCTCAGCCCTGGAGCTCAATCCGTCGCGGCGCGTCGTGCTATCCGACAACGGCAACTTCCCATCAGACCTTTATATGGCGCAGGGCCTGCTGCGCTCGCTCGACAAGGGCTATGAGCTGAGAGTGGTCGATCCGGAAGAGGTCGAGGCGCAGATCGACGACAGCGTCGCCGTGCTGATGATCACCGAGGTCGACTACCGCACCGGCCGCCTGCACGACATGAAGAAGCTGACGGCCAAGGCGCATGCCGCCGGCGTGCTGACCGTATGGGATCTGGCGCACTCGGCCGGCGCCCTTGCCGTCGACCTCGAAGGCGCCAAGGCCGACTTCGCCGTCGGCTGCACTTACAAATATCTCAATGGCGGCCCCGGTGCCCCGGCCTTCATCTATGTGGCACCGAAACACGCCGGCAAGGTGCGCCCTGCCCTGTCCGGCTGGCTCGGCCATGAAAGCCCCTTCGCCTTCGACCTCGACTACCGCTCTGGCGCCGGCATCGACCGCATGCGCGTCGGCACGCCGGCAGTGATCGCCATGGCCGCGCTCGATGCCGCCATGGACGCCTGGGAAGGCGTGTCGATGTCCGACGTGCGCAAGCAGTCGATCGCACTCGCCGATCTCTTCATCCGCGAGGTCGAGGCACGCTGCCCGGAGCTGACGCTCGCCTCGCCGCGCAACGGCGCGGAACGCGGCAGCCAGGTTTCGTTCCGCCATCCCGAAGGCTACGCCATCATGCAGGCGCTGATCGCGCGCGACGTGATCGGCGACTTCCGTGCGCCCGACGCCGTCCGCTTCGGCTTCACGCCGCTCTACATCGGCGAACAGGAAGTGCTTGGCGCGGTCGGCGTGCTCGAAGACGTCATGAACAACAAGCGCTGGGACGAGCCGCAGTACCGCAAGAAGGCCCTGGTCACATGAGCAAGCCCTACGATCCTTCCCAGGAAGGCGCGCAGATGTCGTTCAAGGAACGCATGGCCTATGGCGACTATCTGCACCTCGAGCGCATTCTGGACGCGCAGAAGCCGCTGTCCACCGCGCATGACGAATTGCTGTTCATCGTGCAGCACCAGACGTCGGAACTGTGGATGAAGCTGGCGATCCACGAGATTCGCTCGGCGATGCGTGAGATCCGTTCCGATCGGCCCCAGCCGGCGTTCAAGATGCTGACGCGGGTGGCGCGCATCTTCGAGCAGCTGAACAATTCCTGGGACGTTCTGCGCACCATGACCCCGAGCGAGTACACCGAGTTCCGCAACTCGCTCGGCCAGTCTTCCGGCTTCCAGTCCTATCAGTATCGCGCCGTCGAGTTCCTGGTCGGCAATCGCAACACCGCCATGCTCGGACCGCACGCGCATCAACCTGAGCTGATCGCCAAGCTGGAAGAGATTCTGGCCGAACCCAGCCTCTACGACGAGGCGCTGCTGCTTCTGTCACGCAACGGCTTCGACATCGGCGCCGACGCCACCCGCACCAGCTGGCGCGAGACGCGCGAGGAGAACCCGCAGGTGCTGGAAGCCTGGAAAGTCGTCTACGCCGCGCCGCAGAAATACTGGGACCTCTACGAACTCGCCGAAAAGCTGGTCGATTTCGAGGACTACTTCCGGCGATGGCGGTTCAACCATGTCACCACGGTGGAGCGCATCATCGGACTGAAGCGTGGCACCGGCGGCACCGGCGGCGTTTCCTATCTGCGCAAGATGCTGGAAGTGGTTCTGTTCCCGGAACTGTGGACCGTTCGTACGGTGCTCTAACAAAGAGCCGGCGGGCAGAGCCGCCGGCTTGTTGATTTTCAATTCGGGATGAAATCAGTCCGGCACGACCGCGGTCGCCTGGATCTCCACCAGCGCCTCGTCCTCGATCAAGCCTGATACCTGGACCACCGCCATGGCCGGAAAATTGCGGCCCATGGTTGCTTTCCAGGCAGCGCCGATCTCTTTCAGCGACGAGGAGTAGGCTTTGCGGTCGATCACGTACCAGGTCATGGTCGTGATGTGCTCAGGACCGGCGCCGCCCTCGCGCAGGATGGCGATGACGTTCTCCAGCGTCTGCCGGATCTGGCCCGGCAGATCATGCACCTCGAACTTGCACTGGCTGTTCCAGCCGATCTGGCCGCCGACGAAGACGGTACGGCCCCGCGCTTCCATGCCGTTGGCATAGCCGATCGGCTTCGCCCAGCCTTCGGGCTGCAGCACCCGGTGCGGCGTCGTGGCGGCCTTGTGTTCGGAGATTGCGGTCACAGTCATGTCTACTCCAGTCATTTAGCGCATCGGCCCGAAAATCGGGATCGATTTTCGGAAAGCACGATGCGTAGAAACAAAGATTAGAGCGTCCTTTGCGCGTCCTAACGGACGCGCGGCGCTCTAAGCACTTTTCATCAGCTCACGGCCGATGATCAGCTTCTGAACTTCCGTTGCGCCCTCATAGATGCGCAGGGCTCTTATCTCGCGGTACAGCGTCTCGGTGATCTCACCGACACGTACGCCGCGCCCGCCGAACATCTGCAGCGCCTGGTCGATCACCCATTGCGCATTTTCGGTGGCTGTCATCTTGGCCATCGCCGCTTCACGGGTGATCGGCAGTTTCTGCACGTCGCGCCGCCAGGCGGTGCGCACGGTCAAAAGCGACGCTGCATCGATCCCCGTTGCCATCTCGCCCAGCGTGCTTTGCGCGGTCGGCAGATCGGCAAGCGTGGCGCCGAACATCTTACGTGCCTTGGCATGCGCCACCGCCTCGTCCAGGGCGCGGCGTGCAAAGCCGAGTGCAGCAGCGGCGACCGATGGCCGGAAGATGTCCAGCGTCCGCATGGCGATCTTGAAGCCTTCGCCCGGCTGACCAAGCAGGTTCGCGGCCGGCACCCGGCAATTGTCGAAACGGATGCGGGCCAGCGGATGCGGCGCGATCGTCTCGATGCGCTCGGCGATGTGGAAGCCGGGCGTATCGGCATAGACGACAAAAGCCGAAATGCCGCGCGTGCCCGGAGCTTCGCCGGTGCGGGCAAAGACAGTGTAAACGTCGGCGATGCCGCCGTTGGAGATGAAGACCTTCTCGCCGTTAAGCACGAATTCGTCGTCCTGACGCTCGGCCGACGTGCTCATCGCGGCCACATCCGAACCGGCTTCCGGCTCGGTCAGCGCAAAGGCAGAGATCAACTCGCCTTTGGCGATCCTCGGCAGGATCGCCTGCTTGATCTCAGGCGAGCCGGACAGGCTGATGGCGCCGGTTCCCAACCCTTGCATGGCAAAGGCGAAATCCGCCAGCCCATCGGCATAGGCAAGCGTCTCGCGGATCAGGCAGAGCGAACGGCTGTCGATTTCCGCCGCCGTGCCGCCGAATTCGGCGGGCACGCAGTGGCGCAGGAAACCACCGGCGCCGAGTTTGCGAACCAGCCCCTTGCAGGCGCCGTCGGCATCGTGATGGTCGATATGGCCAAGGCCGCCACCGGCAACGAAATGATCGAGGTCGGCGGCAAGCTTCCTGTGGTTCTCGGCAAAGAACGGCCAGTCGAGATGATCCCGCGTGGGGCCACCGGAACGCTGCGGAGTGTCCATCGTCAGTTCCCTTCGAAAACCGGCTTTGCCTTAGCGGCGAAGGCCTCGAAAGCACGGCGGAAGTCGCCAGTCGCCATGCAGATGGCCTGCGCCTGGGCCTCGGATTCAATCAGTTCCTCGATGCCCATCGACCACTCCTGGTCGAGCATCTTCTTGGTCATGGAATGCGCGAACCACGGCCCGTCTGCGAGATTGCGGGCGAAACGCTGCGCCTCGGCCAGCATGACGGGACGCTCGTGTAAAGCATTGTAGAAACCCCAGGCGTGGCCTTCGGCAGCCGACATCGAGCGGCCGGTGAACAGAAGTTCGGCGGCACGGCCCTGGCCGATGATGCGCGGAAGGATGCCGCAGGCGCCCATGTCGGCACCGGCCAGGCCGACGCGCGTGAACAGGAAGGCGGTCTTGGCCTCAGGCGTCGCGACACGATAGTCGGCGCTCATCGCCAGGATCGCCCCGGCGCCGGCACAGATGCCGTCGACGGCGGCGATGATCGGTTGCGGGCAGGCACGGATCTGGCGAACCAGGTCGCCGGTCATGCGGGTGAAGGCCAGCAGCTCGGGCATCGCCATCTTGGTCAGCGGTTCGATGATCTCGAACACGTCACCACCGGAGCAGAAATTGTCACCGGCACCGGCCAGCACGATGGCACGTACGTCGCTGGCCCTGTGCAGCGAGCGGAACAGGTCGCCCAGTTCCTCATAGCTTTCGAAGGTCAGCGGATTCTTGCGCTCCGGCCGGTTGAGCGTGATCGTGGCGACGCGGCCGTCCGCATCGGTCTCGAACAGGAAGTGCCTGGCTTTGTGGCCCTTGAAGGGGCGCTTCTTGTCCAGCATCGCGTCGGTCATCGCCATTTATCCTTGCTTGATTCCAGCACGCCCATCGGCGTGCCGGCCTAGCTTGTTTCCGCCGCGCCAAACGGCGTGCCGGTCCGTCGTCTTGTTGCGTGGGCGTTCGTCAGTCGTTGGCAGACGGCGGCAGGAAATCCACGTCATGTTCCGCCGATAGCCGCACCACTTCCCCGACATCGGTGAGGTTGTGCAGTTTCTTGAACAGGTCCTCGAGGTTGCCGGCTGGCGACACCCAAAACAACGCACGCGCCGGCTTGTCGGACTTATTGAAATAGCCGTGCGGGACACCGCGCGGCATGCGCACCAGGTCGCCTGCCCTGGCCGTGAACCATTTGCCGTCGAGCTTCAGCTCCAGCTGTCCCTCCTGCACGAGGATGAATTCCTCCTGCGTCGGATGGATGTGAACCGGCACGAACTGGCCGGCTTCGCTGTTTGTCTCGAAGGCAAAGCTGGAAGCGCAGGTGGCCTTTGGAAAATAGCGCTGGCCGAGAATGTTCCACTCTGTCGCTTCGTAGCCGGTGCCGTTTTCAGTAATCCCTTTTTCCAGTGCTTTGTCAGTCATGCGTTCCTCCCTTTTTCATCGTTCTCAACCGGCCATGACTTCGCCGCCGGCGACCGCAATCGCCTGGCCGGTGATGGCGCCCGCTCCCTCAGACGCCAGCCACAGCACCGCATCGGCAACCTCCTGCGGTGTCACCAGACGGCCTTGCGGATTGGCACGGGCAAGGCTGGCGCGTGCCTCATCGGCAGTGCGGCCGGTCTTGCCGACGATGGTGTCGACCGCACCGTCGAGCAATGGCGTGTCGGTGAAACCGGGGCAGACGGCATTGACGGTAACGTCGGTGCGCGCCAGCTCCAGCGCCAGCGCCCGGGTCAGGCCGACGACACCATGTTTGGAAGCGCAATAGGCTGAAACATAAGCGTAGCCGGTCAGGCCAGCAGTGCTGGCAACATTGACGATGCGGCCTTTTCCGGCCTTGCGGATCGAAGGCAGCAAAGCCTGCGTGACGAGAAAGGTGCCGGTGAGATTGATGCCGATGACGCGCGCCCAAAGCGCTGCATCCGTCCGCTCGAAGGGGGCAGACGGCGCCTCGCCGGCACAATTGACCAGAACCGAGATTTCACCGAAAGCGGCAATGGCTCTTCCGCTTCCAGCAGCGATCGCCGCGGCATCGGTGACGTCAAACCCGTCGATCACGACGGATCGGCCACCGCTGGCCGTGATCTCCCCCGCAACCTCTTCCAAAGGCCCGGCGCGGCGGCCAGCCAGCGAGACGACGTGCCCGCTCTGTGCCAATGCCAGCGCAATCGCACGGCCGATGCCGCTGCCGGCACCGGTGATGAAGGCGTGACGCGCTGCGCTCATTTTCGGCCCGCCGCATCGGCCGCGGCGCGGGCCAGATTGGCCTCATACTGCTGCCGGCTCGCATAATATTGCTTCGGCCAGACCTGGCCGGAATAACCGACCTTGGCGGCCTCGTGCATGACGAAAGACGGGTCGGCAAGATGCGGGCGGGCAATGGCGCAGAGATCGGCGCGGCCGGCTGCGATCACCGAATTGGCATGGTCGGCCTCCGAGATCGCACCGACGGCGATGGTCGGCACCTGCACCTCGTTGCGGATCTTGTCCGAGAAAGGTGTCTGCCACATGCGGCCGAACACCTGCTTTTCCTGCTTCACCACCTGCCCCGACGAACAGTCGATCAGGTCGGCGCCGGCTTCCTTGAACATGGCCGCGAAGATGGCGGCGTCTTCCGGCGTGTTGCCGCCCTCATACCAGTCATTGGTCGACAGGCGCACCGAGATCGGCTTGTCCTCTGGCCAGACAGCGCGGATGGCGTGGAAGACCTCGAGCGGATATCTGGCGCGCGCCGCATGGTCGCCGCCATATTCATCATCGCGAAGATTGGTCAGCGGCGACAGGAAGGCGGAGAGCAGATAGCCGTGCGCACAATGCAGTTCGAGGATGTCGAAGCCGACTTCGTCAGCCCATTTGGTGGCTTGCACGAAATCCGCCTTGATCCGCTCGAGATCCTCTTTCGTGGCGGCGCGCGGCACATCCGAATTGGGAAGATAGGGAATCGCAGAAGCCGAGATCAGCGGCCAACCGCCCTGCTCCACCGGCTGGTCGGTACCCTCCCAAGCGACCTTCGTGGCACCCTTGCGACCGGCATGGCCGAGCTGGATGCCGATCTTGGCCGGCGTGTCGTTGTGCACGAAATCGACGAGGCGGCGATAGCCTTCCTTCTGTTCCTCGTTCCACAGGCCAAGACAGCCCGGCGTGATGCGAGCGTCCGGCGACACGCAGATCATTTCCGGAAACACCAGCGAGGCGCCACCCATGGCGCGCGAGCCGAGATGGACCAGATGGAAATCGTTCGGCATGCCGTCCTTGGCCGAATACATCGCCATCGGCGAGACGATGACGCGGTTGTGCAAGGTCAGTCCGCGCGCCCTGTAAGGCGTGAACATCGGCGGGATCGGGCGGCCGTTCGGCTGGGCCGGCGCGCCGGCGCGTTCGGCGAACCAGCGCTCGTAGCCTTCCAGCCAATCCTTGTCGCGCAGGCGCAAATTCTCGTGACTGATGCGCTGCGAGCGCGTCAGCATGGAATACATGAACTGTTCCGGTTCCAGCGTGTCGGCGTAACGCGTGCCGACCACCTCGAACCATTCCATGGCGTTGCGGGCCGCGTTCTGGATGCGTGCAACATCGACGCGGCGTACTTCTTCATAGGCCTCGAGCACGGCTGGAATGTTCTTGGCGTCGTGCCCCGCGATGTTGAACTGGTTGGTCAGTTCGATCGCGTCATCGATGGCAAGCTTGGTACCTGAACCGATGGCGAAATGCGCTGTGTGGGCACTGTCGCCCATCAGCACGACATGGCTGTTGCCGTTGAAATGGCTCCACTTGCCGCAGATCAGGCGACCGAAATTCAGCCAGGCCGAACCGCGCAGATGGCGCGCGTTGGTCATCAGGCTGTGGCCATCCAGAGTTTCGGCGAACAGCTTCTCGCAGAAGGCGATCGACTGGTCCTGGTCCATCTTGTCGATGCCATGCGCCTGGAACACCTCGTCGGTGGTCTCGACGATGAAGGTCGAGGTGTTGTCGTCGAAACGGTAGATGTGAGCCTGGAACCAGCCATGCTCGGTGCGCTGGAAATCGAAGGTGAAGGCGTCGAAAGCCTTGCTGGTACCGAGCCAGATGAAGCGGTTCGGCCGCATCACCATGTCCGGCTGGAAGACCTCTGCGTATTTATTGCGAATACGCGAGTTGACGCCGTCGGAGGAGATGATGAGATCGGCGTCGGGGAACTCCTCGTCGCCGTTCACTTCACGTTCGAACACCATCTCGACGCCGAGTTCGATGCAGCGATCCTGCAGGATGTTCAACATCTTCTTGCGGCCGATGCCGACGAAGCCGTGACCGGTGGTGCGGATCTTGCGACCCTTGAACACCAGCTCGATGTCGTCCCAGTGGTTGAAGGCATCCTCGATGGTCGCCGCCGTTTCGGGGTCCCATTTGCGCATCGACTGCATTGTGGCATCGGAGAACACGACACCCCAGCCGAAGGTGTCGTAGGGGCGGTTGCGCTCGACCACGGTGACATGATGTTCCGGGTTCTGCTTCTTCATCAGCAAGGCAAAATACAGCCCGGCCGGTCCGCCGCCGATGCACACAATCTTCATGGTCATCTCCGCTCTGCTCACGGCCGATCAGGGCCGTGCGTGAACCACGAAACGATAGTGGGCCCTCTCCGAAGATATTTCAAGCTTAAAATGATTGCCGTGTACGATCTTTCACCCGGCGACGCGAGGCTGCACCCTCAGCCACCCCCTCCATTCGGGAGCCGCCGGTTGTCTGGCGATGTGTTCTTGTGTTGTTTCTGGAGAGCGCCAACGCTACCGGACCTGCAGGGACTCGCGCCCCGACGTGCAGGAGCGCTTGCCAGACCCGCGTCGCCGCGGCTAGGCGGCCTCGCCGGCATCGACGCCTTCAAAAGTGACGAAGGCCTGCAGGGTGAAGGAAATGTGCTCCGTCATCAGCGTGCGAGCGCGCTCGATATCGCGATCGAACGCCGCGTCCATCAGCTCGGTGTGGTGGTCGATGCCCATGGCGTCATGCAGCGCCGCGACCGCCTTCTCGAAATTGCCGCCACGGCCGCGTGCGGCGCGCAGCATCGGCGCAAGGCTCAGGAAGTGCTGATGGCGGCGAAGCTGGTCGTAGACCATCGCCTGGAACCTGAGCAGCCAGGCGGAACTCGCGGCGCTGACAAGCGCCGCATGGAAGGCGGCGTGGCGTTCGTCCCACTCCTCGATCGCGGCTTCAGACGGATCTTCGGGCGAAAACTTGCAGCGCGACAGCCGGTAATGCGCCGTCACCACCGCCGATTCCCACTCGGCCCCGCCCTTGCGGATCGACTCCTCCAGCAGCGGCAGCTCGACGACTTCGCGGGCCCGGATGAGGTCTTCCAGTTCCGCGCGCGAAACCGGTGCGACGGCAAAACCACGGTTGCTCACCGCGGTGACCAGCTTTTCCGCCTCCAGCCGCGACAATGCCTCGCGCAACGGCGTCCAGCCGAAGCCATAGATCTGGTTCAGCGCGCCAAGCTTCAGCGGCGTGCCCGGCTCCAGCCGTGTGGTCAGGATGTCCCGCCGCAGCCGCCAGTAGGCCGCTTCTGTCTTGGTTGAGGGCTCCTCATCCCGCATCGCACTTTTCCTCCACGCAAGGATCATATATTTGGCGGGCCTATCGGCAAAATAATATATCAAACATCCACAGCAGATATTTTATATATAAACCTTTTGACAAGGTTTGCCGACCCGTTATGATGCAATCTGGGGCGCCGGGGAGAGACGGCCGCTTGCCAAATCTGGGAGGAAAACATGATTTCGTCTAAGGCCGGATGGCTGTCCGGAATAGTACTTGCTGGTTCGCTGATCGCCAGCGTCGTCAGCGCCGCCGCAGATCCGATCCGCATCGGCATTGCCAATTTCGGCGAACATCCGCAGCTCAACGCTTCGATCGCCGGCTTCAAGAAGGGCCTGGCCGAAAGCGGCTTCGTCGAGGGCAAGGATGTGGTCTTCACCGAAAGCCACACCAATTTCGACGCCACGCTGGTTCCGCAGATGATCGAGAAGCTGAAGGCCGAAAACCCGAAGCTGATCTACACCGTGACCACTCCGGTTTCGCAGATCGCCAAGCAGCAGCTCGCCGGCAGCGGCATCAACATCGTCTTCACCGCCGTGACCGACCCGGTCGCCGCCAAGCTGGTTCCGTCGTGGGAAGCCGGCGATACCGGCATCACCGGCTCGTCCGACCTGCAGGACGTGGCAGCGGTAATGGAATTCACCAAGAAGCTGTTGCCGGAAGCCAAGCGCTTCGGCGTGCCGTACAACCCGGGCGAAGCCAATGACGTCGCCGTGCTGGAAAAGATCAAGGAAGCTGCTCCGAAGGCCGGTTTCGAAGTCGTTGCCGTCGGCGTCGACAACGTCAACGACATCCAGCAGCGCATTGCCTCGCTCAAGGGCAAGGCTGACGTGATCTACACGCCGGCTTCGAACCTGCTGCAGCCGGCGATCGCCGCGGTTTCGGCGGCTGCCCGCCAGGCCGGCATCCCGATCGTCAACTCCGACGACGGCGCCGTACGCAAGGGTGTGGTTCCGGCCAGCTTCGCGGTCAACTACGACCAGGTCGGCCTCGCCGCCGGCAAGATCGCTGCCGAAATCCTGAAGGGCAAGGACCCGAAGGAAATCGCGCCGTTCCGCCCGGCCTATGCCGACCACAGCCCGCTGATCTCGAAGAAGGTCGCGGCTGACTTCGGCCTGAAGATCCCGGCAACGCTCGACGACTGCAAGTGCTTCGCCGACTGAGTTCGGTACGATAAGGACTGCGTGGCGGCGCCCGGAAATGGACACTCGGGCGCCGCTTTTTCTTAAGCGCCAGGAAGCTGCTGCCGTTGTGACGCACAGGGGCTCCTGAAAGATTGGACAGCGCTCGTCATGGCTGGCGAACCCCGCCGCCAGACCGTTGCGCCAGGAGGTGCGGATGCTGGAAATCAAATCGGCACGCAAGGTATTCTTCAAGGGACAGGCCGACGAGAAGATCGCGCTCGACGGTTTGAACCTGTCGCTCAAGACGGGCGATTTCGGCGTCGTCATCGGCTCCAACGGCGCCGGCAAGAGCAGCATGCTCAATGCCATCTCCGGCGCGTTGATCCTCGACACCGGCAAGGTCCAGATCAACGAGACCGACGTCACCGGCATGCCGGTCTACAAGCGCGCGGCCAAGCTTGCCCGCGTTTTCCAGGATCCGATGAAAGGCACCGCCGCCTCGATGACGGTGGCCGAGAACATGCTGCTAGCTGATCTGCGCAGCCAGAAGCGCCGGCTGCGCCAAGGCCTCAACGCCACACGGCTTGCCGCCTACAAGGAAAGGCTGGCGCTGCTCGGCCTCGGCCTCGAGAACCGGCTGGATACCCGTGTCGAACTGCTTTCCGGCGGTCAGCGCCAGTCGCTCTCGCTGATCATGGCGGTGGGCGGCGAGCCGGAACTGCTGCTGCTCGACGAACACACAGCGGCGCTCGATCCGCGCACGGCCGACATCGTCATGAAAGCGACGGTGAAAGCAGTCGAGGCACTGAAGCTCACCACGCTGATGGTGACGCACAACATGCAGCATGCCGTCGACTACGGAAACCGCATCATCATGCTCGACGCCGGCAAGGTACGCCTTGAAATCGGCGGCGAGGAAAAGAAACAGACCTCCGTTGCGGACCTGATCGGCCATTTCGCCGTCAAGACCGACCGCATGCTGCTCGCGAGCTGACCGCCATGGCCATGATCCAGGACATTTTCTCCAGCTTTGTCGCGCTCGTTCCCGTCACCTTGGCGCAGAGCCTCATCCTCTCCTTCGTCGTGCTCGGCATCATGATCCCGTTCCGGATGCTCTCCTTTCCGGACCTGACCAGCGAAGGCGCCTTCCCGCTCGGCGGCTGTGTCGCCGGTGTTCTGCTGGCCACCGGCCAGTCACCGCTGACGGCGATCGCCGCCGCGCTCATCGCCGGCTTCGCTGCCGGTTGCTGCACCGCCTACATCCATCTGCGCTTCCGCATCCATACGCTGCTGGCCGGCATCCTGATGATGACGATGCTCTATTCGATCAATCTGCGCATCATGGGCCGTTCCAACCTCTCGGTGTTCGGCATGGAATCGCTGTTCAACTGGTCACCTTTTGGCCAGCCTGGGTTCCCGAGTACCAAGATCGTCATTGCCGGCGCCATCGGCCTGCTCGTTCTGGTATTGCTCTATCTGTTCTTCAAGACGGAACGCGGCACCGGGATCCGCGCGGTTGGCGCCAATCCGGACATGGCCGAAGCGCAAGGCATCAATGTCTGGACGGCGACCATTGGCGGCGTCGGCCTCGCCAGTGCGTTCTCCGCGCTCAGCGGCTCCCTGATGGTGCAGTCGCAGGGCTTCGCCGACGTCAATATGGGTCTCGGCATCCTCATCAACGGCCTTGCCGCGCTGATGATCGGCGAAGCAATCACCGGCAAGCAGACGGTGCTGCGCCAACTGGCAGCGCCTTTCGTCGGCGCCGTCGTCTATTACCAGCTTGTCTCGCTGTGTCTGGCCGCCGGCATGCCGCCGCCCGACCTGAAGCTGGCCACCGGCCTGTTCGTGCTCCTGATGCTGGCGCTGCCCAGCCTGAAGCGCGGCCGGGCACCCGGTGCGGCCCGCGAAGTGATGCGGGAGTGATAAAGAAGGGCCGCGCAGCGAAAGCTGCGCGGCCCTTTCAATTCAGGAAGGAACTACCGGTCAGGCGTTGTCCGCAAGCGCACCGCGGATCGAGCCCTTCAGCTTGCCGAGTTCCTTCATCAGCACCTCGCGGTCGCGCGCCGACAGCCCCTGGAACAGCGCGCCGATCCAGTCGCCATGACGATCGGCCATCTTGCGGAATTCCTTGCGCCCGAAGGCGGTGAGCGCCACGATCTGCACGCGGCGGTCGGTGGGCGACGTGGTGCGGCTGATATGGCCGCTCTCGACCAGGCGCTCCACCAGTGCGGTGAGGTTGCCGGCCGACACCATCATCCGGCGCGAAACCTCGCCCAGCACCATGCCGTCTTCCGCCCGCTCGAGCTGAGCCAGCAGATCGAAACGCGGCAGGGTGAAGTCGAACTCCTCGCGCAGCTGACGGCGGATCTCCGCCTCGATTAGTGTCGTGCAGGTGAGCAGGCGCAGCCAAAGCCGCGTTTCGTCGCCGTGATCTGCTGGTGCTTCGACTGCCTTGGTCTCGCTGTCGAGCCACCCTTCAATATCAGTTTCCGTCATCGATGAATCCACCCCTGCCGCATCTCGCGGGCGCCCCATCAAACACACCGCGCCCCCCGGCACGGCTCGCAGATGGCCTCGATTCCATCCGTGATGGTCAAAGCATAAAGTAACTGCCGGGTCCGTCAATCGGAACGGGCCGGCTCAACTCACCCGGCCAACTTACCTGCATCATCCGCGAAGGAGCGCACCGTCTTGATGGCGCCGTCGAGGGCGACACCATCGGCATCGGCAAGAGCCGCCTCGCGCAGGCGCCTCACCCAGTCTGCTGCGTCGCCGCGGCTACGCAGCATGGGCAGGCAGCCCAGCACCTTGTCGAACTTGGAATGACCGCGCGCATGGGTGTCGGAATATCCCTTGATGAGGCGCCGGCATTTCAGCACCTCGACACCAAGCGCATAGTCCCGGCCGCGTTCGGCCTCGGCTAGCTGCAACCATTCACGCATGTGCGCTGCCTCGACCTTGTGGCGCAGCAGGCCGCGGCGCCAGCGACGCAGGCCGGCGATCGTCCACAACATGCCGAAGCCGAAGATTGTGTCCGTGCGAATGCGGCGGCCCCGGTCGATGAAGCGGTTGAACGTCTTCATCATCTTCGGCCGTGCCTCCAGCGCAGCGCCGAGACCGGCCGGCATCAGACCCACCACCTCCTCCATGCGCGGGTGGAAGTACTCGATGGTCGCAAGCGTCTGGCTCTTGCCCAGACGCACTTCGTCACGCACGCGTTGCGAGCGTCCCGACCGGGTCTTCAGGTCGGCGACCCGGATAATGTCGTCATAGACCATGGCGTTTGCGACATATTTCGCCGCCTCACGCGAGAAGGCAAAGCCTTCGGCCTCACTGTCCACTGCCACCAGACGTTCCAGTTCAGACAAATAGTCCTCGCCATAGGCAAGATCGAGGAAATCGACCACCTTGCGCAATCCCGGCTCAGCCAGTTCGCGCACCGGCTGCGGCAGGGCGGCGGCGCGAGCGGACAGGGTTTCCCATCCGCGTTGCAACGACTTCGGAACGACCGTGTCCCTGGTGTGCTTTGCTTTTGTATCGGAAGCCGCAGCGGGCGCTTCGGCGCCGGCAGTCCGGTCATAAGCAAGTGCAAAGGCGGCAAGGCTCGCTTCGGTTCCCTTGCCGCCCGCCTTGATGGTCGCCTCGAACTGCTCGCGCGAGAAAGGCAATTCGCCGGAACCCGCCAGCGCCCCGAACAGGCTTGCGGAAACCACGCTGCCGGCCTTCTTGGCCATCGCTTCCATGTCGAAGTGGATCAGCCGCTTGGCGGCCTCGCCGGAACGGCGTGACACCGTGTCGGAATCGGCGCGGCCGTCGCCCGGCACGATCTTTTCCGACACCGCCAGCATGCGATGACTGGAGGCGATCAGCGTGGTGCGATCTGGCGTCACGAAACCGCGCAGCACTGCCCGCCCGGCTTCAGCGAGTTCGGCGGCGATGAGGATATCGACATCGCCTGGCGACGGGCTGAGCGAAAGAACGGGATGGTCGTTCGGCCGCTCCCGGTCACGCGGCAGCATCTCGACATAATAGATGGTGGCGCCGGTCCGCTGAGCGACACCGGCCACCGACGTCGACTGGACATGCCAGCCGGCGCGCTGAGCGACATCGGTTACCCAGCCGCTCAGCACGCCGCCGCCCTGCCCGCCCACGGCCAGGATACAGATCTTGATGATGCGGCCGGTCGTATCCGGCCCCTCCGGCAAACCAAACTTCATGCCGCGACGTCTCCAAACACCAGCCGGCCGCGTTCGCGCCAGCCTTGCAGCGTGGTGATGACGCGCTGGCGCAGGCCGAACCAGAACCGGTCCCAGCCGGTCGGGTTGGAAATCACATCGGCCTGATAGAAGGACGGGCAGAGCACGGCGGCATCGGCCACCTCGCCGCAATTGCCGCAGCCGACGCAGTTTTCGTCGATCGCCGCCACCGGGTCGTCGCGCAGCGGATCGTCGAGATGCTTGACCGTCAGCGACGGACAGCCGGAGAGGCGCATGCAGGCGTGATCGCCGGTGCAGACATCCTCGTCGACGCCGAACTTGGTCTTCACCATGCGCTTGCCTTCGGCAATCGCCTTCTTCTTCAGCGGTGCCTCGCGGCGCTGGCGGTTGAGCATGCATTCGGACGAGGCGACGATGACCTTCGGTCCCTTCTCCTCCGTCGTCAGCGCCTCCTTCAGCGCGTCGCGCATGGTGCCGACATCATAGGTGCGTTCGATATGGCGCACCCATTTGACGCCCATGCCCTTGATGGCGTCCGTGATCGGATGCTTGGTCGACTTGGTGCGATTGGAGGCGCGCGAAGACAGCACGTCCTGACCGCCGGTCGCCGCCGAATAGTAATTGTCCACGACCACGATCACGCCGTCATTCTTGTTGAAGACGGCATTGCCGATCGAGGAGGTCAGGCCGTTATGCCAGAAGCCGCCGTCACCGACGAAGGAGATGGACCGTCGCTTGGCCTCCGGCGAATTGAAGGCCGACGCCGAGGCCGGGCCGAGGCCATAGCCCATCGTCGTGGCGCCCAGTTCGAAGGGCGGCATGATCGAGAACAGATGGCAGCCGATGTCGGAAGCGATGTGGTGCTTGCCAAGCTCCTGTTCGGCCAGCTTGGTCGCAGCGAAGATCGGCCGTTCCGGGCAACCGATGCAGAAGCCCGGCGGGCGCATCGGCACGGTCTTGGCGAGATCGTCGAAGATTGGTGGCGCGGGCACGTTGGGCGCCCGGATTTCCGGTGCCAGCAGGTCACTGCCATGCTTGCGCATGAAGGCGCCGATGCCGGACAGCATGACGTCGCCGGAATATTCGCCGGCCATCGGCAACACACCCTTGCCTTCCAGCTTCACCGAAGCGCCGGCCTTGTAGAGCATCGATCCCAACGCCTGCTCGATGTAGTCGGGCTGGCCTTCTTCCACGATCAGCACCGCGTCCTTGTCGGCGCAGAAGGCGACAAGGTCGTCCTCGACCAGCGGATAGGTGACGTTGAGCACATGCAGCGGCACTTCGGTTTCGCCATAGACATCGGCGAGGCCGAGCCGCTGCAACGCGCGGATGACACCATTGTACATGCCGCCCTGCATGACGATGCCGACCTTGCCGGAGCCGCCGAAGGTCTCGTTGAGCTGATGGCGCTTGATGTAGTCGATGGCCGCCGGCAAGCGTTTGGAGATCTTTTCCTTCTCGTGCAGGAACGAGGCCGGCGGCAGCACAATGCGCTGCGTGTCGCGGCGCGGATTTTCCAGCGCGTCGGCAACGGTCATGGCCGGCCGCACATTGTCCTTGGCGGTGAAGGAACCGTGCACGTGACAGCAGCGGATGCGCACCTGCAGCATGACCGGCGTGTTGGACGCTTCCGACAGTTCGAAGCCGTGTTCGACAGCGGCGACGATCGAAGGCAGGTTCGGGCGTGGGTCGAGCAGCCAGACCTGGCTCTTCATGGCAAAGGCGTGGCTGCGCTCCTGCATGATGGAAGAGCCTTCACCGTAATCCTCGCCAACGATGATCAACGCGCCGCCGGTGACGCCGCCCGAGGCGAGGTTGGCCAGAGCATCGGAGGCGACATTGGTGCCGACCGTCGACTTGAAGGTGGCAGCACCACGGATCGGATAGTGCACGGAAGCCGCCAGCATGGCGGTGGCGGTGGCTTCGGAAGCGCTCGCCTCGAAATGCACACCGAGCTCGGCCAGGATCTCCTGGGAGTCCGCCAGCACGTCCATCAGGTGGCTGATCGGCGCGCCCTGGTAGCCGCCGACATATCCGACGCCGCATTGCAGCAGCGCCTTGGTGATGGCCAGAATACCCTCGCCGGTGAACTCCTCACCGGCACCGAGCTTCAGCTTCTTCACCTCCTTGGCGAATGACCGTTCAGCCATGGCGTGTGTTCCTTATTTCGATGGGTCCGTGTTCGACCACAACACCGTGCCGCCGTTCTTCTCGTAGGCCATGCCCTTCGGGAACGAGATGGCCTCGAGCTGCAGGCCCCATGGCGTGAAGAAGTAGAGGATGGACTGGCCGGCGACAGGACCTTCGTTGATCGGCATCGGCCCCATCAACGTACGGATGCCCTTGGCGGTCAGGTATTTCGCCGCGGCGTCGATGTCGTCGACATAGAACGCAATGTGGTGTCCGCCATTGTCGGAATTGCGTGGCCGCACATCTTTCTTGTCGGGCGCGCTGTAGTCGAACAGCTCGATGTTCGAGCCGGACTGGCAACGCAGCAAGGTGATCTCGTTGATCACCGCGCGCGGATCGACATCGACGAGGTCTTTCATGAAATCGCCCTTGTCGTCGCGAAACGGGCCGAAGCTTGTCGCCTTCTGGCAGCCCATCACGTCGACGAAGAAAGTCTCGGCCGCCTTGATATCCGGCACGGTCAGGCCGATGTGGTTGATGCCGCGAACCCCGGGCATTGGCTCGGCCACAACATGTGCCGGCCAGAGCATGGCGGCGAGTGCGGTTGCGATCAGGAAATTCTTGCTCATCTCGGTCCTCGGATCGATACTTTGGCTGGAATTCAAGGCCTTCAGATCATTCGACTGTTGCGTAAAAACAAAGAGCCAGAGCGTTTCCGCAAGAACGCCCTGGTTCGGTCAGAACTCGTGCTTGCGCACGTTGAGCAGCATCTTCTGCAAGGTTGCCACGAAAGCGGTGCGCTCGGCTGCGTCGATGCCGGCAAACATGTGCTCGTAGCTGTGGCGCATGGTCGGCCACAGCGTCTCGAAGGCGGCGCGGCCGGCCTCGGTGATGGAGATGCGCGTGGCACGGCTGTCTTCCGGATCGGCGGTGCGACGCACCAGTCCGTCCGTCTCCAGCGCATCGAGTGCGCGGCTGAGCGTCGACTGCTCGGTGATGGCGTAGACGGCCAGCCGGCTGATGGCGAGGTTGTCGATCACCGACAACACGGCCAGTGCGCGCATCTTCGGCGTGGTCAGGCCGAGCTTGGCGAGATCCTCGCGCAGCGAGGCGTTGTAGCGGCCCATGATGCGGTTCATCAGATAGGGCGCGAATTGCTGCAGCCCGATCTCGCCGAGCCGCGGGCCTTCGGTGTCATCACCTATGATCGTGCGTTCGTTCACCGGAACTCCTTGGTCACGAGGAAGCCCGACCCGCCGCCGAGGCCCGGACCAGGGTGGGTCGAGGCGCCTATGTGATAAAGGGATTTGACCGCGCTGCGGTGGTTGACCGAGCCAGCGAACGGCCGCCACACGAAGAACTGGTCGATGGTGCAGGCGCCGCCATAGGGGTCGCCGCCGACCAGGTTGATGTTCATCGCTTCGAGATCGGCCGGCGAATAGGCACGCCGCGCCAGCACGGTCTCACGGAAACCTTCGATATGGTTGGCCAGGATCGCTTCGAGGCGATCGGCAAACACCTCGCGCGTCGCCTCATCCCAGGCACCCTCTGTGGATACCTTGCCGGCAGCATCGCCCTTAATGAAGCGTGGCGCATCCGGCACCTGGATCCACAGGATCGCCTTGCCTTCCGGGCAGCGCGACGGATCGAGCGCGGCCGGCTGCCCGACACACATGGTCGGCGTAACCGGCAGCATGCCGCGGGTCGCCTCGTTGTGCGACCTGGAGACCGCGTCGATGCCGTCGGTGAGATGGATCAGCGCGACCTTCTCCAGGCCTTCGGCGCGCCAGTTCGGCGCGCGGTCAAGCGCGTAGTGAAGCTGGAAGTTGCCACGACCGTGGCGATAGGCGCGTGTCGCGTCCCTGGCCGGTGATGGTGCGTCCGGACCGAGCAGGCGTCCGTAGAGCTGGCCCGGCGCGACGGAGGCGATGACGGAATTGGAAGCGCCGATCTCTTCGCCACCGGCAAGCCGGACACCGGTCGCCTTGCCGCCGCGAACAAGAATACGCTCGACATCGGCACCGGTCCTTATGGTGCCGCCCTGCTCCTGGATCAGCGCGCGGAAGGCATCGACAGCCTTGCCGGCGCCGCCCTTGACGATGGGCGCGCCCGCCGCTTCGAGCGCGAAGGCGATGACCTTGCCCATCTGGGCGGAATAGGTGTCTTCCGGGGAAAGTCCGCAATGCAGCGCCCAAGGCGCATGCAACGCCTGGATCTGCTGCGACTTGTAGCTTGTTTCCAGCCAGCCGCGCGCCGGCGCCAAGGCGCCGCCGAAGTAGTCGACCAGGCCGCGCAGGCCGCGCCGCCAGGCCTCGCGCGCCAGCAATTTGGCCGTGGCAAAGCTCCACAACTGGCCGCCGAGCAAGCCGAACAGCAATTCGGCGCTCGCTTCGATCGAGCCGACGTCGGCAGCATGACGATCGCCATCGCCCGACGAAAGGCCATTGAAGGTCTTCACATTGGCGGCACGATCGGTGGTCAGCACAACACTTGAGCCATCGGGGCGCAGCGCCGCCGTCGGATGCGGCGTGTGGCAGAATTCCAGCCCGTGACGGGCAAGATCCTGACCGAGCGCGCCATGGGCAGGCCCGGTCAGGAAAAGAACGAAAGTGGCCGCCATCACGTCATGCGTGAAGCCCGGAAGCGTCGCCTCGGCGCTGAACATGCAGCCACCGAGACGCTGCTCGCGCTCCAGAAGCAGCACCCGCGCACCCGACTTGGACAGCATCGCCGCCGCCACGAGCCCATTGATGCCGCTGCCGATGATGATGTGATCGTAGGCCACGAGAATGAGCCCTCAATCAGCCGCGAGGAACCAACGCCATCGCGCGCACCGGGCTACCGGTGCCCTTCACGATCTTAAGCGGTGCAGCGATCAGGATGGCTCCCTTGGCCGGCAGCTTGTTGAGATTGCAAAGGCTCGCCAGACCATAACGGTTGGCCTTGTGCATCAGGTTGTGCGCCGGGAACGGCGGGGTCATGCCACCGGCAGCACCTGCATCGGTGCCGATGCACTGCGTGCCCCAGCCGATCGCGCCGCGCTCGATGATGTACTCGATGCAGTCGACCGTCGGTCCGGGCGAATGCGGACCGTTGGCATCAGCGTTGAGATAGGAAGCCTCGGAACCGTTGCGCTTGTCCCAGTCGGTGCGCATCACCACCCATTCGCCTTTGCCGATGGCGCCATGCTTGGCTTCCCAGGCCTTCACGCCTTCCGCGGTGAGCAGGTAGTCATTGTCGGCAGCCGACTCGGCCGAGCAGTCAATGACATTGACCGGAGCGACATAGTTGCGGACGGGGATCGTGTCCGTATAGCCGTCAGCATATTCCTTGCCGGTGATCCAGTGATGCGGCGCGTCGAAATGCGTGCCCGAATGCTCACCGATCTTCAGCCAGTTCCAGGCCCAGAACGGACCGTTCTTATCGTATTCCGAGATGGTGTGGATCTCGATCTTCGGCGTATCCACCGCGAACTCCGGCGGCAGCTTCAAAAGCGGCGTGTCGGGACCCAGCGGCGCGGACAGGTCGACGACGTCAACCTCTCCGCTCACCAGAAGCTCGGCCAGGCTGGCGAGCGCGCTTGCTGCGGTCATATTCAATCCTCCTGATTGCGTGTTCTTCATTCTTTTGACCGGCCACCTGGCAATCGCGGCGGCTCCGGTTTTTCCCGAAGATCAGGCTAGACGAGTTTAGATGCATATGCAAATATCATTTTAAGGGTGAACTAATTCCATGACCAAATACGACGCCATTTTCATTGGCGCGGGACACAACGCACTTGCCTGTGCGGCGCATCTCGCCAAACGCGGTTGGAAGGTCGGTCTGTTCGAGGCGGCAGACCGCCCGGGCGGCGCCGTCAAGACGCTTGAGCTGACCGAACCGGGATTCCGCCACGACGTCGCCGCCATGAACCTCAGCCTGTTCGCAGGCTCGGCATTCAATAGGGTTTACGGGGCGGAACTGGCACAACACGGACTGGAGTTTGCGCCAGTGCAGGATTGTTTCGCCTCGGTGTTTCCGGGCGGGCAGTGGCTGGGTGTTTCCACCGATCTGGCGACGACGACAGCCCGCATCCGCGCCTTCTCGGCACGAGACGGCGAAACCTGGGAGACGCTGGTCAAAGCTTTCCCGGTACGGGCGGAGCGGATCTTTTCGATCCTCGGCAGCTCGATGAAAAAGCGTGCACTTGCACGTATCTTGTTTTCATTGCTGCGCAAGGACGGCATCTCCGGCACGCTTGATCTCGGCCGTTTCCTGCTGTCGTCGCCGCGCGCCTGGCTGGATGAGACCTTCGAAAGCAACGAGGTGAAAGCGTTGCTTGGCGCATGGGGCATGCACCTGGATTTCGCACCGGACATCGCCGGCGGGGCTGTCTTTCCCTATCTCGAGGGCATGGCCAACCAGAGCTTCGGCATGGTGCTGGGCAAGGGCGGCGCAGACACCATCATCATGGCGCTGACGGCCATGGTCGAAAGCCATGGCGGCACCATCGAGTGCAACGCCCGTGTCGAGCGCGTTGTCACAGCCGGCGGCCGCGCGACGGGTGTGGTGCTGGCCGGGGGACGTCGCATCGAGGCCAGCCGCGCCGTCATCGCCACGGTTTCGCCGAAAGCCCTGGACGGATTGTTGCCGGAGGGCTCCGGCAATGACGGCTTCGACCAGAAGATGCAGAATTTCCGCCATGCGCCCGGAACCATGATGATCCACCTGGCTGTGGATTCTCTACCGGACTGGGCCGACCCTGCCTTGCAGCGCTTCGCCTATGTGCATGTCGCCCCGTCGCTGGATGTCATGGCGCGCGCCTATCAGGAAGCGCAAGCGGGCCTGTTGCCCACCGAGCCGGTGATCGTGGTCGGCCAGCCGACAGCGATCGATCCCATCCGCGCACCGGATGGCAAGCACATCTTGTGGCTGCAGACGCGCGTCGTGCCAGCAGAAATCAAGGGCGACGCAGCCGGTATCATTCAGGACCGCGACTGGGCAACGGTGCGCGAGGCCTACGCCGACCGGGCGATCGCTATCATCGAGCGTTATGCGCCGGGACTGGCGGCCAAGATCATCAAGCGCACGGTGATGAGTCCGCTCGACCTCGAAAGCGGCAACGCCAATCTGGTCGGCGGCGACCAGATCTGTGGCAGCCATCATCTTTCGCAGAACTTCCTGTTCCGGCCAGCGCCGGGTTCAGCCGACTGGAGCACGCCGGTGCGCAATTTTCATCTCGCCGGAGCCGCGACCTGGCCGGGTGCTGGCGTCGGCGCTGGCTCCGGCTTTCTGCTCGCACAGCAGCTGGCCGGCGGCTGATACGCAACTGCAATGAACACAGCCCGCGGGGAGCGGGCTCCAGAGGTGGGAGGACCCATATGAAGCGCAAGGCCATCAATCCCGACAGCATGTACAAGTCGCTGCCGTTCGGATTTTCCCATGCCGTCGAGCAGAACAGCGGGCGCACCCTGCACATGGCAGGCCAGGTTGCCTGGAACAGCGCCGGCGAACTGGTCGGGCCGGGCGACCTGGCAGCGCAGGCACGGCAGGCATTGGCCAACCTCAGGACTGTCCTGGCGGAAGTGGGCGGCACACCCGCCGACGTGGTGCGGCTGAGGACTTATGTCGTCAACCACACGCCCGACAAGCTTGGGCCTATCGAGGCCGAGGTGAAGGCGTTCTTCGGCGACGCCACGCCTGCCGCCAACACCCTGATTGGCGTCCAGACACTCGCCATGCCGGAATTTCTGATCGAGATCGAGGCCACCGCGGCTCTCTGACCAAGCCGCTCGATTGCCTCACAAGACAAAACAATGGGCATCAAAACAATGGGGAACACGACCATGAACGGACATACAACCAGACGTACCCTGCTGAAACTGGCGGGCGCCGGCGTCGCGGCCGCCAGCCTGACACTGCCGGGCAAGGTCTTTGCCCAAGGCAAGGACGAGCTCACCATCGCCTATAACGTCAACCTGCCTTCCTGGGATCCGACCGTCGGTCCATCGGCGGTGAACCCGACCATCCAGGGTTTCTACCAGTCCGTCTTCGACATGTTCATCCACCAGAACCCGGACCTGTCCTTCGCGCCAGGCCTGATCACCGAATGGGGTTGGAACGACGACCGCTCCAAGATCTTCCTGGTCGTTCGCGAAGGCGTCAAATGGCATGACGGCAGCCCCTTCACCGCCGAGGACGTCGCCTGGTCGCTGGCGCGCGCCGGCAAGGCGGAGACCGGCAATCCGATCCAGTTCGTCTGGTCGAAGGTCGGCAACTTCAAGGTCACAGGCAATCGCGTTGAAGCCGACGTCATCGAGTTCGAGCCGACTATCTTCAAATGGATGTCGTTCCTGACCGGTTACGTGCTGCCGAAGGCGTATTACGAAAAGGTCGGCGCTGAAGGCTTCGAGGCCAAGCCGATCGGCACCGGCCCCTATATGGTCGACCGCTACGAACGCAACGCCTTCGTGCGGCTGAAGGCCAATCCGGACTATTGGGGCGGCAAGCCGGACTTCGAGACCGTCACCATCAAGTTCGTCACCGACGCAGCCAGCCGCGTTGCCGAGATAGAATCCGGCAATTCCGACGTGACGCTGGAAATCCCGTATGAAGAGTACGACCGGCTGATCGGCGGCAAGCTCAAGGGCAGCTGTGAAACCATTTCCGACATCGCGATGATCTTCATCAACGACGTCAATCCGATGCTGGACAAGAATGTCCGCCTCGGTGCCATCAAGGCCATCGACAAGCAGTTGCTGATCGACCGCCTGCTGCGTGGTTATGGCGTGCCGCTGGCCACGCTGGAGACGCCGGAATACGCAGCCTATGACGCCTCGATCAAGGTCGAGTCGAATGCCGAGGAGGCCAAGAAGCTGTTAGCCGCTTCAGGCTATTCGCCGGAGAAGCCGGTGAAGTTCAAGATCCAGACGACGCGCGGCTTCAAGCCGAAGGACTATGAGATGATCCAGGCGATCGTCGGCATGTGGCGCAAGGTCGGCATCGAAGCCGAGATCGAGGTCTACGAGATCGCGCAGCATTACGAACTGCGCGCCGCCGACAAGCTGGCACCAGCCGCCTTCTACAACTGGGGCAATGCCGTCGGCGATCCGACCACTTCTACCGGCTTTGCCATGTTCGGCCCGAGCCCGCATTCAGTGTGGGACGGCAAGGATCTCGTTGACCGCATCATCCCGCTGTGGGGCGAGAAGGACGAGGCCAAGCGTATCCAGGGCTGGAAGGACGTCGACCGCTACATCGCCGAGGAAGGGCTGGTGATCCCGCTGCTGCAATATGCGCAGCCGATCGTGCACCGCGAAGGCCTGAAGGTGACGCCGCACAAGTCGGGTGCGCTGCTGCCGCACCTCATCAAACGCGCATAAACTGAAATCCCCGGCCCGGTTTTCGCCGGGCTGGGGGTCTTCTCCTCATGATGCTTCTTCGCCAGACCGTCTCCCGGCTCATCACCACGCTGATCACCCTGTTCGGCGTGGCGGTGATCGTTTTTGTCGTCATCCGCGTGGTGCCGGGAAACCCCATCGCCATGATGCTGCCGCCCGGCGCTTCCGAGGCAGATATCGAACGGCTGAAAACGCTGTATGGGCTGGATAAATCCATCTTCGAACAGTTCATCATCTGGTTCGGCAATGTGCTGCATGGCGATTTCGGCACGTCGATCTCGACCCGCCAGCCGGTGCTGTCACTGGTGCTCGATCGCCTGCCGGCGACGCTGGAACTGTCCATCATGGCCCTGGCGATGGCGGTGGCGATTGGAGGGGCTCTTGCCATTGTCGGCACGCGCTTCCGGGGACGCAAGACGGAGGCCGGAATCGACGTCGCCAACGGCATCGGCCTGTCGATACCGGATTTCCTGTGGGGGCTGGCGCTGATCCTGCTGTTTGGCGTGCTGTGGCCCGTCTTCCAGATTTCCGGCCGCGTCTCGCCGAGGCTGGAACTGCCCTTCACCAGCCAGTTCTATCTGTTCGAGAGCCTGCTGCGGCTGCGCTTCGACATCACCGCCGACCTGCTTTCGCACATGTTCATGCCAGCGCTGGCGCTGGCCTTGCCGCTGGCGGCGATCATTTCGCAACTGCTCAAGCTGTCGCTCAAGGAAACGGTCAACCTCGATTATTCGGTGCTCGCCCGCACCAAGGGCTATTCGGAAACCAAGGTGATCCTGTCGGAAGCGCTGCCCAATTCGATCCTGCCGACGCTGACCCTGGTCGGCGTGCAGTTCACCTTCCTGATCGGCGGCACGGTCATCATCGAGCGACTGTTCTCCTATGAAGGGCTCGGCAACATGGCGATCGACGCCGTCATCAACCGCGACCTGCCGCTGATCCAGGGCATCGTCATCCTGTTCGCCATCCTGTTCACCTTCGTCAATCTGGCCGTCGACATGACCTATGCCTTCCTCAATCCGAAGCTGCGTCATGCTTGACGGACGTGGTTCGATACGCCGGCATTCCGGCGCAAGATTATGGCTGTCCAGCTTGTGGCTGACCCTGTTCGTGCTGGCGGCGCTGCTGGCGCCATGGATCAGCCCGCATGATCCGCTGGCGCAGGACCTGATGCTCGGCCGTCTGCCGCCGGCCTGGGTGGCGGGCGCGGAACCGGGCTACTGGCTGGGCACCGACAGTCTTGGCCGCGATGTGCTGTCGCGCATCATCCACGGCGCGCGCATCGCGCTGGTCGTCGCGCTGATCGCAGGTACCGCCACCTGCCTGCTCGGTTCGGCGCTCGGCCTCGTCGCCGGCTTCTATCGCGGCTGGGCCGACCGGCTGATCAGTCGGCTGGTCGACATCTGGATGGCCTTCCCGCCGGTACTGTTTGCGATCCTGCTGATCGCAGTGCTCGGCACCGGCCTGACCTCCGTCATCCTCGCCATCGTCATCATCGACTGGACGCGCTTCTGCCGCGTCGTGCGCGCCGAAACGCTGAACCAGTCGAAGATGGACTATGTGCACAGCGCCAAGGTGGCAGGCTTCACCCGGCTGCGCACGCTGGCCACTGAGATCCTGCCCAATGTGCTGCCCACCATCATAGCGCTGCTGACTTTGGAAATGGGCATCGCCGTCATCGTCGAAGCGATCCTGTCCTTCGTGAACCTGTCGATCTCGACCGACCAGCCGACCTGGGGCGGCATGATCGCGGAAGGCCGCACCAGCATCCATCAGGCCTGGTGGGTGCTGGTGTTCCCGCTCATTGCGCTCTTCCTCACCGTGCTGTCCTTCGCGCAATTCGGCGACGGCCTGCGCGAACGTTTCGATCCGGTGCTGCGATGAGCGGCTTCCTGGAGATACGCGGGCTTTCAGCGCGACTTGCCGGGACCGGCCAGCGCCTGCTGCGGTCGGTCGACATCAGTCTGCCAGCCGGCTCGGTGCGCGGACTGGTTGGCGAAAGCGGTGCCGGCAAAAGCATGATCGGCAAGGCCGTACTCGGCGTGCTGCCCAAGGCCGTCGAGATCATCGAAGGCGAGATCCTGCTCGACGGCCAGGACCTGCAGAAAGTGTCGCCCGGCGAGCGCCGGCGGCTGATCGGCGCCAAGGCGGCACTGATCCCGCAGGATCCGCTGACGGCGCTCAACCCGTCGCGGCGCATAGGCCCGCAGATCACCGACCGCCTTGTCGACATCCTCGGCTGGACGAAGGCACGGGCCGCGACGCGCGCGCTGGAAGTGCTGGCGGAAGTCAGCATCCCGGAGCCCGAGCGCATCATGCGGCTCTATCCGCATGAACTCTCCGGAGGCATGCGCCAGCGCATCCTGATCGCTTCCGCCTTTGCCGCCGAGCCGAAACTGATCGTTGCCGACGAACCAACGACGGCGCTGGACGTCACCGTACAGAAGCAGATCCTGAAACTGATCTCCGAGCTGCAGGCGCGCCATGGTACGGCGCTGCTGTTCGTCACCCATGACCTCGGCGTGGTCTCCAAGGTCTGCGACACGCTTTCGGTGCTTTATGCCGGCAAGGTGGTCGAAGACACCACGGTGGAGCGCTTCTTCGCGGCTCCGCAGCACGCCTATAGTTCGGCGCTGCTGGCGGCAACGCCACGCCATACCGATCCAGCCTCGTCGCTGCAGCCGGTGCCGCGCGTGGTGCTCGATGCCGTCGCCGCCGAGGTCGCGGCCAGCGACAGCGTCTGGCGTCCGAATGGAGGCGCCGGTGGCTGACAACAGAGCTGACAACATCTTCGAGGTTTCGAACCTCATCGTCGATGTCGCCGACATGACGCGAAAGCCACTGTTCGGGCCGGCGCCGCGGCTGGAGATCCTGAAAGGCGTCAGCTTCACCATCCCGCGTGGCGCCGTACTCGGCATCGTCGGCGGGTCCGGCTCCGGCAAGACGACGCTCGGGCGGACGATGGTCCGGCTGACCGAGCCGAGCAGCGGCCGCATGCTGTTCGACGGGCACGATATCGCGCATCTTTCCGACGCCGCCATGCGACCGCTGCGGCCGCGTATCCAGATGATCTTCCAGGATCCACTGTCGTCGCTCAATCCGCGCCTGACGGTCGGGCGCACGGTGGCGGCGCCGCTGAATGCCAGAGCGAACGATTCACGCATCAGGGAGGCACTGGAACATGTCGGACTGCCCGCCGATTTCGCGCGGCGCTATCCGCACGAACTCTCCGGCGGCCAGCGCCAGCGTGTCGGCATCGCCCGTGCCATAGCCATGCGGCCGGAATTCATCCTCGCAGACGAGATCGTCTCCGGCCTCGACGTGTCCTCGCAGGCACAGGTCCTGATGCTGCTTGAGAAACTGGTGGCGGAGCTCGGGCTGACGCTCGCCTTCATCAGCCACGACCTGTCGGTGATCCGCCGACTGTGCAGCCGTGTCATCGTGCTGCGCTCGGGCGAGATCGTGGAGGACGCCGCGACCGCCGACCTGTTCGAGCGGCCGCAGCACGCCTATACGCGCGAGCTGCTCGACGCCATTCCGACACCCGATCCTTCGGTGCGCTGGTAGGATTGACGCAGCAGCTCCGTCCGAGAGGAGGATGATCTTTTTTCGTCCTCCGGCGGCGAGAGACAACGCCCTGCCTTTCTCCCGGGCCCAGAGCGGGGTACACATCGGCACTGTCGCATCCTTGCCGAGGACATCATGAAAATCCGCCTGTTCCGAAACGCCGCGTTGAAGATCGATGTCGCCGGCAAGACACTGCTTGTCGACCCGGATCTTGGCGACAAGCACAGCCGCCCTTCTTTCACTGGACGTTCGCCGAACCCGATGGTCGACCTGCCGGCCGGCATTGAGGAAATCCTCGATGGCGTCGACCTGGTCATCGTCTCGCACCTGCATGCCGACCATTTCGACACGGTAGCGCAGACGGTGATCGCAAAGGACCTGCCGCTGATCTGCCAGCCGGGCAACGAAGAGAAAATCCGCGGCTTCGGCTTCGAGAATGTCACGACACTTGCTTCCGAACTCACCTGGAACGGCATCCGCCTCACCCGCCGCGACGGCAGCCATGGGCTGGGACCGGTGGTCGAGAAGATGGGGCCGGTGATCGGCTTCTCGCTGGAGGCGGAGGGCGAGCCGTCGCTCTACTGGGCTGGCGATACGGTGCTCTATCCGCCGGTTGCCGGGACGATCGCCGCGACGAAGCCCGACATCATCATCACCCATTCCTGCGGCGCGCGCTGGGACGGCGAATTGATCGTCATGGACGACAAGCAGACCGTCGAGGTCGCGCGTTCGGCACCGCAGGCCAAGGTGATTGCCGTGCATATGGAATCGCTCGACCATGCCACGATCGACCGCGCCACGCTGCGCCAGACCGCCGAGGCAGCCGGCATCGGAGCCGAACGGCTGTTGATCCCGGCGGATGGCGAAACGCTGCACATCGACAAGGACTGAACGGACGTCGCTTCCTCTGCTGGCAGACGGAAGGGACTGGCCAAGCGGACCTGCCGCGCCATATGTTTGACTGCGAACGGCGAAAACCATTCCCTTGGAAGGCCTGAAAAGGCCATCCAGAGGGCGCAATTCCGGAGAACTGAAACGACATTCTACTGATCGCCAGTCAAAGGAAATTCTTTCCTTCGACAAGAAGCCATCACTTCTGCGATCAGGGCGCATGCCGGCGGCGATCCGGTGACGTGGTTTGGTTTGTCGCATGATCTTGATCCGAAAGGTCTGCAACTTTGCAGGACTAAGCTCCAGGGAGCGTTGCGATGGGCACGAAGGCTGAGGCTGAATCTGGTAGTGCGATGAAGCGGCTGCAGCCGCCTGTCGCATCGGTGCTCGACCTGATCGGCGAGACACCGATCGTCGAGCTGAAGAATTTCGACACCGGCAAGTGCCGGCTGTTCATCAAGCTGGAAAGCCAGAATCCCGGCGGCTCGATCAAGGACCGCATCGCCCGCTCGATGATCGACCAGGCCGAGCGCGACGGCCGGCTTCGTCCGGGCGGCGTCATCATCGAGGCAACAGCCGGCAACACCGGTCTTGGCCTTGCCCAGGTCGGCATTCCGCGCGGCTACCGCATCATCCTGATCGTGCCCGACAAGATGTCGCGCGAGAAGGTGCAGCACCTTAGGGCGCTCGGCGCCGAGGTGCGGCTGACCCGCTCCGATGTCGGCAAGGGTCACCCGGAATATTACCAGGACATGGCCGAGAAGCTGGCCGCCGAAATCCCGGGCGCCTTCTACGCCAACCAGTTCTCCAACCCGGCTAATCCGCTGGCGCATGAGACGACCACCGGCCCCGAGATCTGGCAGCAGCTCGACGGCGACGTCGACGCGGTCGTGGTCGGCGTCGGCTCCGGCGGCACCCTGTCTGGCCTTGGCCGCTTCTTCGCCGGCGTCTCGCCCAAGACAGAGATGGTGCTGGCCGATCCGGTCGGCTCGGTGCTGGCGCCGCTGGTGAAGACCGGCGAGATGGTCGAGGCCGGCAGTTGGACGGTGGAAGGCATCGGCGAGGACTTCGTGCCGCCGAACTGCGACCTTTCGCTGGTCAAGAAGGCCTATTCGGTCTCCGACCGGCACTCGATGCTGGCGGTGCGCGACCTGCTTTCGAAGGAAGGCATCCTGGCCGGCTCGTCCTCCGGCACGCTGCTGTCGGCGGCGCTGCGCTACTGCCGTGAGCAGAAGGCGCCGAAACGCGTCGTCACCTTCGTCTGCGACAGCGGCAACAAATACCTCTCCAAGGTGTTCGACGATTTCTGGCTGGCCGAACAGGGGCTGGCAGAGCGCGAACAGCATGGCGATCTCTCCGATCTTGTCGCCCGTTCGCATCGCGAGGGTGGCACGGTGTTCGTGGGACCGGACGACACGCTGCTCACTGCCTATGGCCGCATGCGGCGCGGCGACGTCTCGCAATTGCCGGTGCTGGAAGACGGCAGGCTGGTCGGCATTATCGACGAGGGCGACATCCTGGGTAATGTCGACGGGCCGTATGACGGCCGCTGGCAACGCTTCGACCAGCCGGTGCGCACCGCCATGACCGCCGATCTCCATACGCTGCAGGCCAACCAGACACTGGATGCGCTGCTGCCCGTCTTCGACCGCAACGAAGTTGCCATCGTCTTCGACGGCGACGAATTCGTCGGTCTCATCACCCGCATCGATCTTATCAACCATCTGAGGCGCAACCGATGACCATCCAGGGCAAGAACAGGCTCGCTTTCTCAACCCGCACCATCCATGGCGGGCAGAGCCACGACCCGACCACCGGTGCCGTGATGGTGCCGATCTATGCCACCTCGACCTATGCGCAGCAGTCCCCCGGTGTGCACAAGGGTTTCGAATATGCCCGCAGCCAGAACCCGACCCGCTTCGCCTTCGAACGCGCGGTGGCGGACCTCGAAAGCGGGTCGGCGGCGTTTGCTTATGCATCGGGCCTGGCAGCCATCGCCAATATCCTGGAATCGCTCGACGCCGGCGCCCATATCGTCGCGACCGACGACATCTATGGCGGCACGTTCCGCCTGCTCGAACGCGTGCGCAAGCGCTCGGCCGGACTGCAGATAAGCTTTGCCGATTTCACCGATCTCGCCGCGGTCGAAGCCGCGATCCGGCCCGAAACCAAGTTGCTCTGGGTGGAGACGCCGACCAATCCGCTGCTGCGCCTTGTCGACCTCGCGGCGGTTTCGGCGCTGGCCCGCCGCAAGGGCGTGATCACGGTTGCCGACAACACGTTCTGCAGCCCCTACATCCAGCGGCCGCTGGAACTCGGCATCGACATTGTCGTGCATTCGGTGACCAAATATCTCAACGGCCACTCCGACATGGTCGGCGGGGTCGTGGTGGTCGGCGACAATGCCGAACTGCGCGACCAGTTCAAATTCCTGCAGAATGCAGTCGGCGCCATTTCCGGACCGTTCGACAGTTTCCTGGCGTTGCGCGGCCTGAAGACGCTGGCGCTGCGCATGGAACGCCATTCCGCCAACGGGCTTGCGATCGCGCGCTGGCTCGAGGCGCGCCCGGATGTGCGCCGTGTCCTCTACCCGGGCCTGGAAAGCCATCCGCAGCATCAGCTCGCCAAGGCACAGATGGATGCCTTCGGCGGCATGATCACGGTCGAGCTCGACCGTGACCTCGCCGGCACCAAACGTTTCCTGGAGCATACGCGGCTGTTCGCGCTGGCCGAAAGCCTTGGCGGCGTCGAGAGCCTGATCGAACATCCGGCCCTGATGACGCATGCTTCGATCCCCGCCGCACAGCGGGAAGCCCTCGGCATCTCGGATTCGCTGGTGCGGCTGTCAGCCGGCATCGAGGACGCCGACGACCTGATCGCCGACCTGGCGCAGGCACTGGCGGCCTAGGTAATTTTCCCTTCTCCCCTTGTGGGAGAAGGTGGCCGAGCCGAAGGCGAGGTCGGATGAGGGGTGCTGGACGGAGCGCTGCCCTATCAGACCTCGCATTATTCGGAGTCAGCACCTAGTCCTAAGTCGCCTCGTTTCTTCCAGCACCCCTCATCCGTCTCGGCGCTACGCGCCGAGCCACCTTCTCCCACAAGGGGAGAAGGCAGATCATCGCCACGGCTCCAGACTCTTGTCGGCTGCATACGCAATGATGGTGTCGCACGCGGCACTCATTTCATGCAGCACTTCGTCATTCCAAAATCGCAGAACTCGAAAACCAAGCACCTTCAGAGCCACGGCACGCTGTCGATCGTGCATGGAATCGGCATGTTGGCTGCCGTCGACTTCGACGATCAGCATGGAATCTGCGCACAGGAAATCAGCGACATAAGAACCGACCGGTACTTGCCGACGGAATTTAAGTCCGTTCAACCGCCGACCACGAAGCTCTTCCCAAAGCCGCCCCTCAGCCTCGGTCATATCCCGCCGCAATGTCTTGGCAAAACTGCGCTTTCCGGGCGGAATGGGCGTCTGCGGCATGCAGGCATCCTATCTCGGAAGGCCGCCGTCAGAGAAGGAAGACCATCCCTTGCAGGAACCTCAGTATTCCAGCTCCCTGCGCAGCCAGATGACACGGCTTTGCCAGGGGGCTGCTTCGCTGATGCCTGCGTAAGCACGCAAGGCGGCGGCATTGTCTTCGGGGACGAGCCAGCGCAGGTGGGCCCAGTTGCGTTCACGGCCGATCTCGGTGAGGTGCGCGATCAGCGCCTTGGCGAGGCCGTGGCCGCGTGCGTTCGGCGACACGTAAAGGTCGTCCAGTTGCCCTGCCCTTTCGCCCGAGATCGCCTCGGGCAGGTCGAAGAACAGAGCGAAAGCGACAAGCGCGCCGCCGTTCCAGGCACCGACGAGCCCGGCCATCGGTTCGTCGAACAGCCGCAGCGCGGCTTCCGGCCTCGGCTGCCGGGCTGCACCGCCCATGGCGACGGCGTAGTCAGCCATCAGCGCGGCCAAGGCCGGCGCATCATGGCGAGCGAGCGGCCTGATCTCGATGCTGGTCTCTGACGGCATGGCGATCTCCAGTGAGACGATCGCTCCAGGGTCAATGATGTGGCGCCCTCAGCCGCGTCTCCAGCCAGCGGCTATAGCGCGAGCCGCCGAAGCAGAACAGGAAATAGATGACGCCGGCGACCAGATAGGCCTCGTCGTAGAAACCCAGCCATTTCGGGTCGGTGGTCGAGGCACGCGCCGCGTTGAGCAGGTCGAAAATGCCGATAACGGCAAGCAGCGAGGTGGCGAGCAGGAAGCCGATGGCCAGGTTGACCATGCCGGGAATGACCTGGCGCAGCGCCTGCGGCAGCACGATCAGCTGCATGGTGCGCCAGTAGCCGAGGCCGAGCGCCTTGGCCGCCTCTTCCTGGCCCTGCGGGATGGTCTGCAATCCGCCACGCACCACCTCGGCGACATAGGCCGACCAGAACAGCGTGATCATGAGGATGGCGCGCACTGTCTTGTCGACGAAGTGGCCGCCTGGGATGGCCATCGGCAGGATCAGCATCGCGACATAGAGGATCGCCACCATCGGCGTGCCGCGCATCAGTTCGATGAACAGCACCGCCAGCGTGCGCAGGCCGCCCATCTTCGAACGCCGCGCCAGAGCCAGGAGCACCGCCAGCGGAATCGAGAGCCCGAAACAGACCGACCAGACCAGCAAGGTGACCGGAAGCCCACCCCATTGGTTGGACGGCACCGGCGATCCGGTCAGCGTGCCGGTGAGCAGCGCCCAGCAAAGACCGACGACTAGCAGCCAAGCGATCAACAGCTCGCGCCGCCAGAAGCGCGGCTGGGCGGTGATAACGAGCAGGCCGAGCAGCAGCACGAGTGCCGCGGCCGGCCGCCATTGCAGATCCTGTGGGTAGAAGGCGAACAGGATGAAGCGTAGCTTGGCCGTCACGAAGGCCCAGCAGGCGCCGGATGCCGCCGCGCAGTCCTGCGCCGTGCCGGTCCAGGTGGCGTCCAGCACCAGCCAGCGTGCCAGCGGCGGCATCAGCCAGACGAGGAAGGCAAGGGTGAGCACCGTCAGCGCCGTGTTCAGCCTGGTTCCGAACAGGCCATTCCACAGCGGTTTCCAGTCGAAGGAACGGCGCATCAGCGGCAGGGAAGCGATATCGACGAGGCTCATCGCGAAACGTCTCCGCGCAGGGCGACCCTGCGGTTATAGACATTCATCAGCGCCGACACCGACAGGTTGAGGGCAAGATAGATGCCGATCAGGATGGCCAGCGCCTCGAAGGACTGGCCGGTGGTGTTGGCGGTGGTGTTGATGATGGACACGAGGTCCGGATAGCCGATGGCGACCGCCAGGCTGGAATCCTTGGTCAGGTCGAGATAACTCGACGTAATCAGCGGCGTGATGACGCGCAGTGCCTGTGGCAGCACCACCAGGCGCATGATCTGGCCCGGGTGCAGGCCAAGCGCCCGCGCCGCTTCCCATTGGCCGCGCGAGACCGACTGGATGCCGGCACGCACGATCTCGGCGATCGCGGCCGAGAACTTCACGGTGAGGCCGGCCAGCAGTGCCGCGAATTCCGGCGTCAGGCTGTAGCCGCCGCGAATGTTGAAGCCACCCAGCACCGGCATGTCGAGAACGAGCGTGGCGCCTGTGGCCGGAAACGCCGCGCCGGCGGCAGCCAGAAGAACAAGCGAGGCGATCGCGCCGTTGCCGAACCTCAGCCGGCGGCGGCGGTACGTGGTGTAGAGATAGAGACCATAAGACAGAACGATGGCGACCAGGAGCAACAGCGTCCGGCTGGAAAACCCGTCGACGACGATACCCGGTACGAAGACGCCGCGATTGGACAGGAACAGCGCATCGAAGGCCGACAGCGCCTGCCTGGGCGGCGGAAACGACTTGGCGAGCGCGATCCAGAAGAACAACTGCAGCAGCAAAGGCGTGTTGCGGATCAGTTCGACGTACCAGCGCACGAGCGTCGCCAGCAGCAGATTGCCGGACAGGCCCGCCACACCGAGCGCGACACCCAGAACAGTAGCCAGCACGCAGCCGAGCGCGGCCACTTTGATGGTGTTGATCAGACCGGCAAGGATTGCCCAGATGTAGAGATCGCCGGCTTTGAACGCGATGACGCTTTCGCCGATCTCGAAATTGGCCGAGCGTTCGAGAAAGCCGAAACCTGGCGTGACACCGATGCGCCGCATGGTGTCGGCGACATTGGCACCCAGCAGCCAGAACAAAGCGACGACCGCGACGAAGACGGCCAACTGGATGAAGGGCCGCGGCCCCCACCAGCCAACCAGCCGGCTCAGCAGGCCGGGCTGATCACGGCCCGGCACGATTTCGGTCGTCGCCATGGTTCAGGAAGCTCGGTCGGCTCAGCGGAAAGGCGGCGAATAGAGCAGGCCGCCGTTCGACCACAGATTGTTGTAACCGCGCTCCCAGCCGAGTGGCTTCAGGTTGCGGTCGAAGATCTCGCCGTAGTTGCCCACCGTCTTGATGATGTTGTAGGCCCATTTCGGATCGAGATTGGTGGCCTGCGCCAGCGAAGGATCGACGCCGAGGAAGCGCTGGATCGCCGGATCTTCCGACTTCAGGAACTCGTCGACATTCTTCGATGTGATGCCCCATTCCTCAGCCTGGATGGTGACGTTGACCGTCCAGTTGACCAGTTCCTGCCAGCGGTCGTCGCCACCGGCAATAGCCGGAGCCAGCGGCTCTTTGGACAGACGCTCGGGCAGGATGACGTAGTCATCCGGTTTCTTGAGCTGGGTGCGCTTGCCGACGAGATCGGAACTGTCTTGCGTGATGGCGTCGACGCGGCCGGATTCCAGCGCGTTGATGAATTCGCCGGTTTCCTCGATCGTCACCGGCGTGAACTTCTTGCCGGTCTTGCGGAAAAAGTCGGCGATGTTCAGCTCGCCGGTGGTGCCGCTCTGCACGCCGATGGTGGCGCCGTCCAATTCAGCGGCCTTGGTCACGCCGAGGTCCTTGCGGACCAGGATGCCCTGCCCGTCATAGAATACGGTCGGACCGAAGTGGAAACCGAGCTGCAGGGCACGGGCGATGGTCACCGTCACGCCCGACAGCAGGATATCGAACTCGCCGGCCTGAAGCGCCGGCAGGCGCTGCTGCGGCGAAGAATTGGTGAACTCGACCTTGTCCGGTGTGCCGAACACGGTGATGGACAGCGCCTTGCCGTAGTCGACGAAGAAGCCCTTCCACTGGCCGTCGTCGCCCGGCGCGAAAAAGCCCGGAGTGGTGCCGACACCGACCTTGATTGCGCCGCGCTGCTTGATCTTGTCGAGCGTCGGACCGGCATCGGCCACGCTCGAAAACGCGGTCGCGGCCACGACCAGCGACGCCGCCACCGCACGGCGCCACAGGCCGCCGGGTTGCGATAAAAATGTCATCTCGATAACTCCTGATCTGTAACAGGCCGACCCGAAACGATCGCGCTCAGCCCCCTTTCGCCGACCCTGACAGACGGTAACTCCATAAAATTTGTAGACTAAGGAACGACAATCCAAAATTGCGCCATTCCGGGAAGCGCTTTGCCGAAAAAGAGAAGCTTTGGAGGTGGAAGCGGCGCGCCACCTCTTGTGAAAAAAATTGGCCGGGCGTGAACCCGGCCGAAGTGAGAGGAGACGGAATGCGGATCAGGCTGCGACCGAAGCGAAGCCGCTTTCAAGCAGATCGGAATAGTGCCGCTTGGCGACGTCCGGATGCGAGCGTAGCCGGCTCTTCAAGACATTGGTGCCGACATTGCGAAACAGCGGGTTCTCGGGATCGCTGGCCGCCCCACGCGCTTCCGCCGCCAAATTGGATGGCAGGTCAAGCAGTGGGATCGAAGCGTCCAGCCGCGCGCTGAAGAAGAACGGTACCGAGAGGCGTTCGACACCGGCGGGCGGCGTGACGACGCGGTGCACGGTAGCCCGCAGATAACCGTTGGAAGCCAGTTCCAGCAACTCGCCGATGTTGACGACCAGCGTGCCGGGGATCGGATCGACCGGCACCCAGCGTTCGTCATACTCGACCTGCAGGCCCTCGTTGTGATCCTGCAACAGCAGCGTCAGGAAACCGCCATCCTTGTGCGCGCCGACGCCCTGCTCGCTGCCGGTGAGATCGCGGCCGGGATAGCGTACGATCTTCATGCGATGATTGGGCTCGCCGGCATAGATGGCGTCAAAGGCATCCTCCGGCTGTTCCAGAGACAGCGCGAAAGCCTTCAGCAGGCGGATCGCCACCTCGGTCGCTTGCGCCTGCCAGGACAGCAGCACCGGCTTCAGCTCCGGATAGAGCTTCGGCCACTGGTTCGGCCCCTGCAGGCGACTCCACGCGGCGACGCCCGGCTTCTGCGCGATCGGCTCGCGTTCGACGCCGATGTCGAGCTGCTCGCGCCAGTCGGCCCTGCCGCGCGTCAGCTCACCACCGGTGCGGGTGTAGCCGCGAAATTGCGGCGAGTTGACCATGGCGATCTTGAGCTTCTCGTCCTCCGGCAGTTCGAAGAAACGCCTTGCCGAAGCGAGCACGCCTTCGATCTCGCTGACGGCAATGCCGTGGCCGGCCAGATAGAAGAACCCGACATCGCGGGCCGCCGACCTGAGGTCCGCCAGGAAGGTGCGCCGCTCCGACGCGCCCTGCTCCAGGCGGCTGAGATCGAGCACGGGTACAATTCTGGTCATGTTCAGGATTCCTCCGGTCTGTCCGTGTTGCCGAAAAACCCACCCGCCAAGATTGCGATCACCGCCGCAGCCACCCCTAGCCACAGCAGTTCAGCCGAATACCGTTTGATGCCGAGAAAATGCCAATCCTCGCACAGCGCCATCGCCAGCGAGCAACGGTCTGACGTGTAGAGGAGGCACGGCACCGTGCCCGCAGCGGAAAAGCCGGTGTTTGCCATCACCTGAGCATAGATGAAGGCCCACCATAGGACGCTGACCATGACCAGCAGAACGCCGGCGAGTTCGAGCCATGGCAAGGCTGTCCTGACCACCCTTCTCGACTGAACGCTCATTTCGCGAACCCCGGTCGCATGCTTTAGGCCGCCTTCAGTTCCTGTTCGCCGATGGCGCCGTCGAGCGCTTGCTCGAGATCGCGGATGATGTCGTCGGAATGCTCGATGCCGATCGACAGGCGCACATAGCCGGGCGTCACGCCGGAGGAGAGCTGATCCTCGGCGGAGAGCTGCGAATGCGTGGTCGTCGATGGGTGGATGGCCAGCGAGCGCGCGTCGCCAATGTTGGCGACGTGGTAGAGCAGCTTCAGCCCGTTGATGAAACTGCGGCCGGCCTCGCGCCCGTCCTTCAGCTCGAAGCCGACCAGCGCGCCATAGCTGCCTTGGCGGAAATAAGCATCGGCGCGGCGTTTGTCCTCGCCCTCCTGGTAGCCTGGAAAAATGACCGAGTTCACCTTGGGGTGACCCTTGAGATATTCCGCAACCTTGAGCGCGTTCTCATTGTGCTGGCGGATGCGCAGCGGCAGCGTCTCCAGACCCTGCAGGAGCTGGAAGGCATTGAACGGGCTGATGGCCGCGCCGACGTCACGCAGCAGCACGGTGCGGATGCGCAGCACATAGGCAACCGGGCCAAGCGGCTTGGCAGCCTCCACCCAGACCTTGCCGTGATAGCTGGGGTCCGGCTGGGTCAGTGTCGGGAACCGGTCGACATGGTCTTCCCAGGGGAAATTGCCGCCGTCGATGACGACGCCGCCGATCGAGGTGCCGTGGCCGCCAATGTATTTGGTGGCCGAATAAACGACGACCGCGGCGCCATGTTCGAACGGCCGGATGATCAGGGGAGCCGCGGTGTTATCCACGATCAGCGGCACGCCGAGCGAGCGGCCGATGTCGGCCACTTCCTTGATCGGGAAGACCTGCAGCTTCGGATTGGGCAGCGACTCCGCGTAATAGGCTCGGGTGCGCTCATCGGTGGCGCGGCGGAAATTCTCCGGGTCCGACGCGTCGACGAAACGCACCTCGACGCCGAAGTGCTTGAGCGTGGCGGCAAACAGGGCCCAGGTGCCGCCGTAAAGGCCGGTGGACGAAACGATGTTATCGCCGGCCCCGGCCAGGTTCAGAACAGAATAGGCCGACGCCGCCTGCCCCGATGAGAGAAGCAGCGCCGCGGCACCGCCCTCAAGCGCGGCGATGCGCTGCTCGAAGGCATCCTGCGTCGGATTGGAAACGCGGGTGTAGATGTGACCGACTTCATCAAGCGAGAACAGCCGGTCAGCATGATCGGTGTCCTGGAACTGATAGGATGTGGTCTGGTAGATCGGCACCGCCACGGCTCCCGTGGCGGGATCGGCCCGCCAGCTGCCACCATGCAGAGCAAGCGTTTCGGCAGAGAGATTTTCCAGCGTCATGTCATCTGCTCCTTTTGTCGATCTTGGGTTAGCGTTTCAGGCGACAGGCACGGCCTCAGTGCGCGCCTGTGCCGCGAGTAGATCGGCGTGGTGGCGCGCGGCGACATCCGGATGCGAGCGCAGCCGGCTCTTCAACGTGTTCTGGCCTGAATTGCGGAACAGCGGATTGTGCGGATCGCGCGTGATGCCGCCGGCCTGCACCTTGAGATGCGACGGCAGGTCGAGCAGCGGCACCTCGGCGTCGAACGGCGCGCCGAGGAAGAAGGCAACCGACAAACGATCCGTGCCAGCCGGTGGCGTGACGACACGATGCACGGTCGCCTTCAGGTAGCCGTCGGTGACCAATTCCAGCAGTTCGCCGATGTTGACGACGAAGGTGCCCTGGCGCGGCTCGGCCTCGATCCACCGGCCATCCTCGGTCTCGACCTCCAGTCCCTTCTGCTTTTCCTGGAGCAACAAGGTGAGGAAGCCGCTGTCCTTGTGGGCGCCGACACCCTGCTCGCTTTCGGTGGCATCACGGCCGGGATAGCGGATGATCTTGATGAGATGGTTGGGCTGCCCGCCATAGATGGTCTCGAACACATCGCGGTCCTGCTCCAGCGCCACGGCGAAAGCCTTGAGCAGGCGCGTCGCCAGCCTGGTGAGTTCGGACTGCCATTCGAGCAGGATCGGCTTGAGTTCCGGCAGCGCGTTCGGCCACAGGTTCGGCCCCTGCAGCCGGGTCCATGCCGGCTGGTCCTTGCCGAACGCAAGCGCGGGTGCCTCCGAGCCGATGTCGATCTGCTCGCGCCAGTCGCGCTGGCCCTTGGTCAGTTCCTGACCGACGCGGTTGTAGCCGCGGAAATGTGGCGAGTTGACCATTTCGATTTCGAGCTTGTCGGCTTCCGGCAGCGCGAAGAAACGACGTGACGACGCCAGCACGTCGTCGATCAGGCTTTGCGGGATGCCGTGGCCGGTGAGGTAGAAGAAGCCGACATCGCGCGATGCACGCTTCAGCTGACTGAGGAAAGCGGTCGGATCGGTTTCAAACAGGGAGAAATCCAGAACCGGAATGGATTGGATGGCGGTGGTATTGCTCACTTTCAGGCCCTCTTGTCAGGTCCTTAAGCGTGGCAACCACAAAGCCGGAATCAAAGGAACGAGCGACCCTTTGACGGCGAGGCGCGAAAAATCCCGAGCGCCGGAGTATTGGATTGGCGCGATTTTTTGCTAACCCTACAAAATTCGTATACTAAAGAGACGCACTGATTGGCGCCCGACCTCAGGCCCGGTCGGTATGCTCATCCTCAATGAGGATACGCGCGGCGCTGCCGTCGAGGTCTTCATACTGGCCGCTGCGCAGCGCCCACAGGAAGGCGATGAGGCCGGCTCCGCCGAGCAAAAGCGCCACCGGGATGAGGACGACGAGATTGCTCATTGCGCCGGCCTTCCGATCAAGCCGATCGGCGCGGCTGTACTCGTCACGGCTTCCTTCCCGGAAGCCCTCGAGCCGCCAGCCAGCCGCATGGCGTTGGCGATGACGATGATCGAAGACAGCGACATGGCAATTGCAGCGATCAGCGGCGTGACGTAACCGAAGATGGCGATGGGCACCGCGACGAAATTGTAGGCGATGGCGAAGCCCAGGTTCTGCCGGATCAGCCGGCCAGCCTTGCGTGAGATCTCCAGCCCAAAGGGGATCGCGACAAGGCTCTCACGCAGGAAGACGAAATCGGCAGCGTTGCGGCCGATGTCGGCGGCTGTCGCCGGTGCCATCGAGACATGAGCGGCGGCCAGGGCTGGAGCATCGTTCAAACCGTCTCCAACCATCAGAACCCTGCGGCCGTTGTCGGCAAATGCAGCGATGCGCGCCACCTTTTCGCCCGGCAGCATGCCGGAACGGTAGGCATCGATGCCGACCTGCCTGGCTATGGGTCTGGCGTTGGCGTCATGGTCGCCGGTCAGCATCTCCACTGTCAGGCCCTGCCCTGCCAACTCTGCTACGGTTTCGGCAGCACCGGCGCGCAGCCTGTCCTCGCAGACGAAGCTGGCGCGCAGGACACCATCGCGGGTCAGAACGGTGCCGGTGGCTTCGCCGCTCACCTTCAGTGCCCATTGCGCCCGGCCAAGCCGCCAGACGGAACCGTCCATCGACGTCTCCAGTCCGAAACCGGGCACTTCGCTGACCGCCCCCAGAAGACCCGACTGGAGCGACAGGTCCGGATTGGCTTCCACGATGGCACGGGCGACGGGATGCCTGGAATGCGCCGCCAGTTGTGCAGCCACGGCCATGTCGCTGGATGCGATCCGGTCGCCATTCACCAGCCTGAGCGCCCCGAGCGTCAGGGTGCCGGTCTTGTCGAACACCACCGTGTCGATGCCGGCGAGCCGTTCCATCGCCGAGCCGTCCTTGATCATGATGCCGCGTTCGAACAGGCGGCGCGCGGCCACCACCTGGACGATCGGCACGGCCAGGCCGAGCGCGCACGGACAGGTGATGATCAGCACGGCAATGGCGATGGTGATCGCGCGGTGCCAGTCGCCCGAAACGATCAGCCAGCCGATGAAGGTGAGCAGCGCGGTCAGGTGCACGACGGGCGCATAAAGCGCGGATGCCCGATCAGCGATACGCCGGTAAAGTGCCCGACCGCCTTCCGCCGCCTCCATCAACCGCACCATCTCGGCCAGGAAAGAATCCTGTGCCGCGGCGGTCGCCTGAACCGTCAGCGCGCCGGTGAGGTTCAGTGTGCCCGCCTGCAGCATGGTGCCACGGTCGACCGCCTCCGGCTCGCTTTCGCCACTGACCAGGGAACGATCGACTTCGGAAGCTCCCTTCACGATCAGGGCGTCGACCGGCACGCGCTCACCAGGAGCGACCAGGATCACGTCGCCCTTGGCGATCTCTTCGACCGGAATGTAGTTCAGTGTACCATCGCAGGCGACAACGTTGGCGCCGCGTGCAGCCAGCTGCCTCAGACCACTCACCGCAGTGCGCGCCTTCTCGCGCATGACGTGGTCGAGCGTGCGGCCGATCAGCAGGAAAAACAGCAGCGAGACCGATGCATCGAAATAGGCATGCGGGCCATGGTTGATCGTTTCGTAGAGGCTGAGGCCATAAGCCAGCGTGATGCCGACGGCGATCGGCACATCCATGTTCATGCGGCCATGGCTCAGCGCATTCCAGGCCGAGCGGAAATAGATGCGTCCTGCGAAGACGAGCGCGGGGATGGCGACCAGGGCCGAGACCCAGTGGAACAGGTCGCGCGTGGCGTCCGTCGCGCCGGACCAGACAGAGACCGACAACAGCATGATGTTGGTTGCGGCAAAGCCTGCGATGGCGACGGCGCGGATCAGTTCGGCCAGCACCGGGTCCTTGCCATTGTCGTTTTTGCGGTCGAACAGGTGCGCCTCGTAACCAAGCCCGGAAAGTGTTGCGACCAGCGGTGGAAACTCGCCTTCGCGCAGCCGCACGGAGACCCGTTTGGTCGACAGGTTCACGCGCGCGCCAGCCACGCCCGGAAGTTTCTGCAAGGCGGCCTCGACGGTGCGGATGCATGCGGCGCAATGCACGCCCGGGACGGCGAAGTCGACCTGGGAAAGCCCTCCGCCGAGCGGTCGGCTGGCAAGCCTGATCTCGTCGACGGATGGCGCGCCGGCTTGATCGAGGTCGAGCGCGGATTCGATGCCCGGTGCGCAGCAGCTCATTGGATTGCTCCGCCACGCACAAAGACACGCTGCACCTGCCGGTACGGCGAGCCACGCCCGACATCGGCGTCGACCTCAACGATCCAAGCCCCATCGCGCACGGCCTGCCGCGTGCTGAAGGTTCCGCCCGGCTCCGGCACAAGGTCGATCGTGCGATCTTCGGCATCATAGGCTGGATGGCGAAACGCAACCCTCACGCTGGCAGGCAGGACCGGTTTGCCGTCAGCGTCGACCAGCGCGTAGCGGATCACGCCGTCGGCGACCGTCAGCATGCCTTGCCAATGCAGCGCCGCCTGCGCGCGTCCTTCCTCCGCCTTCCTGTTGAACTGCTGACTGGCGACATAGCTGTTCTGCACCACAAGCCCTGTCCAGCTCGACCGCGCCAGCGTGGCCATCGTCATGTTGACGGCGACGATGACGCCGAAGAAGGTGAGCGTGATGATCAGCATGTGGCGGCCAGTGAATTCACCGGTGGAGCGACGGCGTATGCTCATCTCGATGCCTCCGGGGCAATGAAGTTGGCGTCGTAGCTGGCGGTCTCGGTGCCTGCTGTATCCCTGGCGATGAAGCGGAAGGGCATGCTGCCGGGCTGCATCCGATCGCGTGGCTGCCGCACATAGATCTTGAGCGACTTCAACCGATCCGGCTCAACCTCGACGGCGAACGTTTTGCCTTCCACCGGCTCGACGCCGACGGCGTTCATGGCGCCCCCCGGCAAACCCTCCAGCGTAAGCTGGATGGTGCGCGGTTCGGGAATCATGTTGAGCAGCTTGACGGTGTAGCCGTTGCGAATGCCGCCGTCCGAGAGCACCACGAATTGCGGGTTGCGGTCATGCAGGACGTTGAGCTGCAGTCTTTCGCGCGTCAGCAGGGCATAGAGCATGGCGAAGCCGATCAGCGCCCACACCGCGGTGTATACGAAGGTGCGCGGCCTGAAGATCTTGCCGAGGTGGAACTGGGTGACCTTGTCTACGAGGCGGCCACCCGGCTGCCGAACCAAGGCCGGCTCGATCGCATGGGCGCCGTTGCCAGTGGCGAGCGCCATATTGGCGTTGTAGTCGTTCAACGTCGCATAGGCGATCAGGCCACGCTCCTTGCCGATCTTGTCCATCACGCCATCGCAGGCGTCGATGCACAGCGCGCAGGTGATGCATTCGAGCTGCTGGCCGTCGCGGATATCGATGCCCATCGGGCAGACGGCGACACAGGCGTTGCAGTCGACGCAATCGCCGACGCTCTCGCCGGCAGCAAGCGCCTTCTTGGCGTGGCGCGAGCGCGGTTCGCCGCGCCAGTCATTGTAGGTGACGGTGAGCGAATTCTCGTCGAGCATCGCCGCCTGGATGCGCGGCCACGGGCACATGTAAGTGCAGACCTGCTCGCGCATCAGTCCGCCGAAAATGTAGGTCGTGGCGGTCAGCACGGCGATGGTCATATAGGCGACGGCGGCCGCCTGGCCGGACAGAACCTCACCGAGCAGCGTCGGCGCATCGGCGAAATAAAAGATCCAGGCGCCGCCGGTGGCGATCGCAATCAGCAGCCAGATGGCGTGCTTGGCAAAACGCTTGACGATCTTGCCGGCAGTCCAGGGAGCTCCGTCCAGCTTGATACGGGCATTGCGGTCACCTTCGATGGCGCGTTCGACCACCAGGAAGAGATCGACCCAGACGGTCTGCGGGCAGGTATAGCCGCACCAGGCTCGTCCCACAGTCGACGTGATCAGGAACAGACCGATGCCCGCCATCACCAGCAGGCCGGCGACGAAGAAAAACTCCTGCGGCCAGATCTCGATGAAGAAGAAATAGAAGCGACGGTTGGCGAGATCGACCAGCACGGCCTGGTCGGGCGCATAGAGGCCGCGATCCCAGCGCAGCCATGGTGTCAGGTAGTAGATGCCCAGCGTGATCGCCATGACGATCCACTTGAAGCGGCGGAACTGACCCGAGGCGCGCTTGGGGAAAATCTTCCTGCGTGCCGCATAGAGAGGTTGACGGATTCTGGCGGAATTGACCGCCTCCGCTTCCAGCCTTTCGATCTCCTCGACATCAAGCATCACGCATTCCCACACTTCTCACCCTGCATGCGCTTGCCAGGGTGAATTTGCCTTGACCGAGATCAAGCGATCGATGTGCTGTCGGGACCCGCCTCTCGACGGGTCCCGTCGCTGGGCCCCAAGGGGAACAGATTTAGGCGGACCCTATTCCCCTCCCCCCAGCGAATGCACATAGACGGCCAGTTCCTTGACCTTGATGTCGCCCAGCCTTGCGCCCCACGCCGGCATGACGCCGTTCTTGGGTGCCCTCACCTGTTGGGCGATGGCACGCTCGCCGGCCCCGTAGAGCCAGATCGCGTCGGTCAGGTCCGGCGCACCGAGGTCGCGGTTGCCCTTGGCATTGGCCCCGTGGCAGGCGGCGCAGTTGTCGGCAAAGACCTTGGCGCCGGGCTCGATTTTCGCGGGATCGCTGGCCGACCCCGACAGACTCGCCACATAGGCACTGACATCACCAATCTGGCCGGCACTGAGCATTTCGGCGAAGGCCGGCATCTCGGAGGTGCGGGTGTCCGGATCATCCGCGAAGCGGATGCCATGGGTGATGGTCTTGTGGATCTGGTCGGCCGAACCGCCCCACAGCCATTCGTCGTCGTTTAGGTTAGGGAAGCCGGGCGACCCTTGCGCACCCGAACCATGGCACTGCACGCAATTCACGCGAAAGGTCGCCGCGCCCGCGGCAGCGGCGAAATCGCGCAGGCCGCCATCAGCTTCGATCTCATCCACCGATTTCGCCTTGATCGCTGCGATGTATTTTTCCTGGGCGGCGCTAGCCGCAGCCAGTTCCTGCTTGACCTCGCCTCGGCTCGAATAGCCTAGCACGCCCCTGGTGGCGGACGTCACCAGCGGCCAGGCTGGATAGGCGACGGTGTAGCCTATCGCCCAGACGACCGTTGCGTAGAACGTCCACAGCCACCAGCGCGGCATCGGATTGTCGAGCTCGCGGATACCGTCCCATTCGTGGCCGGTGGTCGAAACGCCGGAAACCTCATCGATGTGCTTTTCGGTCATGGCTTGTCATCCTCAAACGGGATCCTGGCTGCCGTATCGGCGTGCTTCTTGCTGCCGGGACGAAGCGTGAAGAGCACCACGCCGACAAAGAAGACGGTCATGCCGAGCAGCCCCCAGCTGTCGGCGAAGTGGCGCATGGCGGTGTAGGTTTCCATTTCGCACCTCCCTCAGCGGTAACCGGCGGCTTCGTCGTAGGTCGAGAAATCGACCAGCGTGCCGAGCATCTGCAGGTAGGCGACCAGCGCATCCATCTCGGTCACCTGCTGCGGGTTACCGTCGAAGTCGCCGAGCTTGGCCTTCGGGTAGCGCTTGGCGAGAGCAGAGGTATCGGCGTTGGGATTGGCCTGGGCGGCAAGATCGGCGTCCGCGTTGTCGATCATCTCCTGCGTATAGGGGACACCGACATCGACATTGGCGACGAGCTGCGTGGAGAAGCCCTTCGGCGACAGCGGCACGTTCTTGAGGAAGGCGTAGCGCGGCATGATCGATTCCGGCACCACCGAGCGCGGATCGCTGAGATGCTGGACGTGCCATTCGTTGGAATAGCGGTCGCCGACGCGGGCAAGGTCGGGCCCGGTACGCTTCGATCCCCACTGGAAGGGGTGGTCGTACATGGACTCTGCCGCCAGGCTGTAGTGGCCGTAACGCTCGACCTCGTCGCGGAAAGGCCGGATCATCTGGCTGTGGCAGAGATAGCAGCCTTCGCGGATGTAGATGTTACGGCCTGCCAGCTCCAACGGCGAATAAGGCCGCATGCCTTCCATCTTCTCGATGGTGTTCTCGAGATAGAACAGCGGCGCGATCTCGACGATGCCGCCGATGGTGACGACCAGGAACGAACCGACGAGCAGCAGCGTCGCGTTGCGCTCGATGAGCGCGTGTTTGTCCATCAAAGCCATGTGAGAACTCCTATTCGGCCGGCTGCAGGGCGGGCGTCGTGCCGGTGGTCGGCACTTCCTCGCGCTGGTGGCCACGGATGGTCATGAAAATGTTCCAGGCCATGATCACCACGCCGGAGAGATAGAGCACACCGCCCAGAGCACGCATCACGTAGTAGGGATGCATGGCAGCGACGGACTCGGCGAAGGAGTAGACCAGGAAGCCCTGTTCATCGTATTCGCGCCACATCAGGCCCTGCATGACGCCCGACACCCACATGGACGCGGCGTAGATGACGATGCCGAGCGTCGCCAGCCAGAAGTGCCAGTTGACCATGCGCACCGAATAGAGGCGCTCGCGGTTCCACAGGCGCGGCACCATGAAGTAGACCGCGCCGAAGGAGATGAGCCCATTCCAGCCGAGCGCGCCGGAATGCACGTGGCCGATGGTCCAGTCGGTATAGTGGGACAGCGAGTTGACGGCCTTGATCGACATCATCGGCCCTTCGAAGGTGGCCATGCCGTAGAAGGCCACCGCCGTCACCATCATGCGGACGATCGGGTCGGTGCGCAGCTTGTCCCAGGCGCCCGACAGCGTCATCAGGCCGTTGATCATGCCGCCCCAGGACGGCATCCACAGCATGATCGAGAACACCATGCCGAGCGTCTGCGCCCAGTCGGGCAACGCGGTGTAGTGAAGGTGATGCGGGCCGGCCCAGATGTACATGAAGATCAGGGACCAGAAGTGGATGATCGACAGCCGGTAGGAATAGACCGGCCGGTTCACCTGCTTGGGGATGAAATAATACATCATGCCGAGGAAGCCGGCGGTGAGGAAGAAACCGACGGCGTTGTGGCCGTACCACCACTGGGTGAGCGCATCCTGCACGCCCGAGAACAGCGAATAGCTCTTCGACCCGACGAACGAGGCCGGCACCGCCAGGTTGTTGACCACGTGCAGCATCGCGATGGTGACGATGAACGACAGATAGAACCAGTTGGCGACGTAGATGTGCGGTTCCTTGCGCTTCAGGATCGTGCCGAGGAAGACGGCCAGATAGGCAACCCAGACGACGGTCAGGAACAGGTCGATGTACCATTCCGGCTCGGCATATTCGCGGCTCTGCGTGATGCCGAGCAGATAGCCGGTGGCGGCCATGACGATGAAGAGCTGATAGCCCCAGAACACGTACCAGGCGAGATTACCGCCGAAGAGACGCGCCCGGCAGGTGCGCTGCACGACATAAAAGGAGGTCGCTATCAGCGCGTTGCCGCCGAAGGCGAAGATGACCGCGGAGGTGTGCAGCGGCCGCATGCGGCCGAAATTGAACCAGGGCTCCAGGTTGAGGTCCGGAAAGGCAAGCTGCAATGCGATGACGACGCCGACCAGCAGCCCGATCACAGCCCAGAACACCGTCGCGATGGCGCCGTAGCGGATGGGTCCATCCATATAGGCGGATTGATCGACCGGTGGTTCCGGCTCGAAACTGACGTTGCGCAGGAGCACGATGGTGCCGATGGCCAGTACGGCGAACAGCACCCACATATGCGCGCGGAACGGAGCGTCGGCGGCGAAGCCGGCGCCGAGCAACGCCAGGAACGTCGCCAGGCTCATCCAGGCAATTTCGGCTCCATATCTCATCGAGCGATCCCTCGGCTTGTCCAGCATCGAGACCACATCCCCATGCGGTCTTTCCTGCCCCCGTTTCGGACAAAGCGAAGGCTTTCGCCTTGATCCAGGTCAAAGCCTCGACGGTCGCTCCTTGCCAGTCTTGACGGCTGGACAAGGGTGCGGAGGACGTCTGTGCGAGGTGAACGACAGGTGAGGACCATGGCGGCCGGCGAGCCACCGCGCACGGTGGCCGCCAGAGCGGAAGAGACAAGACGGCCGGCGCTGGTCATGCAGTGTATCCATGAAAACAAGCTCGCGCTCTGCGCGGCGCTGGAGGCAGTGGCCGATGCGTTGCCGGATGGCGTGTGCCGGGCCGAATGCCTGCGCATAGCCAGCCTGCTGGTACCGCTGCTGCGGCAGGCGCACGCTTATGAGGATGATGTGATCTTTCCGGCTTTCGCTGCGGCTTCAGCCGACGCCGACCCGACCATTCGCCGACTTCGCGTCGAGCATGTCGAGGACGAGAGTTTTGCCGACGAAGTGACAGAGATCCTGCTGGCCGTCGGCCATGGCGAACCGATCGGCAATGCCGAAGCGATGGGCTTCATGCTGCGGGGACTGTTCGAAACGCTGCGGCGTCACATCGCCTTCGAGCGGGAGCACGTTCTGCCGGCCATCGTCGGCTGATACCGGCAGGTCGATCAGTGCCCGGCGCGGGCTTCAAGCCTTTCACGCCGCGCCACGGTGATGTGGCGGTTGTTCTCGATGCTGATGACGCCATCGGCCCGCAGCTTGGTGAACTGCCGCGAAACGGTCTCGATGGTGAGGCCCAGAAAATCGGCGATGTCGGTGCGCGTCAGCGGCAGGTCGAAGGTTACCGTCTCCTCGCCGTCGTCCAGGGTCGGGTCGATGTGATTGGCGATCAGCAGCAGGAAGCTCGCGACCTTCTCCGCCGCCGTCTTGCGGCCAAGCGTCAGCATCCAGTCGCGTGCCTCGTCGAGTTCCTTCAGCGTCTGGCGCAACAGCCGGTTCTCGAGCTCGGGACTCTGTTTCATCATGCGCTCGATGGCAGCCTTGGGAAAGCTGCACAGCGACACATTGGTCGCAGCCTCGGCATTGACCGCGCTTTCGCTCTTGAACGGGCGACCCAGAAAATCGGGAGCGAACTGCAGGCCAACGATCTGCTGGCGGCCATCGGACAAGGTCTTGGTGAGTTTGACGACGCCGGCCAGCACGTTGGAGTAGTGATCCACCGTCTCCATGTCGCCAACCAGTTCCGCGCCCGGCTGGATGGTCTGCTTGGAAGAAGACTTCGCCAGCGCCACCAACTGATCGGAGTCGAGCGCGCCGCAGACACCGCGATGGCGTGCCTCGCATGCCTGGCAGAGAACCGGAATCCCTGCGTTGTGAACATCCTGTCGCAGGTTCATGCCAATCGCGCCCCCGCGTTGCTAACCCCTTCCTTCTATCCCGTCCGGCCCAGGAAATCCCGCGTCAGTTTGTCTCCGGCGCGATTTGACCTGGATCAAGAGCCAGAGCCGGCACGCGGTTCATGATCGCGGCCAGGAGAAATCGATGATGTCGAGGGCTGCCATGCAGGACATTTTCCTCAAACGGTATTCGGCACCGGTGCCGCGCTACACCAGCTATCCGACGGCGCCGCATTTCCATGAAGGCGTCACGGCACAGACCTATCGCGACTGGCTGACGGCATTGCCCGCCGGCAGCAAGCTGTCTCTCTACGCCCATGTTCCCTATTGCGACCGGCTGTGCTGGTTCTGCGCCTGCCACACGAAACACACGCTCTCCTACGAACCGGTCCGGCGCTACGTCGATGCCTTGCGCCGCGAGATCAGGACCGTCGGAGCCCTGCTCGACGGTCAATGCGAAGTCAGCGCGCTGCACTTCGGCGGCGGCTCGCCGACGCTGCTCAGCCCACAGGACATGATCCTGGTGGACACGACGCTGCGGACGGCATTCCATTTTCATCCCGACGTCGAAATCAGCGTCGAAATCGACCCCAACGACATGGACGATGCTCGTTTCGATGCCCTGGCTGCGATCGGCATGACCAGAGCCAGCCTCGGCGTGCAGGACTTCGACGAAACCGTGCAGCGCGCGATCAACCGCGAGCAGAGTTTCGAACAGACCCGCTGGGTGGTCGAGAGCGTCAGGGCACGCGAGGTCTCTTCGGTCAATCTCGACGTGCTCTACGGCCTGCCGTACCAGACGGTCACGACCGTCGCCCGCACGGTCGAACAGGTGCTCTCCCTGCGTCCCGACCGCATTGCCCTGTTCGGCTATGCGCATGTGCCATGGTTCAAGAAACACCAGACGATGATCGATGAGGCCGCCCTGCCCGACGCGGCCGAGCGGCTGGCGCAATCGCAGCTGGCGGCGGAAATGATCGCCGGCGCCGGCTATGTGGCAATCGGACTGGACCATTTCGCCTGGCCGGACGACAGCATGGCGCAGGCATTGGCGGATGGCTCACTCAAGCGCAATTTCCAGGGCTACACCGTCGACGGCGCCGATGCGCTGATTGGATTGGGCGCCTCCTCGATCGGCCGGTTGCCGCCGGGCTATGTCCAGAACATGCCGGCAACCGGCGAGTACCAGAAGATGGTCGAGAAGGGCGAGTTGGCAACGGTGCGTGGCATCGCCTTGACACAGCAGGATCGTGCCCGCGGCTGGGTGATCGAGCGGCTGATGTGCGAGTACACCTTCTCGCGCGCCGACCTGCTGGCGCTGTTCGGCGAGGATGCCAGACCCATATTGCGAGACGCGCACATCCTTGCCAGCGATCCCTCGAGCGGGTTCGTCGCCTATGGCGGCGATTTCAGCATCGGCGAGCAGGCCAAGCCTTTCGTACGCTCGATCGCGGCGCATTTCGACAGCCATCTTGCGACCGGCACCGCCCGCCATTCGGCGGCAGTGTGACAACCTGATCCAGCCCGCCTGTCGGAAACCGGTTTCGAAAGCCGGCGACATCGTCTAGGGCCAGAGCATGGATTTTCAGGCACTGACCCAAACCGCCGTCGATTTTGTCCGCGCCAACCAGGGATGGGGTTTCCTCGTCGTCATGGCCCTGGCCTTCGGCGAATCCCTGGCCTTCATTTCCCTGCTGGTGCCGGCCACAGTCATCCTGCTCGGCATCGGCTTCCTGGTCGGCGAGAGCGGGATTTCGTTCTGGCCGCTGTGGGCGGCAGCGGCGATCGGCGCTTTCTTCGGCGACTGGCTCTCGTTCTGGATCGGGCAGAAACTGAAGCATGATGTGGTGCTGGCCATTGTCGCGTAACCCGGGCCTGCTCGAGCGCGGCCACCGCTTCTTCGAGCGCTGGGGCCTGCTCGGCGTTTTCATCGGCCGCTTCTCGGGGCCACTGCGCGCCTCGATGCCGCTGGTGGCCGGCATCTGCGAGATGTCGCCGGTTGCGTTCCAACTTGCCAATGTGACGTCGGCGATGCTGTGGGCAGCCGGCATCCTCGCACCCGGCGCATTCGGCCTCAAATGGGTACAGGGCTGGATCTAAAGCCCAGCCACGCCGATCACGCAAAGTTCATCGCAGCGTGACTTAATCCCGCCAGCCTGCTTCGCGACAGAGTCGGGGCGGCCGCGATGATCTCTCGCGACCCTGGGGACGTGGAGAGGACCATCATGGCGAGCGCATGTTCGGAAGGCGTTGATATCGGATTCGCAACGCTGGGCTACGCGAAGGTCGCGGTGCTCGGCGTGGTACAGGGCATCACCGAGTTGCTGCCGATCTCGTCGACGGCGCATATGCGCATCGTACCAGCGCTGCTTGGCTGGCAGGATCCGGGTTCTGCCTTCTCAGCTGCCATGCAACTGGCGGCGCTGGCGGCAGTGATCAGCTATTTCTGGCGCGACGTCACCGGCCTTGTCGGCGGCACGGTGACGGCCCTGCGCAGCGGCAATTACGCCAGCCCGACCTGGCGGCTCGCCATCGGCATCGTGCTGGCGACAATTCCCATCGTGATCGGCGGCCTGTTGCTGTCACCTCTGCTCAACCGCTGCGACTCACCCCTGCGCGGCATCGTGGTGATCGGCTGCTCCATGGTGGCATTGGCTGTGCTGCTTGGTGTTGCCGAGCGGGTCGCCAGGCATCGCAGGACGGTGGAGGAAATGCGCCTCCGTGACGCGCTCATCGTCGGCGTTGCTCAGGTTGGTGCGCTGATCCCCGGCATCTCGCGATCCGGTTCGACGCTGACGGCGGCGCTGTTTCGCGACCTCAAGCGCGAAGAGGCCGCCCGCTTTTCCTTCCTGATCGGCATTCCGGCGATCGCACTGGCCGGCCTGCACGAGATCTGGGTGCTGCACAAGGCGCACATCCCGTCCGAGGCCTGGCATGTGCTGATCTTCGGTCTCGTGATCGCCAGCCTTTCAGCCTTCGCGGCGATCTGGGGCCTCATGCGTTTCCTGGAGCGGTTCTCGACCTGGCCGTTCGTCTTCTACCGCGCCGCCATCGGCATCCTGCTCTTGGTCGGCGCGGCCGCGGGCTGGCTGGCGTGATCCACGCCGTCTCGCCTATTGCGGATTTTCCAGGCTGAACAATTCCGTGTGCTCGTCATAGGCGAACAGTTCGGCATAGCGCGCCCATGAAATCACTGTCTTCAGCGTCTCGTCGGCATAGTCCTCGGTCATGTAGTCTTCCAGTTCGTTGCGGAAGCGCGCGACAGGCGCAACATGCGATGGGCGCTCGTCGAGCACCCTGCGGATCAGGCCGATCAGCGGCACATAGGCCGAGATGTGTTCGGCGAACAGCCGCTTGCGTTCGTCGGTTTCCATATGGGCGAAACGCTTGCCGGCCTCCGTCAGTTCGATATCCCCCTCGCTGAGCTGGGCCAAGCGCAACAGTTGCAGCGTCTCGCCAAGATGGAAGATCTCGTCGGCCTCCATCTGCAGGGCACCCGCCAGCACCGGCAGGTCGGCGCGTCCGTCATAAGGCGCTGCCGCCAGCGCCTCGATCAGACCGGCGAGTACGTTGGTCGAGACATGGGTCAACACCATGCCGATGCCGGCGCCCGGGATGCCTTCCTTCGACGGCAGGCGCGGTTCGGCGCGCTGCGTCATGATGGCGTAGATCGAATCGACCAGTTGGCGAAAGACGGGATCGAGGCGGTTGCGCGGATGCGGCAGGTCGACCTTGAGTTCGCGGGCGACACGGCCCGGGTTCGAGGAAAACACGAGGATGCGGTCGCACATAAGCACCGCCTCCTCGATGTTGTGGGTGACGATCAGCACCGATTTGATCGGCAGGCGGCCTTCCACCCACAGATCGATCATGTCGGTGCGCAGTGTCTCGGCCGTCAGAACGTCGAGGGCCGAGAACGGCTCATCCATCAACAGCAGGTCGGGATGCACGACCAGCGCCCGCGCGAAGCCGACGCGCTGGCGCATGCCGCCCGACAGTTCCTTCGGGAACGCGTTCTCGAAACCGTCGAGGCCGATCAGGTCGATGGCAGCCAGCGCGCGCGAGCGGCGCTCGGCGCGGTCGACGCCTTGAGCCTCCAGCCCAAGTTCGACGTTCTGCAGGACGGTGAGCCAAGGGAACAGCGCGAAGGACTGAAACACCATGGCGACGCCCGAGGGCGGCCCCTGGATTTCCGCCCCCCTGCACTCGGCCACGCCGGACGACGGCGCGACGAGACCTGCAATGATGCGCAGCAGTGTCGACTTGCCCGAACCGGAGCGGCCGAGCAGACCAACCAGCTCGCCCTCGCGGATGGTCAGGTCGACATTTTCCAGCACCGTCACGTCCTTGCCGCTGCCCTTCGGAAAGGATCGCGAGACCTGACGGATATCGATGAGCGGCTTCCTGGCGACTTGATCGAGCATAACAGGGCTCCCGATGGAATGGTTCACGCAAGACGCAGCCGGCGCTCGCCAAAGGCATAGAGCGGACGCCAGACCAGACGGTTGAACAGAGTGACGAAGAGGCACATGACGACGATGCCGAGCACGACACGCGGAAAATCGCCGGCGGACGTCGCCTTGGAGATATAGGCGCCGAGACCACGCGCAGTGAGCTGCTCATGGCCCCAGCTTGCCACTTCGGCGACGATCGAAGCGTTCCATGAGCCGCCCGATGCGGTGATGGCGCCGGTAACATAATACGGGAAGATGCCGGGCAGGATCACCTTGAACCACCAGCGCCAGCCCGCGATGTGGAAGCTGCGCGCCGCTTCCTTGAGGTCACTCGGGAAGGCAGAGGCACCGGCGATGACATTGAACAGGATGTACCACTGCGTGCCCAGGATCATCAGCGGAGAGAGCCAGATGTTCGGGTTGAGATCATAGTGAGCGATCAGCACCACGAAGACCGGAAAGGCGATGTTGGCCGGGAAGGCGGCCAGGAACTGCACCAGCGGCTGTACTTTCTCGGCAAGCTTCGGGCGCAGTCCGATCCAGACTCCGACCGGTACCCAGATCAGCGTAGCCAGTGCCATCAGCACGATGACGCGCGCCAGCGTGATGAAGGCGTCGATGAGCACCGTGGCGACATCGAGCCAGCCGACAGTGGTTTTGAGATAGCCGATGCTGACATAGGCGCCATAGGCAGCGCCCAGTGCGATAAGGCCGATCCAGAGCCCGTCGGCCAGGCGCGAGCGCGCCGCGGCGTTTCCAGCCTCAACGGTCCCGAAAGTCGGCATGGCAGGCAGACGCAAGGTCCATACCGTGCGCGCCAGCCAGGCAAGCGGCGTGACGAGGACGCGCACCAGCCTGGAGCGGCGAAGCAGGTCCAGCATCCAGGACTGCGGCGCATCCACCGAGGCCGTCGTCTCGAAGCGGAACTTGTCGGCCCAGGCAACCAGCGGACGAAACAGCAACTGGTCGTAGAGGATGATCACAACCAGCATGGTGATGACGGCATAGACGATCGCCGCGATATTCTGCTGCTGGATGGCCAGCGCCACATAGGAGCCGACACCCGGCAGGGTCACGGTGGTGTTGCCGACGGTGATCGCCTCCGATGCGACCACGAAGAACCAGCCGCCCGACATCGACATCATGGCGTTCCAGACCAGGCCTGGCATGGCGAAGGGCACGTCGAGGCGCCAGAAGCGCTGCCAGCCGGTCAAATGGAAGCTACGCGTCGCTTCCACCAGATCGGCCGGCGCATTGCGCATCGACTGGTACATGGAAAAGGTCATGTTCCAGGCCTGGCTGGTGAAGATGGCGAACACCGATGCCAGCTCGGCACCCAGCACCGAACCCGGGAACAGATTGAGGAAGAAGGTGACGGTGAAGGTGAGGAAGCCGAGGATCGGCACCGACTGCAGGATGTCCAGCATCGGCACCAGCACCATCTCGGCACGCCGGCTTTTTGCGGCGGCTGCGGCATAGATGAAGGTGAAGACCGTGGACAGCACGATCGCCAGCAGCATGCGCAGCGTGGTGCGCAGCGCATAGACCGGCAGATTGGCGGGATCGAGCGAAAGCGGGGTCGCGTCGAGAGCCGACAGCGGCTCGGTGGTGACTTCCGCGCCATATGCGATCAGCACGATGGCCCCGACCACCAGCAAAAGCGCCATGATATCCCACGCGCTCGGCAGCACCGAGCGCCGGATGGCCAGCGGAACGTATTTCTGGACCGGCATGACGCACCCCCGTCAGGAAGGGGAAATGGATGATGTGAGCGAAGACTCCGTCTCATCGACGCAGCTTTCGCGCAAGTCCTATTTTCAGGCGTGTGTCGGCATTGTGACGAGGGATTTGAGCCAAAGCCGAAAAGCGAACACAAGATCGTGAACGGCCGAAAAAAGTCAGGGCAAGCAGACGGTTGGGCGTGTCAGCCCTTGACCGCGGAACTCACGATCGAGTCGACGAAGAAGCGCTGCAGGAAGACGAACAGGATCAATGGCGGCAGCACGGCGAGCGTGGCGCCGGCCATGACCAGCCCGGTGTTCATGGCGCCGCGATTGTAGCTCAGCAGCCGGCTGAGGCTGATGACGATCGGATAGCTGTCTGCATTGCCCTGCAGTACGGTGAGCGGCCACAGATAGCTGTTCCAGTGATAGACGAAGGCAAACAGGGCAAGCGCCGCGATGGCCGGTGCGACGGTCGGGGCCACGATCTTGAACAGGATGAGCAGTTCCGAAGCGCCGTCCATGCGGGCGGCGTCGATCAGGTCGTCCGGCACGCCGGCGATGAACTGCCGCATCAGGAAGATGCCGAACGCGTTGGCCAGGTTGGGCACGATGATGCCGGCCAGGCTGGCATTGAGCCCGATCGAGCCCACCATCCGGTAGAGAGGGATGAGCGTGACGATCGGCGGCAGGAACATGGTGGCGAGCAGCGCGGAAAACAGCAGCGTGCGGCCGGGAAAGCTGTATTTGGCAAAGGCGTAGCCGGCCATCATCGAGGTCACGAGGATGCCGACCGTGGTGATGGTGGCAATGACAAGCGAATTCCACATCGAGCGGCCGACATTGACCACGCCGGCCACTTTCTCATAGGCCTCAAGCGTCGGGGTGCGCGGGATCCATACCGGCGGCACCTGCATGGTTTCGGCCGTCGTCTTCAAGCTGGAAAGTACCATCCATAGCAGAGGGAATGCGGAAGCAACCGCCACCAGCAGCATCAGCGTGGCCAGCAACGCCTTGCGCCCGGCGGGACGGTTGCGCGGCAAGGTGCTCGACGATCCGGCCGGCGTGCTCATTCGTCGTCCTTCCGGTTCACGAAGGCAAACAGCGCGCAGACCACGACGATGAGCGAGAGCATCAGCATCACCGCCATGGCCGAACCCAGCCCGCCCTGGGCACGTTCGATGCCGACGCGGCGAATATGATAGGTCAGCACATTGGTGGAGCCGACCGGTCCTCCTTGCGTGATCAGGGCCACCGGCTCGAACACCTGCACCGCGTTGATGATGGCAATGACCGCGCTGAACAGCAGCGTGCGACGCAAGAGCGGCAAAGTGATGAAACGGAACTGCTCGGCGCGGCTGGCGCCGTCGAGCGTCGCCGCCTCATAGAGGCTGCCGGGAATCTGGGTCAGGCCGGCAATGGCAAGTACGGTGAAATAGCCGACCTGTTGCCAGACGTTCAAAAGCACGATCGAGACCAGCGCCGAGCGCGGCGAAGACAGCCAGGGTTGCGGGCCGATGCCGATGAGGCCGAGCATCTGGTTGAACGGGCCCTCGCTCGGCGAATAGAGCTTCGACCAGACCAGCGCCACCGCGATCATCGGCACCATGTAGGTTGAAAAGAGAACGGTCCTGAGCAGCGTGCCGCCACCGACATCATGCTGGTGGACGAGCAGGCCGAACAGGACCGACAGAGGCAGGATGATGGCGACCGACAGGGCGGTGTAGATCGCCGTATTGACCAATGCGCCCTTGAAATCGCGACCGACGGAGGTCGACCCGAAGATGTCCTGGAAATTGGCCAGTCCGACGAAGCGGGCCTCCGAAAAAGAAGTCTGCGTCGACCAGTCGTTGAACGACAGCCAGACAGTCAACATCATTGGCAGCAGGATGAAGACACCGATCAGCGTCACGGCGGGCGCAAGCATGATGCCCGCCGAAGCGCGATAGCCATTGGTCATCGATAACCTTCCGAAACCCGGTGCGCGTCAAAGCAATTCCAGCAAAAAGTGCGTAGCGGTTTTGCGTCCGGAATTGCATAAAAACAAAAAGTTAGAGCGTTTCCGTGAAAAACGGAAACGCTCTGGAACTGGCTGCCGCTACCTGGCGGCGCGTTCCAGAATGGAAATCGCGTCGGCCTGCGTTTTCGCCTGCGCCTCCTTCGCGGACGTCTGACCGTATTGCAGTGCCTCCAGCGTCTGCTGCAGCGATTCCGAAAACTCCTGCCCGCCGGGCACCACCGGGAATGGCTTGGCGTCGGCAAGGACACTGACATAGCCGGCGAGGAATTCGCTGCCGAGCTTGTCCCTGTGCGCCTCGATATCCGAGCTGCGCGACGGCAGGATGCCCATCGACATCAGGATGTCGGACATAGCCGAGGCGCCGTTCTGGCCCGATTTCGCACCGTTCAGCCAGGCCAGGAAATCCCAGGCCGCCTTTTGCTCGGCTTCGCCGGCCTTGGCGTTGACCACCGTCATCCAGGAATAGGAAATCGAATGCGGCTTGTCTCCGCTCGGGCCGACCGGAATCGGTGCGGTGGCGATGTTGGCGAACCTGTCACCCATGCCGGTCTTCAGGGCGCTTTCCCACCAATTGGCCATGATGATCATGCCGGTTTTGCCGGAAACGAAATTGTCGAGGAACGGGCCGGTGGTGTTGGCGTCGGCTGTAGCCATGGCTGGATCGCTGGAACCATCCTTGATCAGGCCCTCATAGAATTCGAATGTCTCGCCGGCCTGCTTGCTGTCCAACACCGGCTTGCCGTCGGCGACGAGTTCGCCGCCATTCGAGACGAGCAGCGAGGCGAAAGGATGCACCACACCCGCCGCCCAGGAGTTGATCATGCCGAAACCCTGCTGGCCGGCGTCCTTCTTCGTCAGCTTCTTCGCGGCCTCCCGGAACTCGTCCCAGGTCTTCGGTGCCGCTGCTATGCCGGCCTGCTTGAACAGGTCCTTGTTGTAGTTCAGCGCGTAGACGTCGATCTCGTTCGGGATGCCGTAGAGTGCGCCACCGACCGAGGCGGCGCTGACGACACCAGCCGGCCAGGCGCCCTTGACCTCAGTGGCCACGGCTTCCGGCGCTGGCGCGACCAGCTTGTCGCGCGCCAGTTCCGGCAGCCACAGATCGTAGATGCCGCCGATGGTCGCGCCATCCGAACCACCGCTCTGCGAGCGCAGCGTGGTCAGAAGATCGCCGAACGGTACGGCACGCACCGTGACGGTCACGTCGGGATGGGTCTTGGAATATTCCTTTGCCGCATTCTCCAGCAGCGCGACGGTCTCGGGCGACCAATGGGTCAAGTAGGAGATGTTTACCGCCCCGGCCCAAGCCGAGCCGGGCAGGACCATCAGCCCTGCCGCCAATGCCAGTTTCGAAGTCCAGGCCAAAGACATTCACTCCCTCCCACTGTCCGTCAAGGCAGCATGACGTTATGACAATGAAGTGTCGCGACGCAAGCGATAACTTGGCCTGGGCAAGCTCGCAAAGAGCCTCCAGACGGCCGGATCATTTGGTATTTTTCTAATTTATACAATAAAATCAATACATCATGCTTCGTTACATCGCCCATCGTGCCATGACAGCAAAAAGAATCCACCACGAGTTGTCTTGCGATTTTAATTATGTCGTTATAATGAATTTTAACCGCAGGAGGAAACGCGGCAAGCCGAACACGGCAGAATGGGAGAATTCGCAATGAAAATGCTTTCAATTCGCCGACGCACCCTGCTCGGCCTGATCGGCAGCCTTGCCGCGATCGGCGCGGGCTTTGCCGCGCCTGCCCCTGCCTACGCCGATGAGACGGTGACGCTGTGGAGTTGGCGCACCGAAGACGAAGCGGCGATGCGCCGGATCTTTGACGTCTTCGAGAAAGAGACGCCCGGCACCAAGGTCAACATCCAGTTCACGCCCGATGCCGACTACCAGAACCGGCTGAGCACGGCGCTGCGCGGCGGACGCGGACCCGACATCGCGCAGCTCAAGGCCTATGGCGAGGTACAGCCGTTCGTCGAGGCCGGTTACCTGGATGCGCTGGACGACAGCGTGGCGGAGCTGAAGAACATGCCCGACACGGCAGTTGGCGGCGCGCGCGGCCGCACCGACGGGAAGACCTACGGCGTGCCCTACTCCGTGCCGATGATGGGTGTGTTCTACAACAAGGAGATCTTCGCCGCACAAGGCATCGAGATCCCCAGGACCTACAAGGATTTCGTCGCCGCCTGCGAGAAACTGAAGGCCGCCGGCATCACGCCGATCGCGGCTGGTGGCGCCAATGGTTCGGCCTGGGCGCTGGAGATCGGCGTCGGCGTGGTCGGACCGACCGTCTATGGCCCCGGCTTCTATGACGAGATGATGAGCGGCAAGGCTACCTTCGAGGATCCCCGCTACGTCACGGCACTGAAACGCTTTGCGGAATTGAAACCCTACTTCCCGGAAGGGTTCGCAGGCATCGACTACACCACCTCGACGCAGCAATTCATCAACGGCAAGGCGGCGATGTTCCTGGGCGGTTCGTTCGAGAACGGCTCGTTCAAGGCACAGAACCCGAAGCTGCAGTTCTCGATCTTCTCCTTCCCCGCAGACGATGCCGGCGCCAGGCTCTACACCTCGGCCTTCTCGGACGGTTCCTACGGGCTGGTTTCGGAAAGCAAGAACAAGGAAGCCGCGACCAAGGTGCTGAACTTCATGGCGTCGCAGAAGTTCGCGCAGCTGTTCGCCGACGAGCTCGGCTGGCCACCGGCACGCCCCGACGTTTCGGTGAAGGATCCGGTGCTGTCGCAGATGATGGAGATGGCCAAGAACTCGACGCCTTATCTCACCCTCGTCGGCTTCCGCTGGCAGTCGCCGACGGCCTCCTCGATCCTGCAGGCGGAGATCATCGACACGGTCGAAGGCAAGATCGCGCCGGAGAAGCTTGGCGCCGACATGCAGGCCGCGGTCGCCACCTGGTTCCAGCCCAAGCAGTAGGCGCGCTCTCCGTGATGCAGCACCGGCACAAGAGCAGCATGAAGCGGACGCAGCAGCGCATGGCTGTGCTGTTCGTGCTGCCGGCGCTGGCGATCTACGGGCTGTTCGTGCTCTACCCGCTGGCCATGTCGCTGTGGGGCAGCTTCTTCACCTGGAAGGGGCTGCGCATGCTGGACTTTGCAGGTCTGTCGAATTTCGCGCGCCTGTTCGTGTTCCCGAGCAGTGCGCGCCTGACCGGGGCGCTGTGGCATAATGTGGCCTGGTTCCTCGGCATCATGGTGTTCCAGAATGGCGTCGGCCTGTTGTTCGCCTGGCTGCTGTTCCTGCGTAGCCAAGGCAAGGGCAGGAGCGGAGCCGCCTTCTTCCAGTCGCTGTTCTTTTTCCCCGCGGTGCTGTCGCCGGTAATCGTCGGCGCGCTGTGGCGCCTGCTGCTGGCACCGGGCGGTGTGGTGGAATGGACGCTGAACGGCCTTGGCCTGCATCAAGGCAGCCTGACCGTGCTTGGCAACAGCCAGACAGCACTTGTGATGCTGATCGCGGTCGATGCCTGGAACTGGATGGGCCTGCCGGTGCTGATCTACACGGCGGGCCTGAGGCAGATCTCGGGCCAGATCTTCGAAGCCGCAAAGCTCGATGGCGCCGGCAGCGGCCGCATGCTGGTTTCAGTGGCGCTGCCGCTGCTGATGCCCGCCATCGGCACGCTGACGACGCTTTCCTTCATCAACACCTTCAATCAGTTCGACATCGTTTACGTGATGCAAGGCGTGCAGGGCAATCCGAGCTATTCGACCGACACACTGGTAACCTACTTCTATCGCCTGGCGTTCGGTGCCGAAGGCGCGGTCGGCATCACCGACATCGGCCTGGCGCTGGCCCTCGGCACCGTGCTGTTCCTGATCCTCAGCATCGGCACGCTGCTCATGCTGCGTTTCTTCGATCGCCGCACGGTGCAGCTATGAGCGCGCGAGCCATCCACAGGCGGCTTGCCAGAATACCCGGTTGGACCATGCTCGCGCTATGGTCCGCCGCCGTGCTGCTGCCGCTCTACATCCTCGTCGTCTCATGCTTCAAGACGACGGCGGAAATCTACGAGAACCGGCTCGGCCTGCCACGGAGCTGGTCCTTCGACAATTTCACCAATGCATGGACACGCGCCGATCTCGGCCAGAACTTCGTCAACAGCCTGATCGTCACCGGCGGCGCAGTGGTGCTGACCATCGTGGTCTCGGCGCTCGCCGCCTATCCGCTCAGCCGCTACAAGCTCGGCTGGAACGGCATCATGCTGGGCCTCTTCCTGTCGGGTATCATGCTGCCGATCCGGCTGGCGTCGGTCGAATTGTTCACGCTGATGCGCAATCTCGACCTGCTCGACTCGCTGACCGGCCTGATCCTGGTCTATTCGGCGATCCGCATTCCGTTCGCTGTCTTCATCTTCGCCAACTTCATGCGCGTGCTGCCGTCCGAACTCGATGAGGCGGCACGCATGGATGGGGCGGGCGAGACACGCATCCTGTTCCAGATCATCCTGCCAATGGTGAAACCGGCGGTGTCGATCGTCGCCATCTTCACCGCCATCGCGGTGTGGAATGATTTCTTCTTCCCGCTGATCTTCATCTTCGACGATCGCTACAAGACCGTGCCGCTGGCGATCAGCGTGTTCGTCGGTCAGTTCCGCACCGACTGGGGCCTGGTGTTTGCATCGCTTGCCATCTCCATGGCGCCCATCCTCATCATGTATTGTTTGCTGGCGCGCCAGATTCGCGAGGGCGTTGGCGCCGGCGGAGGCATGAAATGATCGAAGACAAGGTCTATGCCGCGCGCTCGATCCTGGTCGTCGGGGCGCACGCCTTCGATGCCGAAGTGATTGCCGGGCCGCTGGCAGCGGTGGCGGCCGGCCGCGGCGCTGCCGTCACCTTCCTGCACCTGACCATGGGCGAGCAGGGACATCCCTGCCTGATCCCGGACCACTATTGCGCGCAGAAGGAAGAAGAGGCGGCCAAGGCCGCCAAACGGCTGGGCATCGACGTGCGCAACCTGGGGCTCAAGGACGCCTTTCTGCCCAATGACGACGAAACGGCGCTCAAGGTCTGCGATGTCATCCGCGAGCTGAAGCCCGAGGTCGTCATCACGCATTGGCATGGCAGCTGGCACAAGGATCATCGCGCCGCGGCCGAACTGACCCGCACCGGCTTCTTCTTCGCCGCCCTGCCAACATTGAAGCGCGGCCATGAGGCCCATACGCCGCAGTTGCTGCTGTTCGGCGAAAACTGGGAAGACGATGATGGCTTCAGAGCCGAACATCTCATTGACGTCAGCGACGGCTTCGAGGCCTGGAGTGCGGCGGTGCGCGAATACGAGCTGGCGCGGGGACTGAGCAGCTTCCCTTATGTCGACTATTACAGTGCGCTCTACCGGCTGCGCGGCTGCCTGCGCGGCACCCGCTACGCGCAAGGCTTCGCTGCTGCCTCGCACTCCTGGAACGCGGGCGCCGGCCTGTTCGCGCCGGCCACCGCCAGGGACCGCAAGCCATGACACGCACACTGGCCATAGATCTTGGCGGCACCAACCTGCGTGCAGCCGTGCACACCGGCGACATTGCGACGCTGCAGGTGCTGGCGCATGAAGCAGCGCCGGCCACGCTGGGGGATTTTCGAACCCGCCTCGATACGCTTGCCGATGAAGCCGGCGATATCGCCGCGATCGGTTTCGCGGTGCCAGGCCTTGTCGAAGGCTCGATCTGCCGCTGGATACCCAACCTGCCCTATCTCGACGGGCAAGACTTGCAGGGACTGTTCCCCGAACTCACCGTCGCGGTGGGCAATGATGCCCAGATCGCCATGCTGGCTGAGGCCGTCGAGGGCGGCGCCCGATCGCTGACGGATGCGCTGCTGCTTGCCATCGGCACGGGCATCGGCTCGGCGGTGCTGGCCGGCGGACGTATCCTGGCCGGAGCACAAGGCGGCGCCTGTTCCTTCGGCTGGGCCTGCGCAGACACCGACGATGCCGGCGAAGACCGCACTGGCTGGCTTGAGCGGGAGGCTTCCGGCCGCGCGCTGGATGCGCTCGCCCGGGGTCTGGGATTGGCAAACGGTGCCGCCCTGATCGCGGCGGCGCGCTCTGGCAACGGCCAGGCGATTGCGACACTCGAGACGCCCATGCGGCGCCTGGGCACAGCACTGGCCGGTGCAGTCGCACTGCTCAACCCGGGGGTAGTCCTGATCTCCGGTGGCATCGCGGATGCGCTCGATGTGATGAAACCGCCCTTGCTCGCGGCGCTGCGGCGTCAGCTGCCGCCACACCTTCGCAACATAGACATCAGGCCCGGCACCTTCGGGTCGCGCGCCGGCCTTGTCGGCGCAGCCCTTGCGGGGGCCACCGGAGCCGGATGGAGGCAGATACGATGACCGAAGCCAGCTTTCCGCAACCCGACCGCCGCCGTCCTGAACCCTTGTGGTTCCAGGTCGAAGAAGCTATCCGCGCCATCATCAAGAGCGGCGAATGGGCGACAGGAGACCAGATCCCGGCCGAAGATCGGCTGTGCGCGCTTTTCGGGGTAAGCCGCATCACCCTGCGCCACGCCTTGCGCAACCTGGAGGAAAGCGGGCTGCTGCGCCGCGAACACGGGCGCGGCACGTTCGTGCGCTCGACCACGCTGGTCGCCGGTACGCGCGAACTGACCAGCTTCACCCAGGAGATGGGCAATATAGGCGTCGTCGCCGGTTCGCGGCTGTTGGATTGCAGCCTGACCACGGCAGATGCGGCCGCCGCCGCCGCGCTCGAGATCGATGAGGGCGATCCGGTGGTGCGGATCAGGCGGCTACGGCTCGGCAACAATGAGCCGATCGGCATCCAGACGGCACAGCTTGCCGGCGCACGCGTGCCGGGCTTCCTCGATTCCGGCCTGCTGCAAGGCTCTCTCTATGAAGCGCTGGAGCGTCGCTACGGCATCGTGGCAATGGAAGCGCGCGAGAGCTACCGTGTCGGCACGGTGCCGGTCGCCGATGCAGATCTGCTCGGACTGGCTGTCGGCACGCCTGCCTTCATCGTCGAACGCGTGAGCATAGATGAGCGCGGCCCCTTCGAATTCACCATCTCGGTCATGCGCGGCGATCGCTACGAGATCCGTTCGACGCTGCGCGCCGGCCGCGTTCCTCCCAACACCCGAAGCTGACACCAAGCAGGAGTATCCAAGTGTCCGATTTCTACATTCCCCGCCTCGCCGCCCTTATCGAAAAGGCGTCGAAAGAAAATGCCGAAGGCTTCGAACAGGCGGCGAGCCGCTTTGCCGATTCCCTGCAGAATGGCGGGCTCGTCCATCTCTACGGTTCCGGCCATTCCGTGCTGCCCTGTCAGGAAGTGTTCCCGCGCTACGGCTCCTATGTCGGCTTCAACCCGCTGACCGACCCACGCGTGATGTGGAACAACGTGCTCGGTGCCGGCGGCGTGCGCGAATTGCTGTGGCTGGAACGTACGGAAAAATACGCCGAGAAATTCCTCGACCACCAGCCGCTCAACAAGGGCGACTCGATCATCATCTTCGGCCACAGCGGCCGCAACGCCTCGGGCATTGACACGGCAATCTACGCCAAGAAGCGCGGCATCTTCGTGGTGGCGATCACCTCGAAGAACAATCTCGACAAGCCGGCCACACATTCCTCGGGCATGCGGCTGGCCGATGCGGCAGACCTTGTGATCGATACCTGCTCGCCGATCGAGGACGCCATCGTGCCGGTGGAGGGTTGGAGCCGTCCAGTTTCCGGTTCGTCGACGGTTCTGGCGATGATCATGGCGCACGAGCTGATCGCGCGCACGGCCGACCAGTTGTCAAAGCGCGGCGTCGAACTGCCGGTCTTCGCCTCGCCGACGATCGCGGGCGTCACCCTGCACGACACCGACGTGATCTATGGCGTCTACCGCGAGCGCATGCTGGAAGCACAGAAGAAACACCTGCCGACTTTCCAGGCCACCATGCGCGGCGAGTGATCAGACAGGAAAAGGCCGGCATGCCGGCCTTTTCCTTCCAGACTATTGCCGCTCCGGCAAACGGCGCCGGGTGATGGCGACGTGGAAGCCGGTGCCGTGCAGCAGACCGGCATCGTTGAAATCGAAGGTCGGATTGTGCAATGGCGCCGAACTCTCGCCATTGCCCACGAAGACGAAACAGCCCGGCACATGCTCAAGGAAACGGGCGAAGTCTTCCGAGCCGGTCATCGGCTCCCTGGCGGTTGCTATCGCTTCCGGCTTGAAGACCGCAGCCGCAGCCGCAAAGGCCTCCTCGATCAGTGCGGCGTCATTCACCAAAGGTACGAATTCGCGCGTGTAGGAGACCTCGACGCCGACATTGTGGGCGAGCGCGGTGCCTTCGGCGATGATGCGCATTTGCCGCTCGATCTCGGCGCTGACTTCCGGCCGGAAACTGCGGGCATCACCGAGAATCCGGGCAAGTCCCGGCAGCGCGTTGCGCGTGCCGTCGGTGATCAGCTCGGTCACCGAAACGACACCGATATCGGTCGGGCTGAGGCGTCGCGAGACGATGGTCTGCAGGTTGGTGACAAGCGCGCAGGCAGCAACCAGCACCTCATTGCCCCAGTGCGGCCGGGCTGCATGGCCGCCGACACCCTTCAGGACGATCTCGAAATTGTCCTCGGCCGACATGAACGAGCCGGCACGCGTTTCGAAATGGCCAACCGGCAGACCCGGCATGTTGTGCAGGCCGTAGATTTCCTCGAACGGAAAACGCGCCATCAGTCCGTCGTCGAGCATGGCGAGCGCGCCCTTGCCCCATTCTTCCGCAGGCTGGAAGATGAAACGGACGGTCCCGTCGAAACCGCCCTCCTGCGCCAGTTTCCGGGCCGCGCCGAGCAGCATGGTGGTATGGCCGTCGTGACCGCAGGCATGCATGACGCCTTCGTTCTGTGAACGATAGTTGGTTGTTCCCTGCTCGGTGATGCGCAAGGCGTCCATGTCGGCACGCAACGCAATGGCGCGGTTGCTCGAGCCGCGCTTCAGCGTGCCGACGACGCCGGTGCCACCGACGCCTTCGACGACCTCGTCGAGACCGAATTCGCGCAGCTTCGTGGCAACGAAGGCGGCGGTGCGTTTTTCCTCGAAGCCGAATTCCGGGTGCGCGTGCAGGTCGCGGCGCCACGCCGTCATTTCGCGTTCCAGCAGAGCAGTATCGGTCATGCGGGCGTTCCCTCCTTTTTACCACCGGCAACCTCGGCGGGGCTCAAGCCGACCAGCAGTTCGTAGAGACCAGGATCGGTTGCGCCTTCGGTGTTGACCAGAAGGATGCGGGAGGAAGCGTCGAGCTTCAGCGCCGCCTTCAGATCCGGCTCGGCCAGCACTCGGGTCAACCCGGCAAGGCCGACACAGCCGCTTTCCCCGGAAACGATCGCCGGGTCGTGGCCTGCCGGCCGGGCCAACCGTTTCATGGCCGCAATGGCATCTTCCTCCCCAACCGCCATGAACGCGTCGGCAACACGCGACAGCACGCGCCAAGCGACCAGCGAGGGCTCATAACATTCCAGCATCGCCATCACGGTCGGCTCGCCGTGCTCGATCCTGGTCACGCGACCGATGCGGGCGGTCTCCAGGATGCAGGCCGCGCGAGCCGGTTCGACCACGACGAAAATCGGACGATCACTTCCAAGCGTCTCGGCGAAATGCCCTGCCAGCGCCGCGGCAATGCCGCCAACGCCGGCCTGCACGAAGACATGGGTCGGCGGCCTGTCGAGCTGGCTCAAAGCCTCATGGGCTATGGCTGTATAACCCTGCATGACCAGTCCGGGAATGCGTTCGTAGCCGGGCCATGACGTGTCCGACACGATCGACCAGCCTTCCAGTTCCGCGACACGCGCGGCCTCGGCCACGGTCTCGTCGTAGGTGCCGTGGACACGGATCATCTCGGCGCCGAAGCGGGCGATCGCAGCGACCCTCTCGTCGCTGACGCCGGCATGCACGAAGATGACGGATCGCGCACCGACGAGCTGCGCACCCTGCGCGACCGAGCGGCCATGGTTGCCGTCAGTGGCGCAGGCGAAGGTCATTTTGGCTGCAACAGCGCGTACGCTAGAGCGATCGAGATCAGCAAAGCCGACGTCGCATTCGAAATGACGCGCCGCTTCTTCCAGCACAAGCCGGATCACCGCATAGGCGCCGCCGAGCGCCTTGAAGCTGCCGAGGCCAAGCCGTTGCCCCTCGTCCTTCACATGGATCGTTTCGACACCCAACGCGTCCGCCAGCGTTTGCAGCCTTACAAGCGGCGTCGCAGCGGCGTTCTCCCGAAACTCCAGGAAGTGTCTCACCTCGTGTGCGCCAGCAACACCGAGAACCCCGGCATCGGCCGGAAGCAGGGGCGCATTGTGGTCCGGATGGGGGTTGATCAGGAACATACGCACCTCTTTCGCGCCGTCAGCGAAGATGTATTGCATCACAGGCGCAAAATGCGCTGTATTCCGTCACGATCCGCGCAAGTTTGTTTCATGAGGCAGCATGGTGGCGAAACCGGCAATCGAACTCGACAGTTTCGATCTGGCGATCCTCGCCATCCTGCAGAAGGACAACGCCACGCCACAGCGGTTGGTTGGCGAAGCGGTCAACCTCTCCGCTCCCGCCGTGCAGCGGCGTATCCGGCGCCTCGAAGAGGCCGGCGTGATCGCGGCCAATGTCGCTATCATCGATCCCGCCAAGGTCGGACAAGCCATCACCATCTTCGTGGAGGTGGAGGTGGTCAGCGAGACCGCCGAACTGCTCGACGCGGCAAAGCGGGATTTCTCCGCCGCGCCGGAAGTGCAGCAGTGCTATTATGTGACCGGCGAAGCGGATTTCATCCTGATCATCGTCGTGGGCACCATGGCCGACTACGAGGCGCTGACGCGGCGGCTGTTCTTCTCCAACAACAACGTCAAGAAATTCCGCACCTTCGTCGCGATGGACCGCGTCAAGGTCGGGCTCACCGTGCCGCTGACGGATGCCAGCAAGGCATGACGCTGTCTATTTGCCGATGCGGCTTAAAATTGCCTGGGTAAAAGATACGCAAATTAAAGCCGCCAATTCTTGATAATCGTACTCAACAATGATAGGTGGCTCTCGCTCGTATGAGCCGAGACCTGAGTGGATCATCACCAAACCGCCGGATCGTCTCGGCTCCGTAAAGTGGAGACGAGACCTTGCAAGACGATATGCGCCTCGACGTCGCGAACCGGACAAGCCGGAAGAACCCATTCGGCCAAGCCGCCCGCATTGTTGCCGTCGCCGGCCTGATTGCGGTGAACGTCGTCCCGGCGCTGGCGCAACAGACCGCACCGGTTGAAAACAGCGCGCCATCTGCGCCAAACACGAATTCAGCGCAAGGTGGAGCGATGGCTCCCGCGGCCCAGCCCGCACCGGCTCCGGCAGCTCAGCCGGCACCTGCGATGTCGGCCCAGCCTGTGCCCACTGAAATCGCCCCGGCGCCTGGCACAGCGAACGCCGCAGAAGCACCCGCGATCGCCAAGGCAACCCTGCCGCACAATCTGTCCCCCTGGGGCATGTTCATGAGCGCGGACTGGGTGGTGAAAGGCGTCATGATCGGCCTTGCCTTCGCCTCGCTGGTCACCTGGACCGTGTGGCTCGCCAAATCGCTGGAAATCGCGGGCTCCAAGGCACGCCTTGCCAAAGCCTTGCGCGGCATAACAAGCGCACGCCGGCTGGACGACGCGACGCAGGCGCTCGGCAAGGGCGCCGGCATCGGTGGCGTACTGGTGCGCGCTGCGGCCGAAGAGCTGGAAATGTCGCGCCAGGACGATGGTGGCTATGATGCCGCCGGCGTGAAGGAACGCGTGGAATCGCGCCTGATGCGCATCCAGGCGCAGGCTGGCCGGCGGCTGAGCCGCGGCACCGGCGTGCTCGCCACGATCGGCTCGACCGCCCCGTTCGTCGGCCTGTTCGGCACGGTGTGGGGCATCATGAACTCCTTCATCGGCATTTCCGAAGCGCAGACCACCAACCTCGCCGTCGTCGCGCCCGGCATCGCCGAAGCGCTGCTCGCCACCGCGGTCGGCCTGATCGCCGCCATTCCGGCCGTGGTCATCTACAACGTCTTCGCGCGCTCCATCACCGGATATCGCCAGGGGCTGGCCGATGCCGCTGCCGGCGTCCAGCGCCTGGTCAGCCGCGACCTCGATCGTGTCTCGTCGGTCCACGCCACGGCGCGTTCGCATGCCACCGCTGCTGCCAGGCCCACAAATGGCCATCAGGCACCCGCGGTAGCCGTCTAGGAGAAGCGCGATGGCCGGCGGCATCAAGCAATCGTTCGACGACGACGATATGCAGGAGAACCACGAGATCAACGTGACGCCGTTCATCGACGTCATGCTGGTCCTGCTCATCATCTTCATGGTCGCCGCACCGCTGGCGACAGTCGACATCAATGTCGACCTGCCGGCTTCCACAGCGACGCCCGCACCCAAGCCTGAAGAGCCGCTCTATGTCACGCTGAAGGACGACCTGAGCCTGGCGATCGGCCAGCAGACCGTGGACCGGCCCGCTTTCCAGCAGCAACTGGACACGATCGCCAAGGGCGACAAGCAGAAGCGCATCTTCCTGCGCGCCGACCGCGGCGTCGCCTATGGCGAGCTGATGGAGGTCATGAACCTGATGCGCGGCGTAGGCTACCTGAAGGTCGCGCTGGTCGGGCTGGAAACACTCCCGACGACGACCCCTGCAGCAGGAGCGGCGCAGTGACAGCCGCTGCGGCACAAGGCGGCCTGTTCGGCGGCTTGAGCCGCCGCGAACTGGCGTTGTGGTCGGGGGCCGCACTCATCGTCGCGTCGATCCATGCCGGCGGCGGCTGGTATCTGGGCAGCGGAACACCAGAGGCTGCGCTCCCGCCTGCTGCACCGCCCGCCGTCATGCTCGACCTGCCACCGATGGTTATCAATGCCGACACGGTGCCGCTCGATACGGCCGACCCTATCGACAGCGAGGCGGCCGAAACACCGCAGGAAGTCAAGGAAGAGATCAAGCCTGTCGAGCAGGAGGTCGCGCAACCTGTCGAAGAAGTGACGGAACCGGAGCCGATGGCAGAGGCAACAAAGCCTGAAGTCGCCGAGGAAGTCGTGCCGGACCTCGTCGAAGCTCCCCTGCCGGAAGTGGCGATGGCCATTCCAGAGCCGCGGCCTGACATCGAAAAGCCGAAGCCGGTCACAAAACCGGTCCGCGAGAAGAAACCGATCGAGAAGAAGAAGCCCGAGCCTGTCAAAGAGGCAAAGGTCGAGAAGCCGGAAAAGATCGAAAAGAAGGCGCCCGTCAATTCCGTCGCCCAGCAGAAAGCGGCCAGGGCCGGAGCCAACACCCAAATGGCTGGTGGCAGCGGCAGCGCCGGCAGCTCGGTCTCGCCGGCGCAGTGGAAATCCCGCGTTGGCGCACACCTTATGCGCTACAGGCGTTCGATAACGGCCGGGCGCCGTGGCGGAGGCGATGCCCTGGTACGGTTTACGTTCAATTCCGGCGGATCGATCCTATCGGTCGCTCTTGCGCGGTCTTCAGGCGACAAAAGCCTCGATGATGCTGCGGTGTCGATGGTGCGGCGGGCGTCACCAATTCCCGCGCCGCCATCAACCGTGACAGTGATGTTCCTTACTGTGCCGGTCGGCTCCACCCGCTGAACGGTCGGGCCTTCCGAAATAGAAACGGCGCGGACATAAGGCCGCGCCGTTTTCATTTGTGTGCCGTCGACGCCGAGACGTCGAATACCGCTCCGGCACTCAAACCTTTTCGGTCTTCGGTCCCAATACGAAAGCCGTCAGCGCTGCCAGCAACGTCGCGATACCGGCGTAGCCGAAGGCAGTGGCCACGCCTGCATTGTCGACCAGCAAGCCACCGATGACGGCACCGGCTGCAATCGCAACCTGGAAAGCCGTGACCATCAGCCCGCCGGCGCTTTCGGCCTGGTCCGGCGCGGCGCGCAGCATCCAGGTCTGTACTGAAACAGGGATGGCGCCGAAGGCGAAACCCCAGGCCGTCACGGCGATGGCGGAGGTCAGCGGCGAGGCGCCGAAGACAAGCAGGACCAGCGTCGAAACAGCGATCAGCAACGGTGACAGGCCGGCGGCAAGCTTCAGGCTGCGCTCTACTATGAAGCCCCCGACGAGATTGCCGATGAAACCGCCGATGCCGAAGGCCAGCAATACGAGCGAGATGTTTTCGACAGTCAGCACCGGAACCTGTTCGAGGAAGGCGCGGACATAGGTAAAGCCGGCAAAATGACCGGATGCGATGAACAGGATGAAAAGCAGGCCGACTGCGATGGCCGGGCGCTTGGCGACGTCCACCAGGGTGCGCAGGCTGGCAATGCCGGACGGCGGCAGGCTGGGAAGCGTGGCGACCTGTGCCAGCAGCGTGACGGCTCCGACGATGGCTGCGATCAGGAAAGCGGTGCGCCAGCCCCAGACATCGCCGACATAGGCGCCGACCGGCGCGGCACAGACCGTGGCCACCGACACACCACCCAGAATGATGGACATGGCACGGGGCAACAGTCGCACAGGCACCAGGCGCATGGTCATGGCACCCGACATCGCCCAGAAGCCGCCGAGCGCGACACCGAGGACAACACGTGCCGCCAACAGCATGCCGAGCGAAGAGGCGAATGCCGCGATGAGGCTGGAAACGATAAGCAGGAACGTCAGGACCCACATCAGGATCTTGCGGTCGAGGCGGCGGGTGATGATGGCCATGGTGGGCGCCGCGATGGCGCCGACGATCGCGGTGGCGGTCACGGCCTGACCGGCAGCGCCTTCACTGACGCCAAGGTCATGCGCCATCGGGGTGAGTAGGCTGGCCGGGAGGAATTCAGCTGTCACAAGCCCGAACACGCCGAGCGCCAGCGAGACGACAGCTCCCCAGGCCGGGTCGGCGCGCTCCTCGACAGAAGACAGTACTGGCGCGTCCAGCGCCGCTGTCGCGGGGTCGGTCATAGTCAGTCTCCGAATTGGTTGCAGTGCAACAAATGGAGGTGACCACCTGGAGTTTCCATGTTAGAAACACCATTATGCTTGATCGTTCGTCCAAAAATTTATCCTCGTCTGTCTCTCCGACCGGCGATCCGCTGACTGACATCCTGCGCGGCCTGCGCCTCGACGGCGTGCAGTATGGCCGCTGCGAGATGAAGGAGCCGTGGGGACTGGAGTTCCCGGCACAGGATGCCGCGCGCTTTTATTTCGTCGGCCAGAAGGCATGCTGGATGCGCATGCCGAATGGCGAATGGTTCGAGATGAAAGCCGGCGACGCCGTGCTGGTGCCGCGTGGCGCACCGCACGCGCTGGCCAGTTCGCCCGACGTGCCGACCACGCAGTTCAAGGGTTATGAAGTCACCGAGATCTGCAAGAACGTCTACTGCATGAGGACGGAGACTGAGGCGGAAAGCTGCGTGCCGGGCACGCTTCTGTTCTGCGGCACCATGTATTTCAACCTCGACAGCCTGCACCCGCTGCTCGGCATGATGCCGGATGTGATGCGCACGCACGGCCTGGAAGAACACGAGCCAAGCATCCCGCACCTGCTCGAAGCGATGGCGCGCGAGATCAAGATGGAACGCGTCGGCTCCGCCGGCATCGTCGCCCGGCTGGCGGATGTGCTGGCCGCCTCGATCATCCGCTCATGGGTCGAGCGCGGCTGCGGCGATTCCAAGGGCTGGATCGCGGCGGTGCGCGACCGCGAACTTGGCAAGGTGCTGGCGGCAATTCATCTCGAACCGAACCGCGACTGGAGCGTCGAGACGCTGGCACGCAGCATGGGCGCCTCGCGTTCCGGGTTTGCCGAACGCTTCGCTTCGACCGTCGGCGAAACGCCCGCCAGGTACGTCACGCAGGTGCGCATGCACCAGGCCAGGCAATGGCTGACACATGACCGCATGAAGATAGCGGTCGTCGCCAACCGACTCGGCTATGAATCCGAAGCCGCCTTCAGCCGCGCCTTCAAGCGGGTGATCGGCGCGCCGCCGAGCCATTTCCGCGGCGAGGACCTCATCGAGGTCCCGAACATCTGACCGCAGCGAAGCCGCTGCTGTCAGATGGCGGCACCGCCCTGCGCATCCAGCATGCGCCGTGCGCTTTCCTCGTCGGTGATCAGCACGGTCGGCTTGACGAGGTGCATGGCACCAAGCAAGGCCTCGATCTTCTCCTGTCCACCCGAGGTGAGGATGCGCAGGGGTGCCCGGCGCAGGCGATCGACTTCCACCGACATCACGCGATCATTGACCGGATGCTCGACGAGATCGCCGTTGCGGTTGAAGAAATGGAACAGGAGATCGCCGACGGCGCCGCGTGCGACGAGCGCTTCGCGATCTGCCTCCTTCAGGAAGCCACCGCGATAGAAGGTCGTTGCTGAAGCGATGCCGCCGACCGACAACAGCACGGCATCCAGCGCATCGGCCATCTCGAAGATCTCCTCCAGTCCGCAGCGCTCCACCAGCGCCACCTTGGTCTCCACACTATCGACCACGGCAGGCGCCGGAATGAGATAGCCGTCGCCCTGGAAGACCTGGGCAAAGCGCCAGGCGAATTCGGCCGGATTGTAGCGGCGCGCGACGCCGACGCCGCCGAGCAGGGAGATGACCTTGAAGTCGTTCAGCGATTTGGCGCCAATAAAGGGCAAGGTCGAGAACAGCGTGCGGCCCCAGCCGACGCCGACGCGCATGCCGGAACGCATCGCTTCCGAAAGATAGGCGCCCGTCTTGGCGGCAATGCCGGGAATCGGGTCGGAATCCGCGCTGGAGAGCGGCGCAACGAGTGCCTGTTCCAGACCGAAGGTCCTTTCCAAGGCCCGTTCCAGCCGCACGATCTCGGACAACTCGCTTTCGATGGCGATCTTGACCTCGTTGCGGGCACGCGCCTCTGCCAGCATCCGCACGACGGTGACGCGGCCGACGCCAAGCACGTCGGCGATCTCGTTCTGGGTCATCTGCTCGATGAAATACATCCAGGCGGCACGGATGCGCAGGCGATCGGCCTTGCTTTCGGCAGCGACCGCTCCGTTCTCGCCGGTTCCGCCCTCCGCTGTCCCCACCTGCCGCTGCGGCTTTCTTGCCACTGCATTCCTCCTCGTAAGCACTGCGACCGAACCGTTCCCGATTCGCCATATGGCCACTATCGTCTTTTGACCGGTCCTGCACGATATAAACAATTGGCTGACACGGCCATGCCGCCTATACCCGGCTGATAGGAAGCGGAGAACTGACGATGCTGCGTGAAATCTCCGAAGAGGTCCGCGTCAACTTGAAGGACCGTTTGCGCGACGTGCGCCACGTCATCCGCCGGCACCGGCACGACAGCCCCGCCCAGCAGGCACGGCAAGGCGAAGAAGCTCGTCCATCTTTTCCGATCCGCGAGATCGAAGGGCTGCTCGGTCACGCGGCAAGTGCTTTCGACGACATGATGTCGGTGGCCGAAACGCTGGTGCCGCGCGAGCGCAGCGGCCGCATGAGCGGACTGACCCCGAAGCCGCTTGGTGTTTATTTCGCGTCCGGCGATGCGGCGCTGGCAAGCGAACGCGCATTCCGGCGCGATATGTATGCACTGGCCAAGGCCGTGCTCGCCGAACGAAAGGCGGACGGCGTGCGGGTGCGCGAGGCGAACTTCACCGCCGTTCACGCGGCGGTCCAGCGGCAGCATGCAGAGCTCCTCAAGAGACTGTCCCATGAGAGCGACTGGGCGGGGCGCGTCGCATTGGCCGCGGCGCTGAGCGCGGCAATGGTGCTGGAGTTCCTCAACCATGACCCGTTGCGGCAGGGCGAGACAGCGGCAACGGCTGTCCGTTCGGGCCGCACATTCGCGGTTTCCTGCCTGGCGCCTGTCGCGCTTGCAGTCGGCCTTGCCAGCGTCGACACCAGCGCGAAACCCCAACCCGACCTGCTTGAGATCGCCCTGCTTGCCACCGACGCCAGGCTTGACCGCATCCTGACGGCCTGCGACGGCAATGATCCGCTCGACGAGCTGACGACGGTGTTTGCCACGCTGCTGGCACATCTGCTGTAGGGTCTCTTCCTTCTCCCCGTTCACGGGGAGAAGGTGGCCCAAAGGGTCGGATGAGGGGCAGAACCAAGCAAACGTTGGCTCCGCCCCTCACTGTCCTGCCGGACATCTCTCCCCGTAAACGGGGAGAGAGAAGCAGCTGCGATGCGGCTGCTCAACAGTCCAGCGTTTATTGCTTGCCCAACTCCACGATGCGCTTCTTGGCGCGCGAGATCGAGGCAGGGCTCATCGACAGTTCGGTCAGCCCCATGCGCAGGAATTCCGCAATAAGATCCGGACGGGCGGCAGCCTCGCCGCACATGCCGACCATGATGCCGGCTTCGACGCCGGCCTTCGCAGTCATCTCAATCGCCGCCATCACCGCCGGATTGGCGACATCGTTCAATGCGGCCACCGTTGGGTTGAGGCGATCGGCAGCCATGACATATTGGGTGAGGTCGTTGGTGCCGATCGAGAAGAAAGAAACTTCCTTCGCCAGCAGCGGGGCGATCAGCACAGCCGCCGGCGTCTCGATCATCACGCCAAGCTGGAAGTGCGCGAAAGGTACGCCGTCACGTGCCAGCTCGCCGGCACATTCGTCGACCAGCGCCCTCGCCCGCCGCACCTCGTCAAGGTCCGACACCATGGGCAGCATCACCTTGACGTTGCCGTGTACCGCCGCACGCAGCAACGCCTTGAGCTGCGGCTTGAAGATGTCCGGCCGGTCGAGACACATGCGGATGCCGCGCCAGCCGAGGAACGGGTTTTCCTCCTCCGGGAACTCGATGCCGGCCACCGGCTTGTCGCCGCCGATGTCGAGCGTGCGCACGATGACCGGGTGAGGCGCAAACGCGCGCGCCAGGGCGGCATAGGTTTCCGCCTGCATGTCTTCCGAAGGCAGGTGCATGTGACGCATGAAAAGAAGCTCGGTGCGGAACAGGCCGACGCCCATGGCGCCCGCAGCCTGAGCGGCTTCGATCTCCTCGAGCGAGCCGATGTTGGCGGCCACTTCAATGACCGTGCCGTCGGCACGCTTCGGCGTCACGTCCTTGAACACGTCGAGCGCGTGACGCTCCCTGGCGGCCTCCTCGATGCGGCGGACATAATCGGCCTTCACGTCGACGGCCGGGTCGGCGACGACCAGGCCGCTGTTGCCGTCGAGGGCAATCTGGGTGGCTTCGCGAAGTTCCATGACACGGGCGCCGAGGCCCAGCACCGCCGGAATGCCATGCGAACGCGCAATGATGGCGATGTGCGAGGTCGCACCGCCATGGCCGCAGACGATGCCGCCGATGCGCTTCAGCGGCGCGCGCGACAAATCCCAGGCGCCGATGTCCTCGGCGATCAGGATGGCACCCTGCGGGATATCCTCCAGGCTGATATCGTCCTGGCCGAGCAAGGCGAGGCAGATCTGGCGGCCTACAGCCTGGATGTCGTCGGCGCGGGCATTGAGGTAAGGGTCTTCGACCGAACCGAACTCGGCGGCAAGCCTGGCAGCGGTGGCAATGACGGCGGCGACGGCATCATTGCCGGCGCGGATCATCGTTTCGGCGTCACCGATCAGCGTGTCGTCGGCGGCAAGATCACGCAAGGCAGCAACGATGCCACGGTCGCCGCCGGCCAGGCTTTCACTGGCCAGCGCCTTGTCCATGCGTGCCTGCACGGCAGCTACGGCATGGCCGAAACGCACGATCTCGGCCTCGGCTTCCTCAGCGGTCAGTGTGCGCGCCTGCGGGCGGATTTCCGGCGGGAAATGCGCGAAGGCCGGACCAACGGCAACGCCCTCGCTGGCCGCAATCCCGCGCAGGCCACCTGATGGCGCCGGCGCCGGCGCTGGAGCAGCGGTGACAGGCTTGGCAGCCTCGCCATTGAGTTCCTTGTGCTCGCCGGCGGCATCGTCTTCCTCGAGCCCGGCGCGCGGGTTCTCCAGATAGCCGATCAGTGCCTCGACCGCTTCGGCAGCGTCGGCTCCATTGGCACGCACGGTGACTTCCTGGTTCTCCTTGACGCCCAGGAGCATCAGCTTGACCGAACTCTTGGCGCTCACCGCCTTGCCTGACTTCACGATCTCGACTTCGGACTCGAAGCTCTTGGCGAGCCGCACGAAGCGGGTCGCGGGGCGGGCGTGCAAACCTTCATGCACTCTGACGATGGTCGAGCGTTCCATACAGGCAATCCTATCAGATATTCCGGCCTAACCCGGAAAGGGCGCGCTTGAAAAGAAAAAGCGCCACGGCCCGCGCAAGGCCCGGCGCCACGGATTTCACGCAGCGATGGTGATCAGCGCGTCCTGCCTGAGAGCCTGGACGAGGTCACCGGTGTCGACGGTGCTGGCACAGATTTCGCCAGGCCGCTCCGCTTCCGTCGCCCCATTGAACGAGATGACGACATGGCCGATCTCGCGCACCTTGCTCCATGCGGTGGAGCCGATTGCGGTGATCGTTGCCGACACCGCGCCGATGGCGATCGACGCGCCGACTTGCGGCGCGCCGTCGCTGGGGCCCTGTACGGCCTTGTGCATCACCGAAACCTCGGCGAGCTCCGGCGGTGAGCCATCCGCGAACAGGATGACCACACCGCCCTCGGCGAGATCCGCCACTTCGGGTCCGACTGCGGTTACCCGCGTTTCCAACAGAACCGTCATGATGCGGCGAATCTCCTTCTTGTCGTTACAGGACCAGCAGACTGACTACCCATGCGAGAAGCACGGACACGGGACCCATGATCTGGCGGCTGATGAGCACCGCCGGCACACCGATCTCGATCGTCTTGGGCTTGGCTTCGCCAAGCGCCAGGCCGACCGGAACGAAGTCGCAGCCGACCTGGGTGTTGTAGGCAAACAGCGCCGGCAGCGCCATCGCTGGCGCGATGGTGCCATTGGCGATCTGCGGCCCGATGATGGCGACGCCGATGACCTGGGCGATGACCGCACCCGGCCCAAGGATGGGCGAGAGGAACGGCAAGCCGCAGATCGCCGAGAGGATCAGCAGGCCGACGATGTTGTTGGCCAAAGGGCCCATCGGCTGCGCCAGCACGTCGCCGATGCCGGTGTAGAGGATCAGGCCGATCAGCATGGTCACGAAGGCCATGAAGGGCAGAACGTTGCGTATCACCTGGTCGATGGTGCGGCGGCCGGCGTTGAAGAAGATGCCGACGACACGACCCATGACGCGGCCGATCGACGAGATCAGCCCGATCATGCCACCTTCGCTCGGCAGCGGCTGGGCAGCCGCCGACGGCGAATTGCTGTTGCTTGAACTCATTGCCGCTGCTCCCCCCGCAGTGGTTACCGCTTCCGAGCCGTCGGCCATGACGATGTTGGCCGGCTTGACGCCCGAAACATAGATGTCTTCCAGGATGAACTGGGCGAGAGGCCCGGACTGGCCGACCGGCGTGACGTTGACGGTCGGGATGCGCTTGCGCGGATAGACACCGCAGCGCGCGGTGCCACCGCAATCGACGACGACGACAGCCATTTCGCCTTCGATGGGCGGTGACTTGAAGCCGTCGACAGCTTCAGCTCCGGTCATCTCAGCGATCTGCGCGGCGATCGGATGGATGCCGCCTCCGGTGACGGAGACGACCTTGTTGCGCTGTGCGGTCGGCTCGATGACGAGCGGGCCGCCCCAGCCTCCGGAGCCCTTGGAGATTTTTACGGCCTTGTAGGTCTTTGCCATGATCTCCGCCCCTTACAGCTCGACGCCCTGGCGGCGTGCCATGATGGCGGTGATGCGCTCGGTCAGCATGCCCTTGAGCAGGATCACGACGAGACCGACAATGGCGTACCAGATCGCCACCTTGATGTGGTAGCCGGCAACGACCACGCCCTTCTTCTCCAGCTCGAGCAGCGCGACCAGCACGCCACCCCAGACGAAATATTCGCCGGGATTGATGTGCGGGAAGAGGCCGAGCGGCGGATGCACGTAGGACACGGCCGCGTCATAGAAGGCCGGCTTGTGCTTCTCTTCGAGGAAGGAACCGAAGGTATAGGCCATCGGGTTGGTGAGGAAGAAGACGGCGAGCAGCGGCAGCACCGTATAGCGGGTGAGCGCGATGCGGCCGGCGCCGCGGGCAAGGCCATGCACGCGCTCCTCGCCGACCAGTTCCGTGATGGCGTAGAACGCCGTCATCAGCACCACCAATGTCGGGATGATGCCGGTGACGAAGCCGGCGAAGACCTCGCCGCCCTTCTGGAAGATGCCGATGAAATATTTGCCGATGGCGGTCAGCCAGCCGAGCTGCTCTTCCTTGGCGACTTCGTTCAGCTTTTCCTTGAACTGTTCGACGGTGATCGGGCCGCTGTCGGCCTGCGCCAGGACGACAAGATTGTCGCCGGCATGTGAGACGGCAAGCTTGCCGTGTAACGCAGCATCCTGCACGACCGCGCCTGCTGCGTGCAGGTGCTGGAAGGCCATGTCGGCGTGCTGCGCCAACAATGAAATTACAGACATATCTCCTCCTTGGGCCGTCCGCCGTCTGTCCCCTACGGCAGCGGCGTTTGTTTTATGCGCTGACTGTCTTCAAGCCGGTCAGACCCGGCTTCCTTCCCGGCTCCAGCCGTGCCCGGTCGATCTGTTCGATCGCCCGCTTCACGGCCTCGGCCACACCGGGTTCCCCCTCCCCCATGATCGCAGGATTGGACCGGATACGATCGAGGGCGACGCCCTCGAATTCTTCAAGCCGCCTGAACTTGGCGAATACTGAACGGCCGCTCATGACAAGCAGGCGGCGCACGACCAGATCAGGTGTCACCACCACCAGGACGATGATGCCCTTGGCAAAGCGGCCGCGATAATTTCCCGCACCGACGAAGCCGTCGGCGTATTTGTTGGTGATGCCTTTGAAGACGTCGGAATAGTGCCGCATCTGCAGCCAGACGCCGAGGGACTGCAGCCCCCAGACGAGCGCAAGCGCGAGCAGTGCCCACTGCCAGATTGCCATCAGGATATCTCCTCCCAAGCCCCTGGCGCCGCCATGACTTCATGACAGTACCAAGACGAAAGTTAGAGAACATTTGTTTTCTTGGATGTCAATATGTATGATTTTCAGACGAACCTTGGAAACGATTGATCCACCGCATTTGGTGGTGACGACGCCTGTGCTCGCAGTTCCAGGAGCGGGCGGCGGTTTTCCTGGAACTGCGTAAAACAAAATGAGAGCGTTTCCGCGAAAACGGAAACGCTTTAAAGTCGGCTTCAAAGGAAGTGTCATGGATCTGCGATTCAAAGACGAACTGGCCCTGATGCCGGATCTTGGCCACCAGCTGCGGCGCCTGCGCTGGTTCCGGGCGACATTCCGCGCGAGCGCGCGTTCCGTGGAAGCGACCTACGGTCTTCGGTTCGACATTGACGAAACGCGGCTGACCAGGGCCTTCCTCGACTGGATCGAGATCATGGAAGCTCAGAAGCGTTTTGCCGAGGTCAACCGCGCCGATTTCATCATCTTCGCCGCCGGCCTCGTGCTGCGCGAACTGATCCGCCAGGAGCCGGCGAAGGCTGCGGGCAACGGGCCGCGCCCGGACCTGCCGCCTGCCGATGCCGGCATGGCCGAGATCGTGCGGTTCTGGCCGGAAGGTTTTCTCTACACCAACTACTGCGTATCGGCGATCGCGGCCGTATACGAACAGGAGTTCGGCCACGCGCCAACCATCGACCAGTGCGCCGACGACCTGCGCACCTGGTGGTCCTACCGTGAAAACGTCACCGAGATGCCCGCCTATGCGGTGGCTTTCCTAGACCGCTTCCTCGGCGCCGAGCCGAACTGGATCGTGCCCGACAGCGCACAGTCCAGGCAGGCGATGCAGGCCGCGCTTGAAACGACGACGAACCAACGGAAAATTGGACATCAGACCTGATCGCCTTCTTGAACATTCGTCTCTTTGCCGATAGCGATGTGCCGAAATTATCGGACATTCGAGGCGAGGCGTGGCGGCACAACAGTTGATCATCTTCGATTGCGACGGCGTTCTGGTGGACAGCGAGCCGCTGGCCGCGGAAGCCTATGAGCGCGTCTACGAAAAGCATGGCATGAGCGGCGTTGGCGCCGACATCATCGCCCAATGCGTCGGCATGAAGCAGGCCGACATCATCATGCGCATCAAGGAATTGACCGGCCATCACCTGCAACCCGAGCAGGAGGGCGACCTGTGGACGGTGACCCGCGACCTGTTCAGCGAGAAGCTCAATCCGACTGTCGGTATCGGGTCATTTCTGCGCACGCTGGAGGCGGGCCGCTGCGTCGCCTCATCCTCGTCGCTGCAACGCATCCACCACAGCCTCGACGTCACCGGCCTCGCACCGCACTTCGGCGACGCGATCTTCTCTTCCTCCATGGTGAAGCGCGGCAAACCGGCTCCGGACATCTTCCTCTACGCCGCCGAGAAGATGGGCGCGGATCCATCGAACTGCGTGGTGATCGAGGACTCGCCTTTCGGCGTCGAGGGCGCCGTTGCCGCCGGCATGACGGCAATCGGCTACACCGGCGGCGGCCATACCTATGCCGGCCATGGCGAGCGGCTGAAGGCCGAGGGCGCCCACGCAGCCTGCGCGAATTGGCGGGAGATCTCCGACAGGCTGAGCGGGCTCGGCTTTCGGCTCTAGAGCGTTCCGTTTTTCACGGAAACGCGGAAACGCTCTAAGTTTTGTTTCTGCTGCATTTTCGTAACGCCAAGTGATTCCACTTGGCTACAAAATGCTCTAAGAATCGATCCGGCATCGATACTCGGGCCGGCTAGATATCCGGTGCGTTGCCGATAATCGTCTTGAGCTCGATGGCCCAGGCGCGGCCCTCGTCGCCGCCCCACAACAGCCACGCCACATAGCCGGCGGAGGGATTGTCCTCATTGCCGAAGTTCCTGGCGCGTTTGTCAACTTCATGGCGGGCGAAGAAACTCACCATCCGCCGGATGGTCGAAGGCTGCAGCGCCCGGCGTTCGACCAGTTCGCGCGCACGGCCAACGCCGATCTCGGTGCCGCCACGTCCGAACCTTTCGCGCAGGCGCAGGCCTTTGGCGGCATTGTCGGCAACAACCTGCGGGGGAACGAGCGAGATTTCAGGCGGATTGGTCACGGCATGTCCCGGCGCATTGTTGACGCTCGTGCCAGCTAGCGCGATTCCCAGCCGGTCCGCCATTTGGAACCGTCCGCGCAATGACCTGGGCACCAGTAGCCATGGTCTATCGCCGCCTCCCCGAAGGGAGACGGCGCCCCCGCCGGGAGGAATTCTAGACCAGCATGGTCATCGGGTTTTCGATGATGCGCTTGAAGGCGCCGAGCAGTTCGGCTCCCAGCGCACCGTCAACGGCGCGATGGTCGGTCGACAACGTCACCGACATCACGGTGGCGATCCTGATCTCGCCGCCCTTCACCACTGCACGTTCCTCACCTGCGCCAACCGCCAGGATCGTCGCATGCGGCGGGTTGATGACGGCAGCGAAGTCCTTGATGCCGAACATGCCGAGGTTCGACACCGCCGTGGTGCCGCCCTGATATTCCTCCGGCTTCAGCTTGCGATCACGCGCCCGCCTGGCCAGGTCCTTCATCTCGTTGGAGATGACCGACAGCGTCTTCTGGTCGGCCTTGCGCACGATCGGCGTGATCAGCCCGCCCGGGATCGACACCGCCACGCCGACATCGGCATGCTTGTGCTTGACCATGGCCGTATCTGTCCACGACGCATTGGCATCCGGCACGGCGACCAGCGCCTGTGCCATCGCCTTGATGATCATGTCGTTGACCGAGAGCTTGTAGGCCGGGGCATCGCCCTTTTCGGTCTTCCGCATCGGCGCGGCGGCATTGAGCTCGGAGCGCAGCTTGAGCAGCGCGTCCAGTTCGCAGTCGAGGGTGAGATAGAAATGCGGGATGGTCGACTTCGCCTCGACCAGACGCCGGGCGATGGTCTTCCTCATATTGTCGTGTGGGACGAGGTCGTAGGAGCCCTGTTCGAACAGCTTCAGCACCGCGTCGTCCGACATCGGCTTGACCGCAGGCGCGGCAGCCGGAGCGGCGGCAACTGGCGCCGCAGCCGGAGCAGCAGCCTTGGCTGCGCCACCACCAGCAATCGCCGCCTCGACATCGGCCTTCACCACGCGCCCATGCGGGCCGGAACCGGTGACGCCCGCCAGGTCGAGCCCTGCCTCTCGCGCCAGGCGGCGCGCCAACGGCGTGGCGCGGACCGCGCCAGCCGGCGCAGGCGTCTCCTGCACGGCGAGCGCGGTCTGCGCGGGCTTGTCCTGGGAGGAGGACATCGGTGTCTCGGCCTTGCCATTCACAACAGGCTGTGGTTCGGCGGGTGCAGCCACAGCGGGTGCGGCAGGTGTGCCGGCATCCTCGCCCTCGGCATAAATCCAGGCGACAGGTGCGCCAACCGGAATGTCGACACGTTCCTTGCCGGTGATGTTGCGCAACGTGCCGGAAGCCGGAGCGTCGATCTCCATCGCCGCCTTGTCGGTCTCGATCTCGAACAGGACATCGCCCTGTTTGACGCTGGCGCCTTCCTCGAAGAACCAGCGCGAGATCTGCCCGGTCGCCATATCCATGTCGACCTTGGGAAGGATGACTTCGACCGGCATCGTCAGCGTTTCCCCTTGGCGAGGTCGCGCGCGGCCGCGATAATGTCCGGCACCTGCGGTACCGTCGCCTTTTCGAGATCCGGATTGTAGGGGATCGGGACTTCCGCGCCACCCAGGCGCACGATCGGCGCGTCGAGATAGTCGAAGGCGTCGCTTTCGGCAACCACAGCGCTGACTTCGGCGCCGATGCCCAGCGTCTTCACCGCCTCATAGACGCACAGGAGCCGCGAGGTCTTCTTGACGCTGTCGATGATGGTCTGCTTGTCCATCGGGCGCACGGTGCGCAGGTCGATGACCTCGATGTCGATGCCCTCGGCCTGCAATGCGGCGGCCGCTTCAAGCGCCTTGTGCACCATGATCGAGGTGGCGACGATGGTGAGGTCGCGGCCCTGACGGCGGATATCGGCCTTGCCGATCGGCACGGTGTAATGGCCTTCCGGCACCGGGCCCTTCATCTTGTAGAGCAGCTTGTGCTCGAAGATCATGACCGGGTCCGGATCAGCGACGGCGGCCAGCAGCATGCCCTTGACGTCATGCGGGGTCGCCGGCTGGATCACCTTCAGGCCGGGCACATGGCCAAGCCAGGCTTCCAGGCTCTGGCTGTGCTGCGCGGCAGCACCGGTGCCGGAGCCGGCCGGGAAGCGCATGACGACGGGGACAGAAACCTCGCCGCCCAGCATGAAGCGCATTTTGGCGGCCTGGTTGACGATCTGCTCCATGGCGAGCGTGGCGAAATCGGAGAACTGGAATTCGAAGATCGGACGCAGACCGGTCAGGGCCGCGCCGACGGCGACACCCGCGCCACCCAGTTCCGAGATCGGCGTGTCCATGACGCGTTCGGAACCGAAACGCTCGACCAGATCGCCGGTGACCTGGAAGGCGCCGCCATAGACGCCGATGTCCTCGCCCATCAGGAAGACACGCTCATCCTGCTCCATGGCGATCGCCATGGCTTCCTGGATGGCCTGGGCATAACTCAGTTCACGCACTGCGACGTCCATCACGCAACCTCCGTATAGACGTAATTCTCAAGGTCGCGGATTTCCGGGCTCGGACTGTCCTTGGCAAACTCGATGCCGTCGGCAATCTCCTTCTTCACCGCTTCGCGCACAGCCTCGATGCCGGCGTCGTCGATGATGCCGAACTCCTTCAGCTCGGCTTCGAACAGGGCGATCGGGTCGCGGTTGGCCATCCAGTCCTCGATCTCTTCCTTGGTGCGATAGCGGTTGCGATCGCTCTTGGAATGGCCGCGGTAGCGGTAGGTCTTGGATTCGATCAGCGTCGGACCTTCGCCGGCGCGGGCGCGCTCGACAGCAGCATCGGCAGCTTCGGCCACTTCGGAGAAATTGTTGCCGTCGACGATGACGCCAGGCATCGCATAGGCGCTGGCGCGGTCAGCGATGTTCTTGACCGCGGTCGAACGCTCGGTCGAGGTCGACATGCCGTAGCCGTTGTTCTCACATACGAAGATCACCGGCAGCTTCCAGACTGCGGCCATGTTGAGCGCCTCGTGGAAAGCGCCCTCATTGTTGGCGCCGTCGCCGAAGAAGGAGACAGCTACCTTGCCGGTCTTGAGCTTCTTGGCAGCCAGGGCGGCACCCACAGCAATCGGAATACCCCCGGCAACAATGCCGTTGGCGCCGAGATTGCCCTTGGTAACGTCTGCGATGTGCATGGAACCGCCGCGGCCCTTGCAGTAGCCGGTGGTCTTGCCGAAGAACTCGGCGAACATGCGCTTCACATCAGCGCCCTTGGCGATGCAGTGACCATGGCCGCGATGGGTGGAGGTGATCTGGTCCTGGTCGGTGAGCGGCATGCAGATGCCCAAAGCGCTGGCTTCCTGGCCGATGGACAGGTGCATGGTGCCGTGGATGAGACCGCGCATATAGGCGTCTTCCGCACCCTCCTCGAAGCGGCGGATCAGGTACATCTTGTGCAGCACTTCGCGCAGCTGCTCAGCCGTATACTTGCGGAAGGCAAATGGCAGGTTGGGTTGTGCCGCGTCACTGTTCGCGGCTTTCCTGGCGGTGGCCATGATGATGCTTCCTCAGTTACCGTAGACGAGCTTGTCCTGCCGGGCGCGCAGCTCGGCGATCTTGGAGCCGGGCGCCGGCGCGGCGTTGGCATAGGTGATCAGGTCGCCTTTCCTGATCGGCGCGGTCACCGAACCGCCCTGCAGCAGGCCGCATGGAATGGCCTTGGCGGCGCGCGCTTCCGGCGCGGTCATGATCCAGGCGCGGTAGCAGTACTCGCCGATGGCATCGAGCCTGTCGCCGGGCTGCATGTCCTTCTTGGCGACGGCACAGACTTCGGCGACGGGCTTGGCCAGCGGCACCATGTCGGCCTTGCCGTAAAGGACGACGCGGGCGCAGGTGAGCGGCACTTCCAGCGAGGTCAGGTGATAAGGCCGATGGAAAGTGAAGTACGGGCCCTTGCCCATCTTCAGGTCTTCCATGCGCTCCGAGACACGCGGATGCGACATGTCGGCGACGACGAACACGCCAGGCGCGACGCCCTTGCCGATGGAGTAGTCGACGACGCCGACCCTGGAGAGGACGCCGCCGTCCTTTTCCGGGACCAGCACCTTGTTGAGTTCGCCCAGCGTAGCGGCAGGCCCATGCATGCCGGCCTTGTCGGGCACGAGGCCGGTGGCGTTGGCGATCGCCGCCATCTCGACCATGGTCTTGGAGCCGTCGACGAATTCGACCAGCATGCGCACGTTCATATGACGGCGCGCTGCCTCTTCCTCATAGGCGGGAGGGGTGGCGTCGATGTTGAGCGGATTGTTCTTGCCCTTGCCGGCGGCGACGATGGGATGGCCCATGGCCGAGACAAACTCGATCAGCTCCATGCAGGAGGATGGCTCATCGCCCGCACCCAGCGAGTAGGTGACGCCGAGCCGATCGGCCTCGCTCTTCAGATAGGCGCCGATGGTGACGTCGGCCTCGACATTCATCATGACGAGGTGCTTGCCGTGCTCCATCGCACGCAGGCCGATTTCCGCGCCGACGGCCGGAACGCCCGTAGCATCGATGACAACGTCGATCAGGTCGTTGTTGATGATGAGGTCGGCATCATTGGTGACGGCAACCTTGCCGGCTTCCATCGCCTCGGTCATGGCCGAAGCGTTCGAGACTTCCTTCGAATGGCCGCCCTCCTGGAAGGCGATGTCCACGGCCTTGTGGGCGTTGGGGATGTTCAGTTCGGAAATCGCGCCGATCTCGATGCCGGACATGTGGGCGACGCGCGTGACGATGTCGGTGCCCATCTCGCCCGAGCCGATCAGGCCGATGCGGATCGGCTTTCCGGACTTGCCGCGCTCCTCGAGATCACGGGCAAGGCCCGTCAACGCAATATTGGAAGCCATAGCAGTCACTCCTCCCACATGCAGGCTGTTCTGATGCCTGACGGGTATTGAACATATGTATTTCTGTCAAGACTAATGTCCACAACTTCGACGACGCCAGAGGGTTTGTGGACGTCCAATCCGGACGTGCACGGACACGCCCCCGCGGTGTTCGCCCGTAAGAGCTGCATCATCGTTCACGACAGGGCGAGAGGAGGTTTCTCCCCGCTGGGAAAAGGAGGCTCAGGCGTTGGCCCGCAGCCAATCGGCCAGAGATGGACGGCGCGCACCGTCCCTGCCTTCGAACACAGGCGAGGCGAGCAGGGAATTCAGCACTGCTTCCTGGGTTGTCTCGGCGGCAGCCTGGAACAGCAGGTCGATGCGCGACTCATTCAAGACCTGAATCGGGACGAGACCGCGCTTCTCATCATGGTCGACCGGATCGGCGGTCGAGAAAGCTAAGGCGATGTCACCGCTGCCATGGCCCCAGAATGCGCCAAGCCTGGCGATGCCGGCGCCGGCACGACGGGCGACACGCTTCAGCTGCCGGTGTTCGAGCGGGATATCGGTGGCCAGCACGATGATCACCGAGCCACTTTCGGCCTCGATCGCCCGGCGCGGGTCGGGACGGCGACCGTCGGGCAGGACGAGGTCGCCGGCGCGGCCGAAATTGGTAAGCACGAGTGCGCCAAGATGATGATCACGACCATCGAGCCCGATGCGGCGCGACGCCGTGCCGATGCCGCCCTTGAAACCGAAGCAGGTCATGCCGGTGCCGGCACCAACGCTGCCCTGCTCGACCGGCCCTTCGCTGGCCGCCTCGATGGCGGCCAGCACGTGCTCCTCGCCAACCGCCAGCGCCTGGATGTCATTCAGCGGACCGTCATTGCACTCGGCGACGACGGGATTGACGGTGCCGGTGCGGCGGCCGATGTCGGGGTTCTGCCGGATCGCCTGCCGGACCATGGCGGTGGCGCAGGTGCCGACGGAAAGCGTGTTGGTCAAAAGCAGCGGCGTCTCAAGGGTGCCGAGCTCATCGAGCTGCACCAGTCCGACGGTCTTGCCGAAGCCGTTGATGACTTCGGATGCAGCCCTCACCTTGCTGCGGAAAAGATTGCCGCCATGCGGCAGGATGGCGGTAACCCCGGTGTTGATATCGCCATCGCGCAGCGTGACATGGCCAACGCGGACGCCAGCGACATCGGTGATGGCGTTCAGCACACCTGCAGGCAAAGAGCCGCAGGCCAAACCGAAATCCCTGATGCGGTGGGCCATCGCCATTCCTCGCAAGCTGTTGCCGGGTCAGGCACGGCCTCGCCAGTTGCCAGAACCGATCCGGTTTGCGCAAGTGACAGCCATCTGCATTTTCCGGTCAAATCTCCGGTTGATGTGAAATATATTTCAGTATATGAATTTTATTGACAGTATCGTCGCGTACTGCAATGATCCTGCTGCTGGCTTCGGGAGGAAGTCCGGCTGCAATCAATCCATGAAACGGCGCAAAAGCGCCGCGACGGTTCTTGAGGAATGGCTTCGGCCAAGGGAGGAAACTTGCGCAAATTTCTGAGCACGCTCGCCATGGCGGCAGCGGCGTCGACCTTCATGAGTTCGGCTCCGGCGCTTGCTGAAACCGCCAACCCGTTCAAATGCCAGCCCGGCGAAAAATACGTCATGAACGTCATGGTCTCGGGCGTCGAATACTGGTTCCCGGTCTATGAGATGTTCAAGCAGGCCGGCCAGCAGTTCGGCTGCGAGACCGCGTATACCGGCACCCCGGAATATGACGTGAACAAGCAGATCGCCAGCTTCGACCAGGCACTCGCCCAGAAGCCGGCCGGCATCCTGGTTCACCCGATGAATTCCGACCCGTTCATCGAGCCGATCAACCGCGCCATCGAACAGGGCACCGCGGTCGTGACCTTCGCGGCCGACTCGCCGAATTCCAAGCGCGTCTCCTACATCACCTCCGACAACGTCGCCGAAGGCACCTACGCCGCCGACGCCGTCGCGGAATCGATGGGCGGCAAGGGCGAATATGCCGTGCTGGAGAACCCCGGCCAGGACAATCATGACAAGCGCGTCGCGGCTTTCGTCGCCCGCATGGAAGCCAAGTGGCCCGACATGAAGCTCGTCGGCCGCGCCGCTTCCAACCAGGACCCGACCAAGGCCTATCAGGCGGTGCTCAGCCTCGCCCAGGCGCATCCCGATCTCGGTGCCGTCTTCATGCCTGAAGCCAATTCGGCAATCGGCGCGGCACAGGCAGCCAAGGAAGGCGGCGGCAAGATCAAGGTCATGCTGGCCGACGTCAACGCCAAGATCCTCGACATGATCAAGGCCGGCGAGATCTTCGGTTCGGTCAACCCGAACCAGGGTATGCAAGGCTATATGGGCTTCATGCTGCTCTGGCTGGCCAAGCACCCCGAGCTGATCGACCCGATGAACGATGCGAAGCGCGCCGGCACCAACGCCATGAAGGTGCCGTTCGTCGACAACGGCTTCTCGATCGTCACCAAGGACAACGCCGACGATTTCTACTGGGACAAGTATCTCAAGCGGCGTGGCACCAAGGGCATCGAAGAGTAAGCTTCGGCCCGAACAGCAACTGGCCGGAAGGGACAGTCCCTTCCGGCACCTTTTCAGCCCCTTTCGCAGGAGCATGGCGTGACCGACGCGCCCGTCCTTCAGATCCGCAACCTTTCCAAGGCGTTTGGCCCGGTCCAGGCGCTGAGCGGTGTCCAGCTCGAGCTGCGACGCGGCGAGGTGCATGCCCTGTGCGGCGAGAACGGCGCCGGCAAGTCGACGCTGATGAACATGATCGGTGGCGTGCTGCAGCCCGACGAAGGCGAAATCCTGATCGATGGCCAGCCGGTAACGATCGCATCGCCGGCAGCAGCGCAGAAGCTCGGCATCGCGCTGGTGCACCAGGAGATCGCGCTCTGCCAGGATGCGACGGTGGCCGAAAACATCTGCATGGCTGCAATCAACGCCCGTCGCGCCCCGCTGATGAACTACGGCGAAGTCTACGCGCAGGCCGAAAAGGCGATGAACCAGCTCGCGCCCATTCCGGTGCGTACCAAGGTCGCCGACCTTTCCATTTCCAGCCAGCAGCTGGTCGAGATCGCCAAGGCGCTGACGCTCGACTGCAAGGTGCTGATCCTCGACGAGCCGACCGCGGCCTTGACAGAAACCGAGGCGCAGCGGCTGTTTTCCATCGTGCGAGACCTGAAGGCGCGCGGCATCTCCGTGATCTATATCAGCCATCGCATGGCCGAGATCTTCTCGCTCTGCGACCGCGTCACCGTTTTCCGTGACGGGCGCTATGTCGCGACCGAAGCGATCGCGGCGACCTCACCCGACGATGTCGTGCGCAAGATGGTCGGACGCGAGATCACCCAGCTCTATCCCGACAAGCTTTCCGCCGATGCTGTGCCCGGCCTGACGCTGCTCTCCGTCAAAGGCCTGTCCGACGGCAGCCGCTTCGCCAATGTCGATCTCGACCTGAAGGCCGGCGAGATCCTCGGCATCGGCGGTCTCATCGGTGCCGGCCGCAGCGAGATCGCGCAGACGATCTGCGGCCTGCGGCAGGCCAGTGCCGGCAGCGTCGCGCTCGACGGCAAGCCGCTCGCCATCCGCAGCTATGCCGACGCCGTGAAGGCCGGCCTCGTCTACCTTTCCGAGGACCGCAAGGGCTCTGGCGTGTTCCTCGACCTCTCGATCGCAGCCAATGTCTCGGCGCTCGACCTCGGCAAGCTCACCGGCCGCTTCGGCCTGCTCGACCGTCGCGCCGAAGCCAACCAGGCGGCGAGCCTCGCCAAACGCCTCGGCGTGCGCATGGCCGGCATCGACGCGCCTGTCTCGACACTCTCGGGCGGCAACCAGCAGAAGGTGGCGATCGCCAAGCAGCTTTCGGTTTCGCCAAAAGTCATCATCATGGACGAGCCGACGCGCGGCATCGACGTCGGCGCCAAGGTCGAGATCCACCGCCTGCTGCGCGATCTCGCCAACCAGGGTGTCGGCATCCTCGTCATTTCCTCGGAACTGCCCGAACTCATCGGCCTCTGCGACCGGGTCCTGGTCGTGCGCGAAGGCGCGATCGCCGGCGAACTCGGCGCGGGCGAACTCGACGAGGAAGCCATCATCATGCTGGCCTCCGGCGTACAGCCAGGTGCTGCAAACCAAGGACTAGCAAACCATGTCGCCTAGAGCGGGAGAAACCGTCATGCATGCCGACATCAAGGCCACGGGCCCGAGCCGTTCCAGCTTCGCCCGCCTTGCCTCGATGCGCGAGGCCGGCCTGATCGTGATCATCCTGGCGCTGTGCATCGCCATGAGCTTCGCCTCGCCGCACTTCCTGACCTGGGGCAACTTCCGCGCCATGCTGATGAGCTTCTCGATCGAGGGCATCGTCGTGGTCGGCATGACCATCCTGCTCATCGTCGGCGGCATCGACCTGTCGGTCGGCTCCGTGGTCTGCTTCTCCATGGTGGTTTCCGGCGCGCTGTTCCTGATGGGGTTGGACCCCTGGACCGCCAGCCTGATCGGCATCGCGGTCAGCGCGCTGATCGGCGCGGTGATGGGTTTCTTCGTCACCGTGGTCGGTCTGAACCATTTCATCACCTCGCTGGCCGCGATGGTGATCGTGCGCGGACTGTGCCTGGTCATCACCAAAGGCACGCCGCTGTCGCTGTTCACGCTGCCGCCGGAATTCAAGGCGATCGGCCAGGGCAGCTTCCAGGGCGTCCCCTATGTCATCATCATCTTCGTGGTCGTGGTGGCGATCTTCGACTTCCTGCTCCGGCGTGCCACCGCGTTCCGCAAGGTGTTCTACACCGGCTCCAACGAGAAGGCTGCGCAGTTCTCCGGCATCAAGACCAACCAGGTGAAGTTCTGGGTGACGGTGCTGTGCGCCACGCTCTCAGGCGTTGCCGGCGTCATCTACATGGCGCGCTTCGGCGCCGCGACGCCGACCTTCGGCGCCGGCATGGAGCTCAACATCATCGCGGCGGCGGTCATCGGCGGCGCTTCACTGAAGGGCGGCTCGGGAACGATCTTCGGCGCGATCCTCGGCATCGCGCTGCTGTCGGTGGTGACCAGCTCGCTCATCCTGCTGGACATCTCCGTCTACTGGCAGGACATGATCAAGGGCTGCATCCTGCTGGCGGCGGTATCCGCCGACCACTTCCTGCACGCCAAGAAGTCGTAAGGGGCGGCGAAGCGACCATGGCCCCTCCCAGCACACGCGACGACATCTCGACCGTGCGCCAGATGCACCAGGCGCTCGTCCTCCACTACATGGAGGGCAAGACCCAGGCCGAGATCGCCAAGGAACTCGGCATCTCGCATGCGACGGTGAACCGCCTGATCAAACGCGGCCATCAGCTCGGCCTCGTCGAGATCAAGATCAAGTCGCCGATCGACCAGCTGGTCGACCTTGAAACCCGCCTTGTCGGACTTGGTGGCATCGAACGCGCCTTGGTGGTGCCGACCGTTTCGGAAAACCCACAGACGGCATTGCAGCGTGTCGGCGAAGCGGCAGCCAATCTGCTGCTCGAAACGATCAAGGATGGTGACACCATCTCGATCACCGGCGGCAAGGGCGTCAGCGCGCTGGTCGCCGGCCTCAAGCCTGGCCGCCGCTACGATGTCGAGGTGATCCCGGCGACCGGACTGGTGCAGGGCAAGCACTACACCGACGTCAACCACGTCGCCTCGCTGATGGCCGACAAACTCGGCGGCCGCGCCTACCAGATTCACGCCCCGCTCTTCGCCGATACGCCGGAACAGCGCGAGATGCTGATGGGCGTGCGTGCCGTGGCCGACGTCTTCCGCCGGGCGCGCGAAGCCACCATCGCCGTGGTCGGCGTCGGCTCGATCCTGACCGACGATTCTTCCTACTACGACCTGCATCCCTCCTCCAGCGCCGACCGCCAGGCCATCGAGCGCTCCGGCGCCTGCGGCGAACTGCTGGCGCATCTGATCGACCGGGACGGCAGGCTCAGCGACTACACGCTGAACCGCTCGCTGGTTTCGCTGACGCTGGACGAATTCGCCACCATCCCGCGCTCGATCGGCATCGCCAGCGGACCAAGCAAGGTTGCGCCGATCCTGTCCGCCATGCGCGGCAATCATCTCGACATCATCGTCACCGACGAGGCTACCGGCCTCGGCATCCTCGACCTCGCCGAAAGAGAAGCAGCATGAGTTCCAGACAGATCCAGCGCGCGATCGGCGCATCCGGCATCCAGGCCTCCGCCGTCGGTCTCGGCACCTGGGCGATCGGTGGCTGGATGTGGGGCGGCACCGACGAGCAGGCTTCCATCAAAGCCATCGAAGCCTCGATCGACGCCGGCGTCAGCTTGATCGACACGGCTCCCGCCTACGGCCTCGGCCGCAGCGAGGAGATCGTCGGCAAGGCCATCAAGGGCAAGCGCGACAAGGTCGTCATCGCCACGAAATGCGGCCTGAACTGGCATTCCGGCAAGGGCAACCATTTCTTCGACCAGGACGGCAAGCCGGTGCACCGCTATCTCGGCGCCGACGGCATCGCCTATGAGGTGGAGCAGAGCCTGCGCCGGCTCGGCACTGACCATATCGACCTCTACATCACGCATTGGCAGGATCCGACGACACCGATCGTGGAAACAATTGCCGCATTGGAGAAACTGAAGGCTGCCGGCAAGATCCGCGCGATCGGTGCAAGCAATGTCAACGCCGAAGAGCTCAAGCAATACGTTGCCGCGGGGCAGCTCGATGCCATCCAGGAACGCTATTCGATGATCGACCGCGAGATCGAAGGCACGCTGCTGCCGATCACGCAGCAAAACGACGTTGCGACGCTGAGCTACTCTTCGCTGGCACTCGGCCTGCTCACCGGCTCGATCGATCCTGGCCGGGCCTTTTCCGGCGACGACCAGCGCAAGGACAATCCGCGCTTCTCTTCATCCAACCGGCAGAAGGTCGCGGCGCTGAAGCAGGCGATCCAGCCGATCCTGGATCAGCACAAGGCCTCGATGGCGCAGATCGTCATCGCCTGGACGCTGGCGCAGCCCGGCATCACCTTCGCGCTGTGCGGCGCCCGCAATCCAGAACAGGCGCTCGACAATGCGCGCGCCGGAGAGGTCAGGCTCAATTCAGCGGAACTGGCCGCCATCGACAAAGCGATAGCCACGCATCTGACCCAGTTGGATGCCTGATTAAGCGAGACATTCTGCAATGAAGCGCAACGAAACACTCGCCGCGCTGCGAGAGCGGCCGGATATTGCCGTGCTGGTGATCGGCGGCGGCATCAACGGCATCAGCGTCTTCCGCGAGCTGGCCTTGCAGGGCGTCGACGTGTTGCTGGCTGAAAAGGGCGACTATTGCAGCGGGGCCAGCGCTGCGCTGTCGCGCATGGTGCATGGCGGCCTGCGCTATCTGGAAAACGGTGAATTCAAGCTGGTGAAGGAATCGCTGCTTGAGCGTGACCGGCTGCTGCGCAATGCTCCGCACTATGTCGCGCCGCTGCCCACCACCGTGCCGATCTTCGACATCTTCTCCGGCATCGCCAACAGCGCGGTGCGTTTCCTCGGCCTGACCCGGCGCCCGAGCCGGCGTGGCGCGCTCGTCATCAAGGCGGGACTGACGCTCTACGACGTCTTCACGGCGTCACGACGGCTGATGCCAGTGCACAGTTTCCGGGGCGCCCGGAAAACGCTGGCGACGTGGCCGGCGATCAATCCGGCGACGCGCAGTTCCGCGACATACTACGACGCCTGGGTCAGCCGGCCAGAACGGCTGGGCCTCGAAATGCTGCACGACGCCATGGCCGCATCGCCCACAGCGCATGCACTCAATTATGCGCAGGTCGGTTCCGATGCAGACGGCCTGACGCTGACCGACACCATCTCCGGTCAGACGCTGCCGATGCGCCCTCGCCTGATCATCAACGCTACCGGCGGCTGGATCGACCTCACCAACAAATCGATCGGTGCGTCCGCGCCGACCATGATGGGCGGCACCAAGGGTTCGCACATCATCGTCGACAGCCAGGAGCTTCACGACGCGCTTGCCGGCCAGATGATCTACTATGAGAACGAGGACGGTCGCATCTGCATCCTGTTCCCCTATCTCGGCAAGGTGCTGATCGGGTCGACCGACATCCGCGTCGACGACCCTGACCAGGTGCGTTGCGAAGACGACGAACTGGCCTACATCCTGCAGTCACTCGCCTTTGTCTTTCCGTCGATCAAAATCGCCGAGAAGGAAATCGTCTTCCGCTTCTCCGGCGTGCGACCATTGCCGGCCAGCCAGGACAGTTTCACCGGACGCATCCCGCGCGACCATTTCTGCGAATTCGTCGAACCGATCGGCGCGTTGCCGGCAACGCTGTGCATGATCGGAGGCAAATGGACCACCTTCCGCTCCTTCGGTGCACTCGCCGCCGACATGGCTTTGGAGCGGCTGGGGCTGACACGTGAGATCGGAACCGAAGAGCTGGCCATCGGCGGCGGCCGGGATTTCCCGGCGGACACGGCGACCTGGTGCGCAGCGCTGGCGTCCGAATACAAGATCAGCAAGGCGCGCGCGCAGACGCTGCTCGAACGCTACGGCAGTTCGGCCCGTGCTGTCGCCGACGAGATGTCGAAGACGGCAGACACCATGCTGCCGGGCAACGGCTACAGCCACAATGAAATCCGGCTGATCGTGGAGCGCGAGCAGGTCGAGACGCTGGCCGACCTCTTCCTGCGTCGCACCACCATCGCCATCACCGGCGGCCTGACGACCGAGCTTGTCGACGCAGTGCTCGATATCCTCGCTGCACACAAGAAGTGGGATGCCAAGCAGGCCGCGCGGGAGCGTGCCGCGTTTGTCGCCTTGCTCAAGCATCAGCACGGCGTCGACCTCTCCAATCCCTCCGAGACAGACAACAAAAGGAGCGCGATATGCGCGTGAACAAAAAAGTCCGCATGAACAGGCTGTTCGGCAACGGCCGTTGCCTCGACGTCGCCATCGACCATGGCGTGTGCAACGAGCCGAGCTTCCTGGTCGGGCTGGAGGACATGGCCGGCGTTGTGGACAGACTGGTCAAGGCCGGCCCCGATGCCATCCAGATGAATTACGGCCAGTCCGACCTGCTGCAGGATGTTCCAGGCAAGGACAAGCCGGCACTGGTCATGCGGATCGACATGGGCAACCCCTATAACCGGATCCGCCACCGCGCGATGTGGGCGCTGCTGCAGAACGAGGCGGAGCCGCTGATCGGCGCTATCGAGATGGACGCCGCCTGCGTGGTGGTGAACCTGTTCATGCTGCCCGACGAGCCGGACCTGTTCAAGCAATGCGTGCAGAACATCTCCCGCGTGCGCGCCGACTGCGAGAAATACGGCATGCCGCTGATGATCGAGCCGCTTGCCATGCTGCCAGTGGAACAGGGCGGCTACATGGTGGACGGCGATGCCGAGAAGATCGTGACACTGACCCGCCTGGCGCGAGAGATGGGCGCCGACGTGGTCAAGGCCGACCCGACCACGCGGGCGGAAGACTTTCATCGTGTCGTTGAAGCGGCGCGCTGCCCGGTGCTGGTACGCGGCGGCGGCAAGGAGGATCTGCGCGCCGTGTTCGACAAGTCGGCGGCACTGATGGCGCAGGGCGCACTCGGCATGGTCTATGGTCGCAACATCTACCAGCACGCCAATCCGAGCGCCGTCGTTCGCGGCCTGATGGCGATCATCCACGACAATGCGGATGGCGCGACGGCCTGGGACCTGTACAACCGGGCGTAAGGGAGGCTTGGGAGGAGCCGATGGGTAGCTATATCCTAGGTCTTGATGCCGGCAACACCGTCATCAAGGCCATCATCTTCGACACGGATGGCCAGGAGCTGGCGGTGGCAGCGCTCGACGGCCGTTCGTCGATGCCGAAGCCTGGCCATGTCGAACGCGATCTCAATGAACTCTGGGCCAATGCCGTCACGGTCATCCGCCGCTGCATCGAGCAGGCCGGCATCGATGCCGGCGACATCATCGCAATCGGCTGCGCCGGGCACGGCAACGGCCTTTATGCGCTGGACCGCGACGGCGGGCCGCTGATCGGCATCCAGTCGCTCGACACACGCGGCGTCGGCATCGTCGCCGAATGGGCGCAAGACAATGTCGGCGACCGCACCTACCCCTACTGCCTGCAGCGGCCGTGGGCTGCGCAGACGCCGACGCTGCTTGCCTGGATCAAGCGTTTCGCACCGGAGCTGTTCAAGCAGATCGGCACCGTGTTCCTGTGCAAGGATTTCGTCGTCAATCGGCTGACCGGTGTGCGTTCGAGCGACACAACCGACATGTCCGGCTGCGGCCTGCTTAGCATGCCGGCACGCCGCTACGAGCCGGGCCTGCTCGCCGCCTACGGCCTCAACGACGGCATGGACCTGCTGCCGCCGGCACTGGAATCCGCCGAGATCGCCGGCCATGTCACGGCACAGGTGGCAGCGCTGACCGGGCTGAAAGCCGGAACACCGGTGATCGCCGGCCTGTTCGATGTGGTGGCCAGTGCCATCGGCTCGGGCGTGACGCGCACGGGCGCCGCCTCGATCATCGCCGGCACCTGGAGCATCAACCAGGTCATCACCGACGAGCCGATCCGCGACCCGTCGATCTTCATGCTGTCGACCTTCGACCCCCAGCGTTACCTGGCGATCGAATCCAGCGCCACTTCGGCGGCCAACCTCGAATGGATCGCGCGCGAATTCCTCGAGCATGAAGCCGGTGAAGGAAAATCGCCGTTCGAACACGCCAGTGACCTGGTCGCTTCCGTCGATCCGGCCGGCGATGTGCCAATCTACCACCCGTTCCTCTACGGCTCACAGCAGAACGGGCGCGCACGCGCCGGCTTCTACGGCATCGCCGGCTGGCATGGCCGCGCGCATATGCTGAGAGCACTGTTCGAAGGCGTTGCCTTCGAACACAAGCGCCATGTCGAGACCCTCTACCGGGCCGGCGCGCATTTCGACGAGGCGGTGCTGTCCGGCGGCGGTTCGCGCAGTGGCGTCTGGGCGCAGATCTTCGCCGATGTGCTCGGCGTGCCTGTCACCGTGGCGAGAAGCCGGGAAACCGGTGCGCTGGGTGCGGCGATCGCCGCCGGCACCGGCGTCGGTGTCTTCACCGACTTCGCGGCAGGTGCCACGGCGATGACCTCGGCCGCGCGGCATTATAAGCCCAATGGCGCGATTGCCCCTGCCTATGCCGCGCGCTACCAACTCTATGGCGAGATCAACCAGGCGATGAACCCGATGTGGGAACGCATCGCCAAGATGCAGGCGCAGCCGTGACCGAACCCGCTTCCTTCGGCGAATTCGACTTCGTGATCGTCGGTGCGGGCTCTGCCGGCTGTGTACTGGCGAACCGCCTTTCGGCCGACCCGCGCAACAGGGTGCTTCTGCTCGAAGCCGGCGGCAGCGACCGCTACCATTGGGTCGATATCCCGATCGGCTATCTCTACTGCATGGGCAATCCGCGCACCGACTGGCTGATGAAGACCGAGCCGGATGCCGGGCTCAACGGACGCAGCCTCAATTATCCGCGCGGCAAGGTGCTGGGCGGCTGCTCGTCCATCAACGGCATGATCTACATGCGCGGCCAGGCCGCCGACTATGATGGCTGGCGCCAGGCAGGCAATGGCGGCTGGGGCTGGGACGACGTGTTGCCCTATTTCCGCAAGTCCGAGGATTATCACGGCGGCAACAATGCCATGCACGGCGCCGGCGGCGAATGGCGGGTGGAGAAGCAGCGCCTGTCCTGGCCGATCCTCGATGCCTTCCGCGACGCCGCCGAGGAACTCGGCATCCCGCGCACCGAAGACTTCAACAGCGGCACCAATGAAGGCTCCGGCTATTTCGAGGTCAACCAGAAGAAGGGCGTACGCTGGAATACCTCCAAGGCGTTCCTGCGCGGCATCGTCAACCGCCGCAACCTGCGTGTGCTGACCGGCGCCGAGACCGAACGGCTCACCTTCGAGGGGCGCCGCATCACCGGTGTGGTCTTCCGCCATGAAGGCAAACTGCAGTTCGCGAAGGCCGGCGAAACGATCCTGGCCGCAGGCGCCATCAACTCGCCGAAGATCCTCGAACTGTCCGGCATCGGCCGGCCGGACCTGTTGTCCGATCTGGGCATCGAGACCCGACATGCCTTGCAGGGCGTCGGCGAAAACCTGCAGGATCATCTGCAGATCCGCACCGTGTTCAAGGTCAGGAACGCCGATACACTGAACCAGCGCTACCACAACCTCATGCGCCGTGCGGCGATGGGCGCGGAATACGCATTGTGGCGCAGCGGCCCGCTGTCGATGGCGCCGAGCCAGCTCGGCATCTTTGCCCGCTCCGATGCACGCCTCGCGACGCCGGATCTCGAATATCACGTGCAGCCGCTCAGCACCGACCGGCTGGGCGAGCCGCTGCATCGCTTCCCGGCAGTCACGGTCTCGGTCTGCAACCTGCGGCCCGAAAGCCGCGGCAGCGTGCATATGGAAAGCGCCGATCCGAAAGCGGCGGCGAAAATCCGGCCGAACTATCTGTCGACCGAAGGCGACCGGCACGTCGCGGTCGCCTCGATCGAACACGCCCGCCGGCTGATGAAGGCCAAGGCGATCGCGCGGTTCGAACCGGAAGAGATGCTGCCCGGGCCGCAGATCACCGGCCGGGACGATCTGGTGCGCAAGGTGGGCGACATCGCCACGACGATCTTCCATCCCGTCGGCACCTGCAAGATGGGTTCGGACGCCATGGCCGTGGTCGATGAGCGGCTGCGCGTCCAAGGCCTCGGCAGCCTGCGCGTCGTCGATGCCTCGATCATGCCGACGATCGTCTCCGGCAACACCAATTCACCGGTCATCATGATCGCCGAGAAGGCATCGGAGATGATCCTGCAGGATCGGTAGACAAGTCTCCGCACTCTCTTAAAGTGGCATGCGACTAGAGCGTTTCCGTTTTTCACGGAAACGCGGAAACGCTCTAAGTTTTGTTTTAGTCGCATTTTTGTAACGCCAAGTGATTCCACTTGGCTACAAAATGCTCTGGAGCGCCGCGCGTCCTTGGACGCGCAAAGGTCGCTCCAGCACTTTGATTTTGCGCATGACGGGTGGCGCATGCCACCCTGCCTTTCCGAAAATCGATACCGATTTCGGGATCATGCGACAAGGCCGGACAGGTGGGCACGCATGCTGACGAAGAACGAAAGCCTGACGGAGCTTGCCCAGCAACGCGCCGTGGGACACGGCGCCATCCAGGTGGAGTGGCGGCATGGACGATCACGCATCGCCCGCCTGTTCCAGGAGGGCTGCGCCAAGATCCGCATGCCGCGTGTGACGCGCGACCCGTTCGAAGCCATCCTCATCAACACCGCCGGCGGGCTGACCGGCGGCGATCGTATGAACTGGACCCTCCGGGCCTGCGAAGGCACATCGGCAGTCATCACCACCCAGGCCTGCGAGCGCATCTACAGGTCGCCTGAAAGTGCTGCCGTCATCGAGACGCGGCTCACCGCTGAAAAAGGCACGCATCTTGCTTGGCTTCCGCAAGAGACGATCCTGTTCGACCGTTCGGCCCTGTCACGGCGGCTGGACGTCGACATGGACGGCAGCGCCACGGTGCTGCTGGTGGAGGCGGTGGTGTTTGGAAGGCAGGCAATGGGAGAGATCGTGACGGAAGCACGTTTCCATGACCGCTGGAGGGTCAGCGTCGACGGGCGACCGATCCACGCCGAGGACTTCCGGCTGGGCCCGGATCTCGGCGCGCAACTGGCGCGCGCGGCCATAGCCGGCGGCCAGCGCGCGCTGGCGACGGTGTTGCTGGTCGGTCCCGACGCTGGACGTCACCTGGACGAAGCACGCGCGATAACCGGTGACGATGGCGCGGTCAGCACCTGGCAATCAGGCGGCATCAACAAGCTGCTGGCGAGGCTTCATGCGCCGGACAGCTACAGCCTGCGCAAGCGACTGGCACCCTTGCTGCGCTTACTGAATGGGCAGTCGCTGCCTAAAGTTTGGTCGATCTAGAACAACGAACGGGCCGGTTGAAACCATGAATCTGACGCCTCGGGAGAAAGACAAGCTCTTGGTCGCCATGGCGGCGATGGTTGCGCGCCGACGGCTGGAGCGGGGCGTCAAGCTCAACCATCCGGAGGCGATCGCGCTTATCTCCGACTTCCTTGTCGAAGGCGCGCGCGACGGACGTTCCGTCGCCGACCTCATGGAGGCCGGCGCGCATGTCATCTCCCGCGCCCAGGTGATGGAGGGCGTGGCGGAGATGATTCACAACGTGCAGGTCGAGGCGACATTCCCGGACGGCACCAAGCTGGTGACCGTGCACGAACCGATCCGTTGAAAACGGGCAGAAGCCAAGAGGAGAGACGACGGTGATGAAGAAGACGACCCTGTTGACCACGATCGCGCTCAGCCTGGCGGCAAGCCCGGCTTTCGCCCATCTCAACCCTGCCGAACATGGCTCCTTTGCCGCCGGCTTCAGCCATCCCCTGTCCGGTCTGGACCACATCCTCGCCATGGTGGCGGTGGGCCTGTGGGCGGCGATGCTCGGCGGGCGGGCACTGTTAGAGCAATTCCAGGAAAAGTGCGCAGCGGTTTTCCGTCCGGAATTGCGCAAAAACAAAAAGCTAGAGCGTTTCCGCGTTTCCGTGAAAAACGGAAACGCTCTGGTGGTGCCGGCAGCCTTCGTCGGCGTCATGCTGCTGGGTTTTGTTGCCGGTCTCTACGGAATGCCGCTGCTGATCCTCGCATCGGTGGTGGTGCTAGGCCTGCTCGTTGCGCTGGCGCTGCGGGTGCCGGCGGCAACCGGCGCGGTCATCGTTGGATTCTTCGCCTTCTTCCACGGCCACGCGCATGGTGCCGAGATCGGCGCCGCGGCATTCGCCTCCTATGCCGCCGGGTTCGCGATATCGACTGCCCTGCTCCATGGCGCCGGCATCCTGGTTGGCCTCGGCCTTGGTCGCCTGGGCGCGCGCGACAAGGCGCTTGTGGCAATGCGCATCGCCGGGGGTGCGACAGCGCTCGCCGGCATCGCGCTTGCGATCACCGGGTGAGGCCGCGATGATCCCGGGAGAAATCATAACGCCCGACATCGATATCGAGCTGAACCAGGCTGCCGAGGCCCTTATCCTCAAGGTCGCCAATACAGGCGACCGGCCGATCCAGGTCGGCAGCCACTATCACTTCTTCGAGGTCAACGCGGCTTTGCGCTTTGACCGTGAAAAGACGCGGGGGCTGCGGCTGGACATTGCTGCCGGCACGGCCGTGCGGTTCGAACCGGGACAGGAACGCGACGTATCGCTGGTTCCATTCGGCGGCGAGCGCGTCATCTACGGCTTTCGCCAGATGGTGATGGGAAAGCTCTAAGTTTGCGGCCGGTTCGCCGGCCTCAGCAACAGACATCCCCAGATGGAGACGTTCGATGCCAGCAAGGATCAGCCGCGCTACCTATGCGCAGATGTACGGGCCGACGACCGGCGACAGGGTACGGCTGGCCGACACGGAACTCTTCATCGAGGTGGAGCGGGATTTCACCACCTATGGCGAAGAGGTGAAATTCGGCGGCGGCAAGGTGATCCGCGACGGCATGGGACAAAGCCAGGTCTCACGTGCCGAGGGCGCCATGGACACGGTGATCACCAACGCGCTGATCGTTGATCATACCGGCATCTACAAAGCCGATGTCGGGTTGCTGGACGGGCGCATCGCCGCGATCGGCAAGGCCGGCAATCCCGATACCCAACCCGGCGTCACCATCGTCATCGGACCGGGCACGGAAATCATCGCCGGCGAAGGGCGGATCCTGACCGCCGGCGCCATCGACAGCCATATCCATTTCATCTCGCCGCAGCAGATGGAAGAAGCCCTGACTTCGGGCGTCACCTGCATGATCGGCGGCGGTACCGGACCGGCGCATGGAACGCTGGCCACCACCTGCACCCCAGGCCCATGGCACCTCGCGCGCATGATCCAGGCCTTCGACGGCATGCCGATGAACCTCGGCCTGTTCGGCAAGGGCAACGCCTCCCTGCCCGGCGCGCTCGAGGAGATGGTGCTCGCCGGCGCCTGTGGCCTGAAGCTGCATGAGGACTGGGGCACCACGCCCGCGGCCATCGACAATTGCCTGGCCGTCGCCGACCGCTTCGACGTGCAGGTCGGCATCCACACTGACACGCTGAACGAGAGCGGCTTCGTCGAGGACACGATCGCGGCCTTCAAGGGCCGGACGATCCACTCTTTTCACACCGAAGGCGCCGGCGGCGGCCACGCGCCCGATATCATCCGCGTCTGCCAGTACCCGAATGTTCTACCGGCTTCGACCAGTCCCACGCGCCCCTATACGATCAATACCGTGGCCGAACACCTCGATATGCTGATGGTCTGCCATCACCTGTCGCCGTCGATCCCCGAGGACATCGCCTTCGCTGAAAGCCGCATCCGCAAGGAAACGATCGCGGCCGAGGACATCCTGCACGACATGGGCGCGTTCTCGATCATCTCCTCCGACAGCCAGGCGATGGGGCGTGTCGGCGAGATGGTAATCCGCTGCTGGCAGACCGCAGACAAGATGAAACGCCAGCGTGGTTCTCTCGCAGAGGACGACGCCGGCAACGACAATTTCCGCGTCCGCCGCTATGTCGCCAAATACACGATCAATCCGGCCATCTCCCACGGCATCGCGCATGAGGTCGGTTCCATCGAGATCGGCAAGCGCGCGGACCTCGCACTGTGGAGCCCGGCCTTCTTCGGGGTGAAGCCCGACATGGTCCTGATCGGCGGGATGATCGTCACGGTGCCGATGGGAGACCCGAATGGCTCGATCTCGACACCGCAACCGGTGCATTACAGGCCGATGTTCGGTGCCTTCGGCAAGGCGCGCAGCGCCAGCTCGGTGACTTTCGTGTCGCAGGCCGCGCTGGCATCCGGCCTGCGCGAGAAGATCGGCGTCGAAAAACAGATGGTGGCGGTTGCCAACACGCGCGGCGGCATCGGCAAGCGCTCGATGGTGCTCAACGACGCAATGCCGGTCATGGAAGTCGACCCCGAGACCTATGAGGTGCGTGCCGACGGCAGGCTGCTGACGTGCCCGCCAGCCGAAACCGTGGCGCTGGCACAGCGTTATTTCCTGTTCTGAGAGCCGAAGGAGACCCCACCATGCGGGCCATCGAGATCATCCGCGCCGACAAGACGCACGATCAGCCGCCGCCTGCCGATCATGCCGTGCTGGAACGCGACGAGCGACACCTGCGCCGCAAACTCATCCTGCTGGCGAGCGGCGAAAAGCTGCTGGCCGATTTCACCGAACCGGTGGTGCTGGAGCATGGCGACAGGCTCGTCACGGAAGACGGCCGCGAGATCGAAATCCGGGCGGCGCGCGAGCCTCTGCTGGAGATCCGCGGGCGTGACGCGCTGCATATTGCGGAACTCGCCTGGCATATCGGCAACCGGCACCTCGCCGCACAGATCGAAGGCGATCGCATCGTGATCCTGCGCGACCACGTCATCAAGACGATGCTCGAGGGGCTGGGGGCAACGGTGCACGAGATCGACGCCATTTTCAGCCCGCTGCGCGGCGCCTATTCCGGCGGGCATCATCACCATCACGATGACCACCACGATGATCATCATCACGGTGGGGGCCATGACCACCACCACGACTGACCCCGGCCATGCGCTGCTGAGGCTGCTGGCCTGGCTCTCGCCGGTCTTCCCGGTCGGCTCCTACAGCTACAGCCACGGTCTCGAACAGGCGGTGCATGACGGGCTGGTCGTCGACACCGGCAGCCTGGAAACCTGGCTGAGCGATCTGGTAGAACGCGGATCGGCCTGGAACGACGCCTTGCTGCTCGCCGAAAGCTGGCGACTGGCGCGCGAGGGCAACGATCTCGGTGAGATCTCGGCACTGGCGGAAGCCCTGGCCGGCGGCCGCGAACGCCATCTGGAAAGCATCTCGCAGGGTTCGGCCTTCCTGGATGCGGCGCAAAGCTGGCCTTGCGCCGTCCTGCAGCGCCTGCCGCGTCCCTGCGCCTACGCTGTCGCCATCGGCGCCATCGCTGCCGCCCATGACATCGCGCTGACCAGCACGCTCACTGCATTCCTGCAGGCCTTCACGCTCAACCAGCTGCAGGCGTCGATCCGGCTTTCGGTGACCGGCCAGAGTGGCGTGACGGCATTGATGGCGAGGCTGGAACCCGTTGTCCTCGATACCGCACGACGCGCGGCGCACGCGACCCTTGACGATCTCGGCTCGGCGACGTTCCTTGGCGAGGTCATGGCCATCAGACATGAAACCCTGCATTCGAGGCTTTTTCGCTCATGACACAGAAAAACGGCCCCTTGCGTGTCGGCATCGGCGGACCTGTCGGCTCCGGCAAGACGACGCTGACCGAGAAGCTCTGCAAGGCACTGCGCGACCGCTATTCGATCGCTGTGGTGACCAACGACATCTATACGCGCGAGGACGCCTTGATCCTGGCGCGACACCAGGCGCTGCCGGAAGACCGTATCATGGGCGTGGAGACAGGCGGCTGTCCGCATACCGCGATCCGCGAAGACGCGTCGATCAACCTGCAGGCGATCGCGGAGATGAACCGGCGCTTTCCCGATCTCGACATCGTCTTCATTGAATCGGGCGGCGACAATCTCGCCGCCACCTTCTCGCCCGACCTGGCCGACCTGACGCTTTACGTCATCTCGGTCTGCCAGGGTGAGGAAATCCCGCGCAAGGGCGGTCCGGGCATCACCCGCTCCGATTTCCTCGTCATCAACAAGAGCGATCTCGCCCCTTACGTCCATGTAGATCTCGACGTGATGGAAGCCGATGCATCCAGGATGCGTGGCAAACGCCCGTTCGTCTTCACCGACCTGCATCGCGGCAAAGGCCTGCAGGAAGTCATGAATTTCATCGTCGAGCATGGTGGCCTTGTCGAGGAGACGACGAGACTCTCGGCCTGACGGCAACCGCAGTCACGCCGCTTACGACGCCAGCGACAGCCGGCCCTGGATGATCGATACCAGTGCCTCACCTGCCGTCTGCAATTCGGCGCTGTTGTCGATGGTGATGTCCTGACCATAAGCGCCGAGTTTCAGGCCCCGCTCGACACGACGGGTGATCTCTTCAGCCGTCTCGCGTCCCCGTGCCGAAAGCCTGGCCGCGATGATCTCGGGCCTGGCTGTAAGTCCGACCACGATAACATTGGCAAAGGCTGCGCGAATGCCCTCGATCGCGCCGCGCGAGCCGTTGGCAATTGCCGTGCCGCCACGGCCAACATGGTCCATAGTGCTGCGCGGCAAGGCATAGCTCAACCCATTCGCCTGCCAGCTCACGGCGAAGCGGCCCGCTTTCCTTGCTTCGTCGAAGGCGGATTCGCTCAGGCTGTCATGGTCTTCTGTCTCGGCTGTCGCTTCGCGCGTGACGATGCGACGCACGAACAGAATATCGCTGCGACCGACCAGATGCTCACGCGCATAGCCGATGACGCTGTCCTTGCCGGCACCGCTCGGGCCGACCACGACGACGAGCGCGCCTTGCGGGCTGGCGTCAGGCAACGCGACGGCCCTCGCGCCAGACCGAGCGCACGACCGGAACGCCCTTGCTGTGGCGCACGCGCACGACGTCGCCACGCAACCCCGGCGCGATGCGGCCACGGTCGGTCAGGCCGACCGTGCGCGCCGGCGCGGCGGTGACCAGCTTGATCGTCTCGTTGAGCGGCCTGCCCTGCGGACCATCGGCCAGGATGAACGGCGCCTGCATCAGGCTGAACGGCACATAGTCGGACGACAGCACGTCGAGCACACCTGCCTCGGCCAGCTCCCTCGCCGCGATGTTGCCGGAGTGCGACTTGCCGCGCACGATGTTGGGCGCGCCCATCATCACCGAGATGCCGGCGTCATGTGACGCCCTGGCAGCCTCCATGCTGGTCGGGAACTCGGCCAGCTTGACGCCGAAGGCGATCGATTCCTCGACATGCTCGACCGTGGCGTCATCATGGCTGGCGAGTGCGATGCCGCGTTCACTGCAGGCCTCGACGATGGTCTTGCGGTGGCCTGCTGAGTATTTCTGCGAAGCGGCGACGCGCTTGGCCATGAACCGTTCGAAAGCCGCGTCGTCCAGCCCGCGCTTGGTCTTGTAATAGAGCGCGTACTGCTCCAGCGTCTGGAATTGCCGCTGGCCGGGCGCATGATCCATCAGAGAAGCGAGCCGCACGAAACCGTCGGTCTTGAAGTCTTCGTACTGGTCGAGCACGTCGGCTGCCGAGACCTCGCAACGCAGGTGGATGAGGTGACTGGCCCGCAGCCGGTCTTCGGCAACGGCGACCTCGATGGCGTCGGCGATGGCGCGCATCTCGCCTTTCTGGAAGCCACCATCCTCATCGGAGCCCAGACGCAGGCAGTCGAAGACCGTGGTGATGCCGGAGGCGACGACCTGCGCATCATGCGCTTGCAGGGCAGCGATGGAGTCCCAGCGCACGCCGGGTCGCGGCGAGTAGTGGGCCTCGAGATGGTCGGTGTGGAGTTCGACGAGGCCCGGGACGACATAGTCGCCCTCGCAGTCTTCGCCGGTTGCCGCCACGCCGCTGTCGATCGCGGCGATCTTGCCGTCACGGAACAGGATCGATCCGTTGACGATCTCGTCCTCGAGGACGACGCGGGCGTTTTTCAGGACGATATCTTGGGACATCTCAGGCAGTCTTTCTGGCTTCAAGTGGCCGCAGCGGCCGGTAGGAATGCACGGTGAAGGGCGCACCGGCTTCGCGCTCGATGAACAGGGCAAGACCGTCGATGGCGAACGGACGTCCGGTGAAGGCCTCGAAGCGGCGTTCCAGCGCCGGCTGCACCCGCGCCAGCGTCTCCTCCGGCAGACGCTCGCTCAGCGTCATGTGGAAACGGAATTCGTCCATCACGAAGGGATAGCCATGACGCCTGAGGTAGGCGGCCTGGCGTGTGGTGAGCCTGGAGGGATCACGGCGCTCGATCTCGGCTTCGGTGAGCGCCGCCCGCACAGGCGCGAAGTGCAGGACTGCATCGGCGGCGAAGGCGGAAAGCTGGTACTCCGCTTCCGTCGGCAGCAGCGCCAGGAAAGAGCCGTGCTGTCCCAACGGCCCCAGCGGCCCGATCCGCAGGCCCTCTATGAAGAACGAGGTCGTCTTGGCGCAGAACCGGTCGAAACTTTCCTCGAGATCGGCCAGGCCGACACCGTCGGCAAGCCGGAACGGCGCAACGATGGTGCCGTGGAAGCCGTAGCGGCGCGGTTCGCCCGTCAGGCCGGAGATTTCCTCCGCCGGCAAACCATCGAACGATGGCACCGCAAGCTGCTCATTGGAGAAGGCATCGCGGCCGAGCCAGTTGGCCGCCGCCCTGGTCAGCGGATCGTCCTCGGAAGGCGTGAAATAGACTGCGTAGCGCATCACAGGAACAGCTTTCGCAACTGCTGCGAAATGACGTCGATCAACGACACCGTCACCAGCATGATGATCAGCATTGCGGCGGCTTCAGGGTAGTAGAAGCCACGGATGCTTTCGAACAGCACCTGGCCGATGCCACCGGCGCCGATGACGCCGAGCACGGTGGCCGCGCGCACGTTGGATTCGAAGCGGTAGAGCGCATAGGACATCCAAAGCGGCAGCACCTGCGGCACCACGCCGAAGACCACCTCCTGCAGGCGCGTCGCACCGGTGGCGCGGATCGCCTCGACCGGGCGCGGATCGATCGCCTCGACGGCCTCCGAGAACAGCTTGGCCAGGATACCGGTTGTGTGGATGAACAGCGCCATAACACCGGCAAAAGGCCCGAGACCGACGGCGACGACGAACAGCACCGCGTAGACGAGTTCATGGATAGAGCGGAACAGGTCCATCAGCCGGCGTACCGGCTGGACGATGTACCAGGGCGCCATGTTGGAAGCCGAGAGGATGCCGAAGGGAACCGCCAGGATCGCCGCCAGGAACGTTCCCCACAACGCGATCTGGATGGTGACCAGCATTTCCTGCAGATAGTAGCGCCATTCCCCGAAGTTCGGGTGCGAGAAGCCGGCCGCATATTGCGCCATGTTGCCGGCGTCGGTGAAGAGATAGGTCCAGCGGAACATCTCGGCCGGCGCCCAGCTCCAGATCAGAAGCAAAACCAGGCCAATCCAGGTGACGGTGGTCCAGGCATCACGGGTCCAGTCGCGCCCGATCTCGGGACGTGGTTTCTCGTTTTCACCGATATGCGTCGTTTGGGTCATCGTCGTGCTCGCTGGAGCATGATCCCGAAAAGACTTTTCCGGACAAAGATCATGCGACAAAACATGAGGGTCGAGCGGAATCCGTCTTCACCACATCCCGCTCCCGGGGTCATGCCGGGCGTCAATCCGCCCGGCATGGTGTGTCGAGGCCGTGCTAGATCGGCCCGGGAGCCGATCAGCTCTGGCCCTTGGCCTTGATCTTGGCTTCGTAGCCGGCCTTCTCGGCGTCGATCTTCTCGATCTTGGCCTTCTTGTCGGCGTCCGAGAGGTTGGCGTCGGCTTCGATCTTGGCCTTGGCCTTGGTCAGTTCCATGACGCGGATCGGCAGCAGCTGGTCGTTGTCCGAGGCGCGGAACGGCGCCCACTGCAGGCCGGCCAGGATTTCCTTCTCCTTGGCGACGTCACCCTTCGACTTGTCGGTGCCGTAGGTCAGGATGAAGTTCTTCAGCTTGTCCTTGGTCGCCTGCGGCAGTTCCTTGCGCCAGACGATCGGGTCGGACGGGATCAGCGGCGACTTCCAGATCACCTTGATCTTGGCGAAGGCCGCCGGCTGGTTCTTCTCGATGAGAGCCAGGTTCTCGGTGTTGTTGGCGGCAGCGTCGAGCTGGCCGTTGGCAACGGCCATGGCGTTGGTTTCGTGGTTGGCGTTGGTGACCGCCTTGAAGCAGTTCTTCGGGTCGACCTTGTTGGCCGCGAAGACGAAGGTGGTCGGAACCAGGAAGCCTGAGGTCGAGTTCGGATCGCCGAGGCCGAAATTCAGCGTCTTGTCGCACTTCAGCAGGTCTTCGACGGTGTTCAGCTTGCTGTCCTTCGGCGCCAGGATCAGTGACCAGTAGCCGGGGTTGCCGTCGACGGAGACCGTCTGGGCGAAGATCTCGCCGTCGGCGCGATCGACGGCTTCCATGGCCGACTTGTTGCCGTACCAGGCCATCTGCACCTTGCCGAAACGCATGCCTTCGATGACGCCGGCATAGTCCGAAGCGAAGAACGGCTTCACGTCGAGGCCGGTTTCCTTCTTCATATCGGCGAGGAAGGGTTCCCACTTCGGCTTGAGGTTCTGCTGGGACTCGGTCGAGATGATGCCGAAGTTGATCTCCTCGGCATAAGCGGCACCGGTGAGGGTGAAGGCGATCGCCGTGGCGGCGATGGCCTTGAGCATAGCGTTCATGTCAACGTCTCCTGTTGGTTCTCTGTTCAGGCGAAAGCCGGCGCCATGTCCGGGTTCTTGGTGGTTGCAGGTTCCGGGTATTCGGGGACGAAATCCGGAACAGCCTCGGGCAGGATCAACTCCTCGGAATTCGAGCCGTAGAGTTCGACCAGTGTTCTGTGGGTGAGCCTGGAGGACGGGCCGTCGAACACGACGCGGCCATCCTTCAGGGCGATGGTGCGCGGGCAGTAGCGGCGCGCATATTCGACCTGGTGCAGCGACACCACGCAGGTGATGCCGTCCTCGCGGTTGACGCCGGCCAGCACTTCCATGACGCGACGTGCCGAGGACGGGTCGAGCGAGGCGATCGGCTCGTCGGCGAGCAGGATGTTGGAGCGCTGCACCAGCGTGCGGGCGATCGCCGCACGCTGCTGCTGTCCGCCCGACAGGGTCGAGGCGCGCTGCCAGGCGACTTCCGGAATGCCGACCTTGGCCAGTGCCTCGCGGGCGAGACGCTTTTCCTCGGCACTGAACAGGCCCAGCGTGCCGCGCCACACCGGGATGCGGCCGAGATTGCCGATCAGCACGTTGGACAGCACGGAGAGCCGGCTGACCAGGTTGAACTGCTGGAAGATCACGCCGATGTTGCGCCGAAGCCCACGGGCGCCACCGGAGAGCCGGCCATTGTTCTGCAAGCTGGCGCCGAAGATCTCGATCGTGCTGGAGCCGGTTTGGCCGGTCTCCAACCCGCAGATGTGGCGCAGCAATGTGCTCTTGCCGGAGCCGGAGGCACCGATCAGCGCAACCATCTCGCCCTTGCCGATGTCGAGGCTGACATTGTCGAGTGCACGCTTCTTGCCAAAGTTCTTCGAAAGGTTGCGTATGCTGATGGCGTTCATGAAATCGCTCCTGGTTTGGGCCTTGGCCCCAGCACCAATTGAGTGGTCGTCGATGGACGCGTGTTGCTCGGCTGTCCGGGTACGCGACCGCGACCGGCAAGGCCGCGTCGCCCAGCCGGAATTCGCTACCCGGTTACTGCTTCTCGATGACGGTCGGATGTACCGTTCATGTCAGCTGTGTGACCATTCACCGGTATCGCGCCGCCGGACCTGCCTTCGTAGCGTTCGAGGAAGGCTTCGGCGCTCAGGTTGCGGAAATCATCGAGTGCCGCACGCAGCGCGGCGTGGTCCCAATCCCACCAGGCCAGCGCCTGCATGCGTTCTGCGATCGCCGGTTCAAAGCGGCGGCGCATGAATTTAGCCGGCACACCAGCGACGATCGTGTAGGGTTCGACATCCCTGGTAACGACAGCACCGGAGCCAACGACCGCACCATCACCGATCGTCACGCCGGGCAGGATGGTGACGCCGTGACCGATCCAGGTGTCGTGGCCGATCACGACACGGTTGGCACGGCGCGCGGCAAAGAAATCGTCTTCATGCGCAGCGTCCTCGAAGTAGTCGCCGGCACGGTAGGTGAAGTGATGCAGCGTGGCGCGCGACATCGGATGGTTGGTGGCGTTGATCCGCACCGAGGCAGCGATGTTGGCGAACTTGCCGATGGTTACGCACCACGTCTGGCCGTCCTGCATGATGTAGGAATAGTCGCCGAGTTCGGTTTCGGTGAGACGGCAGCCTTCGGTCACCTCGGTGTAGCGGCCAAGCGTGCAGTTCTCGAGGCGGGCTGTCGGATCGACAAACGGGGCTTCTGAAAGGCGCGGCATGCTCAGGCTGCCTTTCGGTCCGGCGCGAAGCCGGTGACGTCGACGACGATATCGGCAACGGCATTGCGCACGTCGGCATCGTGGAAGATACCGAGCAGCGCCACCCCTGCCTGCTTCTTTTCCGCGATCATCTCGACGACGACGGCACGGTTGGTGGCGTCGAGCGATGCGGTCGGCTCATCGAGGAGCAGCACCGGATGTTCGGTGATGAAACCACGCGCGATGTTGACACGCTGCTGTTCGCCACCGGAGAAAGTGGCGGGCGGCAGGGCCCAGAGGCGCTCGGGTAAATTGAGACGGCTCAGCAGTTCGCGCGCCTTGCCGGCTGACTTGCCGCGATCGATGCCGCGCTCGACCAGCGGTTCCGCCACGATGTCGAGCGCGCTGACGCGCGGCACCACACGCAGGAACTGGCTGACATAGCCGATCGTCTCGCGGCGGATTTCGAGCACCGTGCGCGGGGCGGCTGATGCCAGGTCGACCATGTGGCCGCGATGCAGGATCTCGATGCTGCCTTGGTTCACGGCATAGTTGCCGTAGAGCATCTTCAGGATCGAGCTTTTGCCGGCGCCGGACGGGCCGCCGAGCACGGCGCATTTGCCACCCTCCAGCGCGAAGGCCGCATCCACGATCACCGGCAGTTCGATGCCGCCTCGCAGATGCATGGTGAAGGTCTTGGCAAGACCGGAAACATTGAGAAGTAGCGTCATCACCGCGCCTCAGACTTGCAGGATCGAAGAAACGAGCAGTTGCGTGTAGGGCGCCTGCGGATCGTCGAGCAGACGGTCGGTCAGCCCGTGTTCGATCACCCGGCCGTCCTTCATCACCATCATGCGGTGCGACAGCAGGCGCGCGACGGCAAGATCGTGCGTGACGATGATGACGGCGAGGCCGAGATCGTGAACCAGGCCGCGCAGCAGGTCCAGCAGGCGCGCCTGCACCGAAACGTCGAGGCCGCCGGTGGGCTCGTCCATGAAGACCAGGCGCGGCGCGGTCACCAGATTGCGGGCGATCTGCAGGCGCTGGCGCATGCCGCCGGAGAAGGCGCGCGGCTGGTCGTCGATGCGGTCGGCATCGATCTCGACACGGCCAAGCCAGTCGGTGGCGGTGGCGCGGATGTTGCCATAGTGCCGGTCGCCAACCGCCATCAGCCGCTCGCCGACATTGGCGCCGGCCGAAACCGTCATGCGCAGGCCGTCGGCCGGGTTCTGGTGGACGAAGCCCCAGTCGGTGCGCAGCAGAAGGCGGCGTTCGGCTTCGCCCAACCCATAGAGGTCGCGCATCTCACCATCACGCATGCGGTAGGACACCGTTCCCGCGGTGGGCGCGAGGCGCGTGGAAATGCAGTTGAGCAAAGTCGTCTTGCCCGAGCCGGATTCACCGACGATCGCCAGCACTTCGCCAGGCCAGATGTCGAAATCGACATCGGCGCAGCCGATGCGCTGACCGTAATGCTTGCTCACCGACCGGACCGACATCAGCGGCAGGGTGTCGGTTTCGACCTCCGAGTGGTCGATCCTCACCGAAACAGTCATGACAGGGCCTCGCCGGATGTTTCGTTGCTATGGCCTGCGGCCTGGTCACCGCGATGGCCAGCGGCCTGGCGGCTTTCGCAATGATGGGTGTCGGAGCAGACGAACATGCGCCCGCCGCGATCGTCGAGCACGACCTCGTCGAGATAAACCTGCTCGGCTCCGCACAGCGCGCACGGCTTGTCGAAACGCTGCACCTCGAAGGGGTGGTCCTCGAAATCGAGGCTGATCACCTCCGTATGCGGCGGCACCGCATAGATGCGCTTCTCGCGCCCGGCGCCGAACAGTTGCAGCGCCGGCGACATGTGCATCTTCGGATTGTCGAATTTCGGCGTCGGCGACGGATCCATCACGTAGCGGCCCTCGACCTTCACCGGATAGGCGTAGGTGGTGGCGATGTGGCCGTTCCTGGCGATGTCCTCGTAGAGCTTCACGTGCATGAGGCCGTATTCTTCCAGCGCATGCATCTTGCGGGTTTCCGTCTCGCGCGGTTCGAGGAAACGCAGCGGCTCGGGGATCGGCACCTGGTAGACCAGCACCTGGCCTTCCTGCAGTGGCGCTTCGGGAATGCGGTGGCGGGTCTGGATGATCGTCGCGTCCTGCGTGCTCGTAGTCGTCTCGACGCCGGCAACCTTCTGGAAGAACTTGCGGATCGAGACCGCGTTGGTGGTGTCGTCGGCGCCCTGGTCGATGACCTTCAACACGTCGTCCGGCCCCAGGATTGAGGCCGTGACCTGGACGCCACCGGTGCCCCAGCCGTAAGGCATCGGCATTTCACGGCTGGCGAACGGCACCTGGTAGCCCGGCACGGCGATCGCCTTGAGGATGGCGCGCCGGATCATGCGCTTGGTCTGTTCGTCGAGATAGGCGAAGTTGTAGTTTGATGCCTGCGCGTTCATTCGGCGGCTTCCCTTGTTTCAAGAACCGCCTCGCCGGCACGCTGCTCGTATTCGGAGCGCATGGTGCGAACCAGGCCGAGCTCGGCCTGGAAGTCGACGTAGTGCGGCAGTTTCAGATGTTCGACGAAGCCGGTGGCCTGGACGTTGTCGCAATGCGACAGCACGAACTCCTGGTCCTGCGGCGCTGCGACCAGATCCTCGCCCAGTTCTTCCGCGCGCAAGGCACGATCGCAGAGCGACATCGCCATCGCCTTGCGTTCGGACTGGCCGAAGACAAGGCCATAACCGCGTGTGAACTGCGGCGGCGCCTTGGCCGATCCCTTGAACTGGTTGACCATCTGGCATTCGGTCACCTGGACGCGGCCGACCGGAACGGCAAAGCCGAGTTCCGGCATGAACACCTCGACATCGACCTCGCCAATGCGAACCTCGCCGACAAAGGGATGGCTGCGGGCGTAGCCGCGCTGGGTAGAATAGCCGAGCGCCAGCAGGAACCCTTCGTCGCCGCGCGACAGCGATTGCAGCCGCATGGCGCGCGACATCGGAAATTCCGTCGGAGTCTGGTTGATGTCGCCGGGTTCGGCCGCGGGGTCGATGAAGCCGTCATCCTCGATCAGGCCTTCCTGTCCGAGGATGTCGGCCACGCGCATGACCGGCTCCTGCGCACCACCGCGCAGCGCTCCGGTTTCGATCTGCGGATCACCTTCGAGTTCCTCATCGAGCAGGCGGTGCGTGTAGTCGAATGTCGGTCCGAGCAGCTGGCCGCCAGGCAGATCCTTGTAGCAGGCGGACACGCGCCGCTCGACCAGCATGGCGCCGGTGTCGACCGGCTCGCTGTGTCCGAAGCGCGGCAGCGTGGTGCGGTAGGCGCGGACCAGGAAGATCGCTTCGATCAGATCACCGCGCGCCTGCTTGATGGCGAGCGCCGCGAGCCGGCGATCGTAGAGCGAGCCTTCGCTCATGACGCGGTCGACGCCGATGCTCAGCTGTTCGGTGATCTGTTCGAGCGTCAGCGCCGGCACCGACCTGTCGCCGCGACGGCGATCAGCCAGCAGGCGGTGGGCATTGTCGATGGCGGCCTCGCCGCCCTTGACTGCAACATACATCGATCAACCCTCCTTCTCGACGAGGCGCGCCGAACGCGGCAGGCAGGCGATGGCATCACCTGCGGCGAAGATGAGGTCGACGCCGCGCGGGAAGCGCTTGCGGTTGGCTTTCCATTGAGCGGTGAAGTCCTGCGGCAGTCCGCGCGGCGCCAGCGTGATGCGATCGCGTATGCCCGGACCCTCGAATGTCAGCGGTGTACCGCCTTCGAGGCTCGGCACCTGCAGGATCAGCGTGGCGGAACGATCGGGGTATTCCTGGGTCCCTTGAGCAAAGCGCTCCAGCGGCGGCATGGTCAGCGGAGCGCCGACCAGGGCGAAAGCAACGTCGCCGCAGGTCGCCATCTCGCGGGCGCCGGTATGGAAAGCAAGCCAGGCGCGCAGCGCGGCATGCTCAGCCAGAGAGGCATCCAGCCAGAACGGCGTATCGGCATCGATCAGGGCACAGGCCACGGCGCCGGCTGCCCTGCCGAGCGGTGCAGGCGGCGTCACCACGGCATCAATCTCGATGACGATCGCAGGCTTCGCCATCGCATCCATGACGGCGCGGAAGACGGACTGAGCATTCAGGACCGGATCGGAGAACCCACCCTCGAGGGCAGTCGCTTCGTTCAGCATCAGTCCTCTCCTCGCACCATGGTGAAGAAGTCGACGCGTGTGGCAGCAGTCTGCTGGCGGCGTGTTTCATCGACTTGATCGAGTTCGAGCCGCATCGGCAGGATCAGTTCGGCATCGATGCGGGCCGCGGTTTCGGCGTTGCGGCAGAGCGCATCGATGACCGCCGAGAGCCGCGCCTTGGCATGATCGCGGCCGAGCGCCATGGCATGACCGACCGAACCATCCTCCAGTTTCACGCTGGCGCGAGTGACGGTCGCCTCACCGACATTGAACGGCTCGCCGGTGCCGCCAACGCGCCCACGCAGCATCACCAGGCCGGCCTCAGGACCGCGCAGAGGTGTATGCCTGGGCTGCAGCCCGAGCGTCGACCACAACGCATTCAGCCGTTCAGTGCTGCAGCGCGCCAGAACCGCCATCCGGTCCTGTCGCGCGGTTTGATCCGCCGTCATCTTCATGCCAACCTCAAATTTGTCTATTGATCTAGACAACTAGATAACCTAACCTGTCTTAGACCCGTTGAATGACGGAACAATGACAACGAAGGGCGGGGCCCACTATTTTTGACCGCAATAGAGGCGGATCGGGTCCCTGGACATGTGAGAAAAAAATGTCGAAGTCGGCATTGCATCGAGGGGTCGGCGTCGCGCTGTGGCGGCAGATCGGCGACGAGATCCGGCGTGGCATCGGCACCGGTCTTGCCGACGAGAACGGCCGCCTGCCACCCGAGGCCGAGCTCGCAGCACGCTTCGGCGTGAACCGGCATACCGTGCGCGCGGCAATAGCGGCCCTCGTCCATGAAGGCGTGCTGCGGAGCGAGCAGGGACGCGGTACCTATGTGCGGCGCCAGAAGCGCCTCACCTATCCGATCGGCGCCAGGACACGCTTCTCCGCCGGCCTCGAAGGCCAGGCGCGGGACCGTCAGATCGAACTGCTGGACCAGGCCAGCGAGCCGGCCAACGCCACGGTTGCCGCAGCACTCGGGCTTGAGGTTTCCGAAGAGGTCATCCGCCTCGAAATGCGCGGCCTCGCCGACGGCGTTCCTGTCTCACGTTCCACCGCATGGTTTCATGCCACACGTTTCCCCGAAATCGCGGACCATTTCGCCAGCACCCATTCGATCACCCAGGCACTCGCATTGTCTGGCATCACGGATTATCGCCGCGCCTCGACGACCATCGAAGCGCGGCACGCCGACGACACCGATACGCGCGATCTTCAGCTTTCACCCGGCGCCATCGTGCTGGTCGCGCGCGGTATCAATGTCGACAGCAGCGACAGGCCGATCCAGTATTCGCAGACGCGCTTCTCGGCGGATCGCGTCGAACTGACGGTCAGCCCTGACTAGGCGCTCAACCCCACAGCATCAGGCCGATCCAGCAGCCTATGATGAAGGCAGCTGCGATCGGGACACCCCAATCCGAGAGGAAGTGTGCGGGACGGTTTGTGTCGAAGTGGAGGAATGCCATAGCATGCCCTCCTCTAACGGGCTGGATGTCGCCCTCTGCAGCCGAGCCCTGTTTCGGCTGTCGACTGCGGTGATTATACACCCTGGTGGCATTCTCCACCAAACAAATCGTGGACCATGGAGACCAGATGAAACCGCATCTCCTGCTCGTTGAACCGATGATGGCGGAGATCGAAACCAGGCTCGATGCCGCCTTTCAGGTGCATCGCCTTTTCGACGCTGCGCAGCGTGACGGCATCGAAGCGGCACTTAGCGAGATCCGCGCTGTCGTTACCGGCGGCGGCATCGGTCTAACCAATGACTGGATCGACCAGCTGCCAGAACTCGGTATCATTGCCGTGAACGGCGTCGGCACGGACAGGATCGATCTGGCCTACGCCCGCAAGCGCAACGTCCATGTCACCACCACACAGGGCGCGCTGACCGATGAAGTCGCGGACATGGGGCTGGCGCTCATTCTTGCCGTGCTGCGCCGGATCGTCGACGGCGATCGTTTCGTGCGCAGCGGCCGCTGGCAGGCAGGCGAGCAATTTCCGCTCGGCTCCAGCCCGCGCGGCAAGCGGCTGGGCATTCTGGGTCTCGGCCAGATCGGCCGCGCGCTGGGCACGCGCGCCGAGCTCTTCGGCATGGCTGTGCGTTATTCAAACCGGACACACTATCACGACGTCGCCTGGCCGCATTTTGCCGATGCGGTCGCACTTGCGGCCGACAGCGACGTGCTTGCCATCTGCGTCGCGGCGACGCCGGACACGCGCCGTGTCATCGACAGGGCCGTGCTCAAGGCACTCGGCCCGCAGGGCACGCTGATCAACATCGCGCGCGGCAGCGTGGTCGACGAGGATGCGCTGGTCACAGCCCTGCGCGACGGCACGATCGCAGCGGCCGGTCTCGACGTGTTCGAGAACGAACCGGCCATCCGCACGGATTTCCTCGACCTGCCCAATGTCGTGCTGATGCCACATCAGGCCAGCGCCACCATCGAGACACGCCGCGCCATGGGCAATATGGTGCTGGCCAGCCTCGATGTCTATTTTGCCGGACGGCGGCCCGAGAACACCGTGAACTGAAAAGTTCAGAGCAGGCTGATCGTCTTTGCAGCTTGCTCTGGCACGCTCGTGCGGCGACCACCACAAATATTACCCGGGCAATATTGACGCGATAATTTCGTCCGGGTAATAAAACGCCTGCCAATCGCTGACGTCGAGTCCCACGCGACTGCAATCGAAACTCGCCTTCCTCGATCACATGATCCCCGGAACGTCATCATGGTTATTGTCAAAACCAATGCGATCGATCTGGCCTATGACAGCTTCGGCAACGAGGCCGACGAAGCGATCCTGCTGATTGCAGGATTGGGCACGCAGATGATCCGATGGACCGCTCCGTTCTGCGAAGAACTGGCAGCCCGAGGCTATCGCGTGATCCGGTTCGACAACCGCGACGCCGGATGTTCGACGCATTTCCACCAGTTCGCCCCGCCGGATTTTGGTGTGCTGGCGGCAACTCTCATGGCCGGACAACGACCGGACGTTCCCTACACGCTCGCTGACATGGCCGCGGATGCCATCGGATTGCTTGATGTCCTCGCCATCGACAAAGCGCATGTTGTCGGCCGGTCACTGGGCGGAATGATCGCGCAGATCCTTGCAAGCGAACATCCTGGGCGGGTGCTGTCCCTGACGTCGATCATGTCGAGTACCGGCAATCCGACCCTGCCACAGGCCTCACCCGACGTCATGGCGCTTATGATGCGCCCCGCGCCAGATCCGGCCTCCGACGAAGCCGGCTTTGTCGCACACGGCCTTGCCTTCGCACGCCGTATCGCCGGCGGCGGCCATCCGTTTGATGAAGAGGCCTGTCGCGGTCTGATACTGGAGGAGATCCGTCGCGCCTACGATCCAGGTGGCTTCGGACGACAGATCGCTGCGATTGCCGTAGCCGGTGATCGTCGTTCGCACCTTGCAACAATTACCGCGCCGACGCTTGTCATTCATGGCGCTGACGATCCGCTCATCCCTCCGGCTTGCGGCGAAGACACCGCGGCTTCCATTCCAAATGCGGATTTCATGCTGATCGCTGGGATGGGACACGATCTGCCGCCCGCCTTGTATAGGACGGTTGTCGACGCGATCGACCGGACGGCCAAGCGGGCTTCAATTCACTGAAAAACATTTGCCACGGGTGGCGGACCACCCCCGCCAGCCAATCGCCCCCCTGCATGCGCGTCAGCGCTTCTTGAACGCTTCAGCCAATGCCGCGCCAAACGCGCCCTGCGACGGCGGCGTCTTGTCCGGCTTGCCGCTGCCCTGCTGCGGCATGGCCGGTTTTCTCGGACCATCCTGACGCGCCGGCCTGGCCGAACCGCCATCGCCATCACGCCGCATCGTCAGGCCAATGCGCTTGCGGGGAATATCGACATCGACCACGCGCACCTTGACGATGTCGCCGGCCTTGACCACCTCGTGTGCGTCCTTCACGAACCGGTCGGCCAGTTGCGAGACATGGACCAGGCCGTCCTGGTGCACGCCGATGTCGACAAAGGCGCCAAAGGCGGCGACGTTGGTGACCGTGCCCTCCAGCAGCATGCCCGGTTTCAGGTCCTTGATGTCATCGACACCGTCGGCAAAGGTCGCCGTCTTGAAGCCAGGACGCGGATCGCGACCCGGTTTTTCCAGTTCGGCGATGATGTCGCGCACGGTCGGCAAGCCAAAACGCTCGTCGACGAAAACGCGCGGATCCAGAGCCTGCAGCATGGCGCGGTCGCTCATCAGCGCACGCACGTCGCGCCCGCAGGCGGCAACGATCTTCTTGGCCACGCCATAGGCTTCCGGATGCACCGAGGACGCGTCCAGCGGCTCGGCGCCGTTGGGTATGCGCAGGAAGCCTGCGCTTTGCTCAAAGGCCCTTGGCCCCAGCCGCGACACCTTGAGCAGTTCCTGCCGGCTGGGGAACGGACCATTGGCGTCACGATGCGCTACGATCGCTTCGGCCAGCGATGCGCCAAGGCCTGAAACGCGCGCCAGCAGAGGCGCGGAGGCCGTGTTGAGGTCGACGCCGACGGCATTCACCGCATCCTCCACCACTGCGTCGAGCGAACGCGCCAGCCGGTATTGGTCCACGTCATGCTGGTATTGCCCGACGCCGATCGATTTGGGCTCGATCTTGACGAGTTCCGCCAGCGGATCCTGCAGCCGCCGGGCGATCGACACCGCGCCGCGCAGGGAAACGTCCAGGTTCGGGAATTCGGCAGCGGCTGTTTCCGATGCCGAATAGACCGATGCGCCGGCCTCGCTGACGATCACCTTCAGCGGCTTCGGCGCCGGCATGTCGCCAAGCAGGTCGGCGACCAGCTTCTCGGTCTCGCGGCTGGCGGTGCCGTTGCCGATGGCGATGAGCTCGACATTGTGCTGGCGCAGCAGCCGGGCGAGTTCAGCCTGGGCGCCGCGCACATCGTTCTTCGGCTGGAACGGATAGACCGTTGCCGTCTCCTTTAGCTTGCCGGTGCCGTCGACCACTGCCACCTTCACGCCGGTACGGATGCCTGGATCGAGGCCCATGGTGGCACGCGAACCGGCTGGTGCTGCCAAAAGCAGGTCCTTCAGGTTGCGGGCGAAGACATGGATCGCCTCTTCCTCGGCGCGTTCGCGCAGGTCGCGCATCAGGTCGAGCGACAGATGCAGTGACAGCTTCACGCGCCAGGTCCAGCCGGCAACCTCAGTCAGCCATTTGTCGCCCGGCAGCGCGTTGCCGATCGCAAGTGTCTGCACGATGATGCGCTCCACCGGCTTGACCAGCGAGGTGTCGTCGGCATCGACTTCGATGGCGAGCGAGAGCACATCCTCGTTGCGGCCGCGCAGCATCGCCAGCGCCCGATGGCTGGGCGTCGTCGCCCAGCGCTCGGCATGATCGAAATAGTCGGAGAACTTGGCACCTGCCTCCTGCTTGCCGTCGACGACGCGCGAGCGCAGGAAGGCGCGATCCTGCATATAGGCGCGCAGCTTGCCGACCAGATCGGCGTTCTCCGCGAACTGTTCGGACAGGATGTCGCGCACGCCCTCCAGCGCCGCCTTCGTGTCCGGCACCTCTTCGGTGATGTAGCCTTCGGCGAGTTGCTGCGGCATGGCGGCGCGGTCGGCCATGATGGCTTCGGCCAGAGGACCGAGTCCGCGTTCGCGCGCGATCTCGGCTTTGGTGCGGCGCTTCGGCTTGTAAGGCAGGTAGATGTCTTCGAGTTCGGCTTTGGTAGCGGCAGCAGCGATCTTGAGCTTCAGCTCGCCCGTCAGCTTGCCCTGTTCGCCGATCGAATCCAGGATCGCGGCGCGGCGCGCGTCGAGCTCGCGCAGATAGACGAGACGTTCCGCAAGCTGGCGCAGTTGCGTATCGTCGAGACCGCCGGTCACTTCCTTGCGGTAGCGCGCCACGAACGGAACCGTCGCCCCCTCGTCGAGCAGGGCGATCGCCGCCGATACCTGCTGGGGCTTGGCAGCAATTTCAGCCGCGATGGTGGTAGCGATCCGTTCCTTGCCCGCCTGTTCTGCGCCGCTCATGCGTTACTTCGTCTCCAACCATTGAGTCGGCGCACCATATTCAAGTGCGCGAAGGGCCGCCACGCTGTTGGCCGGGCGAGCCTGTTTCTCCACAGCGAGCGGAAACTGGCCAACAAACTGCGGAACCGATCATCCACTCGCGCATTCCGAACCCCAGGGGCTTCATCTTACACAATTCCGGACGCGAAACCGTTGCGCGCTTTTGCCGGACTTGCCCCAGAGAGCGTGCCTCCGATGGATAAAACCCTTCTCCAAGTCCAGCACCTGACCATGGAATTCGGCGGTCTCGTCGCCATCGGCGACCTTTCCTTCGAGGCCAGGCGCGGCGAGATCACCGCGCTGATCGGCCCCAACGGCGCCGGCAAGACGACGGTGTTCAACTGCATCACCGGTTTCTACAAACCGACAGAGGGGATGATCCATTTCACCGGCGGCGACGGCTCGGAGTTCCTTCTCGAACGCATGCCGGACTTCCAGATCACCGCCAAGGCCAAGGTCGCCCGCACCTTCCAGAACATCCGGCTGTTTCCTGGCCTTACGGTGCTTGAGAACATGCTGGTCGCCCAGCACAACAAGCTGATGAAGGCGTCGGGTTTCCTCATCCTGGGTCTGTTCGGCATTGGCAGTTATCGCCGGGCTTCCACGGAATCGGTGGAGCTTGCGCAATACTGGCTGGAAAAGGCCGACCTCATCGACCGCGCCGACGACCCCGCCGGCGACCTCCCGTACGGCGCCCAGCGCCGGCTCGAAATCGTGCGCGCCATGTGCACCGGCCCGGAACTGCTCTGCCTCGACGAGCCCGCGGCCGGGTTGAACCCGAAGGAGTCGCTGGCGCTCAACGAACTGCTGATGGACATCCGCACCAACAATGGCACGTCGATCCTGCTGATCGAGCATGACATGTCGGTGGTGATGCAGATTTCCGATCACATCGTGGTGCTGGAGTACGGCCGCAAGATCTCCGACGGCAACCCGGCCTTTGTCCGCTCGGACCCCAAGGTCATCGCCGCTTATCTCGGTGTCGATGACGAAGAGGTAGAGACCGTACTCACCAATGTCGGCGACGCCAAAGTCATTGAGCAACTCGACACAGATCGGTAGCGACTACGCTGTTTCCTGGATGACCAGCGTAAGCGTACCAGTCTGGTCTATCGTTGCCGCCACCACCTGTGTTGCATCCAGGCCGTTCTGGGCCAGCATCATTACCGCCATCGGCGAGGCCTGGATCGATGTCTGCAGTTCGCGCAACTCATCCGCGCTGGTCTCGTTCAGCTTGGTTTCCACCTGCGCCTTGTCCGGCTGCGGCAGTTCCTCGACCCTGACGATGTTGATCGCCGTGACCTCCTGATCGGGCGACAGCCCAGGCATCGGCACGGATTGCTGCGGCGAGTGATCCGGCGTCAGCTCAGGCAATTTCTGTTCCGATTGCTGTGCCCATGCCGGCGAAAACGCAGCCATCACCGAAAGGGCCGTAACGAGCGTCAAGATACGCATCGGTTTCTCCTTTCATGAAAGCAGAACCCGACTGCGAACGATGGGTTCCGAATTTGATCGGCTACGAACCCGCCCGCCCCCGCTTCTCCACATCAAGCAGCCACGCCAGTGTGCGAACTTCGCCGGTGTCGAGAAATTCCTTCCTCCTCACTGGCCCGGCCGCTTTCAGTTCCGCCGACAACTGCCCGCTTTCCCAGGACGCAACGACCTGGGGATGGATATAGCCGCTGCGGCAGACCGCGCGCGTGTTGCCGAGCGTCGCGGCCACCTTGTCAATGACGCGGTTGCGCAATTCGGCCGTACTCTTCCTGGTTTCAGGCAAGGGCGTCTGCGCGAACAGGGACAAGGCCTGCACGGTAGCGCCCCAGGTCCGGAAATGCTTCGACGTGAAACCGCAAATATCGCCGATGTAAGCGTTGACAGCATGCGACGTCACCGCCGCGCGATCGCCGTTCTCGTCCAGATATTGAAACAGGGTCTGGCCCGGTAGCTCCTGCGTGTGGCGCACGATGCCTGCGATACGCCGGTCGTTCAGTTTCAGATTCCACTCCTTGCCGGACTTGCCCTTGAAGACAAAACGCAGGCTCGAGCCGACGATGTCGACATGTTTGTCGCGCAGCGTCGTCAGACCGAAACTGCCGTTTTCCCGGGCATAGGCCGGATTGCCGATCCTGATCAGGGTGTTGTCGAGTAGCCAGACAACCACGGCCAACACGCGCTCGCGCGGCAAGCCATGCCTGCGCAAGTCGCGATCGACCTGCAACCGCATTGTCGGCAGCGCGCGCGCAAACGGGATCAGGCTCAAAAACTTGGCCTCGCCCCGTATCCGGAGCCAGTCAGGGTGGTAGAGATACTGGCCACGGCCGCGAGCGTCCCGTCCGGTTGCCTGGATATGTCCCTTGTCGTCGCGACAGATCCACACCTGGATCCAGGCTGGCGGTATCGCAAGCGAGCGGATGCGCGCCAGATCAGACTGGCTGCCAACCTTGCGGCCCCGAGCATCCTCGTAGCGAAATCCGCGCCCTGCCCGACGCCGATGGATCCCGGGCTCGCCGTCCGCAACGTAACGCAGCGAAACCGCACGTGCCGCTTCGGCCCCATCCCGCAAGGTTTCCGGTGTCGTGGCTGGATTGTCCAAGCAAATTCCCTCCCCGGACAGCGACCCGTTTGTCGAGCGCCGGTTCTCGTTCAGTTTTCGGAACTGTCGGCGCCACTGAACGAAAACCGGCCCGCGATGACTTACGGACCGGCTGCCGGTACGCTCGACACGCTGACACCCTGCCTTATTGCTTGTGTTTTTCCCTGGCTCCCGAAATGGTCGAGGACACAACTGCCGGCGGATCACTCGCCGGAAAACTGTCTTCCAGTCCCGACTGAAGTTGTTCCTCCAGCGTCCTGGCCTCTTCGGAACGGCCGGAAGTCCGTCGTTTGGCGATATCCTCCAGCCGCTGCTTGGTATCGGGAGATTCCTTGGCCTCCCTGATGACCTGATAGAGCTGCTCGATCGCGAATTCCTTGAGCACCGAAAAATCTGCTTCCTCTTCGCTTTGGCCCTCGACCAGCTCGATCATCGCACGTTCGAACTTGTCCAGTTCGTCCTCGCCGTGAAGCTTCGAGAGCCGCTGCAATGCGGCCCGCAGGAACTCGGGGGCGAATCGCGCGGTCGCCCGTTTTTGAAATTGCTCCAACTCTTCGGGATTTTTCGTCGCCAGACTGTGCATGATCATCACTCCTCGATGGGACCGGACATCTTCTGCTAGGGTTGGCTCTGCGTGACCGGTGGGGCCGATCCGGTATCCATGCTCGTACGCCCGTAAATCTCCACGGCGCCCCATGCGATCAATGCGAGAAGCAGGCTCACCACCAGAATCCAGAGCACGTGAGTGCCCCTGCGTCCCTGCTTGGCTTTTTCTTCTGAAATCTTCTCGGCCATGGTGGTGCTCCTTGCGCGTCAGACGCGCCCCAGCAGCACCAGTATGACGATGATGATGAGCAGAAGAGACAATCCACCGCCGCCGTAATAGCCGGTTCCGTAAAACGGACCGCCGCCGAAACCACTGAAACCGCCGAGCAAGAGAAGAATCAGGATGATAATAAGAATTGTGCCGAGGCTCATGGCTCTCTCCTTTCGAAATGCTTCACCGAGCTCAAAACCTCCAAGCTCGACCACAATCGAACGCTCTCAAACAGCGGCTCGTTCCAATTATTTTCCTGGATCTGCTGCAGTCAGCTCTCGGCTTTCATAGTCCGGGCGATCTTGCGCAGCTTGTGCAGATTGCGCCCTTCCTGATCGACGAGGTCCCTGGCCTGGTTCGGCGAGAGGTCGGTATGTTCGGCCAGGAACATCACCAGGGGATCAGCCGACGGCTCGTCCGCTGGCGCCACCCTGGCGTCGCCATCGCGGAGCATCCTGTAAGCTTCCCTTTTGGTGATCCCCACGCGGCGGGCATAATAATCGGCTTCGATGGCGCGCTCGACACGGGTCGTCATCTTAATGCTCTTCTCTGCGGTTTCTTGTCGTAGGCGCATCGGACAATCTCCTTTTTGGCCACGCAGCGTGCATAGCCTTTACTTCGACGTCTGGCGTTGTTTGGTCAGTTCCTTGACCTTCCGTTCGATATCCTTGCGCAGGTGCTCAACCTCCTTTTCGGTCAGATGCTCGATGCCGATCAGCTGGTTCTTGGCTTCCGAAGCCCTGATCAGTTCATCCAGCTTGGTCTGGATCGCTGCATTGTCTCGGTTCTGCGTGTTCTGGATCAGGAAGACCATCAGGAAGGTGATGATGGTGGTGCTGGTGTTGATGATCAGCTGCCAGGTATCCGAATAGTCGAAATAGGGGCCGGTCACCGCCCAGGCCAGCACAGCCAGAACGCAAAGCCCGAAGGTCACCGCCTTGCCCGCCGCATGGGATACGGCATTGGCAACATGAGTGAAGATCAGTTCTGGTTTCATGAGGATCGTTCCTGCTCCCGCGCCAGCAAGGACTTAAACGAGATCATCAGCGCTCCCGTTCCGAGAAACTGCGCAGCAGCGCAAAGCGAGACTTTCATCGGAACGTTTTTGTCGCCCGCTCATTTGGCTTGCATCACCTAATCGGCGTGGGGCGTCGAACTCCGGGAGACCACCATGAGAGTACGAGATTGCATGACCAAGGACGTACGCATCGCCATGCCGGATGCAACCTTGCGTGACGTCGCGCAAGCCATGGCCAGCCTCGACGCAGGTTTATTGCCAGTCGCTGACGGCGATCAGTTGATCGGCATGGTCACCGACCGCGATATCACGGTTCGCGGTGTTGCCATGGGCAAGGGTCCGGAAACACCGGTGCGCGATGTGATGACATCGGACGTGAAATATTGTTTCGACGACGAGGAAGTCAGCGCCGTCCTGCAGAACATGGGCGATATCCAGGTGCGGCGACTGCCGGTGCTCAACCGCGACAAGCGGCTGGTGGGCATCGTCTCGCTCGGCGATCTCGCCACCAATGGCGAAGCCATGCACGCCGGCGAAGCGCTGGGCGGCATCTCGCAGCGTGGCGGGGAGCATTCGCAAATCACCCATTAACAGAGACAGCCGAAGTCGTCCGACTGCGGGCGACTTCGGCCCAAACCGCGTGGTCCTCGCGCAGTTCCGCCGGCTCCAGCCCCAATCAGCTCATCCCGCCTTCAAAGCGACCTCTGCCTTGCGAAAATCCTTCCAGGGATCGGCCATGCCGAGCCGGCCAGCAGCGTTGTTCACGGTGAAATGCGCCGGGCCGATCGAAGGGCCAAGCTCATTCCAGTCGAGCGGCATGGAAACAGGAGCGCCGGCGCGCGCCCGGGTGGCGTATGGCGCGATTGCCGTCGCACCCCGCTGGTTGCGCAGATAGTCGATCAGGATATGGCCGACACGCTTCGACTTGGTAATGGTCGCGACATATTTGTCGGGACTGTCGGAGGCCATCTCGTCGGCGATTGTCTTGGTGAATTCCTTCACTTCATTCCAGCCGGTGACCGGCTTGAGTGGCGCCACGACGTGGAGGCCCTTGCCGCCGGTGGTCTTGACGAAGGTGCTTAGGCCCGCCTTTTCCAGACGGGCGCGGACTTCCCGCGCGCCATCGATCAGGTCCTGCCATGTGATACCCTCGCCAGGATCGAGATCCATGACGATCTGGTCGGGGTGTTCGAGGTCGGCCAGGGATGCCTGCCACGGATGGATCTCGAGCGCTGCCCCCTGGACGAGCCCGACCACGCCATCGAAGCTGTCGATCGCCAGGATAGGCTCCTCGGAATTGTCATTCGGATCCTGCACGGTGAGGACCTCCCTGGCATGGCCCCGCCAGGCATGTTTCTGGAAGAAACACTGGCCGGCGGTCCCCTCCGGGCATCGCAGCAGCGCCAATGGCCGGTTGATCACCAATGGCGCCATGCGTGGCCAAGCCCCGGCATAGTAGTCCGCGAGGTCGGCCTTGGTGACACCGGCATCCTCCCAGTAGACGCGCTCGGGATGGGTAAGCTGGACAGCGGATTTGTCGGCGGATGTCATGACTGCTCCCATAAATCGTGGCGGTCCGGGCCATGGACGGCAGCATGACGCACGGCTGGTCGACGGTCCAGCCGTGGTCGCTACCTGTTCAGTTCCTTGGCCATGTCGAGATGATGCCGCAACGTCGGCAGCGTGCTTACGGCCCAGGTCCGGATCGCGGCCTGCTCGCCTTTCTCGCCATAACGCTGGAACAGGTCGACCGCATCCGCGTGCGCCTTGACCTGATCGGAGTGGTAGCGACCGCTGAACTCCGGCCCCTGCAGTTCCTGCAGCTTGGCCAGCGTCGCTTTCTGGTCTCCCGTCATCTCGGTTGGAATGGCGATGTTGACGGCCTGGTTATCCAACAGCTGTTTCAGTTCGCCAGAGAGCCGTTCATGGTCGCGCATCATCTCTTCGGCAAAGGCCTTGGTCGCCGGATCGGCTCGCTCAGCGGCAAGCCTGCTCGCCGCAATTTCGAACAGACCGCTGGTTGCGGCTTTCCCGACGAAATCACTCGTGGAAGGGGCGACGCCGAGCAGCGTGTTCACACCGGTCTTTTCGGTGACGGACTGAGCCAGCACGGGCGTGGTCGCCAAGGCGATGACGGTGGCGAGAACGAATGGCTTCATGGGCTTTCTCCTGTGTCGGAAATCCGAACGGGAGTGCGCTTCGATCGTTCCATAAAGCACCGGACCGAAGTGGAACAGGAACGGAATCCCCTGACCTGCGAGTTTCTTCGGCTACGACCTTCAAACAAAGTGTTTGAGCGCGAAACACTCTGTGTTGGAACGAGCGTCCATCAAAATACTTATCCACCCCGATGCGGATTTTCACCGAGGATAAACGATCGCATGCATGGAAGCAATCTTGACATCCATGCACACAACGAGAGGAGATCACGAAATATGGCTTGTTTTACACCAGTAACCTTCAAGACTTCTTGCGGCAGCAAATTCATGATCCGCAACATCAGAGACATGTCTGACGCCATGCGCCGTTCCTGGCCCGACAAGGATTGCGAGAGCTATCTGCGCGCCGTCGAGCTGATCAAGCGCTCGCAGGATGGCGAATGCAGCCCTCGTGCTGCCTTTGGCGCCTTCATGGAAGCCGCCGGCAAGCAGGACCGGATCGTTCGAAACCGTCACCGTTTTCCGAAGGAAGTCGCTGGCACGCTCGCTGACATCACGAAATTCGTGGCCTCCTAGAAACCTCTCCCCGTCAACCGTGACAGCCGGCGCAATCCTCGATCGGGCCGGCTTTCTTGTCGGCGTGCTTGTCCATGCGATGGCAATCCGAGCAGAAGGCATGGAACATGCGGTCGATGCGCATGGTTTCCGAGACGGAGATACGTTTGTGGCAGGTGAGGCAATTCTCGCTGCCGCTCCGGTCGACGAAATTGTGGTGGCAACCGGCACATGCCAGTCCAGTGTGGTCGGTATGCAGGAAGCGGGCATGGTCGATCGGCGCCTGCCGCAGGCTGGCCAGCCGCGTCTCGGCCATCGACCCCATCGCCAGCCAGGCGATTGCGCTAATGAACAGCGCCAGCGTCACCGTCAGCCGCACGATATGACGCTCGCGCAACAGGCCTTCAATGAGCAGGAAGGCGAGCCCGGCAAGCAAAGCGGTCGCCGCGAAGACAGCCATCCCGGCGATCAATGCGATGTGGGTGCAGGCAGCCGCGATCAGCAGGTAGCCGGCAATCCGATGCACGGCCAGGCTGGAAAAAGGGCCGAGCCGTCGGCGCAACAATCGGGACCGCTGCACAAGCAGCACAAGGAGAAAGGCCAGAAGCGCTGCGATGCCCGCGACGATCTCGATCGGCACCGCTGGCGTCAGCCAGCGCAAGAAGACGGGTTGGAAAGCTGTGGTCATGGTAACATGACCGACAAGCGCAGCCAGTGCAGCCCACCCGAAAATCCGGTGCAACGGGCGTCGGCCCGGAACCGGGCGCATGAAGAGCGTGCCGGAAGTCAGCATCAGGGCAGCGGCTCCGAACAGCCGCGCCGCCCACCATGCCGTGTCGGTCGGCTGCCAGAGAAGCACGACCATACCGAACGCCAGCGACACCAGCCCTGCCCGGCCGGCATGGCTGGCCAGCATCTGCAGCCACCTCGCGCGCTGGCTCATCACCACAACGTTCCCCGGCGAACCGTCGTCAAGCTAGTGCCTTGGCCAGCAAAGGGCATGTTCGACTTCAAGGCAATTGACAGGCCCCTGCCGCGATCCAACAATTCCCGCAGAAATCCCACCAGGGCATGAGAGGGATGCCCTTGGCGAAAACGAGGCGTTGGAGCGTTTCCGCGTTTCCGTAAGAAGGAAATGCTCCGGAGAGGTTCGGGATGCAGGGAAGCGGAACGATCGCGCCGCAGGCAACGACGCTGCTGCTCGACGCATTGGCCAGCAAGGGTCAGGAGCCGGAGAGCATCCTGGCGCGGCTCGGGCTTACACGCTCAAGCCTGGCGGAAAGCAGCGAGAGCACGCCGCTGGCGATCTTCACCACCATTCTTGAGGCGGCGGCGCGCGAAAAGGGCGACATCACCTTCGGCCTGAAGCTCGGTCGCAGCTACAATCTGCCGGCGCTGGGCTCCATCGCCACCGTCTTCTTCACCGCCCCGACGCTCGGCTGGGCATTCTCGAAATTCACCAGCTACTTTTCCAGCCTGCAGAGCAACACCGAGGCCCGCCTGGACGTTTCGGGCGACCTCGCCAGGCTGAGTTATTCGATCTCCGATCCCACCGTACGGTTACGCCACCAGGACGCCGACTTCACCGTCGCGCTCGAGCACAAGATGCTGACCGACATCATCGGACCAAGGCGCGCCATTTCCCATGTCGACCTGGAGCATGATTGCTCACGGGACGTGGATGCCTACCGAGCCTATTTCGGTTGCGCGGTGCAGAGCGGGCGACCGCGCAATGCCATCTATTTCCCCGCCGCCTATCTCGAGCACAGCGTTCCCGGCGCTGATCCGGTTGCCAACGCAAAGGCAGAGGAGGAGCTTCAGGAAAAGCGCTCTGCGCTGCACCAGGAGGTCGACCTGGTCACTGCACTGCAGGCGTGGATGAGCGCCGCGCTGGCGCGTGCCTTCGACGCCGATGTCGAGCATGCCGCCGCCGATTTCGGCGTCTCGCTGCGCACCTTCCAGCGGCGGCTGGCCGAATGCGGCGTGAACTTCCTCGATATCCGCAACAAGGTGCGCGTCCAGATTGCCAAATGCATGCTGGTGGCGACCGACATTCCGCTGACGACGATTGCGCTGCAGCTCGGCTACAGCGAGCCCAGCGCGTTTTCCCGGAACTTCAGGAGCCAGGTCGGCGAGACGCCGGCAGACTACCGGACCCGGGAAAGGCATATCTGAAGTCTGGACCATCCCTGACCTGCATTTTGGCGCATTCTGTCAAGCGAGCCGCCGAAGTGGCGATGCAAAGTCGAAATCGAGAGCCTGTTGCTGCCCTGGGAGGAGCGGAGAGAGGCTGCGGAAGAGGTCGCCGGGCGAGGAGAAACGCAAGGGCGAACCTTCATCTATGCCACCCGCGGCTGCGATCCTTTCTGCCACCTCCAGTTTAGCGTCCATGCCCGATGAAACGGCATGGTTGCGACACGCGCGTGAAGGATCGGCAGGGCAAGGAACGAGCAAAGGGGAGGACCACCAATGCGTTTGGGTCTGTTCGCAGCGGCCTTGCTGGCCGGCACGGCGATCTTGCCTGCCTACGCCCAGGAGGCGGCCAAGGAAATCCAGCCGGAGGAGATCACCAACGTCAAGATCCCGGCCGGCACCGAAATGGTCTTTTCCATGGACCTCGCGCTGAACCACGTGGTGGACGGCCGCATCTATGCGATGGATGCCAAGACACTGAAGCCGATCGGCATCATCGGCACCGGCAGCCTCGGCATGGCCCAGTTCCCGCAGGGTTCCAAAGACATCTATGTCGCGACGACGCACCTTTCGCGCACGACGCGGGGCGAGCGGTCGGATTTCGTCGAGGTCTATTCCGGCGAGGATCTTACCTTCAAGGAAGAGATCCCGATCTCCAAGAACCGAGCGCAGGCGCTGAACTATCGCTCGCTGTTCCAGCCGTCGGCCGAGATGAAATATCTGTTCGTGCAGAATGCCACCCCGGCAACTTCGGTGACGGTTGTCGATCTCGCCGCCAAGAAGCAGATCGGCGACATCCCCAATCCCGGCTGCTACGGCATCTTCCCTGCTGCCAAGACCGCGACGCGGTTTGCGACCCTGTGCGGTGACGGCACCGTCGGCACCATCGACGTCAAGCCCGACGGCACCGGCGAGATGAAGCCGTCCGAAACGATCTTCGATCCGGACAAGGATGCCATTTTCACCAGCGCCTATCGCTGGGGCGACAATTGGGTGTTCCCGTCCTATGGCGGCAACATCTATGTCATCGATGTCGAAGGCGACACCGCCAAGCTTGTCGACAAGATCGAAGCGGCCAAGGGTGTCGAAGGCAACTGGCGCCCAGGCGGCTACCAGCCGCTGACCGTGCACGACAAGAACGGCATCGCCTACATGCTGATGCACTCCAATGGCACCGAAGGCAGCCACAAGAATCCGGCCGAAGAAATCTGGGCGATCGACCTCAAGGCCAAGAAGGTCATCGGCCGTTCGAAATCGGTGCCGGCGATCGGGCTGACCGTCAACCAGGGAGACAAGCCGGCACTGTTTGCGATCGACGGGCTGAAGGCCGAGATCGTCCGTTACGACCTGCCGGAAGCGGGCAAGGATTTCGCGCTGACGCCTTCGGCCACAGCTTCAGGCGGAGACCTGCCTGACCAGGTCGAGGTGCGATAGCCGCCATGGTAGCGCTGCACCCTATCCTGGTGGTCATCGCGGCAGGCACGCTGGTCTGCGTCTTCGCCCGCGCCGCCATGCACAAGGCCACCGACCTCACCATGTTCATGCACACCATGGGCGGCTATCGCCTGTTGCCGGCAGCACTGCTCACGCCGGCAGCGCTCGGCCTGCTGGTTCTCGAAATCGCGGTGATACTCGGCCTGATCGTGCCGGCGACCCGACCGTTCGCTGCCGGTGTCGCACTTATCCTGCTCGTCATCTACGCCGGCGCCATTGCCCTCAACCTGGTGCGCGGCAACACGCACATCGACTGCGGCTGCGGTGGTGCAGGCCAAGGGCTGTCCTGGTATCTGGTGGCGCGCAACGGCGTGCTCGGAATGCTTTGCCTGGTGGCGATGGCTTCCCTGCTTCCGGTCGAGATGACTGCCATAGCCTGGCTGAGTGCGGCGGCCGGCATCCTTTCCGCCATCCTGCTTTTCGCAGGCATCGAAAAACTCATCGACAACTGGTCCTGGCTGCAAGCGTCCAACCGGACGTTCGAGCAGCACAATCACGAGGGGCACGACTGATGGATCCGCTGGTTGTAGCCGTGATCGTCCTATGGGCGATCGTCATCGTTCTCCTGATCGTCGTCTTCGCATTGGCGCGACAGGTCGGCATCCTGTTCGAGCGCGTGGCGCCGATGGGTGCGCTGATGACAGACGCCGGCCCGAAGATCGGCGAACAGTCACCACGCTTCGACCTGCTCACTCTGGACGGCAAGCCACTGACGCTCGGGCCGGCGGCACCGAAGAGCACGCTGGTGTTCTTCCTGTCGACCACCTGCCCGGTCTGCAAGAAGCTGTTACCGGTTCTCAAATCGCTGAAGCAGGCGGAAGCGCAGAAGCTCGGCATTGTCATCGCCTCCGACGGCGATGCGCTGGAACACGCCGAATTCCGCCGCGCCGCCGGCCTGGCCGACTTCCCATATGTGCTGTCGCGCGACCTCGGCATGACCTACCGCATCAACCGCCTGCCCTTCGCGGTGCTGCTCGACCCGCAGGGCGTCGTGCGCGGCAAGGGGCTGGTCAATTCGCGTGAGCAGCTGGAAAGCCTTCTCAATGCGCAGGATCTCGGCCAGGCTTCGATCCAGAACTGGATCGAAGCCGAAGTCGCCCATCGCAGCTAACGAGACGGGTTAGAATTAGGGGAGACACGTTATGTCGAAACTGATCGACAAACTCTTCGGTGCCATCGACCACGTCACGGAGCGGGGATCGCGGCAGATGGCGCACCGGCTCGGGCGCCGCACCTTCCTGTCCTTCGTCGGCAAGGTGGCCGTCGGCGGCGCGATCATGCCGCTGCTGCCCTTCGACCGGGATGGTGGCGGCACTGCCCGTGCTGCCGCGGAAAAAACCGACCAGGAATGCGAATACTGGCGCTATTGCGCGCTCGACGGCTTCCTGTGCACCTGCTGCGGCGGCACCATCAACCAATGCCCGCCCAATGCGCAGATTTCCGCTGTGACCTGGGTCGGCACCTGTCAGAATCCGGGCGACGGCAAGGATTATCTGATCAGCTACAACGACTGCTGTGGCGTCGCTTCCTGCGGCAAGTGCCTGTGCAACTTCAATTTGCGCGAACGGCCGGGCTATCGCATGGGCGTACACAACGACATCAACTGGTGCATGGCCAACACCCAGACCAACTACCACTGCACCGTGGCGGCCGTCGTCGGTCTTGGCAACAGCAATGGCTGAAGCAATTCCAGCGAAAGCGGATAGCGGTTTTGCGTCCGGAATTGCGCTCAGACGAGGAGCTGCAACCGGCTTCGCCGTGGCGCTGGCGATGCTGGTCACAGGCAGCGCACTGGCCGACCACGCGGCCCTGTTCACACAGACCTGCGGGGCCTGCCATGGCAAGGGCGGTGTCGGCATACCTGGCATGGCGCCGCCACTCGCCGGCGCCGACTGGGCAAAGGGCGGAAAACCGGATAGCCGGACTTATGTGCCGACCGTCATCCTGAACGGCCTCTCCGGAAAACTCACGGCCGCCGGCCGCACCTATCAGAGCGTCATGCCGGCGCAGAAACAGCGCAAGGACGACGAGATCGCGACGCTGGCCAACTATGTGCTTGCGACACTCAACACCGCCCCGGCCGACTTCAAGCCGTTGACCGCCGCGGATGTGACGGCGCTCCGCGCCAACAAGGTCGATCACAAGGCGCTGCTCGGGACACGCTCGCAGCTGGTCCAGTGACAATGAGACGTGCCGCCTTCGCCTCCCTGATCCTCTCGATGGCTTTCGCCGGCATCAGCCCGGCCGCAGCCTCGGAGAGCGGCCAGATCCTCTACCGGCTGCACTGTTCGGGCTGCCATGGCGCGCAAGGCAATGCGGCCACGGTCGGCCGCATTCCGGCACTCGCAGGCAATGTCGGCACCTTCATGAAATCGGCGGAGTCGCGAACCTTCCTCACCCAGGCTCCAGGCATCATGAATTCCGGCCTCAACGACAAGGATGTGGCGACGTTGATGAACTGGCTGGTTCCGGCGCTGGCGAAGGAGTCGCTGACCGAGCCGTTCAAGCCTTACTCGGTCGACGAGATCGCGCATTCGCGCGCCAGCCGCCCGCCGGATTTCTTTGTCGCGCGGCGCAAGGTGGCCGAGAACCTGCAGAAACAGGGCTATGCGCTGCCTAACTACTGAGTGGCCGACATGAATACCAACCCACCAGCCCTGAAGATGAACTGAAACTGTCGATCTCAGCTTACCGGAATCCAACCAGTTTTTCGTGGATCAGTACACACAGCAAAACGATCACGACGCCTGCCATCAGGACGACAATGGACTGAGTGGAAAAGTCTCCATCCAGATACATCCCCCCGGCACCGGCGAACACCATCATGCAGCCTATCGCGCCGATCGCCCACGCGATCCATGCGGTTATCCAGCGTGCCATTGACTTGAAAAGGCTGACTATTTTCTTCATCACAGCAACCGTAATCCGAACAGTTATCGTATCACTTCAACCATGATCCGTGCTGGACAACAATCGCACCCCGCACATCAGGCCTTCGGCACCACGAGGTTTTTAGCCATCCTCTCATCCACCTCGACCCGATCGCGGCCCTGCCGTTTGGCCCGATAGAGCGCGGCATCAGCACGCGCTGTCAGTTCGCTGAGGCCTTCGCTATTGCGTGCGGAGGTGACACCGAAACTCGCCGTCAGTTGATGGCTTTGCGGCAACCCATCAAAGCGGTTGCCACGCACGTTCTCCCGCAGCCGCTGCGCAAAGACATGCGCGCCGGCTGCGTCGCAGTTCGGCAGCACATAGGCAAACTCCTCGCCGCCGAGCCGACCACAGACGTCGACCTGACGCATCGCGTTTTGCAGAAGATGCCCGAATGCCTTGAGGACCGCGTCGCCAGCCGGGTGCCCGAAAGTGTCGTTGATGGTCTTGAAGTGGTCGATGTCGACCAGGATGAGGCTGACCGGCCAATTGCGTGCGTCGGCAAGAAGTTCCTGCGCGCGCTCGTCAAAGCCGCGCCGATTGAGCACTCCGGTCAGGGGATCGACGGCGCGTTCGTGACGCAGATCCGCAACCATGTCGCTGACGGTCACGGCAAAGAGCGCAAGCGCCAGCATGACACCCAGCACCGCCAGCGAAAACTGCAGCGCCAGCCAGAAGGGCGATGTACCGAATGCTCCGGCCGATGGCGCCACCATACCGACCGTCAGCACCGTTCGCGGGAAGAAATGCAGCGAAAAGGCAAGCAGGATCCAGAACAGGACCTTCTCGGCGAACATGCCCGCGCGCAGTTGGCGCAGCCGCGAGGCGGTGGCAAGGCAGATCAGCCCGTAGCCGAAGTTCAGGATGTAGATGCGAACGATCAGCTGCCGGTCGACGTAAAAGAAATAGGCGATGCCGCCGCAGATCAGGGCGAGCACGGCGAGATAGCCTACCAGGCTCAAACGCTGGCCGGAACGCCGAAGCAGCCCGTCATTGAGCAGAAGCACACTCAACGTGTAGAGGAAGGACGATGCCATTGCGTTCGGGCCATCCCCGTCCGGCACGGCCAGGATTTGCGACAAGGTTCCCAGGCAGAAGAACAGGCAGGCAGCGCAAAAGAACAGCAGGTATTGAAGCCGCCGGTCGCGCAGCCAGATCGCCACGAAACTGGCTGCGAAAACCAGCAGGATGGCGGGTCCGATCAGGACAAGGGGATTGGATGGGACACGCATGGCGGTTCGGCGGTCCTAGAACGCGGCGCAGCTTTCGCACAGAAGCCGGCCACTCGCAACGATCGAAGCCAAGTCCGGTTACTGCCTCGTCAATGTCGAGCACGAAAATTTTTCGTGCTTTCAGCCGACAAAGCTATTCCGCGAGGCCCATTGCCCGGACAAGCCACGTCCGGAAAGCCACGACCTCCGCGTGCTTTCGTTGCGTCACTGTGGAGACAAGATAATATTGCAGGTCCGACCTGACCGTTTCGTCAAACGCCTGTACGAGTTTTCTAGCCGCGAGCCTGTCCGCAACCAGGCTGGTGCGAACCAGGGCAAAGCCCTCACCGGCCTCGCAGGCGGCGATCATGTCGGCGAATGTCGGGAAACATGGCCCGCTGTCGAAGGCGATCGGGCTTTTGCCTTGCCCTGCCGACCCACCATAAAGCTGCCCGTGCCAGCGCTCCCAGTCCAGGACCGTATGGCGGGCACCCTCGTAGCGAAGCAGCGGCGCCTCCAGCAGCGCATCGGTCGCCGGGAGCTTTGCGAACAAGTCGGGCGAGCAGACGACGAGTTCGTGGTCATCGGTCAGCTGAAGGGCGCCGTCGCGAGGCGGCGCCCCCATCAGCCAGATCGCCACGCCTACGTTTTCGGCATCCAGCTGCGCCCGGCGGTATTCGATCGTGACACTGACGTCGATCGCCGGATTGGCTGAGCAGAAACCCGGCAACCGTTGCTGAAGCCACTGCGTCGCGAATTCCGATGTGGTCGAAATGCGCAGCTTGCGCGCGCTCTCTACCGACCGCGTCTCGTCGAGGACGCGCAGCAGTCCTTCCACCGCCTCCGTCACCCTGGGGACGATCGTTCCCGCCTCGGGGGTCAGTTCGACACCAGCTCGCCCGCGGAGGAAAAGCGTGCAACCCAGCCACCTTTCCAGTTGCGCGATCTGATGGCTGACGGCGGTCTGTGTCAGGCCAAGGTCCAGCCCCGCGCGCGTGAAACTGCGCTGCCGATACACGGCCAGCATTGAAAGCAGGCTTTGCAGTGAAGGGTATGTCCTACTGTTTTTCATTCAAATTCTTCATGCAATGAATATGGCGGTTTCATTGTACGGGCGGCACCGTTCAATGCAACTGTCGGCTTCATGAGATATTCACGCGCCATATACATGAAAATGATTGCTGATCGACTCTTCGCACGACCGCGAACCCGCGGGATCGATCCGCGGGGTCTCGACGACTATCTGATGCGCGACATCGGCCTCACGCCACCCGCTCGCCGGGCGCCGTATTTCGAGTATCTTTAAGGCATGAAGCGCCGAACCATCGCGACGCCGCCCGTGCAGCCTCGTCGATATCGGGAGCGCCGTCGGCGGCCCAGGCGACAAATCCATCAGGGCGCACGAGCACGGCACTCAAACCGAGGCCATCCCTGGGCAGACCGGCCACATAGGCAATCCTGCCACCCCAGCGGCTTGCAAGTGCCTGGAGGGGAGTGCTGGCGTCAAAATCCAACAGCAGACCCTTGCCTGCCCTGAGGAGATCGCCAACCTTCTTTCCGGCCAGCTCGAAATCGGGAACGCTGTGCCCTACCAGTGGATGGCTGTCGCCAAGGTCATAGCGAAGCGAGACGCCCCACACACGCTCGGCAAAATATGTCGCCCCGTCGCGCGTGTCGATGAGGTCACGGATGATGGCTTCGAGCGCACGCGAACTGCGGCTTGGCCGCATCAGCGCGACCTGGGCGCGTGACCAGTCCAGTACCTGCGCGCCGACGGGATGCCGTTCGCTGGTGTAGCTGTCGAGAAGACCGGCTGGTGCATCGCCATAGATGGTTGAAGCCAGCTTCCAGCCAAGGTTCATCGCGTCACCGAGCCCCAGATTGAGCCCCTGGCCGCCGAGGGGAGAATGGATATGGGCGGCGTCGCCGGCCAGCAGCACCCGCCCCTTTCGGTACGCGGTTGCCTGATAGGCCCGATCGGTCCAGGTGGTGGCCAGACGAAGCGACGTCAGGGAAACATCCGTGCCGGACACCCGACGCAATACCGCCTGCGCATGATCGAGCGTGACGGGCTGGCTTCTGTGGAAAGCACCACCGTCGAAGTCGACCATCCCAATCGTTCCGGGCCGCGCGTAGGTATACATGCCGGTCGCCGTGTAATGACGACCCGGCTGCAGCTTTTCCGGATCGGCAAGCTCGACTTCAAGCGAATAGCCGGTAAATTCGGCATCGGTGCCGACGAACGCGAAGCCACCCGCCTTGCGCACCCTGCTGCGGCCGCCATCACAGCCGACCAACCAACGCCCGCGGAACGTCTCGCCGCCAGCGTGGACGACCACGCCATCGTCGGATTGCTCGAAGCCCTCGACGCCGAGGCCGCGTTTGATCTCGACGCCCGCGGTACCGGCGTAGGTTGCCAGGACTGTTTCCAGGGACTGCATCTCGACCGCCATGCCCGTGCCGCTCGGGCTCGGCAGCCGATATGGCCACTTCAACATATCGATATGGTCATGAAAGAACTGGATACCGGCGAAATGACCCCCCGGGCGCCGCGGCTGCTGTGCCCAGTGCGCGGTCGCTGCGGTGTTCTCCTTGGCCGCACCTTGCGCGGCCGCAACATTATCCAGCAACCCGCGCCGGTAAAATGCATCGAGCGTGGGCACAGAAAGGCCCCGCATGCCGAACGGAAGGCGCTTCAAGGGTGAGCGCGGGTCTTCGGCCTGCTCCAGCACCAGTACGGAAAGGCCTGCGAGGCGCAGCTCGCTGGCGAGGAACAGGCCGACAGGGCCGGCCCCTGCAATGACGACATCATAGATCATGAAGAAATCCTCTCGGACTTGCGGCGCCGTTCTTTCCAGCGTCGAAACCATAATTTTACACTCAGTGTAAGTTTATTTATGATATAGGGCTCGGCATGTCAAATCCGCCAGGCCTCCGAGACCGCAAGAAACAAGAGACGCGCCAGGCGATCTCCAATGTCGCGACGCTCCTGTTCGTCGAGCACGGCTTCGACCAGGTCTCCGTCACGGACGTCGCACGCGAGGCCGGCGTCGCAAGAAAGACGGTGTTCAACTACTTCGCCCGCAAGGAAGACCTGGTCTTCGATCGCGAGGACGAGGTGCGGGAGCTGGTGCGCGCGGCGCTTGCCGGTCGAGGCGGGCAAGCGCCGGTCCAGGCCTTCCAGAGCTTGATGCGGAGGCTGGTCAACGAGCGGCACCCCGTGTTCAGGATCACCGATCGACCCGTCCAGTTCTGGCGCATGGTAGCCAACAGCCCGGCACTGACGGCGCGCGCCTGCGAGCTCCAGGTGACACTGGCCGACGATCTCGCGGCGATGATGTCCGATGCTGTGGGCGGGCCGCGCTCAGACCCCGCCGCACATCTGGCAGCGACCATGCTGATGGCCACGCTGGTGGTTGGCTATCGCGAGGCCCTGCGCGCCTTTCGCGCGAACCAAAAACCTGAATCAGCTTTGCTGGACGTCATGCAAAGGGGTTTTGCGGGCGTCGACGCCGCACTCGCCGGCACGCCGTACATCTGACTTCCCGAGCAGGCTCATAAGTTCGCCACTTTGGATGTCGGAGCGGTCGCATCCCTGCTATTTGTCCCCGTTGGAAAGATCGACGAGCCAGCGGGTTTTCAGCATGCAAATTGATGAGACGCATTCCGCCCAAGCCCCCCGCCTGGACCGCATCACCCTCCAGCACATCATCTCCGGCCTGAGCGATGGCGTCATTTTTGTCGAACCGGATGGCCGTATTGCCTGGGCCAACAAGGCAGCACTCGATATGCACCGGATCGCCGAGGTCGAAGAGCTCGGCGCCGATGCAAAGGCCTATCGCCGCAATTTCACGCTTCGATACCGCAACAACCACCTGCTCGATAAAGGCCAATACCCGATAGAGCGCCTGCTGGCAGGCGATACGGTCGATGACGTCACCGTGGAAATTTCACCGACATCGGATCTCGACCTTGTCTGGATCCACACGGTGCGTGGCATGCCGATGCCGGATGCCGAAATGATGGTTCTGGTCATCCGCGACGAGACGCCCCGCTTCGAGGCAGAAGAGCGTTTCGAACGTGCTTTCAACGCCAACCCGGCTCCCGGGCTGATCTGCAGGCTGGAAGACTATCGCTTCATCCGCGTCAATCAGGGCTTCATCGAAATGACGGGCTTCACGAAAGAGGATGTCGTCGGCAAGAGCGTGGACGAACTGGGCCTGTTTTCAAACTGCGAAACCGGAGACGACGCGCTTGCCAGGCTGGGTGAAGGAAGGGTCATCCGCCAGCGCGAAGCACTTGTCTCTCTTCCTGATGGCGGTGATCGGCTGGTGATCGTGGCAGGCGAGCCGATCTCTGTGGTCGAGGAACCCTGCATGCTGTTCACATTCGCGGATCTCGACGCCCGCAGGAAAGCACAGAATGCGCTGCGACAAAGCGAGGAACGTTTCTCGAAGTCGTTTCGGCTTTCGCCGGCACCAGCAGCGATCTCCCGCCTGGATGACTTCGTCTTCACCGAGGCCAACGAGGCCTTCCTGCAGATTTCCGGCTACGGCGATGCGGAAGTGGTCGGTCGGACGGCAGCCCAGTTGCGTCTCTGGCAGGACGTTGCCGCAAGGCACGCGGTTGAGCAGAAGCTGCGCGACAATACGCTGGTCAGGGATGAGCCCATGCGAATGAAGCAGAAGAACGGGGATATCGCCGATTGCCTCGTCTCCGCGGAGCGGGTGGAGATCAACGACCAGCAATGCGTGATCTGGGCACTTCAGGACGTCACCGAACGCAAGCGCACGGAATCGGAACTGGTCGAAGCGATCGAAAGCGTCATGGCCGAAACATCCTGGTTCAGTCGATCCGTCGTGGATCGACTCGCAACGCTGCGTCAGAAGTCGAACGGCAAGATACCGACGGCGCAATTGCTCGACCTAAGCGACCGCGAGCAGGAGATCCTCGGTTTGATCTGCAACGGCAGCACCGACTCCGAGATGGGGGACAGATTGCATTTGTCCAAAAACACCATCCGCAATCATGTCGCGTCGCTCTACAGGAAGATCGGCGTCAATCGCCGGGCGGCGGCCGTGATCTGGGCACGGGAACGCGGCTTCACCGGGGCGAAGGCCAAAGCCAAATAGCGTCGGGCGCATCGTTGCGCTGCCGCGGCAGCAAACTGCCCCCTGATGAAAAAAAGGCGCTCAAGGACCGAAAATAGGTCAACACCTACTATGGCGAATAGTACTTTCTGATCTGAACCCGATCTCGTTGTTCCACTATTTCCAACTCATGACGCCGGGAACCTCCACACCGGAGACTGTCGGCGTCGATGATGAAGCAACCGCCAATGGAAAGGTCGCACAATGGATAAGAACCGCATCGAAGGTGCCGCGAAGGAAGTGAAGGGCACGATCAAGGAAGCCGTCGGCAAGCTTGTCGGCAATGAGAAGCTCGAAACCGAAGGCAAGATCGACAAGGCTGCCGGCAAGGTCCAGGGCACCGTCGGCAAAGGCAAGGACGCGATCAGGAACGCGCTGAAGTAGCATCCATTTTGGGATCGGCCTGCCAACACGGCAGGCTCGACCCCGGGAGGCACGAGCATGAATTTCTATCATTCATCGTCTTTCTTCGCAGCGTCGGCAGACTATGCGACCGCGGCCGCCATCAAATGTCTGCTGGCTTATGTGGACGGCCTCGAAGGCTGTGAGATCGACGTTCAGCTGTGCAATGGCGAGGTGATCCTCGAAGGTCGAGCCCCATGCAGCGCGGCGGCTGATGCCGCCGCCAGGATCGCTTCGCAATTCACGTCGAGGCCGGTACGCACCAACATCATCCTGTCCGCTTTTCAATCAGCCTGACCCACTCGGTTCAGCGTGAAATGACAAGACGGCACCGACCATGTGCCCGAAGAGAAAAGGAAATTCCCTTGAAAAAGACCCTGATACTCGCCATCGCGAGCACCCTTGCTTTCACCTCCGCGGCTTCCGCAACCGACACGCATCGGACCGGGAAGCATCACGCGAAGAAGCAGCACACCTCACAGACGGCATCGCAACCGAAGCAACGGCTGGGCACGCTCTCCTGCGAAGTTGCCGGCGGAGTCGGCATGCTGATCGGATCAAACAAGGCCGTCGACTGCCGGTTCAAACAGCGTAGCGGCAAGGTCGAGCGCTATACCGGCACGATCGGGAAGTTAGGACTGGACGTCGGCGTCACGGGCAAGACGTATCTGAGCTGGCTCGTCTTCAATACCGCTGCGACAAGGATTGGCGAAGGCAGCCTGGCAGGAACCTATGTCGGCGCATCCGCCAGTGCCGCTGTCGGCTTTGGCCTGGGTGCGAATGCCCTCGTTGGCGGCAATGCAAAGAACTTTGGCTTGCAACCACTCAGCGCCGAAGCAAGCACCGGCTTGAACATCGCAGCCGGCGTGTCGCGGCTCGAACTGCGTCCCGCCCGCTGAGCGGCACGCGCCGTCCCAATCCCGGCGACGAAACTGCAATCCGTAGCGGTCGCAGGAAGCGTCGCCCCAATGAGATCCAGGATATGACCATGTCTGATGCGATACATGTTTCCAGCCGGGGTACAATCGCCTCATACCGCGACATCGCGGGCAGTTTTTTGCCTGCCAGAGTATCATGGGGTGCCGTCCTGGCCGGCGTTGCCCTGGCGTTATCCATTCAATTCCTGCTCAACCTGCTGGGCCTCGGCATCGGTGCCGGTGTCATTGATCCCGCAATGTCGGACAACCCGACGGCGACCTCCTTCTCGGTTGTCGGCGGCCTGTGGTTTATCGCGACAGGCCTGATCTCGGCCTTCGTCGGCGGCTACATCGCGAGCCGCCTTTGCGGACAACCGAACAAGTCCATCGGCGGATATCATGGCTTGACGTCCTGGGCGGTCACTACCTTGCTGGCCCTTTACCTGTTGACGACCTCGGTCGGTGCAATCGTTGGCGGCGCGTTCAGTGGCTTTGGCAACCTGTTCAGCGGTGTTGGCCAGACCGCAATCTCCGCGGCTGCGCCAATCGTCAAAAACGCGGACAATCCTTTCTCTGCGATAGAAGAGCAAATCCGTTCGGCATCCGGCGGAAATGATCCGCAGGCGCTTCGCAATGCCGCCGTAGCCGCTGTCCAGGCAGTCGTCTCCGGGGACAAGGCGCAGGCCGAAGACGCCCGCAACCGTGCCGCGGATCTGCTTGCCCGGGCACAAAATATCCCTGTCGATCAAGCAAAGGCAGACGTCTCGAGATATGAAGAACAGTACAAGCGCTCGGTCGAGACGGCCAAGCAGAAAACCATCGCAGCAGCCAAGACTGCCAAGAATGTGGTGTCAGCCGGTGCGATCCTGGCGTTTATTGCCCTGACACTCGGCGCCATTGCATCCTGGCTGGGCGGGTTCCTTGGCGCGCGATCCGAGCCATAGCAAAGTGCGGACACCCGCCTGAGAACGGTAGACCGGTGCGGCGCATGGGCGACCTATCGCTCGCTGATGCGCCGCGTTTGCTGTGAAGCTGAATTGAACACCGCTTCGATGTTGTGCCCATCGGGATCAACAACGAAAGCAGCGTAGTAGTTCGGGCCGTAATGGGGTCTGAGACCGGGCGCACCGTTGTCCTTGCCGCCATGGCCGAGTGCCGCGCGATGAAAATCTGCGACTGCCTCACGGCTGGGGGCCGCAAAGGCGATGTGGAAACCCTGTCCCGGCGCTCCGTTTCGATCGGGACGATGCTTCAGCGCCAATTTGTCACCGCCGCCCGGAAGGCCATAACCGACGGCCTGGCCCTCTTCGCCAGGGCGGATATCCTCCCAGACCCGGACATATCCGAGAGGCGCCAGCGCTGCATCGTAGAATGCAGCCGCCTTGTCGATGTCGCGCACACCCAGCGACAGATGATGCAGCATGTCTGAAGCTCCCGAGAATCGCCCCTGCGATTATGTCAGCGCAACTAGACCAGGGTTTTCGAAAAACGCAGCCCTGTGTGTTCATACCCGAGCCGGGCATACAGCCGGTGCGCATCTTCGCGATGTGTACTGGGCTTCACCGTGACATGGTTGACACCGCGGTCACGGAGCCAGATTTCTCCACGTCTTACGAGCAATCCACCAAGCCCGCGCCCCCGGAAGCGGGAGGAAACAACGAGTGCGACAATGGCTCCTTGCGGATCGTTTCTGTAAAGCGATGGCGCCGTCGAGATGGCGACCATCCCGGCAGCGATGTCATTTTCAACTGCCACGAATACCGCATGATCTGTCCGGCCGACTATAGCCTCCAGCCGTACCACCATCTCCTCGGAGGAGGTCGGATAACCGAGTTCGGTCATCAATTGCGCCAGTGACGAGACATCCCTTGAGGTCGCGTGCCTCATCTCCATCTCAAATCCCCGCGATTTTGTTTGCCGGCGGCCCATGTCTAGGCAGCACACATGACGACGACGCGACGAGCGGCCAAAACTGGAACCGATTCCTTCAGGTCGGCCGCTCCCGACCACCTCCCGCTGCTGCAGTCGCAGTTTGCGGTTGATCTCAAGGTTATTCTGTGCAATTAAATGACCGACCGGTCGGTGAATTACGCAAGTGAACAATCCGACGGGGAGGAAACATGCCGGAAGCTTTTATCCGCGCTGCGATGTCCACGCCGAAAAGCCGCCATTGTCGCGCGCTACCGGTGGTCCGTGCCGGCGATCCGACACCCCTTCCTGTCACCAGATCGATCCACGAACGCGGCTGACGCGGTCAAGGAAGGAGACGTCGCCATGTACGCACAGATGGTCAAGACGGACGCGGCCCGGGTGAAGAGCCTGGAGGAGATGGAGCCGCAAGAGCGCGCCTTCCAGGAGCGCATCGACGCGGGTCAGAAGATCGAGCCGAAGGAATGGATGCCGGAGGCCTATCGCAAGACGCTGATCCGGCAGATTTCCCAGCACGCCCATTCCGAGATTGTCGGGCAGCTGCCCGAAGGAAACTGGATCACGCGTGCGCCGACGCTGGAGCGCAAGGCGATCCTGCTTGCCAAGGTGCAGGACGAGGCCGGCCACGGACTCTATCTCTATTGCGCAGCCGAGACACTCGGCATCAGCCGCGACGAGATGTACGAACAGCTGCATTCAGGCAAGGCGAAGTATTCCTCGATCTTCAATTATCCGACGCTGAGCTGGGCCGACATCGGCGCCATCGGGTGGCTGGTCGATGGTGCCGCGATCATGAACCAGGTGCCGCTGCAGCGCTGTTCCTACGGCCCTTACGCCCGGGCCATGGTGCGTATCTGCAAGGAAGAGAGCTTCCACCAGCGCCAGGGTTTCGACATCCTGACCGTTCTGTGCAAGGGCACGCCGGAGCAGAAGGCGATGGCGCAGGATGCGCTGAACCGCTGGTGGTGGCCGTCACTGATGATGTTCGGCCCCTCCGACGATGCGTCGGTGCACTCGGCCCAATCGATGGCCTGGAACATCAAGCAGGATTCGAACGATGAACTGCGCCAGAAATTCGTCGACCAGACCGTGCCGCAGGCGAAGTTCCTGGGCCTCACCGTTCCCGATCCGGACCTGAAGTGGAACGAGGAGAAAGGCGGCCATGATTTCGGCGAGCCGGACTGGGCCGAGTTCTTCGAGGTGATTGCCGGCAACGGCCCGTGCAACCGTGAGCGGCTGGAAGCCCGCCGCAAGGCCTGGGACGACGGTGCCTGGTTCCGCGACGCGCTCACCGCCCACGCCGAAAAGCATGCTGTCCACAAGACGCCGGCCGCAGCCGCGTAAGCCGCGATGGAGCACAAAATGGCCCCCTCCCCGGTCCTGAAGACCCTGCTTCTGGTCTGTGTCGTCTTCTTCCTGTGCATGGGCGCCGCCCATTTCCTCGGCCTCAAGGTACCGGTGCTGTTCATCTATTTCGACACGCCGTTCTACGCCTACCAGGATCGCATCATCTCCTTCACCCTGGTCACCTATGCGGCGCTGTTCTTCGTCGCTTCACGTGACCGTGCAGTGGTGCCTTTCGCGCTGATCTCGATCTGGGCGACAGTGATCGGCCTCACCTACATCAACCAGTCCAGCGAACTTGCCGAAGTGCTCGGCGGGCGCCCCACCACCGTCTACTGGTTGCAGACCGCAGCACTTGCCGCTCTGGCGGCGGTGTTGACCGGCCTTTTTATCAAGGAGCGCGGCGCCAGCGCGCAAAGGAGCCTGTCATGACAAACGAATGGCCCTTGTGGGAAGTCTTCATCCGCGGCCAGCATGGCCTCAACCATCGCCACGTTGGCAGCCTGCATGCGCCGGATGCCAAGATGGCGATCCACAATGCGCGTGACGTCTACACCCGCCGCAATGAAGGCGTGAGCATCTGGGTGGTACGCTCGTCCGACGTGGTGGCCAGTGCGCCGTCCGACAAAGGCCCGTTGTTCGACCCTGCCAATTCCAAGGTCTACCGCCACCCGACCTTCTTCGACGTGCCGGACGAAGTGGGACACATGTGATGAGCACGACCGCTGCGGCCATAGCGGAATTCGCGCTGCGCATGGGCGACAACTGCCTGATCCTCGGCCATCGCGATTCCGAATGGTGCGGGCATTCGCCGGCGCTCGAGGAAGACATCGCGCTCGCCAACACGGCACTCGACCATGTCGGGCAGGCGCAGCTGTGGCTGGGCCTTGCCTGTGAGATCGAAGGCAAGGGCAAGACGGCCGATACGCTTGCCTTCCTGCGCGACGCCTCCAGCTATCGCAACCTTTTGCTGGTCGAGCAGCCGAACGGCGATTTCGGCCGCACGATCATGCGCCAGTTCCTGTTCGATGCCTGGCATCTGCCGATGCTGAAGGCGCTGATCAATTCCAGCGACAGGCGCATCGCCGAGATCGCGGAGAAGGCGTCCAAGGAGGTCGCCTATCATCTCGAGCGCAGCACCGACCTGGTCGTGCGCCTGGGCGACGGAACCCGCGAAAGCCAGGGCCGGATGCAGGCAGCGCTGGATTTCCTGTGGCCCTACACCGGCGAGATGTTCCTGGGCGATGCACTGGACGATGAGCTGGAAGCAGCCGGCATAGCGCCGGCACCCGCCTCCCTGCGACCCGCCTGGGATCAGCATGTCGGCCGCACGCTGGCCGAGGCCACATTGAGGGCGCCGGACAAGAGCTATGCCCAGAGGGGCGGCAAGCGCGGCGTGCATTCCGAACACCTCGGCTTCATCCTGGCCGAAATGCAGTTCCTGCAGCGCGCCTATCCCGGCGCGAGATGGTGAGCCCGCCATGAACGTCGCCGCCATCACCCGCCCCGGCCTCAACCAGATCTGGTCCTGGCTGGCCGAGATCCTGGACCCGGAAATCCCGGTCATCTCGCTGATCGACCTCGGCATCATCCGCGATGTCGCCTGGCGCGACGACACGCTGGAGGTGACGGTGACGCCGACCTATTCAGGCTGCCCGGCCACCGGCGTGATCAATTTCGAGATCGAACGCACCCTGGTCGAGCACGGCATCGAGAAGCTCGAACTCAAGCGGCAGCTGTCGCCGGCATGGACCACGGCCTGGATCAGCGCAGAGGGCCGCGAAAAGCTCAGCGCCTATGGCATCGCCCCGCCCCAGGAAGGCATGGCGGCCTGCGCCGGAATGCTCAAGCCACTGACCGTCTCGTGCCCGCAATGCGGCTCGATGAAAACCGAACGCATCAGCCAGTTCGGGTCGACACCGTGCAAGGCGCACTACCGCTGCACCGAATGCCTGGAACCCTTCGATTACTTCAAGAGCATCTGAGGCGCCGATGGCCCGTTTCTTTCCCCTTGAGGTCACCGACGTCCGCCGCGAGACCCGCGACGCCGTCGTGGTCACGCTTGCCCCGCGCACCGAGGACCGTGAAGCCTTCGACTTCACGCAAGGCCAGTATCTCACCTTCCGCCGCTCGTTCGACGGAGAGGAGCTGCGGCGTTCCTATTCGATCTGCGCCGGCAAGGATGAAGGACAGCTCAAGGTCGGCATCAAGCGTGTCGAGGGCGGCGCCTTCTCGACCTGGGCCAATGAGGAACTGAAGGCAGGCGACGCGCTGGAAGCCATGGCGCCGATGGGCGCTTTCCACGTGCCCCTGCAGCCCGAGGTGAGCCGGCACTATCTCGGCTTTGCCGGCGGCAGCGGCATCACGCCGGTGCTGTCGCTGATCAAGACGACGCTGGCGCGCGAACCCGGGTCGCGTTTCACGCTGATCTACGGCAACCGCTCGATCAACTCGATCATGTTCCGCGAGGAACTGGAGGACATCAAGAACACCAATCTCGGCCGCTTCAACGTGGTGCATGTGCTGGAAAGCGAGGCGCAGGAGATCGACCTGTTCTCGGGCCGCATCGATGCCGAGAAATGCGCGCGCCTGTTCAAGGGCTGGGTCAACATCGCCGCAATCGACATGGCCTTCATCTGCGGGCCGGAGCCGATGATGCTGGCGATTGCGGCTTCGCTGCACGAACACGGATTACGCGATGACCAGATCAAGTTCGAGTTGTTTGCCTCGGCGCCACGCCGCGCAAGGCATGTCGTCAAGACCACGGCCAACGGCGCGAGGGCGGAGACCTGCAAGGCGACGATCACGCTCGACGGTTCCACCCGCATCATCGAAATGGCGAAGAAGGGTGAAACCATCCTTGAAGCAGCCTTGGCGGCCAGCCTCGACGCACCCTATGCCTGCAAGGCAGGCGTCTGCTCGACCTGCCGCGCCATGGTCCTGGAAGGCGAGGTCGAAATGGAGACCAACCATGCGCTCGAAGACTACGAGGTGCGCCAGGGCTATGTGTTGACCTGCCAGTGTCATCCGTTGTCGGATCATGTGGTGGTGACCTATGACCAGTGACCCGACCGATACGATGCCGCTGGAGGACTATCTCGCCCAGGGCGGCAAGCTGACAACACCGGAAAACGCACCACCGCGCTATCGCGGCGAATTGCTGCGTTTGATGGCGACCTTCGTCGACAGCGAGCTGGCGGGCGCTGCCGGCTTTGCCGACATCATCAACCAGGGCCCCGGCATCAAGGAACGCATCGCGGCGTCGCGTATCGTACTGGAGAAACTCGACCACGCCGAGCGCGTACTTGCCGTGATGGGCGAATTCGGCGCCGACATTTCACGCTACGCCAGCCATCATCCCTGGACCGCGCGCGTCGCCCGCGACAGCGACCTGGGCTCGGCCCGCCACGGGTCGGACATGCGGCTGGCCGTGCTGCACTATCCGCTGCAGGACTGGCTCGACGCCGTCGTGATGAACGTGCTGATGGGCCGGGCAGTCACCATCCAGCTCGATGAGTTCTCAAGGCTGTCCTATCAGCCGCTGGGTGATATATTCCGGGCGATCCTGCCACGCGAGCGCCGGCACATGGAACTCGGCGAGGAAGGCTTGCGCAAGTTGCTGCAGGACAAAGCCAACAAGCCGGCCATCGCGGCATCGATCGCCTACTGGCGGCCACGTGTCGCGGCAAGTTTCGGCGCCGCCGCTTCCCAGCATTTCGACACGCAGAAGAAATTCGGCCTGCGCCACAACGGCAATGCGGAACTCGCCGCTGAATGGGCGCGTCAGGTCGACAGTTTGCTGGGCGAGCTAGGGTTGTCATGAGCGACGGAAGTTCGCATCCGGCACCGCGATCCCTTCTCCCCTTGTGGGAGAAAGTGGCTCGGCGCGCAGCGCCGAGACGGATGAGAGGTGTTGGAGGAAACGAGACAGTTCATGGACGCGTGCCTGTTTCAGCCAAACCCAAGGATGTGAGGATCGCACTCCGTCCAGCACCCCTCATCCGACCTCGCCCAGCGGCGGCTCCGCCGCCGGGGCTCGGCCACCTTCTCCCACAAGGGGAGAAGGAAAGGGTGGCGCCATGTCCCATCCCGCCAATGAAAGGCCAGCCATGAACGCGCCCGTGAACACCATCCGCCAGCTGGAATCCTATATCGCCGGGCAATGGGTCCGCGGTGCCGGCAAGGCGGTGACGTTGCTCGATGCCGCGACTGGCGAGCCGGTGGCGCTGATCGACGCCAGCGGCATCGACCTCAAGGCAGCGTTGAGCTTCGGCCGTGAAACCGGCAACCCGGCGCTGCGCAAGATGAGCTTCCATGAGCGGGCACTGATGCTGAAGGCGCTCGGCCAGGCACTGATGGAAGCCAAGGAAGAGTTCTATGCGCTGTCAACGGCAACAGGTGCTACCCGCACCGACAGCTGGGTCGACATCGAGGGCGGCATCGGCACGCTGCTTTCCTACGCATCAAAGGGCCGGCGCGAACTGCCCAACACGCACACGCTGGTCGATGGCGACGTCGAGCTGCTGTCGCGTGACAACAGCTTTTCCGGCCAGCATATCCTGACGCCGCTGGAAGGCGTGGCGATCCACATCAATGCCTTCAACTTCCCCTGCTGGGGCATGCTGGAGAAGCTGGCTCCCACGCTGCTTGCCGGCATGCCGGCGATCGTCAAGCCGGCCAGCCAGACCGCCTACCTGACCGAGCTGATGGTGCGCCGGATCATCGACCTCGGGATCCTGCCCAAGGGCGCGCTGCAGCTTGTCAGCGGTTCGGTCGGCGACCTGCTCGACCATGTCGACTGCCAGGATGTGGTGACTTTCACCGGTTCGGCGGCGACCGGTCGCAAGCTGAAGGCACATCCGGCGATCGTCGAAAACTCCGTGCGCTTCACCATGGAGGCAGATTCGCTCAACGCGGCGATCCTCGGCCCGGATGCCGTTGCCGGCACTGAGGAATTCGATCTTTTCGTCAAGGAAGTAGCGCGCGAGATGACCTCCAAGGCCGGCCAGAAGTGCACGGCCATCCGCCGGGTGATCGCGCCACGCGCCAGTGTCGACGGGCTCATCAAGGCGCTCGGCGAACGCCTGGCCAAGACCCCGCTCGGCAACCCCGGCGAGGAAGGCATCAAGATGGGACCGCTGGCGAGCCTGGCGCAACGCGATGAGGTGCGGGCCCGCATCAAGGATCTGCAGGGCGATGCCGAAATCGTCGCCGGCGATCCGGACCGGCCGAATGTCGCCTCCGGCGATGCCGAAGCCGGCGCATTCCTCAGCCCGGTCCTGCTCTATTGCGACAGGCCGGATGCGGCGAAGGCGGTGCATGACGTGGAGGCCTTCGGACCGGTCAGCACCATCATCCCTTACGAAACCGCCGGGGAAGCCGCCTCGCTTGCTCGGCGCGGCAAGGGCAGCCTGGTGGCATCCGTGTTCACCAACGACCCGGCATTCGCACGCGATACCGTGCATGCGCTGGGGCCGTGGCACGGCCGCGTCATGATCGGCAATCGTGCGAGCGCGAAGTCGTCGACCGGCCATGGCTCGCCCCTGCCGGTGCTGGTGCATGGCGGACCCGGCCGCGCCGGCGGCGGCGAGGAACTCGGCGGCATGCGCTCGGTCAAGCACTACATGCAGCGTACGGCAGTGCAGGCCTCACCCTGGCTGCTTTCGGAAGTCACCGGCCGCTGGATGCAGGGCGCGAAAGCCAGGCACGACGGCGTGCATCCGTTCCGCAAGTCACTCGCCGAACTGGAAATCGGCGACCAGCTGGTGACAGGCACGCGCACGGTGACGCTGGAAGACATCGAACATTTCGCCGATTTCACCGGCGACACCTTCTACGCCCATATGGACGAGGAGGCGGCCAAGGCGAACCCGTTCTTCGAGGGACGGGTGGCGCATGGCTATCTGATCGTCTCCTTCGCTGCCGGCCTGTTCGTCGACCCGGCGCCGGGACCAGTGCTCGCCAACTACGGCGTGGACTCGCTGCGCTTCCTGACGCCGGTCAATCCGGGCGATACGCTGCAGGTGACGTTGACGGCCAAGCAGATCAATCCGCGCGAGACCGAAAGCTATGGCGAAGTGCGCTGGGATTGCACGGTGACCAACCAGGACACGCAGGTGGTGGCGCAGTACGACGTCCTGACCATGGTGGCAAAGACCTGGCCGCAGTAGTGAAGCGCAGGCCTGCCGAACGTTAGCCTGCCCTGCTCATGTCGATAAGCAATGCGGTTGGGCAGGCCTTCACCGGTCATCGCGTTGGCTTCGGCAGATCGGCTTTCGCGAGCGCCGCTCTCTGAGCCGGCCTGAGCTGTTTCAGACTACGAAGAAAGGCCGTAGAGCTTTCGTCGCCATAGGCGCGTTGGCTGATGGCAAACAGCAGAACGCCGCTCTTTCCGGAAGCGTCCTTGTATGGCGCATAGCGGTAGGCATTCCACTCGACGATCGGCTCACCCTTGGAATCCCTGCCGCTGAGGATGAAATCGAGCAGCACCTCTTTGGTGGCATTGTTCTGCAGGACGTCGAAGTTGACCAAGGGATCGCTGGCCTTCCGCTTCTTGAGCATATCGACCTGCGCACCGACAGCATTGCCAACCGTGACCCCGCCCGTCACCAGCTCGACGAGCAGCATCTGATCGTAACTCTCGACACGCTGACCAGCGGGTACGTATTCCTGCTTGGTGTAGTTCTGTGACGGCCGGGAGGTCCATGCCAGCTGATACGATTTCCCATCGAACGCGAGGGGCCCCGGAACACCCAGAAAATCAGTAACCTGGGCGGCGGCCGGCGCCGCGATCGTGACGATCGCAAGGAGAGCTGCGATGCGCAGTGGAAATCTCATGGTCAGTCTCCATGGGCCCGGGCCGCAAGGATCATACGCCGTAGCGCAACGGGGTACCAACAGTCCGTTTCAGCGAAGACGGGTAAGAACTCCGGTCCGGATCGACCTGTTCGCCGCTATCACACCGGCACCTGCCCATGTACCTTGATATCCTTCAGCACCAGGTTGGTGCGCACATGGGCAATGCCGGGCAACCTGAACAGGAAGTGTTCGAGGAAGTCGTTATAGGCGTCCTTGTCGCGACAGACGACGTGCAGGTGGTAGTCAGCCTCGCCGGTAGTTGAAAAACATTCCAGCACCTCCGGCCGCGCCGCGACGCGCGAGACGAAAGTGGCGAGGTGCTCTGCCTCATGCCGCGACAGCATGACATGCACCACGGCGGAAAAACTCAAGCCGGCCTTCACCGGATCGACGACGGCGCCATAGCCGGAAATGATGCCGGCTTCTTCCAGCGACCTGACCCGCCGCCAGCAGGCGGACGCCGACATGCCCGCCTTCTCCGCCAGTTCCTGGTTGGAAATCCGCGCATCCTGCTGCAGCAGCCGCAGCAGAATCCGGTCCGGTTCGGTGAGTAGCATTGGGATTTCGCCTTTCGGTCAATTCCACCGATCTAGTAGCCCAATTCGGTTTAATTGACCACATTATGCGCACGCGAGGGTGAGACTGGCAGGATATTTCAAGCAGCGAGCGTAGACTGGATCGGATGGTACCCTTTCGGGAGATCCGGCCGTGGCTGACGCTGCCCCTTCACTTGCCGACTACAAACTCAACGACCGCTACGCAAACAGGGACGGCCGCGTCTTCCTGACCGGCACGCAGGCGCTGGTGCGCATCACGCTCGACCAGGCACGGCGCGACAGGGAACGCGGCTTGAACACTGCGGGCTTCGTTTCCGGCTATCGCGGCTCGCCGCTCGGCGGCGTCGACCTCGAGCTGTGGCGAGCCAAGGACCTCGTCAAACAGCACGGCATCGAATTCCTGCCAGCGGTGAACGAGGACCTTGCCGCCACCGCAGTGCTCGGCTCACAGCAAGTCGAGACCAATCCGGGACGGACGGTCGAGGGCGTGTTTTCGATGTGGTACGGCAAGGGGCCGGGCGTCGACCGCGCCGGAGACGCATTGAAGCACGGCAATGCCTATGGCTCCTCACCGCATGGCGGCGTGCTGGTGGTGGCCGGCGATGATCACGGCTGCGTGTCGTCCTCGATGCCGCATCAGTCTGACGTCGCCTTCATGGCCTGGTTCATGCCGACCCTGAACCCTTCCTCCGTCGGCGAATATCAGGCCTTTGGCGAATATGGCTATGCGCTCTCCCGCTTCACCGGCATGTGGGTCGGTTTCAAGGCGATCTCCGAAACCGTGGAGAGCGGCCAGTCGGTGGAAGTCGTCGCAGACCGGCAATTCCAGAAGCCCGACTACGCGCCGCCGCCGACCGGCCTGCACTATCGCTGGCCCGACCTTCCCGGTCCGCAGATCGAAGAACGCATGGAGGCCAAGAAGATGGCCGTTTATGCCTTTGCCGAGGCTAACCCGATCGACCGGCGCATCTACGACATCGCCGACGCCAGTTTCGGCATCGTCACCACCGGCAAGGCGCATCTCGACCTGATGGAAGCCCTGCGGCTGCTCGGGCTGGATGAGAAGGCCTGTCGCAAGCTCGGCATCGACATCTACAAGGTCGGCATGGTGTGGCCGCTGGCACGCCGCGACGCGCTGGAGTTCGTGAAGGAAAAGAAGGAGATCCTCGTCGTCGAGGAAAAGCGCGGCATCATCGAAAGCCAGCTCAAGGAGTATTTCTACGACTATCCGGGCCACAAGCCGCACTCGATGGTGGGCAAGCGCGACGAGGATGGCAACCGGCTGATCTCGTGGATCGGCGAGTTGTCGCCGCGCATGCTGGCGCCGATCGTCGCCAAGCGACTGGACATGGTGTTTCCGAACCTGCGCCTGCTCGACCGAGCCGCGTCCCTGCTGCCGGAATCGGAACGGCTGATCCAGGTGCCGGGCGCGGCGCGCACGCCCTATTTCTGTTCCGGCTGCCCGCACAACTCGTCCACCAAGGTGCCGGAAGGCTCCAAGGCGCTGGCCGGCATCGGCTGCCATTTCATGGCAAGCTGGATGGACCGTGAAACGACGTCGCTGATCCAGATGGGCGGCGAAGGCGTGAACTGGGCGGCATCCTCGCTGTTCACCGGCAAGGGCCACATCTTCCAGAATCTCGGCGAAGGCACCTATTATCATTCCGGTTCGATGGCGATCCGCCAGGCGATCGCGGCGAAGGCCAACATCACTTACAAGATCCTGTTCAACGACGCGGTCGCCATGACCGGAGGCCAGCCGGTTGACGGCCCGATCAGCGTCCAGGCGATCGCGCAGGAAGTGCGCGCTGAAGGCGTGGAACGCATCGCGCTTGTCTCCGACCAGCCGGACAAGTTCACCATCGCGGCATTCCCCCCGGGTGTGACGCTGCACCACCGCTCGGAACTCGATGCCGTGCAGCGCGACCTGCGCGAGGTGAAGGGCGTCTCGGTGCTGATCTACGAACAGACCTGCGCCACCGAAAAGCGGCGTCGGCGCAAGCGCGGCACGATGGAAGACCCCAAGCGTTTCGCCTGGATAAACGACCTGGTCTGCGAAGGCTGCGGCGACTGCTCCGTCGAGTCCAACTGCCTCAGCGTCGAACCGAAGGAGACGCCGTTCGGCCGCAAGCGCAAGATCAACCTTTCCAACTGCAACAAGGACTTCTCCTGCCTGAACGGTTTCTGCCCGAGCTTCGTCACCGTGGAGGGTGCGGTGCGCCGCAAGCGACAGGCGAGCGGCGAGGATTTCAGTGCCCGGGCCGCCGCACTGCCCCTGCCGGATGCACCCTCGCTCGACCGGCCCTATGACCTGCTCGTGACCGGTGTCGGCGGCACCGGCGTGGTGACGGTCGGCGCGCTGATCTCGATGGCGGCGCATCTGGAAGGCCGAGGCAGTTCGGTGCTCGACTTCACCGGCTTTGCGCAGAAGTTCGGCCCGGTGCTTTCCTTCATCCGGCTGGGGGCAACGCCCGACGCCATCAACCAGGTGCGCATCGATGCCGGCGCGGCGGACGCCCTGATCGGCGGCGACATCGTAGTCTCATCCTCGCCAAAGGCGTCGGGCTGCTATCGGGCCGGAATGCAGGCGGTGGTCAACATGGCGGAGATGCCGACAGGCGATATCGTGCGGTTGCGTGATGCCGATCTATCGACCCGTCGCAGGCTGAAGGAAATCGAACGTGTGGCGGGAGCCCACAATGTGCGCGCGCTGGATGCCAACGCGCTTGCCGAGCGGCTGTTCGGCGATGCCGTCTTCGCCAACATCATCCTGCTGGGCTACGCCTGGCAGCGGGGCCTGGTGCCGATAGGACACGACGCGCTGCAGCGTGCGATCGCGCTGAATGGCGTCGCCGTTGATCGCAACAAACAGGCCTTCGCCGCCGGCCGGCTGGCTGCCGCAGATCCGCGCTCACTTGCTCCCGATCAGCCGGCAGCGGCCGAGAACTTGGACGAGATGATCGCGCGACGTGAGGCTTTTCTCGTCGATTATCAGGATTCTGCCTGGGCACGGCGTTATCGCACGACGGTCGACCGAGTTCGCGACGCCGAGCGGCCGTTCGGCTCTGAAGCATTGACCGATGCCGTCGCGCGCGCGCTGTTCAAGCTGATGTCCTACAAGGACGAATATGAGGTGGCGCGACTGCACATGCAGACCGGCTTCCTCGCCGAACTCAAGCGCGAGTTCGATGGCGACTACAAGGTCAACTATCACTTCGCGCCGCCCTTCATGGGTGGTGGCGGGAAAGACGCGCGCGGCCGCCCACGCAAACGCCAGTTCGGGCAGTGGATCCAGATGCCGCTGCGCGTCATGGCCCGGCTGAAGCGACTGCGCGGCACGGCCTTCGACCCGTTCGGCTACACCGCCGAACGGCGGATGGAGCGAGAGCTGATCGGCTGGTACCAGGGCTTGGTCGACCGGATCATCGGGCAGCTCGTTACACAGTCGCCGGCCGAACTGGTGGAACTGGCAAAGGCACCGATGGATATTCGCGGCTATGGCCCCGTGAAGGACGAAGCGGTTGCGAAGGTCAAGGCACGGGTCGCCGCTTTGCTGGCCAGAGTAGAGATGAGGCAAGCCGCGTGATCGGTGGGTGATTGGTGCGTCCTTCGAGGCTCGCCCGCTCACGATTGCATTTTGTCTTGCATCCCTCATTGTGGGCTCACACCTCAGGATGAGGACCGTAGTGCAGTGGCGCCCACGTTGTTTCCTGAGATGCCACAACGCCCCTCATCCTGAGGTGCGAGCCCGGTCAACGCCGGAAAGATCGCGAAAACCGGAAGGGCGAGCCTCGAAGGACGCCCCACCGATCTATTTCAGAGAACTCACGCCATCGAGGACCAGCGACGTCACCATGTCGGCATAACCTTCGCGGTTGAGCGCGCCGCTCGGCTTGAACCAGGTGTAGGCCCAGTTGAGGATGCCGAACAGCGACATCGTGACGGGTGTGATGCCAGCCCGGGCCTTGCCGAGCTCGGGATTGATGTCGGTGAGCACTTCGGAGAACGCTTTCACGATGCGGCGTTCCATCTGCTGCAGCTCGGTCTTCTGCGCTTCGGAAAGCGATCCCGTGCCGTTGAGAAGGACCTGGTGGAAATTGGCGGCGGTGCGGTAATTCTCCAGCACGCCGCCGATCAGGTGACGCAACCGCTGCCGGGGCTCCAAGTCCGGACGATCAGCCTCGAGGATCGCCTGCTCGAGCTCGACCAGATGGGTTCGCCCGATGTCGAACAGCAGCAATTCCTTGCTCGGATAGTAATGGTAGAGCAGCGCCTTGGAGACATTGTTCTCCTGCGCGATCTGCGCCATCGAGGCGCGCTCCATGCCGAGCTTGGCAAAGACCGCGGCGGCGCTGTCGAGAATGCTGCGTCGTTTCTCGTCGAAATCCGCAGCTCTCGTCCTTGCCATCTTCCTAGCTCTTTATCCGGCGCATGATCTCAGCTCATGCATTGGAGCGCCGCGTGTCCAATCGGACGCGCAAAGGACGCTCTAACACTTTTATCTACGCATCGTGCTTTCCGAAAACCGACTACGATTTTCGGGCCGATGCGTTAGGCCTGTTGTCGACGATCCGCCTGGCCTTGCCAGCCGAACGTTCGACCGAATCGGGATTGCCGACCACGATCTTCGTACTCACACCCACCACGCTCTTGATGTGATGTGCAAGTTCTTTGGCAGAAGCGGCGCGCTGGGCGGCATCCACGGCATGCGGCATCGCCTCGACATGAACCGTCATGTCATCGAGACGGCCCTCCCGGCTCAGCACGATCTGGAAATGCGGCGCAAGGCCGGCGCATTTCAACAGCTGTTCCTCGATTTGGGTCGGGAAGACGTTGACGCCGCGCAGGATCATCATGTCGTCGGAGCGGCCGGTGATCTTCTCGATGCGCCGCATGGAGCGCGCGGTACCGGGCAGCAGGCGGGTCAGGTCGCGCGTGCGGTAGCGGATGATCGGCAGCGCTTCCTTGGTCAGCGAGGTGAACACCAGTTCGCCCATCTCGCCATCCGGCATCACCTCACCCGTCTCAGGATCGATGATCTCCGGATAGAAATGGTCCTCCCACACATGCAGGCCATCCTTGGTCTCCACGCATTCATTGGCCACGCCGGGACCGATGACTTCCGACAGGCCGTAAATGTCGACGGCGTGCATGTCGAAATCATCCTGGATCTCCTCGCGCATGGCGTTGGTCCAGGGTTCGGCGCCGAAAATGCCGACCGCCAGCGACGACGAACGCGGATCAATGCCGATCCGTCGATACTCGTCCAGGATCGACAGCATGTAGGATGGCGTCACCATGATGATGCGCGGCTTGAAATCCTCGATCAGCGAAACCTGGCGCTCTGTCATGCCGCCGGAGACCGGCACCACCGTGCAGCCGAGTTTTTCAGCGCCGTAATGGGCGCCAAGGCCACCGGTGAACAGGCCATAACCATAGGCGACATGGCAGATGTCGCCAGGCCTGCCGCCTGACGCCCGGATCGAGCGCGCAACGCAGGTCGCCCACATGTCGATATCGTTTTTTGTGTATCCGACGACGGTCGGCTTGCCAGTCGTGCCGGAGGAGGCGTGGACGCGCGCCAGCTTTTCGCGCGGCACTGCGAACATGCCGAACGGATAGGTGTCACGCAGATCCTTTTTGACGGTGAACGGGAACTTCGACAGATCCGACAGTTGCTTGAAATCGTCAGGATGGACACCGGCCGCATCGAATTTCGCCTTGTAGTGCGGCGAGTTGCGGTAGGCGTGTTCGAGCGTCGCCTTCAACCGCCTGAGCTGAAGCGCGGAAATCTCGTCGCGCGATGCGATCTCGATCGGCTCCAGATCGCTCGGACGCGGAGACAGGTCTTCCATTCAATCCTCCCAGATTGTGCGGCAGTTCATGCGTCCAAATGGACGCTCGACGCTCTATGCCGGCAGATGTGTTCCCTTCACTGTGCGCGAGTGACCGCGGAACTCCGCGACCCGCTCGCCTTTCTGGTTGGTCACCGCGATATCATAGATGCCATTGCGACCGGCGCGCGACACCTCGCGGGCATGCGCCGTCAGCCGATCGCCGAGAAAGGCCGGCGCGACGAAGGTGACGGAACAGTGCTGCGCCACCGCGCGCTGGTTGTAGCTGTTGCAGGCGAAGGCAAAGGCGGAGTCGGCCAGCGTGAACATATAGCCGCCGTGGCAGGTGTTGTGGCCATTGGTCATGACGTCCGTCACCGTGAAGGAGACCGTCGCCTCGCCCGGTGCAACATGCTCCAGTTGCATGCCGAGATGCTGCGAAGCGCGATCGTCCCGCCACATCGCGTCGGCCGAGGCGATCGCGACTGCCACCGGGTCGCTCATATCGATCGTCATCTGCCTTTGAACTCCGGCGCACGCTTGTCCAGGAACGCTGCGACGCCTTCGGCGTAGTCGGCACTGCGGCCCGCCCTGCGCTGCAGGTCCCGTTCAAGGTCGAGCTGCTGGTCAAGCGTGTTGGCAGCACTTGCATGGATGGCCTGCTTGGTCAGGCCGATGCCGAAGGTCGGCCCCGCGGCAAGGCGTTTCGCCAACGCAGTCGCCTCCGGCATCAATTGTTCGTCGTCGACGGCTTTCCAGATCAGCCCCCAGTCTGCAGCGGTCTGTGCCGGCAAGGGCTCGGCGGTCAATACCAGTGCCTTGGCACGTGCTTCGCCGAGCAGGCGCGGCAAAGTCCAGGTGCCGCCGGAATCTGGCACAAGGCCTATCTTCGAAAAGGCCTGGATGAACTTGGCCGACTTGGCCGCAAGCACGATATCGCAGGCAAGCGCAATGTTGGCACCGGCACCGGCTGCAACACCGTTGACCGCACAGACGACTGGCTTGTCCAGCGAGCGGATCAGGCGCAGCAATGGATTGTAGTAGGTCTCGATCGTGTAGCCGAGATCAGGCGCCTCGGTGGCCTTGCGCGGATCGCGATCGCCAAGATCCTGGCCGGCACAGAAGGCGCGACCGGCGCCGGTCAGCAGGACAGCCCGGATCGCTGCATCATCACGCGCCTGCTCAAAGGCGGCACGCAAAGCCTTGTGCAGATCCGGATTGAAGGAATTCAACTTGTCGGCACGGTTGAGCGTCAGCGTCATGACGCCGTCGGCCACCACTACCAGCAGCACGTCGGCCAACCGTGGATCAGATTGGGTCACGCGATCTCCTCCCGGTCCCGCCAAGCTCCTCCGTGGCAAAGACATTTGACAGTTACATAATCCGACCGGTCGGTCAATATTAAAGTCGGTTGAATCGCGGACTTTGCCGGGCATCAGCCGCCACGTGTCATGACAGCGCGCAGGGGCCTCGAGGGTCGGATCAGGCTCGCCGCATCAATTGCGGTTGCGCGCGCGTTCCAGGTCGCCCAATGCTTTCAAGGCATCGCGGTCGCCGGTTGCGGCGGCGGCGCGGAACACCTGCTCCGCATCACCGAAACGATAGAGCTTGAGATAGGCGTAGCCGCGCAGGATCATCAGGTTGATGCGCTCCGGCGCGATACGGGCGCGCTCTTCCAGGGCCATCACCGTCTCGGGATAGCGCTGATGTTCGAAGGCGGCGAGCGCCTGTGTTTCCAGCAGAGCAACCCGGACCTCGACCGAACGGTCCCGGCTCAGCGGCGCCTTCGATGAAGCAACCGCCGCCTGGTCGGCCAGCCCCGCACGCAGATAGGCGAGACTCTGGCCATAGGCAGCGTCGCTGCGGGTCTGCCCGGTGCCGCCAAGCGCAACCTCGAAGGCGGCAGCGGCTTCGAGCGGCCGATTGATTTCCATCAGGCACCAGCCGCGCGTCAACGCCTGGGGCGGCGTCAGCCCCCTTGGGTCCTGCGTCTCACGGCACCCTCGGGTTTTTGCCGGTGCAGCACGCGTCTGTCTTGTCGGCGCAGGGCGCGGGCCGAGATCGGGAACCACTGCCGTCCGCGGCTCGCTGACCGTTCCAGGCTGAGGGCTTGGCTGCCGCAACGGCGGCACAGCGGACAGTGCCCTGCCGGTCTCGCGCGGCTTTGCTTCCGGTTCGCCAACCCTCGCGATGCGCTCCGAGCGCCCAACCCAGGCTTGCTGGATGTCGCGGACGCCCGCGTGGTCGGCGAGCTTCCAGCGCATCAGCGCGAGCCCATAGGCGGAAGGTTCGTCGTCGGGCTTCCAGCCAAGCGCAAGGGCGAACCACTGCGCCGCCGTCTGGAACTGGTTCAGCGCGTCGGCATACCAGCCGAACTGCTCGGCCGAGGTCGTATCCTTGGCTTCGGCAACGGCACGCGACATGCGATCCAGCACCTCCGCCGAAATCTGCGGCGGCGGTGTCAGGGCAAGCAGGTTGGCAATAGCGGCCAGGTAAACCTTCCTGGTGTCGTCACTTGTGTTGCGCCATTGGAAAAGCACACTCTCCGCCTCGGCGGGACGGCTGATGTCCACAAGAGCCAGGGCCAACCCCTGTGCCGTTTCAGCGGAATTCTGCTTGGCATGGGCCCGGCGGAACCAGGTTTCCGCAGCCTGGGGGCTATCGCGGCGCAGATGATACCAGCCCAGCAGAACCGCGTCTGAGACAAGTCCCTGGTCGTTGGCCAGCTTTTCGACCAGAGCGAGGTCTGCCGGCGCCACGACGAGTTTCGGATCGTCGCCGGCATTGGCCAGGCTTTGCCGCGCGATATCCGTGCGCAGCGGATCGAATTCACCCTTGCCGTCCGGCGTTTTGCGCTCTTCGGCCAACAGTTGATCGATATCGGTCCGCGGCAGCAAAGGCAGCGCCTTCTGGACCGTCGCGAAGCGCTCCTCGGGCTTGTCGCAGTTCTTCAGGACATAAAGATAGGCGTCGCGGGCACGATCGTTGCGGTCCGTGCGGACAAAGGCTTCAGCCACACGCCACAGGACGTCGACATCGCCGCAGGTCAGCAGGCTGGCATTGGTCGCAGCCAGCTGCACGACCTTGTCATATTGCTTGAGATCGGAAGCGCCTATGAGCTGGTCGCGCGCCTCCGCGACAGCCAGCCGGTCGAGCAAATCCTGCGGCACCTGCCAGCCGGGCTCGGCAACCTGCCTGTCAGCGACAGCTTTCCTGACGGCGGCGAACTTTCCATCGGAATAAAGCTTCCACATCGCGTCGAGTTGCGTGTCGCTCGTCGGTCCCGTTGCAAGGGGATTTTTCGGTGGTGTCCAGCTCGGATAGAGCGCCTTCAACCGCGCAATTTCCGCCTCCAGCCGCTTTGTGTCGCCTTTGGCCGCGAAGTACCGCAGCGCCGTTTCATCGACCTTGGCGGACTGAACGGTCGTGCCGGGCGGGGAAGAGTTTCCGCCACCAGCTTGCACCAGGACAACATCCGCGGCGGCGTCGGGCTCGACGGTTTCCGTTTTGACCAGCGAAGAGGTGCTCTCTGCGCCCTGGCGTGGCAAGATCCGATCGACCACGCCCGGACCGCCGAGAGCAACAGCCCCGAGAATGGCCACACCGGCCGGGAGAAGGATGAGCGGCCTCATCGATGCCTCATCCGCCCTGCAGCCGAACGGGTGCGATCAAACCCGCTGCTCCACCTGTTCTGCTGCGCCCCAGATATGACAATCCGACCCCATCGCCTTCTCTTTCGCCCTGCCTTGTTCTCTCCCGGAAATGTCGATGATTCGTCAAACCGGATCGAGCCGTTTTTCTCGAAGCCTCTTGTCGGCGCCGCCCCCCACCTCATGATCGCCGCCCCGTCGAGCTCAGCAGGCCGGCCGTGGCCAGGCCCAGGACGATGGACAGCAGGGCAAGCACGAGTGCGTAGAACAGCGCGTTCGCGGACAGCCAGTTTGCAATGATCAGGCGATAGTTGGAGATGGAGAAAGGTAGCGTTTCCACAAAGGTGGTTCGCGCCGCCGGTTGAACAGCGACCTTGGCATCCTTTGCGTCAATCGTCGTGATGCGCCCGCCCAGTTGCCGCCAGACGGCCTGGTTGGTCAGCATGTCCATTCCCGAGCGCAGTTTGTTCGCGTCGGGTGCCGCAACCAGCGTCCAGGTTCCGGAACCGCCTGGACTGCTTTGCTGCGCGACGAGCAGCGTAGCGTTTCCTGTCGGCGAATAGGGCACGTCGGCCCTCGGTATCAATCGCAATGAACTGCCCGACAGATTGAAGGTCCGGCTCAGCCAGTCCTCCAATGCGCTGACCTGTCCACGCCAACCGCTTCCACGCAGCTTGTCGCGCCACTGGTCGAATGTCACATCCGTGTCCGACCTTGCCGAACTGACAGCGTCCCCCCATGCAGTCCGACTGTCATCGGCGATGCCGACTTGTGACAGCACGGCAGCAGGTATCTGAGACGCGGCTCCGACGAAGATGGCATCGCGATCGGTGATGGCTGCAGGCGCTGCGGTGACGTCGATCGGAATCGGTCGGCCTGCGGCGGCCGACAGCCGCGCCATCAGCGAAACCGCCGCTGACAGGACCTGCGGCTGGGCATTGTCCACGACCAGTGCAACGGGGCTCACGGCTCGACTGTAGGGAGCGCCAGTGCCGCCGATCGCGGCCAGGTTCGGCGTCCTGCCGATGCGCGCGAATGCCGGCATGACCAGTTCGGAACTGTCGAACAGGACGAAGCGGCTGTTGGTGGATGCGGTGGCCCCCGGCGCGCAGACTGAATCGGCCTGCGTGCGCAAATCGGCCTCGATGGAGATCTTGTTATCCCCTGGCCGGAAATGGCGCATCGTGACGTTGACCGGCAGATGCCGCAGGATTTCTCCACGGGCCGCGGTGATCGGTATCGTGGCGGCGATGCTGTCGTTAACATAGATGTCGATGTGGCTGCCCGCCAGAACCTGCTCGGAATAGGCGGCGTCCAGCAGCAGAGTGACATGGCCGTAGGAATCGGCATAGAAATCGGAAGGTACACCGATTGAAAAATCGGTCCTGAACCGCCGCCCGGAAAACTCCTGCGTCGGCACGCCGAGTTCGGAAAACCTTTTGCGACCGACATCAAAGAAGATCGGCACGTCAGGCATACGCCAGGTCTGGGTGGCGAGGCTGGTGCGCCGGCTTTCAGCCGGGCGATCCACCTGCTTGACCAGTTCGTCTATCGCCGAATTGACCGCCTGCCAGTCGGGTCCGGTAATGACGAATGTCGAAAACGCCCTGCCCGGCTCTTCAACCATCGCCGACACTGGCGTCGTCGACGCCCCCGCCGGCAGATTTGGCAGTAGCTGCTGTATCTCCGCCGCAGGCCCGACGACGACAGTGGCCTGTCCCGGACCCGCAGGGCTGCCCAACGTTTCGCGCAAATCGAAAGCCTGGTTGGGCATATTGGCCAAAATCGCCAGCGCCTCTGCCAGTCTGACGACCGGCGCCGTCGCGACCGCCTGGGTCAAGGATGGCACGACGAAGCGGAAACTGGTCTCGCCGCGCTCATCGACGCCGATGGCCCGAACATCCTCGAAACTCTTCCAGCGCCCTGCCCCAGCTCCCTGGAAAGTCAGAAAGGTTCGGGTCGGATCGAACTGCGTCCACAGTTCATAGGTGGACTGGATCGTGCAGTCCGTACGGTGGCGCAGACTGGCCTCAACCACGATTTCATTGAACCCGGGCCGTAGCACTCCGGCAGGCAGAGCGGCATCGAGCTTTGCAACACTGTTAGGAGATGACACCGGCGTGTCGATCAGCCGGGTGCCGTTGATCGACAGCTTCAACCGGGAGGTCTCCGGTGCGACGACGATCGCATTCTGAAAGGCCATCTGCATGGACGCCGGCGACTCTGCTTCCTGCGGTGTCAGGTAGATCGCCCATGACCGGCGCGCCGTCTCTCCCGCCAGAACCAGCTCCCCAAATGGTATCAGGTAGCGGCGCTGATTTTCGGCGGTGGGCATGACAGCTTGCTTGCCCGCAGTCGGCCCCGACTGATTGTCCGGCTTTGCTGTGGGCGCGGGCGCTTCCGGCGACATGTCGAAAGGCGCCACCTGCGCTCCTGCCGCCACCGTCGACATGAGAAGGGCAAAGACCATCTGCCGCCATCTCATGGCTGGTGCCCCGCGGCTTCACCGGCAGCGGCCTTGACTTCCGTCCGGCCACGAAGGTCGCGGAAGAAATAGACCAGGCCACGATAAGTCTGGAACAGCGCCAGCCTGAGGAACCAGAACGTACCGCGCAGCAGGCCGGGATTGCCGCGGCGCGACAACTGAAACTGTTCCCACTGCCTGGAATTGGCGAATATCAGGTCGGCGACGAGCCGATGATGCCCGGCCTCCTGCGGCATGTAGCGGCAGCCAATGGCGATGCCGTCGGCCGTCCGTTCGAAATTGCGAATCTTGACCGGCAACGCGCCCTCGGTGTCGTCGGCAAATGTCTTGAAGCGCAGGGTCGCGTCGGCTCCCTTGCCAAGGTCGTCGAGCTCGGCGCCCGGCACCACGACACGTGCACCATTCGCGGACACGTTCTCGATCGTCCCCTTCAACCATGTTCCATTGTAGTTGAAGTCGCAGCGTCGGCTAACCTTGACGCGTCGTGTCGCGGCCCTTTCGCCGCGCTCCGAGACAACGCCAAGGGCGCATCCGGCCATAAGAAGGTTGAGGAGGTTCCAGCCGCCGACGACCAGCGTGACATCCGCCTTGTAGGGTTCGGCGTAGACCTTGTAGGCGGTCATCGCGACGGCAGCCAGCAGCACCGCAAAGATCACGAAGAAAGGCCGCCCGATTTCGGAAAGCCGGCTCTGCGCGATGGACTCGTCCTTCGCCGTAACCTTGAAGGTCGGCTTGCTCGGATTGATCATGACGGAAACGACCGCAGGCAGCAGGTGAACCGTCTGCACATATTCGTAGAGTTCGGAGATCCAGGGCCAGCGGAACGCACCATAGAGGTAGTTCTGCATCATCAGGTTCACGATCATGTAGGCGAGCGTGTAGGCCATGAACTCGCCGCCGGACGCCGTGAATATCTGGAGATCGAAGAATAGGTAGAACAGCGGCACGAACAGGAAGATCGCCCGCGCGAACGGGAACAGCCAGAACAGCGTCGACGACATGTAGCAGAGGCGTTGCGGAAACGAGAGCCCGCGCTTCAGCGGCGGGAAGCGGAAGCGCAGGATCTGCATCATGCCTTGCGCCCAGCGGCTGCGCTGTCCGATGAAGGAAGCGAAGGTGGCGGGCTGCAGGCCGGCGATCAGTGGCCGGTCGACATAGACGCTGTGCCAGCCGCGCGAGTGAAGCTCGACCGCGGTCTCGCAATCCTCGGTGATCGAAACGCCGCTGAAGCCGTTGGTCTCGAGCAAGGCGGCCCGGCGCAGCACCGCCGCCGATCCGCAGAAGAATGCAGCGTTCCATTTGTCGAGGCCACGCTGGATCACGCCGTAGAACATCTCGTTTTCGGACGGCATCTTTTCAAACGTCCTGAGGTTGCGCTCGATCGGATCCGGATTGAGGAAGAAGTGCGGTGTCTGGACAAGGAACAGGCGCGGGTCCTCGTCGAAATAGCCGACGGTCTCCTTCAGGAAATCACGTGCCGGCGCATGGTCCGCGTCGAAGACCGCGATGAGCTCCCCGGTCGAATGCTCCAGGCCGTTGTTCATGTTGCCGGCCTTGGCATGTTCATTGCGCTCGCGCGTCAGGTAGCGTGCACCGAGATCGCTCGCCAGTTGCTGCAGTTCGGCGTGTCGCCGCTGCGCGTTGTCGGCTTCGGCAAGGCGATCGGAATTGCGCTTCTGCAGCGTGCCGCCGTCATCGAGCAGCCAGACGGTGAAGCGATCCTTCGGATAGTCCATCGCCATGGCAGCGGCGATGGTGTTCGCCAGCAGCGCCGGCTCCTCATTGTAACTCGGAATGAACACATCGACGGTCGGCAATCGGCCGTCGAATTTCGCGCGTGATGGCCGGGACGGCAGCGGTTGCGCAACCACGAACAGGCTGAGCGCCAACATCATGACGCTGTACATCTCGGCGAGGTAGAGCAGGATGCCCGGAATGAAGTTTTCCGGCTGGTTGATCGGCGGCAGGGTGCTGGTGGTGCGCCAATAGACGTAGCGCATGACGATCGCGGTACCAAAGGCGAGCGCAACCAGGCGCCAGATACCATCCGGCCGAACCAGCTTCAGGATCATCATCGCGAGGAGAACAGACAGTCCAGCGACCAGCTGCGTTTCGAGGCTGATGGGAAGCGTCACCAACCCCAGCACGGCCACGGAGGCGATCGCCCACTGCAGCACGATCAACAACCCACGCATCAGACCTGTCTTTCCATCATTCTTCAAACCTCGCCGCTGCGTTCATCGCGCGACACGCGGATTCGCCGCGCCTTCCAGGAAGCCGATTCCCGCCTCCCTCAATCAATGGCCGATGCAGGCCTCCGTTGCCTGCCTGCCCGCAGATATGGTTAGCGATTCCTTTCTCATCGTTTGCAACTGGGGCTGACCGGATCACATGGTGGAGGCGGCACGATCACCGCTGGCTGTGTCGATGCGGGCGCATCCTGAAGTCCTGCGGTCGGCAGCCTCATCGCACCTTGCGACGTTGCCGCGCCGGGTGGCGGAGGCACGATTGGCCCGGTCGGCTCCGGCTGCAAGGGCACGCGTTGCGGGGCAGGCGCGACATGTCTCGGCCGCACGACCCGCTCGACCACAGGAGTCACAGGCGTCGTCACCGTCGCGAACTTCTGCGAAGTCGTCGGATAGACAGGGGCGCCGGACTTGCCGAGTGAAGCATCCGGCGAGTTGACCTCTCCGTACGGGTTCCAGCCACTCGAACGGAAATAGGACGAGATCGTGAAATCATACATGGTCTGCAGGAGGCGCTCTTCCGGCAATGCCTGATCGCAGAGCCGCAACCTGATCTGGACAGAGCCCTTGTTGCCGATGAGCGTCTGCGTCGAACCGGTGGACGTCAGGCGCTGCCAGGCATAGAGGCAGGTATCGCCCGACGATGAGCGCCCGACAGCGTAACCGAAGGGGCCGTACCGGTTCTGCACGTAGTAAGGCGATCGGGACATGCGAACGCCAGGAAAGAGCTGCCGCATCTCGGTGCCGATGTTGCTTGGCGGCAGGAACCCCGCACGCAGTTCCGTCTGCCCCGCGGCCTTGCGGTCCACGGGGCCGAACAATTGAACCCTCAGCATGTTCTGGCCAGGAGAATGCGCGGAGGTCGACAGCGCGATCTCCTGCTGAAGCGCGTTGGCATAGTGCCGTTCGATGACCCCGGTGATCGCCGGCCCGCCCGGGCCAGGATAGGCGAAAGCCTTTTCGGCAGAGACCATTTGCGTATCCGACAGCGAACCGACCTGGGTCTGCTGGGCACAGCCGGCCAGCAAAAGTCCCGTCATTATGCCGGACAAAACCAGCATAGGAGGCCGCGCTCTTCCTGTCTTTGCTGCAGGCAGCCTGCTTTTGAGCAAAGTTCGCATAGTCGCAAAGCTAAGAGATTCGGCGCGTTCGACGAAGCGCGAAAGCCAACCCTTTAGCGGTTCATCACATTTTGATGTGACCTGAGTCGAAATTACCACATTTGACCGACAGCGCGGCCCGGTTGCCGCTATCCATCGCCGCCGGAAGGTTATCCGGCCGGATCAAATCGCCGGCGCCGGTTCGTTTCTGGGCTCACCTTCGAGACAGATGCGGTTCCGGCCGCCAAGCTTCGCCCGATAAAGAGCCTTGTCGGCACGCTCGTACAATCTGTCGAGCGTATCGCCAGGCCGGGCCTGGGCAATTCCCGCCGAAAACGTGTAGCCGAAAGCAGGATCTATGCTCAGCGGCTTTGATTGACGGACCTGCAAGAGCATCCTCTCGACGATGTTTTCCGCATCCGGAAGGCAGGCTCCTGGCAAGACGAGCGCAAATTCCTCGCCGCCGATCCTTCCCATGCTGTCGAGGCGGCGCACCATGCCATGGATCGTTATGGCAAAATCTCGCAACACGATGTCGCCGGCGGCATGGCCGAAGCGATCGTTGATGTTCTTGAAATTGTCGAGGTCGAGGATCGCCAGACAGCCACAGCTGTTGGCGGGCACGGCAGTTGCCCTTGCGATGATTTCTTCCGCCCGCGCCAACACGAAGCGGCGGTTGGGTATGCCGGTCAATTCGTCGGTCTGGGCGACCTTGAGGGCAAAGTCGCGATCCTGCCGAACCTTGCGCTCGGTCGCCCTTATCGATGTGATGTCGCTGGCGATGCACAGCATCCATCCCTCGGCATCGACGGTTTCCGTCATCCAGAGCCAGCGCCCGTCGAACAGATCCGTCTCGAAGGCACGGAAGCCAACCTTTCCGCGCCTCGCCTGGGTCGACACCAGCCATTCCTCGAAGCTGGCGGCTCGGATTATTGTCCCGCGCGACAGGGCAAAATTCCGACGCATGATGTCCGCCCAAAGCGGCGTCTCTTCGGGATCGATGAAATAAACGTCGCGGAACGCCCGATTGGCATATCTCAGGCGATCGGAACCATCATAGAGCGCCACCATGGCGCCGGAAATTTCCTGGACCTCCGATAGTCGAAGAACGATGTCTTCCATCATCAGTCGCTGCAAGTCCCCGCATCGAACAGTACGTTAGCATACTATCACGTGCGACGGGATTGCGTTGGTTTGATGTCAATCGACATGAACGAACCGTCACCAGCACGGCTCCTGCCCGTATGGAAATACGTGTCGGCTGGCAGAACCATCAGATGGTTCTGCCAGCCGCTCCCCGTCACCATTTCACGCCGATCTTTGCGGTACCTGCGATGTTTTGGACATTTCCGGAGAGTTCGCCCTGGAGGCTGGCGGCGGCGAAGAAGCCGTTGGCGGTGGCGTATTCGATGCCGGCG
>JAESGN010000108.1_pt1 | contig 231768 bp, 245 predicted proteins | sample 9269731 | NCBI WGS metagenome assembly JAESGN01 (sample SAMN15720683, study PRJNA650826) | algae metagenome | isolation source: Mojavia pulchra JT2-VF2 and co-occurring heterotrophs from desert soil | place: USA: Cadiz Valley, Joshua Tree National Park, CA | collected 1998-06-08 | reverse complement strand
ATCAGCCATACACAGCGCCAATCACCCGCCAGGGCACCACAATATGATCAATGCTCGAACTCTCCCTTACCAAGGGAGCGGCCTTACAACCGACAATTGCGACCTTTTTCAGCAGCCTGCTAGAGCACCCTCTGGGATCAGCGCGTAGGCATCGGGTAACGCGAGGGTAAGCTCGGTCAAGGTGCCTGTGCTTTCGCTCAGCATCATCCTCGTGCCGGCGATCAGCATAGGCTCGTCCTCTAGATTGGCGAATTCATCAGTGACGCGCGTCGAGGTGTTCGGGTGCCAGAGCTGCTTGCCGGCGCGCCAGTCCTGCACGGTGCGAATGGCCTTAACGCTCTTTCCCACCGCGACGGCGCGCTGCCATTCCGCGCGCTGGCGCAGCGTGACTGACGTTCCCTCCATCTCGGCCAGCACGACGGTCGGGCGGTATCGGGTCACAGAGGGATCGCGGATCCGCGCAGAGGGCGCGACGCCGGGCCCGTCCGGCGCATCCGGGTTGGGGCCGAAGACCAGGCCCAGCGCGGAAGGCGCGGCGGCCGCCCCCATCACGACGTACTCGGAGAAGAGCTCCTTCATGGAAAGGGTGGTGGATCCGCCCTTGATGTTCCCCTTGTCGCCGCCGAGCTGGAGGCGCGCGGCAGCCTCGCCACGCATCCCGGCGCGCGTAAGAACCAGGCCGCCCAGCCCATCTGCCACTGGCAGCACGGCGCGCGCGCGGCATCCGCGCTCGATAGCGTCGAATACGGTTTCGCCTGGTTGGATGGCGAAGCGCGGGATCGGCCTGCCCATATCGACCTCTGCACGGACGGGTATGCCGAACGGCGCGCACAGCCGCCGCGCGATTTCATCCAGCTTGAGGCCCGACATCTCGAAGGGGCGCTGGATCGCGGCACAGTCGAACAGATCGCCCGTACGATCTCGGCCGCGCACAATCACCTGGTGGGACATGGCGTCGTAGTTGATCTCGACGTCGTCGATCCAGCCGGTGATCAGCACCTCGCCGTCCACCGCCACTTTGCAGGCCATGCCCATCTGGATCTTCCGGCGCTCGCTCTGGCCGGGCCAACGCTCCGTGAGGCCCAGCGCGAAGGCGCCGGCGATGCGGTCGATCGAGCGCGTGATTTCCAGCTCGGTCCACCCGTCCCAGAGCGTCTCTCCAATGCCGAGCGTCACCCGGGTGGTGCCCTTGGCAAGCTTGCTCTCACTCATCGGCCAGCACCTCCAGCGCCGCGCCGGGGGCGAGGAAGCCAGGATGGCTGACCGCATTGCGGCGCGCGATGTCGCCCGCCCGGTCCACCAGGTTCGCGAGATTGTCCCCGTCGAGCTGGTAGGCGAGCGCCAGGGTGCTGATGGGCATGGCCGGCGTGACGGAGATGACGCGCGGCAGCGGCGCGGCGGCCGCCGTGACGCCGCGGACCCAGGCCGCGCGCAGATCCACGATGGAGCGCCAGGTTGCATCAAGGCCGAGCGCGCCCAGCCGATCGGCCGAGGCATCGAGCGCATCCGCCACGCGGTCCCGCGTCGCGATCGCCTCGTCGCGGCTCGGCCAGCTCATCGTGTCGCCGAGGCGGGCGGCGGTCATTGCGGCCGAGGCCCGCACGACCTCATCCACGACTTTGGCGTTCAGCGCCTCGGCCCGGCGGGACGGAGTGTCGGCCAAGGCTTGGGGAAAAGCGGGCGGCGCGGCGCCGTCAGCAACGGCCAGCAGGGCGTGCGGCCCCTGCCCAGCCTGCCCCAGGGCGCCAACCGCCGTGGTAATGAGTGTCACGGCGCCGGTGGCACGCGTCGCCGCATCGGCCGCAGGCGCCGTCCATGCCGCCAACAGAGCGATGGCGCCCGTCACCTGCTGGGAAAGACCATAGCCAGCCGCAACAACGGAAAGCCCACCGGCCACCGCGTCCAGCGTTTCGCTGAAGCTCTCGCCCACGAACTCTTGCAGCCCATCCAGCGAAATGAGCCGGGAGGCGTCCGAGATCAGCTCGGCCGTGGCCGTGAGGCCAAGGCGGTCCAGCACGCCGGAGGTGACGCCGGTCGGTGTCTTCTTCGGCCCGTCATAGATGCTGAAGCTCGCCTCGTAGGCGACCAGCCCAACCTCCATGCCGGAGGACATCCGCCAGCTGGTGACGGTGACCTGCACCTCTCCGTAGAGCGGATGGACCAGGCGCCCGACCCCCGGCTTGTCGAGCGCCGCCTCCAGGCGCTTGGCGCGCCCAGCGAGGCCGGTGCCCACCAGGAAGAGGCTGATCGTCAGGATCCGCTCCTTGCGGCCCAGATCCTCATGCAGGACCTGGTCGCGCAGCGGATAGACATGCGTGACGATGCGGCGGCCGCCATCCTTCCCGGCGGCCGAGACACCGAAGGCCACCCCCCGGAAGGAGGCCGGCCGCAGGGCGCCCACCAGGTTGGTGACGGTGGCGAGAAGGCCGCTCATGGCAATGCCATCACGCGCCCGGTGTCATCCGTAGCGCGGATCCTCAGGCGCCGGTCATTGGGCTCGACGCGGGTGACTTCGACCCGACCGTCCAGGATCCGGATCTCCAGCTCGCCTCCGACATCGACCCGCTGCCCGGCGAGGCTCCCGAGCGGCTGAACATTGGGCACGCGCTCACCCGTTTCCGGATCGAAGGCGCTGGCCCCATTGACAGTGCCGCGCCGGACCGTGCGCGGCAGGCCATCCGGCCCGGGGCCCACCGCGGGCTGCGCGGGCGCCGCGCCCGCCGGTGTGGCAGTCCCCGTACCGGGCAGGCGGAAGTTCTCGATCCGCTCGATGATCGGCCGGATCCACCCCCACACCGCGTCGAAGCTCTCCTTCACACGGTCCCACAGAGCGGAGAAGAAGGCAGGCAGCCCTTCCCACACGGCCTTGATGGCGTTGAAGGCGCCGCTCAGTGCGCCGCCCGTCCAGCCATCCAGGAAGCCCGCGAACGCGGTGAAGAAGCCGCGAACATCGCTCCACACGCCAGAGAAGAAGGCAGGCAGGCGCCGCCAGACATTCTGAATTGCGGCGATCTCGGGCGCGAAGAGATTGGCGAGGAAGCCGATGAAGGCGTTGAAGTGGCCCTTAACCCGGCTCCAGAGCCCCGCGAAGAACGCCTTGATCGGCTCCCAATGCTTCCAGATCAGCCAGGCGGCGGTGGCCAGGGCGGTGATGGCCAGCAGGACAACGCCGATGGGGTTCGCCCAGAGCGCCGCGTTGAAGGCGGCCATGGCGGTCCCGCCCGCCTTGATAGCGGCGAAGAAGCTGCCCAGCGCGGCCAGCATGGGCGCGCCCAAGGCCACCACCAGGCCGGCCAACGCCTTGATCAGGCCGCTACCCAGCCAGAGGCCAAAGGCGAGCAGCACCGTGTTCAGGACACCGAACCACTCGATCCACCCCTTCACCAGCTGGATCGCGGGATCCAAGGCTTCGAGCAGGCGGCGGATCCGGCCGGTCAGATCCTCGATCACACCCGGGATGGCACGGATATAGCCGGCCAGGTTGGTGGCGATCAGGTCCCGGTTCGCGGCGATCCACTCCGTGACCTGGTCGATCAGCGGCGAGAGCACCGGCGCGAGGCGCGCGGCGATCGCGTTCCACACGCCCCGGATGGACCCCGTCATCCGCGTCATGGAGGTGTTGAACCTGGTCAGGGCCCGCGCATCGGTCTCGGACATGACCAGGCCAAGGTGCCGCGCGTCAGCGGCCGCGCGGCGCAGCCCGGCGGAGCCTGAGGCCAGCAGCGGGATCAGGGCCACCCCTGCCTCACCAAAGAGGGCGACGGCGGCCGCCGTCCGGCGCGCGCTGTCCGGTACGCGGGCGAAGGCATCGGCAACGTCGTTCATCAGCTGCTCGGTCGGGCGCACCTGGCCGCGACTGTCGCGCAGCTGCACCCCCATCATCCGGAAGGCGCGGCGCAGCTCCCAATTGCCGCGCGCTGCCTCCAGGGCGCGATCGCGCAGGCTGCCGAGCGCGCCGCTCATCGCCTCGGAGTTGCTTCCGACCAGGCTGGCCGCGTAGCCGAATTGTTGCCAGCCCTGGAGCGAGACGTTGACCGCCCGGGCGGCGATGATACTGGCCTGCGTTGTTTCCGCGACACTGCGCGTCATGGCCGCCAAGGCGGTGGTGACCCCGATGGCCGAGGCGGCGATCCTGGTGGTCATCAGCAGTGCCGCGCGCGAGATCTCGGCAAAGCCGGTGACCACGCGGTTGATCTGGGCGCGGGCCTGTTCAAGGTTGAGGCCACGGACGATGGAGGAGACGCTGGCGCCCATGCGCTTGACCGGGGCGGTGACCTTGTCGACCGCCTCGATGATCGCACGAATGGCACCCCGGCTCTCAGCCACGTCTTTCGGCCCTCTCTCTCAGGGTTGAGTGCCACTCAGCTGCTTCGCGCCAGGTGAGGGCCATGAGCTCGGAGGGCGGCCAGTGCCAAGCCTCCGCCAAGTCCGCCAGCGCTACGCGCCAGTTGCGCGGGCGGACGCGGAAAAAGCCTCAAGCAGGCGCCCGGCCAGGCCGAGGTCCCGCATGCCGATGGCGCCCGCCTCGCGCTCCGTCAGGCCGCAGACCTGCATGAGCAGCACGTTGACCTTGGCCATCTCGCCCGGCGCGGCGTCCAGCTTGCGCATCTGTGCCAGCGTGGGCTCGGTGACCTTGAGCCGGCCGACGAGTTCGCCATCCTTCTGCAGCGGCTTCCAGAGCTGGATGAAGATTTCGTCGCCCTCGAAGACAAAGCGGCGGTCCATCGCGAGGGCACGAAACGGCTCACCCCACTGCTCGACGATGTCAGCGATGCCAGCGATGTCATCCGCGCTCATCACCTCGCGTTTCCCACTCATGCCCTGATCTCCCTCGCGCGCTTGCCTTCCCAGCGGCAGGCGATTTCGCCCTGCTCGGTGGTGATGTTGCCTTCGCCGGCATAGACCGCCTCGTAGAGCGTGATGGTCTTGCCATTGGCGAGGTCGATGGTGACGGTGAGGTTCTCACCGCGCATGAGGGCCTCGACGTCGAGAGAGCCATCATCGGTGATGATGCCTTCGATGAACGGCACCTGGACGGCGCTGTAGGCGCCATGGACGCGGTCCGCGCCCGCGATCATCTTCTTCAGCGGAACGCCGAGGTTGTAGGTGAAGGAGCCCTTGGCATCCTGCACGTCACCATTGATTTTGAAGGTGATGGTCCCCGCTCGCATCATGGCGGCGATCTCCTCTGTTCGGGTGGGTTAAAGCCGGGGCTGCAGGAGGAAGGCGCCGACGCGGAAGCCATTGATGCAGTCGGGCGGGATGATGGCGTCCAGCCGGTCCGGATCGGTCAGGCTGCGCTCGACGACGAGGTCCGCCGCGAATTGCTCGCGGTTCTCCACCAGACCCATCTCCTCCCACACGGCGAAGCGGCCGATCAGCTCCGCCTTCGCGAGCTTCGGCGTCATCACCGGCTGGCCACGGCCGAACTGCGTACCGTCACTCGCGAGCTTGTGGCGCGGATACTTGGTCGAGAAGAAGTTGCGAATGTCATACCGCAGGTAAGAGATCGTCTTGACCGTCTCGACATTGAGGAACGACGTGTCGGCCGCGCCGAAGGCATTGGTCTGATACTCGGTCACGACGCGCTCGGTCACCACCGTGCCGCCCGCGTCCACCACCAAGGTGGAGATGCCCTTGTGCAGCAGGATGTCGCGCTGGGCACGCGAGAAGCGATCCTTCACGACGGGCGGCAGGATCCCAGGGATGGGGAGCGTCTGCACCGGCCGGGCCGGATCGTTGGTCATGGCGCGGATCCAAACGGCCGCGGCGGCGGCCACGTTGACCCAGGGCGGCATCGGGAATTTGTAGAGGGCGGGCACGCTGATATGCGGGCTGTTGCGCGTGACGCCATGGGCCGAGAGCGCGGCCAGGTCGCCCGTCTGCGGACGCCAGGCGTGGCAGTCCTGCATGCGCATCGGGCCGAAGCGGTCCACCAGGTCCGCCTGGAGCACGGCCAGGTTGGCACCGTCATTCCAGGGGATCACGATGTCGGTGAACCACATGTCGCCCAGCGCGGCGAGCGCCGCGGTGATGTCCGGGTTGCTGGCCCCGCCCGCCATGGGCGTGATGGTGAGGGTCAGGCCGGCCGCCAGAACGTCGTCATCGTAATAGGCTGTCCGGATGTCGATCTCATTGCCGGCAAGGCCCTTGTGGGTGGCGGTTATGTCCACCCGCGCCGGCGTCGTCGCGTTGGACGCGGTGAAGGGCGCGCTGGTGTCGGCATTGATGGCCGCCACCATGGCCGTCGCCGCCTGCACCGCCGTCATGCCCACCGTCACCGGCGCCCGGTAGCGCCGGCCGCCCACCATGAGGTTGGCGACGCCGGCGGCCGTGGCCGAGCCCGCGAAGAGCGCCTGGCCGACCGCCTGGCTGCCGCCGCCCACATCCAGCACGCCCATGGCCCAGAGCTCCAGCGTCGGGTTCGCGCGGACGAAGGCCGCGATCATGTGCGCGACATGAGAGCGCGCGCCATACCGGCCCACCGCCTGCGCGGGCGAGATGACGAGCTGGGGCGTGAGAGGCGGGGCGCTGCCCGATGCCTCCATCTGCCCGATGATGATGACGCGCGTCGGGTAGATCGAGGCAGCCGCCTGCATGCGGCTGTTGTCCACCTCGACGTAGTTGCCGGGCGTGCGGATATCAATCGGGATGTGCGTGAACGGAATGGCCATGGCTATTCTCCCCGGGTCAGGACGTGATCGGTGGCGTCGGCGGTCGCGTCGGCCGGCGTGGGCGGCTGGACATTGCCGATCGGCGGCACGTCCCAGTTCGCGTGGAAGATGCGGAATTCGCCGCTGGACGGATCGGCTTCCGCCTGCGAACGGTTGAACCTCGTGGTCCAGTCCAGCCGTGCGCCGTGACACAGCACGCCCGCCATCATGTACGGGACGCTCTCGACCAGCTGGGGGCCGAGCGGCGCGCCTGCGGGCAGCGCAACGTCGAGCAAGCCGCCCAGCGTCAGGTCCGCTCGGAAGGCGTCCCGTATCTGCTCGATCAGGTTGTCGAAGGTGATCTCGCTGGCGAGGGCATCCTGGATGGCCATGAAGCCACGGATCTGCCAGTCAATCTGGATCTGGCTCCGGGTGCTGGTGTCGTCGATCTCGCGTGTGGCGATGCGTCGGATGAACCACCCGCGCATCTCCGCCTCGCGGCGGCCTGGTGGTTGCCACATGAAATGCTGGGCGTGCTTCTGCTGCTGCACCGAATACCGCTCATAGGGGTGAACCACCCCGATCTCGGGCACGGCCTTGATGATGGCCCCGATGGCGGCCCGAACGCTCTCCAGCGTGGCGTTGCTCATGCGCCGCCCTCGATCCGGACGGCGGCGCGGTCCACTGCGGCCGCGAAGATCTCCATGGCCATCGGCGAGGCATAGGCGAAGCCGTCCCGGAACATGTGGTGTGCAGGCGCTCCATGCATCGCGATCTTGAAGCGGATGGCCCGGGCGATGCCCTCGGCCTCCTCGCCCGTCTTGCCGAGCTTGCGCTGGACCCAATCCAGCAGGGGCTCGATTGGCGCCCAATGTGGCTTGCTGCCGTCTTCGACAGGCGCGGCATAGGAAAGCGCGGTGCCAACACCGCCCCGGATCCGCGTGCCACTGATCGTTACCGGCAGGGCGCCGATGCTGTCGCGCAGCGTGCCCGCGCCGGAGGTGGGCGTGCGCTCCTTCACCTCGCGCTCGGCCAGCATGCTGACCTCCACGACGGCGCGGCTCATCTCCTCCAGCACGATGTCGGGCGTGCGGGCCAGCAGGCGGCGCATCGCCGCGTCGTCGAAGCGAAGGGAGACCGGCTCGGCCATCAGGGACGCCGGCGGCGGGAATGGGTCAGACGCGGGCCACCATGGCCGGCGCCCGGGGCGTGGCTTGCCATGCTCGACGCGGGCTGGACGCGCTTCGCGTCGATGCCAAGCAGATCGTAGTACCGCTGCCGGAGGCGCTCGGCCCGCTTGGCGAAGCTCTCCGGCTTGGAGGCGTGGTTCACGGCATCGGCCGGGATGGACGGGTTGCTGTCCCCGCTGGTGGCGGCGCTCACCTGGTCAAACAGAACGGCGGCGGCGTAGCTCGCCAAGGCCTCACGGTCCGCCTCCGGAATGCTGTCCGCCTCGTTGGTCAGCAAATGCGGCCGCGTCAGGGTCAGCCGGACGGGCGTGCCGGCCGCCAGCGGGCGGGTCAGCAGCAGATAGAGAGCCTCGGGCGCATGGTAATGCCCCCAGGTCGAGCCGGGCAGCATGATCGGCGGCACGATACCGGCCGGTGCCTCCACGGCGACGACGCGGTTGGCGCCGTCCGGCACCTCCAGGCGGGAGCCGCCCTCCGCCACCACGTCTTCGACGCAGCGGCGCGGGCGATCCTTGTTGTACTGGGCAACCCCCGCCGCGATGGCGCGATCGAGCTGCCCTGGGCTGATGCGACCAGCATCATCCCGGACCAGATCGGCCACCAGCGTGCGGAGATCCTCCAGCATCAGGCCACGACGGCCTTATAGGCGCCGCGGAAATCCACGACGGTGGCGCCGTAGATGTGCCGGATCTTGTAGGTCAGCTGGTCATTGCTGAAGTACGAGCCGGAGGTCGGGCTGTCCTGGACGAGCAGGGCGGGCTCCTCCTCACCATCCAGGAAGCCCACCTCCATCAGCGGGATGTCCAGCGGATCGGCCGTCGCCACCCAATCGTTCGCGTCGGTCCAGTACCAGACCGGCACGATGGTGGGCGTGAGGGACTGGACGAAGGTGGCGTCCAGGTTGGTGTTGCGGCGGAACAGGTTGGCCGCCGCCTCCTCCAGTTCGGGCGGCACCCAGAGGTACTTGGGCCCGATGCCCAGCTGCTCGCCCGAACCCGCCTCAGTCTGCTTCATCATGGCGAGGCGCGCAGCGGCATAGGTGCCGCTGGCCAGCGCCCCGGTGCCGAGGTTGTTGTGGGTGGCGTGGAACAGCGCCAGCGTGTCGTAGATGGTCGGGTTGGTCCGGAGGAAATCGAGGACGAACTGCGCCAGCGTCCGCTTGGCCGCGCGCGCCATCTTGACGGGGATGCGCTGGATGGCGCCCACATCGTCGTTCTTGATCATCTCCAGCGTGATGGTCTCGATGCCGCCACGCTTGACCACCGCGTAGCTCGCCTTCTCATCCGAGGGGCTGGTCATCGCGACGTAGGGGGCGGCTTCGGCCACCGTGGGCAGGTTGCCATAGCCGCCGAAGCGCGTGCGCTCCTGCGTCCGGAAGTCGCCCACGGGCACGACGGTGGCGAGCAGGCGCCACATATCGAGATCCACCGCCGCCCGATAATCCGCGATCATGCGGCGGGTCATGCTGTTGCCCAACACGTTGGCGAAGCTGCCGCTGTTCAGCGCCTCGGCGAAGCGTCCGGCCTGCTGGATGCGGCCGGTGACGTTGGTGTCCCCGGTCAGGGCCACGTAGCAGGCCTTGAAGCTGCGGGAGTGCTTGTGGTCCTTGTGGGCGGGGTCGAAGAACGCCTCCAGCATGCGGTCATGCTTCTCGGCCTGGTCTTCGGTGACGCGGAAGTTCTGCCCCCCGCCGACGCCCTGCAGGCCGCCGCGGCCGAGGCCGAGGCTGGCGAGGTAGGACGCTTCCTCCTGGATGCGCTGGGTCAGGGTGGCCTCCGTGAAACGGCCCTGACGCAGCTCGGTGCGCAGGCGCGCCTTGCTGGCGTCCGGCAGGGCGCAGGTGTTGATCTGGCCGTGCATGCGGTCGCGCCGGTCGATCAGCGCCTCCAGCATGGCGGTGGTCGCGGGCGGGACGGCGGCGGCGAGGATGGCGCGCAGCTCGTCATCCGTCGCCGCGTTGATGTCGGCCGGCAGCCTGGCCGGGTCGATCGCGGTGATTCCGGCGATCAGCTGCTCGCGCGTCATGCTCGCGGGGTCGGTGCCATCGCTCTCCGTCGTCCGCTCGGCGGGCTGGAGGGCGGTGGCCAGGATGGCCTGCAGGGATTCGAGCGTGGCCGAGGAGAGGTCCACACCCTCCAGCAGCGCCGGATTGGCAGCCTGGATCAGGGCGATGAGTTGGGCGACATCCATAGCGGGAGGGTTTCCTTCGCTGGCTTCAAGAAAGGAGATGACCTGCCCGCCGGCCCCAGGCTCGACGATCAGATCCACGGAGTTGACCTTCAGGAACTTGCGGGCGACGCGGGTGCCGCGCGGCCCAGCCACCAAAGTCCCGGAGACATCGACGGACAGGCCGAAGAGGTCCGTCATCTGGCGGGACACGGCCTCGCGCAGCCGCGTGGCCACCGGGTCGTCATCGCCGATGATGAGGGTGAGCACGGCCTCGATCGCGCCCTGGTCGGACGAGGCGCCCTCCACGAAGCGCGGCTCGGACAGGCCGCCGATCAGGTTGCGGACATCCTTGCCCGCCCCGGCCAGGTGCTCCCGGTCGCCCTTCACGAAGACGCGAGCGCCAGCAAAGAGGGGAACCGCCTCGCGCAGCACTGCATCGGGATAGAGGTTGCCGTTGTGGGAGAGGCCGGCGCAGATCACGCGGACGCGATAGGCACGGGGCGAGGCGCCCTCGCCGGCGGTGACCGCCTCCAGGATGGCGTGGCGGCGCATCAGGCGCGCGTGCCCGGCATGTCGGGCGTTAGCTTGCGACCGTCGATGGTGACGACGCGCCCGGTCTCGACGTTCCAGGCGAGGATGTCCGTCTCCGGGATATCGAAATACTCGGCGATCGCCGCGCGGATCTCGGCGTCCGAGGGCTTCCGCGTTGCGTAGTGCAGGGTCTGCCCCAAGGCGGCATCGGCCAGAACGGCCGCCTCGCCGTCCACTGCCACAGCAACCTCGACGCCAGCGGCCATGGCGGCCGCTGGATCGGCCAGCACGGCGCCGCTCAGGTCCGCCACGCGGCGGACCGCCTCATCGGCCTCGCCCGGACCCTCCGAATGCGCGGTGCCTGATCCTGGATTGCTGGGCGCCTGGTCGGCACCTTCGACCGCCTCGCTCGACACCACCGCGACGGCGGCGCCGGATTGCTCTGCAGGCTTCGGGGGTTTGGCCACGTATCATCTCCGCTCTGGCCCCAAAGCGGGGCGAGGCGGCACCATGGCGGTGGCGTCCGGACAGGGGCGGAGGAACCGCTTCCGTAGCCCCTGTCCGGGGCCCGGGATCCGCGCGGGACCGAGATGGGGGGTTGGAGGGTGTTTTCAGGACCGCCGTTAAACGGTGGTTAAACGGGTCCAGGCGGGTTTTGGCACCCTGGCCGGTATAACCACCCCGGGGAAGCCCCCAGGCGGCCCTGTGGAAGGCCGGCCGGATCGACCCTGGATCCTAGTCATTGAGCTCGGCCAGGGCACGCTTGTTCCGGTCCGCCGCGATCTCCTCAATCGTGAAAGCTTGACGACCAGGTCGGGACATCTTCCACGATGCCATGAAGGGCAGCGCGGTGCAGCCGCAATTGATCGTCTCGCCGATCGGCCCAGCCGGATCGCGCGGGAACATGAGCTTGATGCCGCCCGGCAGATCGAAGGGCTTGTCCACGTCGCGCACCTGGCCGTCGATCGCGTCATGCCCGAAACGGGAATGCAGCTTGCCGGAGCGGCGCCACTGCTTCTGCATCTGGGGCAGCACCTCCCTCGCCTGTTCCTGCCGCTGCTGCGTCGCTGTGGAATAGGCCCGGCCGAGGCCGTCCCGCACAACGGTGGTGGCGCGGCGCATGCCGCCCTCCTCCACGATGGCGCCCACCTTGCGCGCCGCCTCGAAGGGCGTCTGCGTCCCGATGGCGGCCTGGGCAATCTCCGCATTGATGCGCTGGGCGACCTTCGCGGTGATGTCCTTCATGCGCTCCGCGCCAAATTCGCGCATGGCGTTCAGCGTCCGGGGATCCAACGCCACGAGCTGGGCGGAGACCTCGACGCCGGCGGCGGCCAGCGGCGCGTCAATCAGCGCGGCCCCGGCATCCCAGCTGCGCGCGATTCCAGCCAGCAGGCTTTCCGTGGCCGGTTGGGTGACGGCGGCGAGCGCGCGCTGCACCTCGCGCTGCAGCTCGGTCAGCTGCCAGCGCCGATAGTCGGAGGGCGCCTTGGCCAGGGTCTCCAGGATGATCCGCGCGGCCGCTTCCAGGGCGGCCTTCACCTCGGCCGCCGTCTTGCGCTGGTTGCGCACCCCCTCCCGGAGGCGGGCCTCGCGCTCCTTCAGGAAGCGCTTCGTGCGCTCCTCATCCGTCATGCGGGCTCCCGCGCGTCACCGGGGGCCAGGCCCGGGATGGGTGCCGCGGGCAGGCCGGGCGGGTCGACGAACACATCCGCCTCGGCCGCCTTGGCCAGCTCGACGCGGGCGCGCTCCAGCTCCTCGGCCGGGTCCACCTCCAGGCCGAGCGCCTCGGCCGCCGTCGTGATCAGGCGGACGGCGCTCTCCATGGACATGGCATGCGCCTGCATCGCCTGGACCGCCCCCACCACCACCTGGGCAAAGACGGTGGCGAACTTCGCCACATCCTTGGCGGTGAGCGGTGGGAATATCGCGCGCGCCTGGTACTCGGGCTCGCCCGCCAGATCCGCCATGCCGAGGGCGGCCAGGCGCCGGCGGATGACATAGCCGCCCACGTCCTCCAGGATGGAGCGCCAGAGGCGCTGCCGCTGGGTCATGACCTTGTAGGTCGGCTCGCCCATGCTGGAGGCGGTGGCGAGGTTCACATCCCCACCATCGGCCATCCAATGCTCGGGGATCGACGCGCCGCCCAGCACGTGATTCCGCACCATCCGCGTCGCCGCGCCCGCATCGGCCGAGTTGAGCGTGGGCGTGAGGAGATTCCATTCCTCGTTCTCATTGTGAAACCGCACCGAGAGCGGCGCTGGCGGCGGCGTGGTGCGCGCCCGCTCGTCCAGCATCTCCTGCGTCGCGCCGGTCAGCTTCACGTCCCAGGAGACCGAGCGCAGCACGGAGGCACGCTCCACCTCGCCGAACATCAGCTGCTCATGCGCGTCCACGTGATCGGCCGAGGCCAGCAGATCGGATCGGCCGCGCCGGCCGCTGGAGAGGGTGTTGATGCGCCAGTAGAAGCACTCGCCCCCGGTCATGGCGGCCCGAAGCGCCTCGGTCCGCTCGCTGAACAGGGTCACCTCGGAGGCGGCGTAGATGACGCGCCAGGTGCGCAGCTCGCCCGTGTTGTGCAGGTCCCGCGTCTCGACGCCGATGACCACCGCGTCATTGTCCGGATCCGTGATGACGGAAACGATGCGCGAGGGATCGATCTTGGCCAGGCGCACCACCCCCGTGATCGAATTGCGGTGCACTGGCCAGACCTGCTCGCCGAAGATCGCGAGCTCCCGCACATGGGAGGCGAGGTTGATGTCCAGGTTGTTCAGCGGGTCCGACCAGAACTCGTGCAGCCAGCGCTGCGCCTCCGGGTTGTTCGCTTCCAGACGCACCCCTTCGCCCAGCAGGAAGGCCACGGGCAGCTCGATGAGACGGTTGGCGAGCGGATTGCTCTCCCACAGATATGCCGCCACCTCCTGCATGCGGGTCTGGTCCATCGGCACCAGGTCACGCTCGCCGATACGGCCGGAGAGGCGGGACCAGCCGGCGTCATTGTCCCGGCCGGCGCCCGCGCTCTCCAGCGGATCATCGGGCGCGGCCTCCACGAAGCGCGCCATCCGCTGCACCACCCCCGCGACGGCGTTGCGGACCCCCTTCAACACCCTCATCAACGCCTCCTCATGCTGACCCTGCGGCCGCCGAACATCGCCGGGCCGAGCCCCCGCGCCGGCGGCGCCGGCGGCCGTGTCCCCGTCGCCCCGGCCGAGACGGCGCGGCCAAGCGAGACGGTCCAGAGCATCTCCAGCGCGTCCACGCCGTCATCGTGATCCACCATCGGGTAGTGCCGCATCTGGTCGAGCAGAACGGTTTGGCTGGCGTGCAGCCGGATCAGGCCATTGGCGACATGCGGCTGCAGGCGCTCGATGCGCAGCTGCTTGTCGCCAAAGGGCACCACGGGAATGGCGGGCACGGGAACGCCACGGGCGGCGCCGCGCGATACCAGCGATGTGCGGAAGAACTCCTGGAACTGGACGCTCTCGATCGCCCAGCGGAGGCAGCGGTACTCCTCCTCCAGGGTGATGATGTCCTCGATCATCCGGTCTGGCAGGCGGCGGCGGATCAGCGCCTCCACCACATCCAGCGTGCCGGTCTCCCGGTTTGCGCCGCCGATCAGGATGGCCGAGGGGTCACGGCTCTTGTTCTGCTTGCCAAGGCTCGGATCGCAGGCACCGAAGAACACCCAATCCGGCAGCCGGTTGACCCAGAGAGTGACCGTCCCGAACAGAGCATCGGCGCCGGAGACCGGGTCGTTCTGCTGCTCGCTGTCGAAGGCGTGGGTGCCGATCTTGACGCGCAGCTTCATCAGCGCGACCAGCGGCCGCACGCCCGGCCAGGAGACGACGGCGCCGCGGTCCATGCGCACCTGGTGCTGGGCGTAGTAGCGATCGGCCGCGTCGGGGCCCTCGTTGCGCAGCAGCTCCTCCCACCTCTCCCAGGCGGTCATGTCGTCGGGCCAGCGGACGATGCTGGCGAACTTGGCCGCGCGCCAGAGAGGGTTGCGCTGCTTGCGCAGCAGCACGCCGTCGTAGTGAAGCGTGGTGCCGATATAAATGACGTCCAGCGAGCCATCGGCAGCGCCCACATTCAGCACCGCCTTGTCGACCCACCCTTCCAGCTTATCCCTCTGCTCGGGCGAGCGGACGTTGTCGTCATTCTCGATATCGTCGAGCACGGCCAGGTCGGGCCGGTGGGGGCCGTGGCGGCGGCCGCGCAGCCGCTTGCCGGAGCCGACGCCCTCGATCTTGACGCCGGAGCTGGTCACGATGACCCCCTCCTTCCACGCCGGACCACGGCCGCAGATCTCGGGGAAGTCGAGCGCCAGGCGCGGGTTCGCCTCCAGCTCGGCCTTGATCGCCTCCAGCATCACGGCCGCCTGGTCGAAGGCGTCCATGAGAATGAGGATGTAGTGCTTCATCCGCTTGGCGATGCACCACAGCGGGAAGAGCTGCGAGCAGATGGTGGACTTCGCCTCGCCACGCGGGGCGGCGATGACGTCGTTCTGGCCGCTGGCCGTGTTCAGGATCTCCGGCAGGCGCTGATAGAGGTAGTCATGCAGGCGCGAGCGCGCATCCGGGTGCTTGATGTAGTGCGGGAAATAGGTCCGGCAGAAATAGGCGAAGCCATCCGGCGCCAGGGCCTTGGCGCGACGCTCCGCCACCTGTGCGGGGGCGTTGTCCAGGCCGGTGACCTCAGCCTCGATCCGGCGCCGGAGATCGGCAGCCAGGTCGGCCATCTCGCGCGTGAATTCGGCCTTCGTCTTGGCGCGGAGGCGCGGGGCAGAATTCATCTCTGCACCGACCGCCAGAATGCGCTGAACCAGGCCTCCCCGGGTGTGGCCTGCCATTCGGCCCGGCTCCTTCCCAGGGTCACGTGATGGCGCCACAGCTGGCGCGCTACCTCCCAGGTCGCGGTGAGCGCCGCCCAGATGATCACGCAACCAAGCACCGCAAGGGCGAGGAAGGCCAGCGTGATGACGCCGGCGCCGATGAGGTAGGCAAGCCGATCGAGGTCGGACATCAGCCGCTCCTCACTCTCGGGTCCGGCCGCACCGATGCCGGCCGAATGATGCCGTAGTCCATGCTGGCGAGCGCGACCGCCACCAGGTTCCACACATGAAGCTCCGCACTCGGCCAGCACTCGACGCGCGCCTGCCGCTGCACCCGCTGGCGGTTCAGCTGCGCCGTTGAACGCCCCGTGAACGATGCCACGGAGTAGTCACGCAGCCGCCCGCCTCCGCTTTCGTTGCTGATGTGCATCCGGGCCAGCTCGGTGACTTGGCCGGTGATCGCACTGTGCAGTTCCACGCGGACGACGATCATGCAGAGCCTCCAATCCGACCCTGCGCGGCCTTCCCGACACCCCAATGCAGCGTGGTCCCGCGGCCGCTGATCGCCCCGGCGATGCGGTCCCGCTCAAACTGCCCGCCGCCGCCGCCCAGCTTCGGCCCCTTCGCCTTCCCGAATTCGATGCCCAGCGCATCGAGCGCCCGCTTCGCGAGGGCCTGATCAGCCGCGCGCTCCGCCTCTTCGGCGGGCAGCAGCAGATCCAGCAGCTGGCGATTGACGCCGAGCACGAAGCCCTCGCTGAACGCGAGCCGCGCGGCCGCACGGGTCTTGTTGGTGCGGCGCGCCTTGTAGCTGCCGCCCTTGGTGAAGTCCCGCATGCCGCGCTTATGCGCGCCTTGCACCACGCCATGCAGCCAGGCCGCGATCTCGGGCCAGGGCTCCCGGCCAAAATAGACGACATGCCAGACGCGCCCGTCATCCGCGCGCCAGTTCTGGCAGCGGCACACGTGGGCGATGCGGCTCCACAGCAGGTCCATCACATGCGCGCGGCGGCGGCCGAGCGGGATGCTGTGCTGGCCGCATTCGATCTGATCCGGCGAGAGCCCGTGCTCGCGCATCATCGCCATGGCCTTCGCGGCCGCCGCCATCGCCTCAGCCTCGGTGCAGCCATTGGCAGTTGTGCGGGCCATCAGCTTTCGGATGCGGGCCTTGATGGTGTCGAGATCATCCATCACAGCTCTCCCCGCCAATTCCAGAAGCCCTGCGCGCCCGTCGCCGGGCGCGGCGGAAGCGCACGCTGGACGTCAAGCATGGGCCACGCCCATTTCGTGTGATCCACGCGGTCACTGTCGGCGCGCAGCTCGGCCAGGTCCTTTGCCAGCACTGGCCGGCCGATGGTTGAGGTGCCGATGACGGCACTGGTCGGGAGGCCCATGCAGTGGCCGACAATCACCTCCTCCAAGAAGGCAATCGCAGCATCCACCTGGAGCGTCGTGGGCAGGCCCATGCCCGCCTTCTCCATTCGGAGGCCGTCCAGCAGCTCATCCACCTCCGTGCGACGCGTCAGGCGGGCGCCGGCATGGATGCCGATGCGCTGGCCCTGCACCCATTTCGGAGCGGCCCAGCCGCGAAACTCATAGGGCTTGATGCCCAGCACGATCATGCTGGCCCATGGCTGCCAGACGGTGAGGCATTTCATCACCCATACTCCCGCGCCAGCTCGACCGAGAAGGGCTCCAGCACCTCCAGCAGCGCCGGTGCCAGATGCGGATGCACTTCCGCCGCGTAGCGCGAGAGGCGCTGGAGGACGTCCGTCGCCACGCCCAGCCGGTTGAGCTGCGGCGAGGCCTTCGAGACCGCCGCCATGGTCTTGGTGAAGGCGTCGGCGAGGCGGGACATGACCTCGGCCTTCTGGAGCGGCGTCATGTCAGCCGCATCCTTCACGCCCTCGATCGTGGATTGGTGCATGGTCAGGTAGTCATCCAGGATCATCTGGCTCAGCAACGAATTGCCATCGCCGGCCAGCCGGGCGGCGGAGCGCGCGCGGTCCCAGTCGTCGCCGGCGCTCTCGGCGTCGCGCTTCCAGCGGCGGGCGCTGGCGATGGACACGCCGGCCTTCTCGGCTGCCGCCTCCAGGCCCAGCCGCTCATAGACGTAGGCCGCGCGCAGCTTCGCCGTGGTCTCCGGGGGATGGGCCATCAGTACTTCAGATCGTCGAGAGAGATTTTCAGCGCCTTGCGTGCGAGCTGGGCGGTGACGTTCGGGCGCTTCACACCCTCCTCGGTCCGCTTGCCCTCGGCCACCATGGCGCCGCGCTCGGTCAGCAGCGCGACCATGGAGCCGCGCACCACATTGGCCTGGACCAGGTTCCGCTCGTGCAGCCAGAGCAGCTCATCACGCACCTGGTCCCGGTCCGCGCTGATGTGGACGGCCTGAACCAGGTCCACCAGCAGGCTTTCATTGCCGGCCTTGCCGGGATCGTCATTGAGGGCGCGGAGGATGGCGATGCGCAGATGTGCGCGCCACGCCTCGGCCATGGGCTCACGATGGGTCACGTGCGGCCTCCGGGGCGGCTGGCGCTGGCCAGGATGTCCTCATGGCGGGTCAGGGCCGCCTCGACACGGGTCAGCAGGTCCCGATCCCCGCGCGATTCCGCGCGGATTTCGTTGAGCTTGCCGTTCATCTCCGTGATGGCGAGCTGGAGGCGGTGGATGTCCTCCTTGCTGGGCAGGTGCTGCAGATCCCGCTCGATCTTCTCGATCCGACGCCCGGTCTGCGCACTGTCGCTGGCCAGCGCGGCCAGATCCGCCTTGGTGGCGAACTCCCCCCGGAAGCGCCACAGCAGATAGGCCATGCCGCCCCCACCCAGCGTTGTGATCAGCGGCCACCAGGCCCAGACGTCGTTCAGCGTGATCGTGGACACAGGCGGCTCTCTCCGTGGAACGTGGTCAGTCGTACAGGGCGGCAATGGCGCGCAGCTGGGCGACGGCGGCGTTCAGGGCCGCGTCGTATTGCAGCAGCAGCTCACCGATGCGGCCTTGGGTCAGGCGCGCCCCGGGCGGCGGCAGGCTCGGCTGGGCGGGCGGGACCAGCAGCGCTGGCGGGGGCGCCATCCGGACCACCCTCACCTCCGGTGCCGGCGCGACGGAGGCGCAGCTGGTCAACAGCAAGATCAAGCACGGGAGCAGCCAGCGCAGAATGCGAGGGATCGGCACGGAGAGCCTCCAACTGGGTTTCGAGCCTCTGGCGCTCAGCCTCGGCGGCCTGGATGCGCTCAGTGACGGCCACCATCTCGGCAGCGTGGGCTTGGGTGAGCTCGGCCACCGCCGCGGCGTTGCGGCTGGCCGATGCCTCGGCGATCTCGGCCCGGCGCGCCCCATCGGCCGCATTGCGCTCCAGGCGGGACCAGGTGACGCCCACCCAGAGCGCGGTGCCGGCCGCCAGTGCCAGCAGCGCGAGGCCGAGATAGAGGCGCCAGCCCAGCATCACAGGCTTGCGCCCTCAGCCATCATCCGCACGCGCCAGCGTATGATGCTGGCGACGTAGCCGATGGTCTCGGCGCTGTGGCGCGGGCCGGTCACGCGCGACAGGCAGGGTGCGATGTCCACCCAATCCCGGGCGCCGCCGCAGAGCATCTGCGCGTTGATGATGTTCCCCGGGCCGGCATTGTAGCTGGCTTGGGCGAGGAAGTGACGCTCCTGCGATGGGCGCGGGGCGGACCAGGTGCGGCGCAGACGGGCCATGTAGAAGGCCCCCGCGTCGATCGCAATCTCGGAATGGGGGGAGACGCCGGGCGGCAGGCGCATGTGGCGCACCATGTCGCGCCAGGTGCCGGGCATGAACTGCGCGAGGCCCGCGGCACCCGCCGGGCTGACTGCCAGGGGGTTCAGCCGGCTTTCCTGGAAGAGCTGCGCGCGCCACGCGATCCAGTCGGGATGATCGGGCCACCAGCGTTCAACGCTGGCGCGGATCTGGGCGTCATACCGCGTCGGGAAGCTGCTGGCCTGGGCGGAGCCGCAGCCGACGAGCATGCCGAGCAGGATGCAGATGCCGAGGATGCGGGCGCCGAAGTAGATGCCGGCGGCGGTGGGCGAGTGCCTGAGATTGGCCGCGATGTCCCGGAAGACGATACCGGCGCGCCGGTCCAGCCATCGCGTCACCATGACGGCCGCATAGACGCCCACGGCGGCGTAGAGGAACTTCAGACCCATTGCGGTGATGAGGAAATTGTCTTCCACGGGGCACCTCCGATTGAGGTGTCGTGGTTAGCCCGCCCCGGGTTGATCGGGCGGAGGAAGCAGTTCCGGCCGCTACTCCGCCGCGTGGTCTTCCGGGGGTGCGAACAAATCCGGCTGGCGCGGATCTGGCAAGGCCGCACTGCGGACCATGCGGACCCAGCGCGTGGTGCAACCGAGCGCCCGGGCCACCTTATGGGTCGGGCCCTCCGCCGAGGCGATCAGGGCCTTACGGGTGCGCGCCATGTGCAGCGTCGGCACCTCGATCTTTTCGAGTCCGTAGCGGCCGATGAGCAGCTCCGCCGCCGCCATGCCGATGGATTGCACGAGCCGGTGCGCAGGGTCCAGCTTCTCGGGCACGTAGAGCGTCATGCCGCCATAGGCATCCACCAGGCGCAGCGTGGCCGGGATGTCGATCAGTTCGGCGATCTCGACCAGGCTAGCGGGCCAGCCGCGCATGACGGAGCGATCGAGCGTCATGGTGCCTCCGCCCAATCATGATCCATCCGGCCCTGCCGGCGCGGCTGAGGCTTGGTCGGGCCAGAGGCCTTGGCGTCGTCGTGCCGCAAGGTGTGGGAGAGGCTGCGCTCACGTGGGGCGATAAGGGTCAGGACCATCGCCGTCTCCGGCGCCCAGATGACGCGCATCGGCGCGTCGGCGACCAGGCAAAGCCAGGTCTCCCGCCGCTCCATGCCCGCCATCCGGACGTGCAGCAGCGCGGCGCGGCGATCGAGGATGTCGAGCACGAGCTGGAGCCAGTCCGAGCGCTTGAGGCGGCGGGGCAGGCGCTCGGCCGCCCGGATCTGCGCATGATCCGAGACGCCCGGTAGGTTCGCCCTCAGGCGGACCGGCGCCGGGGCGATAATGGGGCCGCGCTTGATGTCCTGGTGGATCTTCATGCGGGCGGCCTCGGTGGCGGCGGAGGGGCCTTGGGCACGTGGCGGAAGTGTGTGGGGAAAAAGCTGCTGCGCTCCTGGCAGCCCCAGTGCTCGACCGTGTCGTCCGTCCAGGCGCCTTCGTACCACTCCCGCTCGGAGGCTTCGTCATAGCGCCAGGTGAACCTAGCATCCCAGCGGGCGTAGCGCTCTTGCCAGGTGCCATCACGGTCCCACCAACCGATGAAGACGTGACGCCCGTTGCGGGGAGCGTAGCGGATCGCCCGCCAATCGTAATACGTGCCGCTCATGCGCCCCTCCGGCTGGCCGGTGCGGGCCGCTTCAACATGGCCTTCAACGCCTCGATCACGCGGGCCGCATCGGCGGCCGACAGCGAGCCCATGTCCTGCTTGGTCTGGCGGCGGATGAAGGCGCCCAGCGCCTCCTCCGAGGGGTTGGTGACGCGCCCGGTCTCGTGCAGCTCGATCCAAAGGCCGCGCATCATCCGCATCTGCTCGTCATTGGTGTAGCGGGAGCGGTGCGACCCGCCGCCCGGCCGTGGCGCGCCGGCGGCGTGCAGCGCATCCAGCACGCGGCCGAGATCTCGCCCGCCCATGGCGCGCAGACTGGTCTCCCCGCTCGTCACCTTGGCCAACCAGGCGCGCCAAGTGATGTCATCCTCCAGCCCGTCCACCTTGCGCCGACAGGCCTGGATGGCGACAACGAGGCGCGTGAGGCCGGCCGGGCGCGCAGCCGCGCGAGGCTTGGTCGCGGCGGCCGTCACGTCACCAGCTCCTCGGTGTCCGGCGTCACCACGAACTCCTCGCCGGCGCTGCCGATGGTCACGCCCGGGATGGCGCGCGCCTCCGCCGGGCTCGCCTTCATCGCCTCTCGATCGAGCTCGACCTTGCGGCGGAGGAATTTCTCCAGGCCCATCTTCTGGACCATCTCCAGCACTGCCTCCGGTGAAGTGACCCGCACGGAGGGCGGCAGGTGACGCCATTCGAGCTTGCCGGTCGTGAGATGGACCGTCTTGACGCGGCCGCCGCGTGTCAGCACGTCGCGGTTCGCGTCGGCCCAGGTCTGCACGCCCGCCTGCAGCTGCTTCATCTCCGCCGCCATGGGGGCGATGCGGGTGGCGACCTCCTGCTTGATGGCCGCGATCTCCTCATCCATCGCCAGCTGGGCGATCTCGATCTCCCGGCCGAGGGCACCCATGCGGGCGACCATGACGGCAGCGCCGTCGCTGTCGCTGGGCGCCACCACAGGCAGGGCGGGGGCTTTCATGCGCGTTCGGTTGGTCTTGGCCATCGGGGGCTCCTCAGTGCTTGGTGGATTGGCAGGCTGCCTCACGCCACGTCAGCTGGACGGCAGCGGCGATCAGGGCGAAGGGACGCGTGGTGAGCGGGCCGAAGCGCTCAGCCGAGGCACGGCCCAGCGCCATGGCGAGAGCCAGCAGGACCACGCCGATGGGCTGGTGACGCACGAGGTCGGTCACCTTTGCCTCCAAGGAGACGACGTCATCCATCGCGGCACTCCCCATGATCTCGCGCATGTCCAACCGCGCCTCTGCCACCTCGCGGGCGCGTGTCGGAAAGATGAACGGGCCGTTCATCGGGCCGCCCCCGGGGGCTGAACGACGATGACAATCGCCTCGCCCCGCTCATTTGCCGCGCGGCGGAGCGCGTCGCGCCGGGCCAGCGCGGCCTCCTCAGTGGGGAGCGTCTCCTCGTGGTTGCCCGGGGCAAGGCCACCGCCACGGGCGACGAGCTTCCATTGGCGACGTGCGTTCTGGATCTTCATGCCGCGGCCTCCGGCTGCTGGTTGAAGGGGCAGCTGCGGCACGCCATGAACATGCGGACCGTCTGGTGATTGGAGGGGTCGTATTTGCGGCGCTGCCAGGCCACGCATTCGTTCGTGGGCAACTCCTGATGCAGCGCCGGACAGGCGACCGTGTCGCCCATCCAGGCCCCACGCACCGCCTGCTCGACCCGACCGAGGTCACCCGGATATCCGCGCCGCAGGATCAGCGAGATTGTGGCGGGCGAGTAACCGAGGACGGCGGCCGCCTTGCTCTGGCTGGTTGTGTCGCAGGCCGTGGCCAGAACCAGGATCCAGGCGGGAGGCGCATCCCCCCAGGCCTCCCGCGCACGGTCGGTTGCGGATTGGGTGGGCTTCATGCGGCCTCCTCGGGCCACACTTGCCGGCCCAGATTTTGGTCAAAGACGATCTTCCCGCGCCGGATGGCGGGCGGCCTGGGGCCGGTGTTGCGGGAGGCGAGAAGCCGATAGCTGGCAAGGCGACGGCCAGTAACGGCGGGCTCGACCACGGCCAGGTATCCGGCGCGGTGCAGGTGTGCGACGTAGCTCTTCACGGCCAGCGTGGACGCGATGCCGGTGCCCGCCTGCAGGTCCGTGAGGCGGAAGGTCCCCAGCACTTTCATGGCCTGCCACAGGCGCTCCTGGTCGGTGGGCGTGTCGTCGATCGCGCCCGTCGCGGTCACACGGGGCGGCTCGATCCCCAGATCCCGGACGAGGCGGAAGCGCGCGGGCGCGCGCGGCGTGGGCTCGCTTAGCTGCTGGACGATGCCCGCGGCGACCAGGCGCCGCACATAGTCCCGCGTCAGGTCGCTGCCGGCGACGACGCGGCGCATCAGGTCGCGCAGCGTGAACTCACCCGGGGCGGTTTCCCGCACGGCCTGCCAAACGGCATCCTTGCCGGTCAGGCGCGCCAGAGGGCGGAGGACGGGGCGGCGCTTCATGCGTCCTCCCGCGCCTGGTTCATGGCATTCCAATAGGCGTCCAGGGCCGCATTCGCGCGCCGCGAGGCGCGCCACAGGCGCTCCTGCTTCGCCTCGGCCAGCTCGCTCGCGTCGCGGGCGGCGCGCAGCGCCTTGGTGCCGGCCTTAGGCTGCGCCAGCAGCAGCTCGTACTGCACGCGAGCCTGCTCAGCCGCAGGCAGGGAGGCGCGCCATGCCTCGCTGGCCGCCGCCGCTACAAGCGACAGCTCCTCGAACCGTGCGTGATGCAAGTCAGCGGGCTGAAAGAAAGCGACGCGATGGATCAGCCAGAGCAGGCCCTCGCGGGACAGATCCTCCGGCTTCGTGGGGAGAGTGACCTTGCCCATCAGAGGCTCTCCGCCACGATCTTGCGGATGGCACGTTCGACGGACGGCCAGATCAGCTCCTGCGCCTCGGTCAGTCGGGCCAGCTCGGCACAGGCATGCGGGAGGCACCGGCCAGCACGCCGGGCCGAATGCACCGCGTGGAACAGATCGGCCTTCACTTCGATCAGCGCAAAGAGCGCTGTGAAGACTGCCTCCGAATACAGCTGTCGCAGGACTGCCTTCGCAAGCTCGCGATCGGGTTGTTGAGTGACGCTGCCCATCAGAAGCTCCGCGTCGCGGGCGGCTTGCCGGTGTGCAGCGGCTGGCTGCCCCAGTCGGCGAGGGTGATGGTCTCCAGTCCCTCGCCCCGGGCGAAGACGTTGATCTGGTCGAGATTGACGCAGACGCGGCGGCAGGAGCCGTGCGCCTCGGCCACGACGCGGGTCAGCAGGTCATCGGCCACCACCAGGTTGGGGCAGTAGAGCCGCGCCAGCGCCTGCGCGTCGGGCAGGCTGCAGGGGGAGGCCTGCATCCAGTCCAGCACGCGGCCGTGGAAGCGCTCCCACCTCTGCAGCTTCTGCGGCAGATACTCCTCGCCGATGAGGATGATGCTGGCCTGGCTCTGCTCGTAGATGTCGCGCACCAGCTCGACCAGGTTGCGCGCGACCACGTGGTCGAACTCGTCAATGATCAGCGGGCGGCGCGAGAGGGCGAGCTGCTCGGCCACCTGGTCCACCATCTCGGTCACCGTCTTGGCGGGCACCACACCCTGCTGGCGAAGGATGGCCAGCAGCATCGCCTTGCGCGTCCAGCCGGAGCGCGCCTCGACATAGTAGGCGCGGAAGGCGCCGGCGGCGTGCGCGGCCGCGAAGCTCTTCCCGAAGCCGGACGGCCCCGAGAAGGTGGCGAGGCCGGGCAGATGCCCCGCGCGCTGCATGGTGCGGGTGATGAGGGCCGAGAGGGCGGTGATGTTGCGCAGCGCCGCCACGCCGCTGACAGGTGCTGCGGCCGCCGCGGGCGGGACAATCGTGAGAGACTTCATGCGGTCTTCCTCGTGGGGTCGGTTGTGGGGGAGAGGGCGCCGTGGGACGCGGCCACCAGGCGGGCCTGGAACCAGGCCTCCTGACGGTTCACGTCGAGCCAGCGGGCATCGGTGTCGGAGAGGGTTTCCCCCTCCGCGAGGGCGGCCAGGAGGCGCGTGGCGCGCCGCCACCAGCGGTCCTCATTGGTTTCGGTCACCTGGTAGGCGGGGAGCGGGACGGCAGCTTGGCTGACCAGCTCCGCATGCGCCTGGTCGATTGTGGGGTTCAGCCAATGTGGCGCGACCTGGGGGGCTTGTTCGATGACGCGGAAGCCTTGGCGCTCCGCCTCGATCCCCTCCGCCTTCTCGCGCAGCAGCTGGATCTGGCGGTCGTTCCGCTTGTCCTGGGCGATCTGCACCATCGTGCGGGGAAACTGAGGCGTGTGGTGCGCGTTCAGATGCGCGACGCAGACAAAGCGGTCGTCTTCCAGCGTGCGGATCCACACGCGGCTATTGTCGTTCTGGTCGTACCCGACGCGGACCTTGCTGCCGTGCAGTGGCGCGAGCGCATCGGCGAAGTATTCACCGTCACCGAGCGAGACCAGACCGCGCCGCGAAACGCGCTCGACATAGGGCCTGAACAGATCCTCCAACGTGGAGGCCGGCGCCATTTTTGGCGCCCACCCCTTGGCGCGCCAATTCGCCATGGCCTCGGCGGGGGACATGTGCCGGCGCTTACCCGTGGCATCCACGAACTTCGGGAGGCCGCGGTGCGGGTGATTGTTGTAGTGATCGATCACGCCGTTCAGGAACGCGGTGAAATCCTCCCAGCTCTTCACCTGGCGCGAGGTTCCCGTGGCGCGGATCTGTGTGGCGATCTGCTTCTCCAGGCGCTTCTTGAACTCACGGTCCATATCGCGGCCCGTGTAGGTCACCAGCTCGCGCGCGGCCGCGCGCAGCACCTTCATGAAGGCTTCGATCTTGCCACGGGCCTGGGCGCGGCCAGGTGTTGAATTCACCGCTGTCGCGCTGATGCGCGCCAGCAGGCCCACCGTCTCCGACGTCATGGCCTTGGCGATGAAGCCCGAGCCATTGTCCGTGTAGAACATCGCGAAGAGGCCGAACTGTTCGACGGTGCGGCGGATCGCGTCGCGAATGACCTCCGAGCTTTCGGCGAGCCCTGTGGAGAAGCCGAGGATGTAGCGCGTGGCCGTGTCCATCACGACCGCGACCTCCGGGTTGAAGGGGCGGCGGCTACGCGGGTTCTCGACCCAGGCCTTGAAGGTGTGGCCATCCGCCGTGACCGTCGCCATCGGCTCCAGGCCCTCGACGGAGCGGTGCTTGTAAGGGCGCAAGGCCAGCATGGCGTTGGGGCCGCTCCGCCCAGCCTCGCGCTCCAGCGGGGTCAGCTTGCTCCAGTAGGCGTGAACCGTGTGGTAGGAGGGCATCGCGATGCCGGGCGGCAGACCGGCCTCCATCGCGCGGACAGCCTCGGCCAGCTTCGGCCGCGACGGACGGCCCCACGCGCGGTGGAAGGCATCGCGCCAAGGCGGCGGCGGCGCCGGCTCTACATCGGCCGGGGCAAGGCCTGGCCGGCCGCGCTCCGCGAAGCTCGCCATCCATTCGTACATCGTCGTGCGGGACAGGGAGCGGGATCCGCTCTTTCCGCCGCGCGCATTGGCATCCGCGACGAGCGCCTGAAGCTCCGGGCGCAGCTTGCCGGCCCGCGCGGCTTCCACGATCGCGAGAATGGCCTGACGCTGGGAATGGCCTTCGCCCTCGATGCGCTGCACTTCAAGCAGCAGCGCCATGCGGGCTTCCATCGTGCGGCGGCGCCACTGCGCCATCTACGCCGTGGGGATCAGCGCTGGCACTTGGGTAGATGCGATGGCCGGAAGGCTGGCCGCGGCCGGTTGCGCCTGAACCTGCCGGCTGATCAGCTCAGCACGCGCCTCGGGCGGCAGCGCGCTGATGTGAAATTCGCGCCCGCCACCGCTTCCTGCCCGCGGCCTGCTGCACCAGCCTTCGCTGTCCGCCTTGAAGCGGACGCCCCGTTCAGTGCCAGGCACACCCGGGAGAGCCAGGGCAGCCCACTCGCGGGCGGTGCGCCACTGCGCGCTCATGCCTTGCCCCTCCGTGCGACTTCGGCGGCGGCCCAGGCCAGCGCGCCCTTTGGCAGGCGGCCCTGCAGTTCCCGCTTGCGCTCGCGCAGCTCCCGCTCCTGCATCTCCAGCAGCATGAGCTCACCAAGCGCGGCCGCCTCGGCGGGCAGCGCCTTCATCCCGCAGGCCGTGGCCGTGAGGGTCAGCAGGCGCGTGTCGCCCGTGGCGCGGCAGAGCAGCGGCAGCGCCTCCAGCGGGAAGCGCCAATCGGTGCCTGATGGGGCGCAGTAATTGTCCAGCATGCGCTTGGTGATTTCGCGCCCGTCGCTGTCGTCGCCCATCAGCCGGGACATCTCCGCCGCCACCGCGAAACGATCGAGGCCACGCACCTCGCGCGCAGTGGCCAACGTCTCCGCCAGCACCATGCGCACCTGCGGGCCGAATTCGTGGAGCGGAACAGCTTCCGGTGGTGCGTCGAAGAAGCTGCGCTGCTCGGGCGGGGGTGGGCGGCGCAGGGTCATGCGGCCCCCGCCGTCAGGATGCGCGTGCCGCAATCGGGGCAGCGGCCACCATGGTGCAGGGCATCGGCCGGACCGACCCATTCACAGCGGCATTCAACGCCATCGAAGGGCAGGTTGAACGGGGATGTGGCAGCGGATGCCTTGTGGTCCACCACCAGCGCGCGCTGGCCATGAAGCGCCGCCTGAAGCAGCGCGAGGGCGGCGGTGCGGCCGGTGGCCTCAAACCACAGCGCGCCCGCGCCTTCGATCATCGGAGCGCCATTGCTGCACCAGGCGAAGCCGGTGCCGCCGCGTTCACCCGCACTCCAATCCCAGCCGAAGGGCAGCACGAAGCGGGCGCAGTCGGTGCGTCGGGAGAGACGGGGCAGCGGCATCGGCCGCGCGGCCAGTGGCGAGCGCATGGACCAGGTGACCGGGTCCACAATCCAACCGAGGGCGGACATCACCCGGGCGTCCAGACTACGGCTGGCAGGCGCACCCTCGGCGACCATCCGGATGACGCGGCCAAGGGCCGTCACGTCCACCTGCGGCATGGCAATGCTGGAAAGGGCGGCCAAGGCGCTCAATTCGCGCCCCTCCAGATGTCGTGCGACTTGCACGTCGCGCAGACAAAGATGAGGCGGGTGGTGGTAAAGGTGGCGCGGCAGGAGAGGCATGCGCGCTCGATCCGCGGCGAGGTGCGCCGGGCTTCGATCGACGGCTTGACCCAACCCTGCTGCTCGGCGCGGCGTGCGCGCCTGGAGCGCGTAGGCTCAGGGGACGCGGGTTCCGCCTCGATCCGCCGGGGTTGGGAGTAGCCCTTCTCAGACCGGCGCTGATGCAGCGCGGTCAGGCTGCGCCCCATGAACTTGGCCAGCTCCGGCAGTGGCCGGTCCGGGCACTTAAGGAGGGCGTCCTCAGCCTCGGTCCAGCGCCGCCTCATGCGATGGCCGCCTGCAGGGCCGCGATGGCGTAGGCGGTGGCGGTGCCGGCCGCCGCAACCAGGGCGAGGCGCAGCAGCGGATAGCCGATGGCCAGCGCGGCAATGATCAGCGCGACAAAGGCGCAGAGGCCGGCGGAAATCATGCGCCGGCCTTCCGGGCGACCAGGTCAAGCAGGCGGCCCAGCGTGGCGCTCTCAATGACCAGGCCGAGCAAATCGCCGGGGGTGAGGGTGATGGAGAACTCCGCCTCCAGCAGTTCGCCCAGCCAGAGCATGCTGGTAGGGGAGAAGCCAAGATGCCGGACCAGGTCCGTCTCCGACGCGCGGTGCAGCGGAGGCCGGGGGCCATAGACCGCCTCAAGACAGGCCATCACACCGGGGAGGACACGCAGCCGCGCGGCCGAAATGGAGGCGAAGGCATCCACCAGAACCGCATGGGCGATTTCTGGACGGTTACTCATACCGCCGGCCGCTTTTCACAGTGACGAGCGTCGGCCTCCCCAGTAGGTTTCGAACGAGGCCGGACAATACAAACCCGGACGCCATCGGCATCGTGGCGGCTGGGCCAGATCTCGGCGGCCGGGGTGTTGAGGAGCGTGGCGATGGCCAGTTCACCCTCGTAGTGCGGACGCTGGATGGCGTGCGCACAGGCGTTCGGGTTGATGCCGGCTTCGCGCGCCAACTTGCCGAGGCTCATGCGCGGTCGCGTCATTCTGACGGCCGCCTTGATCTCCTCGGGGTGCCAGTCGCCCGAGTGTAGGCGGGCGACCTGCCAAGAGCCGTCCTTTCGGCGTAGTGCCATCGCGTTGTCTCCAGGTTCCCGCCCTGCCAGGCGGAGAAACTTAAAAGAGGTATGAAGGTGATAATTATAGCCGCACCCAAGGTCATATTCCCTGTTTTTAAGGTGGATTGCAAGAACGTATCCTGCTTTTCCGTCCTGTTGCGCGATCGGACTGGTTCGCCGATCCGATCGACAGGGCCTAACGGATTGATTTTGCTATGATTAAAAAGCTAATCGACAGGACGGAAGAGGGTCGAGACCCAGTTCCGGGCTGGACGCCAGAGTTTCAGAGCCGCTTTAAAGCGGTTCTTGACCTGTACGATGATCTGCAGACGGCTGCTGCACACGTCGGATACACCGCCGATCAGCTGGCGCGCTGGCGGGATGGAAAGGCCAAGCCCAGCTTTTTCCCTCTTATCGCGCTCGCGTTGGCCGCGAACGTTTCAATGGAATGGCTGATCCGCGGAAGTGGCAGGATGGAGCTGGGCGCGCGGTCACCTGACGACGCGCCGGCCCTGCTGGAGGCGACCAATCTGCACAGGATGGTCGATGCCTACACGGAGGCGCGCTCAACCCTCGGCCTCCCTTACGAAGACCAAGCGTATGAGCTGATAACACTCGCGTTGCGCATGTACGATGCGCTGACCAGCGCGGCCCGGGTAACCGCCCGAGAGTTCGGCAGCAGAGCCGACCAAGCGTCCGACGCAGATCGCGAACCGAGGGGCCCGGCGATGAGGTGAAGTGCCCGCTGGCGGTCACTATTCGGTCAGCAATGTCCGGAACCCGGTGCAAGAAAAGCCGGGCAGCGATCAGAATCGATCATTTCCGTCCGGAACCGCATGCAAAGCCGCGGAGAGGGCAGTCGAGCGGCAGCCCAGCTTAAACGCGGGTTTCCGCGCATTTTTGGGTCGGGCCAAATTTTTCCCTGTGTCCGAAACTGATGCCCTCCCCACAGCAGATCATCGAGATTTTGAAAGAGCAGGAAGCAGGGGCCGCGACGGCGGATTTGAGCCGCCGGCACCCTGCGCGCAGCGCTCGCCGCCGGTGTGAGGGCCGTGGTGCATGTCCGAACCTCGCTCGCCACCTCCCAGCTGGACGTGACATCGCCTCTTGCGAAGGGCTGACGAACAATGCCACTCCCGCCGCCCATGACGAATGCGAACGGCAAGACGGGCGCGCCCGCGCTGGAACAGGTGGTGCGCGCCAATCTCGGCGCGCAGGCGCATGGCAAGCTGCGTAAGGCGCTCTCCACCGGCGAGCTGCGCCCGGGCGAGCGGCTGAACGGCCGCGCGCTGGCGGCCCGCCTCGGCACCAGCCTGACCCCGGTGCGCGAGGCGCTGCTGCAGCTCGTGGCCGAGGGCGCGCTGGAGATGCAGGCCGGGAAATCCTTCACCGTCCCGGTGCTGACGCGCGCCGCCTATCTGGAGCTGCGCGACCTTCGCCTGGTGCTGGAGGGCATGGGTGCGGAGCGTGGCGCGGCGGCCATCACGGCCCCTGCCCTCACGCGCCTGGCCGCCACGCATCGGCGGCTTTGCGCCGCGAAGGAGCGGGGCGATTTTGCCGCAGCCCTGCGCTGGAACGAGGAATTCCACCTGGGCCTCGCCGCCGCCGCCGGCATGCCCCGGCTGCTGCGCCTCATCGAGGGCCTCTGGATCCAGAGCGGCCCCTTCCTGAACCACCTCAGGCCGGATTGGCCCAACACGGTGGCCGAACCGCATCCGCACATTTTCATCCTCGCGGCGCTGGAGGCGCGTGACGCCGCGGCCGCCGCGGCCGCCATCCGGCGGGACATCCTGGAAGGCGGCGATGGGCTGCTGCGGCGGCTGGGAGCCTGACCCTCAGCGCCCGCCATCCTGCACCAGAGCCGGCCGCCGGCGGAACACCAAGCCCCTCAGCAGCACGGCGAAGGCATTGAGCCCCTTGCTCCAGCTGCCGATCACGCAGACCAGCAGGAACGCCGTCGCCATGAAGCGGCGCAAATGCCGGGTGCGGCGAGCACCGCGCCCGACCCGATGGCGGCCAGCCTGCGTTTCATGTCGTCTCCCCCGTCCCGGTCAGGGCATGAAGCTGCCGCCGCCGACGTCGATCGTGGTGCCGTTGAGGTAGCCCGCCGCATCCGAGGCGAGGAACGCCGCGACCTCCGCCACATCCTCGGGCGTGCCGAGGCGGCCGGCGGGAATGTTGGCAAGGAAGCTGTCATTGGCGCCCGCCGCCGCACCCGCTGCCATGGGTGTCGCGATGCGGCCGGGCGCGATGCTGTTCACCGTGATGCCATGCGGGCCGAGCTCGCCCGCCAGGCTGCGGGCGAAGCCCATCAGCCCGGTCTTGGAGGCGGCGTAATGCGCGCCCGCGATCCGGCTCATCGTGCGCGAGGCCTGGCTCGTGATCATGATGACGCGGCCCCAGCCGCGCGCGCGCAGCGGCGGGATGCAGGCCTGGCTCATCAGGAAGGCGCCGGTCAGGTTCACCTCCAGCACGCGCCGCCATTCGGCGGGCGGCATCTCCGCGATGGGGCGGCGGCGCCCCTCATGCTTGGGTGAAATGCCGGCATTGTTCACGAGGATGCCAAGCCGCGCCCAATCCGCGCCCAGCACCCCCGGCAGTGCCGCCACCGCCGCATCATCGGAGACGTCGAGGAGGATGGCGCGCGCCGTATGGCCCTCGGCGCGCAAGGCGGCGGCGGTCTCCTCCACCTCCTCCAGCACGTCCGAGAGCACGACGGGGTGGCCCGCCTCCGCCAGCCGGCGCGCGATGGAGGCGCCGATGCCGCGCGCGGCGCCGGTGACGAGGGCGAGCCGTTCCGTGGCACTCATGGCTGAAGCATCACCTTGCTGGCGGCGCGCTGCCGCGCCAGTTCGAAGCCCTCGATGCCGCGCGCGAGCGGCAGGCGATGCGTGATCATGGGGCGGAAGCCCTCCGGATGGCGCGCCAGCAGCGCAAGGACGCGGTCCCAGGTGCCGCGCGCTGCGCCGTGCGAGGCGAGCAGGCGGTGGCGCATGCGCACGAAATCTGTCAGGGCGAGCGTCAGCGGCGCCGCATGAATGCCGACGGCGACGAGCCGCCCATCCTTGCGCAGCACGCCCAAGCCTTCCTGGATGGTGGCGGGGATTCCCGTGGCCTCCAGCACCGCATCCACCGGCGCGCCGCCCGTCAGCGCCAGCACCTGTTCGCGGAGCGGCGCCTCGGCCACATCCACGATCTCCCCGAAGCCCAGCGCGCGCAGCACGTCGAAGCGCGGCGCGTCGGCGCGGCCGGAGATGATGACGCGCGCACCCGCCGCCCGCGCCATGATCGCGAGCGCCTGGCCAATGGTGCCCGGCCCCATGACCAGCACCGTCTCGCCCAGGCCGATGCGGGCGGTCAGCACGCCCTCGCAGCCCACCGCCAGCGGCTCGGCCAGCGCGCCCAGCTCGGTGTCCACCGCCTCGGGCAAGGGCAGGCAATTGGCGGCGGGCACGCGGACATGGCGCGCAAAGCCGCCATCCACCGTGAGGCCGATGGTGGCGCGGCGCGTGCAGCCGCGGGGCTCGCCGCGCAGGCAGGCGGCGCATTGACCGCAGGGGATGCCCGGCATCACCGCGACACGCTGGCCGGGCGTGAGCGCACCGACGCCCGGGCCGATGGCGGCGACCACGCCCGCGAATTCATGCCCCATCACCACCGGCAGATGCGGCGCCATGAAGCCGTAGCCCTCGCTCCATTCATAGGCGTGCACGTCGCTGCCGCAGATGCCGACATTCTGGACGCGCACCAGCACCGCGCCCGGGCCTGGCGCTTCAGGCTCCGGCGCCTCGCTGAGGTCGAGCCCGAAACCCGCCGCGGTCTTGCGCAGCGAGAGCATCAATAGGGCTCGTCGAAATGGCCAGCGTAGTAGTTGATCGGCGGCCGCGCCTCGGGGTCGGAATGCACGTCTATCAGCATGGGGCGACGCGCGGCGAAGGCCTCGTCCAGGGCGGGGCCGATGCCGGCGGCCTCGGTGACCTTGAGGCTGGCGACACCGCAGGCCTGGGCGATCAGGGTGTGGTCCACATCGGTGAAATCCACCGCATCCGTGTGGTCGCCGAACTTCACGAGCTCCGCGTGCTTCTGGTAGCCGAGGATGCCGTTGTTCAGCACGATCAGCGTCACCCGCAGATCGAGCCGGCGCAGCATCTCGAGCTCCGCCCAGGAATGGCCGAAGCCGCCATCGCCGGCGAGGCAGACCACGCGCCGCTCGGGTGCCGCCACCTGCGCGCCGATGGCGAGCGGCAGCCCCCAGCCGAGGCCCGCGATGCCGCGCGGCGTCAGGAAGCGCTGCCCCGCCCGCCGCGCGGTCAAATACTGGCCGATCCACATGGAGGAATAGCTGGCATCCGCCACCACGATGGCTGATGGGTCGAGCCGGCGGTCCAGCTCGGCCATGATGCGCTCGGGCCGAACGGGCTTGCCTTCGCGCGTCATCACCTCGGCGATGCGGCCCTGCCAATCGGCGACGGCGCCGGCGATCTCGGCCTCGATGGCCGGCCGGGCGGCGGCGCGGGCGGAGAGGTCCTGGCGGGCCAGGGCTCCGGCCAGCGCTTCCAGCGTCAGGCGCGCATCGCCCACCAGGCGCAGCGCCTCGTAATTGCGGCCGATCTCCATCGGATCGGGGTCGATGTGGATGAAGCGCGTGCCGGGCGGGAACATCGTCCAATTGTCGGTCGCATTCGCATTGGTGCGCGTGCCCACCAGCAGCACGACATCCGCGCGCTCCACCATGCCGCGCAGGCGATGGGTGCGCGCGCCGGGCGACATGACATAGCCGATGACGCCCAGCGTGAGCGGATGCATCTCATCGGCCGCGCCCTTGCCCATCACGGTGGTGCCGACGGGCAAATGCGCGCCCTGCTGGAGGGTGGCGAGGGCGGCCGAGGCATCGGAAGAATGGATGCCGCCGCCCGCCAGGATCAGCGGCGCCTTGGCGGCAGCCAGCAGCGCCGCCGCCTCCTCGATGCGGGCCGGGTCGGCCAGGCTGCGGTCGAGCGGATAGAGGCCCAGGCTCGCTCGGCGCGGGCTGGGCGGCGCCGCAGTCTCCGAGAGCAGGTCGGCCGGGACGAGCAGCACGGCCGGGCCCGGCCGGCCCGAGCAGGCGGCCGTGAAGGCCATGTCCACGTAGTCTTCCAGCCGGTCGGCGCGGTCAATGCGGCGCACCCATTTCGAGACGGGCTCGAACATCCGGATGTGGTCGAGCTCCTGGAATGCGTTCTTGTCCGTCTGGTTGCGGTTCACCTCTTGCACCAGGGCCACGATGGGGATGGAGGCCTTCAGCGCCTCGGCCAGCGGGGCCACGAGCAGCGTCGCCGCCGGGCCGTTCTGCGCGGTGACGACGCCGACGCGGCCGCTGATGCGCGCATAGCCGTCGGCCATGATGCCGCCCATGTTCTCCTGCCGGTACATCATCTGCTTGATGCCGGCGGCGGGAGCGGCGAGATGGAAGGCCGAGGGCAGGCTCTGGCCGAAGGCCGCGGTCACGCCATGCCGGGCGAAGGCTTCGGCGAGGCGCATCGCGACCGTGGCATTGTGGATGGCGCCCGGCGGCGTGGCGGCGTCCGGCATGGTCTGTTTCCTTCCCTGCGCCTGCGCGCCCGTTCTTCGATATATCGGACGGGCGGATCCGGGGGGTGTCAAGTGGCGCAACCACCCGGGCAGCGCCCCGCAATATGGAGGGATGTCCATCTTGCAGCGGCACCCACGCCCCACAACCTGAGGGGCATGATGAACGCGCAAAGCCTCCTCGAACGATTTCTCGGCAACAACGCCGCCGCACCCGCGCCCCAGGCGCCGGCCTCGCCCTGGCTGAAACCCACGGGGGGCGGCACCTCGGATATCGCGGGTGCCGCGCGCCAGGCGCTGGGCGCGGCGGGCGGACTGGGCGGGCTCGCGGCTTCGGGCGCGGCCGGCGGCCTGCTCGGCCTGCTGGTCGGCGGCAAGAAGAAGAAGAAGGGCGGCGGGCTCAGCGGCGTACTGAGCCATGGCGGCGCGGCCATGCTGGGCGCGCTGGCGAGCCAGGCCTATCAGAGCTGGCAGAAGGGCCAGGCCCCCGCGCAGACCCCTGCCCCCTCGCCGCAGCAGATCACCCATGTGCCGGCGCCCTTCCTGCCGGCCGCCGCGCCCGCCGCGGATGGCGCGCCCTTCGAGCTCGCCTTGGTCCGCGCCATGATCGCCGCCGCGAAGGCGGACGGCCATGTGGATGCCGAGGAGCAGCGCCGCATCTTCGAGAAGGTCGGCGCCTTCGGCCTGGATGCCGAGAGCAAGGCCTTCGTCTTTGACGCGCTGGCGGCACCCCTTGGCGTCTCGGACATCGCGGCCCTGGCCACCACGCCCGAGCAGGCGGCCGAGCTGTACCTGGCCTCCCGCCTCGCGATGGAGCCGGACGGCCCGGCGGAGCTCGCCTATCTGGACGCGCTGGCGCACCGCCTGAAACTGCCGGCCGAGCTGGTCCTGCACCTGAACCACCAGGCCGACGCCGCCTGAGCCACGGCGGCGGGCTGGCGGCGGAGGCGTGATCTCTGCTTCGGTGGGGACGGTATCCGCGCGGCCAAGGTGACCGTGGCCCCCGCCATGGCGCTCAGGCCATCCGGGCCGCCAGGCCGCTGCCCGGTGCGCCCCGGCGCGGCAGCAGGCAGCGCGCGAGGGCGCGCAGGCTCGCTTTCGCGCGCCGCCGGCTCGGCTGCCGCAGCAGCGCCCGCGCCTGCCAGCCGAGATGCGCGAGGCTGCGGCCCTCCGCCTCTGCCAATTCGGCCCGCGCCTCCGCCACGAAGGCGCGGCCGCAGCGGTAGGCCGCCGGATCACGCGCGCGGATCGCCGGGCCGTAGCGCTCGAGCACCGTGGCCACGGCCAGGCAGCGCGCCCGGACTTCGCTGCTGAGCGAATCATCGCGGTGCATGTGCAGCCCCTGCGGCCGCGGCGCATAGGCGACCGGGCCGTGCAGTGCCAAGCGGACCCACAGATCCCAATCCTCCGCCTGGCCGAGCGAGGCATCGAAGCCGCCCACCGCCTCCACCGCCGCGCGCGAGGCGAGGACGACGGAGGTGCAGACCGGGTTCTCGCCATAGATCAGGCCCGCGCCGGCCGCGCCCAGCGCCAGGATCTCGCTTTGCCAATCCTGCTCGCCCGGGGCGACGGCGGCGGCGAAGCGCGGCGTGTAGCCCAGCAGCCGCGGCGCGCGCCGGTTGTCGGCGTAGAGCGTCTCATACTCGCCGAAGCTCAGCGCCGTCTCGGGATGCGCCTCGTGCCAGGCCAGCCGCTCGGCGATGCGGCCGGGCTGCCAGATGTCGTCGGCGTCGAGGAAGCCCACCACCGGCGCCTGCGCCAGCGCCAGGCCCGCATTGCGCGCCGAGGCCGCGCCTTCGCCGCCCGCGCGGCGCAGCACGCGGATGGCCAGGCCCGAGGCCTCGGCCTGGGCCAGGAACTCCGCCGTGCCGTCGGTCGAGCCGTCATCCACGATGATGACCTCGACACCTTCGACCGGCACGGCCAAGGCGCTCGCCATGGCGCGCGGCAGCCATTCCAGGCAGTTGCGCGTGGGGATGATGACGGAAAGCCGGGGCGCGCTCACGAATGCGCCTCCTTGCGGGGGGCGCCAGGGGCCAGGCGCGCGAGGCGCCGGGCCAGGAAGCCACGCCCCTGCCGCGCCATGCGCGCCATCTCCTGCCATTCGAGCCGCGCCCAGAGGCCGGCCGCCATCGCGTCATGCAGCCAGGGATAGCGCCTGACCGCGGGCCGCCCCACCACGCCGGCCTCGGGCCGCGCGCGGGCGCGGCCGAAGCCGAGGATCGCAGCCTGCTCGGCATTGAGCGGCGGGAGGTAGCCGGCATTCAACAGCAGCGGCTGGTAGCGGCCATGCGCCACATCCTCGGCCTGGATCGCGATGTCGGGATCATGGAAGTTGAAGAACATCACGTCGCGCGGCGAAAGGCAGGGCGTGGTCTGCCGGTGCACGCCGGCCGTGTCGAAGAGGAAGGCCGTGCCGGCCGGGCCGCGCATCGCGCGCTCCCGGTGCAGCAGCGGCGCGACCTCGGCCGGGCCCCAATGGCGGGCCGCGCCGCGCGGGCGGTGCGTGCCGGCGAGATAGGCGAAATGCCCGGTCTCCACATCGCTCAGATAGACGGCGAGCTTCACCTCGCGCGGCGCCGTCTTCACCTCGGGCGCGTGCCAGGCATCGGCGTGCCAGCCATGGAAATTGCGCGTCGTGCTGATGGTGCGCCAGCCGCGCGCCTCGGTCAGCGCCACCTCGGCGCCGACATACTCGCGGAGTGCCCCCGTCACCAGCGGATGCAGCGCCAGCTCCAGGCAAGCCGGGTGCAGCGCCAGCAGGTTTTCGACCAGCAAGCGCCACTTCTCATTCTGCTCGAAGCCGATCCAGGTGTTGAAGCTCGGCCGACGCAGCGCGCCGGTGAAGGCGCCCTGCAGCCCTGCCAGCGCCTCGGGCGAGATCAGGTTGGGGAGCGGCGCGATGCCATCGCGATCGAGGGCTGCGACGATATCGGTGACGGTCATGAGCGGAACTCCAGGGAGGGCGTGAGCGAGGGAATGGGCTTGGGCAGCAGGGCCGCGTAGTGCCGCAGCGTGGCCGCGATCATCGCGTCGAGGTCGAACAGCGCCTCGGCGCGGCGGCGCGCCGCCTGGCCCATCGCGATACGGCGCGCGGGATCGGCGATGAGGCCGGAGAGCGAGGCGAGCAGCGCGCCCTGGTCGCCGGGCGGCACCAGCTCGCCCGTCACCTGGTTCGCCACCACCTCGGGGATGCCGCCGATGCGGGCGGCCACGGCCGGCAGGCCCGAGGCCGCGGCCTCGGCCAGGATGAGCGAAAAAGCCTCGCGCCAGCGCGAGGGCGCGACCACGAGATCGGCCGCGCGCAGCAGCTCCGGCATGTCGCCGCGGCGGCCCAGCACCTGGGCGCGGGGGCCGGATGCGGCCTCGACCGCGCCGCGCAGCGGGCCATCCCCGGCCCAGGCGATGCGCAGCTCCGGGAAGGAAGCGAGCAGCGCGGGCTGGACCGCGAGCAGGTCCTCGACGCCCTTTTCCGGCGTCAATTGCCCGGCGTAGAGCAGCACCGGCGCTGACCCGGAGAGGCCCAGCAGGCGCCGGCGCAGCGGGCCGCGCTCGGCCGGGGTGGCGGGGCGGAAGCGCGTGAGGTCCACGCCGTTCATCAGCGGCCGCAGCTTGGCCTCGGGCAGGCCGATTTCCTGCCGCAGATGCCCCGCCACCTCCTGCGAGACAGGCAGGTACAGGTCCACGAGGCGCGAGCGCATGCGCCGCAGCAGCCGCTTGCCAGAGGCGAGGCTCAGCCCCGCCCCCTCCGGCTCGACGTGGGAGCGCGAGCCGTGATCGGTGAAGACGAAGCGCCGCACACCGGCCAGCGCCGCCATGCCGGCGAGCTTCGAGCTGGGCGAGCCGAAATGGTAATGCATCAGCCGCGGCCGTGTGCGTGCCAGGATGCCGGCGGCCCGCAGCGGCGAGCGCATCTGCCCCTCGCCCAGCTCGGTCAGGCCGAGGCCAAGGGCGGCCAGGTCCCGCCGCAGCCCCGCATCCCAGGGCGGACCGGCGACGAGATGCGCGCCGAGGCCCGCCATGTTCAGCCCGCGCGCGAGGCGCAGCAGGTAGTCCTCGAAGGAGCCGCGCTTGTCGAGCTTGCCCGCGACCCAGATCAGGATGTCGGTGCGGCGCTCAATCATGGCGGCCACCCGCGAGACCGCCAAAGAGGTCCGTGAGTTGCCGCGCCTGGGAGGCGAGGCTGAAGCCGGCCTCGATATGCGCCCGCCCAGCGAGGCCGATGGCGGCGCGCCAGCTCGGATCCAGCCAAGCGATCCAGGCGAGGCCGGCGCTCAGCGCGGCGCGATCGCCGGGGGGAACCAGGCGCCCGCCGACATCGGCCACCGTCTCCTTCATGCCCATCAGCGCAGAGGCGAGGACGGGCAGGCCCATGGCCATCGCCTCCTTCAGCACGACGGGACCGGTGTCACGGTCGCCATCGGCGCAGATCACATAGGGGGCGACGAAGCCCTGGTAGCGCGGGCCTTCGGACGCGATCCAGTCGCTGGTGCGGGCCCCCAGCAGCCGCATCCAGGGGAGGAGGCCCAGGCGCTCGATGCGGGCTTCCAGCGCCGGGCGCAGTGCGCCCTCGCCCACCACGTCAATGCAGGGGCGCTCGGACGGAGGAAGTGCCAAGAGCGCCTCGATCAGCACGTCATAGCCCTTTTGCGGGGCGAGCCTGCCGATGGCGAGCAGCCGGCCGTTGGAAGGGCCGGGGCGCGGGCGGAAGCGGGCGGGATCAATGCCGCAGGGCACCATGGCCACCCGCGCACCCGGCGCCATCGCCAGCATGTCGGCGCGCATATCGGCACAGGTCGCGATGGCGAGGTCGGCGCTGGCGAGCTTCAGCGGCAGGTCAGCGGGCGTGCCATAGACGTCGAAACCATGCCCGATGAAGGAAACGGTGATGCCGGCAAGCCGCGCACCCGCGATGGCGGTGGCCGTCGCCGCATGGGCGAAATGCGCGTGGATATGGCTGCAGCCATGCCGGCGCGCGGCCAAGGCCACGCGGGCGGCCGCCAGCAGCAGGGAACGGCTCGGCAGGCCCGTCTGGGCCCGGATGAAGCGCAGGGCCGCCCGCAGCCGGGCCGGGCCCATCACGGCGCGGAGCATGGCCGTCACGCGCGGCAGATCCTCCAGCCGCTGGATGCCGGGCTTCAGCGCCTCATCCTCCGGCTGGCAGGGGCCCTGGTGGTCGCGGATGGTCAGCGGCACGACCTTGTGGCCGAGGGCGCGCATGGCGCGGATCTCGTTGCTGACAAAGGTTTCGGACAGCACGGGGAAGGAGGAGAGGACGTAGAGCACCGCCAGCGGGCGGGTCGGCGCCAAAGGCGGGCTGGGGACGGGATCGAAGGGCATGGCGGGCTCCAGGGAGGATGCCCCCTCTCCGCAAGGCCCATGCCAGGGCGCCGCTCGCAGCCTGCCTCGCAGCCAGCGAGCGGCGCTAGAGGATGGGGCTCAGCACCGCGGCCAGGTTGTTCCAGAGCTGCCGGTGCAAGGGCCAGGCCTCCACCTCCGCCAGCGTGACGGGGCGGGCACGCGCCAGGTATTCGGCCTGCTGCGCGCGCATGGCGGCCGTCGCCGCTTCATCCTGCAGGAGGATGTTGTTCTCGTAGTTCAGGTCGAAGCTGCGGCGGTCCATGTTGGCGGAGCCGATCAGCGTCACCTCGCCATCCATCGTCACGGTCTTGCTGTGCAGGAGGCCGCCTTCGTATTCATGGATATGCACGCCGGCGGCCAGCAGCTCGGCGTAGTAGCTGCGGCAGGTGGCGGCCACCGCCCAGTTGTCGTTGCGGGCGGGAAACACGATCGTCGTCCGCACGCCCCGGTTGCCGGCGGCGCGCAGCGCATCCTGCAACGAGGGATCGGGCACGTAATAGGGTGTCGTGATCACCAGCTCGCGCCGGGCGGCGTAGATCAGGCTCTGGAACATCTCGGGCATGGCCGAGTGGCGCAGCGTGGGGCCGGAGGCGACGACCTGCGCGGTGAAGCCATGGGGCCGCGCTTCGGGCAGCGGCGCGCGCAGCAGGTGGCTCAGGTCTTCCTCCGCCCAGGCCATCCAGTCGGTCACGAAAAGATGCTGGTTCTGCCGCGCGACGGGGCCTTCGAAGCGCATCACCACATCCACCCAGGGGGCGAATTTCGCCTTCACGAGGAAGGCCGGATCGGCGCAGTTCTGGCTGCCGCAATAGGTGATGCCGTGGTCAATCACGACGATCTTGCGGTGGTTGCGCAGATCGAGCCGCCCATGCAACGCGCCCAGCACGGGCAGCCCCACCGGCAAGGCGCGGGCCTGGCGCACGCCCGCCTCGCCCATCCGGCGCCAGAGCGGGCTCTTGATGAGCGTGCGGGAGCCGAGGTCATCCACCATGACGCGGCACATGACGCCGCGGACGGCGGCGCGGATCAGGGCGTCGGCCACCTTCGTGCCATTGCCGTCGGGCAGCCAGATGTAGAAGAGCAGATGCACATGCTCCCGCGCCGCCTCGATGTCGGCCACCAGCATGTCAATGGTCGCATCCGAATCGCCGCTCAGGCGCGCGATGTTGCCGCCGACGGGCGGATAGGCGCTGATGGACTGCCCCACGCGGAACAGCCCCTCCAGCCGCTCCGGCACGGCGGTGGGTTCGCCCATGCTCGCCGCCTCGGGCAGCGTGGCCAGCACGCGCTGCATGCGCGCCACCCGGCGCCGGCCGATATTGGTCTCGCCCAGCAGCAGGTAGCCGATCATCCCCATCACTGGCAGCACCAGCACCACCACCATCCAGGAGATGCGGGACGCCGGGTCCCGGTGCGGGCGCAGCAGGATCCGCGCGATCACCGCCGCCTGCAGGATCAGGTGGAAGGCCAGGATCATCCGACGAGGAAGGGCTTGCCCTGCACGTCGTAATCCGGATAGCCGAGCGTCGTGCGGAGCGCGGCCGGCGTCAGCGCCATGTCGGATTCCGCACCTCCCCCGACCAGCGTGGCGAGGCCGGCCTGCATGGCCGCGATGGCGGGCGAGAGCATCGCCGTCGGATAGGTGCCGATCTTCAGCCCCAGCGCCTCGGCCTCCGGGCGCGTGGGGATGCGCCGGCCCGGCCCGGGCGAGAGCACGGCGAAGGAGGGGCGCCCCTGCGCCGCCGCGACGGCGCGGCGGAACTCATCGTCATCGGCGGGGCTGTCCAGGAAGAGGATGTCCGCCCCCTCCTCCACATACATCTCGATGCGCGCCACCGCCTCATCAATGCCCTGCGTCGGGCGGCAATCGGTGCGGGCGAGGATGAGGATGCCGCTATCCTTCGCGGCCTGGACGGCGGCGCGGATCTTCATCCGCGCCTCCTCGCGCGGCAGGCAGGGCTTGCCGGAGGAGGTGAGCTGGCGCGGCGTGATCTTGTCCTCGATCAGGATCGCGGCTGCCCCGGCCCGGCCATAGGCGCGGACCGTGCGCTGGACGTTGAGCGGATTGCCATAGCCGTGGTCGCCATCGGCCAGGATCAGCGTGTCCGGCGCCGCGCCATGCACCATGTTGAAGCTGTCGAACATCTCGCCGAAGGAGATCAGGTCGAGATCCGGGCCACCCAGCCGGCTCGCCGCCACGCAGGAGCCGGAGAGGAAGGCCGTCCGGTAGCCCGCGCCCGCGGCGAGCTTGGCGCTCAGCCCGTCCCAGACGGCGGGCATGGTGACGAAGCCGGGTTGGGCGAGAAGGGCGCGGAGCTGGTCGGGCGGGGTCATGGCGTTCCTCGAACGGTGTTCACGAAAGGCTAGGCCCCTGCCCGCCCCCGTCAATCCACCGTGATGCGGCCCGCCAAAGCCCTGCCAGGAACAGACCAGGACATCCACGAGCCCGAGTTCCGCCCCGGCCGGCACCAGCGGCAAGGCCTGGAGCAGGCGGCGGCGTTCCATGGCATGCCTCCCGTGATGTGTGGCATGGTGGGCTCGCTTGTACGCTTGCCAGCAACCCGCACCGCCCGGCCTTGTTCGGGCAGGAGATGATGACCAGACCCCCCTTCGCCCCCGTCCGCCGCGCCTTGACCGGCCTGGAGCATGACGTGGCCGAGGCACTGGAAGCCGCCCCGCCCGCCACCAGCGGCGTGGCCCTGCTGCCCGAGGCCGCCACCGCCTTCGCGCTGCGCGCCGCCAGCGCCCGCGCCGCCGGCCGCAGCCTCGACCTGCAATATTACATGTGGCGGGGCGACGTGACCGGGCAGCTGCTGGCGCAGGAGGTGCTCTCGGCCGCCGATCGCGGCGTGACCGTCCGGCTGCTGCTGGATGACGTCTATGCGCTGGGGCGCGAGCGCACGCTGGCCGCCCTCGACGCCCATCCGCTCATCGAGGTGAGGCTCTTCAACGGCACGCGCTGGCGCCGCTTCGGGCGGATCGGCTTCCTGCTGGAGCTGGCCTTCGGCGGGCGGCACCTCAACCGGCGCATGCACAACAAATCCTGGATCGCCGATGGCCGGCTGGCGGTGGTCGGCGGGCGCAATCTGGGTGACGCCTATTTCGGCCTGGCCGGGCGCGACAGCATCCGCTTCCGCGACCTGGACCTGCTGATCGTGGGCCCCGCCGCCCATCAGGCGACGCGGGTCTTCCAGCGCTATTGGATGAGCCCGCTGGCCCGCCCCGCCGGCCTCGCCGCCGCGACGGCGGAGCGTGCGGGCGGGCTGCCCGCACTGCGCGCCGTCCTCGCCGAAGCCGATGACCGCCCGGCGGCCGATGCACTGCTGGCGGGCGCGGACCAGCCGCTGCTGACGTTGCTCCGCGAGGGGCTGACGCGCGTGGCAGCCGAGGCGATCCAGGTGGTGGCCGACCCGCCGGAGAAGGCGAAGCGCGGCCTGCGCGCCCGCAAGGCCGCCCGCGCGGCCGGCGGGATCGCCGCCGAAATCGCCGATGCGCTGCGCCTGGCGGAGCGGGAGGCGCTGCTGATCTCGCCCTATTTCGTCCCCGGCCGCGCGGGCCTCGCCTTGCTGGCCGATCTGCGGCGGCGCGGCGTGCGCGTCTCGATCATCACCAATTCGCTCGCGGCCACCGATGTGGTGGCGGTGCATGGCGGCTACGCCAAGTATCGCCGCGGGCTGCTCACCCTGGGCGCCACGCTGTTCGAGCTGAAGCCCGAATGGCGCGAGCCCAAGCCAAGCCTGCTGGGTTCGCGCGGCGCGGCGCTGCACACCAAGGCCTTCGCGGTGGATGGGCGGCTGGGCTTCGTCGGCTCCTTCAACCTCGACCCGCGCTCTGCAGCGCTCAACACCGAGATGGGCGCCTTCGTGCGCGACGCCGGCATCGCCGAGGGCATCGCCGCCGAGCATGCGCGCCTCGCCGACCCTTCGATGAGCTGGCAGGTGGTGCTGGAGGCGGACCAGCTGGTCTGGCGCGACGGGCCGGCGCGCGCCCCGCGCGAGCCGGGGGCCGGGATCTGGCGCCGGCTGCTGGCCGGGCTGGTGCGCCGCCTGCCGGTGGAGGAGCAGCTGTGAAGCGAGTGGGCTTGACCGGGCCGGACCGGGGGTGAAGGCTGCGGCATGTTTTGAGGGGCGATGGTGTTGCGGATCTTTCTCCTGGCCGGGCTCGTCCTCCTCGCGGCCTGCGCCGACCCTGCCCCTCCCGGCCCTGCGACGGCGGCCGAGCGCTCGCTGGATGGCCGATACGCGGGGACCGTCACATCCATCAGCCCGCCGACCTGCGGGCTGCCCGGCGGCGCGGTGCTGATCACGCTCTCTGGGGGCGCCCTCTCGATGCGGATCGGCGGGAACCAGATCACGGGGCGGGTGGATGGGGCGGGCCAGATCAGCCAGGTCAACCTCGCCAGCACCAGCTTCAGCGGCTCGGCCACGGGCAGCGGCCGAGTGGCGGATGGGCGCATCACGCTCCAGCTGCAGACCTTCAGAACAGGCGGCTACGTGCCCTGCAGCTTCACCTATGCGGCGACCAAGGCCACCTGACCGGCACTACGGCCCCTTCCGCCCGCGCCCCTTCATCTTCTTCGGATCATAGCCGCCGCCGCCCGGCCCCATGGGCTTGGGCTTCCAATCCTTCTTCGGCGTCGCCTCGCGCAGGCTGCGCCCGGCCTGGTTCGCCGAAAGCGCCTCACCCGGCGTCGTGATGCCAAGTTCCAGCGCCTCCAGCCGCTTGATCTCGTCGCGCAGCCGCGCCGCCGTCTCGAATTCCAGGTCGGCGGCCGCCGCGCGCATCTTCTTCTCCATCTCGGCGATGGCCGAGCGCAGGTCGCGGCCCACGAACTGCGCCGTCGCGTCGCCCTCCACCGCCTCGACCGTCACGTAGTCGCCCTGGCTCACATCGCGCAGCACGTCGCTGATCTCGCGCTTGATGGAGGTGGGGGTGATGCCGTGCTCGGTGTTCCAGGCGATCTGCTTGCTGCGGCGCCGCTCGGTCTCCTCCAGCGCACGCTTCATGCTGTCGGTCATGCGGTCGGCGTAGAGGATGACGCGGCCCTCGGCGTTGCGCGCGGCGCGGCCGATGGTCTGGATGAGCGAGGTGGTGGAGCGCAGGAACCCCTCCTTGTCGGCATCCAGGATGGTGACCAGCCCGCATTCGGGGATGTCCAACCCCTCGCGCAGCAGGTTGATGCCGATCAGCGCGTCGAAGACGCCGCGGCGCAGGTCGCGGATGATCTCGATGCGCTCCAGCGTGTCCACATCCGAGTGCAGGTAGCGGACGCGGACACCCATCTCGGTCAGGTATTCCGTCAGCTGCTCGGCCATCTTCTTGGTGAGCACGGTCACCAGCACGCGCTCGCCCTTGGCCGCACAGGCCTTCACCTCGGCCAGGAGGTCATCCACCTGGTTCTCGACGGGGCGGATGTCGCAGACGGGGTCCACGAGGCCGGTCGGGCGGATCACCTGCTCGGCGAAGACGCCGGCGGTGCGCTCCATTTCCCAGGGGCCGGGTGTCGCGCTGACGAAGACGGTCTGCGGGCGGAAGCTCTCCCACTCCTCGAATTTCAGCGGGCGGTTGTCGGTGCAGCTCGGCAGGCGGAAGCCGAAATCGCTGAGGATGATCTTGCGCGCATAGTCGCCCCGATACATGCCGCCGATCTGGGGCACGGTGACGTGGCTCTCATCCACCACCAGCAGCGCGCCCTCGGGCAGGTATTCGAAGAGGGTCGGCGGCGGCTCGCCGGGGTTCCGGCCGGAGAGGTAGCGGGAGTAGTTCTCGATCCCTTTGCAGGATCCGGTGGTCTCCATCATCTCGATGTCGAAGGTGGTGCGCTGGTCCAGGCGCTGCGCTTCCAGCAGCTTGCCCTCGGCTTCCAGCTCGGCCAAGCGCTCCTTCAGCTCGGTCTTGATGCGGCCGATGGCCTGGGTGAGCGTGGGCCGCGGCGTCACATAGTGGCTGTTGGCGTAGATGTTCACGCGTTCGAACTCGCCGGTGATCTCGCCCGTCAGCGGGTCGAACTCGCGCAGCGCCTCGATCTCGTCGCCAAACAGGGAGATGCGCCAGGCGCGGTCCTCGAGCTGGGCGGGCCAGACATCCACGCTCTCGCCCCGCACGCGGAAGCTGCCGCGGGCGAAGGCCATGTCGTTGCGCCGGTATTGCTGCTCGACCAGGCCCTTGAGCAGCGCATCGCGCGCGATGGAGCCGCCCACCTCGAGCTTCACCACCATGTTCGAATAGGTCTCGACCGAGCCGATGCCGTAGATGCAGGAGACGGAAGCGACGATCACCACATCCCGCCGCTCCAGCAACGCCTGGGTGGCGGAGTGGCGCATGCGGTCAATCTGTTCGTTGATCTGGCTGTCTTTTTCGATGTAGGTGTCGGTTCGCGGCACATAGGCCTCGGGCTGGTAGTAGTCGTAATAGCTGACGAAATATTCCACCGCGTTGTCGGGGAAGAAGCTCTTCATCTCGCCGTACAACTGCGCCGCCAGCGTCTTGTTGGGCGCGAGAACCAGGGTGGGCCGCTGCACCGCCTCGATCACCTTGGCCATGGTGAAGGTCTTGCCGGAGCCGGTGACACCCAGCAGCACCTGGTCCCGCTCACCGCCCTCCACACCCGCGATCAGGTCACGGATGGCATTGGGCTGGTCGCCATTGGGCTCGAAGGGGCTGACGACGCGGAGCGGCTTGCCGGCCGGCGGCATGGGCTGGCGGATCGGCTGGAACAGCATGGGGGCGATCACATTCATCCCCACAATATAGGATGGCGCGCGCGCCGCTGCGATGCCATATGCGCGGCGCGATCATAGGATGCCCTGATGCCCGAAGATGTGGACCCCAATGACGAGTTCGTCACCGACGACGCCTATGCGGCGGGCCGCCAGGCCTTCGCGGCGGGTGCGTCGGTGCTGGAAAACCCGATGGCCCAGACCGGTGACTGGGGCAAGGCCTGGTTCTCCGGCTGGCTCGACGCCCTGGCCGATTCCGTGACCGGAAAGGATCGCTCACAGGGCGCTTTCCAGCGGCTGCTGCGGCGGGACACGGCGGAGCCCTTTTGACCCGGGGCTGAACGCGCCTAGGCTCCCTCCCCTCACGGGGAGGATCACATGGACGACATCGAGGCCCACAAGGCGCTGCGCGCGCGCGGCCGCCAGGAGATGCGCGAAATCCTGGGCGCGCCCTATACCGAGGCGCGCGACGCCAGCACCACCCCCTTCAACGCCGCCATCCGCGCGCTCTCCGAGGAGATGGCCTACGCCACGCTCTGGACGCGCCCCGTGCTGGACCGCAAGCAGCGCAGCCTGATCACGCTCGCCATGCTCTGCGCGCTGAACCACCCGCATGAGCTGCGAATCCACCTGGTGGCGGCATTGAACAATGGCTGCACGGCCGAGGAGATCAGCGAGGTCTTCACCCACGCCGTCGCCTATTGCGGTTTCCCGGCCTCGATCGACGCGCTGCGGATGGCCGAGCAGGTGCTGAAGGAACAGGGCGCGCTTTAGGCGCCTGGTCGCCTTTGGCGGAATCGCCAAAGGCGTGAATCAGTCGCCCAGCAAAGGCGAGAGAAACCGGCCGCCGCCGGCCGTGACGTGAGCGGATGGGGATCGGGTGCGATCCGCGTCATGCATCTTGGCATGACCGGTGGATCGCCCCCGCACACGTCTCATCCATCCAGGCGAGGAGCTTCGCAGCGCCCCGCTTGATCGGGGACACCCGGATGAGGCAGCCCGCAGGCCGCGCCAACCGGTGGCGAAGGAACCTCGCCGCGAACACGCGCACGAAGCGCGGCGGCGGCCGGAACTATGCCCGCATCAGCCGGGCAGGTTTTCCGCGATATAGGGCGGCAGGTGGAAGCAGCCCGCATGGATCTCCGGCGTCCAGTAACGCGTCGTGCCCAGGATGCCGGCCGCCTCGGCCCGGCGTCGGATCTCGGCCACCGGCACCTCGCGCAGGCCCTTGGTCTTGGCCGACCAGCCCAGCGTCATGAAGCCGCCCACATAGGTCGGCACCGCCGCCACATAGGCGGAGATGTCGGCGAAGAACTTGCCACGGCGCAGCGAGGTCTCGCGCAGCTCATCCGCCTGCATGAAGGGCACGCCGCACTGGTTCACGATGAGGCCGTCCGCCGAGAGCAGGCGCGCGGCATTGTGGTAGAATTCATCGGTGAAGAGCACCTCGCCCACGCCGATCGGGTCCGTGCTGTCCACGATCACCACGTCGAAGCTGCCGGCTTCGGCCTGGCGGACGTAATCAATGCCGTCACCCACGATCACCTGGCCACGGGGGTTGGTCCAGGCGTCGCCCGCCACATCGGCCATGTGCTCCTGGCAGAGGCGGATGACCTCGCCGTCGATCTCGACCATCACGCATTTCTCGACGTTCCGGTGCTGCAGGACGCGCTTCAGCACGCCGCCATCGCCCGCGCCGATGATGAGCACGCGCTTGGCCGCGCCATGCGCCAGCAGGGGCACATGGGTCAGCATCTCCTGATAGACGAACTCGTCGCGCTCGGTGATCTGGATCACGCCATCCAGCACCATGACGCGGCCATGCGAGGTGCTCTCGAAGAGCATGATGTCCTGGAAGTCGCTCTTCACCCGCGCCAGTTCGCGCTTCACGAGGAAGCGCTGGCCCCAATCGGGATAGAGCGTCTCATTCACCCACACATCGGTCATCATCGAGATCCTTCAGGCCAAGAAGAAGGGCCGGACGTTGCCGCCCGGCCCCGTTCATCGCATCGCTGCGGGGCGTTCAGCCCACCATGCCGCGCTTGTGCTCGCCCAGCGTGATGCGCTCGGGCAGAAAGCCGGTCTTCAGCAGCGGGATGGCCTTGTAGGGGTCGCAATCGCCGCAGACGAAGATGTCCAGCGCCGCGAAGTCACGCTCGGGCCAGGTGTGGATCGAGACGTGGCTTTCGGCCAGCACCAGCACGCCGCTCACCCCGCCATTGGGCGAGAAGTGGTGGAAATGCCCGTGCAGGATCGTCGCCCCCGAGGCGATCGCGGCGGCGCGCAGCACCGCATCAATGTGACCGGGGTCGTCGAGGTTCGTCGCACCCCAGAGGTCAATGATCAGGTGCGTGCCGGCGTAGCGCACGCCGTTCCGCTCGACGAAGTAGTCCTTCGCCTCCGTGATCGAATCAGCACCAGCCGAAGCATGAGTTGTTGTCTGGGCGTCGCTCGGGAGCATTTCCGAGTCCATCCCCAGTCGGACGAGAGAGTCCATCGTCGGGTTCCCTTTCCCACCAGCAGATGACCAATTGTCGGCTGTGCGGCCAGAGCGGCCGTCGGTTCGAACAGGTCAGCGGACGCGGCATATGGGGCATGGGGGCCGGGGGGTCAAATGAAATTCCACTTTCGCGGCCCGAAAAAATCGCGGACCTCCCCCCCACTCCACGCAAGACTCAACCTGCCGGGCCCTGCGCGGTCCGCAAAGGCTCCAGCCTTTGCGGCAAACTCCGGAAGAGGTTCAGTTCCCGCGCCAAGCGCGGGAGGTCGGCGAGGCCACGCACAGGGTCGGTCGTCAGCGCCTCGAAGGCGGAGGCGACGGGGCCGGGCTGAAGCTGCGCCCCATGCCGCGCGCGCAACTGGCCGAGCCCGCCCTGGTCGCCTGCCATGGCGAGCCAGGCCGCCTGGCGCAGCACGAGGCGCTGCGCGGGTTCGGGCAGCGGCCCGCTGGCCGGCAAGCTCGCGAGGTGGCGGCCGAGGGCCGCGGCCGCGCCGGTGAAATCCCGCGCCTCGGCCAGGATCTCGGAGAGCGTCTCATCCCCGGCGGGGCCCAGGGCTTGCAAGGCCTCCGCCGCCAGGGCGCGATTGCCGCGCCGCGCCTCGGCCCGGGCGGCGAGCAGGCTGCGCGTCTCCAGCAGGGCATGCGGCAGGCGCGGCGCGGAGCTGGCCGCCAGCGCCGAGAGCGCGCCTTCCGCATCACGCTCACCAAGGCGCAGCGCCGCGAGGCGCGCACCCAGCACCGCCCGATGCTCGCCGGGCGGGGCCAATTCCATCGCGCGCCGCAACAGCGCGGCGGCGCGGTCCGCGAGGTCAAGCGCGGTGAGGCGCTCGGTCAGCAGGGCCAGCACCCCCTCCCCGGCCTCCCCGGCCGGCAGCAGTTCAGGATGCGCGTCATGGAGCGCGACGGCGCCGAGCGGCGATTCGGCCTCCAGCGCGTGCAGGAAGGCGGCCTGGATGGGCGCGCGCAGCTGCGCCGCCTGCTCGGGGAAGGCCGCCTCCGTCTCGCGCAGCAGGGTGAGCGCCGCGCGCGGATCGCCCGCCTCGCGCCGCAGTGCCGCCACCCGCTCGCGCGTCGCGAGCTCGATGCCATCGCCCCGCCAGGCGAAGAGGGCGGATTCCAGCGCCCGCGCGGCGCCCCCCGCATCCAGCCGGCCGGTGGCGAGGCGCAACTCGATGGCGCGGCGGAGCGCGCGGGCGCGCATCAGCCGGTCCCGCCCCTGAGCGGCGGCCGCATAGGCTTCCAGCGCACGGGCGGGCTCGCCCTGCGCTTCCTCCAGCATGGCCTGGGCCAGCAGGATGGCGGGGTCCTCCGCCGCCGCCTCGATCAGGCGGCGGGCGGCGGCATGCTGGCCGCCTTCCACCAGCGCCTCGGCCGCGGGGCCGATCACGCGCCGGCGCAGCCCCTCGGGATAGGCCTGCAGCAGCGGCCAGGCGGCGGCAAGGCCTGGGGCGGCAGCCTGGGCATCGCCCTGCATCGCGGCCCGCAGGCTGCGCCAGAGCAGCACCTCGTCCGAGCCGGGCAATTCGGCATCGAGGCCCGTGGCCTCCCCCGGGCGGCCGGCCAGCAGCGCCGCCATGCCGCCGAGGAAGGCGAGGCGCCGATCCATCCCGGCCTCAGGGCTATCCTGCACGGCGAGGCGCAGCATGGACTGCGCCTCCTGCGGCAAGCCCAGGGCCAGCAAGGTTTGCGCCGCGGCCAGGCGCGGCTCGGCCCGCAGCAGCGGCGCGGCGGAGGCAATGCCTGCCTGCTGCGCGCGCAGCCGCTCCAGCAGCGCCGGCATGGGCTGGCCCGGCAGGTCGAAGCTGCGCGTCATGCCGAGCGCCGCCCAATGCGCCGCATCGGGCTCCGCCGCGAGCGAGACGCTGCCGCCTTCGATGGACAGCGTGAAGCGCCCGGCACCCGCGCGCAGCGCCACGCGATCGGCGCGCGCCAGCACGGCGACGCCCAGGAAGGTCTCCAGCAGATCGAGCTCCGCGAGCCCCCGGCTGACAATCTGCCGCGGCGCCGCCTGGGTGACGAGGCCGACCAGCAGCGGCCCGCCGGTCAGCGGGTCGGGCAGGCTCAGCACCCGGCCCGGCCGCGCCGCATGCAGGATGGTGCGGCCCTGGTCGAATTCGGCGCGCAGGGCGGGGATGGCGGTGGCGGCGGCGTGTTGGCGCGGCACGACGGAGAGAAACCAGTCATTCCCCTCATGCCGCGCGGCCACCTGCATGCTGGGCGGCAGCGGGAAGGTGATGAGCATGGCGCCGGGCACGGGCCGCGCCTGGATCCCCTGGAAAGCGGGCTCGCGGAGCAGTCCGCCGAATTCGATGGGCCGTTCGGTCTCGGCCAGGATCATGGCCTGTTCGCCCCGGCGAAAGGCGGCGAGGCCGGTGCCCGCGCCCAGGGCCAGGCGCATGCCGGGCCCGATGGCCGGCTCATCGAGCAGGCGTGCCCGGACCGGCGGCGGGCCGGCCAGGCTGGCGAGCGGCGGGGGCGCTGCGGGCGGCAGGCGCGGGGCGGCGGCGCGGGGTTCGGCGGCGGCGGGCGCGGCGCGGGCCGGCTCTGGGCGGGCCGGCGCGGCAAGGACCGCAGCGCTTGCCGCCGGCTCCGCGCGCGGGGTGTCCGGGCGCGGCGCTTCGGCGCGGGCGGATTCGGGGCGTGGCGTTTCGGGGCGCGGCGTTTCGGATTGCGGCGGCTCAAGCCGGAGCGTCTCCACGCGGGGTGCGTCGGCCGGCGGCGGAGCCTGGCGTTGGGGTTCGGCGCGCGAGGCGCTGCGCGCGGCCTCGCTTCGTGGCGGCTCGGCCGCCGCCACAGCGGGCTCGGGACGTGGTGGCGCCAGGGCCGGCACCGCTACGGGCCGTGCCGGGGCCTCGCGCCGTGGGCGCGTCGCTGCGGCGCGCGCGGGTTCGGCGTTTGCGGCGCGCGCGGGTTCGGCGTTTGCGGCGCGCGCGGGTTCCGGGTTTGCGGCACGCGCGGGTTCGGCGTTCGCGGCGGGCGCGGGATCCGGGGTGCGCGGCGCTTGCGCCTCCCGCGTCTCGCTCGGGTCCAGCGCGTCCAGCGCCACCTTGGGCCCGTTGCGGAAATGCCGGATGCGCGCGCCGGGCCGCAGCGTCAGCTCCACGCCGCCCGGCACCTTCGCCACCGCCAGGATGTTGCGCGGCAGGCGGCGCGCGCCGGCCAGATCCACCGCATCCGCGCGGGGGAAGCGCAGGATCACGCGGTCGCCCTGCTGCTCCACCTGATAGGCGGGCGGCGCCGTCCAGTCGAAGACGATGCGGCCATGGCCCGGGTGATCGCCGGTTCGCACGCCCACCCTCTCCTGCGCCAAAGCCGGCTGCGCGAGCAGCCCGATCCAGAGGGCCAGTGCGGGGATGGGCGCCGCGCGGCGCATCAGTCGAAACTCGCCAGGAGCTTGTCGATCTCTTCCTGGCTGGTGCCGGCGCCGGGCATCTGCGGGCCATTGGCCAACGCGCGGCCCTCGGTGACCGGCGCGGCCGGCTCCTCCTCGACGGGCGGCATCGGCTCGCCATTCGCGAAGCGGGCGGTGACGGCGGCCACGCGCGCCTCGATCGCCTTCAGCGCGCTCACCACCTTGCTGATCCGCTGCCCGGTGATGTCCTGGAAACTGCACGCCTCGTAGATGCGGGTGACGGCGGTGCCGAGCGCATCGGCCTCCTTCGCCGGCAGGCGCGTCTGCATCGCCTCCAGCCCCTCGCACACGTCGAGGATCTCGTTCGTGGCGTTGGCGGTGTGCTCCACCACGGCGTCCAGCTCATCCGTTGCGCGCGGGATGTGGCTGTCGTTGATGTCCTCCACCCGGAGCGCCGCGATCTCGGATTTCGCGCGCTGCACCTCGCGGCCCAGCGCCTCCAGCTCGGCGAGCAACGAGGCTTCGGTGGTCGTCAGGTCGCCGGCGAGGCTGCCCAGCACCTGGCGTACGGCGGCCTCGATCGGGTCCTGTGCGGTTCCGTCAGGCATGGACCAGGACCTTCTCGATCTTCTCGCGCAGCGTCTCCGCATTGAAGGGCTTCACGATGTAGTTGGAGACACCCGCGGCCTTGGCCGCCACCACGTTCTCGGTCTTGCTCTCGGCCGTGATCATGATGAAGGGCAGGTTCTTCAGCCGGGCATCGGCCCGCACCTCCTTCAGCAGGTCGAGCCCGGTCATCGGCTCCATGTTCCAGTCGCTGATGACGAGGCCGAAATTGCCGGCGCGCAGCTTGGCCAGCGCCTCGGCGCCGTCCGTCGCTTCCTCGACATTGTCGAATTCCAGCTGCTTGAGCAGGTTGCGGATGATGCGCAGCATCGTCTTGTAGTCGTCCACGATCAGGACGTTCATGTTCTTGTCCAGGGCCATCGGCAGTCGCTCCTTCTTCGGCGCGCTCTTGATGCGCCGGCCAGGGTTAAGATGGGGTTATTCGAGCGGGCGCGAGCGGTGCCGCGCGAGCTCGGTGGTGACGAGGCGCGCGCGCTCGGGCCGCATCGCCGCCAGCACCGGGGCGGCCTTGGCCTCACGCATGCGGTCCACCACCTGGATCAGGACGGCCATCTCCAGCTCGTCGAAGATTCCGGCGGCGTCGCGCGGGCGCATCCCCTCATAGAGGCGCACCATCTGCCGCCAGCCCTGCTCGGTCCGCTCGTCGCGCTGGCGGCCTTCGGCCTCCAGGCGCTGGCGCAGCGCGCCCAGCTCCTCCAACCGGTCGGCCAGGCGCCGTTCGGCAGCCGCCATCAGCATCTCCCGCTGGGCGAGGGCCTCCTCGCGCGCCTCGATCTCGGCGCGGCGGGCGCGCAAGGCTTCCAGCACGGCACGCTCGGCCAATTGATCGGGGGCCGGTGGAGCCGCCGCAGGAGCGGCCGCTGGCCCGGAGGCGGCTGGCGCGGAGGCGGCTGGCGCGGCTGCCGGCGCCGCGGCCGCCGGCGGCGCGGGCGCATTCGCCCCCGCCGGAGCCACAGCCTGGGCCACCGCCTGGCCCATCAGCCCAGGCGGCGGCGTCAGCAGCGCCTCCAGCTTCACGCCGAACAGGGCCAGCATGCCGAGCAAGGCAAAGGGGAGCAGGCGGGGCCGGGGCCAGCGCATCACTTCATGCCCAGCGCGCGGATCAATTCGCGCTCGGCCTCGCTGCGGACCTGGGATGCCGCCGCTGGCGCCGCGCCGGCGAGCGGCCGCGCCTGCTGCACCGCCACCTCCAGCCGGTCGGCCAGGCTCTCCGCGCGCTCGACCAGGTAGCGCAGGTCATCGCGGATGGTCTCGGCGCCGGCCACGCGCTCGGCCACCTGCCGGCCGGCGAGTTCGGTCGTGGCGCGCAGCCGCATCAGCGCGGCCTCCGCCTGGCGCGACGCCTCGCCGAGCCCGTCCGCCCCCTGCTCCAGCGCCGCGCGATCGGCGCGCACGGCCCGCAGCATGCGGTCGAGCCGCCAGGCCATGGGCAGCGTCGCCGCCAGCAACCCGATGACGGCGATCTGCACCGCCCATTCCAGCGCGTTCATGGGATCACCTCCTCCACGGACCTCAGGCTCTCGACGATGCGGATGGCGGGCCGGTTCTCGCGCCGGCCGAACTCGGCGGCGAAGAGCGGCACCGCGCCGCATTGCAGCCGCATGGGCGCGCCGGGCAGCGCGTTCAGCATGATGCGGTCCCCGGGCTTCAGCGCGATCACGGTCGAGAGCGGCATCACCTGCTCGTCCAGCACCACGTCGAGTGTGACGTCGGTGTGGCGCAGCTGCTCGGCCAGGTGGGTTTCCCAGATGCTGTCGCGGCCGAATTTCTCGCCCATGAACTGCTGCAGCAGCAATTCGCGCACCGGCTCCAGCGTCGCGTAGGGCAGCAGCAATTCGAGGCGCCCGCCGCGATCCTCCATCTCGACCCTGAGGCGCGTGAGCACGCAGGCATTGGACAGGCGCGAGATGGTGGCGAAGCGCGGATTCACCTCCAGCCGCTCGAACACGAAATGGACGTCGGTGATGGGGGCGAAGGCGTCGCCCAGATCCTTCAGCACCACGCCGATCAACCGCTCGACCAGGGTGCGCTCGATGGTGGTGTAGGGACGGCCCTCGATGCGCATGGCGGCCGTGCCGCGCCGCCCGCCGAGCAGCACGTCCACCACCGAATAGATCATGGAGGAATCCACCACGATCAGCCCGAAATTGTCCCACTCCGCGACCTTGAAGACGGCCAGCATGGCGGGCAGCGGCACCGAGTTCAGGTAGTCGCCGAAGCGTTGGCTGGCGAGGCTGTCGATCGAGACCTCGACATTGTCGGAGGTGAAGTTGCGCAAGCTGGTCGAGAGGATGCGCACCAGCCGGTCGAAGATGATCTCCAGCATCGGGAGACGCTCGTAGGAGACGAGGCCCGAATGGATCATCCGCTCGATGCCGGTCTTCGCCGCATCGCCGCCATCCCCGCCCTCGAAGCCCATGAGGCTGTCGATCTCGGCCTGGCTCAGCACGCGCGCCGCATCGGCCGGCGTCTCGGCGGGCGGCGCCTCATCCTCCTCGGCGAGGGCGGCGCCCCAGGCGGCCGCCATATCCTCCTCGTCGGAGCCGCTCATTGCACGAGGATCTCGGTGAAGAGGACGTCGGTCACGCGGGCGGGTGCGGCGGCGATATTGGCGCGCGCGATCAGCTCCTCCCGCAGGCGATGGGTGCCGGCGCTGCCGCGCAGCTCCTCCGGCCGCACCTCGCGCAGATAGGTGGTGAAGAGGTCCACGAGGCGCGGCATGGCGGCCTGGAGGGCCGCGGCATCGGCGGGGCCCGCCACCTCCACCTGGCTCTTCACGCGGATGAAGGCGCGACGGCCGGGCGCGTTCAGGTTGGCGGTGATGTCGGGCATGCTGACGAAGACGGGCTGGCGGTTCACCGGCTGCGGCTCTTCCGGCGCCTCGGCGGCCGGGGGCGGCGCGGGGCTCAGGATCCCGCTGAACCAGACGCCGGCACCGATGCCGCCCAGCAGCAACGGCAGTGCCAGCAGGATCAACTTCTTCTTCGAGCCGCGGGGCTTGGCTTCCGCCTCACCCGTCGCCTCTTCGCCCTTCGCGGCGGCCATGGCCTCAACACCCTTCTGGTGGTTGGAGACTCGGGTTGTGGCGCAAAGGGGTTAACGAAGCCTTGCGGCGGTGCGCCTCCTGGCCTGCCCCCGGCAGGGATTGCCCGCAGCCACCGGCAAAGCCTGCCGCGATGCCGGGCCTCGGGCTGGCACACCCCTTGCGAAGCCCTGCCCACAGCATCCGACGGAGTGCCCCATGGACAGCCCCGGCTACATCGTTCTCTCCCGGCTTTCGGCGCAGATGCGCGCGAGCCAGTTGACGGCGAACAACCTCGCCAATGCCGACACGCCCGGCTACCGCGCGTCCCGCCCCATCTTCGCCGAGCATGTCGAGCGGCAGGGCCGCGTGCATGGCCCGAATGGCGCGGGCCAAGTCGGCTACGCCTGGGACCGCGCGAGCTGGCGCGAGACGCAGCCCGGCGCCATCCAGCCCACCAGCAACCCGCTGGATGTGGCGATCTCGGGCGCCGGCTTCTTCGTGGTCGAGACGCCGCGCGGCGAGCGCTTCACGCGGGCCGGCCGCTTTGCCATCGGCGCCGAGGGGCAGCTCGTGGACCTCACGGGCGCGCCGGTGCTGAACACGGATTCTCGCCCCATCGCCGTGTCACGCAATGACACGCGCATCGAGATCCAGGGCGATGGCACCATCCGCTCCGAGAACGGCGTGCTGGGCCGGCTGCGCGTCGTGCGCTTCGCCGATGACCAGGCGCTGCGGGCCGAGGGCGACCGCCACCTGGATGCAGCCGGCCAGGCGCCGGAGGAGATCGCGCGCCCGCAGGTGGTGCAGGGCGCGCTGGAAGGCAGCAACGTGCAATCCGTGCTGGAGATGACGCGCATGATGACGGAGCTGCGCGAATTCCAGTTCGCCACGCAATTCCTGGAGCGCGAGGGGGAGCGGCAGCAAAGCGCCGTGGACCGCCTGCTGCGCCGCCGCAGCTAAGGAGATCTGACCATGCGCTCACTCGCCATTGCGGCAACCGGAATGCTGGCCCAGCAGACCAATGTCGAGGTCATCTCGAACAACCTCGCGAATATGGGCACCACCGGCTACAAGCGCCGCCGCGCCGAATTCCAGGATTTGATCTACCAGAACCTCCGCCGCGTGGGCTCGCAGAGCAATGACACCGGCAGCGTGCTGCCCTCGGGCGCGCAGGTGGGCCTGGGCGTGCGGACGGCCGCCGTCTATCGCATCTCCGAGCAGGGGAACTTGCAGCAGACGGAGAACCGCTTCGACCTCGCCATCCGCGGCAATGGGTATTTCCAGATCCAGATGCCCTCGGGCGAAATCGCCTATACGCGCGACGGCACCTTCGCCCTCAGCCCCGAGGGCGTGCTGGTCACGGCCGAGGGCTTCGTCGTGCAACCCGGCATCACCATCCCCGCCGCCGCGCGCGACGTGACGATCAATGCGAGCGGCGAGGTGCTGGCGCGTCTGGACGGCCAGGTGGCGCCGCAGAATGTCGGCCAGCTGCAAACCGCGATCTTCGCCAATGAGGGCGGGCTGGAGGCGATCGGCGACAACCTCTTCCTCGCGACACCGGGCTCGGGCCAGCCGCAGGCCGCGGCGCCGGGGCAGCCGGGCCATGGCTCGGTCATGCAGGGCTTCGTCGAGACCAGCAATGTGAACACGGTGCAGGAGATCACATCGCTCATCACCGCGCAGCGCGCCTATGAAATGAACAGCCGCGTCATCACCGCGAGCGACGAGATGCTCAGCACGCTGACGAGGCTGCGCTGATGCACCGCCGCCACCTCCTCGCCCTCGCCGCGCTCGCTTTGCCCGCCCGCGCGCAGGCGCAAGCCGCGCAACCCGCCATCCTGCGCCCCCACGCGCTGCTGGAGGGCGAAGTGCTGCGCCTCTCCGATCTCTTCGACCATGCGGGGCCGCATGCGACGCGCGTCATCGCCGCCAGCCCGCAGCCCGGCCGCCGGATGATTCTGGAAACCCAGAACCTGATCAACATCGCACGCCAGAACGGCGTGAACTGGCGGCCGCTGACGGGGACCGAGCGCATCGTGATCGAGCGCCCCGGCCGCACCGTGCCCCGCGCCGAGATCGAGGCGCTGCTGCGCGACGAACTGACGCGCCACGGCATCGAGCCGGAGATGGAAATCGAGCTGCCGGGCCTGATCCCGCCCATGATCCCCGCGCAATCCTGGTTCCAGATCGCACTCGAAGGTATCACCGTCGAGCAGCCGGGCGCCCGCTTCCAGGCGACGCTGGTGGTGCTGGCGGATGGCGCGGGCACGCAGCGCATGCGCATCGCGGGCCGCGCCGTCATGACCGTGCCCGTTGTGGTTGCGACGCGCCGGCTGGCGCTGGGCGAGGTGATCGGCCCCCATGATGCGCGCCTCTCCCGCCTGCGGGCCGAGCGCGTGCGCCCGGGCCAGGCGCAGCAGCTCGGCCAGGTGGTGGGCCAGGAATTGCGCCGGCCGATGGCGGCCGAGCAGGGCTTCGCGCTGGTGGATCTGGGCCCGCCATCCATCGTGCAGAAGAATACGCTGGTGACCTTGCAGCTCGAGGCGCCCGGCATTTCACTCACCGCGCAGGGGCGCGCGCTGGAGGCCGCTTCGCGCGGCGCCACCGTGCCGGTCCTGAACCTCGCCAGCCGCAACATCGTCGAGGGGGTCGCCATCGCACCCGGCCGGGTCCGCGTGGCCATGGGCACGATCCCGATGGCGGCCCGATGAGCGCCCGGGTCGCCCTCCTTCTCCTGCCGCTGGCGCTGGCCGCCTGCGGGCAGGCCGAGCGCCTTTCGCGGATCGGCCGCGCGCCGGATTTCTCGCCGGTCGCGGACCCGACGCAGGACCCGCGCTATCGCCCCGTCTCCATGCCCATGCCAGCGCCCCATGAGGCACCGCCGCTGGCCAATTCGCTCTGGCGGCCCGGCAGCCGGACCTTCCTGCGCGACCAGCGCGCGGCGCAGGTCGGGGACCTCATCACCATCCTCGTGACCATCGCGGATGACGCGCAGCTGGCCAACCGCACGCAGCGCAGCCGCACCGGCAGCGAGACGGCGGCCGCGCCCAACCTCTATGGCCAGGAGCGCGTGCCCCGCCGCCTCTATCCGCCGGGCGCCGACCCTTCCGCCCTGCTCAACACCAACAGCGCCGGCAACAGCGACGGCAATGGCAATGTGCGGCGGAACGAGACGGTGAACCTGCGCCTCGCCGCCACCGTCACGCAGACGCTGCCCAATGGCAACATGGTGGTGATGGCGCGGCAGGAGGTGCGGGTGAACAATGAGATGCGGGAGATGTCGGTGCAGGGCATCCTGCGCCCGCAGGACATCGCGAGCGACAACACGGTGCGGCATGACCGGCTGGCCGAGGCGCGCATCTCCTATGGCGGGCGGGGCGCACTCTCCGACATCCAGCAGCCGCGGCTCGGCCAGCAACTGCTGGACATCATTTCGCCCTTCTGAGTTCCCCTCGAAGTTTTCGCTGGCTCAACGGTGCGTTGCGCCGTGTGCGCCAGCGAAACCTTCGCGGGGGCCCCGGCTTGGTGCCAATCCTGTCGGCTCACGGTCGTTGCCGCGGCGAGCGCCCTGCCCCGTGTTGGCTCGGCTGGCTTCCTTTTGCTAGGCTTGCCCCAACACCGGGGGATGCGCCATGGCGGATGAGTTCGACTATGTGATCGTGGGCTGCGGGGCGGCGGGATCCCTGCTCGCGGCGCGGCTCAGCGAGGACCCGCAGAGCAGCGTCTGCGTGCTCGAGGCCGGGCCCAAGGACCGCAACCCCTTCATCCATATCCCGGCCGGCTTCATCAAGACGCTGAAGGACCCGGGCGTCACCTGGCAATTCAGCACCGAGCCCACGGAGCGCACCGGCGGGCGGCGCATCCCGACCATCCAGGGCCGCACGCTGGGCGGCTCCTCCTCGGTCAATGGGATGATCTATAATCGCGGCCAGCCCAATGACCTCGATCACTGGGCACAGCGCGGCAATCGCGGCTGGGGCTATGCCGATTGCCTGCCCTATTTCATGCGGACCGAACGCCGCATCGGCGCGGGCGACCCCGAGCGGCGCGGCCGCGCGCAGGGCATCCCGGTCACCGACATGGACTGGATCCATCCGGTGACGGAGGCCTTCATCGCCGGCTGCGTCGGCCTCGGGATCCCCCGCAACCCCGACTACAACAGCGGCGACCAGGCGGGTGTCGGCTATTTCCAACGCGCCATCCTGGATGGCAAGCGCGTCAGCGCCTATCGCGCCTTCCTGCATGGCGCGCTGAACCGCCCGAATCTCTCATTGCGCACCAATGCGCGCGCCTGCGAGATCATCCTGGAGGGCAAGCGCGCGGTCGGCGTGCGTTACCTCTCCACGCGCGGCGGTGCGCCCACCGAGGTGCGGGCGCGGCGCGAGGTGATCCTCTCGGGCGGCACGGCGAATACGGCGCGGCTGCTACAGGTCTCGGGCATCGGCCCGGCGCCCCTGCTGCAGAAGCTCGGCGTCGCGGTGAAGCACGAACTGGCCGGCGTCGGCGAGAATTTCCGCGACCATTACGCGAGCCGCTTCGTCATGCGCGCCAAGCCCGGCACGCAGACGCTGAACGAGCTGTCCAAGGGCATCAACCTTGGCAAGCAGCTGCTGCGCTGGGGGACGGGCCAGCCCAATATCCTGGCCACGGCACCCAGCCACGCGCATGTCTTCTGGAAGAGCTTCGAGGGGCTCGACCAGCCGGATCTGCAATGCGTCTTCACGCCCGGCTCCTACAAGGAGGGCATGGTCTATGTGCTGGACGACTATCCCGGCATGACCGCCGGCGCCTGGCAGCACCGCCCCGAGAGCAAGGGCTGGGTGCGCGCCCGCAGCACGGACGTGTTTGAGGACCCGGAAATCCAGCCCAACTACCTCTCGGACGAGATGGACCGCCGCGTGCATATCGGCGGCATGCGGCTGTTGCGGCGCATGCTCTCGACGCCCGAGCTCGCCGCCTTCGTGGACCGGGAAACCTTGCCCGGCCCCGATGTGCAGACGGATGACGAGCTGCTGGACTTCGCCTTCAAGAATGGCAGCACGACCTATCACCTGATCGGCACCGCCCGCATGGGCCCGCGCGAGGACCCGACGGCCGTGGTGGATGACCGGCTGCTGGTGCATGGCATGACGGGGCTGCGGGTGGTGGACGCCTCCATCATGCCGGCCATGGTGAGCGCCAACACCTATGCGACGACGCTGATGATCGCGGAGAAGGCAAGCGACTTCATTCGCGGGCGGGAGATGGCTTCGGCGGCTTGATCGGCAGTGCACATCCGCGCCATCGGCCTCTCCGATTGGCGCGGACGTCTGGCGCAAGGCATAACGAAGGGGAAGGGAGTGCCCCATGATCCGATCTGCCACCCTCCTGTCGGCGATGCTTCTCGCCTCAGCGCCGGTCGCCGCGCAGGGGACGGCTGGGCCCTCGCGCAGCTATTGTAACAACGCCATCGCGGCGACGGCCTTCGGGCGCCCGGAGTTTGAGGGGGGCCAGTCCGTGTACCGCTATGTGGCGGTCATCACCGGGCCTGGCCTTGGCGTCGGCCGCTCACGCAGCGTGACCATCCAGTTCACGCCACCCTCCGGAACGGTTCCGGCCACGACGACCTCCACCACGGTGAGCGGCACCGGGAATGTGCAGGTCAACCTGGCGTCGCAGGCACTGAATTTTCTCCAGCCGCCCAAGACCGTCCCCGCGAACGAGGTGATCAACTATGTGAGCATCACCTGCTAGCGGCGTTGCTCACGCCTCCTCGGTCTTCTCCGGAATCTCCAGCACCGATTGCGGCGGCTTCTTCGGCTGCCGGTACTTCTGCCAGCCGAACCGCCGGTTATCGCCGGGCCTGAGCCGCATATCCTCGCGCAGCGCGGTGAAGGGCAACGTCGCCGGGTCCGCCACCACGGGGCCGGGCGCCGCCGCCACCAGCACGGCGGCCGCGATGGGCTGGAAATGCGCGCGGAAATGCACGCTGGACTTCACCGCCACGATCTTCTGCGCGGCGGGGTCCACGCCCAGTTGCAGGAAGATGGACTGGTCATGCGCCTGCATCTTGCGGCTGACGATGACCACCCGCACGCCGCCGATCCGCAGCAGCGCGGAGGGGCCGAGATCCGCCGGGTTGCCCTTGCCCATGGGGCCGGTCAGCGTGAAGCGGCCATCGCCCAGCTTCTCGATCACGCCCGTCACGGTCAGCGGCACGCCATCGCTCTTGCCGCCCAGTTCGAGCGTAATGGTCGCCCCTTCGCCCGCTGCGTGGCAAGCCGCCGCACTCTCCGCGTCATTCATCGGCGCCAGAACGGCGCCCTGGGCGTCCTGCGCGATGAGTTCGGCGAGCAGACCGGTCGTGTCGCCATGGCCGCCGCCGCCGGGATTGTCCTGCGTGTCGGCGATCACCACCGGCTTGCTGCCGGAGAGGCGGATCGCCTCGGCCACTGCGTCCGCGGCCGGCTGGACCGCGCCCGCGAAGCTTGCCTCGCGCGCGCTGATCTCCTTCAGCAGCGCATCGGCGGCCGCGGAGGCCGCATCGGGCGTCTCGCCATAGGCGGCGATGGCCTGGCCGCAGCCGGGGAAGTCGGCATAGGGGAAGCCGAAGCAATAGGCGAGCTCGACGATGCCCGCCTCGATCTCCAGCCGCTTCGCCATGACACCCGCCATGGGCTCGACCATGGTGCATTGGCTGGTGATGGGAATGAGGAAATCCAGCTCCCGGAAGGCCATGGCCCAGGGGGTGCCGCGCTGGATGCGCTGGATCAGCAGCGCCATGGCGCGTTGGCCGACGGCGAGCATGTCCACATGCGGATAGGTGCGATAGGGCACGATGACATCGGCCAGCTCCGCCATCTGCCGCGTCATGTTCGCATGCGGGTCCAGCGTGATGGCCACTGGAACGGCGCCGGCGACGGCGCGGACGCGGCGCATGAGTTCGCCCTCGGCATCCGGGTAGTCATCGCTCACCATGGCGCCGTGCAGGTCGAGGAACACGCCGTCCAGCGGGCCCTCATCCAGCGCGACCGAGAGCGCGTCCACGATCATCGCGCTGATGCGCTCGAAGGCGTCGCGCGTCACGGGGCCAGCGGGGTTGGCGAAGCACCAGCCGAGCGGCGCAATGGTGGCGCCATGCTTCATCGCCTCGCTGATGCCGCCCCAGGCGCAGGTGGAGGTGCCCTTCAGCCCCTCCATCATCGCGGCAGGACGTTGAAGCGCCGGCAGGCCGCCGGGTGTCAGGAAATTCACCCATTCCGTGGGGCGCGGGGCGAAGGAGTGGCTTTCGTGCAGGAAGCCGGCGACGGCAATGCGCATCAGGGAATGTCCTTGGCGTTGGCAGTGGCGATGACGGCGTCCGCCAGCACCCGCAGCCCCTTCTCCGCCCAGTCGCGGGAGATGGATTCGCTCGGGTGGTGACTGATCCCGCCATGGCAGGGGATGAAGAGCATGACGGCGGGCATGCGCGCCGCCGCGTGATAGGCGTCATGGCCCGCACCCGAGAGGATGTCCCGGTGCCGGAAGCCATGGCGCGTGGCGGCCTCACGCAGCCGTTCGGCGAGGGCCGCGTCGAAATGCACGGCGGCGAAGCTCCAATAGGGCTCGCGCCTGACCGCGAGACCACGGCGCGCGGCGATCGCGGCCATGGCGGCATCCGCCTCGGCCAGCAATTGCGCCAGCACCTCGTTCGAGGGGTGGCGGTATTCGAAGGCAAAGCGCACCTGGCCGGGCACCACGCCATCGGCGCCGGGTTCCACCAGGAAGCGGCACACCGTCATCCGCGCCTCGGGGGCGATGCGATAGAGCACCGCCTCACCGGCCGCGATCATCTCAGCCGCGGCCAGCACGGCGTCGCGGCGCATTTCCATGGGCGTGGTGCCGGCATGGCTGGTCTCGCCGGTGACGGTGACGAGCGCGCGTTCCGTGGCAAAGCCGCCGGTGACGATGCCGAGGTCATGGCCCTCGTTCTCCAGCACCGGGCCCTGCTCGATATGCGCCTCGAAATAGGCGGCGGCGTTTTGCAGGAGCGCGGGCTCGGCCGTGCCGTTCCAGCCCGTGGTGGCGAGTGCTTCGCCATAGGGCTGGCCGTCATCCAGGGCGGGGCGGGCCAGGACTTCGGCCTCGCTCAGCACGCCCATCGCGCCCGCGGCGCCGATCATCGAGGGGCTGAAGCGGCAGCCCTCCTCGCTGGTCCAATTCACCAGGATGATGGGCGCCTCGGTGACCGTCCCGCTCTCATGCAGCGCATGCAGGATTTCGAGGCCGGCCAGGACGCCATAGGGGCCGTCGAACTTGCCGCCCGTGGGCTGGGTGTCGAGGTGGCTGCCGACCAGCACGGGCTTGCGCGTGGGGTCCCGCCCCTCCCGCCGCAGCGCCATGTTGCCGAGGCGATCCACCGAAAGCGTGAGTCCGATTTCCGCGCCCCAACGCGCCAGCAGATGCCGCGCTTCGCCATCCAGCGGCGAGAGCGCCGGGCGGTTATTGCCGCCGCCGGGAATGGGGCCGATGGCGGCCATCTCCATCAGCCGGTCCCAGAGACGATCGGTGGAGAGCGGCAGGTTCAAGGCCGCACCAGGCCGGCCGTGGCCAGTGCCGCATCGGCCAGGACCTGCATGCCGGCCGTCGCCCATTCAGGGGTGATGCTCTCCGCCTCGTTGTGGCTGAGGCCGCCGTGGCAGGGGCAGAAGACCATCACGGTCGGCACGCGGCGCGCCATGTAGACGGCGTCATGGCCGATGCCGGTCGGGATGTCGCGCCACTTCAGGCCGCGCGCCGTGGCGCTGTCCCGCGCGCGCTGGACCAGCGTCGCGTCGAAGGGCGTGAGCGGCGAGTGCCAGAAGCGCGTCACCGTGATTGTCACGCCGCGTTCGAGCGCGATCCCGTCCGCGCGGGCGCGGAATTGCGCTTCCATCCGCTCCAGCGCCTCGGGGTCGCCATGGCGGGTATCAATGGTGAAGAAGACCCGGCTGGGTGCGATGTTCCGGCTGGACGGGTAGATATCAACCACGCCCACCGTGCCGCGGCCCTTCTCGCCATTGGGCGCCAGCGTGCTGAGTGCGATCTCCTCCACGGCCGCCATCAGCGGCGCCGCCGCCATCAACGCATCGCGCCGCCCGGCCATGGGCGAGCCGCCATGCGCTTCCTCGCCCTCGACCACCACTTCGAACCAGGTCTGGCCGAGCGCATGGGTGACGATGCCGACATCCTGGCCGCCATCCTCCAGGATCTTCCCCTGCTCGATATGCAGTTCGAGGTAATGGCCGACCTTCTGCAGCTCCGCCGGATCGGCGCTGCCCTGCCAGCCGATGCGGCGCAACTCCTCGCCGAAGACGGCGCCGTCAAAGGCGGTCTTCTCCAGGATTTCCTGCTCGGTGAAGATGCCCATTGCCCCGCCGCTGCCCATCATGGGGGGCGAGAAACGCGAGCCTTCCTCATTGGTCCAGTTGATCAGCAGCAGCGGTGCTTCTGTCTCCGCGCCTGCTTCGTGCAGCGCACGCATGATCTCGAGGCCGGCCAGCACGCCCAGCACGCCGTCATACTTGCCCCCCGTGGGCTGCGTATCGAGGTGGCTGCCGATGGCGACGGGCGGCAGGGACGGGTTCCTCCCTTCGCGCCGGAAGATCATGTTGCCAAGCCGGTCCACCGTCATGGTGAGGCCCGCGGCCTCGGCCCAGGTCTGGAACAGCGCGCGGCCCTCGGCATCCACATCGGTCAGGGTCTGGCGGTTGCAGCCGCCCTTCGCCGTGCCGCCGATCTTGGCCATTTCCATCAGGCTGTCCCAGAGGCGGGCGCCGGAAAGCGGCAGGTTATGCATGTTGCTGGACAGCCGATTCACGCTGCGCTCCTTGCCTGCGGCGGCGTCGCTCCGCGATCGGACGCGGGCTCCACCCCACACCATTCCGCCATGGTCAGCGCGATGCTGCGCGTGATGCCATGGATGCTCTCGATGCCGACGCTCTCGTCAATGCCATGGATGTCCTGCGCGTCCGGGCCGAAGACAGCGCAGGGCGTGCCCTGATACAGCACGAAGTGCCGTCCATCGGTCAGCCCCGTCGCGGGGTAGTCGCGCAGGGTGCCGCCGGTCGCCTCGGCGTAGCTGCGCTGGGCCAGCGCGCTGATCGGCGTGTCCTTCGGGAAGACGCAGGCATCGGCCATGAAGCCCTTGAACTCCAGCTTGACTTGGGCGCCGCGCAGCCGCTCATGTGTGGCGGCCTTGGCCACCAGCGCCTCGATGTCGGCCTTGGTCTGGCGCGCGGAGTAACCCAGCATCACGCCTACCCGCAGCCCGATGCGGCAGCGCGTCGCCACCGAGGAATTCCACTCGCCGCCCGAGATGGTGCCTAGGTTCACATTCACCGGATGGTTCACGCCATGGAAGGCGGCGTGGATGTGCTCGCCGCGATTGCGCTCCGCCTCGTAGTCCTTGAAGGCGCCGGCGATGATGTTGGCGGCCTCGATCGCGTTGATGCCGGCCTGCATGTCCCGCACATGGGCGGGCCGGCCGCTCACCGTCACCCAGGCCCAGACCACGCCGACCTCGGCCGTGTAGAGCGCATCCAGCCCCGGGCCCGGCTCGGGGATGATCACGCCATCGGCCTTGGGCAGCGCCAGCATGGTGGCCAGCGCGCCATTGCCGGTGCATTCCTCCTCGATCACCGCCTGCATCTGCACTTCGGCGGCGGGCTGCAAGCCAGCGCGCCTGAGCGCCGCGAAGGCCATGGCGTAGCTCACGATGCCCGCCTTCATGTCGCCCGCGCCACGGCCATAGACCCGGCCATTGCGGATGCTGGGCGCATAAGGCGGCGTCTCCCACATGTCGGCCGCACCCTCGGGCACCACATCCACATGGCCCTGCAGCACCAGGCTGCGGCCCTTCGCCGCGCGGGGCCTGTGGATCGCCGCCACATTGTCTCGCCCGGCATAATCCATCAGCGGCGGCGAAAAGCCGGGATGATCCGCGAGCTTCGCCGGGTCGGTCGCGATGCGCTGGGGCGTGAGGCCGAGATGGCGATAGAGCCGCTCCATCTCGTTCAGCGCCGAGGCCTCATTGCCGAGGGTGGAAGGGCAACGGACCAGGCGGAACAGCCAGTCCAACGTATCCTCGCGCAGCGACTCGCAGGCGTCCAGGATGGCGCGTCGCGCGCCGGCATCGAGTTGGGTCATGCGGCGCAGCATGGGCGGGGCCGCGCGAGGTTGTCGAGGCCCCGCGGGCAGGCTTCACTCATGCCCATGAAGGCTTTCCACCACCCCGATGAGGCGCAGCACGCGCCGGAATTCTTCCTCATGCGCGGCCAGGTCCGCGCCAATTACGAGGTGCCCGCCCGCGCGGCCTCTCTGAGGGAGGGGCTTTCGGCGCTGGGCATCACGCCCGAGGTGCCGCCCCCTGCATCGCACGCCGCACTGCTCAGCCTGCACACGGCCGAGTACCTGGACTTCCTGGAACACGCCGCCGCCGAATGGGCCCAGCTGCCCAAGGCCGGGCGCGAGATCGTCGCCAATATCCACCCGACGCCCGAGATGCTGGCGCAATCCACGCGCAAGCCTGGCCATGTGATCGCCCGCACCGGCGCGCATACGGCCGACACCGCCTGCCCCATCGGCCCCGGAACCTGGACGGCCGCCATCGGTGCCGCGGGTTGCGCGCTGGCCGCAGCCGATATCGCGGCGCAAGGCGGCATGGCCTATGCGCTTTGCCGCCCGCCGGGCCACCACGCCTATGCCGGGCGGGCCGGCGGGCATTGCTACATCAACAACAGCGCCCTCGCCGCGCAGCGCCTGCGCGATGCGGGGGCCACGCGCGTCGCGGTGCTGGATATCGACAGCCACCACGGCAATGGCACCCAGGGCATCTTCTGGGAGCGCGACGACGTGCTGACCATTTCGCTGCATGCCGACCCCTCGCGCTACTACCCCTGGTATGTCGGCTTCGCCGAGGAGCGAGGTGCCGCCAACCTCAACCTGCCGCAGCCCTTCGGCACGGGCGATGAGGGCTGGCTCGCCGCGCTCGACCAGGGCATCGCCGCCATCCGCGCGTTTCGCGCGGATGCGCTGGTGGTGCCCTTGGGCTTTGACGCCAGCGAGTTCGAGCCACTGGCCGCCCTCAAGGTCACCGCCGAGGGCTTCGCCCGTGCGGGGGCGGCCATCGGCGCGCTCCGCCTGCCCACCGCCATCTGCCAGGAGGGCGGCTATAATGTGGAGATTCTCGGGACGCTGCTGCAACGCTTCCTGACCGGCTTCGGAGACGCGGCATGACCCCGCTTGTGTTGGACACCCATATCGACATCCGCTGGCCGGAGACGCCGGATTGGCTGAGCGAGACCGCGCAATGCGTGGACCTGCCGAAGATGCGCCGCGGCGGCATGAGTGCGGCCGTCTTCATCGCCTATGTCGGCCAGGGGGCCCGCGACCATGCGGGCCACGCGGCGGCCGCCGCCCGCGCCGAGGCGATGCTGCGCCACATCCGCGCCCGCGCCGATGGAACGGCTGCCCGCTTCTGCGAGACACCCGACGAAGTGGAAGCGAGCTTCGCGGCCGGTATCCCGGCCGTGCTCTCAGCCGTCGAGAACGGCTATGCGATGGGCCATGACCTGGCGCGCATCGCGGCCTGGCGGCGCCTTGGCGCCATCTACCTGACGCTCACGCATGACGGCCACAATGCCCTCTCCGACAGCGCCCGGCCGCGCCGCAACCTGCATGATTCCGAGAGCGAGCATGGCGGCCTTTCACCGCTCGGCCGGGCCGCCATCGCGGAGATGAATCGCGTGGGGCTGATGCTGGATTGCTCGCATGTGTCGAAGGCCGGGATGATGCAGGCGGCCGAACTCTCCCGCGTGCCCATCGCCGTCACGCACACCGCCTGCGCGGCGCTTTGCGTCCATCCGCGCAACCTGGATGACGAGCAACTGGACATGATCCGGGCCGTGGGCGGCGTCGCGCAGATCACCGCCGTCGCCTCCTTCCTCAAGGCGCCAGGGGCCAATGGCGTGACCCAGGCGAGCGTGGCCGACCTCGTGGATCATGTGGAGCATGCGATCCGCCGCATCGGCCTGGATCATGTCGGCATCTCGTCGGATTTCGACGGCGGCGGCAGCGTGGCCGGCTGGTCGAACGCGGCGGAGACACCGAACATCACGGCCGAGCTGGCGCGGCGTGGCTATGGCGCGCGCGAGATCGGGCTGCTCTGGTCGGGCAATTTCCTGCGCGTCTGGCGCCAGGTGCTGCGCGGCGCGGCGTAGCCCGCCCCCTCAGGGCGCGTTGCCGAAAATCCGCTGCAGGACGCGGTCGCCCACGCGCAGGTTCAGACGCTCCGCCGTGCCGCCCGGCACCTCGATCGTGGCGCGCACCGGGCCGCGGCTGTCAATGGTGGCGAGGCTTTGCGGCACCGCGCGCTCATGGATGCGATGGATGCGCCCATCAGCGGCGACGAACAGCATGTCGAGCGGGATGAGCGTGTTGCGCATCCACATGCTGCTCTCGCGCGGCGCGCCCCAGTCGAAGATCATCGCCTCGTCGGGGGCCATGGTGGTGCGGAACATCATGCCGATCATCTGGTCGGCCGACTGGATCGCCATCTCGGCGCGGAAGGCGTGGCGCGTGCCGTCGCGCGTCACGATCACCATGGGCTCTTCCGCCAGGCGCGGCTGCGGGCGGTCCACGCCGGGCTGGGCCGCGGCCAGTGTGGGCAGGATCAGGGCAAGGGCGAGGAGGATGCGCTTCATGCGCGGGATCATGCCACAGCTTCCAGCCCCTGGGCGAGAAGGCCCCGGACCTCGTCGCGGATCGGCCCCTCGCGTGGGTCGTCGGCCAGGGTGGTGAACCAGTGCTCCGGCGGGTTGCGGCCGGCGGCGCGGTGGAAGCTGAGCGCCCGCAGCACCGCCTCGGCCGCGTCCGGCAGGCGGGCGGGCACGGCGCGGTTGTTCAGCACCGCCCAGCCCCGCGCCCAGCAGCGCGCGACCGTCCAGGGGTTGTAGCCGCCGCCGCCCAGCAGGATGAAGCGGGGGGCCGCATGCTTCACCGCCGCGATGAACTCGGCATGCGCATTGTTGGAGAGAGAGAGCCGCGCCAAGGGGTCCTCCTCCAGCGCATCCGCGCCACATTGCAGCATGATGGCCTGCGGCCGGAGGCGCGCGATCAGCGGCAGCACCAGGTGGTGCAGCAAGGCGCGCATCTCGCTGTCATTGAAGCCGGGCGGCACGGGCAGGTTCAGCGCGTGGGGTGCAGCGTGCCGCGCGCCGGAAAAGGGCCAGCGCCCCGCCTCGTGGATGGAGAGGGTGGTGACGCGAGGCTCGTCCGCGAAAGCGATCTCCACGCCATCGCCGTGATGCGCGTCAATGTCGAGGTAGAGGATGCGCGTCAGCCCCTGCCCCAGCCATTCCATCAGGCCCAGCACGGCGTCATTGACGTAGCAGAAACCGCTGGCGCGATCGCGCATGCCGTGATGCGTGCCGCCGCCGGGGACATGGACCACGCCACCCGCTGACGTCAGCCGTGCCGCCAGCAGCACGCCGCCGGCGCTGGTGGCGGGCCGCCGAAACACCTCGCGATAAACCGGGTTGCCGTCGGCGCCGATGCGGTAGCGCTCGCGATCCTCGGCATCCACGCCCTGCGCCGCCTCGGCCCGCTGGAGCGCCGCGATGTAGCCCTCGTCATGGAAACGGGTGAGCTCGGCCACTTCGGCCATCGGGCTGTCCCGGTACTGGTTCGGGTCCAGCCAGCCGAGCGCGCGGATCAGGTCGAGCGTGGTGGAGACGCGCGGAATCGCCAGCGGATGCTTCGGGCCATAGGTGGAGCGGCGGTAGATCTCCGAGCCGATGAGGAGGGGTTGAGCCAAGGATGCGCCCTTTCGGCCGCCCCATGTGCAACAGCGGGGCGCACTTCACGTTGAGGGGAAATGGAACCGCAATCCCTGATCACAAGGCTGGCCCACCAATCGGCGCAGCATGTCAGCCACCCCTGGGCCGTGCTCGCCTCCTTCGCGGCCGTGGCGGTCTGGATGGCCGCCGGGCTGTTCATGGATTTCAGCGATGGCTGGCACGACTTCATCAGCACGACCACGGCGCTCATCACCTTCGTCATGGTCTTCCTCATCCAGAATGCCCAGAACCGTGACACCCAGGCGATCCAGCTGAAGCTGGACGAACTCATTCGCGCCACCGAAGGCGCCAAGAACCGGATGATCGCGCTGGAACGAGAGAGCGAGGAAACCCTGGATGAGGCCAAGGAGGAGCTGGCCGAGGCCTGCGACGAGACTATTGCGGCATCGCGGTCGGGATGATGGTCCGAACGAGGCTCGCGTCCAGCTCCTCATATTTGTGGTAGCCGATGGTCTCGTAGAGTTCCGCGCGGGTCTGCATGCGGTCCACGGCGCCCTGGGCACCGCCCTCGGCCGCGATCTGGGCGTAGAGCTGGTCCCAGGCCTTGGCCGCGACGCGCAGATGCGTCACCGGCCAGATCACCATGTCGTAGCCCAGCGCCTGGAACTCCTCCTTCGTCAGGAAGGGCGTGCGGCCGAATTCCGTCATATTGGCGAGCAGCTTCACGCCGGGCATGCGGGCGCGGAACTCGGCGAACATCTCGCGCGTGATCAGCGCCTCGGGGAAGATCGCATCGGCCCCGGCGTCCAAATACCGCTTGGCGCGGGCCACGGCGGCGTCCATCCCCTCGCTCGCCACCGCATCGGTGCGGGCGATGATGTAGAGGTGGCGGCGGGCGCGGTGGGCGGCGGCGATCTTGGCGCACATCTCATCCGGGCCGGCCAGCTTCTTGTCGTTCAGGTGCCCGCATTTCTTGGGCAGCAACTGGTCTTCCAGATGAACGGCCCCTGCCCCCGCATCCTCGAAGCTGCGGACCATGTGCATGACGTTCAGCGCCTCGCCATAGCCCGTGTCGCCATCCACCAGCAGCGGCAGGCCGGTGGAACGCGCCACCTGGCGGATGAAGAAGCACACATCCTCGATGGTGATCATGCCGAGATCGGGCAGGCCCATGGAGGCGGACATGGCCGCACCTGAGAGATACAGCGCCTCGAAGCCATGCTTCTTGGCAAGCAGCCCCGCGATGCCGAGATGCGCGCCCGGCATGCCCAGGATTTCCGGGCGGTCCAGCAGGGCGCGGAAGCGGTCTCCCGCGGGTTCACGGGGCAGATCGGCGCCGATCACATAGGGCATCTGGTTATGGCCTTCCTCTTTGAGGCCGCCAGTTTAGCCCGCCCTGGCCATCAGAAGAAGATCAGGGTGACCAGCACGAAGAGCGGCACGAGGAAAACCAGCGCCCAGCCGCAATATCCGAAAAAGGATGGCATGCGCACGCCATTCTCCTCGACGATGGCCTTCACCATGAAGTTGGGCGCATTCCCGATATAGGAGTTGGCCCCCATGAAGACCGAACCAGCCGAGACCGCCACCAGCGTCGCCGCCCCCTGGGTCATCAGATAGGCCGGGTCGCCGCCCGCCAGGTTGAAGAAGACCAGGTAGGTCGGCGCATTGTCCAGGAAGCTGGAGAGAATGCCCGCCATCCAGAAATACACCCATGGGATCGGCGCGCCGGACGCATCCGAGGTCAGCGCCACCAGCGCCGCAGCCGAGCCTTCCGGGCCCGCCTTCAGGATCGCCAGCACCGGCCCCATGCAGAGGAAGATGGCGGCAAACAGCTTCGCGACCTCGGCCATCGCACCCCAGGCGAAGCCATTGGCCTCGCGCAGGGCATTCGAGGTGATCAGCATGGAGACGACCGTGACGCCCAGGAAGATGCCGATGGCGACGATGCGCTCCAGCCCCACGCTCTCGGTAAGGATCTTCACGTCGCCCGGCTTCCAGATGCCCTGCAGCAGCACGCCCAGCACCACGACGCCGATCAGCCAGACATTGGGCCAGCCCTCAATGCTGAGCTTCTCATGCGGGGTGGCATCGGCCACGCGCTGGGGTTCGCGGGCGTAGAGGATGCTGTCCAGCGTGTAGAAGATCGCCAGCAGGATCACGGCGCAGAACAGGAAGGGCAGGAAGAGGTGCGTCGTCGGCCAGAAGAAGGAGACGCCCTTGAGGAAGCCGAGATACAGCGGCGGGTCACCGATCGGCGTCAGGCTGCCGCCGATATTCGAGACCAGGAAGATGAAGAAGACGAAGATATGCACCTTGCGCGTGCGGTGCTGATTGGCGCGCAGCACCGGGCGGATCAGCAGCATCGAGGCGCCGGTCGTGCCCATCAGGCTCGCCAGCACCGTGCCGATGGCCAGCAGCGCCGTATTGGTCAGCGGCGTGCCGACCAGCGTGCCACGCAGCAGCACCCCGCCCCCCGTGGTGTAGAGCGCCAGCAGCAGGACGATGAAGGGAATGTATTCCTGTACCGCGACGAAGACCACCTCTTGCGCCGCCATGGCCGGCCCGAAGGCGATCATGAAGGGCAGCAGGAAGATGCCGCCCCAGAAGGCCGCCACCTTGCCATAGTGATGGTGCCAGAAGCCCGGCGTCAGGATGGGCATCAGCGCGATGGAAAGCAGGACGCCCGCGAAGGGCAGTGTCCAGACCAGGCCCAGCTGCCGCCCGTCAATCGCCGCGGCCTGGGCCGGGGCGGCGAGGCAGGCCAGGAGGAGGGCGATGGGGACAGCGCGCAAGGTGAAGCTCCTGACAGGATCGCAACGGCTTTTCCTGAATTCCCCTGGCGCGTCAATCAGCGTGGGCGCCCATGGGGGGGTTTGCGCCGGGGCAGCCCCGCCCCTAATAACGGGGGCATCTGGCGGAGTATCCACATGGAAATGAATGGCGAGCGGCTGATTGCCGCCCCGCGCGAGCTGGTCTGGCAAGCGCTGAACGACCCCGAGGCGCTGAAAGCCGCCATTCCCGGCTGCGAATCCATCGAGAAGCTCTCGGACACCGATCTCGCGGCCAAGCTCGCGATCAAGATCGGCCCGATGGCGGCGAAGTTCACCGCCAAGGTGAAGCTCGAGAACCTGAACCCGCCGGCCAGCTACACCATCAGCGGCGAGGGCAATGGCGGCGCCATGGGCTTCGCTAAGGGCGGCGCCGATGTGGCCCTGGAAGAGGTCAGCCCGACCGAGACGATCCTGCGCTACAGCGTGAAGGCCCAGGTGGGCGGCAAGATGGCCCAGCTCGGCGCCCGGCTCATTGACAGCACCGCGAAGCAGATGGCCGACCAGTTCTTCGACCGCTTCGCGGCCGCCCTGGCGCCCAAGGTCGAGGCCCCTGGCGCGGCCCCCGCCCCGGCCCCCGCCCCGGCCGCGATCTCGATCTTCTCTCTCATCCCGACGGAGTTCATGGGTATGCCTCTCTTCTTCTGGCTCGGCAGCGGTGCGATGCTCTGGGTCCTCTATCTGATCTTCCTGTCCACGTGAGCCGGCCCATGCCCGCCGACGTGGCGGCGACGGCGGGCATGCTGGCCGCTGGCGGCTATGTCGCGGATACGGCCCTGGCCACGACGGTCCATCTGGCGCTGCGCATGGGCCGCCCGCTGTTTCTCGAGGGCGAGCCCGGCACCGGCAAGACCGAGATCGCCAAGGTCCTGGCGGCGCAGCTGCCGCGCAAGCTGGTGCGGCTGCAATGCTATGACGGGCTGGACCTCTCCGCCGCGGCCTATGAGTGGAACCATGCGCGCCAGCTCATGGCCATCCGCCTCGCCGAGGTGGCGGGCAATGTGGCCGACATCGAAAGCTCGATCTACGACCGCCGCTACCTCGAATCCCGCCCCTTGCTCCAGGCGCTGGAGGGTGAGCCCGCCGTCCTGCTCATTGACGAACTCGACCGCGCGGATGAGCCCTTCGAGGCCTTCCTGCTGGAGGTCCTGGCCGATTTCCAGATCACCGTGCCGGAGCTTGGCACGCTGAAGGCCGCCACCCCGCCCGTGGTCATCATCACCTCCAACCGCACGCGCGAGGTGCATGACGCCATCCGCCGGCGCTGCCTCTATCATTGGGTGGATTACCCCGATGCGGCCCGGGAGAAGGCGATCCTCGCTTTGCGCGCGCCCGCCGTCTCCGCGACACTTTCGGCCCAGGTCGTCAGCTTCGTGCAGAAGCTGCGCGAGGGCGACTACTTCAAGCTCCCCGGCGTGGCCGAGACCATTGATTGGGCCAATGCGCTGACCGCGCTGAACGCCCGCGAGCTGGAACCGGCTTCGGTGGATGCGACGCTGGGCGTCCTGCTCAAATACCAGGATGACATCGCCAAGCTGAAGGGCGAGGAGGCCGCCCGCCTGGTGGCGGAAGCGCGCGAGAGCGCGTGATTCCGCCGCGCTCCGACCTCGCCTTCCCGGCTGAGCATGCGCTGGCGCCCAATCTGCTGGCCTTCGTCCGGCTGCTGCGCCGGGCGGGGATGCAGGTCGGGCCCGGCGATGCGCTGGGCGCGGCCGAGGCGCTGACGCTGATCGAACTCGGTGACCGCCGCAGCGTGCGCGCGGCACTCAAGGCCACGCTGCTGCGCCGCCACGAGCAGACCGAGATCTTCGACGCCGCCTTCGACCTCTTCTGGCGCGACCCCGAGCGCGCGAACGCCGCCGCCGCCTTCGCGCTGATGGAGGCGCAAAGCCCCGAGGAGAAGTCCAAGCCCGGCGGCCGCCGCATCGCCGAAGCCATGGCGGGCGACCGGCCCAAGCCCCCGCCCCCCGCGCCCGAGGAACAGCCCCGGCAGCTTGACGCCGCCATGACGGTCTCTGAGCGGGAACGCCTGCAGACCATGGATTTCGAGGCGATGAGCGCCGACGAAATCAACGCCGCCAAGCAGGAAATCCGCCGCCTGGTCCTGCCGCTGGATGAGCGGCCCACGCGCCGCTTCCGCACGGACCCGCTCGGCCCCCGCGTGGACATGCGCGCGACCTTGCGCGCCACCACCCGCAATGGCGGCGATTTCCGGGCCATCCTCCGCAAGCGCCGCATCACCCGGCCGCCGCCGCTCGTCGCCATCTGCGACATCTCCGGCAGCATGGCCCGCTATGCGCAGATCCTGCTGCATTTCCTGCATGCGGTGACCAATGACCGGGAGCGCGTGCATAGCTTCCTGTTCGGCACGCGTCTCTCCAACATCACCCGGCAGCTCAAGCACCGGGACCCCGAGATCGCCTTCGAGATGGTCTCGCACATGGTGCCGGACTGGTCGGGCGGCACGCGGATCGGCGAGGCGCTGGAGGATTTCAACCAGCATTGGGGCCGGCGGGTGCTGGGCCAGGGGGCCGTGGTGCTGCTCATCACCGATGGGCTGGACCGCGAGGGCGGCCGGGGTCTCGCCGAAGCCACGGACCGGCTGAAACGTTCCTGCCGCAAGCTGATCTGGCTCAATCCCCTGTTGAGATATGCGGGCTTCCAACCCAAATCACAGGGGATCAAGGCCATGCTGCCGCATGTCCATGAGTTCCGCCCGGTCCATAACCTCGCGAGCCTGCGCGAGCTGATCGAGGCCTTGGGAGAGAAAGCACGTTGAGGAGTGGGCGCCGATGACCGAGGATATCCTCTCCACCGCCGCCGCCTGGGCCGCCGAGGGCGAGCAGGTGGCGCTCGCCACCGTGGTCGAGACCTGGGGCAGCAGCCCCCGCCCGGCCGGCTCGATGCTCGCCATCACGGCGTCCGGCCGCATGGCCGGTTCCGTCTCGGGCGGTTGCATCGAGGGGGCCGTCGCCGATGTCGCGAAGCAGGCCATGGCCGATGGCAAGCCGCAGCTGCTGGATTTCGGCATCACGGATGAGCGGGCCTGGGAAGTGGGTCTCGCTTGTGGCGGCAAGCTCAAGGTCTTCGTGGAAAAACTGGGATGACGCCGGAACTTCTCTCGCGCCTGCAGGCGGCCCGGGCGGCGCAGCGCTCCGTCGTGCTGCTGACCCGGCTTTCGGATGGCGCGCAGCATCTCTGGCCCGAGGATGCGCTGCCCGGCGCGCTGGCCGATGCGGCACAGCAGGCGCTGAACTCGGACCGCACGGCGACGATGGCCCTGGATGGCGAGAGCTGGTTCATCCAGCCCTTCAATCCGCCCTTGCGCCTTATCATCGTGGGCGCCGTGCATGCCGGCCAGGCGTTGGCGCCGCTGGGCGTCGCCATGGGCTTCGCCGTCACCGTGATTGACCCCCGCGGCAGCTTCGCGACCGAGGAGCGCTTCCCTGGTGTGACGCTGAACCATGACTGGCCGGATGAGGCGATGGCGGCCCTTGCCCCCGATGCCCGCACCGCCGTGGTCACGCTCACGCATGACCCGAAGCTGGATGACCCGGCGCTGGACGTGGCGCTGAACAGCCCGGCCTTCTACATCGGGGCACTCGGCAGCAAGCGCACCCATGCCAAGCGCGTGGAGCGGCTCGCGGAAATGGGCCACGAGCCCGCCGCCATCGCGCGCATCGCGGCCCCCGTGGGCCTCGATATCGGCGCGGTGACGGCGCCCGAAATCGCGCTGTCCATCATCGCGCAGATTGTCGCCCGGCGGCGCGGCCAAAAGGGGATAATGGCTTGATTTTCGGCCCCACGCCGCTGGACGAGGCCGAGGGCGCCATCCTCGCGCACAGCGTCCGCCTGAAGGACCGCGCCATCAAGAAGGGGACGGTGCTGGACGCGGACGCCATCGCCGCCTTGCGTTCCGGTGGCCTCGGCGAGGTGATCGCCGCCCGCCTCGGCCAGGGCGACGTGCCGGAGGATGAGGCCGCAAGCCGCCTCGCCGATGCGCTGATGGCCCCCCTCATCGCCCGCAGCCGCGCCGCCACCGGCCGGGTGAACCTGCTGGCGGAGACGACGGGCCTGCTGACCGTGGATGCCGCCCTGGTGGACCGGCTGAACGCGCTGGATGAGAGCATCACCCTCGCCACCCTGCCCGATTTCAGCCTGGTCCAGCCCAAGGAGATGCTGGCCACGCTGAAGATCATCCCCTTCGCCGTGCCGGGTGCGGCACTCGGCGTGGCGGAGGTGCTGCTGCGCCAGCAGCCGGTGCTGACCTTGCACCCCTTCCGCCCGCTCAAGGTGGGCCTGGTGCTGACCGAATTGCCCGGCGTGAAGGAAAGCGTGATGGAGGGCGCCGTCGAGGTGACGGGCGCGCGCATCGAGGCGCTGATGGGCCGCCTGCTCCCGGTCGAGCGCGTGCGCCACGAGACGGGCGCCACCGCCGATGCACTGCGCCGCCTGCTGCGGCAAGGGGCGGAGATGCTGCTGATCGCCGGGGCGTCGGCCACCGTGGACCGGCGCGACATCGGCCCCGCCGCCATCGTGAAGGCCGGCGGACGCATCGAGCATTTCGGCATGCCGGTGGACCCGGGCAACCTGATCTGCCTCGGTTCCGTGGGAGAGGTGCCGGCGCTGGTCCTGCCCGGCTGTGCCCGCAGCCCCAAGCTCAACGGCTTCGACTGGGTGTTGCAGCGCCTCTTCGCGGGCCTCACGGTCCGCGCGCGGGATGTGATGGGCATGGGCGTGGGCGGCCTGCTCAAGGAAATCGAGACGCGGCCTTTGCCCCGCGCCAAGGCGCCGCAGACCGTGCCTCCCGCCATCGCGCCGCGCCGCCCGCGCCAGGTGGCGGGCCTCGTGCTGGCCGCCGGCCGTTCCCGCCGCATGGCGCCCCTGAACAAGCTTCTGGTGGCCGACACCCACGGCGTCGCCATGGTAACCCGCGTCGTGGACAATGTGCTGGCGAGCGGCGTGCGCCCCGTCCTCGTCGTCACCGGCCATGAGCGGGAACGGGTGGAGGAGGCGCTCTCCGGCCGCCCCATCCTCTTCGTCCATGCCGAGGATTACGCCGAGGGGCTTTCCGCCAGCCTCAAGGCCGGCCTCGCCGCCCTGCCGCCGGAGCCCGAGGGCGTGCTGGTGGCGCTGGGCGACATGCCGCTGGTGGACAGCGCGGTCATGGCCCGCATCCTGGCCGCCTTCGACCCCGAGGAAGGCCGCGCCATCGTCCAGCCCACCTTCCGCGGCAAGCAGGGCAATCCGGTGCTCTGGGGCCGGGAATTCCTGGCCGAGATGATGGCCATCACCGGCGATGTCGGCGCCCGGCAGCTGGTGGGCAAGCATGCCGACCGGCTGATCGAGGTGGAAGTGGCCGATGACGGCGTGCTGCGCGACTTCGACACTGTGGACTCGCTGAAATCGGCGCCGGGCTTCGAGAAGATGGGGCCGGGCAAGAAGGGCTGAGGCCCGGCCCCTCCTGCCTCAGAACCGATAGGCCAGCGCGAAGGAACCGCCATGGCCGGTCAGGTTCGCGCTGTACTCGCCCTCATATTGCAGCCGGAGCTCCAGCCGGTTGGTGGCATAGACCTGCACGCCGGCGACGACACGCCCCACCACCTGGTCGGTCTGGAGCTCGCTGGTGAAGCGGCCCGCCCCGGCGGGGGCCGAGACCAGACGGCTGTCCTGGCTCCAATTGCCCGAGCTCAGCAGGTTGAGGCCGGCCGAGGTGAAGAGCCTGAGCACCGCGCCATTCTGGAGGTTCACGCGCCCGCCCAGCTCCAGCGCCGGGGTCAGCCCCGCCACGGTATGGCTCGCGGCCGCGACGTCGAGATTGAGCAGCCCCGCCCCGCTCTCGCGGTAGGCGCTGCTGCGCGCATGCACGAGGCTGAGCGTCATGGAGGGCCTGAGATACAGCTCCTCCCGCCCGATCGTGTAGGTGGCGCGCAGCGCGCCGCCCACCTGGGCCAGCGTGGGGCTGCCGCGGGCGATCGAGCCGAAGCCGGGCAGCGTGATGGTGCGCGTGCTGTTGAACGCGCCGCCGCCGCCGAAGACGGCGCCCGAAAACAGCCACGGGCCGGTCTGGTACTTGCCGGTGATGGCGCCGAAACCCGCCTGGCCGCGGCCGCTGTTCAGGCCATCCGTCGTGCTGAGGCGGCTGTTCTCATAGGCGATCGAGCCGCCCAGGAACCAGCCGCCGCCCATGTTGCGCTGCCCGCCCGCCTGCCAGGTGGTGGAATTCAGGCGAAAGCTGGAAATGCCCTCGGTGCCCGCCTGTGCCGCGGTGCGCCCGGTCAGCCCGGCCCAGATGCACTCGCCCTCGACCAGCATGCTGGTGGTGCCGTCGAATTGGGGGCAGCTCATCGCCGCATTGGCGAAGGCCCGCGCCCCCGCGGCGAGGCGCGCACCGGGCGCCATGCCGCTATTGGGCGAGATCTGCCGCAGCGCCGCGCTGTAGGCCGATTGCCCCCCGGCATCGGCCAGGTTGCCCAGCGTGGCAAAGAGGGTGCCGAGCCCGGCGCCCCCGGCATCCCAGGCGGATTGCAGGTAGCTCGCGACGGAGGCGGCGTCGCGGCTGAGGTTGTAGCCGGCGGGCGTGAAATCCGCATTGGCGGCGACCGAGAAGGTGCCCCCCTTGCGGCTCACCTCATAGCCGAAGATCTCGGTCTGGTCGCCCGTGATCTGGCCGGCGATGGGCCCGCCCACCACCAGAAAGGGAAGCTCCACATTGGGCAGGACGGAGCTGATGCGCGGCCGCACCCGACCGTCGAGGTTGCCCGCGCCCGCCACCGTCATGACGTCCGAGCGGCGGCCGGCGAAATCGGCGTCGGGGATCAGGCGCCCGGTGCTGGTCTGCGTGAAGGCGCCGCTCACCGCCGTGACGCCGAAGGCGGTGTTGGCGGCGATGGCGATCTGCCCCGTATTCACCAACAGCCCGACATCGGCCGTGGTGCCCGGATTATACTGGTTGTTGTTGGTGAAGGTGCCGCCATTGCCGATGGTGACATTGCCGGTGACGGTGCCGTTGTTCACCGCCCGGCCCGCCGTCATCAGCAGCGCATTGCCCGAGAGGGCCGAGAGATTGCCCGGCGTGTCAATCAGCACGCCATTCGCGGTGTTGCCGCTATCCACCCAGATGCCGACACCTTGCGGGCCCGATCCGCCCTGCACGATGGACTGGATCGCGACGCCGACCGCGCCATCCGCGCCAATGCCGCGCGATTGCGCGAAGATGCCGACCGAGTTCTGGCCCGTGGCCAGGATCGGCGCGCTCTGGAGGATGTTCACCTCCAGGCCGCCGCTGCCAGTGGTGGGCTGGCCGGGGGAGGCCACGAAGGTAACGCCGGCATAGAGCTGGTTGCCATTGGCCACGAGGCCACCGCTGCCGCCGATGCTCTGCGCCAGGATGCCGTAGGCGAGGTCACCCCGCGTGGTGATGGGCGTGCTGGACGTGATGTTGATCGCGCCGGCGGTGCCCACAGGCTCGTTCACTTGCGGGACGGCCGCGACATAGCCGGTGGTGGACAGGGTGACGGCCGAGCTGCCCGGGAGGGCCGCGATGCCGCCGCCGCCGCCGATGCCCTGCGCCACGATGCCATGGGCGCCAAAGCCCGCGGTCTGGATGGAGCCACCGGCCAATGCCATCAGGACGCCACCGCCATTGCCCGAGCTGCCGGCATTGCCGTTCGTGTGGCCGGCGCTGGCGACTTGGGCGGTGGTCCCGTTCTCGGTGAAGGCAAAGCCGCCGCCGCCGCCGATGCCCTGCGCCAGGATGCCATAGGCGTGCGCGCCCGCGGTCTGGATGGTCAGGCTCCCGTTGACGACGACGCCTCCGCTGTCGCCGGAACTGCCATTCTGCCCGCCGACCTGAATGGTGGTCTGCTTGCTCGTGCTGTCGTAGGTGCCCGAGAGCGTGGAGCCGCGCGCGGCCAGGCCACCACCGCCGCCGATGGATTGCAGCACGAGCCCAGCGGCGGCAGTGCCCGCGGTCACGATCGTGGCGGTGCCGCTGAAGTTGACCAGGCCCGCATTGCCCGCCGCACCGCCGCTGCGCCCGGCGCCGGCACCGAGCGCCAGGTTGCTGTTCGATTGGGCCGAGCCGTCCACGCCCGTGCCGCCACCGCCGCCGATGGACTGCGCCAGCACGCCGAAGGCGCCATAGCCTGACGTGCCGGCCACGCCGGTGCTGATCACGCTGCCCGGGGCCATCTGGATGGTGATGGACCCGCCATCGCCCGCCGCGCCGCCACCGCCGCCGATCGCCATCGCGCCCGCGAAGCTCGATCCGCTGCTGTTCGAGGTGGCGACGCCGCCCATGCCGCCGCCGCCGCCGATGCTCTGGAGAACGACGCCGCGCGACCAGTCGCCCGTCGTCGTGATCTGGCCGAACTGGCTGTAATTGACGGCGCCGCCCTGCCCGGCCGCCCCGCCATTGCCACCGACCGCGACGGCCGCCGTGTAGCCCTGGGTGCTGCTGCCCGTGATCGCGTTGCTCACCGCGGCGCGCGCCTTGGCCACCGGCGAGACCGGATTGTCGGCCGAGGCGTCCGCCCCCGCCGTGCCGCCCAGGCCGCCGCCGCCGCCGATGCTTTGCAGGACGACGCCCGCGGCATCGCCGCCGCTGGTGGTGATCGTGCCGGCCATGTTGGCCACCATGGTGGAGGCATCGCCGCCGGCGCCGCCCGTGCCGCCCACGCTGACGCTGATCTGCGCGACGCGGGTCGTGTTGCCATCGCCATCCACCGCCCCACCCAGATTTACCGTCGAGCCCTGGGAAGTGCCGCCGCCACCACCAATGCTCTGCGCCAGCAGGCCGGCCGAGCCCGCGCCATAGGTCTGCAAGGTGGCGCCCGCCGCGAGATTGACCACGACCTGGCCGCCCGTGCCACCGGTGCCGCCCGTGCCACCGAGCCCGATCCCCAGGGTGAGCGATGCGGTGCTGCCGAAATTCTGTGTCGTGGTGGAGCCGACGCCGCCATTCCCGCCGCCACCGCCGATGCTCTGGGCCACCAGCGCATTCGCGAAGTCGCCATAGGTCGTGATCAGGCCGCCATTGATGTTGGCGGTGACCTGCCCGGCCGTTGCCCCCGTGCCGCTATTCCCGCCCACGGCGACGCTTGTGCTCAGCGAGAAGTTTTCCCGGCCGGTCGCCGAGGCCAGGGAGAGGGTGGTCGCCATGGCGGAGGAATCGCCACCCGCGCCGCCGCCGCCGCCGATGGATTGCAGCAGCACGCCATGCGAGCCCTGGCCCTGGGTGGTGACGCTGCTGGCCCCGCCGAGCGTGAGCGTGACATTGCCGCCGACGCCGCCCGTGCTGCCCTTGCCACCCATCGAATAGCTGAGCGCCGCCGAGTAGCTGGTATCCGTGTCCGGGATCGGGATGGCGGCGGCGATCGCCGCGGCGGCGGCCGAGCCGCCCGCGCCGCCGCCACCGCCGATGGATTGCAGGACGATGCCATGCGCATCCACCGGATTGGTGTTGGTGCCCGCCACGGTGGAGAGCCCGGTGGAGATCGTGATGGAGGTGAGTTGCGCCTGCACCACGGGAAGGGTCCCGTTGCTGGAACTGCCGCCCTTGCCGCCCGAGCCGCCGATGGACACACCCGCCGAGAAGCCCAGGCCCCCCGCCAGCGCATAGGAGCCGCCGCCCGTGCCGCCGCCCCCGCCGATGGATTGCCCGACGAGGCCGATGGCGTTGGAGCCGAAGGTGCTGATGCTGCCCCCGGTGGAGTTCAGGAGGACCTGGCCGCCCGCCCCGCCGCCACTGCCCGTCCCGCCGATCGCGAGTGCCACAAAAGCCCCGGTGTCCGAGGCGTTGCCGCCATTGCCGCCGCCGCCGCCGATGCTCTGCGCCACCACGCCATGCCCAAGCTGCCCCCGCGTGGTGATGCCGCCATTGAGGTTGACGGTGACGGTATCGCCATCGCCGCCCCCGCTGCCGGTGCCACCCACCGCGCTCAGGCCGGCGGTGGAATCACCGCCATTGCCGCCGCCGCCGCCGATGGACTGCGCCAGGATGCCGAGGCTGCCCTGGCCCAGCGTGGTGATGCTCCCCGAATGGGTGACATTGGCGAAATTGCCATCGGCCGTAGCCGAGCCCGAGCCGCCGACGGTGACCAGGCCACCGCCCGCATTGCCGCCCGAACCGGAATTCCCGCCGATGGATTGTGCCTGGATACCATTTGCCTGGGCGCCGGCCGTCTGGATGAAGCCGGTGTTGTTCACCGTGGCCGAGCCGGTGAAGCCGCTCGACCCGCCGGAGCCGGCAGGCGCGAAGATGATGCCCGTGCCCTCGCCGCCGGTGCCGCCCGTGCCCGTCACCGATTGCGTGACCAGGCCGTGCGACCCACTGCCCTGGGTGAAGATGGTCGCGGCGCTCGTGATCAGGACCGTGCCACTGTTGCCGCCCGCCCCACCATTGGCCGCGCTGCTGGAGATTCCGCCCCCGGAATCATAGAGGGCCCCGGCACCGCCGGCGCCGCCCACGCTGCGCGCCAGCACGCCGATCGCGCCAGCGCCGTTGGTGGTCACGGCGGTGCCGGCCGCGAGCGTCACCGTGACGTCATAGCCGCCGGCACCCGCGCCGCCATTGCCCTGCCCCGCGCCCAGCGTGACATTCACCGCGCCGCCCGTCCCGCCCGCACCGCCGAGGGAGGAGGCAGCGACGCCGTGCGAGGTGGCGCCGCCGGTGGTGATGGTCGTGCCGGCATTGATGTTCACGACGATGGGCGCCGATTGACCGCCCGCACCGCCCGGGCCCGAGGTGCCCTCTCCCGCCTGGAGGTTGCCCCCATTGCCACCCGCGCCGCCCTGCGTCGTCGCCACGACGCCGACCGACTGATCGCCGCCGGTTGTGATGGTGGCGCCCGTGATGTCCATCCGGACCGCGCCGGTGCTGCCGCCAATGCCGCCGACGCCGCCGTTCTGCACGAGGCCGCCGCGCTGGGTGTAGTCCAGCCCGACGCCGCCCGACCCGCCCTGGCTGATGGCGACGACGGCCGGCGCGCCGAAGCCGGTGGTGCCGACCGTGGCCCCGGTGATGGTGACGCTGGCGGCATTCACCCCGCTATTGGCCTCGCCCGTGCTGCCGCCTTCGCCACCCCGGCTGTTGTCCTGCGCAACGCCTGTGCTGCCGCCCACCCCGCCCAGGGCCGAGGCGAGCACGCCGAGCGTCTGGTTCCCCGCGGTCTGCACCTGCACGGCACCCTGCAAGGTCACGCTTGCCGAGCCCGTGGCGCCGCCGAACCCGCCCGTCGAGGAATCATAGCCTGCGCCGCCATTTCCCCCATGGCTGAGCGCAGCGACGGCGGCGGCGGTCGGCAAGGGGTTGCCATCGCCGGCATAGGCGGTGCCGAGGGTGATGGTGACGGGTTGGCTCACCGGCCGGGCGGTGCCGTCCACCACCACGGTGGCGTTCGACGCGTTGCCGCCGCTGCCGCCATCGTTCCCGCTGTTCACCGACATGTTGCCAAGCCCGCCCTGGCTCGACGCCACGACCGCGAAGCCGCCCTGGGTGGGCACCAGCGCATTGGTGCCTGTCTGCGGGGGGCCCCAGGTGAGGTTCACCCCCACATTGCCGGTGTTGGTGACCAGGGTGGTCCCGCTATCGCCACCCGCCTCGCCGTCATTGCCGGTGCCGCCCCGACCGCCCTGCGAGCGCGCGCCCACGCCCCAATAGCCGGCGTAGACGAGCGGCTGCCCGAGCGAGACGCTCACCGTCCCGGAATTGGTCAGCGTCGCGCTGCCGGCCGCGGCGCCGGGCGCGCCGTTCGCGGTGTGGTAGGTCGGGTTGCCGTTGCTGTCGGGGCCCTTGGAGGTGACGTTGCCGCCATTGCCGCCCAGGCTGTCCACCAGCAGCGCAGCCCCGCTGATCAGCGTGCTCGGCGAGCCGACCGCGGCCCCGGCCTGGTTCACCGTGATGGCGGCGGAATTCACCAGGGTGGCGGCGCTGCCGGCACCCGCGCTGCCGGCGTTGTTCTGGGCGTTGGTGTCGGTGCCGCCATTGCCGCCGATGGACGCCGCGTAGATCGTATTGGCGACATTGGTGGCGTTGATCAGGCCGGAGATGGAATGGGTGACCATTCCGGCATTGGTGAAGGAGATCGTCGGGCCCGCGGTGCCCGAGCCGGCGTTGCCGTTGTCGGAGTTCGACCCGCTCGGCCCGTTCGCGATGGCTTGCAGCACGCCCAGGAAGGTCGCCGTCTGCGGCGTTGCCACGACGAAGGTGCCGTTGTTCACGAAGGTGACGGGGCTGCCCTCGAAGGACTGCCCGGGGAAGGGCGCGTTGTAGTTCCCGGCGGGAACCGTGCAGGTGGCCGCTTCGGCCGGGCAGGATACCGCCTGCGCCAACGCGGCCTCGGGGATGGCGAGCAGCGTGGTCGAGAGCACCAGCGCGTGGCGGGCGGAACGGCGGCGCATGCGCTTCTGGACTGGCTTCTTCATCATCTGCTTCCCGATCACCACCCCGGTTCAAAGCCCCGGATCTTCCCTGTCGTCTGGACGGCATGCGGGCCAGGGGCCCGGCAGCCAGCGCCAAGATGTCAGAATTGACAGGTTGCAGACCTGCGGGCCACCGCCCGGGCTGGCCAAAAACGGGCGGATTTCCAGAAAGCCGTGAAATAGTGGCCCAAGGTTCACTTTTCTCTCATCTTTCCGCAGGATGGCCGCGCCCCGCCCGGTCGCGACCGGGCGGTTGGCGCGCCGCGCAAAGTGACTATCTTCGGCTCAGGCTTCGCCGCCCGGCGCGAGGGCGTTGGCCGGTTGGCCGCAACCCCACGGCACAGAGGTTCCCGCCTTGCATGACCTGGTCTCCGCTGGCGGCCCATCGCCCGAGCCCGGGCTGCTGGGCATGCTCGCGCACCCGGATTTCCCGGCGGCGCTGCGCCGCTTCCTCGGCGGCTTCCTGCAGCTTCAGGACAGCTGGCTGATCAACAAGCTGAACGCGGATGAGGGGCGGCATGTCCTCAGCATCCTCGCGATGGCGTTGCATGCCGAGCACATGCTGGATCCCGCGCAGCCTGGCCTGACGCTGGCCCGGCTCAACCAGCTTTGCGTCCCGCTCGGGCTGATGAGCCATGGGCGCACCGAGGCCATGCTCGGCCTGCTGCGGCGGTCCCGGCTGCTGCTCGATGCGCCGCCCGGGCCGGACCGGCGGCGGCGGCGCCTGGAACCGGCGCCGGAGCTGCTGGCGCAATTCCGCATGCGCATCGGCTTTCACCTGGAGGCGCTGGAACTCCTCTCACCCGGCCATGGCCTGTCCGCGCCGTTGGAAGGGGACGCCCGGTTCTTCTGGCGCCTGTCGGTCCTGCGCGCCCGCGCGATCATCGAGGAACCGAGCCTGGTAAGACGCTTCCCGCCCCTCGCCGCCGTCGCCAACACCGAGGGCGGCTATGTCGTGCTCTGTGCCCTGCTGCACGGCCTGCCGCAGGCGGAGCGCGGGCTGGAGCCGGGCCCGGTCGCCCTGCCCTATGCCGAGCATGCCGGGCGGTTCGGCCTGTCGCGCACGCAGATGCGCCGCGTGGTGCAGCGGCTGGCCGAGTACGGGCTGGTGCGGCCCGGGCCCCCGGGCGGCAAGGCCATCGAGGTGCTGCCACTCGCGGTCGAGACCATGTCGGGCCTCACCGCGACCCGGGTGCTGCGCATGGGGCGCCTCAGCCGCGCGGCCCTGGCACCGGGCGCGCTGCCGGTGCTGGGCGCCGCGGCGCGGGAATAGGGCGGCGCCGGGCGGTGGGGCCACGCAGGGCGCAGGCAGCGCCGCGTGCCGCGCCCCACCTCATGAGCCGCGGCGGGGCCTGATCTCGCCAGGGGGAAGCGGCATTCTCACGCCGCCTGGCATTTCGCGCAGACGCCCTCCACCTCCACCGTCATCCGCCCCGGCTTGAAGCCGGCCCGCGCCGCCGCCGCCGCCAGCGCATGGGCGACCGCGTGATCGGTGAGTTCGGTGGTGGCGCCGCAGCGGCCGCAGATCAGGAATTGGTGCTGGTGGTCATGCCCGGCATGGGCGTGGCCCGCCTCGATGCAGGGCAGGAAGGCGTTCAGCCGCTCCAGCTTGTGGACCAGCCCCTGCTCCAGCAGGAAATCCAGCGCGCGATAGACGGTGGGCGGGGCCGCCACGCCCCGCTCCTCGCGCAGCTTGTCCAGCAGGGCATAGGCGCCCATGGGCTGCTCGGCCGACAGAACCAGGCGCAGCACCTGCCGCCGGAGGGGCGTCAGTTGCGTCCCGCGCGCCGCGCATTGCTCGGCCGCGCGGTCCAGGGTCGCTTCCATATCCATCGGGGCCTCACTTGCGGTTCCGCAATGCCATATAGTGCATCGTGATGACCGGCACCCCTCCCCTTCCTGTTCCCGATGCCGAGGCCCGCGCCCGCATCATCGCCGCCGTGCGCTTCGACACGCGAGGGCTGGTGCCCGCGATCGCCCAGCAGCATGACACGGGCGAGGTGCTGATGATGGCCTGGATCAACGCGGAATCGCTTGGCGAAACGCTCGCGACCGGCCGCGCCTGCTACTACAGCCGCAGCCGGGGCGGGCTGTGGCGCAAGGGCGAGAGCTCGGGCCAGGTGCAATCGGTCGTGGACCTGCGCCTTGATTGCGATGGCGATACGCTGCTGCTGCTGGTGGACCAGAAGGGTGTGGCCTGCCACACCGGACGCCGCAACTGCTTCTTCCTGGCCCCACGCGAGGGCGAACTGGTCGAGATCGCGGCCCCGCTCGTCAGCCCCGAAAGCCTCTACGGCGCATGAACCAGATCCCCGTCACGCTGCTCACCGGTTTCCTCGGCGCCGGGAAGACCACGCTGCTGAACCGGCTGCTCCGCGCGCCCGAAATGGCCGGCACCGCCGTGCTGATCAACGAATTCGGCGAGATCGGCCTGGATCACCTGCTGGTGGAACGGCTGGACGAGGACACGGTGCTGCTGGCCGCCGGCTGCCTCTGCTGCACCATCCGCGGCGATCTCTCCCGTGCCCTGCGCGACCTGGCCCAGCGCCCGCAGCCCATCGCCCGCGTGGTGATCGAGACCACGGGCCTGGCCGACCCCGCGCCCATCCTGCAGACCCTGATGAGCGACCCGCTGCTGCTGCGCGACTACCGGCTGGATGGCGTGGTGACGCTGGTGGATGCGGTGCACGGCATGGCCACGCTGGACAGCCAGCCCGAGGCCCTGCGCCAGGCGGCGGTGGCGGACCGCATCGTCATCACCAAGACGGACCTGGCCGACCCCGCGCCGCTTCAGGCGCGGCTCGGGGCCCTGAACCCCATGGCGCCCGTGCTGCTGGGCGAGGTGACGGCCGCGCAGCTCATCAATGCCGGCCCCTTCTCGGCCGATGGCAAGCTGCCGCAGATCACCGACTGGATCGCCGCGGCCGGGCACCACCACCACCATCACCACCATGACGTGAACCGCCATGACGCCCGCATCCGCGCCCTCTGCCTGCGCTTCGAGGCGCCGCTCCCCTGGGAGGGGCTGGCCAGCTACCTGGAGATGATGGCGATGACCCAAGGGAGCCATGTGCTGCGGATGAAGGCCGTGCTGAACCTCCAGGGCCAGCGCGGGCCGGTGGTGATGCATGGCGTGCAGCACAGCTTCCACCCGCCCCGCATGCTGGAAGCCTGGCCCGAGGGCGATGACCGATCGAGCCGCTTGGTCTTCATCCTCCGCGACCTGGAGCCGCGCGTGGTGGAGGACGGCCTGCGCGCCTTCCTCGAGGCCGCGGCATGAGAATCGAGACCGTCACCGGCCCGGCGCTGTTGGAGCATGTGCCGGCGCTGGCCCGGCTGCGGGGCACCGTCTTCGCCGAATGGCCCTATCTGTACCAGGCGCCGGAGGGCGAGGAGGAACGCTACCTCCGCCATTACGTCCAGGGCGAAGGGGCCGCCATCATCCTGGCGCGCGACGGCGAGGCGATCGTGGGCGCCGCCACCTGCCAGCCCATGGCGGCGACGCATGGCCCGGTCCGCGCCTGCTTCGAGGCGGCGGGGCGCGCCCCCACCGAATACGCCTATTTCGGCGAATCCGTGCTGCTGCGCGAATATCGCGGCCGGGGCATCGGCGTCGCCTTCTTCGCGGCGCGCGAGGCGCATGCGGCAAGCCTCGGCCTGCCCTGCACCACCTTCTGCGCCGTCGTCCGCAACAGCAACGACCCGCGCCGCCCGGCGGATCACACGCCGCTCGACGCCTTCTGGGGCAAGCGCGGCTACACGCATCACCCCGAGCTCTCCTGCGTGTTCGAGTGGACCGAGACGGGCGACAGCAAGGCGACGCCGCATGCGCTGTCCTTCTGGATCAAGGCGCTCGGCCGCGATCGCCCGGGCGCCCTTCCGCCGGGGCGTGAATCGCAGGCCCAAAAATGATGCGCCTCGCCACCCTCGCCTGGCCGGTGGAGCCCACGCCGGATCTGGCGCGCTATGCCGCGAAGCTCGACCATTGGGCCACCGAGGCGAAGCGCGCGGGCGCCGATCTGCTGCACATGCCCGAATATGCCTGCGTGGAGCTCGGCGCGGCGCTGGCCGGCGGCGCGCCGGATGCGGCCACCGAACTCCGCGCCATGGTCGCCCACGCTGATGCCATCCTGGCCGCGATGCGCGAGACGGCGATCCGCCACGCCCTCTGGCTGCAACCGGGCAGCCTGCCGATGCGCGACGGGGCGCGCGTCATCAACCGCGCGCCGCTGATCGCCCCCGATGGCGCCCTCGCCTTCCAGGACAAGCGCATGATGACGCGCTTCGAGGATGAGCGCTGGGGCATCTCGGCCGGCGCGCCGCCCAATGTGTTCGAGACGCCCTGGGGGCTGATCGGCATCGCCATCTGCTATGATGCGGAATTCCCGAAGCTGGTCCGCGCCCAGGTCGAGGCCGGCGCCTGGCTGATCCTCGTGCCCACCTGCACGGACACGCTGCACGGCTTCCATCGCGTGCGCATCGGCGCCGCCGCGCGGGCCATGGAGAACCAGTGCTTCGTGGCGCTGGCCCCCACCGTGGGCGGCTTCGCGACCACGGTCGCGCTCGATGAAAACCACGGTGCCGCCAGCGTCTTCGGGCCCGTGGATCGCGGCTTCGCCGAGGATGGCGTGGTGGCCGCCCGCGCCCTGGACGCGCCCGGTCTGCTGATCACCGATCTGGACCCTTCGCGCCTGGAAGCCGTGCGCGCCGATGGCGCCGTCCGCAACCACCGCGACTGGCCGCGGGCACCCATCCCGCGACCCACGCCGGCGGTCTTCGCATGAGCCTGCTCTACATCGCCGCCGGCGAGGCCTCGGGCGACATCCTGGGCGCCCGCCTCATCGCCGCCCTTCGCGCGCGCGACGCCACGCTCGAATTCGCGGGCATCGGCGGCGAGCGCATGGCGGAGCAGGGCTTCGCCTCCCTCTTCGACATCCGGCAATTGGCGCTGATGGGCATCGCCGAGGTGCTGCCCAGCATCCTCCGCCTGAAGCAGCGCATGGCCGAGGCCGTCGCCGACATCGAGGCCCGCCGCCCGCGCCTGATCATCACGATTGACAGCCCGGGCTTCACGCTGCGCCTGGCCGCGCGGGTCAGGCATCTGGGCATCCCCATCATCCATTACGTGGCGCCGCAGGTCTGGGCCTGGCGGCCGGGGCGGGTGAAGAAGATCGCGCAGCGCGTGGACCGCATCCTGGCGCTGCTGCCCTTCGAAGCGCCGATCTTCGAAGCGGCCGGCATCCCGGTGGATTTCGTGGGCCACCCGATCCTGGAGAGCGAGGCGGCGCATGGCGTGGCCGCGAACGCACCTGGCAGCGGCCGCCGCCTCATCATCATGCCCGGCAGCCGCCGGGGCGAGGTGAAGCGCCTGCTGCCCATCTTCGCGGAATCGCTGAAGCGCCTGCCCGCGGACATCCACCCCATCATCGGCCTGGCCGGCACGGTGGAGGACAGCGTCCGCGCCCGGGCCGCCGAATGGGGCCGGCCGGTCAGCATGGTCCGCACGCCCCAGGACAAGGCCGATGCCTTCGCCGCCGCCCGCGCGGGCCTCATCAAATCCGGCACCTCCTCGCTCGAGGCGGCCGTGGCCGGCCTGCCGCATGTGATCGCCTATACCTTCAACCCCGTCTCCAACTTCATCATCCGCCGGCTGTTCCGCCTGAAATACGCGAGCCTCGTGAACCTGCTGCTGGATGAGCCGGTGGTGCCCGAATTCCTGCTGCCGCATTGCGAGCCGGTGCGGATCTCGGCCGGGCTGACCCGGCTGTTCGAGGATGACGAGGCCGTGGCCCGGCAGCGCGAGGGCTTCGCGCGTGCCCTGGCCCGCCTGCGCCCGGAACAGGGCCTGCCGAGCGAGGCCGCGGCGGAAGCCGTGCTCAGGCAGCTTTGACGGCGCGCGCGCCTCGGCTAGCCTCCCGCCATGCTTGAGCTGCGCGGCATCACCCGGAGATTCAAGATCGGCCCCACCGAGCGGACGGTCCTGCACGGCATTGACCTCGACCTGGCGGGGGGCGAGCTGGTCTCGCTCATGGGCGGCTCAGGCTCGGGCAAGACCACCTTCATGAACATCGTGGGCCTGCTGGACCGGCCGAGCTCCGGCACCTACCGCATCCGCGGCGAGAATGTGCTGGCGGCCGAGGCGGACGCGCAGTCGGCCATGCGCAACAAGATGATCGGCTTCGTCTTCCAGCAATTCTTCCTGATGCCGCGCCTCAATGCCTGGCGGAACGTGGCGCTGCCGCTGATGTATCGCGGCACGCCCGAGGGCGAGGCCCGCCGCCGGGCCGAGGCGATGCTGGAGCGCGTGGGCCTCGGCCAGCATCTGAACCATGTGCCCAACATGCTCTCGGGCGGGCAGAAGCAGCGCGTCGCCATCGCCCGTGCCCTGGTGGGCGAGCCCGCGATCCTCCTGGCCGATGAACCCACGGGCGCGCTGGACCCGCTCGTCAGCCGCGAAATCATGGGCCTCTTCGAGGAGATCAACCGCGAGCTGGGCGTGCTGGTGCTCATCATCACGCATGATCCGGGTGTCGCCGCCCGTTGCCGGCGGCGGCTGATGCTGACGCAGGGGCGGCTCGCGGACCAGGTGGCGCTGGAGCACGCATGAGCGCGCAGGTGTTCCCATGATCCGCCAGACGCTCATGGAAGCGGCCGGCAACCTGCTCGCTTCCTGGCAGCGCAGCCTGTTGGCCCTGATCGGCATCGTGGTCGGTGCCGGCGCGGTGATCGCCATGCTGCATGCCGGCACCATGGCCCGGCAGGAGACCATCCGGCAGTTCCGCCAGATGGGGACGGATACGCTGGTGCTGCGCGCCGACAGCCCGCAAGGCCTCGGCAATTTCCGCCTGGGCGACATCGAGACCGTGCCCATGATGGTGCCGACGGTGGGTGAGATCGCGCCCTTCATGATCGGCGGCGGGCCCATCACCTATGAGGGGCAGACGCGCAATGCCGGCTTCATCGGCGCCACCGGCAGCTTCGCCGAGGTGGGCCGCCTGCCCATGGCGCAGGGCCGCTTCCTCTCGCCGCATGACCGGTTCGAGCTGCATGCGGTGCTGGGCTCGGAACTGGCCGAGCAGCTCTCGACGCCCTTCTCGCCCATCCGCGTCGGCTCGCAGATCCGGGTGAGCCGCTACATCTTCACGGTCATCGGCGTGATCGAGCCGGTGCTGATGAACCCCATGCTGCCGATGGATGTGAACGGCACGCTCTTCCTCTCGCTGCCCAATGCGCGGCGGGTGATGGCGGCGCCCGCGCTCTCCATGGCCGTGGCCCGGCTGCGTGGCGATGCCGACCCCGAGGTCGCGACGCAGCAATTGCAGCAGCACCTGGGCCCGGGCCTGCGCGATTCCACGCTCAACGTGCTCTCCGCGCGGCAGCTCATCGCCGGCATGAACAGCCAGGTGCGGCTGGTGGCGCTGCTGCTGGGCGCGGTGGGCAGCATCGCGCTGGTGCTGGGCGGTGTCGGCGTCATGAACATCATGCTGATGTCGGTGGCCGAGCGGCGGCGCGAGATCGGCATCCGGCTTGCCATCGGCGCCCGGCGGCGCGATGTGCGGCGGCTGTTCCTCAGCGAGGCGCTGATCCTTTCCCTGCTGGGGGCGGCGCTGGGGGTGGCGTTGGGCTATGCCGGGGGCGTGGGCTTTGCCTGGATGTCGGGCTGGCCCGTGCATTTCTCGCCCATCGCGGCGCCCCTGGGCGCCGGCGTCTCGCTCGCGGTCGGCGTCTTCTTCGGCTTCTACCCGGCCGTCATGGCCGCCCGGCTGGACCCGATCGAGGCGCTGCGATCGGAGTGAAGCTGGCGGGGTCCGGCAGGGCGATCGGCGGGTCACCCGTGAGTTCCATCACCGCCGGCAAGGGCGGCAGCGACGCCTGCACGGGCTCATAGCTGGCACCGATCACGGGCTCCCGCAGCGTCGCGGGCGGGGCGCAGGCGGATAGCAGCAGGATCAGCAGGGCGGCGCCTCTCATCATGCGGCCAGGGAACACCAGCCCGCGCCGCAGGTCGAGGGGGCGATGTGCCGATCGGCGCCATCGGCAGGACCCATGGGGCCAAGGCTTGCGACAAGAGCCGTTCGGATGGGATAGTTAACCGGAACGCAAAAAGGAGACATTCAGGTGCGGGGAGGCAGGGCGATCTTCAGTGCGACACTGGCCTTCTGCGCCATGCCGCTCCTGGCCCCCCCGGGCGCCGCCTGGGCGCAAAGCCCCGCCCCACGCGAACGCGCGGCGCCACGCGCCAACACCGCCATGCCCTCGGCCAACATGCCCGAGGGCTCGATCCCGCTGACCCTGCCCGAGGCGGTGTTCCTGGCGCTCCGCAGCAACCGCGCGATCCGCAGCCAGTATCTGCAACGCGTGGCGGACCGCTTCTCCCTCCGCGTGGCGCAAGCGACCTTCGACCCCCGCTTCGGCGTCACCGGCGGCGTCACCCGATCGCGCACCAATGGCACCAACCTCACGCAGGCGACCCTCGGCCCCGTCGTGAACATCGCGGCCCCCACGGGGGCGCAATTCCAGTTCGGCTGGCTCGGCGTGCAGAGCAATACGCGCGGCGCCAGCCCGAGCGGCCAGGGCCGCGCGACCTTCCAGGTGATCCAGCCGCTGCTGGCCGGTGGCGGGGTGGATTTCGCCATGGCGCCGCTCCGTATCGCGCGCATCCAGGAGGAGAACAGCAAGCTCCAGCTGCGTTCCCTGGTGGCCGACCAGATCACCCAGACCATCACCGGCTACCGCACCCTGCTCCAGGCGCAGGAGCAGCTGCGCATCGCGACCGAGGCGCTGCGCCGCGCGCGGGAGCTCGCCAGCGTGAACCAGGCGCTCTTCACCGCCGGCCGCCTCGCGCAGGTCGAGCTCATCCAGGCCGAGACCAGCATAGCGCAGCAGGAACTCCAGCTGGTCGGCGCCCGCAACCAGCATGAGGCGGCGCGGCTTGCGCTGCTCACCCTGCTCGCCGTCAACCAGAACCAGAAGATCTGGGCGGTGGAGCGGCCCGCCGCCGCCTCCGCGCGGGTGGACCCGGCCCGCGCGCTGGCCACGGCCGCCGCCAACCAGCCGGACTATCTCCGCACGCTGCTGGCGGTCGAGGTCAATCGCATCAACCTCGATGTCGCGCGCAACCAGCGGCTTTGGGATGTCTCGCTGGTGGCGGGCACGGGCTGGGCCGCGCAGCGCGCCGACCTCGCGCGCACGCTGGGCGCGCTGGCCGAGGTCCGCAACGACTTCAACATCGGGCTGCAATTCAACATCCCGCTCGGCCAGATCGCGCGCGAACAGCCGGAGGTGAACGCCACCATCGCGCTGCGCCAGTCCGAGCTCGCGATCGAGCAGGCGCGCGACCGGCTGCGCCAGGCGGTGGAGGATATCGTCCGCAACATTGACACGCTGCGCCGCCAGGCCGAGCTGGCCCGCCGCGCCCGGGAATTGGCCGGGCTGCAGCTGGAGGCGGAGCTGGTGAAACTCCAGGCGGGGCGTTCCTCGAACTTCCAGGTCGTCTCCTTCCAGGGCTCGCTGCAATCGGCGGAGAGCGCCGAGCTTTCGGCCGTGATCGCCTATTCCAACGCCCTGACGCAGTTGGATCAGGTGCTGGGCACCACGCTGGAGACATGGCGGATTTCCCTGAATGACTGATGCGCCGGCCGGCCTGCCTGCGCCGGGTTTCGAGGATGTCGCGAGGCTCGTCGCCCTGTTGTGCGACGTGCCCATCGCCTGCGTCGTGCGGCGGGACGCGCAGGGGCGCCGCATCCTGGCGACAAGCGGCCTGCCCGCCGCGGCACTGGCGGATGAGCCCTTCAGCGCCGCCGCCGGCGCGGCCCTCACCGAGATCGCCGACCTCACGGCCGAGCCGCGCTTCGCCTCCCACCCCCTGGTGGCGGGTGAGCCAGCGCTGCGCTTCGCCGCCATCGCCCCCCTTCCCGCTGGGCAGGGCGCCATCCTCGTCCTGGACCGCACACCCCGCCATCTGACCGGGCGTGAGCGCGAGGGGCTGGAACGCCTCGCCGCCCGTGCGGCGGCCGAGCTGGAACATGCGGGGCAGGAGGAGGCCCGACGCGGCCAGCAGGAGAGCCTGTCCCTCGACTACCGCCGCGCGCTGGATGTGATGACCGACGGCGTTCTGGCCATCGGCCCCGATGCGCGCGTGATGACCGTGAACCCCGCCGCCGCCCGCATGCTCGACATTGATGCGGAAGACGCGATCGGCCAGAGCCTCGCCCTGCTGCTCAGTGAACGCGACGGCACGGATGATTTCATTGACGCCGTCCTCTCGCCCTTGCAGGGGGAGGAAGCGCCGCAGGGCCGCCGCGTGCTCGACTTCCCGGGCGAGCGCCGCCTCTCGGTCGAGGCCACGACCTGGCGGGTGCAGACCGGCCCCTTCGCCGGGCGGCCCGCCATCACGGCCGTCTTCACCGACGTGACGGAGACCGAGCGGCTGCAGGCCGAACTCGCCGCGCAATACACGCAGTTGCAGGATGCCTTCCTGAAGCTCGAGACTTCGGCCACGCGCTCCGCGCGCATCGCCCGGCGGATCGCGGCCTTGCGGATCGCGGCCGTCGCGGCGGCCTTCCTCGGTGTGTTCGGCGTGGCCGCCTGGACCTGGTTCTCGCCCGCGGGGCCGGAGGAATTCGGCGCCGGCACTACGGGCGGCGCCGTCACCATGACGGCCACGGCCCAGCCCGTCAGCGCCCGCATCGCCGTGGTCGGCGTGCTGGAGCCCGGCGCCAATGTCAGCGTGGTCGCCCCCTATGACGGCACGGTGCGCGAGCGCCTGTTCCGCTATGGCGGCGCCGTCACCCAGGGCGAGGTGCTGCTCCGGATGGATCGCGGCGAGGTGGAGACCCGCCTGCGCGAGGCGCGCGCCGGCGAAATCCGCGCCCGCCAGCGCGTCGAGGAGCTGCGCGGCTGGACCAATGGCTTCGAAGTGGCCCGCGCCCGCCGCCAGCTGGCCGGCGCCGAACTCGAGACGAGCAACCTGCGCGCCCGCCTCCAGCAGAGCCAGATGCTGCTCAGCCGCGGCATCATCCCGGCCGAGGAGCACCGCAACCTCATCCAGCAGCAGCGCAACCAGGAACTGCAATTGCAGGCGGCGCAGCAGGACCTCGCCGCGACCCTCGACCGCGGAAGCGAATTGCACCTGCGCACCGCCGAACTCGAACTCGCCAATGCCGAGACGAAGCTGCGCGAGATCGAGACCGACCTGCAGAATGCCGAGGTCCGTGCCCCCGTCTCCGGCGTGGTGCTGCTGCCGCCCGAGCGGGGCGGCGGCCAGGGCCGGACCGAGACCGTCGAGGCCGGCTCCCGCGTCTCCCGCGGGCAGACCATGTTCGGCATCGGCGATCTGGCGGGCTTCCTCGTGCGCGGCCAGGTGGACGAGATTGACGTGAACCAGGTGCGCCCTGGCCAGGCCGTGACCGTGACCGGCGACGCCTTCGCGGGCGAGGTGCTGACCGGGCGCGTCGCTTCCGTGGCGGCACAGGCCAGCTCCGAGCAAGGCGGCATGGGGCGCGGGATGCCCAATTTCGCCGTCAGCGTCGCCATCGCGGAGCTGACGCCCGAGCAGCGCGCGCGGCTCGCCGTCGGCATGTCGGCCAGCCTCGCCATCATCACGCATGAGCGGGATGATGCGGTGGTGCTGCCGCCCTATGCCGTGCGCGACGAGGGCGGGGCGCGCGTGGTGCGCGTGCGCGAGGGCGGGCGCGTCGTCTCGCGGCCCGTCACACTCGGCATCAGCACGCCCGAGGGCATCGAGATCCGCGAGGGCATCGCGCCCGGCGATGTGGTGGTGCTGCGGGAGTGAGCCGCCTCAGCCGGCGGTGATGCCGGCGCTGCGCACCACCTCGCGCCAGCGGGCCAGGTCGGTTTCGACGAGGGTTTTCAACGCGGCGCCATCGGTCGCCTCCACGGCGAAGCCGGTGGCGGCGAGGCGCTGCGCCACCTCGGGATTGCGCAAGGCCGCGCGCAGCGCCTCCTGCGCGCGCATCTGCAGGGCCGGATCCATCCCGCGCGGCGCCACGATGCCATGCCAGGAACCCGTGATGAAATCCGGCATGCCCTGCTCGATGAAGGTCGGGACCTGGAGCAGCAGCGGATGGCGCGCGGTGGAGCCCACGGCGATGGCACGCAGCCGCCCGGCCGCCACATGCGGCGCCACATTGGCGATGTTGAGCGTGGAGAGCTGCAAGGTGCCGCCCAGCAGATCCGTCACGGCGGCGGCGGTGCCGGTATAGGGCACATGCGTCGCCTCGGTGCCGGTGCGCAGCTTGAACAGCTCCATGCCAAACTGCTCGGAGGAGCCGATGCCGGAAGAGCCAAAGGAGCCGGCGCGGGGATTGGCGCGCAGCCAGGCCACCAGCTCCGCGACATTGGCCACGGGCACCGAAGGATGCACCACCAGCACATTGGGCGCGCTGATGGCGAGCGTCAGATGGGTGAAATCCGCGACGGGATCATAGGGCAGGCGCGGGTTGATCGCGGGCGTCACCGACATGAGGCCGCTCGCGCCGATGAAGAAGGTGTGCCCATCGGCGGGCTGGCGCAGCACATATTGCACGGCGACGAGGCCATTGGCGCCGGTGCGGTTCTCCACCAGCACCGTCTGGCCGGTGGCGGCCTGAAGCGGCGCCGAAACCGCCCGGGCCAGCAGGTCCGAGGCGCCGCCGGGCACGAAGGGGACGACGATGGTGATCGGCCGCGCCGGCCAGGCGGTTTGCGCGCTGGCCTGGCCCGCAACGCCTGCGAAAAGGGCAGGCAAAAGGCGGCGATGGAGCATCATCCGGGCAGATCCTTGATCCAAGCCGCACAAAAGGCGCGGCTTGTGCCCGGTGGTGCAATGCGCGTGCCGCGCGGGGCAATGCGCGTGCCGCGCGGGGCAATGCGCGTGCCGCGCGGGGCAATGCGCGTGCCGCGCGGGGCAATGCGCGTGCCGCGGCGTCAGTTCCGGAAGGAGGGATCGATCCGGTCCAGCCGGCGCAGCAAGGCCGGCCACTCCATCACGCCATAGGGGCGGCGCGTCTGCGGCTGGTAGTTCATGTAGGTCTCGTCCAGCACCGCCTGCGGCACCTGGATGATCTTGGCGTTGCAGGCCAGGGCCGCCAGCTGCGCCCGGCAGGAGAGTTCGAGGCGGTGCATGGCGTTGAAGGCCTCGGCGATGGTGCGGCCCACCGTCAGCAGCCCGTGATTGCGCAGGATGAGCGCGTTGTTGCTGCCGAGATCGGCCACGAGCTTCGCCTGCATCGCGGTGTCCAGCACCACGCCCGCATAGTCGTGATAGCCGATCTTGAGGAAGCGCATCGCCGTCTGGTTCATCGGCAGCAGGCCGCATTCCAGCGAGGAGACGGCCATGCCCGGCCAGGTGTGGGTATGGATCACGCAATCAATCTCGTGGCTCGCCTCATGGATCGCGCCATGGATGACGAAGCCCGCGCGGTTCACGCCATAATCGAGATCGCCGAAATCCGGCTTGTGCAGGATGTTGCCCTTCACGTCGATCTTGATGAGGGAGGAGGCGGTGATCTCCTCATAGAGCAGGCCGTAGGCGTTGATGAGGAAGGCCCCATCCTCGCCCGGCACGCGGGCCGAGATGTGGTTCGCGATCATGTCGCTCATGCCGTAGAGCGCGATCAGGCGGTAGCAGGCGGCGAGGTCCACGCGGGCCTGCCATTCGGCCGGCGAGACCTTGTCGCGGAGCGAGGGGATATCCAGGACGGGCATCGGGGATTGTTCCAGCATGTTCACTTCCTCCGGGCTGTTCCTTCCATCCTAGAACCAACGGCGCGGAACCCGAAACGGCAGGATGAGCTGGATGGGCAGGGCGGCGAAGCGGTCGCAATCCAGGCTCTCATGCACGCCCATCGCGGTCTCGCCGCAGAGCGTCGTCTCCAGCACGGAGCGGGCATAGAAGGGCGTGTCGAGCAGCGTCTTCACGATGCGCGCCCCGCCCTCGCTCTGCGTGGCACGGCGGATGCCCCACAGGGACCGGCGCATGGTGACGTCGGGCGGCACCGGCATCTCCTCGATGCGGCCATCCTCATGAAAGCGAAGTGCGAGTTGCTGGCGCGTGCCGTCACGCCGGCGCGCATCATAAAGGATGGCCGCACCTTCCTTCAGCGGCACCCGGCACCAATCCCATTCCTGGAAATCGCGCTCCAGCGGGGCCGAGCCCCAATTGCTGTCGAAATAGCCCTGCCCCTTCCAGGAGAGGCCAGGCTGGTCCAGCTCGACCTCCACCTTCGCGGCCGCACTCATCGGGCGCCAATGGTGGTGGCCGGCGGCATCGAGGGTGAAGACGCGGCGGTTCATCGGCCCCGGCGTCAGCCGCACCTTGCCGCGAATGCGCCGCGGCAGCGGCACGGCCACCTCGTCGAGGTCGAGCGTGAGGACCTTTCCGTCCCAGCGCATGGCGGACGGGCCGATCGTGATGCTGACATCGTCGCGCTTCAGCGCGCTGGCGGGCCGGTCGGTCATGGCGAAGCGGGCGGGGCTGCCATAGAGCGCCACGTTGATGCAGCAATGGTTCATCGGATCGGCCGGGCCCTGCCGCCGCGCGATGGCGTAATAGGGCGAGAAGACGGAGCCCAGGAAGACGATGATCGTCAGCCCGTGCTGATGGTCGTCGCTCAGCGCGTCGAGATACCACCAGGCATAGCCGTCCAGCGGCGGGGTGTGGTGGAAGCCGGGGCCAAGCCCGGGGCCGGAATCATCCAAGGGCAAGGCCACGTCTCCTGGGTCCTGCTGGTGGGTGCCTGACCGGGTTGGTCAGGTTCACTTGACAGTTTTTTCGTGCTGTCGCGAGATTGCTGTCAATTGAACGTGACAGTCAATCAGGAGAGTGCCATCCTTCCGGCTTCGAAGGGAGCACCTCCATGGACGCGAACCGCCGCATCGAGAGGCAATTGACCGAGGCGCTGACGCCCGGGGCCACGCCGCCCCTGCTCTCGCTCGCGATGCATCACGCCGTGTTTCCGGGCGGCGCCCGGGTGCGCCCGCGCCTTTGCCTCGCCGCCGCCGCCGCCTGCGGCATGGATGACCCGGTGCTGGTGGATGCGACCGCCGCCGCGATCGAGATGCTGCACTGCGCCTCCCTCGTGCATGACGACATGCCCTGCTTCGACGACGCGGCCACGCGGCGCGGGCGGCTGACCGTCCATCGCGCCTTCAGCGAGCCGCTCGCCCTGCTGGCGGGCGATGCGCTGATCGTCCTGGCCTTCCAGACCATCGCGCGGGCTTCCGCCGATTGCGCCCATCCGGAGCGGCTGGGGGCCGTCATGCGCATCGTGGGCGATTCGGTCGGCACGCCGCTTGGCATCGTCGCCGGCCAGGCCTGGGAATGCGAGACGCGGGTGGATGTGGCCGCCTATCACCGCGCCAAGACCGCGGCGCTCTTTGCCGGCGCCACCATGGCCGGTGCGGCCGCCGCGGGCGGGCCTGTCGAGGCCTGGAGCCATGTCGGCATGCGCCTGGGCGAGGCCTACCAGGTGGCCGACGACATCGGCGATGCGATTTCCGACGCCGAGCAGCTGGGCAAGCCCGTTGGCCAGGACGCTGCCCATGACCGGCCGAGCGCCGTGCGCGAACTTGGCCTGAAGGGTGCGGTCAAGCGCCTGGAAGAGCTGGCGGATCTGGCGGTGGAGGCGATCCCCCCCTGCCCCGGCCGTGCCGAATTGGGCGCGCTGATGCGGCATGAGGCGCGGCGCCTGGTCCCCAAGACCCTGCCCGCGCACGCCTACTGAGTATGGTGGCCCTGACCTCTCCCCTGAACTGGCGGGATCGCCTCGCCGCCTGGCATGACCGGCTGGTGGCGAGCGCCGATTTCCGCCGCTGGGCCGGCCGCTTCCCGCTGACGCGCGGCATGTCCCGCAGGCGCGCGCGCTCGCTCTTCGATCTGGCGGCGGGCTTCGTCTACTCGCAGGTGCTCTATGCCTGCGTGCGGCTGGACCTCTTCACCATCCTGGCCGAAGGCCCGCAGGAAGAGCGTGCGCTGGCGCACCGGCTGAGCCTGCCGGCGGATGCCGCCGCACAACTGCTGGAAGCCGCCGAGTCGCTCGGCCTGACCAAGCGCCGCAATGGCCGCTGGGCGCTGGGCCAGCTGGGTGCGGTGATGGTGGGCAATGCCGCCATCGAATCCATGGTGACCCACCATGCGATGCTCTACGCCGACCTGACGGACCCCGTGGCCCTGCTGCGCGGCGAGCGCGGCGGCGGGCAGCTCGCGGCCTACTGGCCCTATGCCGGCGTCGAGAAGCCCGAGGCGCTGGGCGATGCCGAGGTGGCACCCTACACGGCGCTGATGGCGGCCTCGCAGCCGATGATTTCGGGCGAAGTCATTGATGTGTATGACTTCTCCAAGCATCGCTGCCTGCTGGATGTGGGCGGGGGCGATGGCTCCTTCCTGCGCGCCGTGGCCGCCGCGAATCCCTCGCTGAACGTCATCCTCTTCGATCTCCCGGCGGTCGCCGCCCGAGCGGAAGCCCGATTCGCGGCAGCGGGCCTCGCCGGCCGGGCGCGCGCCGTGGGTGGCGATTTCCACGCGGGAATCCTGCCCGAGGGGGCCGACATCATCAGTTTCGTCCGTGTCCTGCACGACCATGACGAGGAAGACGTGGCCCGCATGCTGCGCGCGGCCCACGCGGCGCTTCCCGCCGGCGGCACGCTGCTGGTGGCGGAACCCATGGCCGAGACTCGGGGCGCGGAAGCGATGGGGGCCGCCTATTTCGGCTTCTACCTGCGCGCCATGGGCACAGGGCGCCCGCGCAGCCCCGCGCGGCTCTCGGCCCTGCTGGAATCGGCGGGTTTTCGCCAGCCGCGCCTGCTGCCGACGGCCACGCCGCTGCTGACGCGCGTGATGGTCGCGTCGGCATGACACATCATTCGAACCAAATGTCCATTTTGCTTGACACTTTTGCGCGTCGGACTAGATTGACACTCCAAGCCGACCAAGGGAGCTGAACCACAGGTGGACACCATCGCCGTCCTGATGACACAGCCGGAGCAACTCACGCTCCAGCGCGTAGACCTTCTGCCGGCAGGCGAAGAGGACGTGGTGGTCCATGTGGAGTGGTCGGGCATCAGCACCGGCACGGAAAAGCTCCTCTGGCTGGGCCGCATGCCGAACTTCCCCGGCATGGGTTACCCCCTCGTCCCCGGCTATGAGAGCGTTGGCCGCATCGTCCAGGCCGGGCCGGCCTCGGGCCAGGCCGTGGGCCGCCGCGTCTTCATCCCCGGTTCGCGCGGCTTCCGCGATGTGCGCGGCCTCTTCGGCGGCGCCGCCGGCCGCCTGGTGACGCCGGGTGCACGCGTGATCCCGGTGGACGAGTCGCTGGGTGACACCGCGATCCTGCTGGCGCTCGCCGCCACCGCTTACCACGCCGTGGTGGACCACCCGCCCGAGCTCATCATCGGCCATGGCGTGCTGGGCCGGTTGCTCGCGCGCATCACCATCGCCATGGGCCACCCCGCTCCGAATGTCTGGGAGCTGAGCCCCGACCGCGCCGAGGGCGCCGAGGGCTATGCGGTGCTGACGCCCGAGACGGACACGCGCCGCGACTATCGCCGCATCTGCGATGCAAGCGGCGACTCCAACATCCTCGACCAGCTCGTCGCACGGCTCAGTGCCGGCGGCGAAATCACGCTGGCCGGCTTCTATGACCGCCTCTCCTTCGCCTTCGCCCCTGCCTTCATGCGGGAGATGCGGCTGCGCATCGCGGCCGAATGGCAGGCGCAGGACATGGCGGCGCTGAACCAGCTGATCACCGAGGGGAAGCTCTCGCTCGATCACCTCATCACGCATCGCCAGCACGCGACCGATGCGCCCGACGCCTACCGCACCGCCTTCGGCGATGCGCGCTGCCTGAAAATGGTTCTCGATTGGAGACAACAAGGATGAACGCTGTGACCGGGAATATGCAGCCCTCCGACGACTCCGCTTCGATGGAAGTGATTCCGGCGAAGAAGGAGACGCAGATCATTGCGATCTACGGCAAGGGCGGGATCGGCAAGTCCTTCACACTCGCCAATCTCAGCTACATGATGGCGGCCCAGGGCAAGCGCGTCCTGCTGATCGGCTGCGACCCCAAGAGCGACACGACGTCGCTCCTCTTTGGCGGGCGTTCCTGCCCCACCATCATCGAGACATCCTCGAAGAAGAAGGCAGCGGGCGAGCAGGTCGTCATCGGCGATGTCTGCTTCAAGCGCGATGGCGTCTTCGCCATGGAGCTGGGTGGCCCCGAAGTCGGCCGCGGCTGCGGCGGACGCGGCATCATCCACGGCTTCGAACTGCTGGAGAAGCTCGGCTTCCACGAGTGGGATTTCGACTACGTCCTGCTCGACTTCCTGGGCGATGTCGTCTGCGGCGGCTTTGGCCTGCCGATCGCGCGCGACATGTGCCAGAAGGTCATCGTCGTCGGCTCGAACGACCTGCAGTCGCTCTATGTCGCGAACAATGTCTGCTCGGCGGTGGATTACTTCCGCAAGCTTGGCGGCAATGTCGGCGTGGCCGGCCTGGTCATCAACAAGGATGACGGCACGGGTGAGGCGCAGGCCTTCGCCGCCGCCGTCGGCATCCCCGTGCTGGCCGCCATTCCGGCCGATGACGACATCCGCCGCAAGAGCGCCAATTACGAGATCGTGGGCACGCCGGGCGGCCAATGGGCCGGCCTGTTCGAGGCGCTGGGCGTCCAGGTGGCCGAAGCGCCCCCGCTGCGTCCCAACCCGCTGACGCATGAGAACCTGCTGAACCTGTTCAAGGGCGATGCGGTGGGCCGTGGCGTGACACTGCTTCCGGCCACGATGGAGGACATGTGCGGGGCCAATGTCGTGAACAAGCCCTCCCTCGAAGTGGTCTACGAGGGCGTCTGAGCATGGATGTCGCCCCCCCTCCCACGCCAGACGGTTCGCCCTGCCATGCCGGGCGGGAAACCTTCGATGCCGCGGCCCGTGCTGCCGGCAAGACGGAGGTGATGGACCAGCTGATGAAGGATTATCCGCGCGGTCCGCATGACCAGCCGCAAAGCATGTGCCCCGCTTTCGGCAGCTTGCGCGTGGGCCTGCGGATGCGCCGGGTGGCGACGATCCTCTCGGGCTCGGCCTGCTGCGTCTATGGGCTGACCTTCACCTCGCATTTCTATGGCGCGAAGCGGACGGTGGGCTATGTGCCCTTCAATTCCGAGACGCTCGTCACCGGCAAGCTCTTCGAGGACATCCGCGACGCGGTGCACGAGACGGCGAAGCCCGAGGATTATGACGCCGTCATCGTCACCAATCTTTGCGTGCCGACGGCTTCCGGCGTCCCGCTGGAGCTCCTGCCCAAGGAGATCAACGGTGTACGCATCATCGGCATTGACGTGCCGGGTTTTGGCGTGCCGACGCATGCGGAAGCCAAGGATGTGCTGACCGGTGCCATGCTGCGCTATGCCCGCAACGAGGCGGAGCAGGGCCCGGTGGCACGGCCGCGCAACCACAGCGACGAAGCGCGCAATGTCTGCCTGATTGGCGAGCTCTTCCCGGCCGATCCCGTGGGCATCGGCCAGATCCTGGCGCCGATGGGCCTCGCCGCCGGCGCTCAGGCGCCCTGCCGTGAGTGGCGTGACCTCTACTCCGCATTGGATTCCGTGGCCGTCGCCGCGCTGCATCCCTTCTACACCGCCAGCGTGCGCGAATTTCGCGCCGCCGGGCGCAACGTCGTGGGCTCCGGCCCTGTCGGCGTCGAAGGCACTGCCGCCTGGATCGAGGGGATCGGCATCGCCGCCGGTGTGCCCGAATCCCAGCGCGAGGCGGCCCGCCAGGCCGTGCTGCCCGCCATCCGCGGCGTGCTGGCCGCCAATCCGATCAACGCGCGCATCACCGTCTCGGGCTACGAAGGCTCGGAACTGCTGGTGGCGCGTCTGCTGATCGAGGCCGGCGCCGAGGTGCCCTATGTCGGCACTGCCTGCCCCCGCACTGAATGGAGTGCGGCCGATGCCGAGTGGCTCAAGGCCCATGGCTGCCACGTGCAGTACCGCGCCTCGCTCGAGCAGGACCTGGCCGCGATGAAGGAAGCGAAGCCCGACCTGGCGCTCGGCACCACGCCGCTGGTGCAGAAGGCGAAGGAGATGGGCATCCCTGCCCTCTACTTCACCAACATGGTCAGCGCGCGGCCGCTCTTCTCCATCGCGGGTGCCGGTTCGATGGCCGGCATCGTGGCCGCCCAGACCAAGGGGCGCGAGCGCTTCAGCCGGATGGTCAGCTTCTTCGAAGGCGTCGGCACGCCGGATGGCGCGGGCTACGGCTTCCGCGAGAAGCCGGTGGACCCGCCGGGCTTCCGCGAGCGTCAGCGCAAGCTGCGCGCGGCCAAGGCCAAATCCGAAGAAGCGGTGGGGACGTAGGATGCTCGTCCTCGATCACGATCGCGCCGGCGGCTACTGGGGCGCCATCTATGCCTTCTCCGCGGTGCGCGGCATGCGCGTCGTCATTGACGGCCCGGTGGGTTGCGAGAACCTGCCCGTCACCGCCGTGCTCCACTACACGGACGGCCTGCCGCCGCATGAGCTGCCCATCGTCGTCACCGGCCTCGATGAGGAAAGCCTCAGCCAGAATGGTACCGAGCCGAACATGCGCCGGGCGTCCGCGACGCAGGACCCCGACCTCCCCGCCGTGGTCGTCACCGGCTCCATCGCCGAGATGATCGGCGGCGGCGTCACGCCGCAAGGTTCGAACCTGCAGCGCTTCATCTGCCGCACGATTGATGAGGACCAGTGGCAGGCGGCGGACCGCGCCATCAACTGGCTCTGGACGGAGTTCGGCGCCAAGGGCCGCAAGATGAAGCCGCGCGTCCGCAAGGAAGGCGAGACGCCGCGCGTCAACATCATCGGGCCGATCTACGGCACCTTCAACATGCCGTCGGATCTCGCTGAGATCCGCCGCCTGGTCGAGGGCATCGGCTGCGAGATCAATCTGGTCTTTCCGCTGGGCAGCCACGTCGAGGATATCGGCAAGCTGCCGAATGCGGATGTGAACATCTGCATGTACCGGGAATTCGGCCGCAAGCTCTGCGAGGAGCTGGAGCGCCCCTATCTCCAGGCGCCGATCGGGATGTTCGCCACCACGAATTTCCTGCGCAAGCTGGGTGAGCTGACGGGTCTCGACCCCGAGCCCTTCATCGAGCGCGAGAAGCACACGACGCTGAAGCCCATGTGGGATCTCTGGCGTTCGGTCACGCAGGATTTCTTCGCCTCCGCGCCCTATTCCGTGGTGGCCACGCACACCTACACGCATGGGCTCACGCAATTCCTCACCGAGGAAATGGGCATCCCCTGCGCCTATGCGGCCGAACGCCGCGCCGGCCAGAAGCCCGACAATGCCGCAACCCGCAAGGCGATGAAGAAGCCGGGCCTGGTGGTCTTCGGCAGTTTCAATGAGCGCATGTACATGGCCGAGGCCGGCACGCGCGCCGCCTATATTCCGGCGAGCTTCCCGGGTGCCATCATCCGCCGCGCCACCGGCACGCCCTACATGGGCTACGCGGGTGCGACCTACATCATCCAGGAATACTGCAACGCGCTGTTCGACGCGCTGTTCCACATCCTCCCCCTCGGGACCGAGATGGACAAGATCCCGGCGACGCCTGCGCGCCCCTCCGACGTCTGGGACGAGGATGCGCAGGCGCTGCTGGACGCGCTGGTGGAGCGCGAACCCTTCCTGATCCGCATCTCGGCCGCCAAGCGCATGCGCGAGCAGGTCGAGCAAGCGGCGCGCGATGCGGGCGAGGCGCGGGTTACGCGCTTGCGCACGGCGCTGACACTTTCGGTGGAGACGATGCCCGCATGAGCGCGCCTCTCCCCCTCACCCTCTGTCTGCCTGGCAACACCGGGCCGTCAGCCGTGCGTGGCATCTTCGCCACGTACATCCTTGCCGCGCGGGACGTGCGCGGTAATGGCCGCAAGGCCGGTTGGAGGTCAAATTCATGGCCGATGTAACTACAAGGTCCGGTGTGACGGAAGCCGAGGCGCGTGAGATTCACCGCCTGGTGATGCAGGGCTGGATCTTCTCCGTGTTCGCCTCGATGGGCGCGCACATCCTGGTCTGGCTCTGGCGCCCGCTCGTCTACGGGACCCAGGTCGTTCCGCCCGATTGGCGGATGTTCCTGTGATCAGCCGCCGGGCATTCCGGTCCTGACCACACGGTCCTGACCGGCAGCCCGGCATTCTCAACTGAGAGGAGACTACACAATGCATAAGATCTGGATGGTGGTGAATCCCCTCCGCGTTGGCGTCCTCGGCACCCTCGGTGTCGTCGGCATTGCCGCGGTGATTCACTTCGCCGTGCTCAGCTCGCCGCGTTACTGCGACCACCTGGGCTGGTGCGCGACCACGCCGACCTTCACCCCCGGGCAGCCGGTCGGCCGCTGATCCACGAGCGCTTCTTCGGAAGCACTCGCGGGTTTCGCAGCTCGATCTGACGAGGGTATCCGGATCACGCTCCTTCGGGGCGTGATCCGATCCCTCCCAGCCCGGGCGAAGAGTGTCGCTCCACGGCAGTGGGCGAGGCATGCGCAGCGGGCGTCGCCCGCTGCCGAGGATGACGACACACCCGGGCAGGCTGCGGCGCTGCCCTGACAGGAGCATCAATCCATGGCGATGCTGAGTTTCGAACCAAAATATCGCGTCCGCGGCGGAACGCTGGTGGGAGGGGACCTCTTCGACTTCTGGGTCGGGCCCTTCTTCGTCGGTTTCTTCGGCGTCACGACGATCTTTTTCACCCTGGTCGGTGTCGGCCTGATTCTGGTGGGAGCCGCGCATGGCGGCACCTGGAATCCCTGGCTGATCAACATCGCGCCCCCCGACCTGCGGTACGGCCTCGGCCTTGCGCCGATGTACGAGGGGGGGCTGTGGCAGGCCATCACCATCTGCGCGATCGGCGCCTTCGTGTCCTGGGCTCTGCGCCAGGCCGAGATCGCCCGCAAGCTCGGCATGGGGATGCACATCCCCTGGGCCTACGGCATGGCGATCTTCGCCTACGTCACGCTCGTCGTGATCCGCCCGGTGCTGATGGGCGCCTGGGGGCACGGCTTCCCCTACGGCATCTTCAGCCACCTCGATTGGGTGTCGAACGTCGGGTACCAGTACCTGCACTTCCACTACAATCCGGCCCACATGATCGCGGTGAGCTTCTTCTTCATCACGACCGTGGCCCTGGCACTCCATGCCTCGCTCGTTCTGGCGGCGATCAACCCCGCCAAGGGCGAACCGGTGAAGACGCCGGAGCATGAGAACACCTTCTATCGCGACTTCATCGGCTACTCGATCGGCACACTCGGCATCCACCGGCTGGGGCTGTTCCTGGCGCTGTCCGCTGGCTTCTGGAGCGCGGTCTGCATCGTCATCAGCGGGCCCTTCTGGACGCGCGGCTGGCCGGAGTGGTGGAACTGGTGGCTGCAGCTGCCGATCTGGAATTGAGCGGAAGGGACGCCAACATGGAATACCAATACCTCTTCACGCGGCTACAGCCCAAAGGCCCCCACTACCCCGGCGTGCCCTTGCCTCCCGGCAATGACGCCCGTGTGGGAACCCCGCTGCACAGCCGCCTGCTGGGTTACTTCGCCGATGCGCAGATCGGCCCCTTCTACCTCGGCACGCTCGGTGTTCTCTCGATCCTGTGCTTCTTCATCGCGATCGAGATCATCGGGCTGAACATGCTGGCCTCGGTGAACTGGAATGTCGTCCAGTTCGTCAAGTTGCTGCCCTGGCTCGCGCTTGAGGCTCCCCTGCCCAAGCACGGGCTGCGCATTCCGCCGCTGGCCGAAGGCGGCTGGTGGCTCGCTGCCGGCTTCTTCATGACGATGGGCCTGCTGCTGTTCGCCGCGCGGACCTACCGCCGCGCTGCCGCACTCGGCCTCGGCCAGCACACCTTCTACGCCCTGCTGGGCGCCCTCTGGCTCATCCTGGTGCTGGGCTTCATCCGCCCCATCGCGATGGGCTCCTGGAGCGAGGCGGTGCCCTTCGGCATCTTCCCGCACCTGGATTGGACCGCCGCCTTCTCCATCCGCTACGGGAACCTCTTCTACAACCCGTTCCACGCGCTCTCGATCGTCTTCCTCTACGGCTCCACGCTGCTCTTTGCGATGCATGGCGCCACCATCCTGGCGGTGGGCCGCTTCGGCGGCGAGCGTGAGGTGGAGCAGACGGTGGATCGTGGCACCGCGGCCGAGCGTGCAGGCCTGTTCTGGCGCTGGACCATGGGCTTCAACGCCACCTTCGAGAGCATCCATCGCTGGGCCTGGTGGTTCGCCATCCTGACGCCGATCACCGGCGGCATCGGCATCCTGTTGACCGGCACGGTGGTGGACAACTGGTACCTGTGGGCGGTCGAGAAGCGCTTCGCACCGGCCTATCCGGCGGTGTGGGGCATCATCCCCGTGCCTGGCCGCTGAGAGGAGAGCGAGACATGAAATTCAATCTCATCTTTGGCGGTCTGGTCGCGGCGGTGGCGGGTCTCGCCTTCTTCGTGGTCACCTTCGAGCGCCCGCCCGTTGACACCACCCAGGGCGGCTTTCGCGGCACCTCCATGGGGCGGGTGGACAACCCCCGCACCCAGGTGATGCTCACCGCGATCAACCAGGCCCCGCCGGCGCTCGAGCCGGCGGAGGATGATCCGACCAGCCCGCGCGCCTCCGAGATCTACGAGAATGTCCGCGTTCTCGGCCATCTCAGCGTCGAGCAGTTCGGCCGGATCATGCAGGCGATGACCGAGTGGGTGTATCCCGGCGAAGGTCCGAACCTGGGTTGCAATGGCTGCCATGTCGAAGGCAACTTCGCCGCCGAGGGCATGTACCAGAAGACCGTGGCGCGGCGCATGTTGCAGATGGTGCAGACCATCAACACCACCTACAACAGCCACGTTCAGCAAGTGGGCGTCACCTGCTACACCTGCCACCGTGGCCAGGCCGTGCCGGCCGCCGTCTGGGCCACTTCGCCCCCGAATGCGCGCCTGCATCGCCTGCTCTCCACGGCGCCGGAGCAGAACCGCCCCGTGCCCGCCAATGCCCTGAGCAGCCTGCCCACCGATCCCTTCACGCCCTATCTGCTGCGTGACAACCCGATCGGCGTGCAGTCCGCGACCTCCCGCCAGGCGGACAACAATGCCAGCATCCTGCAGACCGAGTGGACCTACTCGCTCATGATGCACATGTCGTCCTCACTCGGCGTGAACTGCACCTTCTGCCACAACAGCCGCAACTTCTCCGGCTGGCAGGACAGCACGCCGCAGCGGGTCACGGCCTGGCACGGTATCCGCATGGTGCGGGCCATCAACAATGACTACATTGAGCCGCTGCGGCCGGAATTCCCGCCGCATCGCCTGGGCCCCCTGGGCGACACGCTCAAGGTCAACTGCACCACCTGCCACCAGGGCGTGAACGAGCCCCTGCGCGGCGCGCGGATGCTCCAGGACTATCCCGAACTGAACCCGCCGCCGCGGCGGGCCAGCCTGGAGGCCCCCGCGCGCAACTGAGCGCGGGCGCCCTTCTCCCCAACAGCGCGGGCGGCGAAAGCTTCCCGCGCTTTTTCATGCCTGGATCCCGGCGCAAGCAAACAGGGCCAGTGGCGGCGCCCCTGGCCCTTTTCGTGTCGGTTGATGCGGGCTGCTACCACGCCAAGGCGAAGCGGCAGGCCGAAGCACCCGAGGCGGAGCAGCTCGTCTGCAGGGCCTCGCAATCGCGCGAGACCAGGGCGCGGAACAGGCCGGCCAGGGTCTCGCCATAATAGTCACAGAGCGGCCCCGGCTCATGTGCCCCCCGGCAGATGGCACAGCCGGCGAGGCCGATCTCCACCGGCCGCGCCGCGCGGGCCGAGAAGGCGGCGCTGCCGGCAAAGGTCCAGGAGTGCCTGGAGACGGCGCTGAGCAGCACACGGGCCGAGAGCCAGGCCGGAAGCCGGGGCAAGAGCAGCACGAGCGGCCGCGGCACGCGATACCCCAGCAGGTAATGCGCGGTCCTCCGCCCGGCCTCCGCCCCCACCGCGCGCGCGGTGGCAACGCCCAGCATGCCCCGCAAGGCCGTATGCAGCCGCGTGACCTGCGCCTCCGGCACCATGCCCTGCGGCGGGTCGCGCAGCGCCTGCGAAAGGCCGGCGGCGGCGAAGACATCCGCGGCAACGCCCCGCCCCTGCATGGCCACCAGCGCCTCACCCACGCGGATGATGGCGTTGGGGCCGATCCGCGCCTCAGACACCGGATGACGGCTTCACCGCCTCCATCTGGGCCTCGGTCATCTGCGCCTCGCCACCGCCGCAGGCCTTCACGACCTCACGCTTGCGGGGCGGCGCGTTCTTCCAGTCCCGCGCCTCGGCATCGAGCTTGCGCGTGCTGTCGAAGTGGAAGTCTACCTTCTTCTTCGATTGCGGCCCCCAATAGCCGACGCGGCCGAGGTCGTAGAATTTCCGTTCGAAGCCGCTCTTGAGGAACGCCTTGAGGCAGCCCAGCAGATAGCTCCGCCGGCGCTTGTCCCGCGTCCAGGGATACTGGAACAGCGCCTTGTTCATGTAGAAGCGGCGGTAATTGTTCATCACGCGATCGAGCAGTGTCGCGCGGTCCATCGCGTCGGGCTTCATGATCGGTGTCACGAAATTGTACTTGTCGAAGTCGAAGACCTCGACCTTGTCGCCCAGCTCGCGGAACAGGTCGCTGAAGGGCCAGGGCGTATACATGGCCCAATTCGCCATGTCGGGATTCCAGTCCCGCGCCATCTGGTAGGTTTCCTCCAGCGTCTCGATCGTCTCGTTCTCCAGGCCCACGATGAACTGCGCCTCGGAGACGATGCCGTTCTTGCGCAGCAGATCAATCGCCTTCTTGTTCTGCGCAACCGTGGTTTCCTTGTTGAAGCGGTCGAGCTTCAACTGCGCCGCCGCCTCGGTGCCGAGCGAGACATGGACGAGGCCGGCCTTGCGGTACATCGGCAGCAATTCCTCGTCGCGCAGGATGTCGGTGACGCGGGTGTTGATGCCCCATTCGACCGGCAGGTTGCGCTCGATCATCAGCTCGCAGAACTGGATGAACTTCTTGCGGTGGATGGTGGGTTCCTCATCGGCCAGGATGAAGAAGCCGACATCATGCTCGCGCACCAGCGTCTCGATCTCGTCCACCACCTTCCTGGGGTCGCGCACGCGATAGTCGCGCCAGAATTTCCACTGGCTGCAGAAGGAGCAGGTGAAGGGGCAGCCGCGCGCCAGGTTCGGGATCGCGACGCGCCTTCCCTTCGGGATGTAGATGTACTTGCTCCATTCCAGCACGCCCCAGTCGGGCGTGATCCGGTCCAGATCCTTGATGGTGGGGGCCGCCGGCGTGGCCACGACCTTTGGACCATCGAGGAAGGCGATGCCCTTCACCTGGTGCCGCTCCTCCATCCAGTTCCCGCCAGCCACGCAGCGGACGAGGTCGAGGAACACCTGCTCCCCCTCGCCGCGGACGATGGCGTCAATCCAGGGCGCCTCGGCCAGCACCTGCTGGTACATGAAGGTGCCGTGGATGCCGCCCAGCACCGTGACGGCGTCGGGGCAGACCTCCTTCGCGATCTTCAGCAGGCTCTCGGCCTTGTAGATGGCGGGCGTGATGGCCGTCGCGCCGATCACGTCGGGCTTGGCCTGCGCGAGCATGGCGCGCACCTGCTCATCCGTCAGGTTGTTGGTCATCGCGTCAATGAAGGTGATGTCGGTGAAGCCATCCGCCTTCAGATATCCGGCCAGGTAGGCGACCCAGGCGGGCGGCCAGTTCCCGGCGATTTCCGCGCCGCCGGAATGATAATTCGGATGAACGAGGACGATCCGCATGGTGCACCTTCTTTGCCTTCCTGTGGAAAGCCTAAGTGCGGCTGCGCGGGCCCTCCTTGATGTGGCGCAAAACATGCAAGGCCAGCCGCGCGGATGTGTCACCGCGGCCCCTCTCGCACGTTGTGCTGGCTGTGCCGGCAAGGAGAGGTGGCGATGGCGCGAAGCTATGATGCAACGCTGGCTGCGGCGGGGATGGAAGCGCGGATCCAACACATCGGCCTGGCCGATCTCACCGCAGCGCTGCGCGCGGGCTGGGCCGATTTCACCGCGGCACCGACGCAGATCATCTTTCTCTGCCTGATCTACCCGGTCCTGGGCTTCCTCCTGGGCAGCGCCGCCGCCGGCAGCCGGCTCCTCCCGCTGGTCTATCCGCTGCTCGCGGGCTTCGCCCTGCTCGGGCCGCTCGCAGCCCTTGGCATCTACGAGCTGAGCCGCCGCCGCGAGGCGGGGCTGAGCGTCGGCTGGCAGGACATGTTCGGCGTGCTGCGCTCACCCGCCATCCTGTCCATCGCGGCACTCGGGGTGGGCTTGCTCGGCATCTTCGTTCTGTGGCTGCTCAGCGCGCGCGGACTCTACGGGGCGACGATGGGGCATCTGGCGCCGGCCAGTCCGATGGCCCTGCTCGAGCAAGTGCTGGGCACGCGGGAGGGGCTCGTCCTCATCCTGCTCGGCAATCTGGTCGGCGCGGCCTTCGCCGTGCTGGTGCTGGCGCTCAGCATCGTATCCTTCCCCATGCTGCTGGATCGCGACGTGACCGCGGGCCAGGCGCTGCGCACCTCATGGGCCGCCTTCCAGGCGAATTGGGGCGTGCTGCTGGCCTGGGGCGTGATCGTGGCCGGCCTGCTGGTGGCAGGCATGGCGCTGCTCTTCGTCGGCCTCGCCGTGATGCTGCCGCTGCTGGGCCACGCCACCTGGCATCTCTACCGGCGGCTGATCGCCTGATCAGCCGGCTTGCGGAGTCTCGGCCTGGGCCAGGCGCTGGCGTTCATCCAATTGGGAGAAAAGTTCGACCGCCCAGCCGATGCGCTCGCCCAGGCTTTGCTCGGAAATTGCCAGCTCCGTCGCCGGCACGGCCTGCACGAGATAGGCATTGGCGGCGAGCGGCGGCTCCGGTGGGCCGGCGCGGCGCGGCATGGCGGGCAGCCAGGCGCGGGCCAGCAAGGCCAGCTTGCGCTTGGACGAGACGACCGCCCGGCGCGAGACACTGTCATGCCCCGCGCGCACCACCTCCGCGCCGATCTCGGCATAGATGTTGTGCGCGGCGCGGATGGCCGGGCGGCAGTCGCGCGGCAGCATGGCGATGCCCGACTCGGCGCGGGCATAGAGGCGGGTCGCCTCGGCCAGCAGGCGCGCGGTGACGCTCGCCACGCCGGCCGAGAAGACGGGTGCGGCCAGGAAGGCGTCGGGGTCCACATCGGCCTCGCGCAGCCATTGCCGCGGGAGGTAGAGGCGGCCATTGCGCGCATCCTCGCCCACGTCGCGCGCGATGTTGGTGAGCTGCATGGCGGTGCCGAGATCCGTCGCGCGCGCGAGTGCCGCGTGGCGGCGCACGCCCATCAGCAGCGTCATCATCGCCCCCACCGTGCCGGCGACGCGCGCGGCATAGGCGTGAACGTCGTCCAGCGTCTCATAGCGCCGGCCGGCCGCGTCCCAGGCGAACCCGTCCAGCAGCGCCTCAGGCAATTCGCGCGGCATCTCATGCGCTTCCACCACATGAGCGAAGGCGCGGTCGGCCGGGTGGTTCAGTGGCGCGCCACGATAGGCGGCGTCGAGCCGTTCGCGCATCTCGGCCAGGCCCTCGGCCGGGTCGGCCGCGTCATCCACGGCGTCGTCGCCCAGGCGGCAGAAGGCGTAGAGCGCCGTCGCCGGGTCCCGGACGCGGCGGGGCAGCAGCAACGAGGCGGCGTGGAAGCTCTTGGAGCCGACGCGCAGCAGATCGCGGCAGGCGGCAAGATCCTGCTGGAACCGGTCGGTCATACTGTGTCCTCCAGAATGGTGTGCAGGACGCTCTGCGGCGCCTCTTCATGGGCTAGGTGGCCAAGTCCCGGCAGGGCGCGGATCTGCGCCCGCGGCAGGATGCGCGAGAGGCGGCGGGCCTCGGTCGGGCGGATGGTGCGGTCCTGCTGGCCGATGACGAGCAGGAGCGGCGTTGCGAGGCGCGGCAAATCCCGCCGCAGCGCGTGCAGGTCCCAGGCGGCCATCATGCCGAGGGTGGCGGCGACATGCTCCGGCCGGCGGAACAGGCGCGCGTAAAGTTCGATGCCGGCGTCATCGAGATGCGAGCCGGTGGCACCGAGCAGGCGGCGCACCACCACGGGATCGGCCGCGCGGCGGGCAAAGAGGCGCGGCATGCCGGGCAGCCGCACCATGAGGCGCGCGAGCGGCGAGAAAATCTGTCCGGCCCAGCCACCCAGCGGCAGCAGCGCGCCATTGATGGAAACCAGCCGCTCCGGCGTCACGAGCCCATCCAGGCACATGCGCGCGCCGATGGCCGCACCCGCCGAATGGCCGATGATGAGCTGGGGCTCGGCGTGCAGCGCCTTCAGCAATTCGCCCAGCGCGCGGGACATGCCCTCCATCGAGAGCGCCTCGGCCGGTGCCGCGCCGGAGAAACCCTGCCCCGGCAGATCGGGCGCGATGACGGTGAAGTGCTGCGCCAGCAAGGGCATCAGCCCGCGCCAGGAATGGGTGGAGGCGCCGGTGCCGTGCAGCAGCAGCGCGACCGGCCCCTCACCCATCACCTGCACGTGCCAGCGCAGGCCACCCGCATGCAGGAAGCGGCTCGCGGCGCGGTGCGGCCAGTCCTCCGCCGCGCGCCAATCGGCGCTTGCGGCCTCGGGCGTGAGCGCGAGAGCGAGGCTCATGCCGCCAGCATCCCGATGCGGACGGCGCCCGCCAGCACCTGCGCGCCCGCCTGCGGCAGGGGCAGGCAGCGCCCCCCGCTGGCGGCGGCCAGCGTGGCCGAGAAAGGTTGCGGCCGGGGGGCGGTGTCCACCACCAGGATGCTGTGCGCCTCGGCGCGCAGCAGCTTGGCGACGGCCAGCGCATCTTCCTCGGCCACGGGCCGTCCGGTGCGACCGTCGCGCGCCATGTTGGCGCGGCCATCGGTGAGCACGATGATGAGCGGCGTGCGCCCGGCGCGCCGCTCCAGACGCGCCAGGGTAAGCGCCGCGTCCATCCCGGAGGCGAGCGGGCTCGCCCCGCCGCCCGGCAGGCTCGCCAATGCGCGCTTGGCGCGGACCAAGGATTGCGTGGGCGGCAGCAGCATCTCCGCCGCCTTGCCGCGAAAGGCGATGACCGCCACGCGATCGCGGCGCGAATAGCATTCGGCCAGCAGCAGCTCGACCGCGCCCTTGGCCTCGGCCAGGCGGTGCAACGCGGCGGAGCCCGAGGCATCCACCACGAAGATCGCAGTGCTCTCGCTATGCTCGCGGAAGCGCTTGATGCGGAAATCCTCGCGCCGGACGGCGATGGCGGCCTGGGGCGGGCGCGGACGCAGCCTTTGCCAGGGAACCGCGGCGCGCAGCGTCTCGAGCAATGCGATGCGCGCGCCGTTGCGCGGCTCGCCCGGGCGAGAGCCGATGGGGCGGCCGCGCTTGAGCGAAATGCGCTCGGCGCCCTCGCGCCCCGCGGTGGGCGCACGGGCGCGCAGCCCGGCGGCGGCGAGGCTGGCCAGCAATTGCGCCGGCAGCAGCGCGCGTTCGGCCTGGAGGACGACATCCTCCAGCGCGTCGGAATTCTGCGGCTCGGCCTTCGACTCGTTCTCGGGGGGCGGCTCGGGGGGTTGTTCGGGCGGCGGCGGCTGCTCCTCGGGCGGGGCGGGCAGCATGGTGGCGCGCGGGCCGAGGACGAGGCGGACGGCGAGCTGCGCATCGGTGCTGTCAGGCGCGGTGCGGCCGTGCAGCGCGGCGGCGGCGCGCGCGGCCCGCAGCGCCAAGGCAGGCGCGCGCAGCGAGGTGATGCCGCAGGCCATGGCGGTGCCGAGGATCGCCTCGACCAGCGCATCGTCGCTGACCACGCGCGGCAGCCGGTCCCGCGCGGCGGCCACCTGGCCGCCGGTGAAGGGGTTCGCCGCGGGCGTCTCGCTGAGGTCGGGCTGGAAGGCCAGGCGCTCGGTCAGGGCGGCGGGCGGGGCCTCATCCTCCAGCCCCTCGTCGAGCGCCACCATGGCATAGCCATGTGCCTCCTGCCCCGCGGTCAGCCGCGCGACGGTGGCGCGGGAGAGGCGCTCGGCCATCGGCATCACCAGCACGCCGGCGCGTGTGGCCTCCAACAGGCCCACGGCCTGCACCGGGCGGCCGCGCGCCAGCGTCGCCGTCAGGTCCAGGCCGCCCAGCAGCGCGTCATCGCCGATGCCGGGCGGCAGGCGGCGCTGCGGCATGTCACCGGGCAGCAGCGCGCGCAACGTGGCAAGCCAGCGATCGCGCTCCACCCCAGGGCGGCAGCGCAGGACAGCGCCGCCCAACCCCACCGGGTCCACCGCCAGGAGGCACGCGGCCATGACCGCATCCTCAGCCGGCGATGGATGTGTCACGGCCCGAAGACCTCCTGCACGGCGCGGGCCACACGGGTGGTGGCCACCGCATCATCCAGCGGGTTCCGCCGGAGACGGTGGCGCAGCGCCATGGGCGCCAGGCGCCGCAAATGATCGAGCGTGACCTGCGTGGCCCCCTCAAAGGCCGCCAGCGCCCGGGCGGTGCGCATCAGCGTGAGTTCCCCGCGCAAGCCATCCGTGCCCGCGGTGATGCAGAGCTTGGCCGCCATCTCCAGCACGTCATCGGGCAGGTCCACGCGCGGCAGCAGGTCCCGGCCGGCCAGGATGCGGGCGCGCAGCCCCTCCTCCTCCGGCTGCCATTGGGCGCAGAAGGCCGGCGGGTCACGCTCGAATGCGTCGCGCCGCTTGATGACCTCGATGCGGGTCGGCAGGTCGGTGGGCGTCATCACCTCGACGGAGAGGCCGAAGCGATCCAGCAGCTGCGGGCGCAGCTCGCCCTCCTCCGGGTTGCCGCTGCCGACCAGCACGAACCGCGCCGGATGGCGGATGCTGAGGCCGTCGCGCTCCACCACATTCTCGCCCGAGGCCGCGACGTCGAGCAGGAGGTCCACCAGATGGTCCTCCAGCAGGTTTACCTCGTCGATGTAGAGGAAGCCGCGATGGGCGCGGGCCAACAGGCCGGGCTCGAAGGCCTTCTGGCCCTGGCTCAGCGCCTTTTCGAGATCGAGCGCGCCGACCACCCGGTCCTCAGAGGCGCCGAGCGGCAGGTCCACCACGGGGACCGGCACGGTGACGGGTTTGGCGCCGCGGCGGGCGCAGACCTCGCAGCCCGGGCCGGGCTTGCCGGGTTCGCAATTATAGGCGCAGCCCTCGACGGCGCGCATGGGTGGCAGCAGGGCGGCCAGGGCGCGGATGGCGGTGGATTTGCCCGTGCCGCGATCGCCCAGGGCCAGCACGCCGCCGATGCTGGGGTCCACGGCGCAAAGGCTCAGTGAGAGGCGCAGTTCCTCCTGGCCGACAATGGCCGTGAAGGGGAAAACGAGGCGGGGGCGCGGGGCCTCCGCCGCCTTTCCGCGCGCCTTTCGGGCGCGCGGCTTGGGTCCGATGATCGAACCATCCATGCTCAGGTGACTCGGCTCGGCTGGAAGCGCGCCCAGACCTGCTGCAGCGCGGACATCAGGTGGTCGATATCGGCATCGGTGTGCGCCGGCGATGGCGTGAAGCGCAGGCGCTCGGTGCCGCGCGGCACGGTCGGGAAATTGATGGGCTGCACGTAGATGCCGTGCTCCTCCAGCAGGACGTCGCTGATCTGCTTGCAGAGCTTGGCGTCGTACACCATCACCGGGACGATGTGGCTCGGGTTGTCGAGATGCGGGATCTGGAGTTCGTCCAGCCGCGCCCGGACCGTCGCCACCCGCTCGTGCATGCGCTCGCGCTCGGCGGCACTTTCCTTCAGGTGGCGGATGCTGGCGGCCGCACCGGCGGCGACGGCCGGCGGCAGCGAGGTCGAGAAGATGAACCCCGAGGCGAAGCTGCGGACGAAATCCACCATGTCGGTCGAGCCCGCGATATAGCCGCCGATCACGCCGAAAGCCTTGGCCAGCGTGCCCTCGATCACGGTCAGGCGCTGCTGCGCGCCATCCCGCTCGGAGATGCCGCCGCCGCGTGCGCCGTAGAGGCCGACAGCATGCACCTCATCCAGGTAGGTCATGGCGCCGAATTCGTCGGCCAGGTCGCAGATGGCGTGGATGGGCGCGACGTCGCCATCCATGGAATAGACGCTCTCGAAGGCGATCAGCTTGGGCGTCGTGGCCGGGATGGCGGCAAGCTTCGCGCGGAGGTCAGCGAGGTCATTGTGCTTCCAGACGATGCACTCGGCGCGGCTGTGGCGGATGCCCTCGATCATCGAGGCGTGGTTCAGCTCGTCCGACAGGACGATGCAGCCCGGCAGCCGCGAGGCCAGCGTCGAGAGCGTCGCCCAGTTGGACATGTAGCCCGAGTTGAACAGCAGCGCCGCTTCCTTGCCGTGCAGATCGGCCAGTTCGCGCTCCAGCAGGATGTGCTCGTGATTGGTGCCGCCAATATTGCGCGTGCCGCCGGCGCCGGCGCCGCTGCGGTCCAGCGCCTCATGCATCGCGGCCAGCACCTTGGGGTTCTGGCCCATGCAAAGATAGTCGTTGGAGCACCAGACGGTGACTTCGCCAACACCGCTCGAACCATGGAACTTGGCGCGCGGGAAGGCGCCGGCCTGGCGCTCGAGGTCGGCGAAGACGCGGTAGCGGCCCTCCTTGCGGAGGCCATCCAGCTGCGTGCGGAACAGGGTATCGTAATTCATGGACTGGCCTTCCTCTTTGCTCATCGCCGCAGCGGCAGCCGCGCCGTTTCCACATGCTGCGGGCATGGGGCCGTGTGGGTGGGGGCCTGCCCGGGCCGGCTCCAGGTCCAGAGACCATCGAGCGGCAGGGGCAGCATCAGGAACCAATGCTCGATCACGGCCAGCGCCATCAAGGCGGCCAGCAAGGTGTAGGCGGCCGCCTCATAGGCGCTGCCCCCCAGGCCGTGCTGCACCAGCACCACCACGGCGATGGTGCCGCCGGTGACCGAGACCGGGAAGAGCGCGTTCATGGTCCCCCGGCGGAAATAGCTCGCCAGGTGAGCCAGCTGGGGCGGGAGCATGCTCTCGCCCAGGTTGCGCGCCCCCAGGTAGATATTGATTTTGGCACTCTGACGCATGATCCAGAGCACCAGATAGGTGTGCAGCGCCATCTGGTTAGGGGCATCCCACAACAAGGCGAGCAGCACCAGGCCAAGGCCCAGGATCGCCAGCTCATGGTAAAGGATGGTGCGGAGCGCTGCGATGAAGCGTGCCCAGCCCTCCGCCCCCGGCGGGCAGGGCTGCCGGCTTGGCCCCGTGACGATTCCGGTCAGGAAGCCGATCTCGCTCCAGGCCCAGACGACCACGCCACAGGCAAAGCCGAGATAGGCGGCGGTGACGCTGACATCATCGGCCAGCGCCGCCGCGCCATAAAGACCACCCACGAGCGCCGCACTCGCCCCCGCCATCGTCCAGCGGAAGCTCCGCCTGGGAAGCTGGTCCAGCAGGAAGACAAGCGCCGTGCCGAACCACCAGACGAAAACCGCAAACAGGACAGGGAGGAAGTGCTGCAGCACGTGGGTCTCCCGTTACCAGGCCGGGCTCAGGCGGATTTCCGCCGGCAGTTCCGCCTTGCGGCCGGGGATCAGGTACAGGCGGGCAAAGACCGCAGCCGCGCCGATGCTCAGCCCGAAGCGCTTGATGCTGGAGAGCATGCCGGGCTTGCGCCGCGTCTCCCCCATCGCCTCGGAGATGGCGAGCATCCGCTCGAGGTTACGCAGGAAGGCCGGGCTGTCGATGTTCAGCGTCACCGGGAAGACCTGCTTGCAGATCTCGGCGGTGATGCGGAACACCTCCATGTCGTAGTTGGTGGGCGTCATCCCCAGCGCCTTGTGGAATTCCGGCCGGGCGTGGTCGCGCACATACATGGTCGCGAAAACCGCGAGCTGGAAGAACTTGCACCAGAGCACGTTCACGCCGCTGGTCAGCTGTGGGTTGGCGCGCATCAGCAGCGCGAAGGCCTCGCCATGGCGGAACTCGTCGTTGCACCACTCCTTGAACCAGTTGAAGATCGGGTGGAAGCGCAGCTCCGGATGCCGCTCGAACTGGCGGTAGATCGTGATGTAGCGCGCGTAGCCGATTTTCTCGCTGAGATAGGTCGCGTAAAAGATGAACTTGGGCTGGAAGTAGTGATACTTCTTGGCCTTGGTCAGGAAGCCCAGATCCACGCCGACGCCGAGATCCTTCAGGCTGTCATTGATGAAGCCCGCATGGCGCGCCTCATCGCGGCTCATCACCGCAAACAGCTCCTTGATATCGGGGTTCTTGATGCGCTTCTTGATCTCGGCGTAGAGCACGCAGCCCGAGAATTCGGCCGTGACCGAGCTGACCAGGAAGTCCAGCAGCTCCTTCTGGAGGGGCTCCGGCAGGTCGGCCATGCGGAACTCGTCGAAGACCGCGGTGCGGACGAAATGGCCCTTGTTCGGGTCACGGCGGAATTCCGCCATCAGCTCGTCCCACTCCTTGCGGATGGAGCTGACATCCAGCGCATCCATCGCGGCGAAGTCGGTCGTGTAGAAGCGCGGCGAGAGAACGGTCTCGCTCGTCGCCATCCGCGTCGTTTCGTTGAGCTCGCGGACCGGGTTCGTGGAAATCGGGTTCATGCCGCGTACTCCTTCGGCTCGAAACCGCAGTGGTAGAGTTCCGTCAGTTCCATGATCGCCGAGACCTCGGTCCAGAGCCGGGTCAGCGGGCCGGCGCGATAGACGGTCGCCGTCGTTTCATAGGTGGTGATCTCGCCATAGGCGACGTGGTCCGGCGCGCCGTTCACAACCACACGATCGCCAGGGCGCAGCATGATGCCTTCGGGCACGGCGTGGGCGTGGAAGCTGTCGAAGCTCTGCTCGATCTCCACCGTGCAGGGAACCGTGATGGTGCGTGGGCCCGTGATATCGTCCCACAAACCAGCCCAGAGGGAAGAAGCCCCCTTCCTCATCAATCTTCTCCTTGCGCGGTCAGCAACCGCGAAAAAACCCCGGCGTTGGTCGCGCCAAAGGCCGTCAGGTCGATCCGGCGTCCCGTCGCCGCATCGTCGAGCGTGAGCTGGCCATCCGACCAGGCGGCGAGACGAAACGGGGTCTCACGGCCCTGGCCTTCCTGCCGGCGCTCACGCGCCAACGCCCGGATGCTACCACGCACGAAGCCGCCTTCGGCTACCGGAAACCGCGCCAGAACCGCCGAATTCCGCGCATCGCGGATGACAACGGAGCCATCCGCACCATCCTCGAAATGAACAAGGCGTTCCGCGGCCGGCTGCTCGAAGCCGCGGACTTCGATGGAGCTTGGCTGGCGCCCGCCGACGAGCAGCAGCGCGCCGCAGATGACGGCAAGGCCCGCCATCACGGGCAGGAAGTTGCCGCGGTCGGTGATGGTGAACATCAGGCCACCACCGCGCCGGACAGCGCGCCCCCATGTGCCGCGCGCTCCTCACGCAGCGGCATCACCGGGAGTGAGGCGCTGGCGGCGAGAGCACGCCCAAGAACCTGCGCCGCACCCGCCGTCACGGGCACCGCCCGCAGCATCGGCTCGGCCCGCGCCACGCGCCAGGGCCGCGCATGCGGCCAGAGCGCCAGCCAGGCGATCTTATGCGTGGGCGCGAGCGTGAGGAGAATATCCTCCGTGCCGTCCGCATGGCGCTTCACGGCGGCCGACTCGATCGCGGTGAAGGGGATGTTGATGGTCATCGGCAGGGCCACGCCCACCCGCAGCACCACGCGGCGATTGGTGATGGTGTAGAAGGAGGCCTGGGCCAGCGCCCGGCCGATCACCACCAACACGGCCAGGCAGACCATGGCGAGGCCGATGGCGCTGGCCGAGGCCAGCGCGCCCTCGGCCAGGCTCCCCGCGGTGGTGGCCGCGTTCCAGATGCTCCAGCCCACCATCAGCGCGAAGTAGATCGCGAGGCCGCGCAGATGGAGCGCGCGGCTGGCCAACGACCACCAGCGCGGGCTCCCCTGCCAGAGGATGCCCTCACCCTCCGGCAGCTTCTCAGGGAGGCCCGGGACTGGCTCGATCTCGTGCTCCCTCACAGCAGGGGCTCCGAGCGATCAGGCTTCGCGTAGAGCTGGCCACCGGCGCAATAGGCCGAGACCATGTCTTCCTCGCGCAACGTGATGGAGTCGCGGTAGCTGAGCATCGGCGCCTTGGCGAAGTGCTTGGCCAGCAGCGTCCGCACCGTGACCACCCGGCGCTCGCCATCCACACGGATCAGAGGCACGGGGTACATCATCGTCCGCTCGCCCATATCGGTCGCGACCGCGACCTCGATGTAGCGGAAGATCATTTCCGACTTGTCGAGCCAGACATCCACGCATTTGCCGGCGACGACACCATCGGCATCGAGCACGTCATAGCCGCGCGGGTCAGGGTCGTTCGCGTCGATGCTGTAGTCCGGCGCGAGGCGCAGCGGCACGATCGAGGGCGTGCCGTCATCATGCAGCACGGCCGGATGCATGCCGCGCATCACATAGGCGGCCGGGCCCACGCCATCCACCAGCGGATCGCCCGTCGGGATCATGGGAGCGCCGGCGCCGGTATCCATCGGCACCATGGCGATCTCGCGCTCGGTCTCGGGCTTGGGGGCCTGGACCGTCGTGCCATTGGCCAGCAGGAAGGTCTTGGGGTCCGGCATGCCCGGGAAGCCGCCAACATTGTTCTGCTTGGGCCGGCCGGGTGTCACCAGCGGATAGCCCTCGCGCTTGCTCTCGCGGTTCAGGTAGAGCACCAGCCCCGCGAAGAAGAGCCAGAAAGCATAGATCGAGACGGTGGCGTAATCGATACTGGTCAGATAGGTGCCTGCCTGCATGGCGGACCTCCTCTTGGCTTCAGGTTGCAGTCTGCGGCTCGGAAAGGCCGAGCGGTGAGTCGAGGCGTCGTGGCGTTTGGACCAGGGGCCCGATCGCCACGAGGGTCGCGAAGAGAAGCGCGATTTCGATGAGATAGACGGCGCAGTAGCCGACGGCGGGGCCGGTCAGCACATCACCCAACAGGCCCCCGGTCGCGAGGCTGGCCAGCGTATCCCGCAGGAGGCCGCCGCTCGCGATCGCGAGACCGGCCGCCGTCGCCTGCACGGCGCCCCAGGTGCCGAGCGCGAGGCCCACCTTGTCCGCGGGGGCGGCCTGCATGCAGCTCGTCAGCGTGCCATGGCCGAAGAGGCCGGCACCGAAGCCGATCACCGCGATGCCGCAAGCAAAGAGGCCCGCACTGCTCAACGGTGCTGCGAGCAGCACGCCGGCAAAGCCCAGCGTGCCGAACATGGCGCCGAAGCCGGCGATACGGTTGGCGTCCGATCCGTCGCCGATCCGCTTGGCGGCGAGCCAAAAGCCCAGGATGCCGCCGGAGGCGAAGAGCGCGGTCAGCAGCGTCGTCGTGCCGACCGAGAGGCCCAGGATCTGGCCGCCATAAGGTTCGAGCAAGATGTCCTGCGCCGAGAAGGCGAAGGTGCCGAGGCCGGTGGCCAGCAGGCGGCGGCCCCAGGGACCGGTCCGCCGCAGCTCACGCCAGGCGTCCATGAAGCTCGGCTCCACGGTACGGTCCATGTTGCGGTTGGGGACGCGCGGCTCCTGCTTCCACACGGCGATGAAGTTGATCACCATCGTGATCGCGGCCGCACCCTGAATGACCTGGATCAGCTTGATCTGGCTGAAGGGCGTCAGCAGCGCACCGAAGACGATGGAGCTCAGCAGCATGCCGAGCAGGAACATCACCGAGAGCAGCGCCACCACCTTGGCCTGCGACTTCTGCGGCGCGATGTCGGTGGCGAGGGCCAGGCCGGCCGTCTGCACCATGTGCATGCCCGCCCCGACAAGCAGGAAGGAGATGGCGGCCGCGACCTGCCCCGCCCACATCGGGCCGGTCGTGTCGCCGGAGAGCAGGATCAGCGCAAAGGGCATCATCGCGAAGCCGCTGAACTGGAAGATGGTGCCGAACCAGATATAGGGCACGCGCCGCCAGCCGAGCGCCGAGGCGTAGTTATCCGACCGAAATCCGATCAGCGCGCGCAGCGGCGCGAAGACCAGCGGCAGCGCCACCATGACGGCCACCAGGCCAGCGGGGACTTGCAGTTCCACGATCATCACGCGGTTCAGCGTGCCGATCAGCAGCACCGCGGCCATGCCGACGGAGATCTGGAAGAGCGAGAGGCGCAGCAGGCGAGAAAGCGGCAGCTCCGCCGTCGCCGCATCGGCGAAAGGCAACATGGATGGGCTCAGCCGCATCCACTGCTTGGCGAGGCTGAAACCCTTCATCGGCGGACCCACTCATAGGCCTGAGAGGTGTAGAAGCCGCGCTGAACTTTCTTGTGGCGCCCGGCCGTGAAGCCGCGCAGCGCAGGCTCCGCCGCGATCAGGCGGCGCAGCTTCGATTCCGCGAGCGGCGCGATGAAGGGCGCGCGGTCGCCGCGCGGGAAGAGCCGGCCCACCGTGATCATGGCGCTCAGCAGCGGCGAGTTCGGCGCTACGGTGAAGAGCATGGAGCGGCGGCAGCGCTTCGCCGCACGCGCCAGGGCCGCCACGATATCCGGCGCGTCGTAGTGGATCAGGCTGTCCATCGCGACGATATGGTCGAACTCGCCATGCTCCTCGCCCAACATGTCGCCGGCGTGGAAGGCAGGCTGCGGGCCGCCGATCTCCAGCGCCCGCTCCCGCGCGCAGTCGATCAGGGTGGGCGAGAGGTCCACGGCCACCACATCGGCGCCGCGCAGCGCGGCCTCGCTCGCCAGCGCCCCGGTGCCGCAGCCGGCATCGAGCAGGCGCAAGCCCGTCAGATCCTGCGGCAGCCAGGAGAGGAGCGTGTTGCGCATCTCCTCGCGCCCCGCGCGGACCGTGGCGCGGATGCCGCTGACCGGTGCGTCCGAGGTCAGCCGCTGCCATGCGGCGGCGGCCGTCCGGTCGAAATAGGCTTCGAGCTTGCTGCGGCGCTCGGCGTAGGTGGCGCTGTGCATCAGTCGTAACCCAGCAGGTCGAAGATCTCGCGATCCTTCAGGGGTTCGGCCTCCAGCGGGTCCACGCCGGCCCAAAGGCTGGCAGCGAGGCGCAGATACTCGGCACGCACCGCCTCGACCTCGGGGCTGTCATCCATCTCGAACAGCGTCGCCTTCTTGAGGCGCGAGCGGCGGATCACGTCGAGGTCCGGGAAGTGTCCCAGCAGCTTCATGCCCGTCGCGTCATTGTAGCGCTGGATCTGGTCCACATCCTTGGAGCGGTTGGCGATGACACCGCCGATCCGCACGCCGTAATTCTTTGCCTTGGCGTGGATGGCGGCGACGATGCGGTTCATCGCGAAGATGCTGTCGAAGTCATTGGCGGCGACGATCAGGCCGCGATCAGCATGCAGCAGCGGGGCCGCGAAGCCGCCGCAGACCACATCGCCCAGCACATCGAAGACGACGACATCGGTGTCTTCCAGCAGGTGATGCTCCTTCAGGAGCTTCACCGTCTGGCCCACCACATAGCCGCCGCAGCCGGTGCCGGCGGGCGGCCCACCGGCCTCCACGCACATGACACCGCCATAGCCCTCGACCACGAAATCTTCCGCGCGGAGTTCTTCCGCGTGGAAGTCCACACTCTCCAGCACGTCAATGACCGTCGGGATCATCCGCTTGGTGAGGGTGAATGTGCTGTCATGCTTCGGATCGCAGCCGATCTGGAGCACGCGCTTGCCCAGCTTGGCGAAGGCGGCCGAGAGGTTGGAGCTGGTCGTGCTCTTGCCGATGCCACCCTTGCCATAGACGGCGAAAACCTTGGCCGTCTCGATCTTGGCCATCTGGTCCATATGGACCTGAACGCTACCGACGCCGTCCCCCACCTTTTCGGTGTTGGCCCCGCGGATCAGTTCCTTGCGCGTCACGATGTTCATGCAGCCATCTCCGGGGTGATGCCTTCGAGCCTGTCTTCGAGTTCCTCGCCGGCCCGGCGCAGCGCTTCGAGCGTGGCTGCATCGGGCGTCCAGTAGGAACGTTCGGTGGCTTCGATCAGGCGGTTTGCGATCTTGGCGGAAGCGGTCGGGTTCAGGTTGGCGAGGCGCGCGCGCATCTCGTCATCCAGCATGTAGGTCTGCGCCAGGTGCTGGTAGACCCAGGGCTGCACCTGGCCGGTGGTGGCCGACCAGCCCATGGTGTTGGTCACGTGCTCCTCGATCTGCCGCACGCCCTCATAGCCATGGCTCAGCATGGCCTCGAACCATTTCGGGTTCAGCGCGCGGGTGCGCGTCTCGAGGCTGACCTGCTCGGCGAGCGAGCGGACGGTCCCTGCCCCCTTGGTCTGGTCACCGATATAGACCGAGGGCTCTTGCCCGCGGACGCGCAGCACGGCGCGGCTCATGCCGCCCAGGCTGTCGAAGTAGTGGCTGATGGTGGTGATGCCGCTCTCGACACTGTCGAGGTTCTGGTAGGTGCATTCCACCGTGGCCAGCACGTCATTCATCACGGCATCCTGACGGCGGGGGCGGCCATCGGCGCCATAGGCGAAGCCCTTGCGCTTCAGATACGCCTCGGCGAGCTCGTCTTCGTCCTGCCAGCCGCCATTGTCCACGATCTGGTTGACGTTGGCGCCGTAGGTGCCATCCGCATTGCCGAAGATGCGCAGCGCCGCGTCCTCGATGCTGCCGCCATGCTTCGCCAGGAAGGCCATGGCGTGCTTGCGGATGAAGTTCATCGCCTCGGGCTCATCCGCCTGGGCGGCGAGCAGCGCGGCCTCGGCCAGCAGCTTGGTCTGCAGCGGCAGCAGGTCGCGGAAGATGCCGGAGAGGCTGATCATCACATCAATGCGCGGACGGCCGAGGCGTTCCAGCGGCACGAGCTGCGCGCCGCAGAGCCGCCCATACGCATCATGCCGCGGCTCGGCGCCCATCAGCCAGAGGGCCTGGGCGATCGGCCCGCCCTCGGTCTTCAGGTTGTCGGTGCCCCACAGGACCATGGCGATCGTCTCGGGCAAGGGTGCGCCCTGCGAGGCGTGGCGTTCCAGCAGGCGCTCGGCCTGTTGCGCGCCGTCGCGCACGGCGAAGTTGGAGGGAATGGCGAAGGGGTCGAAGCCGTGCAGGTTGCGGCCCGTGGGCAGCACATCCGTGGTGCGCAGCAGGTCGCCGCCGGGTGCGGGCTTGGTGTAGCCGCCATCCAGCGCATGCAGGATCGCCGGGATCTCGTGCTCGGTCGCCAGCAGGTGATCGAGGCGCTCGCGCTCGGCGGCGTCGGTCACGCCGGCGGCATCCAGCATCTCCTGGCGCTGCTGCGCACTCATCGGCTGGCCCAGCGCGTGCAGGCCATAGGGAATGAGGGTGTATTCCAGCTCCAGCAGCTCGGCCGTGAGCTTCATCATCCGCACTTCGCAGGCTTCGGCCGCCCAGGCGGGCTCGGCCTCGGCCAGCTCGACGGCCGCGGCCTGCGCCTGGACAAGATGCGCCATGTTGGCGCGCATGACGGGGTCAGCGTCGGGCTCCAGCGCGCGCCAGCGGTCGAGGCTCGCCTTGAGGTCCATCAGGCCACGATAGAGGCCCGCACTCGCCACCGGCGGCGTCAGGTAGCTGATCAGCGTGGCCCCGGCGCGACGCTTCGCCAGCATCCCCTCCGACGGGTTGTTGGAGGCGTAGAGGTAGAAATTCGGCAGGTCGCCGATCAGGCGGTCGGGCCAGCACTCGGCCGACATGCCGGCCTGCTTGCCAGGCATGAATTCGAGTGCGCCGTGGGTGCCGAAATGCAGCACCGCATCGGCCTGGAAATCCTCGCTCAGCCAGCGATAGAAGGCGGCGAAGGCGTGCGTGGGGGCGAAGCCGTGCTCAAAGAGCAGGCGCATCGGGTCGCCCTCATAGCCGAAGCCCGGCTGGACGCCGACGAAGACATTGCCGAAGCGCTCGCCCAGCACATGGATGGACGCGCCATCGCTCTGCTGCCGGCCAGGTGCCGGCCCCCAGGATGTCTCGATCTCGGCCAGCCAGCGCTGCTTGCGGACGTGATCATCGGTGGTGACGCGCGCGCCCACATTGGCCAGCGCGCCGAAGCGCTCACGATTGCCATTGATGATGTGCTCGCGCAGGGCACCCACGCTCTCCGGCACGTCCACCGTGTAGCCCTGGTCCCGCATGCCCAGCAGCGTGGCGTGCAGGCTTTCGAACACCGAGAGATAGGCGGCGGTGCCGGTGTTGCCGGCATTGGGCGGGAAGTTGAAAAGGACGATGCCGACGCGCCGCTCGGCCCGCGCCTTGCGGCGCAGCGCGATCATCTTCAGCACGCGCTGGGCCAGCATGCCCGCGCGCTCGTAATGCGCCACCATGTCCCGGCCGCAGGAGACGCCGTCGCAACCCGGGCATCGGTCACCCGGCGTGGTGGCGCCGCAGCGCCCGCCGAAGGTCATCGGCATGATGGCGCCGTCGAGCTCGGGCAGCGCCACCATCATCGTGGCCTCGACCGGCGTCAGCCCGCGCGCATCCTTCCGCCACTGAAAGATCGGCTGGAATTCCAGCGGATGCGCGCCGACATAGGGCACGTCGAGCGCCGACAGCACGGCTTCGGCCGCGCGGGCGTCATTGTAGGCGGGGCCACCGACCAGGGAAAATCCGGTGAGCGAGACCACGGCATCCACCGTGGCGCGGCCATCCCGCATGAAGAAGCGCTCCACCGCCGGGCGCTGATCGAGGCCCGAGGCGAAGGCGGGCACGACCTCGATGCCGCGCTTCTCGAACTCGGCGATGACGCCGTCATAATGCCCCGCATTGCCCGCGAGCACGTAGGAGCGCAGGACCAGCAGACCCACCCTGCCCTGGCTGCCCGCGCGGCGCGGCAGCGCCGCCACGTCATCGGCGAAGCGCATCGGCAGGGCCGGGTGATAGAGACCGATATCGGGGTACTCGACCGGGGCGGTGGGCTTGGCGACAGGGGCGTCGGCATAGCGATGCGCCAGCATGCGCACCAAATTCGCCAGGTTCTCAGAGGAGCCCGCCAGCCAGTATTGCAGGCAGAGCATGTAGGTCCGCACATCCTGTGCAACGCCGGGGATGAAGCGCAGCAGCTTCGGCAGCTCCCGCAGCATCTTCATCTGGCCGGCACCCGAGGATTTCGGGCCCTTGGAGCCGCGGAGCTTCTTGAGCATGCCGAGCACGCCGCGCGCCTCGACCGACATGTCGAACTTCCTGAGGCGGGTGAGCTTCACCACCTCGCCCGCCGACATCATGCCCACCATGGCGGCGCAATCCGCGCGTCGCGCTTCGAGTGCGGGCATCACCATCCGCACATGGTCATCCAGGAACAACATGGCCGCGATGACGATGTCGGCGCGGGCGATGTCGGCATGGCAATCCGCCAGCGCATGGGCGTCACTCGCCCATTCATCCGCCGAGTGGACCACGAGGCGCAGCCCCGGCATCTCGGCCGTGAGTTCGGCCTGTGCACGCTCAACCGCGGCGCCAAAGTGACCATCCATGGTCACGATGACGATGTGGAGGGGAGCCCCCCCCTTAGCGGGAGAAGTGTGCTTTTGCGTCATACAGGGTCTCTACGGTGATGGTCCGGATGCCGTTCATTTCGGCGAAGCGTTCGGTGTTGCGCTTGGCCTTGCCGCGAACGAAGAACGGGATCTTCTTCAGCTCCTTCTCGCCATCGGCGGTCCAGGTGACCTCGCCCGGCGCTTCCAGCACGGCGGCCGCAAGCTCCAAGGGCGCGACCTCTGCCGGCCCCTCCTGCACAGGCTCGGCCGCGCGTGGTGCCGAGGCATGGCCGAGATGCGAGGGCGCCGCCTCCGCGTGAAACTCGAAATCCTCGCGGAACATCCCGATCAGATGTTCCTCCAGCCCCATCATCAGGGGATGGACCCAGGTGTCGAAGAGGACATTGGCCCCCTCGAAGCCCATCTGCGGCGAGTTGCGCGCCGGGAAATCCTGCACATGCACGGGGGCGGAAATCACCGCGCAGGGCACGCCGAGGCGCTTGGCGACATGGCGCTCCATCTGCGTGCCCAGCACCAGCTCGGGCTGGGCGGCCGCGATCGCAGCTTCGACCTCGAGATAGTCGTCGGTGATCAGCGCCTCGAGGCCATGCCGCTTCGCGGCCTCACGCACATCGCGCGCCTGCTCGCGGGAATAGGTGCCGAGGCCGACAACCTGAAAGCCCAGCTCCTCCGCCGCGACTCGCGCAGCGGCAACGGCGTGGGTGGCATCGGCGAAGATGAAGACCCGCTTGCCGGTCAGGTAGGTGCTGTCCACGCTGCGCGAGTACCAGGGCAGGCGCGAGCTCTCCTCGGCGAGGAAGGCGCTCGCATCCACGCCAGCGAGGCCCGCCACTTCGGAGATGAAGTCGCGCGTGGCGCCGACGCCGATCGGGATACAGCGGGTGAAGTTCTGGCCGAGGTTGCGCTGCAGCCAGGCCGCCGCCTGGCCGGCGATTTCGGGGTAGAGTACCAGGTTGAAATCGGCGTCACCCAGACGCGCGAGGTCGGACGGGCGCGCGCCGAGGGGCGCCACCACATTCACCTCGACGCCGAGGCGCGCGAGCAGCCCGCGAACTTCCTTGATGTCGTCGCGGTGCCGGAAGCCGAGCGCGGTCGGCCCCAGGATGTTGCAGCGGGGTGCCGCACCGGCCGGGCGCTCCATCTTCACGGCGAAGCGGCGAATGAGCTGGTAGAGCGTCTCGGCCGCGCCCCAGTTCTCCTTCTTCTGGTAGGCCGGCAGCTCCAGCGGAATGATGGGAACCGGCACGCCGGATGTGGCGGCGAGCCCGCCCGGATCGTCCTGGATCAGCTCCGCCGTGCAGGAGGCACCGACCAACATCGCCTCGGGACGGAAGCGCTCATAGGCATCCCGCAGCGAGGACTTGAACAACTCCGCCGTGTCACCGCCGAGATCGCGGGCCTGGAAGGTCGTGTAGGTCACGGGCGGGCGCGTATTGCGCCGCTCGATCATGGTGAAGAGGAGGTCCGCGTAGGTGTCACCCTGCGGGGCGTGCAGCACGTAGTGCAGGCCTTCCATGGCGGCCGCGATTCGCATCGCTCCGACATGCGGCGGGCCTTCATAGGTCCAGAGGGTGAGTTGCATCGCCTCAGACCTTCAAGAGATCGCGCCGCGCAAAGGGGCGCGCGAAAAGGCCGGCAAGGTCGCCCGCCTGATCGTAGCCCTGCACGGGGGTGAAGACGAGCTCGATGGACCATTTGGTCGTGATGCCCTGCGCCTCCAAAGGATTGGCGAGGCCGAGGCCGCAGACCACAAGATCAGGCCGGGCCGCGTGGCAACGATCCAACTGCTTTTCGACATCCTGCCCTTCGGAGATCAGCGCCGATTCGGGCAGCAGCGGCATCTCGGCCGCGAGATGCTGGCGGTGGAGATAGGGCGTGCCGATCTCGATCGCCTCCATCCCGCATTCGCGCGTCAGGAAGCGCGCCATCGGCACCTCCAGCTGCGAGTCGGGAAAGAAGAAAACGGACTTGCCGGCGAGCCTTGCGCGCGGCGCAGCGAGTGCCTGGCGGGCCCGCGCCTCACCCGCCGCCGTCACCTCGGCGAAGCGCTGCGGGTTGACACCGAAGGCGTCGGCCGCGGCGCGCAGCCAGAGCGTGGTGCCCTCGGCGCCCAGCGGAAAGGGTGCGGCGAGGTGCGTAGCGCCACGCGCTTCAAGGAGGCGGCCGGTTTCGGCCAGGAAGGGCTGGGCCAGAAGGAACTTCGTGCCAGGGCCCACGGCCGGCATGCCGCCCGCACGCCGCGCCGGCAGGAAGGCCACGCGCTCGATTCCCATGGCGGCGAAGAGGCGGATGAACTGGTCCTCGACCACATCCGCGAGCGCGCCCACGACCATCAGCTGCGCCACATCCGACTGCGGCAGCTCCGGCACCAGGGCAGCGAGGCAGGCATCCTCGCCCTGGGTGAAGGTGGTCTCGATTCCCGAGCCCGAATAGTTCAGCACCCGCACACCATGGAAACGGCGATCGAGGCGCTGCGCCGCACGGTTGAGATCGAGCTTGATGACCTCGGACGGGCAGGAACCCACGAGGAAAAGCAGCTTGATGTCCGGCCGTCGCTCCAGCAGGCGCGCCACATTGCGGTCCAGCTCTTCCTGCGCATCGGCGAGGCCGGCCAAGTCCCGCTCATCGAGGATCGCCGTGGCGAAGCGCGGCTCGGCGAAGATCATGACGCCGGCGGCCGATTGCAGCAGATGGGCGCAGGTGCGGCTGCCGACCACCAGGAAAAACGCGTCCTGGATCTTGCGGTGCATCCAGACGATGCCGGTCAGCCCGCAGAAGACCTCGCGCTGGCCACGCTCACGCAGGACGGGGCGCGTGTCGCAGCCGGCTTCGACGGGGGCCTTGGGGGCCGGGCGATCGAGCGTGACGCTCATGCGCCCTGCGCCTGCAGGCGCGCGGCGCGCAGCTTCAGGATGAATTGCGTGGCGTTGATGACGTAGGCGGCATAGGCGGCGAGTGCCAGCCACATCTGGAAATGCGTATCACCCCAGCCGGCGAAGAGCGCGCCGAGATAGGCCGTGTGCAGCGCCAGCACCAGCATGCTGAACACGTCTTCCCAGAAGAAAGCCGGGGCGAAGAGGTACTTGCCGTAGACCTCATGCTCCCAGATGCAGCCGGTGATCATGATGGTGTAGAGCAGCAGGGTCTTGAGGACGATCGAGCCCTCGGCCCAGGCGAGTCCTTCGCCACTGCCGAGATAGCGGATGACGAGGCCCACGCTCACCATGAAGACCAGGAATTGGACGGGGGCGAGGATGCCCTGCACCAACGTCCAGGGCGTCGCGTCGCGGCGGGCCTTTTCCTCGGCGGTGTAGAGCGGCGGGCGCCCCGAGGCCGAACCGGGCGCATGCTTGTGCTTGCGCCCCGAGGCCATGCCGTAGGGACAGGAATCCACCGCATTGATCAGCCGGTCGAGCACTGGATCGGAAAGCATCGTGGACTACCCCTCCGTTGCGGGAAGACGGGGCCAGGCTGCGGAGGGGGTCGGGAATCTGGTCCGAACCATTCGCATCTCCCGGCCGTCTCGGCTCCCTTAGGATGATTGAAAGCTAGGTGAGCCCCCTCCCCGGTGTCAAGCAAGATTGACGTAAAGATGAATTGACAATGGACGCCGGCTCGGACGATGATCCGTGCCGATGGGTCTTTGAGGAAGCCGAAACCATGTTGCACACCGCGGCGAGACTGGCGGCCCCCAGATCCGGGATCAGACCCATGGAAAAGCCCCTCGCTCAATCGATTTTCGGCCGACGCCTCGGCGTCATCTCCCGACAGATCGAGCTGGCCGTGGGCCAGAACGTCATCCCGCTCCTCACCGATCTCCGCCAGTCCATGGACGTGGCCGAGGTGGAGCGCCTGACCGCCTCCCTCACCCGCGGCGAGAGCCAGGCGCTGGCTCGGACCATCGAACAGCGCCGGGCGGAAGGTCAATCATCCGAGCAGCTGTGTCTGACTTTGTTGACACTCCTGGCGCGCCGCCTGGGTGAGTGGTGGGAACAGGATCGCTGCTCCTTCGTCGAGGTGACGCTCGGCATGATCGTCCTGCACGAACAGCTCCGCGCCCTCGCGCCCGGCATGGCGCAGGCCACGACGATCGGCGGTGGGCGCTCGGCCCTCATGATGACGACGATCGGCAGCCAGCACAGCATGGGAATCGCCATGGTGGCGGAGTTCTTCCGTGCCGGCGGCTGGGCCATCGTGGATGACAGCGTGGACAGCATGGACAGCCTGATCGCCCGCGTCAGCCAGCAATGGTTCGGCCTGGTGGCGATCTCGGTCGGTTCGTCGGACGCCCTCTCGGGCCTCGCCGCTCAGATCGCGGCGATCCGCAAGCATTCGCGCAACCCTGATGTGGCCGTCATGCTCGGCGGCCCGGCGCTGCTGGCCGAACCCGGCCTCGCCAATGCCGCAGGCGCCGATGCGACCGCGCCCGATGCGGCAGAGGCGTTGCGCCGGGCAGAGGCCCTGGTGGCGCTCATGACCGGGTCACCCTGACAGCAGCCCTGCTCAACTCGATCGGAAGGATCAGACATCGCGTGTTGGGATTTGGCACCCCGGGCCAGTCGCTGGGAGACATGGATGCGGAAGCCGCATCACGCCTGATTGCCGCCGCCGCTGACGCGACGTTGGTGGTCGACGGTGATGGCGTGATCCGCGACATGGCTTTTGGCAATGCCGACCTTGCCGCCGCCCTGGGTGGGCGCAAGGCATGGGTGGGGCGTGCGCTGGCCGACTCGGTCGCCGAGGACAGCCGCACCAAGGTGCAGGACATGCTCACCAGCGCCGCGGGGCATGAAGCACCGCGTTGGCGCCACCTCAATCTGCGCGGCACGGACGGCGTGACGCTGCCCCTGCTTTGCGCCGCGAACCAGGTCACCGGCTCGGACCGGAGCGTGGTCTTCGCGCGCGACCTGCGCCTGCTCGCCTCCCTGCAGCAACGCCTGGTCGAGGCGCAGCAGGCGATGGAGCGTGAATATGGCCGGCTGCGCCAGGCCGAGACGCGCTACCGCCTGCTGTTTCAGATGTCGGGCGAGCCCGTGCTGGTGCTCGATGCCGCCAGCCTGCGCGTGCTCGAAGCCAATCTCGCGGCCGACCGTCTCTTCGGTGCGGAGCCGAGCTTCCTCGATGCCTTCGCGAGCGAGGAGCGGCCGAAGATCGAGGCGCTCCTCGCCGCCGTCCGCAGCGCCGGCACCGCCGAGGAGCGGCGCGTGACGCTCTCCGGCTCCGGTCGCGAAGTGCTGCTTTCGGCCTCGCTGCTGCGGCATGAGCGCAGCGCCTTGTTCCTCGTTCGACTCGCCTTCCTCGGCGCCGAGCGCGAGCCGGTCGCCTCCCCCACGGCCAGTGCGCGACTCGCGGGCTTCGTCGAGAGCACGCCCGACGCCTTCGTGCTGATCGGCGCCGATGGGCGGATCATCACCGCGAATCCGGCCTTCCTCGATCTCGCCGAACTGCCGAATGAGGGCCAGGCCCGCGGCGAGGAACTTTCGCGCTTTCTTGGCCGGCAATCCATCGAGCTCGACGTGCTGCTGGCGCAGGTGCGCGGCCGCGGACCGGTGCGCATGTTCCGCACGGTCCTGCGCGGCGACCAGGGCTCCCAGGCGGAAGTCGAGGTCTCGGCCGTCTCCGTGCTCGATGGCGGGCAGGCCTGCTTCGGCTTCACCATCCGCGACATCGGCACCCGCCCGGCGCCGCAGGCCGAGGCGACCTCCGCCCTGCCCGCCGCCGGCCAGCTCACCGACCTCGTCGGCCGCGTTCCGCTGAAGGAGCTGGTGCGCGAGGCGACGGACGTGATCGAGAAGCTCGCGATCGAGGCCGCGCTGGAGCTGACTGGCAACAACCGCGCCTCGGCGGCGGAGATGCTCGGCCTCTCGCGCCAGTCGCTCTACGTGAAGCTGCGCCGCTACGGCATCGGCGAAGCCGATGCGGATGAGGAGGGCTAGAAGCATGTCCGACTCCGCCATCACCCGTCCCGACCCATCGGCCGTGCTGGAGCTGTTCAAGCCCGTCACGTGGTTTCCGCCGGTCTGGGCCTTCCTCTGCGGCGTCGTCGCCTCCGGCGCGCCGATGCAGGGCAAATGGGGTTATGCCGCCCTTGGCCTCCTCCTCGCGGGGCCCATGGTCTGCGCCACCAGCCAGGCGGTGAATGACTGGTTTGACCGGCATGTGGACGCGATCAACGAGCCGCACCGGCCGATTCCCTCGGGCCGGATTCCGGGCCGCCTTGGCCTCTACATCGCGATCTTCTGGAGCTTCGCCTCGTTGCTGGTGGGCGCCACGCTCGGTGCCTGGGGCTTCGCGGCCACGGTGGTGGCGCTGATCCTGGCCTGGGCCTATTCGGCGCCGCCGCTGCGGCTGAAGCTGAACGGCTGGTGGGGCAACCTCGCCTGCGGGCTCAGCTACGAGTCGCTGCCCTGGATCACCGCGGCCGCCGTCATTTCCAGCGGCGCGCCTGCCCTGCCCGTGATCGTGATGGCGCTGCTCTACGGCCTGGGCGCGCATGGCATCATGACGCTGAACGACTTCAAGTCCATCGAGGGCGATACGCGCACCGGCGTGCGCAGCCTGCCGGTCCAACTCGGCGCCGAACGCGCTGCATTGGTCGCCTGCTGGATGATGGCGATCCCGCAGGTGGCGGTGATCGGCCTGCTGTTTGCCTGGGACGCGCCGATCCATGCGCTGGTGGTCGTGCTTCTCCTCGCCGGGCAGGTCGCGGCCATGGTCAAGATGCTGCGCGACCCGAAGAAGCTCGCCCCCTGGTACAACGCCACCGGCATCGGGATGTATGTGCTGGGCATGCTGGCGACCGCCTTCGCGCTGCGGGGGATGGCATGAGCGCGGCCGGCCTCTCCTGGCTCAGCATCGTCCGCCTTGGGCTGGTGCAGACGGCGCTGGGCGCCATCATCGTGCTGACGACCTCGACGCTGAACCGCGTGATGGTCGTGGAATACGCGCTGCCGGCCATGCTGCCGGGCATTCTCGTCGCCATCCACCACGCCGTGCAGATGCTGCGGCCGCGCCTCGGCTATGGCAGCGACATGGGCGCGCGGCGCACGCCCTGGATCATCGGCGGCATGGCGGTGCTGGCGCTGGGCGGCGTGACCGCCGCGGCGGCCGTGGCGCTGATGAGCGTCTCGCTCGGCTGGGGCGTGGCACTCGCGGCGCTGGGCTTCTTCCTCGTGGGCCTTGGCGTCGGTGCCGCGGGCACCTCGCTTCTCGCCATGCTGGCCTCGATGGTCGAGCCCGAGCGCCGTGCGCCGGCCGCCACCATCCTCTGGGTCATGATGATCATGGGCTTCGCGGTGACGGCGGGCATCGCGGGCAAGCTGCTCGACCCCTTCTCGCCGCTGCGACTCGTGGCCGTCACCGGCGGCGTCTCGCTGGTGTCCTTCCTTCTCGCCTGCGTGGCGCTCATCGGCATCGAGCGGGGTGCCCGCGCGCCGGTCGCGGCCGAGGGCGAGCGCCCGGCCTTCTCGGCCGTGCTGCGTGAGGTCTGGGCCGATCCCGCGGCGCGGCGCTTCACCATCTTCGTCTTCATCTCCATGCTCGCCTACAGCGCGGCCGACCTGGTGCTGGAGCCCTTCGCGGGCGAGGTCTTCGCCCGCTCCATCGGGCAGTCCACGGCGCTGGCCGGGCTGCAGAATGGCGGCACGCTGGGCGGCATGGTGATCATGGCGGTGTTCGGCTCGGGCCTGTTCGGCCGGCGCCTTGCTTCGCTGCGCGGCTGGACGGTCTGGGGCTGCGTCGCTTCGGCGGCCGCGCTGGTCGCTCTCGCCTTCGCACCGCGCCTTGTTGCGCATGTGCCGCTGGAGGCGCTGTACGTGGCCCTTGGCCTGGCCAATGGCGCCTTCGCGGCGGCTGCGATCGCCTCGATGATGCAACTCGCCGGGGCCGCGCGCACCGGCACGCGCATGGGCCTCTGGGGTGCGGCGCAGGCCATCGCCTTCGCCCTCGGCGGCTTCGGCGGAACGGTTGTGTGTGACCTCGCGCGCTGGACCCTCGGCAGCGCCGAGCAGGCCTATGCGGCCGTCTTCCTGGGCGAGGCCGCGCTCTTTGTTCTCTCGGCGTTGATCGCCACCCGGCTGGCCGTGCCCCGGCTCGCCCAACTTCGCATGACCCCGATGAAGGAGGCCATTTCGTGAACCAAGACACATATGATGTGCTGGTCGTAGGCGGTGGCCCCTCGGGCGCCACGGCGGCGCATGACCTGGCGCGCGCCGGCAAGCGCGTGGCCATGCTCGACCGCGCGGGGCGCATCAAGCCCTGCGGCGGCGCCATCCCGCCGCGTGCCATCCGCGACTTCGCCATCCCCGACCACCTGATCGTCGCCAAGATCAACAACGCGCAGATCGTCTCGCCCAAGCGGCGCCGCGTGGACATGCCGGTCGAGAATGGCGGCTATGTCGGCATGGTGGATCGCTGCGAGTTCGACGAATGGCTGCGCGAGCGCGCGGCTGGGGCCGGCGCCGAATGGATCCGCGGCACCTCGCGCGATCTGGAGCGCGATCCGGACGGCACCGCCGTCATCACCTATGAGCCGAAAGGCGGCCATGGGCTGGAGCGCATCCGCGCGAAGATGGTCATCATCGCCAATGGCGCGCGCAGCGACCTGGCGATGCAGGCCATCCCCGGCCAGGGCCATCCGAAATGCGTCTTCGCCTATCACGAGATCGTGAAGGTGCCGGAAGGCGCGGCCTTCGACGGGCAGCGCTGCGACGTGATCTATGACGGGCGGACCTCGCCCGATTTCTACGCCTGGATCTTCCCGCATGGGGATACGGCCAGCATCGGCACGGGCAGCGCCAAGAAGGGCTTCTCGCTCCGCGGTGCCACCGCCGCCGTGCGCGAGGAGAACGGCCTGGCCGATGCCGAGACGCTGCGGCGGGAGGGCGCGCCCATCCCGATGAAACCCTTGAAGAAGTGGGACAACGGCCGAGATGTCGTGCTCGCGGGGGATAGTGCGGGGGTGGTCGCACCTGCCTCGGGCGAAGGGATCTACTACGCCATGCTGGGCGGGCGGCTCGCGGCCGAGGCCGTGCAGATGGCGCTGGCCACCAAGGATGCCACCGCCCTCAGGAGCGCCCGGAAGCGCTTCATGAAGGATCACGGCAAGGTCTTCATGGTCCTCGGGATCATGCAGTTTTTCTGGTACCGCAATGACTGGGTGCGGGAGCGTTTCGTGAAGATGTGCATGGACAAGGATGTCCAGCGCCTGACGTGGGAATCCTACATGAACAAGGAATTGGTCCGGAAGGACCCGATGGCCCACGTGAAGATCTTCTTCAAGGACATGGCCCACCTGCTTGGATTGGCGCGCGCATAATGGATCTCGCAAACCCCCACCACGCCCGGGCCCGCGCCAAGCGCCACCATGGGCCGACGCTGCCCATGAAGGTCGGCACGCGCGGCTCGCCGTTGGCACTTTACCAAACGCGCCACTTCCTGGACCTGATCCGCGCCGTCTGCCCCCTCCTGCGCGAGGTCGAGGCCTTCGAGGAGCATGAGATCAGCACCGCGGGGGACCGCGTGCAGGATCGCCGGCTGGCCGAGATCGGCGGCAAGGGCCTGTTCGCCAAGGAAATCCATGAGGCGCTGCTGGATGGCCGGGTGGATTTCGCCGTCCACTCCCTGAAGGACCTGGAGACGGAGCTGCCGCCGGGCGTGGTCCTGGCCTGCACCCTCAGGCGCGAAGACCCGCGCGATGCGATCGTGCTGGGCGATGTCTGCCACCGCAGCGCCTTCCGGGATCGCCGGGGCTTCACCAGCGCGGCCCACCACGCCACGACCGATCCCTTCGCCGCCTTGCCCAAGGGCGCCTTGGTCGGCACGGCATCGGTCCGCCGCCAGGCGCAGCTTCTCTATGCCCGGCCGGACCTGCGTTGCGAGGTGATTCGCGGCAATGTGCAGACCCGGCTCTCCCGCGTCGCGACCGGCGAGTTCGACGCCTCGCTCCTGGCGCTGGCCGGGCTGAAGCGCCTGGGCCTCGAGCATCACGCCGGCGTGGTGCTGGATGAGGATGACATGGTGCCGGCCGCCTGCCAGGGCATCATCGGCGTCACCGTCCGCGCCGATGATGTGGAGCTGCATGAACTGCTCTCGGCCATCTGCGACCCCTGCTCGCGCCCGGTCAGCCTGTGCGAGCGCGCCTTCCTGGGCGCGCTGGACGGCTCCTGCCGGACGCCGATCGGCGGGCATGCGACGCTGCTGGATGGCGGACAGATCCGGCTCACCGGCCTCATCGCGCGCGCCGATGGCAGCTTCATCCTCCGCCGGACGCTGACCGGCGATGCCTGCGAGGCCGAGCGCCTGGGCCGGGCTCTGGGTGAGGAAATGCTGGTGGATTCCCCGGCTGACGTCTTCGCCTGAGGCGTGCCAGACTGAACGCGTGACCCAGCGCGTCCTGATCATCGGGGCCGGCATTGCCGGCCTCACCTCCGCCGCCATGCTCGCCGCCCGCGGGCATGATGTGACCGTCCTCGAGCGCCAGGCCGCCCCTGGCGGCAAGATGCGCCACCTCGCCATTGGCGATGCGCGCATTGATGGCGGCCCCACCGTCTTCACCATGCGCTGGGTCTTCGACGAGATCTTCGCCGCCTGCGGCACCAGCCTCGCCGAGCATCTGACGCTCCAGCCCGTCGAGGTCCTGGCCCGCCACGCCTGGGATGGACGTCCGGGGCAGCTCGACCTGTTCGCCGACATCCAGCGCTCGGCGGAGGCCATCGGCGCCTTTGCTGGCCCGGCCGAGGCGCGGGGCTACCTCGCCTTCGTGGCCCGCGCAAAAAAGACCTTCGCGGCGCTGGATGCGCCTTTCATCCGTGCCTCGCGTCCCTCGCCCATGGCGCTGGTGGGGCGGGCGGGAATCGGCGGCATGGGGCGGCTGCTCGCGACCTCTCCCTTCACCTCGCTCTGGAACGCGCTCGGTGAGCATTTCCAGGATCCGCGCCTCCGGCAGCTGTTTGGGCGCTACGCCACCTATGTCGGCTCCTCGCCCTTCCTGGCGCCGGCGACGCTCATGCTCATCGCCCATGTCGAGCAGGAGGGCGTCTGGCTCGTCGAGGGCGGCATGCACCGCGTGGCCCGCGCCTTCGAAGCGCTGGCGACCGCCAGGGGCGCGCGCTTCCGCTACGGGGCGGACGTCACCGAGATCCTGGTGAAGGGCGGCCGGGCCGCGGGCGTGCGGCTTGCGGATGGCGAGGAGCTGGAGGCCGCGACGATCATCTCCAATGGCGATGTGTCGGCGCTTTCCGCAGGGCGCTTCGGCCGGGCGGCAGCGGGTGCCGTGGCGGCCGTCCCGCGCGCCAGCCGCTCGCTCTCGGCCGTCACCTGGGCCATGCATGCGCGGACCGAGGGCTTCCCCCTGGTGCGACACAATGTCTTCTTCTCAAGCGACTACAATCGCGAATTCGATGAGCTGACCCAGCAGGGGCGCCTGCCCTCCACGCCCACCGTCTATGTCTGCGCGCAGGATCGCGGCGATGACGATACGGCGCCGGGCGGGCCTGAGCGGCTGCTCTGCCTGATCAACGCGCCCGCCCGGGGCGATTACCGCCCCCTGCCCGCCTCCGCCCTGGCCGAGGCCGAATCGGCCAGCTTCGCGCTGCTCGCGCGCTGCGGGCTGAGGGTCGAACGCGACCCATCGCGCGAGATCATCACCACGCCGACCGGCTTCGACGCGCTCTTCCCCGCGACCGGCGGCGCGCTCTACGGCCAGGCCGTGCATGGCTGGTCCGCGACCTTCGCAAGGCCCGGCACGCAGACGAAGCTGCCAGGGCTCTACGTCGCGAGCGGCAGCGCGCATCCGGGGGCCGGCGTGCCGATGGCAGCCCTCTCTGGCCGGTTGGCGGCGCTGCGGGTCCTGGAAGGGCGCTGAGAGGGGAGCGTGGTGCTGTTGGGGAGGATTGAACTCCCGACCTCTCCCTTACCAAGGGAGTGCTCTACCACTGAGCTACAACAGCGTGCGCCGCGGTTCCTAGCCACGCGGCTGCCGGCTGACAACCCCAGGCCTGCGAAAATCCGTCACTCGGCCGCGCCACCCCGGTGATCGCCCCCGGGCGGCTCCTCCAGGCCTGGCGCGTTGGGCAGGAAGCGGGCAGCCGGCTTGGCGCAGGATGCCTCAGCCGGGCCTGCGTCGGAAGCGCCGGCCGAACTGCAGGATCGGCGCCGTCAACCACCATGGGGTGCCGCTGCGGATCTGTGCCAGTTCTGCCTCCAGCGCCGCCTTCTCGGCGGCGAGCCGGGCCATCCCGGCCTCCATCGCCAGCAGGCGGGCGTGCTGCTCCGCTGTCATCCGGCGCTGTTCGAGCATCTCCTGCCAGGCGCCTTGCCGCTCGGGCGGCGGGGGGCGCCGCAGCCGGCCCTCGGCCCGGCCCGCGCGCAGGTAGTGCAGCAGCGGATTGGCGTGGGCGCGCGCGACGTCCAGATAGGTCTCGAGGTACCAGGCCGTGCTGAAATCCGGCCCTGGATCATGGCCCGAGGTGGCGCCGTGGCGCAGGTAGTGCTCGGCCGGATGCGCGGCATCCAGCAGGACCTCCGGGTGATGCAACGCGTACCAGGCCCCGTTGAAGAGCGGCGATGCCGCGATCTCCTCGCCCTCGGGCGAGACCGGCTGGCGGGCGTGGAACTCGGCGAATGAAAGGTCAGGCCAGCGGGCGCGGGCTGGTCGGGTGGCCGCGGCCGCCGCCAAGGCCCGGACCGCCGCGGTCGCTTCCTCCTGCCCGATCTCGGCCACCCCGCCCCGCGAATGGCGCAACAGGCGCACCCAGGGCAATTCAGCTGCATAGAATCCCGTGTAAGGGCAGTACCGATCAAAGGGCGGCAGCCGGCCCAGCAGCACCATGCCGGGCACGCGCAAGGCATTGGCGAGGTGCGCGGGGCCGCTGTCCACGCCCAGGAAGATGGCAGCGCGGCGGATCACCTCGGCCGTCGCCAGCAAGGGCAGGCGGTTCACCAGGCTGATGCAGCCCGCGATGGGCGCGGGCAGGCGCGCCGCGTCTCCCGCCCCCACCTCCACCACCGCGAAGCCAAGATGCTCCCGCACGAAGCGCGCCAGCGCCTCCCACCGGGCATGCGGCCAGTCCTTGAGTGCCGAGTTGGAGACGCGGTGGATGACACAGAACCGCTCCGGCAGCCCAAGCGCATCCACCACCGCCACCTCCGCCGCGCCCAGGTGAAGCCGCGGCGCGGATGAGAGACGCGGCAGCCCCGCCCCCTCGCTGAAGGCTTCGAGCAGGGCGCCACGGTGGAAATAGGTGCGGATGTTGATGTCGGGGTCGCCCGTGGGCTTGGCCAGGACGAAGTCGCAGCGCGGGCAGGGCTTGTCGTTCACGTGCAGGTCGAAGACGCGGTCATGCGCGCCCGCTTCCCGCAGCGTCACCCAATCCCGCAGGCAATCCACGAGGATGGTCTCATCCACGGCGGGGTTCGCATCGACCAGGGCGCGATGGGCGCTGGCCACGGCCCAGGCGATCTCGCAGCCGGGGTGGCGGAGCTTCAGGTAGCGGGCCACGGGCTCGCAGGCGACGATGTCGCCCATATGCTCCAAGAGGCCCACGAGAATCTTCATGACGAACGCTAACCCGCCGTTCCGCGCCGGGTAAGCCGCGCTGGCCGGGCTGGCGGAAGCGGCCTAGTCTCAACCGCCGAAACATCGGGAGAAACGAACATGACCATCACCGTCCAAGCCATGCTGGCCGCCGCCAATGCCGCCGTCCCGCGCATCAGCGGGCCCGAGGCCGTCGCCCTCGCCAGCCGGCCGGATGTGCTCATCCTCGACGTCCGTGACGCGGCCGAGGTGAAGACCACCGGCAAGGCCAAGGGCGCTCTCGCCGTCTCGCGCGGGTTGTTGGAATTCCGTGCGGACCCCGAGGCGCCGACGCATGACGCGCAATTCGACCGTGCCAAGACCATCATCATCCACTGCGCTTCGGGCGGCCGCGCGGCACTCGCCGGGCAGACGCTGAAGGCGATGGGCTACACGGATGTGCGCAACCTCGGCGGCTTCAAGGACTGGGTGGAGGCGGGCGGCGAGGTCGAGCCCGGATGAGGCGCAAACTTGCCCATCCGCGGCCGCGCGTGTAAGCCCTGCCGCCTAAGATCAACCCCAGATAAATCAGCAGGTCCCCGCCCATGGCGAAGATGCAGGCCAACCAGATGCGTGCCGGCATGGTCATCGAATTCGAAGGCCAGCGCTACACCATCATCAAGCAGAACATCATGATCCCGGGCAAGGGCAACGCGATCATCCAGGTGGACATGCGCAATATCAAGACGGGGTCCAAGAAGGACCAGCGTTGGCGCACCGCCGACGTCGTCGAGCGCCTGACCACCGAGGACAAGGAATTCACCTATTCCTACGCCGATGGGGACAACCTCGTCCTCATGGATCCCGAGACCTATGAGCAGACGCAGGTGCCGTCCGCCATCCTGGGCGACCGCCTGGCCTTCCTGCAGGAAAACATGACCGTCAACGTCCGCCTGATCGAGGGCGACCCGGTGGCGATGGACCTTCCCGAGACGGTCACGCTCGAAATCGCCGAGGCCGATCCGGTGGTGAAGGGGCAGACCGCCTCCTCCTCCTACAAGCCCGCGCTGCTCGTGAACGGCGTGAAGACCATGGTGCCGCCCTTCATCACGGCCGGTGAGCGGATCGTGGTGCGCACCGAGGATGCCAGCTACGTGGAGCGGGCCAAGAACAACTAAGGGGCTTCGCCCCTTGACCCCACCAGGGACCCAGGTCCCTGGACCCAGATTTGTCGGAGGTGCAGGAACCTGAGGTTCCTGCCGGGGTCCAGGGGCAGCGCCCCTGGCCTTCAAAGGAAACACCATGTCGGGCTCGTCCCCTCGCCTCTCCCCCGCCCTCAACGTCGTCGTCTCCGCCGTCCGCAAGGCCGGCCGGCGGCTGCTGCGTGATTTCGGCGAGGTCGAGCAGCTCCAGGTCTCGATGAAGGGCCCGGGCGATTTCGTCAGCCAGGCCGACCTCCGCGCCGAGCAGACCCTGCGCGAGGACCTCACCAAGGCCCGCCCCGGCTTCGCCTTCCTCATGGAGGAAAGCGGCGCGCATGGCGATGCCGATTGGGAGTGGCGCTGGGTGGTGGACCCGCTGGACGGGACCACGAACTTCCTGCACGGCATTCCCCACTGGGCGATCAGCGTCGGCATCGAGAAGCGCATCGCCGAGGACAAGACGGAGGTGATGGCCGGCGTGGTCTACAACCCCGCCTCGGACGAGCTGTTCTGGGCCGAGAAGGGCATGGGCGCCTTCCTGAACGACAAGCGCCTGCGCGTCTCCGGTCGGCGTGAGATGCGCGAGGCGCTGTTCGCCACCGGCATCCCCTTCGCCGCCACGCCGCGCAAGGCGGAATTCGCCCATGCGCTGGTGCGGCTGATGCCGCAGGTTTCCGGCATCCGACGCTTCGGGTCTGCCGCGCTCGACCTCGCCTGGACGGCAGCGGGCCGTTACGATGGCTATTGGGAGCTCGGCCTGAACAAGTGGGACATCGCGGCGGGCCTTGTGATCCTGCGTGAGGCGGGCGGCATCGTCACCGCGCCCGATGGCGGCGACCCCTATGCCGAGGGCCATGTGGTGGCCGGCAACCAGCATCTGCACGGCAAGCTGCGCGATGCGGTGGTCGAGAGCATCGCGGCCGCCGCCAAAGGTCGCGCCGAGGCCGGCTGATGGGGCCCCGGCGGCTTCTCCTGGCGCTGCTTCTGCCGCTGCCCGCGCTGGCGCAGCCGCTCGGCACGCCGGCCCCGCCGCCGGTGGCCCTTCCGCCCATGCCGCGCCTGCGTCTGGCGCCCGGCATCACCGAATTGCCGCAAGGCGCCTGGCGCGTCACCTTCGCCCCCGAGCGGGACACGCTGGAGCCTGCGCAGCAAGCGGCACTCGGGCGGCTGGGCGCGGCGCTCAACACCAGCAGCATGGGCCGCATCCTGCTGAACAGCGAGGCGAGCGCCGGCGAAGACCTCTCGACGCATCGCCGCCTCAGCCTGGCCCGCGCACGGGCGGTGAAGGCCGCGCTGGTGGCTGGCGGCTTGGCCGAGACGCGGGTGGATATCCGCGCTCTGGGCCGCACCGAGAACCACCGCGACGTCGTGGATGTGCTGAGCCCGACGGCGCCGCGCTGATCTGCCTCCCCCCGATTGAACGCGTGGCGCGGGGCGGCTAAGCCCGCCCGATGAGCCAGACCCGCGCCAATTTCCACACACCCCGCCACGCGCTGCTGCGCGCCAAGATCACCCGCATTCGCCGGCAGGACACCGACAGCGCCACCTTCCGCCGCGTGCTGGCCGAGATCGGCGCCATCCTGGCGAGCGAAGCCCTGCGCGACCTGCCCGAGACCACCGCCACCATCGAGACGCCGGTGAGCCGGATGGAAGCGCCGGTGCTGACGCAGATGGAGCCCTGCCTCGTCGCCATCCTGCGCGCGGGGCTGGGGCTGCTGGACGGGGCGCGGATGGTCCTGCCGGACGCGCCGGTCGGCCATCTGGGCCTGGTACGGGATGAGCAGACGCTGCTGCCCAGCGAATATGTGGTGCGCCTGCCCAAGGATTTGGCGCGCCGCGGCGCCCTGGTGCTGGACCCGATGCTGGCGACCGGCGGCTCCGCCGTGCAGGCCATTCATCGGGTGAAGCAGGCCGGCGCGAGGGTGGTCCGCTTCGCCTGCGTGGTGGCGGCGCCGGAGGGTGTCGCGGCACTCCAGGCGGCGCATCCGGATGTGGCGATCCTCGCGGGTGCCTTGGATGAGCGGCTGAACGAGCATGGGTATATCGTGCCGGGGCTGGGGGATGCGGGGGACCGGTGTTTCGGGACGGATTAGCCCGCTTGGTTCCGGTGCTGAGGACCGCGCGCCTGACCCTGCGCGGCTTCGTCGAAGCAGATCTGGACGCGTTTGCCGCCATGCAGGCCGATCCGGCGGTGATGCAATATCTGGGCACGGGCCAGACGCGCAGCCGCGACGAAACCTGGCACAGCATGGCCGTCTTCATGGGGCAGTGGGCCCTGCGCGGCCACGGGATCTGGGCGCTGGAGCATCAGGGCCGCTTCATCGGCCGTGTCGGCATCCTCAACCCCGAGGGCTGGCCAGCGCCAGAACTGGCCTATGCGCTGGCGCGCGACGCCTGGGGCCAGGGGCTGGCACGGGAGGCCGCTGCGGCAGCCCTGGCCTGGGGCCGGGCAACCCTGCCGGGACAGGCCATCGTGAGCTTCATTCGCCCGGCCAACCTCGCGTCACGCTGGCTGGCGGCGCGGCTGGGCGGGGTGCTGGCCGCCGAGCTTGAATTGCTGGGCGCGCCCGCCGAGCGATGGGACTACCCTCAATAGGGCACCTTGTCCGGCTTCGCCTCCCAGAGGCGAAACGCCTCCAGCGCCTCTCCCGCCAGCAATCGCCGGATCGGCAGGGCGCGAGCCTCCAGCGGCCGCGCCACCTCGTCATAGATCGCGGCGTCATCGAAGCCGATCGCGGCCGCATCCACACGGTCATTGCCATAGACGATCTCGCCGATGCGCGCCCACCAGGTGGCGGCGAGGCACATCGGGCAGGGCTCGCAGCTCGTGTAGAGCACCGCCCCGCTCAGATCATGCGTGCCAAGTGCCGCGCAGGCGGCACGGATCGCCACCACCTCGGCGTGTTGCGTCGGATCGCGCCCCGGGACGACGTTGTTGCGCCCCTCGCCGATGATCACGCCATCCTTCGCCACCACCGCGCCGAAGGGGCCGCCGCCCTCAGCGACACCTTCACAGGCCAGCGCGAAGGCCCGGCGTAGGAACATCTCTTCCATGGCATCCCCTGCTGCCGGTAAGCTGTGGGGATGACATTGCCAGCGCTGTCCATCCTCGATCAATCCACCATCGTCTCCGGCCGCGGCCCGGCGGAAGCGATCCAGGAGAGCCTCGCCATCGCGCAGCTGGCCGACCGGCTCGGCTATGCCCGCTACTGGCTCGCCGAGCACCACAACAGCCAGAGCCATGCGGGCAGCGCGCCGGAAATCCTGATCAGCGCCATCGCCGCCACCACCAGGCGAATCCGCGTAGGCAGCGCCGGCGTCATGCTGCCGCATTACGCGGCACTGAAGGTGGCGGAGCAGTTCCGCGCGCTGGAAGCCATCGCGCCCGGCCGCATTGACCTGGGCCTCGGCCGCGCGCCCGGCAGCGATGGCCGCACCGCCTATGCGCTCAACCCCAATGCGGCGAGCGCGGCCGACCACTTCCCGGCGCAGCTGCGTGACCTGCTGGGCTGGCTGGGCGACGGCCTGCCCGAGAACCACCCCTTCCGCGAGGTGCGCGCCAGCCCCGAAGTCAGCACAGCGCCCGAGGTCTGGGTGCTGGGCTCCAGCGATTATGGCGCGCAGGTCGCAGCCTTTTTTGGCCTGCCCTATTGCTACGCCCACTTCATCACCGACGGCCGAGGTGCGGCCGAGGCGTTGCACATGTACCGCGAGGGCTATCGCGAGATGCGCGGCCAGCCGGCGCACGCCGCCATCGCCGTCTATGCGCTGGCGGCCGACACGGTGGAGGAGGCCGAGCGCCTCTTTCTCCCCCGCGCCCTGTGGCGCCTGCATCGTGACCGCGGGAGCTTCCCGCCCTTCCCCACCGCCGACGAAGCGGCCAGACACCCCTATTCCGAGGCGGAGCGCGCGCGCATCGCCCGCATGCGCGAGAACGCCATCATCGGCACCGGTGCGCAAGTGCGGGACCGTCTGGCCGCGCTGACCTCGGAGCTCGGTGTTCAGGAGGTCGCGATCCTCACCCCCTGCCATGATGCCGGCGCCCGCGCCCGCAGCGTGACCCTGCTGGCCGAGGCCTTCGGGCTCCGCCAGCCCATGCCGCTCGCCGCGGAGTAGCGGGCCGGGTTGACGCTGCCGCCCTGCGGGTGGACCGTCGCCTCGTAACGATCAGGTTCCACGCGACTCCCCATGGCTGCCCCGACCAGCGCGCCCAGCGCCGCCCAATCCTTCCCCGACCGGATGCGCAGCCTGGCCCCTGGCCTCGGCGTCTGCCTGGCCATTGCGGCCATCGCCATCATCATCCGCAACATGACCGGCATCGCGGCACTCAACCCCGTGGTGGTGGCGCTGGTGCTTGGCGTGGGGCTCGGCGTCGTGATCGGGCGGCCCGGGGCACTCAAGCCTGGCATCAGCTACGCGGTGCGGCCGGTGCTGCGCGCGGCCATCGTGCTGCTGGGCTTCCAGGTGACGCTCGGCATGCTGGCCTCGCTCGGCCTGGGCGCGCTGGTGCTGGCCTTCCTGGTGGTGGGGCTGACGCTGCCCTTCACCATCTGGCTCGGCCGCGTGATGGGCGTGGACCCGAAGCTCTCCCTGCTGATCGGCACCGGCACCGCGATTTGCGGCGCTTCCGCCATCGTCGCCGCCAACCAGGTGGCGCGGGGCAAGGATGAGGATGTGACCTATGCGCTCGCCGTCATCACGCTCTGCGGGACGGTCGCGCTGATCACCTTCCCCTATCTGGGTGATTTGATGGGGATGTCGGCCAACACCTACGGCCTCTGGGCCGGGGCCGCGATCCATGAGGTGGTGCAGGCCGTGGGGGCCGCCGCCGCCGGCGGGCCGGAGGCCGCGCAGACGGGCACGGTCATGAAGCTGGCGCGCGTCTTCCTGCTCGCACCCGCCGTGGTCGCACTCGGCTGGTGGGTGGCGCGCAGCCACCTGGCCGAGGGCGGGCACGCCAAGGCGCCGGTGCCCTGGTTCGCCTTCGGCTTCCTGGCGCTGGTGGTCATCGGCAGCACGGGCCTTGTGCCGACATTCGTGGTGGACGCCTCGCGCTTCGTGGTGCCCATCATGCTGGCGGCCTCGGTCGCGGCCCTCGGCCTGCAGACGGATCTGCGCGCGCTGCATGCGCGCGGCGCCGCGCCGCTGCTGCTGGGTGTGGCCAGCACGCTCTTCATCACGCTGCTGGCCCTGGTCGGCGTGGCCGTGATCTGAGTCACTTCAGGGGTTCGGGCGTGCCGGGCTCCAGATAGGCCTGCACATAGAGCAGGTGCGTCAGCGTGATCGCGACGGCCACCAGCGGCGTCGCCAGCGCGAGGCCGAGCAGCCCCGAGACGCCCGCCATCAGCAATTGCGCCGCCAGGATCAGGGCCGGCGGCAGCGCGATGCTGCGGCTCTGGATGAGCGGGGTGGTCACATTGCCCTCGATCACCTGCACCAGGATGTAGAGCGCCACGACATAAACCGCGAGGATGGGGCTTTCGGCGAGCGCCAGCAGCACGGCCGGTGCCGCCGCCAGGATGGGGCCGAGATTGGGGATGAAGCTCAGCAGCGCCACGATCACGCCCAGCACCACCGCGAGCTTCACGCCCAGGAGCCATAGACCGATGGTGGTCAGCACGCCGATCACCGTCATGGCCAGCAGCTGCGCGACCAGCCAGCCGCGCAGCGTCTCGGTCACCTCATCCAGCACGCGGCCCGCGCGATGCCGGTCCTCGGGGGCGAGGAGCAGGACGAAGCCGGCCCGGTAGGTCGCGGGCTCGGCTGCCAGGAAGATCGCGATGACGCCGATGATGGCGAGGTCCACCATGGCGCCGAAGCCCGACGCAAGGACGGAGGTGGCCCGCCCGGCCAGCGCCCCGCCCGAGCCCGTGCTGACCACGGTTTCGGGCGAGAATTGTTCGAGCAGCCCAGGCCCCCAGCTCTGCGCCGCCACGCGTGCGCGGAGCGCGTCGAGCGCGATCGGCAATTGCCGCCAAAGCTCCACCGCCTGCTCGGCCAGGACCGGGGCGGCCACCAGCACCAGCAGCGCAAAGCCGGCCACGAGGGCAAGCACGAAGATCGCCAGCGCATAGCCGCGGCCGATGCCCGTCCAGCGGGCCAGCGCCTCGCTGCCGCCATGCAGCAGGATGGCGAGGAGGATGGAGGCGAAGATAATAAGCCCCACATCCACGGCGTAGACCGCGATGAGAAGAAAGGCCGCCGCCAGCACGAGGCCAGCGACGATCCTGCGAGAGACGGCCGAGTTCAAGCTCATGCGCACCGAACGCCGGGAAAGGCGCCCGCGTTGCACGGGCGGGCGCCTCAGCAGCGGATGGCGTCGAACCGGCGCGTGGGTGCCACGAATTCCTCCTGCGCCGCCACCGTCAGCAATTCGCGTGAGCCCGCCTCGGCCGTGCGGCGCAGCACGCCGAAGACCGAGGATGCGGCGGCCGCGAGCGCCGCGCCCGCATCGCCCGCGCGCAGCCGGTGCAGCAGGAACAGCGCCGCGATGGCATCGCCCGCGCCATTCACGCTGATCGGCAGCAGCGGCGTCGTTACCCGCCAGAAGCGCCCGCCCTCGGCCGCCAGCATGCCGATCGTGCCTTCGGGCATGTCGGGCAGGTCCAGGCTCGTCAGCAGCACGCAGCGCGGGCCCATGGCTTGCAAGCGCGTGACGGCCGCCTCGGCCGAGGCGAGGTCGGTCACCTTCATCCCTGTCAGCCATTCCAGCTCGAAGCGGTTGGGGGTGGCGATATCGGCCATCGGGATGGCGCGGTCTCGGAAGAATTCGGGGATGCCCGGGCGGACATAGATGCCGCGCCCGTCATCGCCCAGCACCGGGTCGCAGCACCAGAGTGCGGCGGGGTTGGCCGCCTTCACCTGGCCCACGGCATCGAGGATCGCCTCGCCGATCGCGGCATCGCCCATATAGCCGGTCAGAACGGCGTCACAGGTCGGCAGCGCGCCGCGCTCGGCGATGCCCCGCACGCAGTCGCGGATCAGCTCCGCGCCGAAGACCTGGCCGCGCCAGGCGCCATAGCCGGTATGGTTGCTGAACTGCACGGTGTTGATGGCCCAGACCTCGGCGCCCAGCCGCTGCAAGGGAAACATCGCGGAGGCATTGCCGACATGGCCATAGGCCACCCAGGACTGGATCGAGAGGATGTTCATCGTGGCCCAGGCATAAGCCCTCCCTGCGGCCTTGCAAGCCGGGCGCGGCGGATGCGAGGCTGCCGCATCCCGATGGAGGTCCGCCCATGCTCCGCTTCATCCTTGCCGCATTGCTTGTACCTGGCATCGCCCTCGCCCAGGCCTGGCCCGAACGCCCCGTCCGCATCATCGTCCCCTTCCCGCCCGGTGGCGGCACCGAGGCCGTGGCCCGGCTGGTGGCGGCGCATTACCAGGAGGCGTTCGGCCAGCCCTTCGTGGTGGAAAGCCGCTCCGGCGCCTCGGGCATGCTGGGCACGGAGCTGGTCGCGCGCGCCGCCCCCGATGGCTACACCCTCTCGATGACCGCGAGTGGCCCGCTCTCCATCCTGCCGCAGATGCTCCAGGCCGGGTATGACCCGATCCGCAGCTTCGAGCATGTGCTGCTGCCCTCGGTCACGCCCCTGATGATGGTGGTGCCGACCAACCGTCCGCCCAACACCATGCAGGAATTCGTGGCCTGGGCCGGGACGCGGCGCGGGCAGATCAATTACTGCTCGATCGGCGTCGCCTCGCCCTCGCATCTCTCGGGCGAGATGTTCGCCCGCGCCATGAATGTCGAGATGACGCATATCCCGCATCGCGGTTCCGGCCCTGCCCTGCTGGACACGATGGCCGGCCATTGCGACGTGCTGTTCGACAGCTCCTCCTCCTCCGGGCCGCATATCCGGGGCGGGCGGCTGAAGGCCCTGGCCATCACCACGCCCACGCGCCACCCCTCCTGGCCTGAGCTGCCGACCATGGCCGAGCAGGGGGCCACGGGCTACGCCTCGCAGACCTGGTCGGCGCTGGTCGCACCCGCCGGCACGCCGCCCGCCATCATCGAGCGCCTGAACGTCGAGGGCCGCCGCTTCGCGACCAGCCCGCGCGAGCGGGAGCGCATCGTGACGCAAGGCGGCGTGGTGGTGGACATGTCGCCCCAGCAATTCCGTGAATTCCTCCAGACCGAGATCGCCGCCTGGGGCCAGGTCATCCGTGCCGGGAACATCCGCGCCGAATGAACCTGGATGATGAGTTCTTTCTCGTTGCGCGCATCTTCCTCGCGGGGCTCTGTTTCTACGCTGCCCTGATCGGCTGGCGGATGGGGATGGGCTACACCAACCACCCCGACCGCCGCTTCCGCGGCCTGGTGGGTGCGGCGCTGATGGTGCTGGTGGGCCTGCTGCATCTGGGCTCGGGCCTGGATGAGGGCATCCGCAAGGCGGGCCTGCGCGTCGAGATGATCAACTGGGTCTGGCTCGCGGTGGATTTCCTGGTGCCGCTGTTCTTCCTGCGCATGGCGCATGCCTTCGCCGCGCGGGATCGCCTGGAGGCGGAGCTGGCCGATGCGGCCGAGCATGACCCGCTGACCGGCCTGCCCAACCGCATGGGCTTCGCCCGCCTGGCCGAGGCCGCGCTCTCGCGCGCGGCCCGGAAGGGCCAGCCCAGCTGTGCCGTGATGCTCGACATTGATCACTTCAAGGCGGTGAATGACGGCTGGGGCCATGGCGCGGGCGACATCCTGCTGAAGGGCGTCGCCACTGCCGCGCGGGGCGCGATCCGCCGCGAGGATGCGCTGGGCCGCGTGGGTGGCGAGGAATTCGCGATGGTGCTGCCCGGCCTCTCGCCCGAGGAGGCGCTGCCGCTGGTGAACCGCCTGCGCGAGGCGATCACGGAGGCCGTGCCGCATCCTGGCGCGCCGGAGCGCGTGCTGACGCTCTCGGCCGGGATCGCGGCCATCGAGAGTTCGGACGTGCTGGCGCTGGAGCGCGGCTTCCAGGCGGCGGACCAGGCGCTTTATGCGGCGAAGGAAGGCGGGCGAAACCAGGCCCGCATTTCGGGTTAGGGCATTTCGCCCCGCGCCATCCGCGCTTCGATCTCCTGCACGGCGCGCGGCAGGTCGGCGATGGAATCCACCACGACATGCGCGCCGGAAGCCAGCAATTCCGCCGTGGCGCGCGCGCGCATCCGGCCCTTCTGCGCCTCGCCCGCCACCGCCATCTCCGCCTCGGAAAGGCCCGCGATATTGCCGGAGAGCGCGAAGCCCACGGCCCAGGCGCCGGCATTGCGCGCCTCGCCGAGGCCGGGGGGCGTGTCGTCGCATTTCACGACGGTGTGGGCGGGCCAGATGCCCATCTTCGCCATGGCGTACCACATCTGCAAAGGCGCGGGCCGGCCCGCCGCGAGGTCACCCGCGCAGACCATCACCTCGGGTGAAAAACCCTGCGCGGCGGCGAGTGGCGCCAACTCCTCCATGATCGGCCGCGTGTAGCCGGTGGTGGAGCCGATGCGGATGCCGCGCGCCTGGCACCAGGCCAAGGTCTCGGTCGTGCCAGCGATCAGGGTGGAATGCTCGGGCGTCTTCACCGCGGCGACGTTGAGCGGCTCGAAGACGGCAAAGATCGCCTCCATGTCGGCCTCGTTGAAGTCGTGGCCGTGCTGCGCGCGCCAGGCCTGGTTCACGGCCGCACCGACGAGGCGGATATGGTCGCGCTTGGCCATGCCCATGGGGCCGCGCGCATCCTCGATGCTGATCGCCACGCCGAAATGCGCGAAGGCCTTCACGAAGGCCGCCATGGGCGCGCGGCTGCCATGGTCGAGCACGGTGCCCGCCCAGTCGAAGATCACGGCCTGGATCATTGGGGGAGCTCCATCTGCATCAAATCGGCCAGAACCTCCTCGGCGAGGCCGAAGGCGGTGGAGGCCCCGGTGCCGGAGGTGACGGAGACAAGCCGCACGCCGGGCATCGGCGCCTCGAAGAAGACATCCTCCGGGCCCGAGGGATAGACGCCGATCCAGCGTTCCGTCACCGGCGGCGGCGCACCCAGCACGGCCTGGAATTCCTCCAGGATGAGCGCATCCACGGCTTCCGGCTGGAAGGGGTCGGGGGTCGCCGCATAGTGGTGGCTGTCGCCCACGACGAGGCTGCCATCGGCCGATTGCACGGTGATGAGGTGCACGCCGTGCTCCAGCTGCGGCTTCTGCTCCAGTTCCAGCCGCGCGCGCAGCGCGGGGAGCGAGGGCGCGCCGTGATAGCCGCGATAGCGATGCAGCCCGAGGTCGCTCATCACGGGTGCCGGCAGCCGCCAGCCGGGATCGGCGAGGCGCAGCATGTGCAGCTTGCAGAGCGTGGTGCCGCGCGCGGCGAAGGCCTCGGGGAAGAGCGAGGTGAGGTCGGTACCCGGGCAGACCACGATATGCGGCGCGGTGAAGCTGCCTTGCGGCGTGTGGACCGCGCCCGTCTCCACGGCCAGCGCGGCGCATTGCGGGAAGAGGGCCACGCCATGCCGCTCGGCCAGCCAGGCGCGCAGGCGGGGCAGTGCCTCGCGGCTTTCCACGCGGAGTTCGTGCGGCGAATGCAGCGCGCCCACGAGGCCGGGCGCGAGGGGCTCGGGGATCTCGCCGGGGCGGAGGATGCGGCAGCCCTCGCCCATGGGGCCTGCCGCGAATTCCTCGATCACGGCCAGCGCCTCGGCCCGGCGCGCGGCCATGAGCAGGCCGCGTTGCAGGACGGGGATGCCGGCCTCCTCCGCGACACCGGCCCAGACCTCCCGCGCGCGGCGGGCGCGGCGCCAGGTGTGGGGCCAGCCCTGGCCGGTGATGGTGACAAAGCCGAAATTGCGGATGGAGGCGCCATTGGGCTGCGCGTCACGGTCCAGCACCGCCACGCGATGCCCGGCACGTGCGGCGGCGAGCGCATGGGCGAGGCCTACGATGCCGTGGCCGATGACGATCAGGTCGTAGCTGCGTTCCAATCAGGGTCTCCTCTTGAGGGGCTTTGCCCCTCAAACACCCCAGCAAGAACCTTAGGTTCTTGCATCTCCGACAAATGGTGGTGCAGGAGGCTGGCCTCCTGCTGGGGGAGCGCGAGGGGGCAAAGCCCCCTCGCCTCAGGGCCGCTTCGCCCGCGCCCCGTTTTCCTTCTCCACCGCATGCCCCGCCGCCAGCACCAGCCCATCCTGCCACGGCTTGCCGATGATCTGCGCCGCCACCGGCAGCCCGCCTTCGCCGAAGCCCGTGCAGATGGTCAGCGCCGGCCAGCCCAGCAGGTTGAAGGCGATGGTGAAGTTGGGCTTCTCCAGGCTCATCCACTTGGACACGTCCTGGATCTTCGGCGCCTCGCCCGGGGCGGCCGCGGTCAGCAGCAGGTCCACATCGGCGCTGGCCGCGAAGCTGCGCGCGATGAGGTCGCGCCGCTGGCGCTGCGCCTGGATGTAGTCGCCCGCCGAGAGCAGGCCGCCCAGCGCCAGGCGGGCGCGCAGGAACTCGCCGTATTTCAGCGGCTGGCTGCGCATCCATTCCTCATGCACCGCCCAGGCCTCGCCCGAGAGCGTGACCCAGCCGGCCGCGTTGAACTCCTGCAGCGAGGGCAGCGTGACGTCCACGACCGTCGCACCCAGCCGACGCAGGATTTCGGCGGTCTCCTCGATGCCCTTCAGCGTCGCGGGGCTGACGGGATTATCCACTTCATGCATGTGGCGGATCAGGCCGACGCGGCGGCCGCGCATATCCTGGTTCAGGTCGAAGCGGGGCGCCGGGCGGTCGGCGCTGCCGGGGTCGCTCGGATCATGGCCGGCCATGGCTTCGAGGAGGATGGCGCAATCCTCTGACGTCCAGGCCATGGGGCCGGCATGGTCCAGCGTCTGCGCCAGCGGATAGATGCCGGTGCGCGAGCAGAGGCCATAGGTCGGCTTGATGCCGGCAATGCCGCAGAGCGCGGCCGGCCCGCGGATGGAGCCGCCCGTGTCCGACCCGGTGCCGCCCAGGATCAGCCCCGCCGCCACGGCAGCACCCGTGCCGGAGGAGGAACCGGCGGTGAAGCACTCGGTGTCCCAGGGGTTGCGCGCGGGCGGCCAGGGCAGGTCGAAGCTCGGCCCACCAAAGGCGAATTCATGGGTGGCGAGCTTGCCCATCAGCACCACGCCCGCGTCCCGCAACTTGGCGACGGTGACGGCGTCCTGCTCGGGGATGTTCTCCAGCAGCTGGGCGGAATGGCAGGTCGTGCGGATGCCCGCCGTCGAATAGATGTCCTTGTGGCCGATGGGAATGCCGTCGAGCTTGCCCTTCAGCGTCCCGGCCATCTGCCGCGCCTCGGCCGCCTTGGCGTCGGCCGCCGCGCGCTCGGGCGTCTCCAGGATGAAGGCGTGCAGCGCCGAGTTCTGAGCGGCGATGCGGGCTTCGCATTCGCGCATGAGTTCAACGGGCGAGAGCTTCTTGGCGGCGATGAGGGCGGAGGCCTCGGCGATGGTCGGGATCATCGCCTATTTCTCCGTCGAGAAGGTAAAGCCCGGCTCGGCCGCCAGCTTGGGCGCGGGGGCCCGCAGCATGTCCAGCATGCCCTGGAGCTTCGCGTGGGCGTGGCGCAGATCCTCCACCTCGGCGGCCGGGAGGGTGATGCCCGCCTGGGCCATCAGGGTCGCGAAAGCGGCGGGGGGCAGCGGATCGGGCATCGGCTCATCTTTCTGTTGCAGGGCAGCATAGATTGCCATGCTTGCGGGGCATGCGAAGCGGGGGCTAGCCTTCCCATCAAGAAATAATTCGAGGGAGTGACGCGGCATGAAGGTTGGCGACGCCATCGCGGAAATCATGAAGCGCGAGGGGATCGAGGTGCTCACCGGCTATCCGGTGAACCACATGATCGAGCATTGCGCGGCCATCGACATCCGCCCCGTCATGGTCCGGCAGGAGCGCATCGGGCTGCACATGGCGGATGCCATCAGCCGCGTCACCTCGGCGCGCAAGCTCGGCGCCTTCTGCATGCAGCACGGGCCAGGCGCAGAGAACGCCTATGGCGGCGTCGCGCAGTGTTTTGGCGAGAGCGTGCCCGTGCTGGTCCTGCCGATGGGTTATCCCCGCCGCATCGCGCATGTGCCGCCCAACTACAACAGCACCGTGCAGATGAAGGGCATCACCAAATCCACCGAGGCGGTGATGAGCGCCGCCGAGGTGCCCAACATCATGCGCCGCGCCTTCGCCCGCCTGCGCAATGGCCGTGGCGGGCCCGTGCTGGTCGAAATCCCGACCGACATGTTCCAGGAGGAGATGCCGGAGAACTGGAGCTACACGCCCGTCCTCGCCGTGCGCTCCGCACCCGATCCGACGGATGTGAAGCGTGCGGCGGAAATGCTGGTGAACGCGAAGCGCCCGGTGATCTATGCCGGCACCGGCATCCATTGGGCCCAGGCCTGGCCGCAGCTGCGCGAGCTGGCCGAGCTTCTGGCCGCACCCGTCACCACCAGCCTCGGCGGCAAATCCTCCTTCCCCGAGGATCACGCGCTGGCGCTGGGCTCGGGTGGCCTCGCCATGCCGCATCCGGTGCGGAAATTCCTGGATGATGCGGATGTGGTCTTCGGCGTCGGCTGTTCCTTCACCGAGACCAATTTCGGCATCAAGATGCCATCTGGTCCCAAGTACATCCACGCGACGCTGGACCCCGACCATCTCGACAAGGACATCCGCTGCGACATCGGCCTGCTGGGCGATGCGCAGCTGGTGTTGCAGGCCCTGCTGGATGAGCTGCGCGGCCATATCAGGACGGCGCGCCCGCATGCGCCCGTCCAGGCCGCGATCGAGGCGCTGCGCGCGCCCTGGCTCGCCAAATGGGCGGAGAAGCGCGACAGCAACGACGCGCCGCTCAACCCCTATCGCGTGCTGCGCGACCTCTGGCGCACGGTGGATCCGGACCAGACCATCATCACGCATGATGCGGGCTCGCCACGCGATCAGCTCTCGCCCTTCTGGATCAGCCGCACGCCGCTGTCCTATCTGGGCTGGGGGAAGACGACGCAGCTGGGCTATGGCCTCGGCCTCGCCATGGGTGCGAAGCTCGCGGCCCCTGACAAGCTCTGCATCAATGTCTGGGGCGATGCCGCCATCGGCTTCACGGGGATGGATTTCGAGACGGCGGTGCGCGAGCGCATCCCCATCCTCTCCATCCTGCTGAACAATTTCTCGATGGCGATCGAGCTGAAGATCATGGCGCTCAGCACCGAGAAATACCGCACCACCGACATCAGCGGAAACTACGCCGAGATGGCGAAGGCCTTCGGCGGCTATGGCGAGCGCGTGCTGACGCCGGACCAGATCGTGCCCGCCATCCAGCGCGGCATCGCGCAGACGAAGAACGGCGTGCCGGCGCTGCTCGAATTCATCACCTCGAAGGAAACGCAGGTGTCGCGGTTTTGATCCAGCACGGGGCTGCGCTGCGGCAACGGTCCCCGCGAGGAGGACCGTTGCCTGTGACGGACGCCTCAGGCGGCCGCTTTGTCCGCCGGCTTGCCAGCGCGACGGCCGCGAAGCGCGGCGAGCCCGAGCAGGCCCGCACCGAACAGCGCGATGCTCGCGGGCTCCGGCACGGCGACCGTCAGCACGGAGGGCGCACCATTCTGACGACCGAAATACAGGGTCGTGTCACCCGTGTTGCTGAGCAGCACGGTCTCGGTGATCACGGAGGTCGGCCCGGCCGTCGTGCTGCCGATGCGAACGCCACCCTGGAAGACGCTCACGCCGTCATCATGGGTGATCTCAAGCAGGGTGCCGGCCGCGAGCACGCCGAGGCCGATGGTGTAAAGCGAACCATACTGGTAGTTGGCCGCGCTGCCGCTGGAGCCCAGGAAATTGGCGAGCGTGGTGAAGTTGGCGCCCGCGGGGCCCGGCAAGGTGCCCGCGCCGGAATAGTTCATGATCGCGCCGGCATTGGCCCCGAAGAAGGTCGAGTTCAGGTCCCCGGTGTTGGAGTTGTTCTGCGGCGGGCCGACATTGAAGGACAGCGGGCCGTTATAGTCGAAGGTCGCCGTGATGGCGCCGGCGGCGTTGAAGCCGGTGGCGGGGTTCGCGGCATCGAACTGCACGCCACCCTGATTGGCGGTCTGCACCGTGAAGCTGAAGGTCGGCCCGGCCACTGCGCCGGTGCTCAGCGTGGCCACCAGTGCGCAGGTCGCGCCACCCATCATCAAGAGTCGCTTGAACGTCGAAAACATCTTGGTCTCTCCTCTGCAGCGCACGGGATGTGCCGCCGCGAGGGTCCAGGAGCAAAAACTATGCCTGGCTTTTTGATTAGTTTTTCCAAGGGGATATTGCGTGGGCCTTCTTTCGGCGCCCGCGACTGTCAGGTTTCCCGACAAGCGGCCCCTGGCCTGCGCTCCCATCCCCACAACAACCCGAGGTAACGCGGCCCCCATGGCAACCGTTCAGATCGACAAGGTGCGGTAGAGCTTCGGCAGCACATCCGTCCTGCACGGCGGTTCGGTGGATATCGAGGATGGCGAGTTCGTCGTCCTCGTCGGCCCCTCCGGCTGCGGCAAATCCACGCTGCTACGCATGCTGGCCGGCCTCGAGAACATCACGGGCGGCGAGATTTCCATCGGCGGGCGCGTCGTGAACAACGTGCCGCCGAAGGATCGGGACATCGCGATGGTGTTCCAGAACTACGCGCTCTACCCGCACATGACCGTCTTCGAGAACATGGCCTTCTCCATGAAGCTGGCCAAGGCGTCGAAGGAGGTGATGCAGGCCGAGGTCGGGCGCGCGGCCAAGATCCTGGGCCTGGAGGCGCTGCTGGATCGCTATCCGCGCCAGCTCTCAGGCGGGCAGCGGCAGCGCGTGGCGATGGGCCGCGCCATCGTGCGCGATCCGCAGGTGTTTCTGTTCGACGAACCGCTCTCCAACCTCGATGCCAAGCTGCGCGTGCAGATGCGCTCCGAGATCCGCGAACTGCACCAGCGGCTGCGCGTCACCACGGTCTACGTCACGCATGAGCAGATCGAGGCCATGACCATGGCCGACAAGATCGTGGTGATGGAGTTGCGCCATATCCGCCAGGCCGGGCCGCCGCTGGAGCTGTATGACCGCCCAGCGAACCTCTTCGTGGCCGGCTTCATCGGCAGCCCCGCGATGAACCTGCTGGAGGGTCGCATCGAGCATGGCGCCTTCCTCACGCCCGATGGCGTGAGCTGGCCCCTGCCCCCCGGCAATTACCCCGAGGGCCCTGCCGTCTATGGCATCCGCCCCGAGCATTTCCGCCTGGCGGGCGACGGCATGCCGGCCGAGGTCGTCGTGGTGGAGCCCATGGGGAGCGAGACGCTGGTCATGCTCCGCATCGGCGAGACCAAGCTCAACGGCGTTTTCCGGGAGCGTATCTCGGCCAAGCCGGGGGACATCCTGCCCATCCTGCCCGCCGCCGCCCAGGCGCATCTGTTCGACAAGACAACCGGCGACCGGCTCTGGCCGGTCGCTCAAAACAGCAAGGGAGAGAAACAATGACCTTCAGCATCACCCGCCGCCAATGTGGCCGCGCCCCGCCCGCCGATCGAGAATGGCGCCACCCTGCGCGTGCTGCGCCCCGTGCGCTTCGTGCAGCCCGATGAGGACGTGTTCCGCGCGAACGCCGCCCGCTTCACCGCCGCCACCGGCGTGCAGGTCCGCGTGGATTTCGTGGCCTGGGAGGATATCACCCAGCAGATCGGCGTCACCGCCAACACGGGCGCGGGGCCCAACGTCATCATCGGCTTCAACGAGGCGCCGCACGTCTTCCAGGACAAGCTGATCGAGCTGACCGACGTGGCCGAATATCTCGGCGCGAAGTATGGCGGCTGGAAGAAGCTCGCTTTGCGCTATGGCCGCCGGCACAACACCAACAACTGGATCGGCCTGCCCTTCGGCGCCTCGGGCGGCCCCTGGGTCTGGCGGAAATCCGCGCTGAACGAGGTGGGCTTCCAGAGCATGCCGGAAGACCATGCGGGCATCCTGCGCCTTTGCCAGGCGCTGAAGCGCGCCAACAAGCCCGCCGGCTTCGCGCTTGGCAATGCGGTGGGGGATGGCAATGCCTTCGCCAGCTGGCTCGTCTGGTCCTTCGGCGGGCACCTCGTGAATGAGGACGGCACGCCCGGCATCAACTCGCGCCAGACCATCGCCGCCCTGAACTACCTGCGCGAGCTTTATCCGACCTTCATCCCCGGCACGCTCGCCTGGGGTGACATCAGCAACAACCGCGCCTTCGCCTCGAACGAGTGCTTCCTCACGCAGAACGGCGTCTCGCTGTACTTCTCGGTGAAGAGCGACCCGGCGACGGCGCCCATCGCCGCCGACACGGAGCACACGCTGACGCCAAAGGGCATCGCCGCCTCGCCGCCCAATGCCGGCCTCACGCTGAACGCGATGGTGTTCCGCCACACGCGCTTCCCGAATGCCGCCAAGGCCTTCCTCGCCTTCATGATGGAAGCGCCGCAATACGACCCCTGGCTGCAGGCCAATATCGGCTACTGGTCGCAGCCGCTGAACGCCTTCGATGCCTCCGCCACCTGGGCGGGCGACCCCAAGGTGGCGATCTTCAAGAACACCATGGATACGGATTTCTGGAACGGCTTCAAAGGCCCGATCACGGAAGGCTCGGCGGCCGCCAATGCCGACTACGTGATGGTGCAGATGTGCGCCTCGGTCGCCTCGGGCCAGGCCACGCCGGAAGCGGCCGCACGCGAGGCCGAGCGCCGCGCCGCGCGGGCGCTGAACCTCCGGGAGTTGCCTTGATGGACGCCACCACGCAGTTGCACTGGTCCAGGACCCGCCCGCCGCAGACGGCGCTCTCGCGCTTCTTCGACAACAAGGCGGTGCTCATCATCGCCTGCCTGCTGCCGGCCTTCGGGCTGCTGGGCGTCTTCCTGACCTACCCTCTCGGCCTCGGCATCTATCTCGCCTTCACCGACACCACGATCGGCCGGCGCGGCATCTTCGTGGGGCTCGAGAACTTCGAATACCTCTTCACCGACCCGGTCTTCTGGAACGCCGTCTTCTTCAGCGTCTTCTACACAGGCATCGCCACCATCGGGAGATTCGCGCTCGGCCTCTGGCTCGCGCTGCTGCTCAACCAGCATATGCCCTTCAAGTCGCTGATCCGGGCCATCATCCTGCTGCCCTGGATCGTGCCGACCGTGCTCTCCGCCATCGCCTTCTGGTGGATCTACGATCCGCAATTCTCCATCATCAGCTACGTCTTCGTGGACGTCCTTGGCTGGCGCGAGACCAACATCAACTTCCTCGGCAGCGAATGGCCGGCGCGCTGGTCGCTCATCGTCGCCGATATCTGGCGCGGCATTCCCTTCGTCGCCATCTCGCTGCTCGCCGGCCTGCAGACCATCTCGCCCTCGCTCTACGAAGCCGCCCTGCTGGACGGCGCCTCCGCCTGGCAGCGCTTCCGCTACATCACCTTCCCGATGCTGATGCCCATCCTTGCCATCGTGATGACCTTCTCGATCATCTTCACCTTCACCGACTTTCAGCTCGTCTACGCCATCACCCGCGGCGGCCCGGTGAACTCCACACACCTCCTCGCCACCCTCGCCTTCCAGCGCGGCATCCCCGGCGGCCAACTCGGCGAAGGGGCCGCCATCGCCGTCTCGATGATCCCCTTCCTCGTCTTCGCCACACTGTTCAGCTACTTCGCCCTCGCCCGCCGGAAGTGGCAGCAAGGCGAAGGCAATGACTGAGGGGCGGCGCGGCTTTGCAGGGGCTTTGCCCCTGCACCCCACCAAAGGCCGGGGCCTTTGGAAACCGATCATGGGATTTTGGGAGAGGGGCCGAAGCGCGCTCCGGGCCCAACGCCCCGTTTCGCCCCTCTCCCAAAATCCCATCACCTGGGTTCCGAGGGCCTGGGCCCTCGGCGGGGAGCGCGAGGGGCAGCGCCCCTCGCAACCCGTGCCGCACCTTCAGACAGGGCCTACGCCATGAGCAATGCTTCCACCGCCGCGCCGGAGACGATGCAGTGGGACAGCCGCGCGCGCCGGATGGTGATGTTGTGGATCCCGCTGAGTTGCTTCCTGCTGATCCTGTTGTTCCCGCTCTATTGGATGACGGTGCCGGCCTTCAAACCCGATGCGGAGTTGTATGACTTCGCCACGCACAACCCGTTCTGGATCACGTCGCCGACGTTGCAGCACATCCGCAAGCTGTTGTTCGAGACGTCCTATCCGTCGTGGTTGTGGACGACGATGATGGTCTCGGTGGGCGCGACCTTCCTGTCGCTCTTTGCCAGCACGCTGGCGGCCTATGCGATCCAGCGCCTGCGCTTCACGGGCAGCCAGTATGTCGGGCTCGCGATCTACCTGGCCTATCTCGTGCCGCCCTCGATCCTCTTCATCCCGCTGGCGACGATGGTGGTGCAGCTGGGCCTGTTCGACAGCCCGATGGCGCTGATCCTGGTCTATCCGACCTTCCTCGTGCCCTTCTGCACCTGGCTGCTCATCGGGTATTTCAAATCCATCCCCTATGAGCTGGAGGAATGCGCGCTGATTGATGGTGCGACGCGGCTGCAGATCCTGCGCCAGATCACGCTGCCGCTCGCGGTGCCGGGGCTGATCAGCGCCGGCATCTTCTCCTTCACGCTGAGCTGGAACGAGTTCATCTACGCCCTCGCCTTCATCCAGAGCAGCGAGAACAAGACGGTGCCCGTCGCGATCCTGACGGAGCTGGTGGCGGGCGATGTCTATCAGTGGGGCGCGCTGATGGCGGGTTCGCTGCTCGGCTCGCTGCCGGTCGCGATCTTCTACTCGTTCTTCGTGGACTATTATGTCAGCAGCCTGACGGGTGCCGTGAAGGAATAACCCGCTACTCGGTCTGCCGCTGGGCGGTGGCGAGATGCACCTCGCCACTGCGGCGCGTGCGGTCGGCGAGGCCCGAGGCGCAGTTCCAATCCTCGAAGATGTCGCTGCCCGGGCTGGTCACTTCCATCTTGGCCTTCACGCGGCAGACCAGGCGCTGGGTCGAGGCTGGGCTGCCGCCATGCCAGCGGCGGAGTGCCGTGGACCAACTGCCCGTCTCGCGCGCCCAGCGGGCCATCATGCCGCCGGCCCAATCGGCCGAGGCGTCCGGGTTCAGCGGCCAATGTGAGTTGCGCGCATGCACGCGGGCATTCACCTGGACGCAGCCGGCCATGATGCTGCGGCGCGGCGGCGCGCTGTTGACCAGTTGGCGCGCGGCTTCCTCGGTCGCCGGGAAATGGGCCCGGCCGCCGATGGAGAGCGCGTAGGCGTGCAGGCCGCTTTCGGCCAGTGCCACGGCGGTCAGCAGGCCCGTCGGCAGCCCGTGCACCTGCTCGGCGCGCTGGGTGGCCTGGAGGCAGGCCGCGCGCGGCGAAAGCTGGGCGGTGGTGCGCGGCATATCGGCGGCGAGGACGGGAATGAGTTCCTGCGGCGCATCCCGCATGCGGGGCGTGCCGGAGGGCGGGCGGGCACGCTGCGCGGTCCGGGTGGTGGCCGGCCGGCGGGCGGTGGTCGCGGTGGGCCGCGCGGATGATGTCGCGGTGGGCCGCGCGGATGACGTCGCGGCGGGCCGCGCAGCGGCGGGGCGCGCGGACGAAGTCGCGGCCGGGCGCGATGCGGATGTGGCGGGGCGTGCGGGCGCTGACACGGCCGGGCGGGTCGTGGCGGCGCTGCGGGCCTCGGTCGCCCGCGCGGTGGCCGGCAGGCCGAAGCTCAACGCACTCAGCACCCAGGCCGCGAAGGCACTGAGAGCGAGGCCACGAAGGCTTCCCCGGGGGAAGGATCGACGCTGCACAAGGCATTGCGGCGCGCGAACCAGTGATGGGTGCCGGGGCGCGAGGCGAGCGCTCGCTCCCTTGGGCAGGCCAGTCTTGGTTAACATGCAACACGCGGTAGCATGGCGTGAAGCGGAAGGGCAACCCTTCACGTCCGATCCGGGGCATGCTGGTCTGGCCGCCAGCCGGGAGAAGGGAGGCGAAAAGCCCCATGATCACACGCCGAACCGCCCTTCGAACCGCCTTTCTGGGCGGCCTTGCCTCCCCATTCACACCTGCCATGGCCCAGGTCCTGGACCGGCCGGTGACGCTGGTGGCCCCGTTCTCCGCCGGAGGGGCCGCCGACCTCGCGGCCAGGCTCTTTGCCGCCCATGCGCCACGCCATATGGGCCAGCCCGCGCAGATGATCGTGGTCGAGAACCGCACCGGCGCCTCGGGTTCCATCGGCACGCAATATGTGGCGCGCGCGAAGCCGGACGGCCACACGCTGCTGCTGGCGCGCGTGGGCTCCTCGGCCATCCTGCCGGCGACCGACCCGCGCACCCCCTATGCGGTGGATGATTTCACCTGGCTGGCCCTGCTGGATGAGAATCCCTTCGTCCTCTGCGTCCGGGCCGATGCCCCCTGGGCCAACCTCCGCGCGCTGCTCGACGCCATTCGCGCCGCCCCCGGCACGCTGAATTTCGCGACCAGCGGGCCCGCCACCATCCTCGACCTCGGCATCCGGCACATGCTGGCCAGCGCCGACCTGCCCATTGATGCCGCCCAGGCCCTGCCCTTCCGCGGCGGCGGCGAGGCGCTGACGGCGCTGCTGGGCGGCCACGCGCAATTCGTCGGCAACAACCTGGGCGACATGCTGGGCGCCATCCAGCAGGGCCAGGTCCGCGCGCTCGTCGTCAGCGGCGAGGCCCGTCTGCCAAGCCTGCCCGACGTCCCCACCGCGGCCGAGGCCGGCTTGCCCGCCCTCTCCCAGCTCGCCGGCTGGAACGCGCTGGCGGCGCCCGCGAACCTGCCCGCGCCGGTGCTGGAATTCTGGAGCCGCGTGGCCCGCGCCACGGCAGGGGATCCCGAATGGCTCGCCGCCACGCGCCGCGCCGGCAGCGTGCCCCGCTTCCTCGATGGACCTGCCATGCGCGCGATGGTGGAGGCGCAGATCGCGCTGTATCGCGACCTCGCCCGGCGCCTCAATCTGGGGTGAGTCACAGGTTGACGCCCCCAGGTTGACGAATGGCGGCATGGCGGCGAGGCTCTGAACGCCGCGCCAGACCGCCGCGGCCCATACATCCCGGGAGGATGCGATGATCGCCAGGAAAGGGCACCGAGCCCCATGAAGAATCCCGCCTACATCGTGGGCGCTTTCGAGCACCCGACGCGCAAGGCCGAGACCAAGTCCACCGCGCAGCTGCATGCCGAGGTCGCCTACGGCGCGCTGCAGGATGCGGGTCTCACCGCCTCCGACATTGATGGCTATTTCTGCGCGGGTGACGCACCCGGCATGGGTGGCCTGTCCATGATCGACTACATGGGCCTCAACAAGCTGCGCCACTACGACACGACGGAAAGCGGCGGCTCCTCCTACGTGATCCATGTGGGCCATGCGGTCGAAGCCATCATCGCCGGCAAGTGCAATGTGGCGCTGATCACGCTGGCCGGCCGTCCGCGTGCCGAGGGCATGCAGACCGGCACCGCCGTGCGCTCCGCCGGCGCCGGCGTGCCCGATGAGAGCTTCGAGCTGCCCTATGGCCGCACCATCGCGACCATGCATGCCAATGTCGCGATGCGGCACATGTACGAGTTCGGCACGACGAGCGAGCAGCTGGCCTGGGTGAAGGTCGCGGCCTCGACCCATGCGCAGTACAACCCGCATGCGATGCTGCCCAAGGTCGTCACCGTCGAGGACGTGGTGAATTCGCCGATGGTGGCCGATCCGCTGCATCGCCTGGATTGCTGCGTCATCTCCGATGGCGGTGGCGCGCTGATCATCGCGCGGCCCGAAATCGCGCGCACGCTGAACCGCCCCAAGGTCGGCGTGAAGGGCTGGGGCGAGGCCTATAAGCACCAGAATGCCGGCGGCATTGATCTCACCTATTCCGCCACCAAGATGTCGGGGCCGATGGCCTTCAACAAGGCGGGCGTGAAGCCGGCCGACATCAAGTATGCCTCGATCTATGACAGCTTCACCATCAGCGTCGTCGTGCAGATCGAGGATCTCGGCTTCTGCGAGAAGGGCCAGGGCGGCCGCTTCGTGGCCGATGGCAACCTGATCTCGGGCGTGGGCAAGCTGCCCTTCAACACCGATGGCGGCGGCCTCTGCAACAACCACCCGAGCAACCGCGGCGGCATGACCAAGGTGATCGAGGCGGTGCGCCAGGCGCGCGGCGAAGCGCACCCGAAGGTGCAGGTGCCCAACGCCGATCTCGTCCTCGCCAATGGCAAGGGCGGCAACCTCGGTTCGCGGCATGGCTGCGGCACCGTCATCCTGGAGCGGGAGTGATCACCATGGCCACCATGTCCTTTGACCGCACCCCCGCGGCGCCCTCCGAAAGCCCGGACAACAAGCCCTATTTCGACGGCTGCCGCGCGGGCAAGCTGATCCTCGGCAAGTGCAACGACACGGGGAAGATGTTCCACTACCCGCGCCATGTCTCTCCCTTCACGCTCTCCAACAATGTGGAGTTCGTCGAGGCGTCTGGTGACGGCGTGATCTACAGCTACAGCGTGGCACGCGGGAAGGAACCCTTCTGCGTGGCCTATGTGACGCTGGCCGAAGGCCCCACCATGCTGACCAACATCGTCGAATGCGACCTCGACGCGCTGAAGGTCGGTCAGAAGGTGAAGGTCAAGTTCCGCGCGACGGAAGGCGACGGGGCGCCGGTGCCGGTCTTCGTGCTGGCGTAACGCCATAAAGGGTTGGTTCGAAGGGCGCTGCCCTTCGAGCTACCCGGCAGGAACCTCAGGTTCCTGCACCTCCGAAAAGATAAGCTCATGAAAATTCCGGCGCTGCCGTTTACCGTGACCGACTGGGACAGCGTCCCCCGCACGGAGCATCCGGGCGAAACCGGGATGGGATACTGGCGCACGCTGAACATCGGCGACATCCGCGTGCGCCTCGTCGAATACGCGCCCGGCTACCTCGCCGATCACTGGTGCGACCGCGGCCACATCATCTACGTCGTGAAGGGCGAGATGGTCTCCGAGCTGAAAGACGGCCGGACCTTCCCGATGAAGGCCGGCATGAGTTACCAGGTCTCCGACTTCGGGGATTCCCCGCACCGAGACCGGGGTCACCCTGTTCATCGTGGACTGATCAGCCGAGTTCGAAGCTGGTCAGCCCGAAGATCCGCGCGCGGGCCATCGCGGGCGGCTCGCGCGTGTACATCCGCGCCGTCTCGAAGACCTTCTCCAGCCCCATTTCCTGCGCCAGCGCCACCGCCGCCGCATGCGGCTCCGGCAGGTCGAGAATGAAGGGGCCAGGCGCGCGATGCGGCGCGAGGTCGGCGATCAGCGCGCGCGCCACCGCCTCATCCAGCGCGAAGAGTGGCGCCAGCTTCGATCCCTCGCGGCAAGGCCGCAGCACGGCGTAACCCGCAATGCCGGATGGCCCCATCGCCACGCGTGCGCGATGCCCAGGCGTGGTCAGCCAGGCGCGCAGGAAATCAGCGCGCGGCGTGCCGAAGACCTCCGCGTCGAAAGCGGTGAATGCGGCCAAATCCACCCCCGACGCATCCACGATCCCCACGCCGCCGCCAGCCGGAAATGCGGGCGCTTCGCCCTGGTAGCGCGCATTGTTCCAGGCCAGCGTGAAGCCGACACGCCGGTAATTCGCCTGCTGCGCCACCACGCCGTCCAGCCCGATGCACCGCCCTTCCAGCCGGCGCATCGCCGCCTGCCAAAGCGCGAAGCCAATCCCCTGCCCCCGGATATCTGGCCGCGCGATGTAGAAGCCGATGAAACCGAAATCGCTGCCCGTCTTCACCGCCGTGATGCAGGCCAGCATGTCGCCGCCGCGCATCGCGCAGAGGAAACCTTCTGGGTCCGCCGCCGCGAAGGCCGTGGCATCGGCGAGGCCGGGATTCCACCCCTCCCGCGCGGCCCACTCCACCGCGAGTGGAATCTCCTCCGCGCGCATCGCGCGGATTTCGACGCCAGCGCTCAATGCATCACATCCCCGCCATTGGGCGAGAGGCAGGCGCCCGCATAATAGCTGCCGCCCGGCCCGGCCAGCAGCACGGCCGTCGCCGCGATCTCCTCCGGCTGGCCGAGGCGGCCGAGCGGCAGGCTCGCGGAAATCCGCGCCTTCCATTCCGGCCCACGCCCGCGCGTGAGGTCGGTCTCGATGGGCCCTGGCGCGATGGCATTCACCAGCACGCCCTTCGGCCCCGCCTCATGCGCCAGCGCGCGGGTGAAGCCGATGATGCCGGCCTTCACCGCGCAATAGGTGACGATGCCGGGCGAGCCCTTCAGCGCCAGCTGCGAGGCGATGTTGATGATCCGCCCGCCGCCCCGCGCCACCATCCCGCGATAGACGGCCTGGGCCATGAAGAACATGCCCTTGAGATGGACGGCGACCATGCGGTCGAACTCCGCCTCCGTGATCTCGCCGAAGGGATTGCGGATGTTCATCCCCGCATTGTTCAGCAGGATGTCGCAGGGGCCGAGCGCCGCTTCGGCGGCGGCGGCGAAGGCGTTGATCTGCGCCACGTCGCCCATGTCCGCCGCCATCTGGAAGCCGCGCCGGCCGCGTGCCGTCACCGCTTGCACCAGCGTCCGCGCCTCGGCCTCGTCATCCAGGTGGCAGATGGCGACATCGGCGCCGGCCTCGGCGAAGGCGATGGCCGAGGCGCGGCCGATGCCGCGGCTGCCGCCGGTGACATAGGCGATCTTCCCCTGAAGCGGTGCGGTCATGCGCCAAGCCTTTTCATCGTGCGGGCAAATCCCTCGCGGATCGTCCCTTCCTGCAAATGCCGTCCGGATTCCACGACGACGCGACCGCCGACGGCGACGCTGCGCAACATCCGGTCCGCCGGGCCGAAGCACCAGGCATCCAGCAGGGCATCGCCGCTGCGGCCCACCAGCGTCGGGTGTTCGTCATCCAGTTCGACCAGGTCGCAGCGCAGGCCCGGCGCAATGCCGCCCATGGCCACGCCGCAGGCCTGGGCGCCGCCGGCGAGCGCGCGCTCCAGCAAGCCGCGCCCAGGATGCGGCCGCGCCTCATCGGTCGCCACGCTGCGGAGTTCCAGCGCGAGCCGCTGGCTGGTTTCCAGCTGGCGCAGTTCGGCGGCGGGGCAGATGCCCACATGGCTGTCCGTGCCGAAGCCGAGCCGACCCTCGGCCGCCAGATAGTCCGGCAGGGGGAAGATGCCGTCGCCCAGCGAGGCCTCGGTGCTCGGGCAAAGCCCCGCCACGGCGCCCGTCGCGGCCAGCGCGCGGGTTTCCTCGGGCGTCATGTGCGTCGCGTGGATCAGCACCCAGCGCGCGTCCAGGGGCGTGTTCCGCAGCAGCCACTCCACCGGGCGCAGGCCGGTGGCGGCGAGGCATTCCTCCACCTCCTTCTCCTGCTCGGCCGCGTGGATGTGGATGGGGCAGTTGAGCGCGGCCATCGCCTCCAGCATGGCGGGTGTGACGGCGCGCAGGCTGTGCGGCGCCACACCCCAGGCGGCGTTGCGTTGGCCGGCGGCGATGGCCTGCACGCGCTCCAGAATGGTGTGAAACCCATCGAGGTCGTTCAGGAAACGGCGCTGCCCGTCATGCGGGGGTGCCCCGAAAATCCCGCCATGCCGGTAGAGGCTGGGCAGCATGGTGATGCCGATGCCCGTGGCCTCGGCCGCCGCGAAAAGCCGCTGCGCCATCTCGGCGCGGTCGGCGTAGGCGCTGCCATCGGGCGCGTGGTGCAGGTAGTGGAATTCCGCGATCTGGGTGAAACCGCGCGTCAGGCATTCGGCATAGAGCTGGGCGGCGATGGCCTCGGCATCTTCGGGGCTCACCGAGAGCGCGAAGCGATACATGGTCTCGCGCCAGGTCCAGAAGCTGTCGCGGCCGGCGGGGCTGCGGCGCTCGGCCCCGCCCGCCATGGCGCGCTGGAAGGCATGGCTGTGCAGGTTGGCCACACCGGGGATGACATGGCCGCGCAGCCGCCGCGCCGAGCCCGGGGTAGCGCCGGGCGTGACCTCGGTGATCTGGCCCGCGGCATCGCAGGTGATGCGCACATCGGCGGCCCAACCCCCGGGCAGCAGGGCGTGGTGGGCAAAGAATTCGGCCATCGGAATCCCTGGAAGACGGTGCGGTGAAACATCGCGGGGCGGGCGCGGGCGCGCAAGCCCGTGATGGCCCCCCGGCGCGGGCCGTTCTATTCTGGGAGGCATGACCCGCATCACCCTCGCTGCCGGCCAGGCCCGGCTTTCCGATTGGCGCGCCATCCGCGATGGCGCCGCCCTCACCCTCGCCCCCGGCTGGCGCGATGACGTGGAGGCCGGCCTCGCCACGCTGCGCGCCGCGCTGGCCACCGGCGCCGCGCTCTATGGCGTGAACACGGGCTTCGGCAAGCTCGCCTCCACCCGCATCGCCGAGGGGGATCTCGCCAAGCTCCAGCTCAACCTCCTGCGCAGCCACGCGGCCGGCACGGGCGAGAACCTGCCCCGGCCCGTGGTGCGCCTGATCCTCGGGCTGAAGGCGCTCTCCCTCGCGCGCGGTGCCTCGGGCGCGCGGCCCGAGATCATCGAGACGCTGCTGGCGCTGCTGGAAGCGGACATGCTGCCCGACGTCCCGGCGCAGGGCTCGGTCGGCGCCTCGGGCGATCTCGCGCCGCTCGCGCATCTCTCGCTGGTGCTGGTGGGCGAAGGCTCGGCCACCAATGCGCAGCATGTGACGCATGGGGGCGCGACCGCACTCGCCGCCATCGGCCGCGCGCCCCTGGTGCTCGGCCCGAAGGAGGGGCTGGCGCTGCTGAACGGCACCCAGGTCAGCACCGCCATCGCGCTGGACGCGCAGTTCCGCGCGATGGATCTGCTGCGCGCCGGGCTCCTGACCGGCGCCATGAGCGTGGATGCCGCGCGCGGCTCCGACACGCCCTTCGATCCGCGCATCCACGCGCTGCGCGGCCAGCCCGGCCAGATCCGCGTGGCCGAGGCGCTGCGGCAATTGCTCGCCGGCAGCGCCATCCGCGACAGCCACCGCGACAACGACATCCGCGTGCAGGACCCCTATTGCCTGCGCTGCCAGCCCCAGGTGGTCGGCGCCTGCCTCGACCTCATCGAGCAGGCCGGCGTGACGCTGGAGCGGGAGGCCAATGCGGTGACCGACAACCCGCTGCTGGTCGAGGGCGGCGAGCTTCTCTCCGGCGGCAATTTCCACGCGGAACCCGTGGCCTTCGCCGCCGACACGCTGGCCCTCGCGCTGGCCGAGATCGGCGCCATCGCGGAGCGGCGCGTGGCCCTGCTGACGGACCCGGCCCTCTCCGGCCTTCCCGCCTTCCTGGTGCAGGCGGGCGGGCTGAATTCGGGCTTCATGATCGCGCAGGTGACGGCGGCGGCCCTCGCCGCCGAAAACCGCGCCATGGCGACGCCCCGCAGCGTGGACAGCCTGCCCACCTCCGCCAACCAGGAGGATCACGTCTCCATGGCCACCAACGCCGCGCTGCGCCTGCGGCCGATGGCCGACAACGTCGAAGGCATCCTCGCCATCGAATATTTGGCAGCCGCCCAGGGCATCGGCTTCCACCGCCCGCTCACCAGCAGCGCCGCGATCGAGGCCGCGCATGCCAGGCTGCGCGTGGACGTCGCCCCCTGGGACGAGGACCGGCTGATGGCGCCCGATATCGCCGCCGCCCGCCGCCTTCTGCGCGATGTGGAAGTGCCGCTCGCATGAGCTTCGACCATGTCTGGGTGAACGCCCACCTCGCCACCATGCAGGATGATGCGCTGGGCATCATCGAGGATGGGGCCATCGCGGCGAAGGATGGCCGCATCGCCTGGATCGGCCCCCGCGCCGCCCTCCCCGACCACGCGGCACCCGTGAGCGATTGCGGCGGCGCCTGGATCACGCCCGGGCTAATTGATTGCCACACGCATCTGGTCTTCGGCGGCAACCGCTCCGCCGAGTTCGAGATGCGGCTTGGCGGCGCGACCTATGAGGAGATCGCGCGCTCGGGCGGTGGCATCCTCTCCACGATGCGCGCGACACGCGCGGCGAATGAGGCGCAGCTGGTCCAGGCCGCCCTGCCCCGGCTGGATGCGCTGCTGCGCGAGGGCGTCACCACCGTCGAGATCAAGTCCGGCTATGGGCTGGAGCTGGAGGCCGAGCTGCGCCAGCTGCGCGCCGCGCGTGCGTTGGGCCATCAGCGCCAGGTCAGCGTCGTCACCTCGCTGCTGGCCGCGCACGCCGTGCCGCCGGAATACAAGGGCCGCCAGGGCGACTACCTGCGGCTGGTCGTGGACGAGATCCTGCCCCGCGCGGCCGCCGAGGGCCTGTCCGATGCGGTGGATGCCTTCTGCGAGAGCATCGCCTTCACCCCCGCCGAGACCGCCGAACTCTTCACCGCCGCGAAGCGCCTGGGCCTGCACGTGAAGCTGCATGCCGACCAGCTGACCGATGGCGGCGGCGCGGCGCTCGCCGCGGCCCATGGCGCGCTCTCGGCCGACCATCTGGAGCGCAGCAACGCGGCCGGCATCGCCGCCATGGCGCAGGCCGGCACCGTCGCGGTCCTGCTGCCGGGGGCCACGCTCACCCTGCGCGAGACGCATGTCCCGGATATCGCGGCCATGCGCGCGCGTGGCTGCCGCATGGCGCTCTCCACCGACATGAATCCGGGCTCCTCGCCCGCCCTCTCGCTGCTGCTGATGCTCAATCTCGGTTGCACGCTGTTCCGCATGACGGTGCCCGAGGCGCTGCTGGGCGTGACCCGCCACGCGGCCGCGGCCCTCGGCCTCACCGATCGCGGCGTGCTGGCCGAGGGGATGCGCTGCGACCTCGCCCTCTACCGCATCCAGCGCCCGGCCGAGCTCTGCTACTGGCTGGGCGGCAATCCTTGCGCCGGCCGCGTTGTCGCGGGTGTGCCCGCATGACGCCCATGGAGATCGAGGCGATCATCCATCGCGGCGTGCCGCTGGGTGCCGCCTGGGGCGTGCGGGTGCTCTCGGCCAGCGCCGAGGAAGCGGTGCTGGAATTGCCGCACAACGCCACGCTGCTGCGCCCGGGCAACACCGTCTCGGGCCCGGCCATCATGGGCCTGGCCGACATGGCGATGTGGGCGGTGCTGCTGGCCGGCAGCGAGGGCCGGGATGAAAGCCTGACGGCCAACATGCATGTTAATTTCTTGCGTCCCTGCGGTCCCGGGCCCATCACTGCCACGGCCCGGCTGATCAAGGGGCAGGGCCGCAGCATTTTCGGGGAGATCCTGGTCCGCCCCCTGGCCTCGGAGGACGTCGCCGTGCATGTGACCACCAGCTGGGTGCGCAGCCGCCCGCCCGATGCGGGGGCCGGATGAGCCTCACCCGCCCCACCGCCTTCCAGCCGGTCACGCTGCGCACTCATGAGCTGCCGGCGCAGGCACAGGTCGGCGCCTGGCGCGGCTGGTTCGATTCCGTCTTCGATCTGGCGCAGCCGGAGGAGGAACGCGAAGCGGGCTTCCTGGCCGAAAGCCTTGCCTGGCCGCTCGCCGGCATGGGGCTCAGCCAAGTCAGCGCGCCCCGGCTCAGCGTGATGCGAACGCGGCAGCTGATCCGCCGCAACCCGGTGGACCATTGGTCGCTCACCATGGGCGGCGTGGAGACACGGCTGCAGACGCCGCAGGGCCTGGTGCGGATCCCCGCCAACACCCCCTTCATCGTCAGCCTCGGCCGCGAATTGGTGAGCGAGCGCGATGCCGACCAGCGGCTGCAGCTCTATCTCTCGCGGGACCGGCTGGAGGCGATGGCGGGTCCGTTGGATGCCGCCTGCGACCAGCCGCTCGACGGCATGCTGGGGCAGCTCCTCGCCGATTATCTGCGGCTGCTGGCCCAGCGGATCCCCCATCTGCGGCCGGAGGAGGCGGCGCGCCTGCCGGACGCCATCGCGGCCATGGTCGCCGCCTGCGTGCAGCCGAGCCCGGATCGCCTGGCGCTGGCCGAGGGCCAGATGGAGGCCACCCGCCTCGCGCGCGTGCGGCGGGCCATCCGCGCCCATCTCGGCTCGGCCCGGCTTTCGCCGCAGCTCCTGTGTCGCCTGGCCGGCACCTCCCGCTCGCAGCTCTATCGCCTGCTGGAGGGCGAGGGCGGGGTCGCGCGCTACATCCAGAAGCTGCGGCTGGAGGCGAGCCACGCGGCCCTCGGCGATGAACGGGACGCGCGCAGCATCGCCCAGGTGGCGGAGGCCTGCGGCTTCCATGACCCCTCGGCCTTCAGCCGCGCCTTCCGCCGGGAATTCGGCGCGACGCCGTCCGAGGTGCGCATGGCCGCCCTGGCCGGGCATGCCATGCGGCCCCTGGCGCTGCGCGGGGATGGGCTCGCCACGCCGGCGCTCCGGGACTGGCTGCGCGCCTTCTGATCAGCCCACGCGGCGGCCGGTGAAGAGCACCGCGACCAGCATCGCACTCACCGAGAGGGTGGCACCCAGCGCCTTCACCGGCCCGATCGTCTCGCCCAGCAGCAGGGCCGAGGTGATGAGGCCCATGACGGGGACCACCACCGAGAGCGTGCTGGCGCGGGTCGCGCCCAGCATCTCCACGCTGCGGGCAAAGAGCAGCATGGACACCACGCCCAGCAGCACGCCCTGCGCCACCATCATCCAGATGACGAGGCTGGTGGGCAGCGCAAAGAAGGCCTCGGCGCGGAAATAGAGGAAGGGCGGCAGCACGAAGGGGACGGAGACCAGCGTCACGGCCGCCGTCGCCGGGATGGCCGGGACCTGCCACAGCCGCAGCAGGATGGTGAAGACCGCCCAGGTGCTGCCCGCCCCGACCAGCAGCAGATCCCCGCGCCAGGCGCCGGGATGCATGCCGAGCCCGTCCCAGCCGATGATGAGCACGCCGGTCAGCATGGCGGCCAGTGCGGCGGCGCGTCCGGGCGTGGGGCGCTCCTTCAGCAGCCACCAGGCGATCAGGGCGCCCGCCACCGGCATGACCATGGGCGCGATGGTGGAGCCATGGGTGGCCGGCGCGTATTTCAGCGCCGAGGCAAAGAGGATGAGGTTGCCCGCGCCCGCGAAGAGGAAGAGCACCAGGATCCGCCGCCAGCCGAGGGCTCGCATCGCCGCGCGCTCGCGCCAGATCAACGGCAGGAGGAGAAGCGAAGCCGGCACATAGCGGCAGAAGAGCAGGTCGAGAACCTCGAGCCCCTGCCCGGTCAGGGCCAGCCGCGCCACCGCGGCATGCCCGCCCCAAATGGTGGAGGCCAGGATGCCGATGAGCAGGCCGACCAGGATCTTGGGGCTGATGTTCACGCCGCTAGGTGCGTTGCACGCAGCGGTTGCGTCAACCCGCCCCGCGCATCTTCCTCAGGCGAGGATACGATTCACGCCGTCCGCGAATTCCGCATAGGGCACGCCATAGACATGGATGGAAACCGCCGTCTCCGCGCAGCAATTGGCGATGCGGTGGATCAGTTCCGGGCAGCCCGGGCCGTGGCTCGTGGCGCCCTCGGCCCGCAGATGCGCGGCCTTCAGCGCCGGCGGGGCGCCGGGGGCGAAGAAATGCTCGGTCAGGCAGCCGCGATGGACGCCGAGCGCACACCAGGTGTGGTGCGAATGCACGGGCGACATCTGCCCCGGCCGCCAGACCAGCGCCACGACGGCATAGCCCTCGCCCTCCTCCAGCAGATGCCGGACATAGCGGTCCGGGTTGCTGGGGCAGTCGCGCCCATCCAGGAGGGCGTGATCGCCGAGATAGGGCGCGATGGCGGCGGCCACGGCGCCCGGGCGCTCGGCCAGCGGCGCGCGGGCGGCGATGCGGATCTCGCCCAGCATGGCGTCCAGACCCACTCGGGAGGCGATCATGTTCATACGGCGGTCCTCGCATCGGGCGCTGTGAGAGCGGCCAGCACCATCTGGCGGCTCGCGGCAACCTGTTCATGCATGATGCGCGCGGCCTCCTCGGCCCGGCCCAGCGCCAGCGCCTCGACCAGCGCGTGGTGCTCATGCGCCATCTCGCCCGTGCGGTCGCGCGGGCGCAGGCCCAGCACCAGCATGCGCGTGCTCTCATCCAGCAGTCGGTCGAGCTGGCGGGCGAGCCGCGCATTGCCCGAGAGCTCGGCGATGGCGACGTGGAATTGCTTGTTGGCGTCGAGGAAGCACATGGCGCTTTCGGCGTCCGCGCAGTCATAGCCCTCGGCGCAGATGGCATCGAGGCGGCGGAGCATGACGGCATCCACCCGGCCAGCGGCGCGGCGCGCGGCCTCGGGCTCCAGCATCAGGCGGAGGTCGAAGACCTCATGGATGTCACGGATGGTGACGAGGCTGACCATCCAGCCCCGGCGCGGCACGGCCTGAACCAGGCCTTCCTCGGCAAGGCGGGCCAGGGCCGCGCGGACCGGCGCCTTGCCCAATTCGAGATGGGCGGCGACGGCGGTCTCGGAGACGGTCTCGCCGGGGGCGAGGCGCGTGGTGAGGATATCCCGCCTGAGGGCCGTGACCGCGCGCTCGGTCAGCGAGGGCGGGACTTCCAGCGGGGTCACCAGCGACATGGGGCTGCGGCATTGCCTGACATGTCAGTGAGATTAACAACACCGGGCCCGCCGCCGCAAGCGGGAAATGCGCGACCGGGCGCCCCATCGGGGCGCCCGGCGCCGAAGCTCAATCCACCGAAGCGCCGGAGCGGCGGACGATTTCCGCCCAGCTCGCGATGTCGCGCCGCTGGATCGCGGCGAATTCGGCCGGCGTGAAGACCGGCGGCGGGGAGATGCCCTGGGTGGTCACCAGCCAATTGCTGAAGCCGGGGTCGCGCAGCACGGTGGTGATGGCGGTGGACAGGCGCTCGACGATCGGGGCCGGCAGGTTGGCGGGGCCGAACATGCCGTACCAGGTGGTGCTGACGAAGCCCGGCAGGTTGCAGGCCTCGGCCACCGTCGGCACGTCGGGCAGGACGGACAGGCGCTGCGCGGTGGTGACGGCCAGCGCGCGCGTCTGCCCCTGGCGGATGGGGCCCAGCGCCGGGCCCACCTGGTTGAAGAAGAAATCCACATCGCCCGACAGCAACGCCGTCTGGGCACCCGGCTGGCCCCGATAGGGCACATGCGTGAGTTCGACATTGGCCGCGACGGCGAATTGCGCGCCGGCCAGATGCGTGGAAGCGCCATTGCCGGTCGAGGCATAGTTCAGCCGGCCCGGATTGGCGCGGGCGTTGGCCAGCAGCGTGGCGCAATCGGTGAATTGCGGCCGGCGCTCGATGCTGACGGTCAGCGCATTGGGCACGTCGCCCAGATGGGAGATGGGCGTGAAGTCCCGCACCACGTCGAAGGGCAGCGTGCGGTAGAGGCTCGCATTGATCGCATGCGTGCCGGCGGTGCCGAAATAGAGCGTGTAGCCATCGGGCCGCGACTTCGCCACGAAGTCGGAGGCGATGTTGCCGCCCGCACCCGAGCGGTTGTCCACGATGATGGTCTGCCCATTCAGCAGGCGGCTCAGCGGCTCCGCCATGCGGCGCATGTAGATGTCAATGCCCGAGCCGTTGGGGAAGCCGCTGACGACGGTGATGGGCCGGCTCGGCCAATTGTCCTGCGCCATGGCGCCAAGGGGGGCGACAGCGGGCGTGGCGAGTGGCAGGGCAAGCAAGGAACGGCGGCGCATGCGGGTTCTCCTTCCGGCGGTTGGACGTTTATGTAAGCCCTCACGCCAGGGGAGGGAATGATGCCGGGTGAGATCGCACGGGGCGGGAAATCCATCTATGGCGCGCCGCTTGGCATCCTGATGCTGGAAGCCCGTTTTCCGCGCATCCTGGGCGACATGGGCAATGGCCTGACCTGGAATTTCCCGGTGCTGTTCCGCGTGGTGCGCGGCGCCTCCCCCACGCGCGTCGTCGAGCAGGGCGCGGCCGGCCTGCTGGACGCCTTTATCGAGGCCGCGCGGGACCTGGTGGATCTCGGCGCCGAGGGCATCACCACCAATTGCGGCTTCCTCTCGCTGTTTCAGCGCGAGCTGGCCGAGGCCGTGCGGGTACCGGTCGCCACCTCCTCGCTCATGCAGGTGCCCTGGGTGCAGGCGACGCTGCCGTCGGGCAAGCGCGTCGGCGTCATCACCGTGAACAAGGCAGGTGTCACGCCGCGGCACCTGGAAGCGGCCGGCGTGCCGCTGGATGTGCCGATCGAAGGCACCGAGGGCGGGCGGGAGTTTTTCCGCGTGCTGATCCGCGCGGAGAAGACCGACCTCGACGTGGATCTCGCCCGGCAGGACATCCTGGACGCGGCCGCGCGCCTCACCGCGCGCCACCCGGAGGTGGGCGCCATCGTGCTCGAATGCACCAACATGCCGCCCTATGCCGCCGATGTGGCGGAGGCCACCGGCCTGCCCGTGCACGACATCCATTCCATGATCAACTGGTTCCATGCGGGGCTGCGGCCCCGGCGCTTCTGAGCGCCCTCATCTTGCCGCGCGGGCCCGCGCGTGATGCATTCGCCCCACGAATCACCCGAGGAAGCGCCCCATGGCCCGCACACATCGCATCGCCGTCATCCCCGGCGATGGCATCGGCAAGGAAACCACGCCCGAGGGGCTGCGCGTGCTGGACGCCGCCGCCAGCCGCTTCGGCTTCGACCTCAAGCTCACCCATTACGACTGGTCCTGCGAGACCTATGTGAAGACCGGCCGGATGATGCCGGAAGACGGCCTGGACCAGTTGAAGGACAGCGACAGCGTCTTCCTCGGCGCCGTGGGTTGGCCCGGCGTGCCGGATCACGTCTCGCTCTGGGGCCTGCTCATCCCGATCCGTCGCGGCTTCGACCAGTATGTCTCGCTGCGCCCCTGCAAGCTGCTGCCGGGTGTGGCCACGCCGCTCGCCAACCGCACGCCGGCCGAGATTGATTTCTACGTGGTGCGCGAGAACACCGAGGGCGAATACTCCTCCGTCGGTGGCCGCATGTTCCCGGGCACCGAGCGCGAATTCGTCAGCCAGCAGAGCATCCTGACCCGCACGGGCACGGACCGCATCATCAAATACGCCTTCGAGCTCGCGATGAAGCGGCCGCGCAAGAAGGTGACCAGCGCCACCAAGTCCAACGGCATCACCTTCACCATGCCCTATTGGGATGAGCGCTTCGACGCCATGGCGAAGAACTACCCCGAGGTGAAGACGGACCAGTTCCACATCGACATCCTCTGCGCGCATTTCGTGCAGCATCCGGACTGGTTCGACGTGGTGGTGGGCTCCAACCTGTTCGGCGACATCCTCTCCGACCTCGGGCCCGCCGTCGCCGGCTCCATCGGCGTGGCCGCCAGCGCCAATATCAACCCGGAAAAGGCCTTCCCCTCGATGTTCGAGCCGGTGCACGGCTCGGCACCCGACATCGCCGGGCGCTTCATCGCGAACCCGATCGGGCAGATCTGGTCGGGCGCCATGATGCTGGACCACCTGGGCGAGCATGAGGCGGCAGCCGCCATCACCACCGCCATCGAAAAGCTGCTGGCCGAAGGCGGGCCGCGCACGCGCGACCTGGGCGGCCAGGCGGGGACGCTGGAAGTGGGCAAGGCCATCGCGGAGGCGGTGGCCAGGAGCTAAGAAAAACAGGGCCTCCGGCGGCTGGGGCCTTGGCCCCAGACCCCCTTCCTTAGACGCGCAGCCAAGTCTCCGAGAAGGCCAGCATGGCCGTCGAGATGTGCTGGCCGACGATCTCGCGCGGGATGGGCGCGCCGGGGCGCTGGACGCCGTTGACCGTGACCGTGGCCTTCTCGCAGCCGACGAAGAGGCTCGGCATGTGGTGCTTGCCGGTGGCGGATTGCGCGGGGGCCAAAGCGAAGCAGAAGGGCTTGCTGAGGCCACTCCATTCCAGCGCCACGGTCATGCCGGCCCCCGTTACCGTCTCGGTGTAATGGGTGATGGTGTCACCGCCGACCGTGACACTGTCGAGCGGGCGGTATTCCAAATTCTTCAAGCCCGCCAGGCCACGCCAGGCACCGAAATGCGAGACGTAGTCGGCCACAAGCCAACGGGCCAGCGGCTCATTGTCGGTCAGGCAGATATTGCCCGCGCCCTCGCTGTGCGGCGATTGCAGCAGCACCAGCGCATGGCCGCGCCCATGCGGCGAAAGAACCACGCGAAAGAAAGAGGCGAGCGTGGTGAAGGGCCCGGCCGGATCCTCCTTCAGCGAAATGCCGGGATTCTCGCCCGACCATTCGACCTGTCCGGGGAAGAGGATGGATTCAGCCATGGCACGCTCCTGCTGGGGTTGCCGCAAGCTTGCGCCGCGGGGCGCGGAGCATCAAGGCGGAAGAAGATCGCGCGGGGTGTGGCCCGCAAGCGCATCCAGGATGTTGTGCGCGGCCCGCAGCGCGATCTGCCAGCGCACCCGCGCCACGGCCGAACCCAGATGCGGCGTGAAGAGCGTGCGGGGATGGGTGCGCAGCCCAAGCGCGATCTCCTGCGGGCGGTCGGGCAGCAGCCAATCCTCGAATTCGAAGACATCGGCCGCATAGCCGCCCAGATGGCCGGATTCCAGTGCCGCCAGCACCGCCGCCTCATCCACGACGGAGCCACGGCCGATATTCACCAAGAGCGCGCCGGGCCGCAGCGCGGCGAGCGCCCGCGCGCCGATCATGTGGCGCGTGGCCGGCGTCAGCGGGGCCGCACCGATCAGCAGGTCGGATTGCGCCAGCAGCTCTTCGAAGGGCAGCAGCGTGACATCCGCGCGCGGGGCGGCGCCGGGATCATGCGCGATGATGCGGCAGCCGAAGCCGGCCAGTCGGTCCGCGATGGCACGGCCCACGGCGCCGAGGCCGAGCAGCCCCACCGTCGCCCCATCCAGCCCGAAGCCGTAGAGGATGGGCCGCCAACCCGCGAAGGCCCCGGCGCGCACCAGCGCATCGCCCTCGCGGATCTGCCGTCCGAGGCCGATGGCGAGGCCGATCGCCAGTTCGGCGGTCGGCGCCGTCAGCAGGTCGGGCACGATGGAAAGCTGCACGCCGGCCGCGGCACAGGCCGCGCGGTCGAAATTGTCGAAGCCCTTCAGCGCGCAGGCGATGATGCGCAGATCCGGGCAGGCGGCCAGGAAGGCCGCATCCACGCGATCCGGCATGAAGGCCATGATGGCGTGCTTGTCCGCCGCCCGCGCGCGCACTTCGTCGGGGCTCCAGGTGTCGCGGCTGCGATTGGCCTCGACCTCGCCGGCGCTGGCCAGCAGGTCCAGCACCTCCTGTTCGACCCAATGCGTCACGAGAATGCGCGTCACTTCAAGGCCGCCCGCAGCCGCGCGCCAATGCCATCCACAACCAGCACGCAGGCGAGGATGGCAAGCAGGATGGCCGAGACCTGATCATAGGACATGAGGCGCAGCGCCGCGATCAGCTCGAAGCCGATGCCCCCTGCCCCCACGATCCCCAGCACCGCCGAGGCGCGGAAATGATACTCCCAGCGATAGATGGTGATGTCGGAGAGCTGCGGCATGACCTGCGGCAGCACCGCATGGGTGATCACCTGGAAGCGCGTCGCACCCGCGGCGCGCGCGGCCTCCAGCGGCTTCGGGTCCACATGCTCGATGGCTTCCGCGTAGAACTTGCCCACCATGCCGACCGAATGCAGCGCCAGCGCCAGCACGCCCGGCAGCGCGCCGAAGCCCACCGCGGCCACGAACAGGATGCCCATGATGATCTCGGGCACCGAGCGCAGGAAGGCGAGCAGCGTGCGCGTCGCCTGCTGGATCACCGGATGCGGCGAGATGTTGGGGGCCGCCAGCAGCGCCAGCGGCAGCGAGATCACGACGGCCAGCGCCGTGCCCGCGATGGACATGGCGAGCGTATCCAGCAGCGGCTTCAGCCAGGCCCGCCAGCGCGAGAAATCGGGCGGCACCATCTCGGAGAAGAGCTGCGCCATGGCGGGCAGCCCATCGGCGAAGCGCTCCGCATCGAAGAAGCCGGTGATGCCGAGCGCCACCACGCAGACCGCGATGATGCCGACCGCCAGCGCCCCGCCGCGCAGCCCTGCCGCGCGGTCGGTTGCCAGGATGGTAGTGGCGTTCATCCGCGCATCCGCGTCAGGTCCATCTCCAGCACCCGCGCCGTCTCGCGCAGGATGTTGTAGGCGGCGTCATCGGTGGGGGCGAAGCCTTCGACGCGGAAGGCGCGCAGCACCTCGGGGTCGCGCGTCTCCAGGAAGGCGCTGCGGATCGCGGCCTTGAGCGGCTCGGCCAGGTTGCCCTGCATCACCATGGGGTAGTTCGGGATCGGATCGCTCACCGCCACCTCGCGGATGCGGGCGGCATCAATCACGTTGCGCGTCACCAGCGTGCGCAAAATGCTCTGCGAGAGCGCACCCGCCGCCACCTGCCCCGCCTGCACCGCCCGCGCCACGCCATCATGCGTGCCGAGATGCACCACGCGGTAGTCGCGCTCGCCATTGAGGTTCGCGCGCGTCAGCAGCATGGCGCGCGGCACCAGATGCGCGGAGGTGGAGGCCTGGTCGCCAAAGCCCATCGGCCGGCCGCGAACATCTTCCAGCGCGCGCACCGGGCTCTCCTGGCCCGCGATGATGATGGAATTGTAGGTGGGCGAGCCGCGCTCGACGCCGACCGCGAAGGGCTCGATCGCCGGCGCACGGGACTTGGCCAGCACGTAGGAGAAGGGACCGAAATAGGCGATCTCGATGCGGCCGAAGCGCATCGCCTCGATCATCGAGGAATAGTCCGTCGTCACCACCAGCTCGATCTCGCGGGAGAGGCTGCGCTCCAGATGCGCGCGCAGAGGCTGCGCGTTCTGGATGATCGTGCTGGCATTCTCGTCGGGCAGCAGCGCCACGCGCAGGCGGCGCGGGTCGCGGGTTTGCGCCAATGCAAGCGAAGGCGCGGCGAGGGCGGCCAGGATCAGGGGCCGGCGAAGCATCAGGCGATCTCCAGGGCAGGTTCGGGTTGCGGCAAGGTGCCGTAGATGCGGGCGGTCTCGGCGGCACCCAGCGCCTGGGGCGGGCCGTCGAAGACCACGGCGCCGCCGGCGATGCCGATGATCCGGTCGGCGAAGCGGCGCGCGAGGTCGAGCTGGTGGAGCGAGACGATGGCCGTCAACCCATCCTGCCGGCAGATCGCGTGCAGCTGGCCCAGCACCCGCTCCGAGGTCGCGGGGTCGAGCGAGGCGACGGGCTCATCGGCCAGGATGGTGCTGGGCTGCTGCACCAGCGCGCGCGCGATGCCCACGCGCTGCTGCTGCCCGCCCGAGAGCTGGTCGGCGCGCCGCAATGCATAATCGAGCAGGCCCACGCGCTCGATGGCGGTGAGGGCCAGGCGCTTCTCGGCCTGGCTCCAGGGCAGCAGGGTGCGCAGCGCCGAATGATGGCCGAGGCGGCCCATCAGCACATTGGCCAGCACGGTCCTGCGGCCGATCAGCTGGTGCTGCTGGAAGATCATGCCGGTGCGCGCGCGGTGCCAGCGCAGCGCCTTCGCGATGTCCTGGCCTTCCGTGATGATGCGCCCCTCGGTGAGCTGCACGAGGCCGCTCAGGCTGCGCAGCAGCGTGGATTTCCCGGCACCCGAAGCGCCCAGCAGCACGGTGAAGGCCCCGGCCGCGAAGCTGAGCGAGCAGGGCTGCAAGGCTTCCGTCCCGTTCGGGTAGATCACCCGCGCGCCATCCACGACGATCATGCCAACCCCTTGTCCATCGAGGCGGCTGCCTAATCAGGCTACGGGTCCGCGGCGTGACGCTTTTGATGCGATTTCGTGAAAGCGCCCGAGGGTGTCAGCATGCGATGAAACGACCCCGGAAGCCCCCGCATGACGAACCGCACCCGCATCCTCCTCTGGACCGACACGCCCGGCCCCTACATCGAGGCCATCGCCGCCGCCGGGCTTGAGCCGCGCGTCGCCGTCGAATCGCTCGGCCGCGCGACCCAGCCCTCCGAGGGGCAGATGGCGGAGACGGAGGTGATCCTGGGCTGGGGCGTGCCCGCCGGCCTCCTGCCCCGCATGCCGCGCCTGCGCTGGGCGCAGTCGCTGACGGCGGGCGTCGAGGGCTGGCTCGCCTTGCCCGACCTGCCGGAGGCGCTGACGCTCACCTGCGCGCGCGGCACCCATGCGGATTCCATGCCCGAGAACATCCTGGGCGGCCTCTTCCACATCACCAAGGGCTATGCCCCCATCGCCGAGGCGCAGAAGGAGAGCACGTGGAAGCGCCGCGTGGCGACGCCGCTCAACGGCAAGGTGCTGGGCATATTGGGCCTCGGCGCCATCGGGGCCGAGGTCGCGCGGCTTGCATCTGCCTTGCGGATGGAGGTGATCGGCACGCGGCGCAACGCGGCCCCCATGGAGCATGTGGCCGAGGTGCTGCCGCCTGAGCGCACCGATGAGGTCCTGGCCCGCGCCGATTTCGTGCTGCTTTTGCTGCCCGCCACGCCGGAGACGGACAACTTCATGAACGCGGCCCGCCTGGCCCGCATGAAGCCCAGCGCCTGGCTGCTGAATTTCGGCCGCGGCAGTGCCATCGTGGATGCCGACCTCATCGCCGCCGTCACCGAAAAGCGCATCGCAGGCGCCATCCTCGACGTGTTCCGTGTGGAGCCGCTGCCGGCGAGCGACCCTTTCTGGACCACGCCCGGCATCATGGTCCTGCCGCATATCGGCGGCATGCACCCCGAGCGGGATCGCGTGGTGGCATCCCTCTTCACCGACAATCTCCGCCGCTTCCTGGATGGCCAGCCGATGCGCGAGGTGGTGGATCGCCACATCGGTTACTGAGCGCTTGTATGCACGCGCGGCTTTCCGGCACGCTGCCCATGTTGCGAGACTGATTCACGCCTTTGGTGAGTCTACCAAAGGCGATCAGGCTCGGGCCACAAGCCGGGCCTGAACCGGCCATTCAGGAGGAAACCGCATGCAACGCCGCGCCCTCGCCCTCGGCCTTCTCGCTGCACCCTCGCTCGCGCTCGCGCAGCAGGATGGCTGGCCCAGCCGGCCGGTGCGCCTCGTCGTCGGCTGGCCACCCGGCGGCTCGGTGGATATCGTGGCCCGGCTGCTGCAACCGCGCTTGCAGGCGCTGCTCGGCCAGACCGTGGTCGTGGAGAACCGGGCCGGGGCCACCGGCACGGTGGGGGCGGCTGAGGTGGCGCGCGCGGGTGCCGATGGCCACACCTGGCTGATCGCGCAGGACAGCCAGGTCATCACGCCCGCCATCATGAACCTGCCCTATGACGTGCGCCGGGATTTCGCGCCGATCACCCTGATCGGCCGCGGGCCGCTGGTGGTGACGGCCAATCCCGCGACACCCTGGCCCAGCTTCCAGGCGCTGATGGCGGCGGCGCGGGCGCAGCCGCCCGGGCGCATCACCTATGCCACGGCCGGCGTCGGCACGATGATGCATGTGGCGATGGTGCAGCTCTGCAACCTCGCGGGCGTCGAGCTCACCCATGTGCCCTATCGCGGGGGCGCGCCGGCGCTGGCCGATGCGCTGGCCGGGCAGGTGCCGCTCTTCGTCACCAATGCGCCGGTGGGCGGGCCGCATGTGCGCAGCGGTGCGCTGCGGGGCCTGGGTGTGACCACCGCCACCGCCTGGCGCGACCTGCCGGGCGTGCCAAGCTTCCAGGAGCAGGGCGTGGCCGGCTTCGAGGCGCCGACCTGGTGGGCCATCTTCTCGCCCGCCGCCGTGCCCGCCGGCATCCGCGAGCGCATGGCGCGGACCCTGACCCAGATCCTGGCCGAGCCCGAGACCCGCGCGCGCGTCGAGCAGCAGGGGATGGATGTGCTGGCCATCTCCGGCGAGGGCTTCGCCAATTTCGCCGAGGCCGAGACCGAGCGCTGGGCGCGGGTGGTCCGCGCCAACAATATCCGCCTGGAAGGTTGAGCCAGCCGAGCCTCCTCCGGCTTTTTCCCCTGGCGCTGGGCACGCTGGTGGTGCCCTTCGACACCGCGCTGAACGTGGCCTTCCCGGCGGTGACGGCAGCCTTCGATCTGCCCTTGCCGGCGATCCAGTGGCTCATCATCGCCTATGTGCTGACCTATGGCAGCCTGATGCTGGCGGTGGGCCGTATCGGCGACATCTGGGGCCATGCGCGGGTGTTCCGCCTGGGCCTCGCCTGGAGTGCCGTGGCCCTGCTGCTTTGCGCCCTGGCGCCGAGCTACCCCTTGCTCCTGGCCGCGCGCATCCTGCAGGGCGTGGGCGCGGCGCTGGTCATCGGCTGCGGCGCGGCACTCGCCACCAGCCTCTACCCCGAGGCGATGCGTGCGCGCGCACTCGGCGCCTACGCGGCGAGCTTCGCGGCCAGCGGCGCGCTCGGTCCGCTGCTCGGCGGGCTGCTGGTCGAGGCCTGGGGCTGGCCCGCGGTGTTCTGGATCCGCGTGCCGGTGGCGCTCATCGCCCTTTGGCTGTTGCGGCACGAGGCGACGCCGCCCCGCACCGGCCCGCGCGAGAGCTTCGACGGCTGGGGCGCGGCCCTCTTGGCGCTCGGCATGGCGAGCCTGCTGCTGGCGATCAACCGCGCTGCCCTGGCCCTTTTCCTGCTGGCGGCATTGGCGCTCGGCGGCTTCATCTGGCGCAGCCTTGCCGTCGCACGGCCCATCCTGGACCTGCGGCTGTTCCGCCGTCCGGGCTTCGCGCGGCTGAACCTGGCCAGCCTGCTCGTGAACCTGGCCGGCTTCGCGGTGATGCTGCTGGTGCCCTTCTACCTGGCGGGGGTGGCCGCCCTGCCGCCGGCCTGGCTCGGCGTCGTGCTGGCCACCGGACATGTGGGCGCGATGCTGGGCTCGGCGCTGGGCGGGCGCCTCGGCGGGGGACCGGGCTGCGCGCTCGCGGGCGCGGGGCTGGCGGGCATGGGGCTGCTGTCGGTCGCCTTCTGGGGGGCCGGGACACACCCTGCCCTGCTGCTGGCCAGCCTGCTGGCGCAGGGCCTCGGCATCGGCCTCTTCACCCTCGCCTATACCGACCTCGTGACGGCGACGATGCGGCGGGAGGATCGCGGAGTCGCCGGCAGCCTGACCCTGCTGACCCGCACGCTCGGCGTGGTGCTGGCGGCCTCCCTCCTCACCCTGGTGTTCGGGGCCGGCGAGAGGGGCGCCTCGGCCGGCGGCGCGGCGCCGGCCGAGGCCTTCCTGGCCGGCTTCACCCACGCCTTCTGGGTGGCCGGATTGCTGCCACTGCTCGCCCTGGCATTGATCGGGCGAAAAACCCGCTGACTTGCCACGGCGTCACTTGAACGCCTGTTCAGATGTGGCTATGTTTTCAAGCGTTGCGAGTGATTCGCAACTGGAGAGCATCATGGGTCGCGATTTCAGCCATATCGCCCGCCGTTGCGAGCGGGCCGTCGTCACCGCCTATCGCGAGCTGCGCGATGTCGGCACCACGGACATGGCCGCCTTCCAGGCCTGCACCACGCTCTACCGCGTGCACCACCCCGAAGCCTCGATCGCCGAGGCGCGGCGACTCGTCGCGGAGTGGGTGGATCATCACGTGACGCGGCAGAGCCTGGCCCCCGCGCCGGGCTGCGAGTGCGACTGAGCCGCGCTCACTCCACGAAGGGCGGCTGGCGGGACCAGTCGTAGCCTCGCGCCGCGCGCGCCCGGCCATATTCGAACAGCGGGCCCATATAGGCCGGGTTGAACGGCGTCGTGTAGGGCACGTCGAAATCCGAGCCGATATAGGCCAGGCGGTATTCCACATCATCGCGCTGCGCGTTCAGCCAGATGCGCATCACGTCGTTGAGGCCGCTGGAGGCGATCATCGTCTCCACCGCGCGGCCGGCGATGGTCATGGTGCGCCGGTCGGTCGCGGCCCAGTTGGCATCGAGCCGCGCATTGCGGATCACCCAGGCGCGGATCGGCTGCACCGGCAGGCGGCGGGCGATGCGCGCGCGCCGCGCCTGCGTGACCGCCACCGGATAGAGGAAGGCCTGGGCGAAGGCACCGCCATCCACATGCAGCTCCTGGTGGCGCACGCCATCCACCGTCACGTCGAAGAGCACGGGCGCGAAGGCGCCAGGGATGGAGGCGGAGGCCAGCATGATGCGATGGATCAGCGCGGGTGCGTCCGGATGGCCGCTCGCCGCGATGGCGCCGACATTCCAGATCACCGGCACCTGCGCGTCGAGGTTGGTGGTGCCGATCAGCAGCAGCCGCCCCTGGCGATAGCCCTCGCCGATGCGCGCGATCATGGTCGCGTCCAGCTCGCGCGCGATGGTGCGGAACAGGGGCGACGTGTCGGCCATGCCGTCGGCGAGCACGCCGCTCAGCAGGCTGCGCTGGATCAGGATGTCGGCGAGCGTGCTCTGCGTGTAGACGCGCCTGAGACCCGCATCATAATCGGGGCCGAGAAAGGCGAAGGGGGCGATCAGCCCGCCCGTGCTGACGCCGGTGACCAGCGAGAACTCCGGCCGTGTGCCCGATTGCGACCAGCCATTGAGCAGGCCTGCGCCGAAGGCTCCGTCATCGCCGCCACCGGAGACGGCCAGGAGATCGAGCGTCGGCAGCATCTGGTTCATGGCCACGCCGAGTGCGCGGTGCCGCCGCTCCATCGCGGCCATGAACTCGGCGGTGATCGGGCCGGAGCCCTGGGCCGGGAAAAAGCGCTCATTGGGCAGGCCGAGGACGGTGGCGCGCAGGGTATCCCCGCGCGGCACGGCCGGCCCACGCTCCAGCGCCGCACAGGCGGGAAGGCTCGCCGCGCCCAGAAGCAGGGTGGCGCGGCGCGTGAGATGCTTCGGCATGGTCATATCCTGGGAATGCTCCTCGCGGATTGCGCGGGCATGGGCCTCCCGTCAAGGGAAGCTCCCAAGACGAAGCCTGGCCTACTCCGTGCCGAAGCCCGAGCCGGCGACGCGATACGCCTCGCGCGGGGGCGCGAAGATGTCGAGCACCTGGCAGCCCTCGGGCCCGGCGCGCATGGTGTGGGGAATGCCGCCCGGCGTGCGCCAGAAATCGCCCTTGCGCACTGCAATCTCCTCGCCGCCCTGGATGCGCATGGCCGTGCCCTCCAGCAGCACGCCCCATTGCTCCTCCGGGTGGGAGTGCAGCGTGCCCTCGCCATTCGGCGCGATGGTGACGACGGAGAGCATGGCGTGCTCGCCCGGGAAGATGCGCGTCGTCACACCCGGCGCCAATTCGCGCGCGATGCCCTGGGTGACATCGGCGAGGTTGTGGAAATGCTGGGCCTGGCTCATCGGGCGTTCCTTGGTTGATGCGCGAAGGGTTAGCCAGCGTGCCCGCGCTCGGCAAGCGCCCAGCCGATCGCGGCGCGGGCGAGTGCCGCCACCGTGTCCACCACCGGAAATTCGAGGGCCGGGCCCGCCGCGACACCGAGCGGGATCTCGGTGCAGCCCAGCACCACGGCGGCCGCACCCTCGGCGTGCAGATGGCGCGCGACCTCGGCGAGTGGCGCATAGGCCTCCGCCACGCGATTGGCCTTGACCAGGCCGACCGCCGGCATGACGTGCGAGGCCATCATCGCCTCGCTCGGCGTGATGCACTCGATGCCGAGGCGCTCCTGGTAGAGGCGCATGGCGAGTGTGGCCGTGGTGCCCATCAGCCCGATGCGGCCCTGGGTCACGCCCTGGCGGCGAAGATCGGCCGCGGCCGCATCCACGATGTGCAGGATGGGCAGGGACGTGGCCGCCCGCATCGCGTCGAACCAGCCATGCGCGGTGTTGCAGGGGATGGCGATGGCGCCGCAGCCCGCCGCCTCCAGGCCCCGGATGCCGCGCAGCAGGAAGGGCAGCGGATCCTCGCCGCCATGGTTGCGCGCGGCGGTGCGGTCCGGCACGCGCGGGTCGGACCAGAGGATGGTGGGGATATGGTCCTGGTCGCGCTCGGCCGGGGTTTCGAGCGTCAGCGCGCGCATGAACTCGGCCGAGGCGAGCGGCCCCATTCCCCCCAGCACACCCAGCATCCGCATGATGATCCCCTGCCCTCAACCCGCCTTGCCTTTTCCGCTGGGGGCGCGCGTCTGTCGAGGGCGCTTGTGGGGCGGGCGGCGCCGCGCGAAGCTCGCGCCAACTTCACGGAGGGGCGCGATGGACCAGGTTTACGATCGGCATACCGAATCGCTCGGCCATGTGGTCGAGCTGCAGCACGTGAACATCCGCGTGCCCGACCAGATCGCCGCCACGAATTTCTACATCAGCGGCCTGGGTCTCACGCGCGACCCGTATCTGATGACCGGCACGGACAATATGTGGGCCAATATCGGCATCAGCCAGTTCCATCTGCCGGCCGGCGCGCCGCAGGTGCTGCGCGGCACCACGGCGCTGGTGCTGCCCGACCGCGCGGCGCTGCTGCGGCGGCTCTCAGCGCAGCGCCGGAACCTCGACGCCACACGCTTCGATTTCCGCGAGACCGAGGATGCGGTGGAGACCATCTGCCCCTGGGGCAACCGCATCCGCGTGCATGCGCCGGATGCCGCGCGCTTCGGGCCCATCACGCTCGGCATGCCCTATGTGGAGTTCGACGTGGCCCCGGGCACCACGCCCGGCATCGCGCGCTTCTACCGCGAGATCCTGCACGCGCCGGCGACCGCGGCGGAGGGCGTGGCGCGCGCGCTGGTGGCGAACGGGCAATACCTGGTCTTCCGCGAGACGGATGCGCCGCAGCCCGAATATGACGGCCACCACATCCAGATCACGCTGGCCGATTTCGGCGGGCCGCATGCGCGGCTGATGCAAGCGGGCCTGATCAGCGAGGAGAGCAACCCCTGGCAATATCGCTTCCTGGACATCGTGGACCCCGAGAGCGGCGCCGCGCTGTTCCGCGTGGAGCATGAGGTGCGCAGCATGACGCACCCGCTCCATGCGCGGCCGCTGGTGAACCGGAATGCCGGGATCAACAACCGCAACTACCGGCCGGGCCACGAGGCGTGGCCACATGCGATGCCGCCCGAGCCGGACTGAATCCAGGCTCAGCCGAAGGTCGAACGCGTGCCCGGGTCGCGGCGCGGGGCCTGGCTGCCATTTGCCGCGGCATGCGGCCCGTCGGGGATCTCCATGTAGTTGGAGGCGGCGGAGGCGCGGGCGAGGAGTGCGCGCAAGGCCGGGTTCCGGGCACCATCCTCCGCCGTTAGCGCGTCCATCGGGCAGAAGAATTCGTGCGCATGCGCGGTCTGCGTCGCCATGAAGCCGCGGAAATGGCTGGGCTTGAGGGCGAAGAGCACACGTGCGTCCCGCACCGGCAGCACGAGGTCCCCGCGCGGCTCAATCTTCAGCATGCGGATCAGGCGCCAGCGGGGGATGTTGTTGCCCGGCATGCCCGGCTGCAGCAGCCATTCAAGCGGGCAGACCGCGAGCAGCGAACCCGTGCTGGGCGCGAAGCGGGAGCGCTTGTCGAGCAGGTTCTGGTAGCTGCTGCAGGCCTCGATGCAGAGGATGTCCACATAGGGCTCGTCCGCCTTGGTGCTGAAATGCAGGTAGAGGCCGTCCGGCAGCGTCTTCAGTCGGTCGGCGCCCGGGAATTTCAGATAGGGCTGGGTCACCTTCCGTTCGAGATCGGGCCGCGCGCGCAGCCAGGTGCCGGGCTGCTTGAAGGAGGGCTCGAGCCCTGGCGGGCGCTGCGGCCATTGGCCCAGGCTCTGCCGCACTTGTTGATCCAGCCTTTCCTCCGGCCTGCGCTGCGCGCCTGCAACCATGACCACCCCTCCTGGGAAAAAACACAACCTATGAGAGAAGAATGCTTTTTCCGTGAGGAGGCGCAAGAAGAATTAGGCCTTTTTTCCGGTTTTTTTAACTTTTTTGCATTCCAAAGCATTATATTGTGAGACCACAGAAGCCGGAATTCATCGGATTCATGCCTTTAAAAGCCACTCTTAAGATTAACTTTTGGCGACCCAATGTGCATCCGTTTCTTCCGGTTTGGTTCACTTGCGTTAGGAATCCACTCCCTTCGCAAATACCCTCGGATCGTCCCGAAGGGAGCCCGGCGCTTTGGTTGCGTAGGGTGAGGGCGCTACGGCAAGGCCAGGACCAGCGCCTCGGAATCGGAGACGGTGCCGAAGACGCCGCCCTGCATCTTCACCATCTGGATCGCGGCCAGATGGTTGCCGTGGTCGGTCGCGCCGCAGCAATCCTCCAGCAGCAGGCACTCGAAGCCGCGGTCATTGGCCTCGCGCATCGTGGTGTGGACGCAGACATCGGTGGTGATGCCGGTCAGCACCAGGTTGCGGATGCCGCGCGTGCGCAGGATGAGTTCGAGGTCCGTGGCACAGAAGCTGCCCTTGCCGGGCTTGTCGATGATGATCTCGCCCGGCAGCGGAGAGAGTTCCTCGATGATCTCCCAGCCGGGCTCGCCGCGCACCAGGATCTTCCCGCAGGGCCCGGGGTCGCCGATGCCGGCGCCGATGCGCTGCGAACGCCAGCGCTTGTTGGCCGGCAGGTCCGAGAGATCGGGGCGGTGGCCCTCACGCGTGTGGATGATCCCGTAGCCCTTGGCGCGCATGGCGGCCAGCACGCGCTGGATGGGCGCGATGGGGGCCCGCGTCAGCGAGAGGTCATAGCCCATCACGTCCACGTAGCCGCCCTTGCCGCAGAAATCGGTCTGCATGTCGATCACGATGAGTGCGGTGTTTTCGGGCGTCAGCGCGCCGTCGAAGGGCCAGGCATAGGGGTCGGCTTGGATGGTGGGCATCGGGTCCTCCTTGGATCGCGCCCGGCCGAGCAAGCGGCATGCCAGGTGGCACTGCGCTTGCAAAGCCTGGCCTGCGCGGGTCGCCGCCCGGCGCGCTGTTCCCCTGGCAGCGGGCCATCGACAACATCCATTACCCGCTGAAGCTCATGGGCATCGCGCGGCCTGAGCGCACGCGCCGCATCGAGGCGCTGGTGACGGGCTTCGACCTGAAGTTCGACCTGCACCGCTACCCCTATGAGCTTCCGGGCGGCCAGCAGCAGACCGTCTCCATCATGCGCTCGCTGGTGATCGAGCCGGAGGTGCTCTTCCGGGACGAGCCCTTCTCGGCGCTGGACTATGAGATGACGCTCATCATGCGCGACCAGTTGCAGAAGGTGCTGGTGGCGCGCGGCACCACCGCCGTGCTGGTCAGCCATGACCTGGAGGAGGCGATCTACCTGGCCGACAAGCTGCTGCTGCTGACGCGCCGGCCGTCCCGCATCGCCGAATACCTCGACATCCCGCTGGCCCGCCCGCGCAGCCCCGCCACATTGACCGACCCGGAATTCGTGCGCATCAAGGCCCATGCGCTGGACGTGTTCCAGCAAGCCGTTCGGGGAAGCTAGATGAGCGAACCACCCTATCGCGGATATCACGACATTGGCGGCCTGCCCGGCGGGCCGATCCAGCAGGATGAGCACCCGTTTGCCCCCTGGCAGAAGCTCTCCGAGGCCATTCGCGGCGCGCTGGAGCAGAAGGATCGCTGCGTCTCGCTCGACGAGATCCGCCGCGCCTTCGAAAGCTTCGGCGAGCCGCTCTACGAGACGCTCGGCTTCTACGAACGCCGCGCCGAGGCGCTGACCCTCCTGCTGGACGAAAAGGGCCTGGTGGAGCGCGCCGAGGTGCTGGCCCGCATGGATGCGCTGGCCGCCGGCCGCGGCCAGCGCGTGGACCACGCCGCCAAGACCGTGACGGAGCAGTGACCATGCCCCGCTTCCAGCCCGGAGATACCGTGCGCGTGCTTGACCTGCACAAGCCCGGCCATGTCCGCATCCCCTTCTTCGTCCGCCACAAGCAGGGCGTGGTGGAGCGCCATTGTGGCGCCTATCCCAACCCGGAGGAACTCGGCCATGGCCGCCCCGGCCTGCCGCCCGTGGACCTCTACCGCGTGCACTTCCGCCAGGATCACCTCTGGCCCGATTACGCGGGGCCAGGGCATGACACGCTGGAGATCGAAGTCTACGAACATTGGCTGGCGCCCGCCTGATGCCCATTCCCTCCAACGTCCCGCCCACCCGCTTCTCGGCCGACGCGGTGGACCCGAACCGCCCCGTGGTCGAGGGCCATCACGGCGCCGACTACTACGCGCTGATGACGGAGGCACTGCACAAGATCCTGCTGGAGAAGCAGCTGCTGGCGCAGGCCGACACGGATCGCGTCATCGCCGCCCTGGAGGGGCCCAACGTCACCTGGGGTGCCCGCATCGTGGCCCAGGCCTGGCGCGACGAGGGCTACGCGCAGCGCCTGGTGGAGGATGGCTCCAAGGCGGCGGGGGAGCTGGGCTTCAAGATCAAGGAAGCGAAGCTCGTCGTCGTGCGGAACACGCCCACGCTGCACAACGTCATCGTCTGCACGCTGTGCTCCTGCTACCCGCGCTCGCTGCTGGGGCAGCCGCCCTGGTGGTACATCTCGAAGAACTACCGCGCGCGCACGGTGCGCGAGCCGCGCAAGGTCCTGGCCGAATTCGGGCTGGAATTGCCGGCGGAGGTGGAGCTGCGGGTGCATGATAGCAACGCCGACATGCGCTACCTCGTGCTGCCCATGGCGCCGCCGGATGCGGCGGCACGGCCGGTGGAGGAGCTGATCCCGCTGGTCACGCGGCACATGCTGGTGGGGACCGCGGTGGTCGCGGCCTGACCGCGCGCCCCTCACCCCGTCATCCGGCCGCAAGGCGGCCGGCGCCGGCCAACCGGATGATGGGCCAGGGGCAACCGTGGCGCGGCGAAGCCAAGCCGGCGGTGCCGGCGCCCGGCGTCTGAAGGCGGCTAAGTCCTCTTCACCACCTCCGGATACATCACCTTGTCGCCATAGGTGAACATCTTCGCCAGCTCCTCCTCGGTGACGACTTCCGGCGTCCTGCCGTTCACCGCGCAAAGCTGCTCCACGATGATGTTGCGCTTCACCTCGCTCACCAGCACGCAGGTGCGGTGATACGCCTCCGACAGGGTGCGCCCCAACACGGTGAAGCCGTGGCGGCGCATGATGATGCAGTTGGTGTCCTGGATGAAGGTCTTGATCGGCGCCACATCCTCCTCGACGTTGATGGAGGCCGGCAGGTAATGCGCGGGCTTCTGCATGAGGAAGCCATAGGTCAGGCTGAAGGAGCGGATCTCCTCGTAGCCCGCCGCCAGGAAGGCGATGGTCTCGTCGTGATGCAGGTGGATCACGCAGTTCACATCGGGGCGCAGGCGCAGGATCTCCCGGTTCATCTGGTGGCCGACGGTGGTGGCCCGCTCGCCCGCCAGGATGCGGCCATGGGGGATGTCGGTGATGACGAGGTCCTCCACCTCCACCTCCTCCAGGCTGATGCCCTGGGGCTTGGCGTAGCAGATCCCCTGCTCGTAATCCGGATGCGGCACGCGGATGACCATGCCGCCCACGCTGCTGTTCACGAGGCCGCGCGCGGCGAGCCGATGCGCGTATTTCACGTAATCGCCGCTGACCTTGGGGTCGAAGCTGACGCGCGGGTCGGGCGTCAGCTCGTTCACGCGATACGGCGGGGTGATGCCATCCATGGCGGTGTCTCCTATTCGGGGCGAATGTCGAGGCGCTGCGCCAGAGCCCGCCAACGCGCGGAATCGGCCGCGATGCTGGCGGCGAAGGCGGCGGGCGTGGACATGACGGGCTCGATGTCGGTCGCGCGCATCTCGGCGCGGCCGGCATCGGTCAGGAAATGCGCGGCCAGCGCCTGCTGCATGCGGTTGGCCATGGCGGGCGGCAGGCCGGCCGGCGCCACCAGGCCGTACCAGAAGACGGCGTCGAAGCCCGCGACCCCCAGGCTCTCGAAGGTCGGCACGTCGGGCAGCAGGTTGGAGCGCTGCGTGACGGCGAAGGCCTTGATCTGCCCGTCTCGCACCATGGCGGAAGAGGCGGGCGGGTTGTCCAGCATGGCGCCCACCGTGCCGTTCAGCAGGTCCGGATAGACCTGGGAGGACCCACGGTAGGGCACGTGGTGCATGGAAAGCCCGGTCAGCAGCTCGAATTGCCGCGTCAGCAGATAGCCGAGCGTGGTCACACCCACCGAGGCATAGCTCACCTGCCCCGGCCGCGCCCGCGCATAGGCGAGGAACTCGGCCAGGTTGCCGGCCGGCACGGCACGGCCCGCCACCAGCACATAGGGCGTGGTGCCGAGCATCGTGATGGCGGTGAAGGAGGTGACGGGGTCATAGGGCACGTCGCGCTGCAGCACCGTCGCCACCGGATGCGTGCTCGTGGTGGCGACGCCGATCGTGTAGCCATCGGGTGCCGCGCGGGCGACCGCGTTGCTGCCGATGGTCCCTCCCGCTCCGGGCCGGTTCTCGATGACGATGGGCTGGCCCAGCGCCTCCGAGAGCCGCCGGGTCGCGAGCCGCGCCGCGATGTCGGTGCCGCCACCGGCCGGAAAGGGCACGATGCAGCGGATGGGGCGGCTGGGCCAGGAATCCACGGTCTGCGCCAGGGCCGGCGTCGCCAGCGGCGTGAGCAGGAGATGGCGGCGCTTGAGGCTCATGACGCAGTCGCTCCTTGAATGTCCGGACATGTTAGCCACGCGCCGGCCCTCCCAACAAGCAAGATGATGGCGCAATTCGCCGTGGCGCCAGCCGCGCGCTCGCGTGGGGCGGATTTCGTGCCATCGGCGCGGATGAGGGGGTGTACTCCGGGGAAAGGGGCGGCCCGGCGTCCGCGCCGGAATCGCGCAGGCGCTGGATCGCGGTGGGGTGGGCCAGCGCGCGGAGGGCGGCGCCGCTCAGCTTCCGGATGATGGGCGCGCCCTGGTCCCGGGTGCGCCCGGGCGCTCGCGGCGATGCCTAATCCGGCACGGCGCGCGCGATGGCCAGGAAATCCTCGGCGACCAGGCTCGCGCCCCCCACCAGTGCGCCATCCACATCCGGCAAGGCCAGGATTTCGGCGGCGTTGGAGGGCTTCACCGAGCCTCCATAGAGCAGCCGCGTGGTGCGCGCGGCAGGCCCGAAGCGCTCGACCAGCGCGGTCCGCATGGTGGCGTGCATGGCGGCGATGTCCCGCTCGGTCGGCGTGCGGCCGGTGCCGATGGCCCAGACCGGCTCATAGGCGACCACACCACCCGCCGTGATGAAGCCATAGGGGATGGAGCCCGCCAATTGCCGCTCCACCACCGAATCGGCGAGGCCCGAAAGGCGCTCGGCCTCCGTCTCGCCCACGCAGATGATGGGGATCAGGCCGGCGGTCAGCGCGGCCTCGGTCTTCGCCAGCACGGCCGCGTCATTCTCGCCGTGGTTGGTGCGCCGCTCGGAATGGCCGAGGATGACGTGGGTGGCACCCGCATCGCGCAGCATGGCGGCGCTGATATCGCCGGTATGCGCGCCATGATGCGCCGCGTGGCAATCCTGGGCCCCCACGGCCACGCGGCTGCCCAGCATGAGTGTGGCCACCTGATGGATGTGCACGAAGGGCGGGCAGATCAGCAGATCGGCGCTTTCGGCGCCGTCGCGCAGCGCCTCGGCCAGCCGCGCGGCCTCGCGCTGGTTGCCATTCATCTTCCAATTGCCCGCAATGAGCGGCCTAATCCCCGGGGTCATGGCTTTGCCCTTTTTTTGAGCCCTCATTGGACAGAAAGCGTCCGTGTTTGGCAACCGCCCGGCAACCGGCTATTCGCCTTCGCATGATCACCGCAATGCGCCGGCTGGCCGGCACCTGGTTCGCCAAGCTCCTCTTCGTCCTGCTCATCCTCTCCTTCGCCGTCTGGGGGATCGAGGACATGCTGCGCAACATCGGCCGCGACACCGCGGTGGCGCGCGTGGGCGATGAGGCGATCGAGGTCGAGGAAGCCCAGGAGGCCGCCCGGCGCGAGCTGCAGCGCATCCAGCGGCAATTGCAGGGCCGCATGGAGATGGACGCCCGCATCCGCCGCGCCGTGGCCGAGCAGGCGCTGGAGGGCCTCGTGCTCGACCGCGTGCTGCGCCAGGAACAGGCCCGCATGCGCGTGACCGTGCCCGATGACGTGGTGCGGGACTACATCTTCCAGATCCCGGGCTTCGCCGGCCTCGATGGCCGCTTCTCGCGCGAGGTCTTCAACAATTTCCTGCGCAGCAATGAGATGACGGAGGCGCGCTTCCTCGACCTGCTGCGCACCGATCTCGGCCGCCAGCAGCTGGCCGGGGCCGTGCGCGCCGGGGCCGCCGCCCCCGAGGCGCTGGCGAGCCGCATGCTGGCCTGGGCGCTGGAGCGCCGCACGGCGACCCTGGTGGAGCTTCCCTTCGCCGAAGCGCCCGAGCCCGAGTGGCCCTCCGAGGCGCAACTCGTCCGCTACCACGAGAACAACGCCCGCCTGTTCTCCACCCCCGAATACCGCGACGTGGCGCTGGCCACGCTGAACGCCGCGCGCCTGATGGCCGAGGTCGAGGTGAGCGAGCGCGATATCGAGGATGCCTACGCCGCCAATCGCGCCCGCTACGAGACGCCCGAGAAGCGGGAGGTCTTCCAGGCGCTGATGCAGGATGAGGCGGCGGCTCAGGCCATCGCCACCGCCTGGCAGCAGACCGCCGACTTCACCGCGATCGAGCAGGCGGCCCGCGCGGCGGGCGGCCTCGCTACGTCGCTCGGCCTTTCCAGCCGCGCCGACCTGCCCCTGCCCGAACTGGCCGAGGCCGCCTTCGCCCTGGCCCCCGGCGCCGTCTCGGCCCCCGTGCGCACGCCCTTCGGCTGGCATGTGCTGCGCGTCGGCACCATCGAGGCGGGCGCGCAGCGCAGCCTGGACGAGGTGCGCGGCGAACTGCGCGCCGAGATCCAGGCCGAGCGCGCGGCGGACCTCGCCTTCGAGCGGGTGAACCGCGTGGAGGATGCGCTGGCCGGTGGCGCCAGCCTCGCCGAGGCGGCGCGCCGCTATTCGCTCGGCTATATCGAGACGCGGCTGGACGCGACCGGCCGCGCGCCGGATGGCACGGAAGTCGCCCTCCCTGTGGCCCCCGCTGTGCGTCCCGCCGTGCTGCGCGCGATCTTCACTGCCGAGCGCGGCGCCGCCCCCCGCCTCCAGGAGGGCGAATGGGGCTTCCTGGCGCTCGACGTCCGCGAGATCACGCCGCCCGCCCTCCGCCCGCTCGACACGGTGCGCGAGCAGGTGGTGGCGGGCTTCCTCGCCGCCGCCCGCCGCCGCTGGCAGGAGGAGCGCGCGGCGGCGCTGCTCGCCGCGACCCGCACGGGCCAGACGCTGGCCGCGGCCGCCGAGGCGGCGCAGATCAAGGCCGAGGAGCTCGGCCCCTTCCCGCGCGAGGCGGGCGGCGGCAACCCCATGCCGCGCGACCTTCTGGCGCCGGTCTTCGAGCTCGCCCCCAACGCCACCACCATGATCGAGCGCGCGCAATCCTTTGCGGTGATGCAGCTGCTCTCCGTGACACCCGCCGATCTCTCGGGCGAGGCGGCGCAGATCGCGACCCTGCGCACCGAGGCGGCCCAGGCCATGGCCGAGGATTTCGAGGCGCAATACCAGGCGGCCCTGCGCGCCCGCGCCAATGTGCGGATCAATCCGCGCCTGGTCGAGCAGATGGCGGGCCAGTGAGATGACGGGCTTCGCCGAATTCCGCGCGGGCTTTGAGGCCGGCCAGTCCCAGCTCATCTGGCGCGAGCGCGTGGCCGATCTGGAAACGCCGGTCGGCAGCTTTCTCAAGATCGCGCATGGGCAGCCGCACTCCTTCCTGCTGGAAAGCGTCGAGGGCGGGGCCGCACGCGGCCGCTTCTCGGCCATCGGCATGGCGCCGGACCTGATCTGGCGCTGCCGCGGCGGGGAGGCCGAGTGCAACACCCAGGCGCTGGCCGCCCCGCACGCCTTCGTGCCCGAGGCCCTGCCGCCGCTGGAGGCGCTGGCCGCCCGCATCGCCGCCATCCGCATGACGCTGCCGCCGGGCCTGCCGCCGATCTGCGCGGGGCTCTTCGGCTATCTCGGCTATGACATGGTGCGCCAGATGGAGCGCCTGCCGGCCACCAACCCCGACGTGCTGGGCATCCCCGAGGCGGTGATGATCCGCCCAACCCTCGTCGCCGTCTTCGACCATGTGCGCGATGCGCTGACGCTGGTGACGCCCGTCTGGGCCGATTGCGGCCTGGACGCCGAGGCCGCCTGGGCGCTGGCGCAATCGAGGCTGGACGAGGCCGAGGCCGCGCTGGACCGTCCCCTGCCCCGCCCAGCGCCACCCGCCCGCCTGCCGGCCCCGCCCGCGCCGACCTCGAACTTCACGCCCGAGGCCTATATGGCGGCCGTGGAGCGCGCTCGCGAATACATCCGCGCCGGCGATGCCTTCCAGATCGTGCCGAGCCAGCGCTTCTCGGCGCCCTTCGCGCTGCCGCCCTTCGCGCTCTATCGCGCGCTGCGCCGGATCAACCCGGCGCCCTACCTCACCTTCTTCGATTTCGGCGGCTTCGCCACCGTCGGCGCCTCGCCCGAGATCCTGGTGAGCGTGAAGGAGGGCGAAGTCACCATCCGCCCGCTGGCCGGCACCCGCCGCCGCGGCGCGACGCCGGAGGAGGATCTTGCGCTGGAGGCCGAACTCCTGGCCGACCCGAAGGAGCGGGCCGAGCATCTCATGCTGCTCGACCTCGGCCGCAATGATGTGGGGCGCGTCGCCGCCATCGGCACGGTGAAGGTCACGGCGCAGTTCCGCATCGAGCGCTATTCGCAGGTGATGCACATCGCCTCCGAGGTGCGGGGCCGGCTGCGCCAGGGCCTCTCCGCGCTGGATGCGCTACAGGCGGGCTTCCCCGCCGGCACGCTCTCGGGCGCGCCCAAGGTGCGGGCCATGGAAATCATCGAGGAGCTGGAGCCCTCCAGGCGCGGCCTCTACGCCGGCGGGCTCGGCTATTTCGGCGTGGATGGCAACATGGATGTCTGCATCGCGCTCCGCACCGCCTTGGTGAAGGAGGGCGTGCTGCACGTCCAGGCCGGCGCCGGCGTGGTGGCCGATAGCGACCCGCGCGCCGAGCATGAGGAATGCATCCAGAAGGCCAAGGCGCTGTTCCGCGCGGCCGAGGAAGCGGTGCGCTTCGCCGCCGGCGGGCGCTGACACCCGCTTGCCGTGCTGGCGCCACCGCGCCAGCATGCCCCCATGCAACACGCCCTCGCCGCCCTCCTGGACGAACACGAAACCGGCTTCGCCGTGGGCGTGATGGGCGCCATCGGCGAATTCATCCGCGATGAGGGCGAGCCGGTCACGTCGACACCCCTCGGCCGGCTGACCACGCGCGGCGGCATCGCCATCCGGCTGGCCCGCGCCGAGCCGCGGCTGATCGCCTGGGAGGAGCCCTCGACCGATCCGCGCCTCTGGAAACAGGCGGCAGCACTCATCCTGCCGGAGGAGGAGGCGGCGATCGGCGGCAATGCCGTCGTCACCGAACTCGGCCCCGACAACCAGGCGCTGCGCGAGGAGGATCGCACGGCGGAACTCTTCAACATGGGCGTGGGCTTCGCCCATCTGCGCGCCTGCGTCCGCACGGCGGACCCCACGCTGATCCGCGTGCTGCGCGAAGCCTGCGGCATGCCCCTGCTGGACCCCGCCAATCCGGCCGGCATGGCCATCATCCACCAGTCGCCGCACCGGGTCTTCGTCTCCAAGCTTGCGCGGATCGAGGTGTTCCAGCCGATTCCGCCGCCCGATGGCCGCTCGCCCGAGGGGCCGCACACCCATCTCCTGCCCAAGCTGCTGGCGACCGGCCGCGCCCATGCGGCGACAAGCCCGATCCCCGAGGGCTGGGTCTCCGTGCTCGACATCTTCCCCGCCCACCCGCTGCGCACGCCGATGCTGGCGCCGCGCACCTTCGACCAGGCGCGGCATGCGGCCTTCCAGGCGCTGCTGGCGCGCTTCGGCCTGCCGGACTTGCTGGCGGCGAAGCGGGCGGCGCAGGAGAGCGGCGCCGAGGTCGGCGAGGACCGGCACGCCCGCGCCGCCGCGCGCGTCGCCCTGCGCCAGATGGCGGCTGAAGCGGGATTGCACCCGGCCTGACCACGGCGGATGATCCGGCATCGGAACCGAACAAGGGTCATGCCCATGCGCCGCCTCGCTCCCCTCGCCCTGGTCCTCGCCCTCGCCGGCTGCCAATCCACCGACCAGCTTCTGGCCGGCGGCGATGCGGGGGCGATCCGCACCGCCGAGTCCCGCGCCCGCTTCGAGCTGAACTGCCCGGCCGCGACCGGCAGCATGCTCTCCAGCCGCGTCGTGATTCCGGAGGATATGCGCCGGGCGATTGACCGCGCCGAATACACGGTGGGGGTGGCCGGCTGCGGGCAGCGGGCGGTCTATATCGTCGCCTGCCCGCTGGGCGACCCCAACTGCATCGCCGTCCGCCAGGGCACCTGAACCGGTTGACGCAAGCGGGGCCGGGCGGGCAGTTTGCCTGAATGCTCCTGCTCATCGACAATTACGACAGCTTCACCTTCAACCTCTACCACTTCCTGGGCGACCTGGGGGTGGAGCCGGTGGTGCGCCGCAATGACGCGCTCTCGGTGCAGGATGTCTTTGCCATGCGGCCGGATGCGGTGATGCTCTCGCCCGGCCCCTGCACGCCGAATGAGGCGGGGATCTGCCTGCCCCTCATCGCCGCCTGCGCCGAGGCGCGGCTGCCCCTGATGGGCGTCTGCCTCGGCCACCAGGCGATCGGGCAGAATTTCGGCGGCAACGTGATCCGCGCACCCGAGCCGGTGCACGGCAAGGTCTGGGACGTGCTGCATGAGGGCCGCGGCGTCTTCGCGGGCCTGCCCTCGCCCTTCCGCGCCACGCGCTACCACTCGCTGATCGTCGAGCGATCGAGCCTGCCGGCCGAGCTGGAAATCACGGCCGAGACCGAGGACGGGCTGATCATGGGCCTCAGCCACCGCGAATTGCCCATCCATGGCGTGCAGTTCCACCCGGAGAGCATCGCCTCCGAGCATGGGCACGCGCTGTTGCGGAACTTCCTGGCGGCCGCGCGCGTAGCCGCCTGAGGGGGGCCACTCGGCCCGCCCGCTGGACAGAAACGGCCATCCGCGCCAAACCGCCTGCCAATCCATCATCCGCACGGAGTCCGCCGCCATGTCCTCGGCCGCGTCTGCCAACACCTTCGAGACCATCGCCGACATCATCGCGGAGACCGCGAGCGTGGACCGGGCGAAGATCACGCCCCAGGCCCATGTCATCAACGACCTCGGCATTGACAGCCTCGACTTCCTCGACATCGTCTTCGAGATTGACAAGCGCTTCGGCGTGAAGGTTCCGGTCGAAGCCTGGACCGAGCAGGTGAACAGCGGCAAGGCCCCGGCCGAGCAGTTCTTCGTCCTCGGCGCGCTCTGCGATCGCATTGACGAGCTGGTCGCGGCGAAACAGGCCTAGGCCCTTGCGCCTCGAATATTTCGAGATGGTGGACCGGGTGTTGGCGCATGACGCGACGACACTCACCGCCGAAGCGCGCGTGCCCGATGCCAGCCCGGTCTTCGAGGGGCATTTCCCCGGCTTTCCCATCCTGCCCGGCGTCCTGATGATCGAGGCGATGGCCCAGGCCAGCGGCTGGCTGATGGTGGCGCGCAGCGGCTTCACCCGCATGGCGCTGCTGGCCCAGACGCGCGAGGCCAAGATGCGCGGCATGGTCAAGCCTGGCGCCCTTCTCACCATCACGGTCGAGCTGCTGCAGGAAAGCTCAGGCTATGCCGAGCTGCGCGGCGCACTGACGGAAGCCGGCCGCAAGGTGGCCGAAGCCACGCTCCGCCTGCAGACCATGCCCTTCCCCGCCCCGGAGCTGGAAGCCGCCGTCCGCGCCCGCGCCGGTGCGATCGGCCTCGCCTGATGCTGCGTCCTGTCGCCATCACCGGCATCGGCCTCGCTTCCTCGCATGGCGAGGGCCGGGCCATCCATGCGGCGCTGCTGGGTGGCGCGCCCCCGGTGCTGGACCAGGCGAGCTTCGCCCCCCACCCGGTGCACCCCCTGCCCGCGCTGCCCTTCGAGGCCGCCATCCCGCGCCGCGAGATGCGCCAGATGGAAAACTGGCAGCGCCTCGGCGTCTATGCGGCCGGCTTGGCGATTGACGATGCCGGCCTGCGCGAGCGCGTGGCCGAGATGGACCTGCTGGTGGCCGCCGGCGGCGGCGAGCGCGACTGGAAGCTGGACGAGCAGATCCTGGCCGCGGCACCCGACGAGGTGCAGCGCCACCGCATGCTGCTGGACGGGCTGCGCCCCACCCTGTTCCTCGCGCAGCTGTCCAACCTGATGGCGGGCTCCATCTCCATCGTCCACAATGTGGCCGGCTCGTCCCGCACCTTCCTGGGCGAGGAGATTTCGGGCGCCGAGGCGCTGCGCGTGGCGGCCGCGCGCATCGCCACCGCCACCTCCGACCTCTGCCTGGTGGGCGGCGCCTTCATCGCCGAACGGCCCGAGGTGCTGCTGCTGTTCTCGATGGGCGGCGTGCTGCATGCGGGCCCCTGGGTGCCCCTGCCCGGGCGGCGTGGCATCGTCTTCGGCAGCGCGGGCGCCTTCCTGACGCTGGAACCCGTCGAGCGCGCCACGAAGCCCCAGGCCATCCTGCGCCACGTCGCGACCGACCAGGGGCGGCCGGAGGGACGCGTGGCACGCCTCGCCGCGCTGCTGGCCGCGGCACCGGCGCGCGCGCCCGGCTGCCTCGTCATCTCCACCGCGAGCGGCGCCGAGGCCGCGCTGCGCGATGAACTCGCGGCGTTGGGTGCCACGCCCGATCTCTTCTCGGCCGACATCCTGGGCCATCTCGTGGAGCCCGCCTTCCCGGCCGGCGTGGCGCTCGGTGCCATCGCGATCGCCCATGGCCGCGCGAAGCAGGTGCTGGTCACCGGCGCCGGCCAATGGCGGGGCGAGGCCGTGGCCCTGCTGGAGGCCGCCGCATGAACAAGCGCATCGCCATCACCGGGGTGGGCATGGTCACGGCACTCGGCTTCGGGGCCGAGGCGAATTGGGCGGCCCTCGTCGCCGGCCGCTCGGGCATCCGCCGCATCACCCGCTTCGACACGACGGGCATGCGCGCCAGCATCGCCGGCTGCGTGGACCTGCCCGAGGACCAGCCGGGCCGCCCGCTTTCGGTCTCTGCCCGCGCCGAACGCCTGGGCCAGGCCGCGATCGGCGAGGCGCTGGCCGAGGCCGGGCTCGTGGCCCCCTTCGACGGGCCGCTTTGCATCGGCATGCCGCCGGTCGAGATCGAATGGCCGCAGCGCAGGAGCTTCGGCGGCACGACCTATCCCGAACTCATCGCCGCCGCCGCCGACCAGACGGCGCTCTATGAGGAGTTTCTCTTCGGCGGCGCCGCCACCCGCATCGCCGAGCGCTTCGGCACCAGGGGCGTGCCCCAGGTGGTCACCACCGCCTGCGCCTCCGGCGCCTCGGCCATCCAGCTGGCGCTGGAGGCGATCCGCCGCGGCGAGACGAAGATGGCCATCGCCGCCGGCAGCGAGGCGAGCCTGCAGCCCGAGACGCTCATCCGCTTCGGCCTGCTCCAGGCGCTCTCCACCCGCAATGACGACCCGGAGGGCGCCTCCCGCCCCTTCACCCTCTCGCGCGACGGCTTCGTCATGGCCGATGGCGCGGGCGCGCTGATCCTGGAGGATGAGGCGCATGCCCGCGCGCGGGGTGCCGCCATCCTCGGCTATGTGCTGGGCGCGGGCGAGGCCGCGGACACCTTCCACCGCACCCGCTCGGCGCCCGATGGCTCGGCCATCATCCGCTGCATGCAGCGGGCCCTCGATGATGCGGGGCTGACGCCGGCCGAGATCGGCTATGTCAACGCGCATGGCACGTCCACGCCCGAGAACGACAAGATGGAGGCGCTGGCGGTGCGCGCGCTGTTCGGCGAAGCGCCGCCGCCCATGGGCTCGACGAAATCCATGATCGGGCACACGCTCTCGGCTGCCGGCGCCATCGAGGCGGCGATCTGCCTGCTGGCCCTGCGCCACCAGATGCTGCCGCCCACCATCAACCAGGCCGATGTGGACCCCGATTTAGGGGTGGACACGATCCCGGTGGCGCGGCCTCATGCCTTTCGCGCGGCACTGTCCAACAGCTTCGGCTTCGGCGGGCAGAATGTTGCGGTGGTGATCGGCGCGGCCTGAGAAAACGCAACCCAACCGAAAGCCTCGCCCGCCGTTAGTGTTCCACTGAGGTTCGCGGGGGCAAGAATGGGTTCGGTTTGGTCCAGCTGGTTCGAGCCCTCGGCCTTCTCCCCGCATGGCTTCTGCCTCGCCTGGGAACCCGGCCTGCTCTGGCTGCACATCGTCTCGGACGGGCTGATCGCGCTTGCTTACTTCTCGATCCCGCTGGCCATCCTGACCTTCATGCGCGGCCGGCCGGACTTCACCCATCGCGGCGTGGCCTGGCTGTTTGCCGGCTTCATCCTGTTCTGCGGCGCCACCCACCTGTTTGCCATCTGGACGCTCTGGCAGCCGCTCTACTGGCTGGAGGGCGCGCTCAAGGCGGCGACCGCCGTGATCTCGGTGGCGACCGCCATCGTGCTCTGGCCGCTGCTGCCCAAGGCCCTCGCCTTGCCCTCGCCCGGCGCGCTGCGTGCGGCCAATGGCGCATTGCAGCTGCGCGTGGCGGAGCGCGACGCGCTGGTCGCGCGGCTGGAACGGCGGGAGGCGGAACTGGTCGAGCTCACGGCCACGCTGGAGCAGCGCGTGGCCGAGCGCACGGCGAGCCTCGTCGCCGCCAACCAGCGCTTCCAGACGGCGCTGGCGGCCTCGGGCGTCACCGTCTTCACGCAGGATGCGCGCCTGGCCTACACCTACATGAGCAAGGGTGAGCTCGGCCGCAGCCCGAAGGAGTTCCTGGGGCGGACCGATGCGGAGGTGATCCCCGAGCCTCCGCTCTCCGCGCTGCACGCCTTCAAATCCAAGGTGCTGCACAGCGGCGAGGGCGGGCGGGCCGAGTTCCAGGCCCACGGACAATGGTTCGAGGTGACGGCGGAGCCGCTGCCGGACGGCCAGGGCATCATCTGCGGCGCGATCGAGATCACGCGCCGCAAGGCGGATGAGCAGCGCATCCGCTTCCTGCTGCATGAGGTGAAGCACCGCGCCGGCAACCTCCTCGCCGTCGCGCAGGCGCTGGTGAGCCAGAGTGCCCGGCATGCGCAATCCGTGGCCGAGCTGATGGATGGCGCCGGCCCCCGGCTGCAAAGCCTGGCGCGCACGCAGCGCATGCTGCTGACGGAGCCCGAAGGCCAGGTGACCATCCAGGCCGTGCTGGGCGCCCAATTGCCCCCCTTCGGCGCCAGCCCGGCGCCCTGCTATCGCATCACCGGGCCGGAGGTCGTGCTCAGCCCCCCGGCCGCGATGCATCTGGGCATGGCGCTGCATGAGCTGACCACCAATGCGGCGCGGCATGGCGCGCTCTCCGTCGCGGCCGGCGAGGTCGAGATCCGCTGGGAGGTGGTGGGCGAGGAGTGCCGCTTTTCCTGGCAGGAGCAGGGCGGCCCACCGGTGACAGCGCCGGAGCGCAAGCGCTTCGGATGCGAGGTGATCGAATGGGCGGCGGCGCAAGCGCTGGGCGGCCAGGTGACGCTGGATTTCCCGCCCGAGGGGCTGCGCTGGTCGCTGCGCTTCCCGCTCCCCGCCTGAGCGGCGCTACCCGAGCGCCGCCAGCACGGCATCGCCCATGGCGCGCGTGCCGATCACAGCCTCACCGGGGGCCGCGATGTCGCCGGTGCGGGCACCCTGCGCCAAGGCGGCCTCGACGGCCGCCTCCAGGTGATCCGCATCCGCCGGGCGGCCCGCACTCCAGCGCAGCAGCATGGCCACGGAGAGGATGGCGCCGAGCGGATTGGCGATGCCCTGCCCCGCAATATCCGGGGCCGAGCCATGGATCGGCTCATACAGCGCCCTCCGGCGGCCTGCCGCATCGGCGGCGGAGAGCGAGGCCGAGGGCAGCATCCCGAGCGAGCCGATGATGGCGCCGGCGGCATCGCTCAGCAGGTCGCCAAAGAGGTTGTCCGTCACCAGCACGTCAAAGCGCGAAGGCGCGCGGGCGAGCTGGATGGCGCAGTTATCGGCCAGCATGTTCTGGAATTCCACATCGGGGAATTCCTCGCGATGGATGCGGCCCACCACCTCGCGCCAGAGGGCGCCCGCTTCCATCACATTGGCCTTGTCCACGGAGGTCACGTGGTTGCGGCGCGTGCGGGCGAGCGCGAAGGCGAAGCGCGCGGCGCGGGCGATCTCGGCCTCGGTATAGCTATGGGTGTTGATGCCGCGGCGTGAGCCATCCGGCAGCGTCTCCACGCCGCGCGGCGTGCCGAAATACATGCCCGCCGTGAGTTCGCGCACGAAGCAGAGATCCACGCCTTGCGTGATGCGCGGCTTGTAGGGGCTGGCCTCGGTGAGGGCGGGCTGCATCCGCACCGGGCGGAGGTTGGCAAACAGGTCCAGCGCCTTTCGCATGCGCAGCAGCGAACCCTTCCGGCGCTCCTCCGGCGGGACCACGCCCTGCTGGTCAATGGAGCCGGTCGCGCCAAACAGGATGGCGTCGGCACCCTCGATCTGCGCCCAGGTTTCGTCCGGCATCAGCGTGCCGTGCTTCTGCCAGTTCACGATGCCGAAATCGCGCTCGATCAGTTCGAGGTCCAGGCCGCGATGCAGGGCGAACCAGCGCAGCACGCGCACGGCCTCGGCGGTCACCTCAGGGCCGACGCCGTCGCCCGAGAGGACCAGGATCTTCATGCGACGCTTTCCCAGGCCCAGCCGCGCTCGGCGCTGTCCTTCGCCTTCCAGGCGGCGATGGCGTCGGCGTGCTTCAGCGTCAGCGCGATGTCGTCCAGCCCATGCAGCATTGCCTCGCGCTTGCGCTGGTCCACGGTGAAGGGGATGGCCTCGCCCGAGGGCGTGATAACCAGCTGGCGTTCGAGGTCCACCGTGGTGCGGGCATTGCCGGGGCTGGCTTCGGTTTCCTCCGCGATACGGCGCACCACTTCGATGGGGAGCCGGACGGGCAGGAGCCCGTTCTGGAAGCAGTTCGAGAAGAAGATATCCCCGAAGCTGGGCGCGATGACGCAGCGCACGCCCATGCCCATCAGCGCCCAGACCGCGCCCTCGCGCGAGGAGCCACAGCCGAAGTTTTCGGCGGCCAGCAGGATGGGGCTCTCGCGGTACGGCGCCTGGTTCGGGATGAAATCGGGGTTGTCGGCGCCATCGGGCAGATAGCGGCGGCGCTCGAAGGCGTGCTGCCCAAGTCCATCGCGGCCGGTGCCGACAAGGCGCTGGATCGGGATGATCACATCCGTGTCCACATTGGCTTCCATCAGCGGGATGGCGCAGCCGGTGACCGACTTGAAATCCTGCATGTCAGAAGCTCCTCACATCCACGATGGCGCCGGCGAGTGCGGCGGCGGCCGCCATGGCGGGCGAGGCTAGATGCGTGCGTGCCCCTGTGCCCTGGCGGCCGACGAAGTTGCGGTTGGAGGTGGAGACGCAACGTGCGCCATCCGGCACGGATTCGCCATTGGCCGCGACGCAGAGCGCGCAGCCCGGCTCGCGCCATTCGAAGCCCGCTTCCCGGAAGCGCAGATGCAGGCCCTCGGCTTCGGCCTCGGCCTTCACCGTCTCGCTGCCGGGCACCACCCAGGCCGTCACATGCTCGGCCTTCCTGCGGCCCTTCAGCACATCGGCGGCGGCGCGCAGGTCGGAGAGGCGGGAATTGGTGCAGGAGCCGATGAAGACCCAGTCCACCCGCGTGCCCTCCAGCTTCTGGCCGGGTTGCAGGCCCATATAGTCCAGCGCGGCCTCCCAGGCGGCGCGCTTGGCGTCATTCGGCGCCTCGCGCGGGTCGGGGACATGGCCGGTCACGGCGGAGACCTGCTCGGGGCTGGTGCCCCAGGTGATCTGGGGGGCGATGTCGCGCATCTCGATCACCTCGTCGCGCGTGAATTTCGCGCCGGGATCGCTCGGCAATTCGCGCCAATCGCGCAAAGCGGCCTCCCAGGCGGCCCCCTTCGGCGCGTATTCACGGCCGGCGATGTATTCGAAGGTGGTCTCATCGGGCGCCACCATGCCGACCTTGGCGCCCATCTCGATGGAAAGGTTGCAGAGCGTCAGCCGCTCCTCCATCGAGAGCGCGCGCACCGCGCTGCCGGCATATTCCATCGCCATGCCGGTGCCGGCCGCGGCACTGAACCGGCCGATGGCGGCGAGGATCATGTCCTTCGCGGTGACACCAGGCGGGCGCTCGCCCTCGAAGCGGATGCGGAAGGTGCCGGGGCGGCGCTGCGGCAGGGTCTGCGTGGCCAGCGCGTGGCCCAGTTCGCTCGCGCCGATGCCGAACGCCATGGCCCCCACGCCGCCATTGGTGCAGGTGTGGCTGTCGCCGCAGGCCAGCGTCAGGCCGGGCAGGACGATGCCCAATTCGGGCGCGATGACATGGACGATGCCATTGCCGGGCTTGTTCAGGTCGAACATGCGGACACCCTCGGCCGCGCAGCGCTCGCGCAGTGAATTCAGCAGTCGCTCGCCCTTGGGATAGGTGGCGGCGGTGCGCCCGGGGGCGGAGGAGACGGCGTGGTCAGGTGTGGCGAACACCTTCCTGGGCTCGGCCACGCGGCGCCCGGCCTCGGCCAGCTCCGCCATGGCGCGCCCGCCGCTGAGGTCATGCACCAGGATGCGGTCGAGATAGAGCAGCGACCACCCTTCCCCGAGATCGGCGATGACATGCCGGTCCCAGATCTTGTCGAACATCGTCTTGGACATGGTCCCCTCCCGAGGGAATTCAGTCTTGCAGCGCCGCCGTCACGATGGCGTCATCCACGCAATGTGCATAGCCGGGCGCGCGCTGGATGGCGCCGGCGCTGAGCATGCTGGCCTCCAGCCGGTTCCACGGCTCGGCCGGGAAATGCGGGTCCTTGGTCCAGATGCCAAGGCCCCGGTAGCGGGCGATGCAGGCGGCGAGCAGGCCTGGCTCCATCCCCGGGAAATAGGGCGCGATGCAGGCTGCGATCTCCTCGGGCTGGGCGGCCATGAACCAGGATTGCGTCTCGGCCAGGGCGCGGATCATGGCGCGGAACTCGGGCGCGTATTCCGCGATGTTGGCGGCGGTCGAGTAGTAGGTGGTGTAGCTGGTGGGCCCGCGTGAGGCGGCGGCGTGCCAGACATGGCCGGTGCCGTCGCGCTCCATCTGGCTCGCGAAGGGCTCGAAGAGCTGCGCGACGTCGAGGCGCCCTTCGGCCACGGCGGTGGCATTGGCGGCCATGGGCTGATCCGTCACGCGGGTGATGCTGTCCGGGTCCAGCCCCGCGCGGCGGATATCATCCTGCAAGGTCCACCAGGGGGTGGGCACTTCGCTGACGGTGCCGAGCTTCAGGCCCGCAAGGTCACTCAGCTTGAAGCCGGGGCGCGGCGTGCGGCCGATCAGGAAGAAGGGGTCGCCCAGGATGGCCGCGCCAAAGTTGCGCAGCGGCGAGGCCGGGTCGGCATTGTGCGCCAGCAGGATCCGCATGGGCCCGCCCCAGGCGAGATGCGCGTGCCCCTCCAGCACCGCATCCTTGGCGAGCGAGGGCTCGGTGCCCGCGCGCACGGTGACGCTGACGCCGGCCTTCGCATAGGCCTCGCGCGCGAGGGCCGCGTAATAGGGGGCGTAGAAGACGGCCCGGAAGGGCTCTTGCAGGATAATGTGCCGCATGCGTTCCATCATGGACCGCAGGACCCATGAGAGGCCACCCCATGCTGCATCGCCGCCACATCCTCGCCACCGCCGCGCTTTGGCCCTTCGCGGCCCGAGCGCAATTCACGCGGCCCTTGCGCCTCGTCATCCCCGTCGGCGTCGCGGGCGTTACCGATGTGGTGGGCCGAATCCTGGCCGAGGGCATGCAGGGACCATTGGGCCAGCCGATCATCCCCGAGAATGTGGTGGGGGCCGGCAGCACCGTGGGGGCCGCCGCCTTCCACCGCGCGGCCAATGACGGCCAGACGATGTTCATCGGCACCAACAACCACCCGGTGATGCGCGCGGTCTATCCGAATTTCCCGCATGATCCGGTGACGGATTTCGTGCCCATCGCCGGCATCGGGCGTCAGCCCTTCGTGCTGGCGGTCCATCCCGATGTGCCGGCGACGGATCTGCCCAGCCTGCTTGCCTGGCTGCGGGCGCAGGGGGATCGCGCCAATTTCGGCTCGGCCAATCCGGGCGCCACCAACCACCTGGCGGGCGAGTTGTTCAAGCAGCTCTCCGGCACGTCCTTCACCATCGTGCCCTACCGCACCGCCGCCGCCGCCGTGCAGGACCTGCTGGCCGGCCGGATGAATTTCTCCATTGATAGCCCGACGCTGATGATGCCGCTGATCCGCGATGGCAAGCTGAAGGCCATCGCCGTGACCAGCGCCGAAGCCTCGGCGCTCGCACCCGGCCTGCCGCCCATCGCGAGCGCCCTGCCCGGCTATGACCTGACCGCCTGGCAGGTGCTCTTCACGCGCCCCGGTGGGCCGGAGGAGGCGCGGCGGGCGATCAGCGCCGCCGCCCTTGCCGCTGTGGCGGACCCTGGCGTGAAGGCGCGGCTGCTGGCCGCCAATGTCGAGACCTGGCCCGACCCCTCGGCCGAGGCGGCGGCGCGGCATGTGGCGGCGGAAGTGGCGCGCTGGGCGCCGATCGTAGCGCGCATTTCGCCGGGTTGACCATCGGAGGGCCACCCCCGATCTTCGGTGCCGGAGGTTGCTGGCACATGTTTTCACTCAGAGGGCGCAAGGCCTTCATCACCGGGGCATCCGGCCTGCTGGGCGCGCATTTCGCCCGGCTTCTGCATTCGGCCGGAGCCAGCGTCGTGCTGGCCGCCCGCCGCATCGAATCCTGCGAGGCGCTGGCCGCGGAGCTCGGCACAGAAGCACAAGCCATCCGCCTCGACGTGCAGGATGAGGCGAGCATCGCCGCCGCCTTCGAAGCCGCACCCGATTGCGACATCCTGGTCAACAATGCCGGGATTGCCGCGACGAAGCCCTTCCTGGACCACAGCGCCGCCGATTTCGACCAGGTGATTTCCATCAATCTGCGCGGCGCCTTCCTGGTGGGCCAGGCGGCGGCGCGGCGGATGGTGGCGAACAAATCGGGCGGCTCGATCATCAACATCGCCTCCGTGCTGGGCGAGCGCATCATCCCGGGGGTCGCCGGCTACACCGCCGCCAAGGCGGGGCTGATCCATATGACGCGGCAGATGGCGGTCGAACTCGCGCGCCACAATATCCGCGTGAATGCCTTGGCACCCGGCTATATCGCCTCCGACATCAATGCCGAATTCTTCGCCTCCGAGGGCGGGCAGGCGATGATCAAGCGCATCCCGCAGCGCCGCCTGGGCACGCCCGAGGACCTGGACGGGCCGCTGCTGCTGCTGGCCTCGAAGGCCGGCGCGCATATGACGGGCAGCGTCATCACGGTGGATGGCGGCCACAGCATCAATCCTCTCTGAAAGTCACACCCCATGGACTTCACCCTCGACGCCAAGAGCGAAGCCAAGCGCCAGGGCGTACGCGCCTTCGTGAATGACCGGCTGATCCCGCTGGAATCCGACCCGGCCAGCTATGACCATCACGAGAACATCAACCCCGAGCTGCTCAAGACGCTGCGCGCCGAGGTGAAGGCCGCCGGCCTCTGGTGTTTGCAGATGCCCGAGGAGATCGGCGGCCAGGGCCTGCCCTTCACCGGCATGGCCGCCTGCTACGAGGAGATGAACCGCTCCATCTTCGGCCCCGTCTGCTTCAATTCGGCGGCGCCGGATGACGGCAACATGATGGTGCTGAACAAGGTCGGCACGCCCGCGCAGAAAGAATGGTGGATGATGCCCGTCGTGCGCGGCGAGGTGCAGTCCAGCTTCGCCATGACCGAGCCCGAGGGGGCCGGCAGCGACCCCGGCATGACCAAGACCTATGCGGAGCGCGTGGGCAATGACCGCTGGCGCATCCATGGTCGCAAGTGGTTCATCACGGGTGCCGGCGAGAGCAAGCACTTCATCGTCATGGCGCGCACCAGCGATGATCCGCGCCGTGGCCTCACCGCCTTCCTGTTCCACGCCGACCAGCCCGGCTGGAAGATCGAGCGGCGCATTCCGATCATGGGCCCGGAGGAGCATGGCGGGCATTGCGAGATCACCTTCGACGGCCTCGAAATCGCCGATGAGAACATCCTGATGGGCGTGGGCGATGGGTTGAAGATGACCCAGATCCGCCTCGGCCCCGCGCGCCTCACGCACTGCATGCGCTGGACCGGCATGGGCCGCCGCGCGCTGGAAATCGCCATGGCCCGCATCGAGCAGCGCCACGCCTTCGGCCAGAAGCTGGCCGAGAAGGAAAGCGTGCAGATGATGGTGGGGGAGGCGGCGATGCAGCTCGACATCTCGCGCCTTGTCACCATGCGTGCCGCCTGGAAGCTCGACCAGGGCGATTTCGCGCGGAAGGAGGTCAGCACCGCCAAGATCATCGCGGCCGATGCGCTCCACCGCGCGGCCGATACGGCGCTGCAATTGCTGGGGGCGCGCGGCTATTCCAAGGACACGCCCGTCGAGTGGATGTACCGCTATGCCCGCCAGGCGCGGCTGGTGGATGGCGCATCCGAAGTGCACCGCATGGTGATCGCCAATTTCCTGCGGCGCGAGGGAACCGAGTATTTCGGCTGGCGCACGCATGGATGACGCCAAGCGCGCGGCGCTGAATGCCTGGCTGGGCGTCGAGATCACGGCGGCCGGCCTGCTCTCGGGGGGTGCCATCCAGCAGAATTGGGCGCTGACGCTGGCCGATGGGCAGGAATGGGTGCTGCGGACGGATAATGCCGCCACACTTGCCGTCTCGCTGCCGCGCTCGGCCGAATATGCGCTGCTGCGCGCGGCCCATGCCGAGGGTGTCACGGTGCCGGAACCGCTGCGGCTCTGCGAGGATCGCAGCGTCATCGGCACGCCCTTCTTCGTGATGCGGCGCGTGGGCGGCACCGCCACGGGGTTTCGGCTGGCCAAGGCGGCGGCGGCCCAGGGCGGCGATGACGCGCTGGTGCGGGCGCTGGGGGCGGAGTTGGCGCGCATCCATCGCATCACGCCGCCGCGTCCGGACCTCGACTTCCTGGGCGAGCCGCCCGCTGATGCGGGGGCCGCCTTCATCGCTGCCATGCGCGCGCGCCTGGATGACGCCGGCACGCCGCGCCCGGCGGTGGAATGGGGCCTGGCCGCCATGGAGCGGCATTTGCCGCCGCCCCTGCCGCCCGTGCTCAACCACAATGACTTCCGCACTGGGAACCTCATGGTCGAGGGCCACGCCGTCACCGCCGTGCTGGACTGGGAATTCGCCGCCTGGGGCGACCCGCATGCGGACCTCGGCTGGTTCTGCGCGCCCTGCTGGCGCTTCGGCAATCGCGGGCTGGAGGCGGGCGGGCTTGGCTCGCGCGCGGCCTTCCTCGCGGGCTATGGCCCAGGCGCTGACCCGTCCCGCCTGCCCTTCTGGGAGCTGGCGGCGACCATCCGCTGGGCCGTCATCGCGGCGGACCAGGGCGCGCGGCACCTCTCGGGCGTGGAGCGCAGCCTGGAGCTGGCGCTGACCGCGCAGATCATCCCCGAACTCGAGATGGACATCCTGGCCCAGGTGGAGGCGCTTGATGCTGGAACAGCCTGACGCGGCGGATCTGCTGGCGACGGCGCGGGCGGCGCTGCTGGACAAGCTGCTGCCCGCCCTGCCCGCGCATCTGCATTACGAGGCGCGGATGGTGGCCAACGCCATGGCCATCGCCGGACGCGCCGGCACAGTGGAGCCGAAGGCCCTGGAAACCCGCATCGCGAGCTTCGCCGATGACACGGCGCATTTCGCGGCCCGGATCCGCGCCGGCGCCTATCAGCCCGGCACGCCGGCCTATGCCGGCGCCGCCGCCCTGCTGCGCGAGATGGTGCGGATGCGATGCGCCGTGACAAACCCGCGCGCCCTGGGCTAAGCCCCGCCCACCATGGATAACAACACGGCCACCAAGCCCCGCAGCCAGCTGAAGGGCGATGCCTGGCGCGCCTATGACGCGCTCCCGCCCGAGGTGCGCGCGGCACTCCGGGAATCTCTGGTGGATTGGTGCCCGCTGCGGGCGCAGGAATGGCATGTCCATCTGCTGCGGAAAGAGAAGCTGAAGCCCGCCAAGGCGGCGCGCGCCCTGGTCCGCACGATCCGCCGCATGGATCATGCCGAGGTGGCAGCCTTCGCCCGCGCCTGGCCCAAGGGTGCGCGCGAATACCCGCATGTGGCGGCGGAGGCCAGCATCCAGCGCTATGCCGGCGCCGACGGCCTGCCCTCGGCCTGAGCCGCGCCCTCGACGCGCCCGCCCGGCCCGCCTAGCCTCCCCGCCAAACACGGGAGGTCACCATGGGTCCGCTGCACGGGCTGAAAATCCTCGAAATCGCCGGCATCGGGCCGGGCCCCTTCTGCGCCATGCTGCTGGCCGATCTCGGCGCCACGGTGATCCGTATCGAGCGCGGCGACGGCCCGACGGGCTCCCGCCTGGATGTCTCCCTGCGCAACCGCCGCTCCCTGGCGCTGGACCTGAAGAGCCCTGCGGCGGTGGAAGCGGTGCTGCGCATGGCCGAGACCTCGGACGCGCTGATCGAGGGGTTCCGGCCTGGAGTGATGGAGCGGCTGGGCCTGGGCCCCGAGGTGGTGCGCGCCCGCAACCCGCGCCTGGTCTATGGCCGCATGACGGGCTGGGGCCAGGAAGGGCCAATGGCGAAGCTGGCGGGGCATGACATCAACTACATCGCGCTGACCGGCGCGCTGCACGCCATGGGCCGCGCGGGGGAGCCGCCGGCGCCGCCGCTGAACCTCGTGGGCGACTATGGCGGCGGCGGCATGCTGCTGGCCTTCGGCCTCCTGGCCGCCCTGCTGGAGCGGGAGCGCAGCGGCCAGGGCCAGGTGGTGGATGCCGCCATGGTGGATGGCGCGGCCCTGCTGATGGCGCCGATCTTCGGCATGAAGGCGCGCGGGCGCTGGGGCGAGGAGCGCGCGGCGAACCTGCTGGATGGCGCGGCCTCCTTCTATGACAGCTACGCCTGCGCCTGTGGCGGCTTTGTCGCGGTGGGGCCGATCGAGCCGCAATTCTTCGATGAAATGGTGGCGAAGATGGGCCTGGACCCCAAGCTGTTCGAAGGCCGGATGGAGCCTGCCAAGTGGCCGGCGCACAAGGCGCTGCTGGCGGCGGCCTTCGCCACGAAGACGCGCGATGAATGGGCCGCGCTCTTCGCCGAAAGCGATGCCTGCGTGGCCCCCATCCTCTCGATGAGCGAGGCGCCGCACCACCCGCACAATGCCGCGCGGGGCAGCTTCGTGGAGCGGGACGGCGCCATGCAGCCGGCGCCCGCGCCGCGCTTCTCGCGCACGCCGGGCGGCCTTACCGCGCCGCCCCCGCTGCGCGGCGAGCACAGCCGGGAGGTGCTGGCCGAATTCGGCTTCTCCGAGGCCGAGATCGCAACGCTCGCACCCGCGCCAGCAAACCGCTAGCCTCGCCCCAAGGAGGAACCAAGATGGACACGAACGCCGCCCGCCCGTCCCGCCCGCGAACTGTCTTCACGCCCGAGCACGAGATGTTCCGCGACCAGTTCCGCCGCTTCGTGGAGCGTGAGATCGCGCCGTATCACCGGGACTGGGAACGGGCCGGCATCGTCCCGCGCGAGTTGTGGCGCAAGGCCGGCGCGCAGGGCTTCCTCTGCACCATGCTGGACCCGGAATATGGCGGGGCCGGCGGGGATTTCGGCCATGCGGCGATCGTGATCGAGGAGTTGGCGCGGGTGAATGCCTCGGGCGTCGCTTTCCAGCTGCATTCGGACATCGTCGTGCCCTATGTCGCGGCCTATGCGAGCGAGGCGCGCAAGCGCGAATGGCTGCCCAGGATGGCGGCGGGCGAGATCATCGGCGCCATCGCCATGACCGAGCCCGGCATGGGCAGTGACCTCAAGGCCGTGCGCACCAGCGCGGTGCGCGATGGCGATCACTGGGTGATCAACGGCTCCAAGACCTTCATCTCGTCCGGGCAGAATGCGGGGCTCGTCATCGTCGTCTGCAAGACGGACCCTGAGGCGGGGCGGCGCGGCGTCTCGCTCATCGCCGTCGAGGAAGACACGCCCGGCTTCACCAAGGGGCGCAAGCTGGAAAAAATCGGCATGCACGCACAGGACACGTCGGAGCTGTTCTTCGAGGATGTGCGCGTGCCGCTGGACAACCTCATCGGCCAGGAGAACGCCGGCTTCCGCCACCTGATGCACCAATTGCCGCAGGAGCGGCTGGTGATCGCGGTGCGGGCCGCCGTCAGCATGGAGACCATGCTGGAAAAGACCATCGCCTATACGAAGGAGCGCCAGGTCTTCGGGCATTCGGTCTTCGACTTCCAGGTGCACCGCTTCAAGCTCGCCCAGGCCAAGGCCGAGATCGCGATGTTCCGCGTCTATCTGGATGACTGCATCACGCGCCACCTCAAGGGCGAGCTGTCCGGCGAGGATGCGGCGGCGGCCAAGCTTCTCGGCACCGAGATGCAGAACCGGCTGCTGGATGATTTCCTGCAGATGCATGGCGGCTATGGCTACATGGCCGAATACGAGATCGGCCGCGCCTGGGCGGATGCGCGGGTGGGCCGGATCTATGGCGGCTCCTCCGAGGTGATGCGGGAGATCATTGCCCGCACTCTCTGACACACGGTAAGGTTGCAGCGGAAGCAGGGCAGGAGAGCCACCATGGCCAAGTTGAACGTCAACGGCAGCATGGTGGAGGTGAATGCCTCGCCCGACACGCCGCTGCTCTGGGCGATCCGCGACCATGTGGGCCTGACCGGCACGAAATATGGCTGCGGCATTTCGCAATGCGGCGCCTGCACCGTGCATCTGGATGGCGTGCCCACGCGCTCCTGCGGGGTGACGCTCGGTTCCGTCACCGAGGCGCAGAAGATCGTGACGATCGAGGGCCTCTCGCCCGAGGGCAACCACCCGATCCAGGTCGCCTGGCGCGCACTGGACGTGCCGCAGTGCGGCTTCTGCCAATCCGGCATGATCATGGCGGCCGCGGCCCTGCTGGCCGAGAAGCCGCGCCCGACCGATGAGGATATTGACGCCGCGATGACGAACATCTGCCGCTGCGGCACCTACAACCGCGTGCGCGAGGGCATCCATCGTGCCGCGCGCGGGCTGTCGGGTTGAGGGGGGCGCTGACCGTGAACCATATCCGGACCTCGCGCCGTTCCCTGATGCAGGGGGCGGGCGCGCTTGTCGTGGGCTTCCACCTGGCGCCGCGCGCCGCGCTGGCGCAAGCCGCGCTTGCGACCCCCGAGATCAACGCCTGGGTGGTGATCCACCCGGATGACCGCGTGGTGCTGCGCATGGCGCGCAGCGAGATGGGCCAGGGCACGCGCACCGGCCTCTGCCAGATGATCGCGGAGGAATTGCACTGCGACTGGTCGAAGATCTCGACCGAATATGTCACGCCGGGGCAGAGCCTCGCGCGCAATCGCGCCTGGGGGAATTTCCTCACGGCCGGCAGCCAGGGCATCCGCCAGAGCCAGGATTACGTCCGCCGTGGCGGCGCCGTCGCGCGCACCATGCTGGTGCAGGCTGCGGCCGCGCGCTGGGGCGTGGAGCCCACGACCTGCACGGCCAAGGATTCCGTGATCACGCACGGGCCGAGCGGCCGCACGCTCACCTATGGCGCCGTGGCCGCCGAGGCCGCGCGCCTTTCGCCGCCCGCCGCAGCGCAGGTGGCGCTGAAGGAGCCGGGCGCATGGACGGTGATCGGCCAGTCCGTCCCGCGCCTGGATACGGCGGACAAGACGACCGGCAAGCTGATGTACGGCTCGGACCTCAAGATGCCGGGGATGCTGGTGGCGGTGCCGCGCCGCAGCCCGGTCTTTGGCGGCAAGGTGCGGTCCTTCGACGCCGCGCGCGTCTCCGGCATGCCCGGCGTGAAGCATGTGCTGCAGGTGGGCGATGGCGCCGTCGCCGTGGTTGCCGACACCTTCTGGCAGGCCAAGACCGCGCTCGATGCGCTGCCCGTGCAATGGGATGGCGGCGAGAATGCGCGCATCCAGCAGGCGGATATCGCTGCCCGCCTGACGGAAGGGCTGAACGCCACCGAGGCCTTCGTCGGCAACAGCAATGGCGATGCCCGCGCCGCCATCGCGGCAGCACCCCGCAAGATCGAGGCGGTCTATTCCTACCCCTTCCAGAACCACGCACCGATGGAGCCGATGAACGCGACCGTGGTCTGGACCGCCGCGCGCTGCGACGTCTGGTGCCCGACGCAGAATGGCGAGGCCGCGCTGGTCGCGACCGCCACCGCTGCCGGCCTGCCGCAGAACCAGTGCGACGTGCACCGGATGGATCTCGGCGGCGGCTTTGGCCGACGCACCACGCATGACTGGCTGATTGATGCCGTGCTGATCGCGAAGCAGATTCCAGGCGTGCCCATCAAGACCCTATGGACGCGCGAGGAGGACATGGTGCAGGGGCGCTACCACCCCGTCACCAAGGCCAAGATGACGGCGGGCCTGGATGCGAATGGCGACATCACCGGGCTGCATATGCGCATCTCGGGCCAGTCCATCCTCTCCTTCGTGTTTCCGACGGCGTTGCAGAACGGGCGCGATCCCGTGCAGTTCCAGGGGCTGAATGCGGGCGGCGCCGAGAGCGCCATCGGCTACAGCTTCCCGAACCTGCTCATTGACCATGCGATGCGGAACACGCATGTGCCGCCGCATTTCTGGCGCGGCGTGAACCACAACCAGAACGCCATCTACCTCGAATGCTTTCTGGATGAGGTGGCGCATGCCACCAACCAGGACCCGCTGGCTTTGCGCCGCAAGCTCATGGCGAACCACCCGAAGCATTTGGCCGTGCTGAATGCGGTGGCCGAGCGCATCGGCTGGGGCACGCCGGCACCCGCGGGCGTGTTCCGCGGCATCGCGCAGCAGATGGGCTTTGGCAGCTATGTCGCGGCCGCCGCCGAGGTTTCGGTGAATGCGCAGGGGCAACTCAAGATGCATCGCATCGTGGCCTCCACCGACAGCGGCGTCGCGGTGAATCCGAAGCAGATCGAGATGCAGGTGGAGGGCAGCTTCGTCTATGGCCTCTCCGCGTTGCTGTACGGCGAATGCACGGTGAAGGACGGCGCCATCGAGCAGAGCAATTTCGACAGCTACCCCGTGCTGCGCCTGGAGGAAATGCCGAAGGTCGAGACCATCGTCATGCCCTCCGGCGGGTTCTGGGGCGGTGTGGGCGAGCCCACCATCATGGTGGCGGCCCCGGCCGTGCTGAACGCGATCTTTGCCGCGACCGGCAAGCGCATCCGCTCGGTGCCGCTGAAAGACCAGGATCTGCGCCGCGCCTGATGCGGTTCGTGCTGGCGTTGCTGCTGTGCGCCACTTGGGTATCGGCCGAGGTGGCGCGCTTCACGGTCATGGGCGATGCGATCGAGGCGCCGTTGGTCGCCGCACCCGCCGATGCGGCGCGCGGCGAAGCCATCGTGAAGAACCGCGAGACGGCCAATTGCCTGATCTGCCATGCCATCCCGGATGCGCGGGAGCGCTTCATGGGGGATGTCGGGCCGGCGCTCGCGGGCGTCGGCGCGCGGCTCTCCCCTGGCCAGATCCGCCTGCGGCTGGTGGACCCGACGCGGCTCAACCCGGACGCGGTCATGCCGGCCTATCATCGCACGGAAGGGCTGCGGCATGTGGATGCGCGCTATCTCGGCCGCCCGGTGCTGAGTGCGGTGGAAATCGAGGATGTGGTGGCGTATCTGGCGGGGCTGAAGGAGTGATGTGATGCACCGCCGAAGCTTGCTCGCCCTGCCGTTGATCGCCGCGCCAGCGCAGGCCCAGACCGAGAGCTATGAGGCGGCCGAGCAGTCCATCCTGGCTGGGCGCCTCGCGGCACCCGGCGGCATCACCATCGAGATGCCGGTGCTGTCCGAGAACGGCAATTCCGTGGATATCGCGGTGCGCGTGGACAGCCCGAACACGCGGGCGGACCACATCACCGCCATCCATATCCTGGCCGAGAAGAACCCCATCCCGCGCGTGGCGAGCTTCACGCTTGGCCCCCGCTCGGGCCGGGCCGAGGTCGCGACGCGCATCCGCCTCGCCACCACGCAGACCATCCTGGTGCTGGCCGAGACGAGCCGCGGCCAGGTGCATCGCGCGGCGCGGGAGGTGATCGTCATCCTCGGCGCCTGCGTGGATGGGGGCTGAGATGTCCGACATCATCGCCCGCATCACCCTGCCCGAGAGCGCCCGGCGCGGGGAAGTCGTGAATGTGCGCGTCATCGTCCGCCACCCGATGGAGCGCGGCTTCGACGGGCCGGGCCTGACGCCCCTGCCCCGCCGCATCCTGCACACGCTGCGCGTGACCTATGCGGGCGAGGAGGTGTTCCGCATGGCGCTCTCGCCCGGCATCACGGCCAACCCCTATGTCGAATTCACCACCATCGCCGTCGAGACGGGCGAGATGGTGTTCGAGTGGCAGGAGGATGGCGGCGTGGTCTATCGGCGCGAGGCGCGGCTGGTCGTCACATGAGGTGGCTGCTCCTCGTGTTGGTGCCGCTCACGGCTCTCGCGCAGGATATCCGGCCTTCGCAGGACTACCTCTCGCCCGCGCTGCGCGCGCAGCAGGAAGACCCTTCCCGGCATCCCGGCTGGCTCTGGGTGGATGAGGGCGAGGCGATCTGGCGGCGGGGCGAGCGCTCCTGCCAATCCTGCCATGGCGACATCGCGTCCATGCGTGGCGTCGCCACGCGCTACCCGGCGGTGGCCAGCGACGGCCAGCTTTTGAACCTGGAGGGGCGGATCGAACGCTGCCGGGTGGAGAACCAGGGTGCCCCGCCCTTCGGGCTGGAGAGCGAGGCACTGCTGGGGCTGACGGTGGCGGTGGCGCGTCCATCGCGGGGGATGGCCATGTCCGTCCCCGTGGAGGGGCCTGCGGCCGCCTTCCTGGAGGAGGGGCGCGCCTTTTATGAAGCCCGGCAAGGGCAGCTCAACCTCTCCTGCGGGCAATGCCATGACGCGAATGCGGGGCGGCGGCTGCGGGGCGATGTGATCTCGAACGGGTTGGGCACGGGTTATCCGGCCTATCGGCTGGAGTGGAACACCATGGGCTCGCTGCACCGGCGCTTGCGCGCCTGCTCGCTCGGCGTACGGGCGACGCAGTTTCCGCTGGGCTCGCGCGAGTATCTGACGCTGGAATTGTATCTCGCGCACCGCGCGCGCGGGATGCCGGTGGAGGCGCCAGGGCTCAGGCGATAGGCGCTGGCCAGTCGGCCACCATCACGGCGCCCGTCGAGGATTCGGTGATGAAGGCCCTGCCGTCGCGCAGCGTCAGGTTGGTGACGGTGGTTCCGCGGCAGGAGCGTAGGCGCGCCACCGGCTCCCCCTGCGGGCTCAGGACGATCACGCAGCCGAGTGAGGCGTGGGAGACCATGAGGCGCCCCTCCCCATCCATCGCCAGGCCATCCGGGCCGCTCACGCCGTGGAAGCTCGCGAAGCGGCCGACCTTGGCGGTGCTGCCATCGGGCAGCAGGGGCACGCGCCAGATGGAATTGTCACGCGTCATCGCGACGAAGAGCACCTCCTCATCGGCCGAGAGCACCAGGCCGTTGGGGCTCGGGCCGTTCTGGATCAGCAGGTCGAGGCCGCCATCCACGCGCCAGCGATAGACGCGGCCTGTCGGGTCATGCAGGCCGGATTGGCCCTGGTCGGTGAAGTAGAGGTCGCCGTTGCGGGCGAAGACCAGGTCGTTCGGGCCCTTGAAGCGTTCGCTGTTGCGGCGGGCCAGGGCGGGTGTCACGCGGCCGCTGGCGAGGTCGAGTGCGAGGATGCCCTGCTTGTAGTCGGCGATGAACATGCGTGTGCCGTCGGGGTGGAGGGCCAGGCCGTTGGGTTCGCCGTCATATTCGGCGATGAGGGTCCAGTCGTCCGGCGCGTCGAGGCGGAAGATGCGGCCATGCGGGATATCGGTGACTTAGAGGCGCCCCTGGCGGTCGAAGCAGGGGCCTTCGAGGAAGCTTGGCACCGCTTCGCCGCGCTTGTTGGCGCGGGACCAATCGGTGACGACGGCCCGGCGGAGTGCCGCGGGAATCTCAGCAAAGAGCTGGGTCGGAATGTCCATGATAGGAGCGTAGCCAAGGAACGGGGTCTGGGGCCAATGGCCCCAGCCGCCGGAGGCCCTGTTTTTTTCAGCCGAAGAACCCAACTTCCTCGGCGACGGCGGCCGAACAAAACCGAACCAGCCCAATGAGCTGCTGCATCGGCTGGAAGATTTCGGCGTGTTCGCGCGCGTAGCTGGCGGCCTCGCCGGGCGCTGAGGGTTCGTGGAAATCGAGGCCGGCGACGGGGTCGGGTGCGGCGGGAAACACCTGCTCCAGCAGGGCCAGCGCGGGTTCGACATCAAGGGCCAGGATGCGGCTGATCACCGTCTCGCGCGTGGCGCCATGCCGGGGCGAGAATTCCGGCACGCTGACGGCCAGCAGCCAGAGGCGGTGGATGAGGGCGAGGCGCAGCGCATGCAGCAGCACGAGCCGCCCGGGCATGACCGGCAATTCGGGCCAGACGGCGCGCAGCGCCAGGTGATCCGACTGGAAACGGCGGTAGAGGCGGCGCAGCGGCGCCTGGAGGTTCAGCTCATCCAGCGGGACCGAGACGGCCAGCAGTTTTTGCGCGCGGCCGGGGCGCGAGGTGGCGGCGGCGCGATCCAGCCAGGTGCCGGGATCGAGCGTGCCGATCACGGCCCGCACCACGCCGATATCGGAGCATTCGGCAGCGCGCGCCGCCATGGCGAGCGCGCGCGCGAAGCGGGGCGAGCGGGCGCGGAGATCGTTGAAGGCCTCGGGGTTGGCGGCAACGGCGGCCCCCAGCCCGTGCATGGTGTTGGCGAGCCAGCCCACCTGCTGGAGGATCGCGTTGTTCGGAATGGCGCGCAGCTGCGAGGGGTGGGAGATGCGCGCGGGCCCGCCCATGCCATCGGTCTGCCGCGCCGAGGGGCGGGAGCCGGTGCGCTCCAGCAGGCCCGGGCCGAAGCCGCCGAGCAATGCCGCGTAGCCCGGATCTTCCACCAGCGCCTGCACTTCGCGGCGGAGGGTCGCGAAGAAATCGGCACCGTAATCGGCCTCGGCGTAGATCGGGTCCGGTTCGCGCGGGGGGCGGGCGAAGGCATGCTCGGCGATGCGCGCGATGGTCGCCTGGGCGAGTGCGGCGGTACCGAAGAGGAGGTAGCCATCGCCACCCTGGAAGCTCGATTCCTCGCGCACGGCGAAACCCGCTTCGGCGAGGGAAAGCCGCTGCTGCGGCGGGAAGAGGTATTCCAGCCGGTCGCGCAGGCTGGCCGGATGCGCGCCGCGGCCGATACTCTCGCCATGCGTGTCGAAGAGGACGAGCTCGACATCAGCGAGGCCGTGCCGGCGCAGCAATTCGGCGAGGCGCAGCTTCAGCCGCTCCACGAGGTAGGAGGCGGCGAGCTGGCCGACATAGCGGCCGGAATCGGAATAGCCGAATTGCAGGCAAAGCCGGCCATGCAGGCGGAGATAGTCGCGGAAATGCGGGCTGCGCAGCGCCTCGTCCAGCACGCGCTCGCCATGTTCGAGGGCACTCGCGGTCTCAAACAGCGGTGAGATCTCGACATGCCGCTCCACCCCGAAATGCCGCGCGAGCCAAAGCGCGGCGAGCAGCGTGTAACCGGTCTCGGTCTCGGCGATCAGGAAGCGGACGGGGGCGGAGCCGTCCACATGCTTCGCGATCTGCGCGATGTTCATCATGAGCTTGGCGGCGGAGGCCTGCTCGGCCACCAGGGCGCCGAAATCCACCGGGCGGGGCGTGACATTCGCGAGGGCGGCGTTGATCTGCGCGAGCAGCCCGCGGCGCATCGCCATATCCTCGGGCGCGGTGCTGAGCTCCAGGCGCTGGCGCAGCGCGTTGTGCAGCTGCAGCGAGTTCAGCCGAACATGGGTGTGCGCGAGCGAGAGGCCGTGGGCCGCGAAGCCCGCGCGCGCCACGGCGAGGGCAAGGCGCGTTTCGTCATCGGGTGCCGCCGCCAGCGCGGCCTCAAAGAGGGTCAGGATGGGGTCGAGATCGGTCATCGCCGCCTCGCGCCGCGTCACGAGTTCGGCGGCGAGCGCCTGGACGGAGGCGGGGTCGGGCTTTTCCGGCACGGCCGCCACCTGCGCCGCCACCGCCTCCAGCGCGGATGCGAGGCGCGCGGTGAGCGGGGCGGCCACGTCGCCCAGCGGGGCCAGCTGCGCGGAAAGCCGCTCCAGCTGCAGCCGCTTCATATGGAGGCGCAGCCGCAGCGTGTCCCACCAGCCGATATCCGTGCGGCCGTCGGTGTCGTAGCCGACCCAGGTGGCGAGCGTGAGGGGGCTCGGGCGCAAGGTGGCCCAGCGGTCGGGCCAGACGGAGCGCGCGGCCTCCAGCATGGCGCGGGCGAAGGCGTCCAGCGCATCGCGGCCACGGGTGATGGCGGCATTGGCCTGGGCGAATTCGCTGGCGAGATCAATCGGCGCCGGGCGGTGCGCCAGGCCGCGCGGCGGGGCGACACCGGCACTCGCCGCCTCGGCCAGCGCGGCACCCGTGCTGGCGGGGAGCGAGAAGGTGGGATGCGCGGTGAAGACAGCGGAGAAGCGCGTGCGCTCCACCGCCTCGCGATAGGCGGCGAAGGGGACGGGGCTGTCCAGCGGATCGGGCCGCACGAGGCGCGCCGCGATGCCCTCCAGCGCCGCATCCGGCGCCGTGCCGGGCTCATGGCCGAGATAGGCGGCGAGGCGCCGGGCCCGGCCGGCCGCCGCGTCATCCGCCAGGTCCTGCACCAGCGCTTCGAGGGCCGCGAGGTCCAGCGCGCCATCATCCACGCGGCGGCTGATGGCCAGCGCCATGAGGAGGACCGGGTCGCCGAAGGGATCCTGATGGGCGCCCTCGCGCGCGGCATGCAGCCGGGCGAGCAGGTCATCGAGGAGCGAGTTGGGGGGCGCGGCGTCAGGCATGGAAGAATGCTGCACCTGCGAAGGGCGCGGCCGCCAGCAAAAAACGCGGGGTTCAGCCCCGAATCACCGCCCGGATGGCGAAACTTGACTGAATCCGCGCCACGCCCGGCATGCGGCTGAGCTGTTCCTTGTGGATGCGCTCGTAATCCGCGGCGTCCCGCGCCTCGACGCGGAGCTGGTAGTCGGCGATGCCGGTCATCAGGTAGCAGGCGCGCACCTCGGGGCAGCGGCGCACGGCGGCCTCGAAGCGGTTGAGGTGCTGGTCGGTCTGCCGGTCCAGCGTGATCTGGACGATGACGGTGACGCCACTGACCTCGGCCGGTTCATCCAGCACGGTGGTGTAGCCGCGGATGACGCCGCGGCTTTCCATCAGGCGCAGCCGGCGCAGGCAGGCCGAGGGCGAGAGGCCGACGGCCGCGGCCAGTGCGGCATTGCTCATCCGCGCATCGAGGCGGAGTTCGCGGAGCATGGCGAGGTCAATATCGTCGAGCGCGTGCATGCGTGGAATCTGCGATATCTTCGCAGGATCATGCAAGGATCATGCTGTCTTCGCATCATCCACGGCGAAATCGGCGGAAATGCCGCAGGCCGGACCCTATCCTCGCACCATCCAAATGGCGGAGGCTTCCATGCGTATCCTCGTTCTCGGCTCCGGCGTCGTCGGCGTGACCAGCGCCTGGTACCTCGCCCGCGCCGGCCATGAGGTGACCGTGCTGGACCGGCAATCGGCGCCGGGCATGGAGACGAGCTTCGCCAATGCGGGCCAGGTCTCGCCCGGCTATTCCGCCCCCTGGGCCGCGCCCGGCATTCCGATGAAGGCACTGAAGTGGATGATGATGCGCCACCGGCCGCTGGTGCTGTGGCCGCATGCCGATGGGGGCCTGTATCGCTGGCTCTCCCGCATGCTGGCGAATTGCACCGAGGCCGCCTACGCCACCAACAAGGCGCGCATGGTGCGCCTCGCCGAATACAGCCGCGATGCGCTGCGCGACCTGCGCGCCGAGACCGGCATCGCCTATGACCAGCGCATGCAGGGCACGCTGCAGCTCTTCCGCACGCAGAAGCAGCTGGATGCCGTGGGCGCCGACACGAATGTGCTGGAGCAGTTCGGCGTGCGCTACGACGTGCTGGACGCCGCCGGATGCGTGACGGCCGAGCCCGCCTTGGCGCGCGTGGCTGGCAAATATGTCGGCGGGCTGCGCCTGCCGGGCGATGAGACGGGCGATGCCCACCTGTTCACCCAGCGCCTGGCCGCCATGGCCGAAGCGGCCGGCGTCACCTTCCGGCAGGGTGTCACCATCAAGCGCCTGCACAGCCTGGGCGGCAGCATCACGGGCGTGGAGACCGACCAGGGGCTCTTCACGGCCGACCGCTATGTGGTGGCCATGGGCAGCTACTCCACGGCGCTGCTGCGGCCGCTCGCCGTGCATGTGCCGGTCTATCCCGTGAAGGGCTATTCGCTGACCATGCCGGTGACGAATGCGGATGCGGCACCCGTCTCCACGGTGATGGACGAGACGTTCAAGGTCGCCATCACGCGGCTCGGCGATCGCATCCGCGTGGGCGGCACGGCGGAGCTGGCCGGCTTCTCGCTCAAGCTGCGCGGGCCCCGGCGCGAGACGCTGGCGCATTCGGTGCGGGACCTGTTTCCCGAAGGCGGCGATATCGAGCATGCGCAGTTCTGGACCGGCCTCAGGCCTATGACGCCGGATGGCACGCCCATCGTCGGCCCCACACGCTACGAGAACCTCTTCCTCAACACCGGCCACGGCACCTTGGGCTGGACCATGGCCTGCGGCTCGGGCCGTGTGCTGGCCGATCTGATGTCGGCCCGCGCGCCGGACATCGAAGCGGCGGATCTGGCGCCGGGGCGCTACGCGCTGGCGTGAGCCGGGGAGCAGGGCTCCCTGGACCCAGCCTCTAGCAGGCTGCTGAAAAAGGTCGCGCTGGTCACGACGGGTGTGATTCGCTGTCCCTGTTAGCGGGAGACGGCGGATGCGTGGTGCGGATGGGCAGACGGCGGCCTTGTTCAGCTATGTGAGTTGTG